>Ga0209281_1000012_pt1 | contig 684886 bp, 645 predicted proteins | sample MedtruBG_FD_187514 | JGI IMG/M metagenome (GOLD analysis project Ga0209281, IMG submission 187514) | Root nodule microbial communities of legume samples collected from California, USA - Medicago truncatula BG (SPAdes) (version 2) | ecosystem: Host-associated > Plants > Roots > Nodule | place... | reverse complement strand
GATGGGCGACATGACCTCGACCTTTATCCAGACCGGGGCGTGGAACGACAGCTATCACGGCCTGCTGGTCGGCGAGACGCTGGCCCTCAACCTGCAGCAGATGGAGTCCGCCTGGCTGACGCGCAACGCGCGCCGTCTGGAGCTGACCAAAACAGTCTCCCTGAAACAGCTAGATAGCGAGGCCTTCACCAGCCTGGTGACGGACGGTGTCACGCCGTTCTCGCTCAGCGAGTCGCTGTTTGATAACGACTACCCAGGCCACTACTTGCGGCAGATCAAGTATGTAACCGTCTCGCTGCCAGCGCTGGTGGGACCGTATCAGGATGTGCGAATGACGCTGACCCAGTCCGGTAGCCGCACGCTGCTGAAGGCGGATATCGACGGCGTGAACTACCTCAACGACAGCACCACGGGCAGCGCCAGCAACATCATCACTAACCTGCGGGCCAGCCAGCAGATCGCCGTCTCGTCCGGGTTGAACGACAGCGGCATGTTCGTCCTGAACTTTGGTGACGAACGCTACCTGCCGTTTGAAGGAACGGGGGCGGTATCTGACTGGCAGCTGAAATTCCCGAACGTAAAATCAGTTGAGCAGCAGGCCCTGCTGCAATCCCTGAACGACGTCATTATCCAGGTGCATTACACCGCGCTGTACGGCGGCGGCACCTTCGAGCAGGCGGTTAGCGGAACGCTGTAAGTGAAATAATCCGGGCCGTCTGCGGGCGGCCCGTTTCAGGAGATTTTTTATGCAACAACAAAATGGTTTTTCTGCAGCGGTTTCCGTCACGCCACCTTCACTGCCAAAAGGCGGCGGGGCACTAACCGGAATGGGCGAATCACTGGGCCAGGCAGGCCCGACAGGACTGGCCAGCATGGCGCTGCCGCTACCCATCTCTGCGGGGAGAGGTTTTGCCCCCGGCCTGTCGCTCAGCTACAGCAGTGGCGGCGGCAACAGCGTATTTGGCGTGGGCTGGTTCTGCGAAACCCTGCGTATTACCCGCCGCACCAGCCACGGCGTGCCGCAGTATGATGAAAACGATACGTTTCTGGGGCCGGACGGCGAGGTATTGGTGAAGACCGCTAGCACCGCTGGCGAACCCAATCCGACCACCTATTCAGCCTATGGCGACGTCAAATTTTCGCAAACCTACTCGGTGACGCGCTATCAGCCGCGTATCGAAGGATCGTTCAGTCGTCTGGAGTACTGGCATGGCGATACCGACGACGATGCCTTCTGGCTGCTGCACGGCAGCGACGGCACGCTGCATCTGCTGGGGAAAACCGCAGCGGCACGCATCAGCGATCCGCAGAACGCCGCGCATACCGCGCAGTGGCTACTGGAGGAGTCGGTTAGCCCCACCGGCGAGCATATCTACTATTCATACCTGGCAGAAAACGGTGACGGCGTGGCGACCAGCGACCGCAGCAGCAGCGCGATGCGCTACCTTAGCCAGGTGCAGTATGGCAACGTCGATCCCGTTGCCGATCTCTACCTCTGGAGCCGGGATAAGCCTGGCGTCGACTGGTACTTTACTCTGGTATTTGACTATGGCGAGCGCGGGATCGATCCGCAAACACCACCGACCTATCCTACCTCAACAACGTGGTTAGCCCGCCAGGATCCGTACTCTCGCTACGACTATGGGTTTGAGATCCGCGTCCATCGTCTTTGCCGTCAGGTGCTGATGTTCCACCACTTCCCGGACGAGCTGGGAGAGCAGGATACGCTGGTCTCCCGCCTGCTGCTGGAGTATGACGAAAACACGGTGCTGACCCAGCTGGTGAGCGCCCGGACGCTGGCCTACGAAACGGATGGCTACGTGCAGTCGCTGCCGCCGCTGGAGCTGCAGTTCAGCCAGCCCGAGGCAAAAAGCAGTGCCGACTGGCAGCAGATGCCCGCGCTGCCGGGCCTGGAGAGCTGGCCCTACGCGCTGGTGGATCTCTACGGCGAAGGCGTGCCGGGGGTGCTGTGCCGTACCGGTAACGAGTGGCGCTACAGCGCACCGCAGCGCGGCGAGGAGGGGGGCGACAGCGTTGATTATGCCGACTGGCAGGTACTCCCCAGCGTGCCGGCAATGCAAAACGGCGCAGCCCGGCTGATGGATATCAACGGTGACGGCCAGCTGGACTGGATTGTCGCCCAGCCGGGCATGGCGGGCTTCTTTACTCAGAAACCAGATAAGAGCTGGAGCGGCTTTACCCCATTTAGCGCGCTGCCCACGGAGTTTTTCCATCCGCAGGCGCAGTTTGCTTCTCTGGTCGGCAGCGGTCTGGCCGACCTGGCGCTGATCGGGCCACGATCGGTACGCTTTTATGCCAACGAGGGGGAGAGCTTCAGCATCGGCCTCGACGTTGCGCAGGGAGAGGATGTTACGCTGCCCATCCCCGGCCGCAACGCCCGCGAGCTGGTGGTGTTTGCCGATATGCTCGGATCCGGCCAGTCGCATCTCTGCCGCATCCGCTACAACGAGGTGACCTGCTGGCCTAACCTGGGTCACGGTCGGTTTGGCGCACCGGTGAGCCTGCCGCTGCCCGCCATTGATGGTCTGGATGAAGACACCTTTAATCCAGAGGATGTGCTGCTGGCGGATACCGACGGCTCGGGCGCGCCGGATATTATCTATATGCAGCACGACCGGGTGCAGATTTGGCGCAACCAGGGCGGAAACGGTTTTATGGTGGGGGAGCCGATCCTGTTGCCGGAAAACGTCTTCTACGATCGCCTTTGCCAGGTGACCGTGGCCGACGTACAGGGTAACGGGATGGCAGAGCTGGTGCTCTCTATTCCCTATATGACGCCAACCCACTGGCGCTACGCCTTTAACAGCAGCAAACCTTATCTGCTAAACGGAATAAATAACAATCTCGGTGCCAGCCATACCCTTTGCTATCGCAGTTCAGCCCAGTCATGGCTGGACGAAAAAGCAGAGAACCCGCAGGCGGTGCCCGCGCTGCCTTTCGCCATGCAGCTGCTGGTGAAAACGATCACCCTGGACGAGATCACAGGTAATCAGCTCAGCCAGAACTGCCGCTATTATCAGGGCGTGTACGACGGGCGAGAGCGTGAGTTCCGCGGCTTTGGCTACGTCGAAACGGAAGATACCAACAGCGATGCCCTGCCCGTGGGGGATAACACGCCGCTTGCGGTCACGCTGCTGAGCAAAACCTGGTATCACTGTGGCCGGGAGAAAGATGAAACCAGCCTCTACGGCGAGCCGTGGCAGGGAGACAGCGAGGCGGTGGTGCTCAATCCGACCTTGCTTACAGACTATCAGGATGGACAAGAGCACGTCCTCGATGCGCCAGATGACAACACCCGCTGGTGGCTCTTCCGCGCGCTAAAAGGGTCGGTACTGCGCAGCGAAATCTGGGCGCAGGGAGAGAGCTCAGCCCCGTACTCCTGTACCTGGCAGCGGATGCAGGTCCGTCTGGTGCAGGCTGGGGATGTGCCGATTGTGCTGCCGATGGGTCTGGAGCTGGTTGCCAGCGGCTACGAGCAGAGGGCGGACGATCCTGTCGTTGTTCAGCAGATCACCCTGGTACGGGACGACTACAGCACGCCGCTGCAGCAGGTGAGCGTAGCCTATCCCCGCCGGGCGCAGCATCCGCTCTTTCCTTATCCCAACAATATGCCGGCTGACGCCTGGGATAACACCTACGACGACCAGCAGCAGAAGCTCCGGCTGACGGAGAGCCTGGTGACCGTTATCCATCTTACCGATCCGCAGGGCTGGCGGCTGGGGCTGCCGGATACCCGCCGCGGCAACCAACTGGTATTCGACAGCGTGCCGGTAGGGGGCATTAGCTATGAAACGCTGAGCGATCCGAATGGATTGCTAGCAGATACCCAGACGCGCTATCTGAGCGGGCAGAGCGAGGTGATCTATCTCACTACGCCGACGAACCTGCTGGCGCTGGTGGATCACCAGCGGACTGCCGTACTGGACAGTATCGCCCTCAAAGCTTATGACGGCGTGGAGATCCCCGCAGACTATGCCTGGGACAAGCTTGGCTACGTCTCTATGTCCGACGATGCGGCCGATCCGCTCTGGGGAACGGAACATAGCTTTACCTATTTCACCGATGAGAACGGTGACTATCTGCCGTTTTATCTGCCGCGCAGTAGCCAGTCAACGAAGCTCGTCACCGCAGTCAGCTATCGCTATGACGACTACGCTCTCTGTGTAATAGAGCAGAGCGACAGCCGCAACAGCACCTCGGCTGCCTATGACTACCGGTTCCTGACGCCCTGGCAGACGACCGACATCAACGCCAATATTCAGGAGGTACAGCTGAATGCGCTGGGCCAGGCCAGAGGCGGCAGCGTCTACGGCACCGAGAACGGCGGCCAGAAGGTCGGGTTCGGCATGGTGTCTGATTATGCCGTCGATCCCGCCCTGAGCGTGCAGGCGGCAATCGATGCGGCGACGGCGCCAGGTTATCTCCAGCAGCTGGCCACCATCAGCGTGAACGATATGTTCAGCTGGATGGGAACGGTCACCGAGAGCGAGGCGAACGCGGCAGCAGCAGGGGGCTGGTCGTCACTTCTGGATAACCGGTTCATCACCTTTGACGGACATATCCGTCCAGCGGGCCGCCGGTGGGCACAGGAGAGTGCCGACGATCCGCTGGCGAAGCTGCTGGCAGAGAGCGACCGGGTGCCGGTGCATAGCGCGGTGCTGACGGCGGATAACTATCCCGATACGCCCGATCCAGACGATGCCGCGAAGCTGCTCCAGCAGACGGCCATCGTCGTGGGCTACAGCGATGGCTTTGGCCGTGCTCTCCAGCAGTGCGCGCGGGTGCCGGACGGGAAAGCCTGGCATCGTGATGAAGATGGCGAGGTGGATACCGCAGAGGCCGATGCCGCGCCACGCTGGGCGATATCTGGCCGGGTGGAGTATGACAATAAGGGGCAGGTGGTACGCAGCTATCAGCCCTATTTCCTCGACAGCTGGTTGTATGTCACCGATGCTTCCATGCGAACCCAAGGTTACAGCGATACCCTGTACTACGATGCGCTGGGGCGCAATATCCGCACGGTCACGGCAAAAGGCTACCTGCGGCGTAATACGTGGTATTCGTGGTTTACGGTGGCGGAGGATGAGAACGACACTGCAGGGTTACCGGAGGATATAAACGCATAAAAGCAAAAAGCCCGCTGAAAAGCGGGCTTTTTTGAATTTGGCTCCTCTGACTGGACTCGAACCAGTGACATACGGATTAACAGTCCGCCGTTCTACCGACTGAACTACAGAGGAATCGTGTGAACGAGGCGAATAGTAGCGGCGGCGGATCCGCTTGTCAAAGCCTGGATGCGCTTCTCGTGCTCGTTTGCTGACATTTGCAGCAATCTGGCCTATTCATCAGCAAAAGTGATGATTGCGCACTACGCTGGTGCATTTCTACCCCTTATGGGGCAGGCAAAAACGGCGTTAACCGGGCAGAGTATCAGGTAGGTAATCAGAAACGCTTATAATCCAGCCTGTTAGGCAGAATTAAAACCACTTTTTAAAACTGGCAAGCATCTTGCAACTCCTCCGACAAGACACTGATAAGCACTCACCCACGCGTTGAGTTCCGGAGGCAAAATGAACTTAAGACGGCTGAAGTATTTCGTAAAAATCGTCGATATCGGTAGCCTGACCCAGGCCGCTGAGGTCTTGCATATCGCCCAGCCCGCGCTGAGCCAGCAGGTGGCCACGCTGGAAGGTGAGATGGATCAGCAGCTGTTAATCCGCACCAAGCGCGGTGTCACGCCGACCGAAGCCGGGAAGATCCTTTATACTCATGCCCGCACTATTTTGCGCCAGTGCGAGCAGGCTCAACTGGCAGTGAATAACGTCGGCCAAACGCTGCGCGGACAGGTGTCCATTGGCCTTGCACCGGGCACGGCGGCCTCGTCCATCACCATGCCGCTGCTGCAGGCCGTACGCAACGAGCTGCCGGACGTGATGGTCTACCTGCATGAAAACAGCGGCAGCGATCTTAATGATAAGCTGCTCGGTGGCCAGCTCGATATGGCCGTGCTGTATGAACGCGCGCCGTCTGCGGGCATTGCCAGCCAGCCGCTGCTAAAAGAGGATCTCTACCTGGTAGGGACCCGAGATTGCCCTGGGCAGAGCGTCGATCTTACTGCCGTGGCGGAGATGAATCTGTTCCTACCCCGTGATTACAGCGCGGTGCGCCTGCGGGTTGACGAAGCGTTCTCCCTGCGTCGCCTGACGGCAAAAATTATCGGCGAGATTGAGTCCATCACCACCTTAACCGCCGCGATTGCCAGCGGAATGGGCGTGACGGTGCTGCCTGAATCCGCTGCGCGATCCCTGTGCAGTGCAGCGAACGGTTGGATGGCACGCATTACTGCGCCTTCCATGAGTCTTCCGCTCTCCCTGAATACCTCTGCTCACGGCTCGCTATCGCCGCAGGCGCAGGCGGTGAAAGATATTCTGATGTCGCTGGTCAGCCGACCGACGCTGGAGAATCGCGAACTGCTGCTCGTCGGCTAGAGTTATTCCTAAATAGCATAAGTTGCTGGTTTTTATTATTTGTCCTGCCGGGCCTCAGACTTTAACAATAGCGACATGTCTGATGGCTCTGGAGGGTAGGATGAATTTCCAGCAACTAAAAATAATTCGTGAAGCGGCACGTCGGGATTACAACCTGACAGAAGTCGCTAACATGCTCTATACGTCGCAGTCCGGCGTCAGCCGCCATATCCGCGAGCTGGAGGAGGAGCTGGGCATTGAGATCTTCATTCGCCGGGGTAAACGCCTGCTGGGCATGACCGAGCCAGGCAAAGCGCTGCTGGTGATTGCCGAACGGATCCTTAATGAGGCGAGCAACGTTCGCCGGCTCGCCGATCTCTTTACCAATGACACTTCCGGTGTCTTAACCGTTGCCACCACCCACACCCAGGCGCGCTATAGCCTGCCGCCGGTAATCAAATCTTTCCGTGCACTCTTTCCCGAGGTGCGGCTCGAACTTATTCAAGGGACGCCGCAGGAGATCGAATCTCTGCTCAACAATGGCGGGGCGGATATCGGTATCGCCAGTGAACGTCTGAGTAACGATCCGGCGCTGGTGGCCTTCCCCTGGTTCCGCTGGCATCACAGTCTGCTGATCCCCAACGATCACCCGCTTGCTAATGCTTCCCCGCTTACGCTGGAGGAGATAAGCCGCTGGCCGCTGATCACCTACCGACAGGGTATTACGGGGCGATCGCGTATCGATGAAGCCTTTGGTCGCAAGGGGTTGATCCCGGATGTCGTGCTCAGCGCGCAGGATTCGGATGTCATCAAAACCTACGTTGAACTGGGCTTGGGCGTTGGCATCGTTGCTGAACAGTCCGGCAGCGAACAGGAAGCCGGAACGCTGATACGTCTCGATACCCGCCATCTATTTGATGCCAATACCGTCTGGCTGGGACTTAAGCGCGGACAGCTGCAGCGGAACTATGTCTGGCGCTTTATCGAGTTGTGTAATGCGGGTCTTTCGGTGGAGGATATCAAACGGCAGGTAATGGAGGCTGAGGAGATTGCCATCGATTATCAGATTTAATCATATATAGTTTTAATAACTACCCCCGCTGGTTTTTATTACACTGACTAAATATTGATTAGCAATTTTTCTTAATTACGCACTTAAAAATACTCCTGTCGCTATATTCGCCCTATTACACCACCAGGGCGAAAAAATGAATAAAACCTCTTACTCTCAACCCCTCTCTTCAAACTTGTCGGCGGCTGCGTCGCTATATATGAACTGTACCACCGGTGCTCCCGCGTGGGCGAATACCAGTGCACCCATGAAACCTTTTAATACGGTGATGCTATCGGGACCTGCAGGCTCGCCGGTTACGGTTTCACTGGACGGTGCCGGGATTTTTAATATCAACGGCTTTAGAACCTGGAGCGGTAATCTGGACACTAATGGCTCCCTGGAGCTGCAGGTGTTTAGCCTTGAGGTGGGGCTGGTTTCCGTGAACGCCTACATTAGCAATGCACCAGCAGAAAGTGCATACGGCAGCATGACCTTTAACCGCTACACGCCTGGTGCCGTCGCGCTAACCAGCTATGCCATTGCAACAGGCGCTACGGCAAACGGTGTGATGCGAAACAGCCTCTATCTCAAGGCCGATCTTACCGCTGGCGTCAGCTATGCGCGCTTTCAAATTGCTAACTCTGCTACCGCGCGCTTTGTTGGTACCGCACTTCCCCAGGCGGCGACCATGGAGCTCTACGAAGACGGCACGGCCAGTATCGATCTCACAGATACCACATCAGAAAGCGTGACGGTAACGCTGAGCTTACCCGAGGCTTCAGGATCAACCGTGATCACCAGCTGCGCCTTTGTCGCTTTTCCCCCTGTATCGATCCTGCGCTAAACGCGCCGTTATTTATTATTTGAGAGAATATTATGAACGAGAATATCAAAGCGGATACCAGTACCCTGGTATTTTATTCAGAACCGAATGAGGCCGGTGTGCCAATTCAAGTCACCCATGGGTTAATGGGTATTATTGCAACCTCAGACAGCGACTGGCGAGAAAAATCTGTCTCTATTCTGGGGACGGATAATCTTCACGCCTGGATTAGCAGCAGCGTTGAAACCAGTCTTAGTACAAAGTGCTATTTTAATCACGTTGAAGAGATGGCTACCCATACGATTAACTTTTTGCAAAATGCCTATCCTTCTCCACAATATACGTTGGGTTTTATGGGCGTTGATAGCGATCTGGCTACGCTGGTCACACTAGCGTTAGATTCGTCTACCATGCCCGATCAGCCGGATGCGCTGGCAGCAACCTGGCGTCTGCCAGAGAGTTCCTCTCAGCTTACGACCTTATCACTACCCACTCAGCCCGGCGCGTTGGGTTTTGTGGGCACGACGCAGGGGAGCAGCACACTTGTTACCGCCCTGTATGGCATTTTCAGCACCGTAACTGGCCAGGTCGCATGGACCGGTAGCGGCTCGCTGAAACTCAACTGGGATGGTCAGCAGGTTTACCTCAGTGAGGTAACCGGTTTTCCTTCAGGCTGGACCTTTGGCACACCGGTATTGCAGCCTGACGGCAGCTGGCTGGTGGCATTGGGCAGCGGCCCGGCTGAGGACAGCGGTATTTTATACAGCCAGATAAATTATGTCGGTAGCGCCCAGTTGCTTTCGCCTCATCAGCTCCTCTCGATAAATACCGGCGCGGGGTGGATCTGGTCTTCAGTTAAGCTCAATGACATGCCGACGCTGCTGTTTTCCGCCTTCAATTCCATCGATAGCGCTTATAGCTTTAACCATTATCAAATGCTACGCCTGATAAACGATACGCCTGATTTTAGCAGCGTCTTTGGCGCAGGCACGCTGCCTGCACAGCTGCTTTCATTGGATAATAGCGATATTCAGATTGATATTCAGGTACAAACCACCGGCAGTAGTGACAGTGCCCTGATCATGACGTTGCCTTATCCGGTCAGTTTCAGCACCTTTGCCGATACGACACGTGAAGGGGTACTGGCGATCGTTCCGGCCAGCGGGGCGGCGCAAACTATCCAGATAAGTTATGGCTCGCTGAATGAAAACGGACAGTTTGTGGCCGCTGGGCAGGGGACGCTGACCGCCAGCTATAACGGCAGCGTGCCGGTACTGACGCCGGGCAGCACGCTGCCACAGGACTGGATTTTTGGCTCACCGGTATTGCAGGCTGATGGCCGCTGGCTGGTGACGCTAACGGATGCAGCGCAGGCATCGCTCAACGTGATGGGTGCCCGCTCCAGCTATGGCGCTAACTGGCTCTACTCGGAAGCACGCTGCCTCGTTGCGTTAGACGGTGAAAATGTCGTGAGCGCAACCTGGCAATATGAGGGCGAAAGCACTTCTGTCAGTACCTCCTGGTTTATGGATACGCAGCCGCAGAAAAAACTCACCGTTACCGACTCCGGTGCGTCAGTGACCCTTAACGAAAGTAATGTATTGGGTAACACCCAGGCTGCAGCAGGTAGAAATGACAGCGGCGTCGTGAGTGGATGGGGGCAGGCAGCATCCGGTGGTAACTCACCGACCTCTGGATTTAACAGCAGCGTGACCGCGCTGAGCGCAACGCATCATGCCTTTGCGGCAATCAACCAGAGCGGTAACCTTTTTGCCTGGGGGGATACCAGCAAGGGGGGAAGCGTACCGTCTGCTCTTGCTAACCGCAGCGGCTGGGATTTAGTGGTGGCGTCATCGGGAATGTTCGTCGCCCGCAATACACAATCGCCTTATATCGCAGTATGGGGTGATAACACCTATGGACAGCTCGACGTGCCGTCAACGGTTACCGGAATGAGCGACGTCGTACAAATTCAGTGCAACGACTACGCCTGTGTGGTGCTCAACTCACGCGGCCAGGTCTTTGGCTGGGGGGGCGCAAACTACGGCGGAAGCGTACCGCAAGAGATCGCTGCTCTGTCGGACATTGTAGAAATCAGCGCCAGCGCATCCGCATTTTGCGCCCGCCGCAGCAACGGTACGGTCGTGGCCTGGGGTCAGAACGCCTACGGCGGCGAAGTGCCCAGTAATATTGCTGCTCTGAACAATATCGCCCGGGTATACGGCTGTTATAGCGGTTTCTGCGCGGTACAAACGAGCGGATCCGTAGTGGCATGGGGTGAGTCTGCCATCTCATCTGCACCAGCACTATATGACGTTGTGCATGTGCAGGGGACCGAGTATGCCTTCTGCGCCCTACGCAGCAACGGCAGCGTCTATGCATGGGGGCAGAGTTCAGCCGGTGGTACAGTGCCAGCGGATATCGCCCAGCTTACCGATATCGTTGCCGTAAGCGCTACGGCAACGGCGTTCGCCGTGCTGAGAAAAAATGGTGCCGTTCATGCCTGGGGAGACAGCGCTGCTGGGGGAAATACATCTGTCGTCGCCTCTTCGCTGGCATCCGGCGTGAAAGGCATTTACTCAGGTGGATCGGTGTTCGTGGCTATTAAAGATGATAGCACGCTTGTTGCCTGGGGTAATTCAGCCTATGGCGGCGCAGTGAGCGCTATCCCTGCGGCGTTACAGGACGACACATCGTATTTCTCGGCGTAATAAAACCCGTATTTGCACATTATTAAATTAAATCCTTTAGAAGGAAGGTGTATGTCGCTGCATGGCTGGTTGAATATAAAATCGCTTATAGGACTTTGTCTGCTATCTACCTGTTCACTGGCCAGTGCAGCGATACAGCTGCAACAGACACGCCTGGTGTATCCGGAAGGAGAACCTAGCGTGGCTTTAGTTATAAAAAACAGCGATGCCGCCCATTCCGTTGCGATTGAGTCATGGTTAGAGTCGGATCAGGGGGCACTTATTATCAAGCCCAGTACAACGATCATAAAACCCGCCGCTAAGGGGGTTATCAATATACATATTCCTGACAACGGAAAGAATAATGAGGAGAGCCTCTATTGGCTTAGCATCAAAGGCGTGCCGCTAGAAAAATCGACATCTTCAAAACCCGTGGCGATTACTGTAATAAACAGAATTAAGGTGTTTTATCGCCCACAATCGCTGCTTGCCAGAGCCGCTGATGCCTATAAGAAAATCACCGTTAGCCGCTGTGGAAAGCAAATAGCGATTAAAAATCCAACTCCTTATTATGTCACTTTTTATTCATTCAAGATTGATAACCAGGAGGTGACACGCGCACAAATGATTGCTCCTTATGGAGAGCTATTAATACCACAGCCTACGACCGAAAAAACAGACATTGCCAGTTGGCAGGCTATAGCAGATTCGGGATTTCATACCCCATCCAGGTTAAAAAAAATCACCACGGGCTGTTAAATACACATCAGTTTTACTCAACGCTGGAGAAATTATATGCAACATTTAAAACGACATTTTACTAAAAGAAACGTCATTCCCTATTGCCTGTTTTTACTGACCCTCGGCTGGGCCAGTTTTTCAGAGGCCGGTGTATCATGTGATCCACGTTACGATACATCAATAACAATAGATTTGGGTAATATAACCGTGCCTGCCGATTTGCCCGTCGGTGGCGATATCACTGGCGATCTGAGTTATGGACAAAATGTAATAGCTCAATGTGAAGGCGATGGGAATTCTTATGTCACACTCTACTCAGACCTTGCCTCTGATGGCGTCTATAACAGCCGCACCACGTTCAAAACCAATATTCCCGGGGTCGGGATCCAGATGGGCGGCATTACCAATGATATATCCGCTTGGATCACAAATGGCAATACACAGCAGCAAATTTGGGAGTTTACTCTGCACTTTTTAATTACACCGATTGAAAACTACACTTTTGGCCCGATGTTCAAATTAGTGAAAATTTCCGATGATATTGAAAGTGGCACGCTGTCAGGCCAGGCTAATCATGTCGTTGTATCCGGATCACAATCTTCAACAACTTATCCTGTCTACCTCTCCGGTACGATCAATGCAACACCGCCTCATGTGCCCGGATGTACGGTAGATACTGCTTCGGTACCCGTGTCCTTGGGCAAACACTCTCCCACTGAATTCAGTGGGGTAGGTTCAACCACGCCATTCACGACGTTCTCCATTCCTTTAACCTGCGAAAGCGATGCGCAGATAACCGCACGCGTAGACGCAACTCAGGATACCTCAGGTGCGCAGTCTGTTATTCAGATCCCTGCAGGTGAAGAGAATGCATCTGGGGTAGGTGTACAGCTCTACTGGGCCAGCCTTAATAATAGCGCTAACGTGCCGGTCGACTTTGGTAAGGATGTATTCGTCGGGGCAACAACCGGTGGTACAGAAAACTTACAGTTTGAAGCCCGCTATTATCAAACCCAAAGCGCGTTATTGCCGGGCAATGCTAATACATCAGCGACGGTCACGCTGTCATATCAATAAAAGGAAAAAATGATGAACACTAATCGCACACTGCCGCAGGTTTTAATTTTAGGTACTGTATTAATCGCGTCTGCATTAGTCTGTAGCGTCCATGCCGCAGATGCCACCCTTTCGTTTACCGGCGAGATCATCCCAGCCTACAACGGTGCGAAAGCCACGGTAAATAACGAAAAGAGCACGCTCTCAACGAATAAGGAAAGCACGAAGGAAACAAACATACAAAAAGGAGAGGATCATGCAACCCGTTAAAAGCACCGTTGCGCTAAGCGAAACGATGCCCTCTTATCAAACCACTTTGATTGCGCCTGCGGGGACCTATCCATGGCAAATCTTAATACGCTTCTATGCGCCATGGGGCGACGGCAGCCTTGAAGGCTGGCAAATACCGCTCACGCCGCCTACGGTAATGGTCAACGAGACTGCCTATTCGGTTGATACAACCTTTTCATACCAGCAGAATTATATGAATGGTCAACCTTCGCCGGGCTACGATCAGCATGAACAGTGCTTTACCGTCTTTATTGGGCAAACTACCGCCCTGGAAGAAGCGATGTCGATTACCGTTTCTGGCGAGTTTCAGCAGGTAGGCTATATGAGCGCTACGCTCTACTATAGTTCGTTGCACACGCCGACGCTGCCGATTGAAGTTATCGATAGCGAGATGACCGCGATACCAGACACAGCCAACCCTTATATAGCTGGCAACCCCAGCGTTTTTTCTAATGAGTATGGTGTTAGCGGAAAAATCGATCTCTATCGTCCTGACAAGGTTGCCTCCCTCAGTATCTTACCGGATGAGGTCGCTGAAGACGGGTGCAGTAAAGGCTATCTGTATGCCAACAAAGATGAAGGGCAAGAGATGTTGATCCTCAGAATCAAGGTGCCACAAACCTTTATTCATAACGCCACGCCGGATACCGTGTTTGGTCATTATCAATGCCGTGAACTGACGGTCAGCGCGCACCCTGTCTATGGTCTGCCTCAGACGCTGGATTTTTGGAGCGTCAGTAGCCGTATGCTCAACGATTTCATTGACGACGAGGGATACGCCTATGTCTTCTTTGGGCCGGATGATTACGTGCAGCAGCAGGTTACCGAGCAGCAAACCGTGGCGACGCGCCCGCCGGTGATGATATGGGGAAATTATACAGGTTATCTACTGGGTGACCCCAGCGGTTCGCTGATTGTTCGCTACCGGGATCCTGCTGATAATTGGGTAGGTAATCCCGCAAACGCAGTCTGCTATCTGGATAAGGCCTTGAATCAGCCCGTGACGACAGCGGAGCTGGGAGAGTATTTACCCGAACTGTATGGGGATACGCTAGCGAATTTTTCAGCAGGACATATTGGAGATGTAATAAAGGACCAGGCGTGGCCTGATTAGAACGGCAATCGCTGAGAGAGTGGCTCCTCTGACTGGACTCGAACCAGTGACATACGGATTAACAGTCCGCCGTTCTACCGACTGAACTACAGAGGAATCGTGTGAACGGGGCGCATATTACTGGCCCCGTATTTTTGTGTCAACACTAAAATTAAGATACTGATTCAACTGCTTAATTAAGAGACACGTTGTGTTTTTACTGAACGCGATACCGACCTGACGCTAATGCTGGTGTATTCGCGCGTAGACGAGCTAGCGGATCCTGACGGTAGAATTGGCAGAAACGCTGCCAAAGCGAAGGGAAGCGCGGCGCGAACAGTTCAGGCGCGCTAAAAAAGTACTCGGAGAGTACGGCGAAGCACTCGGCGGGATCGGTTGCGGCATAGGCGTCGATGCTGGCCGTACTTTCACCCACCAGATCGATCTCATCCTGAATATTGTTCATGGCGGCGTGGAGATCGTGTTCCCAGCCAGCTACTTCACGCAGGGCGATCATGGGGACACCGCTGGCCCGATCGCCATTGCGGGTATCAAGCTTATGCGCGACTTCATGAATAATCAGATTATACCCTGAGGCATCAAAAGAGTCCTGAATGTCCAGCCAGTTGAGGACAATCGGCCCCTGCTGCCAGCTCTGTCCAGAGTGCACCACCCGCTGATTATGCACCAGGCCAATATCATCTTCCCACTCGTCATCGACAACAAAGGGAGCAGGGTAGATTAACACTTCGTGAAACCCGTCGAGCCACTCGAGACCCAGCTCAAGCACCGGCAGGCAAAAGAGCAGGGCGATACGGCAGCTCTTAAGCGCATCAAGATCGAAACCCTGTAGCGGGGCCAGGCGCTTCTGCTGTAAAAAGCGCTCGGCAAGCTGGGCAAGACGCTGCTGCTCCTCCAGCGTCAGGTTTGCCAGAATCGGCATGGCAAGCGCCTCCTGCCAGGGATAATGGATCATCCGTGATGCTTCATTTGCTTTCCAGGGCCACTTAATCATCGTTTTGCTCGCAAACTCGTCACTTGAACTTAATTGACTGGATGAGGACTGTTAAAATGCGCAATATCCTGGCATGATGTCAGTCATCAAAACGGAGAGATGCCGGAGCGGCTGAACGGACCGGTCTCGAAAACCGGAGTAGGGGCAACTCTACCGGGGGTTCAAATCCCCCTCTCTCCGCCACTATTCAAGCACTTACCCGTACCGCTTTCAACGACGTTCATCACAACTCACTGCTTACATGTCCCTCAAAGGTAGTTCTCTTCTATTCGTAGCGTGAATCATCATTATCCTAATTTAGCTGTCCTAATTGGCACACATCGCAAAGCAGCAGCTAACATACCCAGATAAAATAGACGGCTAATATTTTTCCAGGTAATAATAATCATGAAACTGGACGCACAGCTGCCGTTTGTTACAGCACTGCTCTTTATTTTATCCGTTCTCTTTCCCTTCTTTCCAGAGATCCCGCTACCCGTTAGCGAAGCGAGGCTGGTTAATTGGATTGAGAACGGGCAGGCCTTATGGCTGCTTTTTGGCGCACTGTTCACCCTTTTCTGGATCAAGCCCTGGACGCTGACGCCCGGACAGAAAGCCTTCTGGCTGTGGTCCGTTGCCTGGTGGGTAGTACTGTTAGGGCGCAGTACCAGCTGGGGCAGGGTCTACTTCCCGGACGAGCCAAGAGTGATTTTCCGTATTATCTCGGTCGTTCTGATTGCGGCACTGGTGCTGCCGGTGATCGTTTCCGCTACGCTGCGTAAAGAGATCGCGCTGCGTTTTCGCCAAGAAACGTTCCCCCTGTGGACCGTGGGGCTGGTGGTAATAACCTTTTTGCTTTCCGATGCCGTAGAGCACCATCGCCTGCTGGGCTCGCTGGTTTTGCATGATGCGCACGATCAGGATCTGCTGGAGGAGCTGTATGAAATCCCCTTTATGCTGGGGCTATTTATTATTGCCTTTGGCATGATGCAGCGTGATAAAGTGGTCGGTATGCGATTGTCCACCGCGCACTAATAAAAAGCCCGCAGCGAGCGGGCTTTGTTTTTTAAAAAGGTTTTAGAACTGATAAACCAGACCCAGCGCGACAATATCGTCGGTAGCGATGCCGGCATCTTTGTAGAACTGATCGTCGTCATCCAGCAGGTTGATTTTATAATCTACATAGGTAGACATGTTTTTATTGAAGTAGTAGGTTGCGCCTACGTCAGCATATTTCACCAGATCTTCATCGGTATTAGAGCCGTTGTAGTTCAGATCCTTGCCTTTAGACATCAGGAAAGAAACAGCCGGACGCAGACCAAAGTCGAACTGGTACTGCGCGGTAACTTCAAAGTTCTGCGTTTTATTAGCAATCCCGCCAACGTCGGCACCATCAGTGCTGCCGTACGGGGTCATATTGCGGGTTTCAGAATACATCGCCGCCAGGTAAACGTTGTTAGCGTCATACTTCAGACCGGTGGTCCAGGCATCTGCTTTATCGCCGCCAGCATAGGTGCTGTCTGCTGCATTGCCGCGATTTGTTTGATCCGCAGTACGGTCAGATGAGGCATACGCTGCGCCTACGCTAAAGCCGCTGCCGATGTCATAGGTGGTGGACAGACCCCAGCCGTCACCGTTTTCATGGCGAACGTCGCGCGGGCTGCTGGTACCTTCGTTGCCGTTACCAGCATCTTCATTATTGCCCTGATACTGCACGGCAAATGCCAGACCGTCGACCAGACCAAACATATTGTCGTTGCGGTAGGTTGCTACACCGTTGGCACGGCCGGTCATAAAGTTATCAGCCTGGGTATAGCTGTCGCCGCCGAACTCAGGCAGCATATCGGTCCAGGCTTCTACATCATACAGCACGCCGTAGTTACGCCCATAGTCGAATGAACCGTAGTCGCCTGCCTTGAGGCCAGCGAAGGCCAGACGCGTCCAGCTTTGGTTGCTGCTGCTTTCGGTGTTATTCGCCTGAACGTTATACTCCCACTGGCCGTATCCTACCAGCTGGTCAGTGATTTGGGTTTCGCCTTTGAAGCCCATACGGATATAGGTTTGATCGCCATCAGCGTTGCTGTTATCAGAGAAGTAGTGCAGGCCGTCAACTTTACCGTACAGATCAAGTTTGTTGCCGTTCTGGTTATAGACTTCTGCTGCATGTGCTGCGCCTGCGGCTAATAATGCCGGGACAATAATTGCCAATACTTTTCTTTTCATTATCCATGTCCTATAAATTATAGTTTATGTAAATGGTTGTGAAATACCCGAGTTGCAGCCCTGATACTAGCGATTAAGTTCATTTATTTTTAAAAGAATGATGTAAGCAAATGGTATTATTTATTGCTAAACATTTCATTTCCATTTGTTATTTGTGGGGTGAATGAATCTACTTGTTTTTATTTGTGTTGATGATGTTTTGCTATATTTTTATTGAATATTTGATGAGGTTTTATTTATTTGGAAAATGACTAATAAAAAAGCAAAAAAAAGCTCAGCGAGAGTCAGCTGAGCAAAATGGTATCGAGAAGAGTGAGGGTAGTACTTAAACTACATCTTGGATTAATAACGACGAGAATAATCTCATAGCACCTTAAAAAAATCAGTCCACTATTGGTCTTGATGCTAAAATTATTACCCAATAACGAGCCAGGCAGAGAGCAACGAGGGGAGAGCATGGCAGACGTGCATGATAAAGCCACGCGCAGCAAAAATATGCGCGCCATCGGCACGCGTGATACGGCCATAGAGAAACGGCTTGCCACGCTGCTAACCGAGTGCGGGCTGGCGTTTCGCGTTCAGGATGCGGCGTTGCCAGGCAGGCCGGACTTTGTCGTCGATGACTACCGCTGCGTTATCTTTACCCACGGCTGCTTCTGGCACCATCATGACTGCTATCTGTTTAAGGTCCCGGCCACGCGCACTGAATTCTGGCTGGAGAAGATTGGTAAAAACGTCGAACGCGACCGGCGCGACTGCGCCCAGCTGCTGACCGAGGGCTGGCGAGTATTGATTGTCTGGGAGTGTGCGATCCGCGGGCGGGCGAAGCTGAACGATGCGGCCCTGAGCGAGCGGCTTGAAGAGTGGATCTGCGGCGGCGGGGCGGCCGCGCAGATCGACACCCGGGGCATTCAGGCCTGCGGCTTGGCTACTTCTCCGCCCCGCACGGCGTAACCGTTGGACGGGCAGGCAGCAGGTACTTACCCAACGTGACCAGCACCACCGCCAGAATGATAATCCCCAACGCCAGCCACTCAATAGGGGAGAGGCTTTCACCGGCAAATCCTGTTCCCAGCAGCACGGCCACCACCGGATTAACGTAGGCGTAGCTGGTGGCGACCGCAGGCGAAGTATTGCGGATCAGGAACATATAGGCGTTGATGGCAATAATCGAACCAAAAATCGCCAGATAGCTTACGGCCAGCAGCCCAGACGCCGTTGGCATCGTGGTGAGCCGCTCACCGGTCAGCCCAGAGGCGGCCAGCAGCACCACGCCTGCGGCAAGCATCTCAATCGCCCCGGCCATCATGCCGTTGGGCAGCTCAATGCGCGAACCCAGAACAGAGCCAAAAGCCCAGCTCAGGGATCCAATGAGGATCATGCCTGCTCCCCACGGATTACCGCTCAGGTTACCGCCGCTGTTAAGCAGCACAATGCCCGACAGGCCGATGGCAATGCCAAACCACTCTAGCTTGCGCGTAGCGATGCCGAAAAAGTGGCTAAAGCAGAGGGTAAAGAGCGGAACGGTCGCCACGACCACGGCGGCAATCCCGGATGGAACGTTTTGATGCTCGGCCAGCGTCACCATGCCGTTACCCACCGCCAGCAGCAGAACCCCAATCAGCGCCGCGTTAAGCAGCGGGCGCAGGGAGGGCAAACGGTGGCCGGTAATGAGCAAAAAGGCGATCAGCAGGAGACCGGCAGAGAAAAAGCGTACCCCGGCCATCATTAACGGCGGCCAGCTCTCGACGCCGATGCGGATCGCAAAGTAGGTGGAACCCCAAATAATGTAGAGCGCAAAAAGCGCACCAATAAGCGGTAAAAGCTGCCTGAAACGCATACTCCCTCACGACAAAATTGAAATGACGCATAGAGTAAACGCCAAAACAATCAGACTGGCGAGCAATTAATTGTGTTTGTAATGTTAAAGATTTGTTGACGTTAAGGATAAATTTACGCAATGGGCTTTTATGCTCCATAATCTTCCTATTATCAGCAGTTAGAGAAGGATGTTTATTTTGGCAGGAAGTAGTTTATTAACCTTACTGGACGATATTGCCACGTTGCTCGACGACATTTCATTGATGGGCAAGCTGGCGGCTAAAAAGACCGCAGGGGTGCTGGGGGACGATCTGTCGCTCAACGCCCAGCAGGTTTCCGGCGTGCGGGCCAACCGCGAACTGCCGGTGGTCTGGAGCGTGGCCAAAGGCTCGTTGCTAAACAAGGTGATCCTGGTCCCGCTGGCGCTGTTGATCAGCGCCTTTATTCCCTGGGCCATTACGCCGCTGCTGATGGTCGGCGGGGCGTTTCTCTGCTTTGAGGGCGTGGAGAAGGTGCTGCATAGCCTGCATGCCCGCAAGCATAAAGAGGATCCCCAGCAGGCGCAGGAGCGGTTGAACGCCATTGCGAAACAGGATCCCAAGCAGTATGAGCGAGATAAAGTGAAAGGGGCGATCCGCACCGACTTTATCCTGTCGGCAGAGATTGTTGCCATCACGCTGGGGATCGTGGCCGATGCGCCGCTGCTTAACCAGGTGCTGGTCCTGTCGGGTATTGCCGTGCTGGTGACGCTTGGTGTTTATGGCCTGGTAGGGATCATCGTTAAGCTGGACGATATGGGCTACTGGCTGGTGGAGCGGCCGGGTGCGCTGGCAAAAATTGTGGGTAAGGGATTACTGGTAATTGCGCCTTGGCTGATGAAAGTGCTGACCATCGTCGGTACGCTGGCGATGTTTCTGGTGGGGGGCGGCATCGTGGTTCACGGCATTGCGCCTCTGCACCATGCCATCGAGCATTTTGCCGCCGAGCAGGGCGCGGTCATCGCCGCGACGTTGCCAACGCTGGCAAACCTGGTGCTCGGATTTATTATTGGCCTGATTGTCGTCGGACTAGTGAAGGGCATCTCGCGTCTGCGCGGAGCCGCCCACTAGCTAACGGCGTTGGCCCGATATGAAGTCTGGCAGCAGCGTGCCGATAATAGGTAATGTAGTGACTGGATAACTTCAGCAAAAACCATGGAGACGTCGTGCCACCCTCTACCGCTGCCACTGGCTCGTCACGACTGAATAGCATGCGCAACTATTTCGTGCCTGCTCGCGTCGTTAATCTCTGCTTTGTGATTGTGCTGGTCAGCTCAACGTTGCTGACCTGGCGCGAGGTAGTGGTGCTGGAGGATGCCTACGTCGCCAGCCAGCGTAATACCCTCGACAAGGTCTCCAGCGCGCTCGATCGGCAGATGGAGATCGGGGTTAACGCATTGCTGTTCTTCCGTAATGCGATGCGGGCAGCGGTGGAGACGCCGCTGACCTCGGACGTGCTCAAGAACGTGCAGGTTGAGTTTGCTCAGCAGCGTCAGCAGCCTTTCTGGCGTATCAGCGTCGATCAGCGGCGCACGCTGCCGATTACCGGCGTTTCTGATGACTTCGTTGCGGGCCATCCTCTGCTTAGCCGTGACGATCCACAGATGCATAATGAGATGACCGCCGCGCTGGAGGTGGGCTACATCATGCGTCTTGCCACAGCGCTACCGGCGATGCCGAAGCACGCATGGTATGTCTCACGCGCGGGCTTTTTCCTCTCTTCACAACCCTCAGTCGCGTCGGCAGAGAGCGTTACGCGTTATGAGAGCCTGCTGGCAGAGCCCTGGTTTACCGGGCAGTCTCACCATGCTAACCGTTTTCGCGGCGTACGCTGGTTTACCTCGGCGCACCACACGGACACGCAGGCGTCGATAGTGACGGTGAGCGTGCCGCTGGACGATGCCCAGCGCTGGTTGGGCGTGCTGGCGATTGACTACGCCTTCTCGTCGGTAAAGACGCTGCTGGAGGAGGCGCTCAGGGATGAAGAGCAGGGGGAGTATCAGCTCTACAATAGTCAACTTGAGCGGGTCGTCACCTCGCTGCCTGCGGGCGTGCAGCCACGGGCGTTTACCCCGGCACAGCGTCAGGCGCTGATGCAGGCCATAGCCCAAAGCAATAGCGGCAGCCTGCGACTTGGCCTATCCTTTGTCGTCTGGCAGAAACTCGACCGCTTTGATGGGCTGCTGCTGCGCATCCATACCCTACGCGAAGGCTTGCAGGGCGATTTTGGCACCATCAGCATTGCCCTGGCGCTGCTGTGGCTGCTGTTTACCGCGATGCTGCTCAGCTCCTGGATCGTCATTCGCCGCATGGTAAATAATATGTATGCCATGCAGCACTCGTTACAGTGGCAGGCGTGGCACGATCCCCTGACGCGGCTGCTCAACCGCGGCGCACTGTTTGAACGGGCAAAAGCGCTGGCGGAGCTGTGTCAGCAGCAGCACAGGCCGTTCTCGGTGATCCAGCTCGATCTCGATCACTTCAAAAACGTTAACGACCACTATGGTCACCAGGCGGGAGATTTAGTCCTGACCCAGGCCGCACGGCTAATTGGGGGCTGTATACAGGGAGAAGATCTGGCCGGGCGCGTCGGTGGGGAGGAGTTCTGCATCGTTCTGCCGGGAAGCACGCTGCTCCAGGCGCAGCGCATTGCAGAGCGAATACGCGAGCGTATCAGCCGCAAAGAGATCCTTGTCCACAATAGCCAGACGGTGCGCATTAGCGCCTCGCTGGGCGTTAGCAGCGCCGAGCCGAGCGAGAGCTATGCCTTTGAATATCTGCAGATGGTGGCAGACAGACGGCTCTATCTGGCCAAGTGGGCTGGGGTCAACCGCGTCTGCGCGGTTGACCCCATTCAGGATGCGCCGAACACGTGATCCAGCCCCTCATGCCAGCCTGCGGGGCCAGTCTGAGTGGTGCGATAGACCCGGGAGGGATCATCATCGCGTAGCGTCACGCCATCGCGGTTAAACCCCTTCACCACAATGGCAAAATCGACGTTGTCCAGCATAGGCGCATCGTTTGGGCCATCGCCAAGGCCCAGGGTCGTGTACTGCTTGCCCTCATGCTGACAGTACTGGCGCGTCAGCCAATTCACCGCCTGATCCTTACCGTCGCGCTGGTCAATAACGTGCCAATAGCGTGCCCCCTGGACAAGGCGCAGGCCAAAGCGATTCAGGTCAGCGTCAAATTTTGCCATCCGCTCGTCGCTGTCGCGCCAGATCAGCGTCTCCGAGGCTTCATGCAGCCGGGCCAGGCTCGCCTGAGCGGGCGTATAACCGGTTAGCTCAACCAGGGCAGCCACCTCAAGATCGCTAAAGGTAGTGAATTTATATCCTTCATTTTCCCGCAGCGGCGTCAAAACGGTCGTAATCTGATCGTGAGTCGTGCCGTTAAGCAGTCGGGAAGCGTTGTTATGCGCTTCCCAGCGCGTATCAAGCTGGATCACCGCGCCATTCTCCGCGATAAACGGTTGCCCTTGTAACCCTACCATTTTCTGAATCGCTACAATTTCCGCGGCCGTCATGCTGCTGCACAGGATAACGGGTATCTCATGCTGACGCAGACGAGTTAACCACGCCTCGGCTGGCTGCCATTCATGGGTATGACTATCAAGCAACGTACCGTCGATATCGGTAAATACCAGCAGTGTGTCGTTAAGGCCGGGCATGGTCTGCTCCTTTGCTAGCGCAACGGGATGGTAAGAAAAATCTCAAATTAATAAACATGCACTATAAATACCTGATTTCAATAGCCCGCTAAAGGCGATTCCGTCTGGCTTCTCATACATTAGTCGCAAAACAGTTATACAAAATAATAATTAGGTTGATGAATATTATCTTGTACCGCAAATAATTTGCCTATACATTCATATCCGCATCAGATTTCCTGGTGTAACGAATTTTCAAGTGCTTCTTGCAAACGCAAGCTTTATCCCGGTCTCCCCAGACCGGGATTTTTTCTTTTAGCGATCCAGCTCCGCCGCGCTGCCGTCATGAATATCTAGCTCCCAGGCGTTGGCGACCGACTGCTCTTCACCATTGTGCACGCGATCGACGGGGCGCTTCTCGGGGCCGCTGGGATCGATAGCAGCCAACAGCGCGTCAACTTCAGCATTGTTTAACGTTTTCTCATGGCGGGTTTTCATCGTCGTGACTCCACAGGCCGTTTCCCTAAGTATAGACGGTTGAGAAAAGCAGCAATCATGATGCCAGGGCTGTCAGACCGCGAGTTTTGTTCTACACTGGCAAAAATGTGACAGGAGGAAAATAATGAAGGTAAACGATCGGGTTACAGTTAAAACGGACGGGGGACCGCGACGTCCGGGTGTTGTGCTCGCCATTGAAGAGTTTAATGAAGGCACGATGTATCTGGTTTCGCTTGATGATTACCCGCTCGGCATCTGGTTCTTTAATGAAAAAGGGCATCCGGACGGGGTATTTGTCGAGATGCAGGCGTAACGCTATCACTACCCTCATGCCCTGGAGGGTAAGTGCCTGCTTGCCCTCTCAACGCATATTGACGAAGATGCCGCTGGTGACATAATCCGTCAGACGTACCACGTGGTAGATAACCTGCTTATTATGCGTTTTTATTTTTCTTTTAATATTACCCTTATGTGATGATACCGTTTTGGCTTTAATATTCATCTGGTCGGAGATTTGAATCGTTCCCTGGCCGGACATCCACATCCGCAGCATACTGGATTCAGTACGGCTTAACGATAGTGTAGGAAGATTAATCCCTTTCTGACCCTTCGCTTCTTTATTTAGGTAATCGGCGAGGAACTCATCCAGCGACTCAGGCTTAATCGATTTAGAACTAATTAATAAGTTTTTGCGCACCAGCAGGTATTCATCAAAATGGATATTTGCTATCGCCATAAACACAATAAACAACGTCTTGGGATGCTGATTAATGATTTGCTTTATATGCTGACTCTGTTCGAGATCGTGGATGAAGCAGTCTTCATTAATAAACACCACGGCGGGCCGCCAGGCCTCACATGCTGAGCCGAGCTCGCTGACGCTGGATACGTCTTTGATATCTCGTTTTTTCACTCCGCGACTTGCCAGATAACCGGTTAATCCCAACCGGGTATAGCTGCATAAATCCATAATAATCGTTGACATGGCATACCCTCACTCAATGCGTAACGATAATTCACCACCTGCCTGAGCTACTCATAACAGTAAAAGGATGAAAATATTCTGAAAACCTATGAGCAGGACAGGACTTTCAGGCGAACACACTATCCCGTAAAGTTAGGTATAATTTGCCAGGAAACATCTTAAAGTAAAGTAAACTTTCGGAACTGTGATAATCATAAAAACAAATAAACCGCGTCACGTATATCCTGGCGGGTATTAATGAAAATCCTTTTTAGGATTATCCTCAATAAAGACCGTTCAAAATCTAGGGGCTGGCGGCCTGCGGTAATTCGCTGATGATATCCGCCAGCAGATTAAAAATCTCGCTGAACAGATGCTCACAGAAAGGGGCAATAAGCGGCATCAGGGCCGCCATCAGGACAATGCCGACGCCCAGGGTGATGGGAAAACCTACCGAGAAGATAGAGAGCTGGGGAGCCATACGGTTCAACAGCCCCAGGGAGAGGTTCAGCGTCAGCAGCAGGGTGATGACCGGCAGCGCCAGCATCAGGCCGTTGATAAAAATCAGTCCGCCCGCACGGGTGAGGGCCAGGAACGCGTTACTGTTCACCGGCTCGCCGCCGATGGGCAGGGTATGGAAGGTATCCACCAGCATCGAAATCAGCCACAGGTGACCGTTAAAGGTCAGGAACAGCAGCAGGGCCAGCATATCCATAAAGCGCGCCAGCACGGGCATATTCAGGTTGCTGCCGGGATCGAAGAAGGTGGCAAAGGAGAGGCCCATCTGTAGCCCAATTAGCTCTCCGGCGGTGCGTATGGCGGCAAAGGCGAACTGCATGGTAAAACCCAGCGCGATGCCAATCAGGATCTGCTGTAGCGCCAGCCACAGCGAGTCACCGGAAAAGATCGGCACGTTGGTGGCGGGCAGGGAAGGCGCAATGACGAGGGTAATCACAAACCCCAGTCCCAGCTTAACGCGTTTGGGCACGCTACGCTCGCTGAGGATCGGCGCGGTGGAGATCAGCGCCAGCACGCGCAGCAGCGGCCAAAAGTAGAGGCTCAGCCAGTGGAGCCACTGATCGCTGGTTACCGACACCATAAGGGTTACTTATCCAATAATATAGGGAATGTTGCTGAACAGGGTGCGCATATAGTCCAGCAGCAGGTTAAGCATCCACGGGCCGGCAACGATAATAGCAACGAAAACGGCGATAATTTTCGGGATAAACGACAGCGTCATCTCGTTAATCTGCGTGGCGGCCTGAAGGATACTGATCACCAGGCCGGTGACCAGCGCCACCAGCAGCAGGGGCGCGGCAACCATCAACGCGATTTTCATCGCGTCCGTACCCATCATCATCACTGATTCTGGCGTCATTTCCGCACTCCTTAACTGTAAAAGCTCTGCGCCAGCGAGCCGACCAGCAGCTGCCAGCCGTCTACCAGCACGAACAGCATTAGCTTAAACGGCAGGGCGATGGTGGCGGGCGGAACCATCATCATCCCTAGCGCCATCAGCACGCTGGCGATCACCAGGTCGATGATGAGGAACGGAATAAAAATGGTAAAGCCAATCTGAAACGCGGTCTTGAGCTCGCTGGTGACGTAGGCCGGGAGCAGAATGCGCATCGGCACCGCTTCCGGACCGGGCAGCGGACCGCTGTTGGCCAGGCGAGCAAACAGTGCTAAATCGGCTTCCCGCGTCTGGCGCATCATAAACTCTCTCAGCGGCTGTGCGCCTTTCTCCAGCGCCACGTCGATGGAGATCTTGCTTTCGCTGAACGGCTGATAGGCCTCGGTATAAATCTTATCGATCACCGGCGACATAATAAAAAAGGTCAGGAACAGGGCGAGGCCGAGCAGCACCTGGTTAGGCGGCGCGGAGGGCGTGCCCAGCGCGTTACGCAGCAGGCCAAAAACGATGATGATGCGGGTGAAGCTGGTCATCATCAGCAGAATAGCGGGCAGGAAGGTCAGGGAGGTGATAAACACCAGGGTCTGCACCGGCAGGGACCAGCTCTGGCCGCCGTTAGCCAGCGGTTGGCTGACTAATCCGGGAAGTTGAGCAAAGGCGCTGGGCGCAACCAGCACCAGGCCAGCCAGCGCAAGGGATAACAAACGGCGCATCAGGATCTCCCGGAACGCTTGATCAAATTCTTTAACACGGCCTGAAAATCCGGGGTGTTCTCTTTCGGGGCCTCGCTCGCGGACGGTGCCGGAGGAAGCGTGTGCAGCAGGCTGATTTGTGACGGTGTCACGCCCAGCACCAGTCGTGCATCGTCGACGTCAACGATAATTACCCGCTCACGCGGGCCAACGGTCGTGCTGGCGCTGACCTTCAGGCCACGGGCGCTGGCGGTTTTACCGCCAAAGCCCATCCGCTTCGCCAGCCAGGCTGCCGCGAGGATCAGGGCAATAATGCCCAGCAGCGCGCCGCTCACCTGCACCAGCGGTGAACCGTGAACGGCAGAGGGCTGCACAACGGTAGCCTGGGTTTTCATGCTTAGCGGCTCAGACGACGCATACGCTCGGACGGCGTGATGATATCGGTAATACGTACGCCGTATTTGTCGGCGACAACCACAACTTCACCCTGGGCAATCAGATAGCCGTTGATCAGGATATCCAGCGGCTCACCGGCGAGGCCGTCCAGCGCCACCACCGATCCTTGGGTCAGGCGCAGCAGCTCTTTAATGGTCATGCGGGTACGACCAAGCTCCACGGTCAGCTTGACCGGGATATCCATAATCAGATCGATATCCTGTAAGGTGCCGCTCACGTCACCGCCGCCAAACTGCTGAAACACCGAGTCGGTGGTGCTTTTGCTGCTGGTTGTGGTTTTTTGTTCGTTCAACGCGTCAGCCCACAGATCGTCCATTGCCATACTGTTCTCATCGGACGGATTGTTCATATCACTCATTTGGGCTGTTCCTCATTCAGCGAATTCAAAATCGGGTTGATCAAGTGTTCAACGCGCAGGGCATACTGGCCGTTGATGGTGCCGTACTGGCTGGTAAGCACCGGGACACCATCTACGTGGGCGATGATGCGATCGGGTTTGTCGATCGGCAGCACGTCACCGGGTTGCAGCTTCAGGATCTGCGACAGGCGCAGCGGGACATCGCCGAAATTGGCAATCAGCTCCAGCTCGGAGTGCTGCACCTGACGAACCAGGTTATCGCGCCAGTTTTGATCCTCGTTGCGGGAGTTCTCCAGCGGCGGGTTAACCAGCGTCTCGCGCAGCGGCTCAATCATGCTGAAGGGCAGACAGATATTAAACTCGCCGGTCAGGTTACCAATCTCCACGTGGAAAGGGGTATTGACGACGATATCGTTCGGCGAGGTCGTGATGTTAGTAAACTTCACCTGCATCTCCGAACGCACATACTCAACGTCCAGGGGATGGATCGCTTTCCATGCGTCGCTGTAGCCTTCCAGCGCCAGCTTCAGCATGCGGTTGATCACCCGCTGCTCGGTATGGGTAAACTCACGTCCCTCAACCTTAGTCGGGAAACGGCCATCGCCGCCGAACAGGTTATCCACGGCAATGAACACCAGGCTTGGCGAGAAGACAAACAGCCCGGTACCGCGCAGCGGCTTCAGGTGGATCAGGTTAAGGTTGGTCGGCACCGGCAGGTTACGGGCAAACTCATGGTAGGGCTGAATGCGGATCGCCCCCACGGTAATGTCCGGGCTGCGGCGCAGCAGGTTAAACAGCCCCATACGGAACTGGCGCGCGAAACGTTCATTAATAATCTCCAGCGCCTGCAGGCGTTCACGCACCACGCGGCGCTGGGTATTGGGATCGTAAGGACGAATATCACTCTCGCCGCCTTTACCGGGCTGCGGAGCATCGCTCTGTTCGCTGTCGCCGTTCAGCAGCGCATCAATTTCGGCCTGTGAAAGAATGCTATCGCCCATGTCTTTACCGCAAAATGAAAGCTGTATAGAGAACGTCAGTCACTTCCTGCTTTGGCTGGCCAGGGACTAACGGCGGAGAGAGCGTCTCTTTGATGGCGGCAACCAGCTGGCGCTTGCCTTCGTCGGTTGCCAGCTGCGTGGCATCCTGACGGGAGAAGAGCAGCAGCAGGCGGCTACGCACCTCCGGCAGATACTCGCTCAGGCGTGCACGCGTGCCTTCGTCTTTCAGGCGCAGGGTAATGCCAATGTAGAAGACGCGATCGGCTTCGCCCAGGTTAACGGTAAAGGTATCCAGCGCGAAAAAGACCGGTGCGGGCGGCGGCGGTGCTTCGGCTTTCACCTCTTCACCTGGCTGCTGGTGCATGCGCCAGTAGCTATAGCCGGCGGTGGCGCACGCGGCGAGCGTGATCAACACCAACAGCGGGATCCAGATTGAGCGTTTCTTCTTCTTGGTAATGGCGGCGTCAGTCATCTGTTACGTGCTTCCTGTTTCGGTACTGCTTATAGACTGATTATCCCGTGTCCTGCGTCCGTCAAAGGGCGGAAAAGACGGGGATAATCATGCTACCTTTTGCGTTTAGGCAAAGATGTCTACCGCGCCGTTGCCGCGAGCACGCGATTGCAGGCTCGCCGGAACGGTCAATGCATCTTCTTCGTCAGCGGCAAACGTGCCGCCGTGGCCCGATCGAGAGGCCTGCTGTTGCTGGGAGGAGGAGTGCTGCTGTCCAGCGAAGCTTTCGCTGCTGATGCTGCTCTGACCAAGCTGAATGCCGTTTTCCGCCAGCTGGGTGCGCAGTACCGGTAGCGCGGCTTCCAGCGCGGCACGCACGTGGCTGTGCTGGGATACCATCTGCAGCTGGGCCTGGTTGTCGTCAATCTTCAGGCTAATCTGCACCTGGCCTAAATCTTCCGGATGCAGGCGTAGCTCGGCGCTCTGCTGGCCCTGCCTGGTAAACAGGGTGATATTCTGGCTGATGGTCTGCTGCCATTCGCTGCTGCCCAACGGGGCACTGATCACTGGCGCGGCAACCGGGGCGCTGGCCTGCGCTGGCGCGGCGGTGGTCACCGCTGGGGCGACGCTGACGCTGGTGTTGACTGCCTGCACGGCGGTCTCTGGGGCGTTTTTCAGCGGCGCGGCGGCGGTCAGCTGGCTGGTTTGCCCGTTGCCGTCAACGGCCGCGGCAAAACGCTCGCCGTCGGCATCATCTTTCGTCGCCGGGCTTAACGTTGGCTCACGGGTGAGAGAGGCGAGATCCGCGCCACGGCCAGTGGCAGTGGTCACCGGCGTGGACGTGGCAGCGGCATCGCTCTTCGGCACGGCGGGCGTTGCCGTTTGCTGATGCGGCAACATGGCCAGCAGGGCGCTCAGCCCGGCCAGCTCCTCGTCACTGAGATCGCTGCGGGTGTCGTCATCTGCGTCAGCGGTGGTCGCGGTTGGCTGTACCTGTGAAGCAGTCGCTGTCGATGTCATACCTTTAAGGCCGCCGGTCAGGCTGGCTAAAATAATCTGCGCTTCGCTCTGCAACGGCGTGCTGGTCTGGGCTGCGTCGTCGGTGACGTCTCCCTTAACGGCAGTTGCAGCCGCAGCGCCTGCAGGCGTACGGGCGAGCAGGGCGGCAAGCTGGACCGCCGGAGAGCGGGTATCGGTCTCATCCGCGCCGCCTTTCAGCAGGCTCTGCTGTAGCGTCGCGCCTGCCGTGCGCAGATCGTTAAGCGTCAAGGGTACGTCCTCACCTGACGCCTGGGTGCCGGAAAGCGCGCCCGACAGCAGGGCAAGAAAGTCTTCTGCGCCCGTCGCCGTTTTACCTGTTTGCAGGCCGCTGGTGGTATCGGCATCGGTAACAAGCAGTTTTGGCAAAGTGATCACTCTGGTTTCCTCATTGAAGCGCGCTGGGCGAACTCATCCATTTTTTTCTGATCGAGGCGGTTCTCTGCCAGCAGGGCGGCGCTGGTCTGCCGATCCTGTAGGGTTTGCCACGCCTGCAAACGTTGTTTCTTCTCTCGCCAGGCGTTCAACGCCTGTTCGACTTTCGTGGTCCACTGCATCAGCTGCTGGCGATGCTGATCGATAGCTTTTTCCAGCGTGGAGATAAACTGCTGGTAGTTCTGCCAGCGCTGGCTGCCAATGCCCTGGGTCATATCCGTGTTGAGGTTATTGCGGTACTCGTTCTGATAATCCATCAGCATCTTGAGCTGCTCTTCCGCCTGCTGACATCCCCGGCGCATCTCGCCGAGGCGTATTGCTGCGTCATCCACCGCTTTTTCAGCCAGATCCTTTAGCGTCGTTAATGCGCTAGTCTGCGTCACGATCGTCGCCCTCCCACTCTTCTGTTACACCGTCGGGAAAATAAGCTCTAAGCCCTGGATGGACTCTTCCCATCCGGCGCGTTCAAAAATACCCTGCTGGAGATAAGCCTCCAGCTGCGGCCACAGGGCGATGGCTTTATCCAGCATCGGATCGCTGCCCCGGGCGTAGGCGCCCACGCTCACCAGATCGCGGTTGCGCTGGAAGCTGGAGAGCAGCTGTTTAAAATGTCTGACTCTGGCGTAGTGCTGCTCGCTGATTAACGCGGTCATGGCTCGGCTAATAGAGGCTTCAATATCGATAGCCGGATAGTGACCCGCCTCGGCCAGCCGCCGCGACAGCACGATGTGGCCGTCAAGAATGGCGCGTGCGGAGTCGGCGATAGGATCCTGCTGGTCATCCCCTTCGGTCAGCACGGTATAGAAGGCGGTAACGGAACCGCCGCCGTGGATGCCGTTACCGGCGCGCTCCACCAGTGCGGGCAGTTTGGCAAACACCGAAGGCGGGTAGCCCTTGGTTGCCGGGGGCTCACCGATCGCCAGGGCGATCTCACGCTGCGCCATGGCGTAGCGGGTCAGGGAGTCCATAATCAGCAGCACGTGCTGGCCGCGATCGCGGAAATCTTCCGCAATGCGGGTGGCGTAGGCCGCACCCTGCATACGCAGCAGCGGCGAGACGTCCGCCGGGGCGGCGATCACCACCGAGCGGGCGCGACCCTCAGCGCCCAGAATGTTTTCGATAAAATCTTTTACTTCACGGCCACGCTCGCCAATCAGTCCGACCACGATCACGTCGGCCTGGGTGTAGCGCGCCATCATGCCCAGCAGCACGCTCTTACCAACGCCGGAACCGGCAAACAGGCCCATACGCTGGCCGCGGCCAACGGTTAACAGGGCGTTGATTGCCCGCACGCCGGTATCCAACACGTGTTCGATGGGGGTACGCTGCAGGGGGTTGAACGGCTGAGTGATCAGCGCCCCGGTTTCGGTGGTGTCGGGGGAGGGGAGGCCGTCCAGCGGTTTGCCCGCGCCGTCCAGCACCCGGCCCAGCAGCGCGGGACCTAACGGCAGCTGTTTTCCGCTGTGCAAACCGTCGCCGCTGGCGCTGCGGGCGTAGACGCGCGCGCCGGGCAGAATACCTTCCACCTCTTCCAGCGGCATCAGAAAGAGGCGCTGGCCGTTAAAGCCCACCACTTCACTCTCTACTTCCCGGATGTCGCCATTCTCCTGGCGTTCAATAACGCAGGTGGCCCCCAGCGGCAGCTGCAGGCCGGTCGCCTCCAGTACCAGACCGGTGGCGCGGGTCAGCCGCCCGTAGCGGCGTACCGCGGGCAGCTGCGCCATTTTGCTCTCAAAGTTGTCCAGCGTGGTCAGCCAGCGGGTCAGGCGCGCAGTCATCAGATCGCTCCCGGTGCGGCCAGGCGGCACAGTTCCTGCCAGCGGGTGGCGACGCTGGCATCCAGATCGCCCTCGTCGGCAGAGACTTTACAGCCGCCGGGATGAAGGGTCGGATCGCCCCGCAGACGCCAGCCGTGCAGGCTCAGCGTCGCGCCCAGCATCTCCTCCACGCGCTGCAGATCGTCCGGGTGGACGCGCAGCTGCGGCTTGCCGTTAAACAGCGGCTCCTGCTGAAGCAGCTGCTGGATCTGTTTGATCAGCGCGGTGTTATCCACGCTCGGCGTCTGGCCGATCACCTGGCGCGCCGCCTCCAGCGCCATCTGCATCAGGCGGGAGGCGATCACGCTGTCCAGCGCATCAAGCGTGTACTGGAACTCGCTCACCAGCTGCTGCATCCGGGCATGGATCGGTGCCTGCTGCTGCTGAGCCTGGGCCAGACCCTGCTCCAGGCCCTGGGCCAGACCTTCCTGATAGCCTTTGCTATGGCCGTTCTGCCGACCTTCGGCGAGACCGGCGCTGTATCCCTGCTCGTGGGCCTGGATCTGCAGCTGCGCCAGCTGCTGCTGTTGCTTCTGCTCGTCGGTTAAAACGACCTCTTCGCTCTCCTGCGGGGCGTCGTCGCTGTCGCTATCGTGCGCCACCGCCGGAACGAATTCGCTTACCGGCATCGCCAGATCTTCCGGCGTCCAGATTTTCCACGGCAGCTCGTTAGACATAGGTATCCTCGCCGCTGCCAATTACCATCTCGCCGGTTTCTGCCAGACGACGAACGATAAGCAGGATCGCTTTCTGTTCGTTCTCCACCTGGGAGAGACGCACCGGACCACGGTTGGCAAGGTCGTCGCGCAGAATGTCTGCCGCACGCTGGGACATGTTGCGCAGGAACTTCTCGCGCAGCGGCTGTTCGGAGCCTTTGAGCGCGATAAGCAGGGATTCGGAATCCACTTCCTGCAGCAGGCGCTGGATGCTGCGATCGTCCACCTCGGAGAGGTTTTCGAACAGGAACATCTCGTCGATAATTTTCTGCGCCAGCTCGCCGTCGAATTCGCGCACCGCGGTAATAACCGCCTCTTCCTGCTGGGTCTTCATCAGGTTGATGATCTCGGCCGCCGTTCTCACGCCGCCCATTTTGCTGCGCTTGAGGTTCTGGCCGTCGAGCAGGCTGTTCAGCACCTCGGTCAGCTCTGCCAGCGCGGCTGGCTGCACGCCGCCGAAGGTGGCGATACGCAGCATGACGTCATGACGCAGACGCTCATCGAAGAGGGCGAGAATATCCGCCGCCTGGCCGCGCTTAAGATGCACAAGGATGGTGGCGATAATCTGCGGATGCTCGTCGCGGATAAGATCGGCTGCGGTCTGCGGCTCCATAAAGTTGAGGGTCTCGATACCACTGGAGGTATCGCGCGTCTCAAGAATATCTTCCAGCAGGCTGGCGGCGCGCTCTTCGCCGAGCGCTTTGACCAGCACCGAACGCAGGTAGTCGTTGGCGTTGATATTGAGCGCGGCGAACTGCTCGGCTTCCTGCTCGAACTCTTGCAGAACGTCGGTCAGCTGCTTGTTGGAGATCTGGCGCACGCCTGCCATGGCGGTACTGAGGTGCTGAACCTCACGCTGGGAGAGGTGCTTGAACACTTCCGCCGCACGGTCTTCGCCAATGGTCATCAGCAGGATGACGCTCTTTTCGGTTCCGGTAAGGTTACTCATGCTCTTCACCACTCATCCACTGGCGGATGACCAGCGCAACAACGCGCGGATCGTTATCTGACATTTCGCGAATACGCTGGCTCATCACCTCGGCGCTCAGGCGCTGGTTAGCCCGGCGCTGCTGGGTCTGCTCGTCTTTGCTGAGGCGAACCTCCACGGCTTCCTCTTCCGGCATCTGGCGAGTCTGTGCATTCTCAAGCAGCGCTTTGCGCTCCTCTTCGCGACGCACCAGCTGTGGACGAACGGCTTTGCGCCACAGGATCCAGGCAACAATCAGCACCAGCAGCCAGCGACCGGCGGTCATCAGCTGATCGATAAAGGCCTGCTGTTGCCAGAACGGCAGCTCGCCTGCGCTCTCATCGGTGGCGTTGAACTGGGAGTTCACCACGTTGAGGGTATCGCCGCGCTGCTGGGAGAAGCCCATCGCTTCGCGGGTCAGGTCTTCAATCTGCTTCAACTGGTCGGCGGTCAACGGCAGCGGTTTGCCATCGGTCAGGGTGCGATAGTTCACCACCACGGCCACGGAGAGACGCTGCACGTCGCCGACGTTCATTTTGGTATGGCGAATGGTGCGGTCGACTTCGTAGTTGGTGGTTTCGTTGCGCTGCGTATTACGCGGACCGGCGCTGTTTGCCGTGCTGGTCGAGGTGGTCTGCTGCGCATTCTGGTTCTGCTGGCCGTTCTGCGGTGTATTCGCCGTAATCGGCGCGTTGTTCGCTGGTGCAGGCTGGTTAGAGAGTGCACCCGGCACGCCGCCCGGATAGGGGCCGCCCACCTGCTCGCTTTCGTTCAGCTGACGGGAGCGCATCACGGCTTCGGACGGGTTGCCGTTCGGATGATACTGCTCTTCGGTCTGCTCTTTATTATCAAAGTCGATCAGAGCGTTAACCTGGGCATGAACGTTGCCATTGCCGACGATAGGGGAGAGGATCGCCTCGATACGGCGCTGCACGCGGCCTTCAACGTCAGCGGCATACTTCAGCTGGGCGTCGTTAAGATCGCGACCGCTGGTGTTGGACTGGGTCAGCAGGCGACCGCTCTGGTCGACCAGGGTAACGTTACCCGGCGGCAGGCCCGCAACGGCGCTGGAGACTAAATGAACCACGGCGCTGATCTGGCCTTCGTCCATGGCGCGACCCGGTGCGAGGTTCACGGTAACGGAGGCCGAGGGGGATTTCTGTTCGCGCACGAACAGCGACGGCTTAGGCATCGCCAGGTGGACGCGAGCTGACTTCACCGGCCCGAGGGTTTCGATGGTACGGGCCAGTTCGCCCTCCAGCGCACGCTGGTAGTTGACCTGCTCGCTGAACTGGCTGATACCAAACTTCTCCTGGTCCAGCAGCTCAAAGCCCACCGCGCCGCCTTTCGGCAGCCCAAGCTGGGCGAGGCGCAGGCGCAGCTCGTGCACCTTGTCCGCTGGCACTTCAATCGCGCCACCGGTTTCAGAGAAGCGGTAGGGGATGTTCATCTGCGTCAGCTGGGTCACTATCGCGCCGCCGTCCTGATCGGAGACGTTACTATAAAGGACGCGGTAGTCCGGCTGTTTCGCCCACAGCACCATCGCAACGATGATGGCGATGGCGGCTGCACCGGCGACAAGCAGTGGAATTCTGGGGTTCGCGCGTAGGCGGTTCATCCATTCGAGAGATTTATTCTGTGATGCGGTTGCTGTCGCACTCATTGCACACCTCGTAACTCAGGGTGGACGGCATTATTCGTGTAATGAAGCAAAACGGACTCCCGGGTCGGCAAACACGACAAAAGTTCCATGTTGATGGCCCAGCCATTATTTGATGATTTGCGATTTTCTATGGGTCAAATAACCTGGTTTTTTGTCGCTATTTACCGCCTTCATCTTATTGACAAACTGGTAACCTCGTCGCCAGTCAAATCATGTAGGGGTTAAATCATGTCTATCCAGGGGATTGAAGGCGTCATCAGCCAGCTGCAGGCCACGGCCGGCGTGGCGAAAAACCAGAGCGTTGGCGCTGAGTCCACCGTTAGCTTCGCGGGCCAGCTGCACGCCGCGCTGGATCGCATCAGCGATACGCAGAACGCCGCGCGTACGCAGGCTGAGAAATTCACGCTGGGTGAGCCGGGCGTTGCCCTGAACGACGTGATGACCGATCTGCAAAAATCATCCGTGTCGTTGCAGATGGGGATCCAGGTACGTAACAAGCTGGTGTCGGCGTACCAGGACGTGATGGCGATGCAGGTGTAGTCAGAACTTCCTTAAAACACGCTTACGTCAGCCGCTTCCCCTGACCTCTGCTACACTTTCAGAGTCTTAACTTAACGGTAAGGAGCTGAAAATGGGTCTTTTCAATTTTGTAAAAGAAGCAGGCGAAAAGCTGTGGGACGCCGTCTCAGGGCATGATGACAAGGAAGAGCAGGCGAAAAAGGTGCAAGAGCATCTGAGCAAAACCGGGATCCCGGATGCCGATAAGGTGAACGTGCAGGTTGCCGACGGTCAGGCTACCGTTACGGGCGAAGGCTTGAGCCAGGAAGCGAAAGAGAAGATTCTGGTGGCGGTAGGTAACATCTCCGGTATTGCCAGCGTTGCTGACAACGTTAAGGCCACTGCCGCAACGGATACTGCTGTGAAAGAGAGCCAGTTCTATACGGTGAAATCCGGTGACACGCTGAGCGCCATCTCTAAACAGGTTTACGGTGACGCTAACCAGTACAACAAGATTTTTGAAGCGAACAAACCGATGCTGAAAAGCCCGGAAAAAATCTATCCGGGCCAGGTGCTGCGTATTCCGCAGTAATCTGCGAGTGGTGTTGTAAATGACATTCGCCGGGTGGCGCTGCGCTTACCCGGCCTACAAAAACCGCATAATCCTCGAGCCGTAGGCCGGGTCAGGCGAAGCCGCCACCCGGCAAATCCTTTACTTCTGAATTAAATAACGAATGGTCGGTCCATCCTGCTGGATATCCAGCACGGTATAGCCATGATTGCGGGCGTCCAGCGGAATGTTATTAATGGATTGCGGACAGTCGCTCACCACCTCCAGAATCTCACCCTTTTTTAACTGCGGCATCGCCTCCAGCGTGGCGACGGCAGGGTAGGGGCAGGGCTCGCCCACCATATCCAGGCGGTAATCGGGTACTATTGTTTTGCACATATTCATACCGCTTCCTTAACCGCCAGCGTGGCGGCGCGCTTAAAGAAATGTTTCTCCCAGGCCACGATGAGCAGCAGGGCGGCCAGCAGCAGGCCGTAGGTGACCAGCAAACCCCCGAGTGGCCCGAAGGTGTTCAGCAGATTGATCTTATCCCAGCGGGTAGCCAGCGACGGGGCCAGATCGTCCCAGAAATAGGCCAGCAGCGTCGAGCCGATAACATTTCCCAGTCCCACCCACCAGTAGTGCACCTGGCCTTCAACGGCACGGTACATCCAGCCAGTCTCACACCCACCCGCCAGCACAATGCCGAAGCCGAAGAGCAGACCGCCTATCACGGCGTTGGGGCCAGCCCACATAATTTTGGCCTCAACGCCCAGCTGAACGTAGCTGAAAATCCCGATGGCGCTCACCGCCATCCCGAGGATGATGGCCTTCGCCATATGAGTACGGCCGGTGATCCACATATCGCGGAAGGCAGAGGTGAAACAGATCTGCGCCCGCTCAATCAGCAGACCAAAGCCGACGCCGAACAGCATGGCGAAGCCGAGCTTAGGCTGATTCATCGCCGTGAGCAGCGCCCATCCCACCATGCCGACAAACACCAGCATGCCGAGGCGAAAGCGACGGCGCGCCCGGTCAGGCTGCTGCGTCAGCGGCGAGGCGGCGGAGACCTTCTGCATTTTTACCGGGATGCGGAAAAACGGCAGCAGGGTAACGCGCGCGCCAAACCAGCTTCCGACCGCTGTGGCCAGGGCAAAGAACCAAGCGTGGAGGGAAAATTGCGGAATGCCGGTGAAAAACGCGGCCAGGTTACAGCCCATCGCCAGACGTGCGCCGAATCCGGCAATGATGCCGCCGACAATGGCCTGAAAAATACGGATACGGCTGCGGGGCATACGCAGCTTAACGTTATTCGCCCACAGCGCGGCAGCGAAACAGCCGCCAAACATGCCGATGATCATCATGCCGTCGATGCGGGTCAGCGGCGTGCCTTCCAGATGGATCAGCTTGTAGTAACCCCAGGTTTCCGCATGGACGCCCATCAGCTGCAAAAGCTGACCGCCCCAGCGGGTAAATTCCCCGGTAACGGCCCAGAAGGTGCCGGTAATGCCAAAATAGTAGGTAGAGATAATGCCGGCGGCGATAACGGCGGGCAGGGGTGCCCAAAAGGTAATCAGCCAGCGCTGTTTGAAGTGTTGCCAGGACATGGTAATAGCCTCTGAACTCAGAAGGTTTATGTAATAAAGCGGAACCGCGATCCTACACGCACACGCGCATTTGCCCAGCGGTAAATGGCATTTATACGGTGCAGATCAAGTAAAGTGCTGAAGGTAATTGCTGGCAGCCGTGGCGCTTTAATGCCAGAATATTTTTTTTCTTCGCGCGCAGGACATTGGATGAAAAAAGTAGCGATTTTAAGCGCATTGCTGGCGTTGACCGGCTGTGCACAGATTGATAACTATAACGAGGTCGTTAAACACTCGGCACCGGCAGATCTGGTAGGGTACTGGCAATCTGCCGGGCCACAGAGCGAACTGGTCAGCCCGGAAGCGATTGCCAGCCTGGTCGTCACCCCAGCAGGGGATACGCTGGACTGTCGCCAGTGGCAGCGCGTAATTGCCCTTCCAGGTAAGCTGACGCTGCGTGGGGAAGATTTCTATAACGTAACGCAGAAGGTCGAGGTGTACTCGGTAGAGCGGGATGGTGCCCTGCTGGAGTATGCGGGCATGACGCTAAAACGGGTCGATCGCCCAACCGCCGAGTGTGCAGAGGTGTTGGCGAAAAGCCCGCTGCCTACGCCGCTGCCGTAAAGCAACAACGCTGAGTGAGGAGCCTCACTCAGCGTATTCGTTTACAGCACGTCCTCCAGCACCCACACGCTGACGCTGCCGCCATTGCAGGTAAAGGTACCCGTGCCGTTTTCGTCAGTGCTGACCGTCTCCTCGCGGTTGCCGAGGTAGTCGCGCCACATCTTATTGCCGTAGTTTTCCCCTAGCTCCAGCGTCTTTTCCCCGTCGTCACCGTTGGAGAGCACCACGACGCAGCCGGGATCCTCTTCGGTTCCGCTCCGGCTGAAGGCGATGCAGTTCGGGTGATCAAACCACAGGGTCTGTACGCCGTGGGCAAAGCGCTGACGGGCCAGGATCAACTGGTCGAGCTGTTCGATAATCGGCATATCGATGTGGTAGGTTTCGCCATCGCCGCCGGTATCGTCATAGCTTGCGCCATAGAGATCCGGATAGAACACCGACGGTACACCGTTTTCCCGCAGCAGGATCAGCGCGTAGGCCAGCGGTTTAAACCAGGATTCCACTGGTGCTTCCAGCGCCTGCAACGGCTGAGTGTCGTGGTTAGTGACCAGGGTGACGGCATGGAAGGGATCGGCCTCCACCAGCGTGCCGGTGAAAATCTGGCTCATGTCGTAGTCACGGCCCTGCAACGATGCCTGATGGAAGTTCATCTGCAGCGGGGCGTCGAACAGCATCGTATTGCCATCGACCTGATCGATATACTGCTGCAAGCGTCCGACTTCATGGGCCCAGTATTCGGCGACGATAAACAGCGGTTTCGGGGCCACCTCCTGCACGTGGTCGATCCACTCCTTATAGAACCAGGCCGGGATATGCTTCACGGCATCAAGGCGGAAGCCGTCGCACTGGGTCTGCTCCATCACCCAGCGGGCCCAGTATTTGATCTCCTCCGTCACCGCCCGGTTGCGGAAGTCGATATTGGAGCCCATCAAATAGTCAAAGTTACCCAGCTCTCCGTCGACCTGATCGTTCCAGCCATCGCCGGTATAATCGTTGACGATCTTAAAGATGCCTTCTTCGTCGGGATTTTCGATATGATCGACGCCGCTAAAGCACTTGTGGTCCCAGATAAACTTCGAATATTTACCCTCACGGGCGGGGAAGGTGTAACGTGTCCAGGCCTCGCAGGCGATCTCCTCATCGTCAATCTGGGTGCGGTCGTGTTCGTTTACCCGATTAACACAGATCGACTCTTTTTCATCGGCTCCCATCTTATGGTTGACCACGACGTCGAGCAGCACGGCAATGCCGTTCTCTTTCAGCGCACCGATAGCCGCCAGCAGCTGGGCTTTATCGCCATATTTAGTCGCAACGGTCCCTTTTTGATCGAACTCGCCCAGGTCGAAGAGATCGTAGGTGTCATATCCGACCGAGTATCCTCCCGTGGCCGCTTTATAAGCGGGGGGCAGCCAGACCATGTTAATGCCAATATCATTAAAACCAGCTGCACGCTCGGCCACTTCCGGCCAGAGCTTACCGCCATCCGGATAATACCAGTGAAAGCATTGCAATAAGGTGGGGTTTTTCATCGACCAAGCTCCAGAGTAAGGAACTTGAAGTATGGATGATATTTAGAAAACGAAGCGGGTAAGAACGTTAAAATAGTTCACCCGCCTGAAGGCAGCAGCGTTCACAGCTCGCTTGGGAAAAGAATATTACCAGAGAGACGTCCATAGGTTGAATTCAGGTTCTGTTGGCGGGACGTTTGCCCCACTAAGGTGCGGAGTTCTTCCATGCGCTGGTGCAGCAGCGTTTTAAGCTCAACTTCGTTATCGAGGATCTGTTTTAACAGCGGGCGGAGCCGCCCCTGAATAGCAGGGGCAGTATCTGCGGTATCCTGTAGCTGGGTCAGCTTTTCAACTGCGGTGATATAGCTCAGCTCATGCTGAATGAGCTCATCCCAGCGCCCCTCTTTCGCGAGGTTAAGCATCATGTTGCTGGTCAGCAGCAGCTGCTGGTAGTGTTGGAGCAACCCGAAATCGGCATCCATTAGTAGGTGTCCCGCGCATTTTGATTATTAGGGCCTATCTCCTTCCAGGCATCTGCAATATTGGTCAGCAGGTTCGTGACCTCATCAATGGCAGCAAGGTCATTGTGCAGATTGGCCTGGAGAAGACGCCGTGTCATATAGTCATAAAGACTGTCGAGGTTTGACGCAAGGTCGCCACCGACTTCGTGGTTTAGCCCGGCGCGTAAGCCGTTGGTGATAATGTTGATGGCTTTTGACAACGCCTGTCCTTTACCGGGGATGTCTCCCTGATCGATCAGGATGGCCGCTTTTTTCATGGCGCTTAATGCGCCATCAAAAAGCAGTACCACCAGCTGATGTGGGCTCGCGCTCAGTACGGCGCTTTCCACACCCACCTGGGCATAAGCCTGAATTCCCGATTTTGTATACATGTCAAACCTCAACTCTTGGTTCATTAACTATTCATGGCATTAAACTGCTGGGTCAGATAACTCCCCGTGGAGTCCAACGACGAAATGAGCGTACTCAGGCTGGTAAACTGTGCCTTGTAACGCGCCATTGTCGCGGTGATCTGGGTATTCACCTGATCGTACTTCTCTGACAGCTGCTTAAGACTTTTATTGATCCCGTCGGTGGCGTTCTTCAGCGATCCGTCGTTGCCGAGGATATCCTTCAGCTGGCTGCTGGATTGCGTCGCGAAGCCGGTGGTTTTGCCATCGCCGGAGAGGAAATTCAGCACGTCGGTGGGGGATTCGTTCAGCGCTTTGGTCAGCTTGGTGCTGTCGACCGTCAGCTTGCCGTTAATATCCTGAGTGATACCCATCTGCGACAGGGTGGAGATGGGTCCGGTTCCCTGGCTGGTAGAGAGCTGCGAGCGCAGGCGCGTCTGGATATTACGCAGCGTGCCATCGCCCAGCAGGTCGCCGTTCGACGTGCTCTGGCTGGTGCTGCCCTGATCCACCGCCGTATATTTGGTCTGGTTAGTGATGGTGGTCTGCAGCGAGTTATAGGCGTCAACGTAGGCCTGAATCGCCGTCGTCATCGGCTCGTTGTCTTTGACAACGGACAGCGTCTCTGGACTGCCGACGTTGGTTTTGGTCAGCGACAGGGTTACGCCTTCTGGCGCATCGGTAATGGTGTTGCTGCTGCGGGTGATGGTGATGTTATTGATTTTAACAATCGCATCTTTTGCCTCCACCTGCTGGGTCATCGCACTCTTTGAACTGTCGGTGGCGTCGTAACTGATGTACTTCGCCAGCTCGCTGTCGTCAGTGCTGATGGTCATTGCATTCGTCGTACCGCTGTCGCGCGAGGTCAGCGACAGGTAGTAGCTGTTATCATCTGCTTTAATGATGCTGGCGGTGACGCTGCCCTGTTTGGCGTTGATCGCATCGCGCACATCCGCAAGGCTGGTTTTATCGCTGGCCAGCGTCACCGTCATGGGATCTTTCTGACCCGGTTGGGTGATAGTGATTGTCCGCGAGCTCAGGCTGCTGTCGCCCAGATCGGTATCCTTGCTGCTCGCCTTTGGGCTTAACAGCGACTGCGACGCAGCCAGCTGGCTGACCTCAACGGAGTAGGTTCCCGCCGTGGCGCTGTTGGCAAGCTTAGCGCTAAACGCGGTATTGGTGCTGGAGACCTTGGCCGATGCAATGGCAGAGGTATCTTTTAGCGCGTCCGCAGCTGTTTGCAGCTTGGTCAGCGCCGTTTGCACCACGCCCCATGCGGTCAGTTTTGCCTTATAAGAGGTCTGTTGCTGAGTAATAGGCGTTAACCGGGTTTGTTCCGCAGACTCCAGCCCATCATATAATGTGCTTAACGACGAACTCATGCTGGTGCCTGCACCGAGCGAACTTACTGTTGCCATAATAACATCCTTTCATTTGAGACAATCACTGGATGCTCTATCGGCAGCGACAGCGAAAAGATTAGTGTCTTTTACAAAAAACAATGGCGGAATAAAGCGGAGAAAAACCAGGCACTTTGCGCCTTTAAAAAAGCGATCATTTTTTCTAAAGGTTATTCGACGGCGGTCGATAATCACATTGACGGTGAGAAAGCCGTAGGCAGATGCCTGAATCTGATAACTTTTTCAAAGGAATACTATCATGGCTGTTATTAATACTAACACCCTGTCGCTGACGACTCAGAACAACCTGACCAAGTCTCAGTCTTCCCTGGGCACCTCTATCGAGCGTCTGTCCTCCGGTCTGCGTATCAATAGCGCAAAAGACGATGCTGCTGGCCAGGCGATTGCTAACCGCTTCACCTCCAACATCAACGGCCTGACCGTAGCGGCACGTAACGCCAACGACGGTATCTCCCTCGCACAGACTGCTGAAGGCGCACTGGGCGAAATCAACAACAACCTGCAGCGTATCCGTGACCTGACCGTTCAGGCGCAGAACAGCTCCAACTCCGCATCCGACGTTGACTCCATCCAGGCGGAAGTTAACGAGCGTATGAAAGAGATCGACCGCGTAACCAAGCAGACCGATTTCAACGGCATCAAAGTGCTGAACACCGGCGCAAGCTCCAGCACCTACAACTTCCAGGTTGGCTCTAAAGACGCTGAAACCATCGGTATCAAAATCAGCTCCAGCGACAGCTTCAACCTGGCTGCTGCAGGCTCTTCTGGCACCACCCTGAACACCAAAGCCATGGCGTCCGGTACCGACACCGTGAACGGCAATGCCCGTACCACCGAAGCCGTTGGCTTCGACGTACTGAAAGGCAAAGTGACCGGCGGCGCAAGCGGTGCAGCTTCTGGCTCCACCCCGCTGGCAGACGTTGACGCGGCGATCAAAGCGGTTGACTCCCAGCGCAGCCTGCTGGGTGCGTCCCAGAACCGTTTCGAGTCCACCATCACTAACCTGAACAACACCGTGAGCAACCTGACCTCTGCCCGCAGCCGTATTCAGGACTCCGACTACGCGACTGAAGTGTCCAACATGTCCCGCGCGCAGATCCTGCAGCAGGCTGGCTCTTCCGTACTGGCTCAGGCCAACCAGGTTCCGCAGACCATGCTGTCCCTGCTGCGTTAATTCGCAATCAGATCAATTCAAAGCGCCGCCTGTCGGCGCTTTTTTATTTTCCCGCCGGCAAAAAAATTCTTCAGAAACACTAAAGCTTCGCGATCGCGTGTCGATAACATTATTGAAGGCGATGAGGCCGTTGGGCACATGCCGAAATAGCATTACCACTATTTAAAGAAGGATATTTACCATGGCAGTGATCAACACTAACACCCTGTCGCTGACGACTCAGAACAACCTGACCAAGTCTCAGTCTTCCCTGGGCACCTCTATCGAGCGTCTGTCCTCCGGTCTGCGTATCAACAGCGCAAAAGACGATGCTGCTGGCCAGGCGATTGCTAACCGCTTCACCTCCAACATCAACGGCCTGACCGTAGCGGCACGTAACGCCAACGACGGTATCTCCCTGGCACAGACTGCTGAAGGCGCGCTGGGCGAAATCAACAACAACCTGCAGCGTATCCGTGACCTGACCGTTCAGGCGCAGAACAGCTCCAACTCCGCATCCGACGTTGACTCCATCCAGGCGGAAGTTAACGAGCGTATGAAAGAGATCGACCGCGTAACCAAGCAGACCGATTTCAACGGCATCAAAGTGCTGAACACCGGCGCAAGCTCCAGCACCTACAACTTCCAGGTTGGCTCTAAAGACGCTGAAACCATCGGTATCAAAATCAGCTCCAGCGACAGCTTCAACCTGGCTGCTGCAGGCTCTTCTGGCACCACCCTGAACACCAAAGCCATGGCGTCCGGTACCGACACCGTGAACGGCAATGCCCGTACCACCGAAGCCGTTGGTTTCGACGTACTGAAAGGCAAAGTGACCGGCGGCGCAACTGGCGCAGCAGCGGGCTCCACCCCGCTGGCAGACGTTGACGCGGCGATCAAGTCCGTTGACTCTCAGCGCAGCCTGCTGGGTGCATCCCAGAACCGTTTCGAGTCCACCATCACCAACCTGAACAACACCGTGAGCAACCTGACCTCTGCCCGCAGCCGTATTCAGGACTCCGACTATGCGACCGAAGTGTCCAACATGTCCCGCGCGCAGATCCTGCAGCAGGCTGGCTCTTCCGTACTGGCTCAGGCCAACCAGGTTCCGCAGACCATGCTGTCCCTGCTGCGTTAATTTTTCAACGCAAAGTAAAAAACCCGGCGCTGCCGGGTTTTTTTTTGCCTGCGCGCGACCTCTTTTGCTAACGCCGGGAATAGAGGGGTTTTCTAAAACTAATGCGCCAATCGAATCAGGGCATTTTGGTTAAAGTGTTTTTTATTTAATGAATGTGGGCTGCTTTCCCATAACAGCAAGAGAACAGGGTAGGTTGAAAATGTCGATGGCTCATCCAGCGCTCGTCAGTATTATTATTCCAACGTATAAAACGACCTGGTTTGAGCAGGCGCTCGCCAGTGCCATGGCACAGGATTATCCCAACTGTGAGATTATCGTTAGCGATGACTCACCCTACGGCGAACCTGGCGAAATAGTTAAAGCCTGTCAGGGGAAAAGCCGCCATCCGATCGTCTACTTCCGCAATCAGCCTGCCCTGGGCGACGTCGGCAACCACGAGAAGTGTTTCCGCGAGAGCAAGGGTAAATACATCAAGCTGTTTTCCGATGACGATCTGCTTGCGCCTGACTGCGTTTCGGAACTGGTTAGCGCGATCGAAGCAAGCGATGAGATCCGTATTGCGACCTCGCGGCGTATTCGTATTAATGCGGAAAACAAAGCTCAGCCGGATATCCCCGCCACGGCAAGCCCGGTTATGGAAAGCAGTGTCATCCACGGCGATGACTTTTTTGCGTTTCAGCAGCAGCATGCAGTGAATTTTATCGGTGAGCCATGTACGGTTCTGATGCACCGTGAAGATATTGTTGAGCTTATGGATATGCCCGACGGGCTCTTTAACCTCGACGGTGAGCTAATGATCTACCTTGAAGATCTTACTCTTTTCTCAAAAGTGCTGCGTAAAGGCCATATCGCGTATGTCACAAAACCGCTCAGCAGCTTCCGCATCTCTCGCAGCCAGAAAAGCGAACAGGCCAGAGCGGAAAAGGATCGTTCAAAGCGCAGTCGGGAACGCTATAAGCAGTTTGTTGCTGCGGTGGCTGAAGAGCGAAACGTTAAGGGCGACAGCGTCCGCGTGGCGCCGCTGCACGCGCCGAAGGAATTTGTGTATCAGGACATTCATGATGCCATGACGCACGATCTCAAGCAGCGCTACTTTGCCCATTGGCTGGGGGAACGAACCCTGCTGCCGGTACAGGAAAACCTCATTGACGGCTACCTGACGCAGAATAGTTTGAGCACCACGCTGCTGGTGGTCGTTAACGCAACCGATGCGTCGGAGACGGCGTTAGCCGCGACCCTGAATTCATTACCTCAGCAAACCCGTACCGGTCTGGCGATAGAGGTGATGGTAATCGGTGAAGCGGCACCGGCAGGCGTCAGGTATCTCTCCGCCAATCGCGACAGTAAAATGGCCGCGTTCAATACCGTTATTGCTGAGACGCAGAGCGACTGGTTAATTTTTGTTGATGCTGGGACTGAGTTCCATCCGTCTGGCCTGACCGCGTTGACCACTACGCTGACCCAGGCGGGAGAGCTGCTTGCCGTCTACTGCGATGAGAGCTTTACACTTGATGGTAGAAAGGTAGGGGCGAAGTTCCGTCCCGACTTCAACCTCGACCTGCTGCTTAGCACTCCGGTCAGCATGGCGCACCGCTGGCTGTGGCGGCGGGAAGTGTTACAGGCCGCCGGCGGGTTTGATCCGCAGCTGGCAGGCGCTTACGAACTGGACCTGACCCTTAAGATCATTGAAACTCAAGGCTTTAATGCGCTGGGCCATCTTGGTGAACCTCTGCTGCATTTGCCCACTACGGTGGAAAATCACGCTGATGAAATGGCGGTAGTGCAGCGCCATCTGGTTAACCGCGGCTATACCCATGCCGAAGTCGAGCCAGCTGCCTATGGCAACCTGCGGCTGCGCTATCACCATGCCGGGACACCGCTGGTGTCGCTGGTAGTCATTGGCGATGACGATACTGCCGCACTCATGTCCTGTGTTCTGACAATTATCGAAAAAACGGCATGGCTGAACTATGAGCTGATTATGGTCGTTAACGATCGGCAAAGCGAAGAGACTCATCGCTGGCTTGACTCGGTTGTGGCAGTGGATCCCGCCCGAATCAGCGTCGTAAGAGAGCGCGGCGAGTGGCGCTACGCAGCACGCGTAAACCTCGGGGCAAGCGTTGCGCGCGGCGAGTACCTCTGCATACTGCACTCGGGCGTGGCCATTATTGAAAACGAGTGGCTGACTAACCTGCTTAACCACGGCGCGCGGCCGGAGGTAGGCATCGTTGGCGGCAAGCAGGTTTATGCCGACGGGACCGTCCGCCATGCGGGTTACGTGCTGGGTGTCAATGGCGTAGCGGGTGAAGCCTTCTTTGGTATGAACGATGCGAACAAAGGGCATATGCAACGCCTGCATGCCGATCAAAACTACTCTGCGGTTTCCGGTGATTTTATGCTGGTGCGCCGGGAGGTGTTTATCAATGTCAACGGTATGGATGAGACGCTGCACCACTATAGCGATGTCGATTTCTGTCTACGCGTCCGGCAGCTGGGCTATCTGACGGTATGGACGCCGTATGCGCGCGTACTACGCAGCGTAGTGGCCAGCAAACCGCAGGATGAAAAAGCACGGGAGAAGCTGGACCTGCAGGCTGAGCGGGATGACGATGAGTTATACCGTCGCTGGATGCCGCTTATCGCGAACGATCCCGCTTATAACGTCAACCTCTCGCTGACTGGCGAGCAGTTTAACGTCTGTCCCGATAGCCTGTTGAGCTGGCGTCCGCTGGACTGGAAGCCGCTGCCGGTTGTGCTGCCGCATATGGGCGATTTCGCAGGCTGCGGTTACTACCGGATCATTAAGCCCTTTGAGGCCATGCGCGACGCGAGCATCGTTGACGGTAAGCTCTCTGAGACGTTCCTCAGCGTGCCGTATATGGCGCGTTACAAACCTGACAGCATTATCATGCAGCGCCAAATCACCTCGGAATTCCATGAGTGGGCGAGGATTGTCGGGAAACGCTCAGACGTATTTAAAGTCTTCGAACTGGACGACTATCTGCCCAATATCCCCATTAAAAACCAGCATCGAGTAGAGTTTGGCAATGACGTTATGAAGATGTTGCGTAAGAGCCTGGGCTATATGGACCGCTTTGTGGTTTCGACGGAGCCGCTGGCGGAAGCCTTCGCAAATGCTCATCCTGATATCGTGGTACGCAAAAACCGGCTCTCTTATGACTGGTGGGATAATCTGATCAGCCTGCGCGGGCAGGGTGATAAGCCGCGCGTCGGTTGGGCGGGTGGCTCCAGCCATACTGGGGATCTGGAGATGATCTTTGATGTCATCAAGGCATTTGCAGATGAGGTTGACTGGATCTTCTTTGGCATGTGCCCGCCGAAGCTGCGGCCTTACGTCAAAGAGTTCCACTTTGGCGTGGATATCGAGCTGTACCCGAAGAAGCTGGCCTCGTTGAATTTAGATCTGGCCCTGGCTCCGGTCGAAGATAACCATTTCAACGCCTGTAAGAGCAACCTGCGTCTGCTGGAGTATGGCGCGTGCGCCATTCCGGTTATCTGTAGCGACGTCCCCTGCTATCGGGGTTCACTGCCAGCGACCAGAGTTAAGAATCGCTTTAAAGAGTGGCAGGATGCGATTCGCATGCACCTGGCCGATCCACAGGCGAGTGCGCAGATGGGGAGAGCGCTGTACCAGGCCATCCGTTCTGATTATATGCTGGATACTGCTGCCGCCGAAGAGTGGGCTAAAGCCTGGCTGCCGGGCTAACTATGCCTTAACAAAAACACCTGCTGCGGCAGGTGTTTTTTTCTCAGCGGAACGCGTTGATAGCGTCGATAACGTAGTCCAGCTCGGCGTCCGTTAGCACAGGGGAGAGGGGAAGGGAGAGCACCTGCCGGTGTAGTTTTTCAGTTACCGGCAGCGTCAGGTTGTTCAACTGAGCATAGGCGGGCTGCTTATGCGGCGGCACGGGATAATGAATCAGCGTCTGAATACCTCTTTCCGCCAGCCACATCTGCAGCGCCTCACGGTTTTCACACTGGATAACAAACAGATGCCAGACGTGGGCCAGAGGATGCGTCACCGTAGGCAGAACGATCTGCGGGTTTTTGATCCCGGTCAGATAGCGTGCCGCTGCGCGCTGCCTGGCCTGGGTGTCTTCATCCAGATAGCGCAGCTTGACGCGCAGCATGGCGGCCTGCATCTCATCGAGACGGCTATTTACCCCGGCGTAGATGTGCTGGTATTTCTCCTGCGAGCCATAATTACGCAGCGCCTTAAGTACATGGGCAAGTTCAGGATCGTGGGTCACGATCGCTCCTGCATCACCCAGCGCACCCAGGTTTTTGCCTGGATAAAAGCTAAACGCCGCTGCATGCCCCCAGCTACCCGCTTTAACCGCATGCTGTTGCGCGCCGTGCGCCTGGGCGGCATCTTCAAGCACCAGCAGGTCATGCTCTTTCGCCAGCGACAGGATCTCGTCCATTGGCGCGAGCTGACCATAGAGATGAACAGGGATCACCGCGCGGGTGCGGGCCGTTATATGTGCCTCTATTCCGGCACGCGTCAGGTTATAGGTGTGAGGATCGGGCTCGACAAGCACCGGCGTGAGATTGTTGCCGCTGATCGCCAATACCGTAGCAATGAAGGTATTCGCAGGAACGATCACCTCGTCGCCGTCAGCCAGTTTGCCTGCCGTTTTCCATGCGCGTAATACCAGGCTCAGCGCCTCAAGGCCATTACCGACACCGATACAAAACGCTGCGCCGCAGTAGCGTGCAAATTCGCTTTCAAAGGCGTCCAGCTGTTCACCGCCGATGTAGTAACCGGAGTTGATGACCGATAGGCAGGCGTCGCGTAGCGCCTCTTCGTATCGCGCATTTACTTTTTTTAAATTGAGAAAATCGACTTTCATACAATTGCCTGAGCGGATAGCGTAAAGGTAAGTTTCTGGCTCATTTCGCAGCCAATACCCATTTTAAAATTAACTAACCCTTCGTTAGGTACCGAGTTGACCGTTGAGATGCCAATATCAAGATAACGATAACCATGCTCTGCTGCGTCCAAATAGAGATGCTCACACAGTTTGACCACCGGCGACTCATGACGAAAATCAGGGTGTTCACCCCAGTAAAAAACATAGCGTGTAGTTTCATCTATGTTCATTAGAATGGCTCCTGCCAGCGTCGTGTTATCACGCTTAAGAGCAACAAAAATGAGGTCGTCTTTGATGGCTTTCTTAAGCGCAAGCAAGGCGTCAGCGCTCATGGTCATGGGATAGCCCTGTGCCTGACGATTCGCCTTGATCACATCATAAATCCCAAGCATTTCGTCACTACGGGTGGCGACCTCAAAGCGTGTTTCGCTGCGGGTAATTTTGTTTAGCTCTTTACGCTTGCTGCCTGCCAGCTGCGACCTGAATGTCGAATAATCCGTGACCGGCAGGTGAAAATTCAGGTCCGACGTGGCGATTTGCCAGCCGGAGCGGAACAAGACGTTATGCATTTTATGATTAAGCATGGCGTGATAATAGAGCGGTGGCGTGCGCCACGAGAGCGTGGTTGCCTTCCTGGTGTTGAGCAGGAAGTGGCTAATAGTATTGATGAAAAGCTCTATTTCAGCAAAAGAGAGCGATTTTAATCCAGAGAGACTACTGAACGCCCCGGTAACAGGGGAGCGCCACGCCGAGTCGTTAGCGGCACAGGCGAAATCTATGCTGGCTAATAGCGTGTTTGCATGTATGTTGCGAAGCTCAAAAACGATGATTTCACAGTTAAATACATCGCGCTGGTGGTTGAGAAAGTCAGCCCGATTGAACAGGGTGGTATTCTGCGCGCACGATGAAATCACGACGGAATAGTTATCATCCTGGAAGATTTCAATCATGCTGTACATCCTGAATGAGCTTATTCGCATCGAGTTTTTTTAGCAGCCTTGCTGGCGTGCCGCCAATAACCGAGTAGTCTTCGAAAGAGCCAGTGACGAAGCTTTGCGCTGCAACAACACAAAAGTTACCCAGTTTCACGCCGGGCATAATAATGGCGGACGCGCCAATCCAGCAGTCATCGCCGATAGAGACAGGGTGTGCCTGAATGGGATAGATCTGTTGTAACGCGGCGCTGACGTTGGGGCCTGAATCTGACATGATATTCACATTTTGCGCAATGCTCACATTTTTCCCGATGGTGACGGGGGCATTGAATCCATTGATCAAGGTATTCATGCCGATGTAGCTATTTTCACCTATGTGCAAAATGTGCTGGGCTGAGCCAAAAATTGAGCACCGCTTAGCAATTTTTACCCCGTTGCCGAGATCGACATTGTTAACCGTACTGCCTGGGCCAATATCGGCAGCACCGCGCAGCAACACGTTTTCATATCGCATAGTGAATACCATTATTAATCAAAAAATGTTGATAGACGAAAATAAAATAATCAAGATCGATCTGTTCGAGCCCATGATGCACGGGAATAAAAAAGACCTGCTCACCGTAAAATACGCTGGATTCGATGCCATGCTCCTGCACGAACGTTTTCAATGCGGGCAGGGAGATCTCCGAGGGGACGTGGAATATAAAAACGGACGGCGTCTCGTGATTTTTCCATGCGAAACGAGGAGAGCAACCGAAGCGTTTAAACGCCTCAGTTAAATAGTGATGATTTGCCACTCTTTTTTGCCTAAAGGATCCCATGTCCTTTAGCTGGTGTGATATCACGGCCTTGAGATAATTCAGTACGGAGGGCGATAACGTATACGCTTTTTGTAATGGACGCTTGCTCAGTAAGATCCCGCCATACTGGATCGAAAAATATTTAGGGAAACTGTAAATAACATAGTCGCCCTTGATCCCCTCTACTGGCATAGAGTGAAAGGCGTGGGCATAGTCTTCAATAACGGGAATGCCTTGGGCATAGAGCGATTCCAGATCCTCGACGAGTGCGCCGAACTCATGGATAACTAAAATGGCTTTCGTCCTGGCGGATAGCGTCCGATCCCACTGGCAGACGTGCTCAATCGCTTTAGTCACGCAGCCGCTAACATACCTGTTTTGACTGGTGGTAATAATCGTCACGGTATCATCAGGGGTAAGATTGAGGTCAACAAGCGCAAGGGTGATCGCCTCACGGGCTTTGCGCACCCAGGTCTGTTGATAACGCGCTAAAAGCGTAGAAAAGTATTCATCGGCAGCGGCATCCGGCTGACAATGACTATTTGCTGCAATAGAACCGGTTGTAAAAGGGCTTATACGATAGCTTGGTTTCATAAAGGTATCGTCAGTTAAAAGCCACTCACCACTATGCATAGGCGTGGTCATTTTTTTTAGCTATCTCGACAAAATCATTATAACTACGCACATAGTCCGTTTCGTCATAGAGTTGATCCGCCAACACCATCAGCACGCAATCTTCACTAAATTCAAACATTTCGCGCCAGATAAATGAATCGATCAGTAAACCCTGGGCAGGATTATCCAGCAATAGCTCAATCTGCTCACGACCATTATCCAGTAAAAACCGGCAGGAGCCGCGTACCGCTATCACCACCTGTCGCAGATGGCGATGAGCATGGCATCCGCGTCGCACGTTTTGGCCAGTCTTGAACATGTAGTAGACACGTTTAATTTCAAATGGAATATTGTTCTCTTGTTCCAAAGCAACGAGTGAACCGCGATCGTCGCCGTGGGTCTGTAAGCGAATCATCTTAATATCCATACTCTTCCACGCTTCTGATTGATAGTATTGACACAATAGCAACAGCATACAGGAGAGGATGTATAGGGAATGGTGGGATAAACGTGCGTTTAAGGGCTTTCTAACTTCGATTGCGGCAGGTCAGACTAGTAAAATAAACCGCTTTTTATATCCCTATTCATCCGATTAAAACCCCTCCAGAATCGGATAATCATGCCGATAACTCATTTAACGCAGGGCTGTTTATCGTGAATACACTCTATACCGCTGACGGTGTAATGGATAAACACTCGCTGTGGCAACGTTATGTACCGCTAGTGCGTCACGAAGCATTGCGCCTGCAGGTGCGCTTGCCGGCGAGTGTGGAACTGGACGATCTGCTACAGGCGGGCGGTATCGGGTTATTGAATGCAGTTGACCGATACGACGCTCTGCAAGGAACGGCATTTACCACTTACGCAGTGCAGCGTATTCGTGGGGCCATGCTGGACGAGTTGCGCAGCCGCGATTGGGTGCCACGCAGCGTCCGGCGTAACGCCCGCGAAGTGGCACAGGCAATGGGGCAGCTGGAGCAGGAGTTAGGCCGTAACGCAACGGAAACCGAAGTTGCGCAGCGGCTCGATATTTCTGTTGAAGAGTATCGTCAGATGTTGCTCGACACCAACAATAGCCAACTCTTCTCTTATGACGAGTGGCGGGAAGAGCATGGCGATAGCATTGAACTGGTGACTGACGATCACCAGCGGGAGAACCCGTTACATCAGCTGCTGGAGAGCAATCTCCGCCATCGCGTGATGGAGGCAATTGAAGCCTTGCCGGAGCGTGAGCAGCTGGTATTGACGCTCTACTACCAGGAAGAGCTGAATCTCAAAGAGATCGGCGCGGTGCTGGACGTGGGAGAGTCGCGGGTAAGCCAGCTCCATAGCCAGGCCATTAAACGCTTACGTACCAAACTGGGTAAGTTATAGGCAGCAATGAGTGCTGCCCGAACGATGTCGCACAACGTATTGACAACCAGGAGTTATCATGACGGTGCTACAAGTAAAAAGACGGCCATTAAGCCGCTACCTTAAAGACTTTAAACACAGCCAGACGCATTGCGCCCATTGCCATAAACTGCTCGACCGCATCACGCTGGTGCGTCGGGGCGAAATCGTTAACAAAATTGCTATCTCGCGCCTCGACACGCTGCTGGACGACGCGGGCTGGGAGCAAGAGCAGAAAGAGTGGGTTGCCCTGTGCCGCTTCTGCGGCGATCTGCATTGCAAAGAGCAGAGCGACTTTTTTGATATTATTGGCTTTAAACAGTATCTGTTTGAGCAAACCGAAATGAGCCACGGCACGGTACGTGAGTATGTCGTACGCCTGCGTCGCCTTGGTAATCACCTTACCGCCCACCGTATTACCCCCGACCAGCTTGAAGACGGTTTTCTGGATGAAGTTCTGGAGCCGTGGCTGCCCACGACCAGCACCAATAACTACCGGATCGCCCTGCGCAAGTATGCGCAATTCAAAGCCCAGGCGCACTTTATGGCCAGTCAGAAAATCGCTTCCGACGCAACTTCTGATATATATTAAAAGTGAATAATATGTAGCGTACGGGTGGTTGTACCTTGTGGGTCAGCCCCTTACACTGCGTAGCAACCAATTATTATATTCGGGGTAACTATGAAATTAGCACTTTTGGGTCGTCAGGCGCTGATGGGTGTAATGGCTGTTGCGCTGATGGCAGGCGTGAGCGCGAAATCCTTCGCCGACGAAGGCCTGCTGAAAAAAGTTAAAGATCGCGGTACGCTGCTGGTAGGGCTGGAAGGCACCTATCCGCCGTTCAGCTATCAGGGCGATGACGGCAAGCTCACCGGCTTTGAAGTGGAATTCGCGGAAGAGCTGGCCAAACACCTCGGCGTTAAAGCCTCGCTGAAGCCGACCAAGTGGGACGGGATGCTGGCCTCGCTGGACTCCAAGCGCATCGATGTGGTGATCAACCAGGTGACGATCTCCGACGAGCGTAAGAAAAAATATGACTTCTCTACCCCGTACACCGTCTCTGGTATCCAGGCGCTGGTGAAGAAGGGCAATGAGAGCGGGATCAAAACCGCGGCCGATCTGAAAGATAAAAAGGTCGGCGTAGGTCTGGGAACCAACTATGAAGAGTGGCTGCGCAAGAACGTCCAGGGCGTGGATATTCGTACCTACGATGATGACCCGACCAAATATCAGGATCTGCGCGTAGGCCGTATCGACGCCATTCTGGTGGATCGTCTGGCGGCGCTGGATCTGGTGAAAAAGACCAAGGATACGCTGGCGGTAGCGGGCGAGCCGTTCTCCCGTCAGGAAGCGGGCGTGGCGCTGCGTAAAGACAACCAGGACCTGCTGAAGGCGGTTGACGATGCGATTGCCGCTATGCAGAAAGACGGTAGCCTGAAGGCGCTGTCAGAAAAATGGTTCGGTGCTGACGTAACCAAGTAACGTTCACCGGCGGTAAAAAGGCGCTTATTGAAGCGCCTTTTTTATTTCTGTCGCTAAAGGTACATAATTAACACCACGCACGTCTTAAATCGGCCACCGGAGGCCCTATGTCCTTGCAAAACCTGACCCGCTTTCCGCGCCTCGAATTTATTGGCGCACCGACGCCGCTGGAGTACCTGCCGCGCTTCTCTGACTATCTGGGCCGTGAAATCTACATCAAACGCGACGACGTGACGCCGATGGCATTGGGCGGCAACAAGCTGCGCAAGCTGGAGTTCCTCGCCGCCGACGCGCTGCGGGAGGGGGCGGACACGCTGATCACCGCCGGGGCAATCCAGTCCAATCACGTCCGCCAGACCGCCGCCGTGGCGGCGAAGCTTGGCCTGCACTGCGTGGCGCTGCTGGAGAATCCTATCGGCACGCGGGCAGAGAACTATCTCACTAACGGTAACCGGCTGCTGCTGGATCTTTTCAACGCCCAGATTGAGATGTGCGACGCCCTGACCGATCCGGTGGCGCAGCTGGCTGAGCTGGCAACGCGTATTGAAGCCCAAGGTTTCCGTCCCTATGTCATTCCGGTTGGCGGCTCGAACGCGCTGGGCGCACTGGGCTATGTAGAGAGCGCCCTGGAGATTGCCCAGCAGTGTGAGGGGGCGGTGGAGCTCTCTTCCATCGTAGTGGCCTCCGGCAGCGCCGGGACGCACGCCGGGCTGGCGGTTGGCCTTGAGCAACTGATGCCCGAGGCGGAGCTGATTGGCGTGACCGTCTCCCGCAAGCGTGACGAGCAGAAGCCGAAGGTGGTTGCGCTTCAGCAGGCCATCGCCCGCGAACTTGAAGTTGAGGCGAAGGCGGACATCGTGCTGTGGGATGAGTACTTTGCGCCCGGCTACGGCACGCCGAACGAGGAGGGCGTGGAGGCGATCAAACTGCTGGCCCGCCTGGAAGGTATTCTGCTGGATCCGGTCTATACCGGAAAAGCGATGGCCGGACTGATCGATGGCATTAACCAGAACCGTTTCAAGGATCAGGGGCCGATCCTGTTTATCCATACCGGCGGCGCGCCTGCGCTCTTTGCCTACCATCCCCATGTTTAACATTCAGGCAGAAAAACTATAATGCAAGAGAGTATTCAACTGGTGATAGAGTCACTGCCGTACCTGCTGCGCGGGGCGGTATTTACGTTACAGCTCAGTGTTGGCGGGATGTTCTTTGGCCTGCTGCTCGGTTTTATGCTGGCCCTGATGCGGATGTCGGCCATTGCGCCGGTACGCTGGCTGGCGCGTTTCTATATCTCCGTGTTTCGCGGCACGCCGCTAATTGCCCAGCTGTTTATGATTTACTACGGCCTGCCGCAGTTCGGCATCGAGCTGGATCCGCTTCCGGCGGCGATGATCGGCCTGTCGCTCAATACGGCGGCCTACACCTCGGAAACGCTGCGCGCCGCCATCTCCTCTATCGATAAGGGGCAGTGGGAGGCCGCGGCCAGTATCGGTATGACCCCATGGCAGACGCTGCGCCGCGCCATTTTACCTCAGGCGGCCAGGGTAGCGCTGCCACCGCTCAGCAACAGCTTTATCAGCCTGGTGAAAGATACCTCGCTGGCGGCAACTATCCAGGTGCCGGAGCTGTTCCGCCAGGCGCAGCTGATCACCTCCCGGACGCTGGAGGTCTTTACCATGTACCTCGCCGCCTCCCTGATCTACTGGGTGATGGCCACGGTACTCTCTGCATTGCAGAACTATTTTGAAAACCAGCTTAACCGTCAGGAGCGCGATCCGAAATGAGTGCGATTGAAGTGAAAAACCTGGTGAAGAAGTTTCACGGCCAGACGGTGCTGCACGGCATTGATTTAGAGGTCAATGAGGGGGAGGTGGTCGCCATCATCGGCCCCAGCGGCTCTGGCAAAACGACGCTGCTGCGCAGCATCAACCTGCTGGAGCACCCGGAGAGCGGCAGCATCCGCGTCGGCACCATCACCATCGATACGGCGCGGGCGTTAAGCCAGCAGAAGGGAGAGATCCGCCAGCTGCGTCAGCACGTTGGCTTTGTGTTCCAGAGCTTTAACCTCTTTCCCCACCGCACGGTACTGGAAAATATCATTGAGGGACCGGTGATTGTTAAGGGCGAAGCGAAAGCCGAGGCCGAGACTCGCGCCCGAGAGCTGTTGGCGAAAGTGGGATTGAGCGGCAAGGAGACCAGCTACCCGAAACGCCTCTCCGGCGGTCAGCAGCAGCGCGTCGCCATTGCCCGTGCGCTGGCAATGCGTCCAGACGTGATCCTCTTTGATGAGCCCACCTCGGCGCTGGATCCTGAGCTGGTGGGCGAGGTGCTGAGCACGATCCGTCAGCTGGCGCAGGAGAAACGAACCATGGTGATTGTCACTCATGAGATGAGCTTTGCCCGAGACGTGGCCGATCGCGCCATCTTTATGGATCAGGGCCGGATAGTGGAGCAGGGGCCAGCCAAAACGCTGTTTGCCGACCCGCAGCAGCCGCGCACCCGCCAGTTCCTGGAAAAATTCCTTATGCAGTAGCCTCTGCTACGCGCTCATCGGCTTGTTACGCCGGTGGGGGCGTTAAGGCTATCGGCTTTAACAATTGGCTAACACCCCGCCATTTCTTCCGTTAATGCCGCTTCGGCTGGCATATACGTTCAGTTTATTTCCCGCGAGTCGGATAATTTGGATCTTAAAATAAGATTTATGTGATAGTTTTATACATTCATAATAAATATATAACGAACGGGGTTTTTGCGCTCAGTATGCAGGATATTGATTTTTTTACATGGCGAAGGGAAATGCTGCGGCGGTTTAGCGAGATGACAGCAGCGGACGAGGTCTATAAAGAGTTAGAGCGCCAGACGCAGCGGCTGGAATTTGACTACTACTCGTTATGCGTGCGTCATCCGGTGCCTTTCACACGGCCAAAAACCTACCTTGAGACCTCCTACCCCGATGTCTGGAGAGCACATTACTGCGCGGAGAACTATTTTTCCGTCGATCCTGTGCTGAAGCCGGATAACTTTATTCAAGGCCATCTCCCCTGGAACGACCGCCTGTTTCAGGACGCTCAGACGATGTGGGACGCGGCGCGCGATCATGGGCTGCGCAAAGGTTACACCCAGTGTCTGATGCTGCCTAACCGGGCTATGGGCTTCCTGTCGGTATCCAAAACCTCAGTCCGGGGTAAAAGCCTCAGCGCGGATGAGATTGAGCTTTCTCTCCAGCTGCTGGTGCAGCTGAGCCTGGTGACGCTCTCACGCCTGGAAGAGGAGATGGTGATGTCGCCAGAGATGAAATTCAGCAAGCGCGAGTGTGAAATTCTCAAGTGGACGGCAGAAGGAAAAACGTCGGCGGAGATTGCCATGATCCTGTCGATTTCAGAGAACACGGTGAATTTTCACCAGAAAAACATGCAGAAGAAGTTTAACGCACCGAATAAAACGCAGATTGCCTGCTATGCAGCGGCGACCGGATTCATTTGAACCCCACCTGCGTTTCGCGTGCCGAACGTACTACCGGCTGACAGCCTGCCAGCCGGTTACTCTTACTGACGGTAAGCTTGTTTAATCTGCTTAACCGTATTAGCAAAAACGTCAGCCTGCGCTTCGTTTTCCATCTGCGCGATCTGTTTTTCCATTTTCAGGATGATACGACCGGCGTCCGCCTGACCCAGCGCCTGCAGCATCAGGGTGACCAGTGCTTTCATGCAGGCAACTTCCTGCGCCAGCTGTTGATTATTTTCCGCAGTAGAGAAGTCAGGAGTGCTCATCTATTTTCCTCGATATGTGACAGCGCCTGTGCGCGCCCGTAAATGTTAAGGCGGCGGAGTATAACACAAGCTTTTAAAAAAATAGCACTGGTTGTTTTTTGATCGCCATACAAGTCAGCGCGTAAATAGCATGTTATTACGATTTGCACTAATTTATAACGTGGGAAATATGTTTAAAAAGAGGTATAAAAGGCGTTAATTATTGTTACAAAGAAAAAAGGGCACTTTACAACGCATAAATAATAGTATTGCCCTTAACTCCCTGAAAAGTAGTATTTAAAGTATAGTTTAAAATCCAGGCGAGACGGGGCGCTTTCCGGGTTTGTACAGCTTTATTTCCAATTTTGCGAACGAAATCGTACACATCGCATTTAATCTTTTAGTTTTCGCTCAATTAACGCTAATATAGAGTGACTGTACTGTCAGTCGCGTTATCCCTTTTTGGAGATTTGCTTTGATCAACGTTCTTCTTGTTGATGACCACGAGCTTGTGCGCGCAGGGATACGACGCATTCTGGAAGATATTAAAGGCATAAAAGTTTCCGGCGAGGTCAGCTGCGGCGAAGATGCCGTAAAATGGTGCCGTGCCCATCCCGTGGATGTGGTGCTGATGGATATGAACATGCCCGGTATTGGCGGCCTGGAGGCCACGCGTAAAATTGCGCGCTCCGTGCCCGATACCAAAGTCATTATGCTCACGGTTCACACCGAGAGTCCACTGCCTGCCAAAGTGATGCAGGCGGGCGCGTCAGGCTATCTCAGCAAGGGGGCCGCCCCGAAAGAGATGGTTAACGCTATTCGCGCCGTTTATTCGGGACAGCGCTATATTGCTTCCGATATTGCCCAGCAAATGGCGCTCAGCCAAATTGAGCCAGAGAAAACCGAATCTCCCTTTGCCAGTTTGTCTGAACGCGAATTGCAGATTATGCTGATGATAACCAAAGGCCAAAAGGTGAATGAGATTTCCGAACAGTTGAATCTCAGTCCGAAGACGGTGAACAGCTACCGCTACCGTATGTTCAGTAAATTGAACATCCACGGCGACGTAGAGCTCACCCACCTGGCCATTCGTCATGGTCTGTGTAATGCGGAGACGTTAACAAGTCAGTGAGTGATGTTTTTGATTCAAAAGCCTTTCTGAGTACGGTTACCAGTAAACCCGGTGTCTACCGCATGTATGACGCCGGTGGTACTGTTATCTACGTCGGTAAAGCCAAAGATCTCAAGAAGCGCCTGTCCAGCTACTTCCGTAGTAATCTTGCCTCACGAAAAACCGAAGCGCTGGTCTCCCAGATCCAGCAGATCGACGTGACGGTAACCCATACGGAAACGGAGGCGCTGCTGCTTGAGCATAACTATATCAAGCTGTATCAGCCACGGTACAACGTGCTGCTGCGCGACGATAAATCCTACCCGTTCATTTTTCTCAGCGGTGATACCCACCCGCGTCTGGCGACGCACCGGGGAGCTAAGCATGCGAAAGGGGAGTACTTTGGGCCGTTCCCGAACGGTTACGCGGTGCGCGAAACCTTAGCGCTGCTGCAAAAGATCTTCCCTATCCGCCAGTGTGAAAACAGCGTCTACCGCAACCGCTCCCGCCCCTGCTTGCAGTATCAGATCGGCCGCTGCCTTGGGCCGTGCGTCGAGGGGTTGGTCAGTGAAGAGGAGTATGCTCAGCAGGTTAACTACGTGCGCCTCTTCCTGGCGGGCAAGGACGATCAGGTTCTGAACCTGCTGATTGAGCGCATGGAGAAGGCCAGCCGCGATCTCGACTTTGAAGAGGCAGCGCGTATTCGCGATCAGATCCAGGCCGTACGTCGCGTCACGGAGAAGCAGTTCGTCTCTAACAACGGCGACGATCTCGACGTCATCGGCGTGTCGTTCGATGCCGGTATGGCCTGCGTACACGTGCTCTTTATTCGCCAGGGCAAGGTGTTGGGTAGCCGGAGCTACTTCCCAAAAGTGCCGGGCGGCACCGAGCTTGGCGAAGTGGTAGAGACCTTCGTGGGGCAGTTTTACCTGCAGGGCAGCCAGATGCGCACCCTGCCGGGCGAAATCCTGCTCGACTTCGATCTGAGTGATAAAACGCTGCTGGCCGATTCGCTCTCCGAGCTAGCAGGCCGCCGGGTCAACGTGCAGACTAAACCGCGCGGTGACCGGGCGCGCTACCTCAAGCTGGCTCGCACTAACGCCGCCACGGCGCTCAGCACCAAGCTCTCCCAGCAGTCAACGGTTAGCCAACGCCTGGTAGCGCTGGCGACGCTGCTGAAGCTGCCGGCGGTTCGGCGCATGGAGTGTTTTGATATTAGCCACACCATGGGCGAGCAGACCGTTGCTTCCTGCGTGGTGTTTGACGCCAACGGGCCGCTGCGCGCGGAGTACCGCCGGTACAACATCACCGGTATTACCCCTGGCGATGACTATGCGGCCATGAATCAGGTGCTGCGTCGTCGCTACGGTAAGGCCATTGAAGAGAGCAAGGTGCCGGACGTGATCTTAATCGACGGCGGCAAGGGGCAGCTGGGTCAGGCGAAGACGGTCTTTGCCGAGCTGGACGTTCCCTGGGATAAGCACCATCCGCTGCTGCTGGGCGTAGCGAAAGGCACCGACCGTAAGGCGGGGCTGGAGACGCTCTTCTTCGAACCGGAGGGAGAGGGCTTTAACCTGCCGCCAGACTCACCGGCGCTGCACGTGATCCAGCATATTCGCGATGAGTCGCATAATCACGCCATCAGCGGACACCGTAAAAAACGCGCGAAGGTGAAGAATACCAGTACCCTGGAGACCATTGAAGGGGTCGGGCCGAAGCGCCGTCAGATGCTGCTGAAATACATGGGTGGATTGCAGGGTTTGCTCAACGCCAGCGTTGAGGACATCGCAAAAGTGCCGGGTATTTCGCAGGGGCTGGCAGAAAAGATCTTCTACTCGTTGAAACATTGAGGGCTCTGTAGCAACATAGGGCTAATTTTTACTGACAACAGATAGTTACCTGCCACTATGCGATACAATATCCCAACGTTGCTCACGCTTTTTCGTGTCATCCTGATCCCGTTCTTCGTGGTGGCGTTTTATCTACCTGTGGTCTGGGCGCCTTTCGCATGTGCGTTGATCTTTCTCGTCGCCGCGGTGACGGATTGGTTTGATGGCTACCTGGCTCGGCGCTGGAACCAGAGCACCCGTTTCGGCGCGTTCCTCGATCCAGTGGCGGATAAGGTCATGGTCGCCATCGCCATGGTGCTGGTGGCCGAGCACTATCACACCTGGTGGGTTACCCTGCCTGCTGCGACCATGATTGGTCGCGAGATCATCATCTCTGCCCTGCGCGAGTGGATGGCGGAGCTGGGCAAGCGCAGCAGCGTGGCGGTATCGTGGATTGGTAAAGTTAAAACCACCGCGCAGATGGCCTCGCTGGTGTGGATGCTGTGGCGGCCAAACGCCTGGGTAGAGTGGGCGGGAATTGGTCTGCTTTGGGTCGCTGCGGTGCTGACCCTGTGGTCCATGTTCCAGTATTTAAACGCTGCCCGGGGCGATCTGCTGGAACAGTGATCGTTTCGGCTTAATTTTCAGCAAACGATCCGGGTTTTAAAAAATATCGTTGACTCATTGCGTCAGGTAAGTAGAATGCATCGCATCAGACGGCGGCGCAGCTTGCCAGATGAGAGTAAAATCAAGTGATTAGCACAATCACCTGATAAGCGGGAATAGCTCAGTTGGTAGAGCACGACCTTGCCAAGGTCGGGGTCGCGAGTTCGAGTCTCGTTTCCCGCTCCAAATTAAGGTATCGGCACTGTATGAAGTTAAAGAGTGCGGGTGCAGGTCGCAAGACTAAGATTTAAGGCGCGTTAGCAAAGCGGTTATGTAGCGGATTGCAAATCCGTCTAGTCCGGTTCGACTCCGGAACGCGCCTCCAATTTCCTCCCGAGCCCGGATGGTGAAATCGGTAGACACAAGGGATTTAAAATCCCTCGGCTGTAAGGCTGTGCGGGTTCAAGTCCCGCTCCGGGTACCATGGGAAATTTGCAGAATAATCAAAGCAATAAGCAGTGTCGTCAAACCACCTACGGGTGGTTTTTTTGTGCCTGAAATTCACGCCCTGTGCATATCCTGTGCTCACGGGGTGCAATGAGGTGCAATCTCCAGCCCGGCAATGTCGAATCGAACGTGTCACCTCTAGCATAGAGAACCAGGCCGCTTTGCCCGTTTTCCGGTACTCTTCCGGGAAAGGTTGCTCAGGGATGCTTACTGAACAAACTGTAATGCACTAGTCGCCATGAGTGCAAAGTTGCTTAATTCGTGCAATCACCTCATCTCTGTACTTCTGGTGTCCGCGCATAGCCCTTGGATGGGCTATTCTGAAACAGATAGCATTACCTACTTTAAACTCCCATAGCTTCCCCGGAATGACGGAAGAAGTCTCATAGCCGCCTAGCTCAGTAAGCACCTGTTTTATGATGTAGTCTGTTCTCCGGGCTCCGGATGCAAAGATGATGAAATCAGGCTCAAGGTGTTTAATTTGTACCGCCAGCAGTTTTAGTGAGGCTAATATGACTTCGTGCACTTCATTATCAGGTCGGGTGAGAGGGGTCAGCCCATCGTAACCCCACGCCAGTAGATTGGCATACATGATTGCCTGAGGAGGAATTTTAAACTCCCGGGCCAGCCGGAAATGATACTGCGTGAAGCGGCTACGTGATTTGTGGTTTGTGGTTTGTGGTTTGTGGTTTGTGGTGCCATCGTTTTGTACCGGAAGATGTTTCCTGTAACGAGCTACAGCCTCTTCAACCACTTGCCCTATGGTGACGTCAGGTATATGTCCCAGCACCCGTGATATCGTATTCTTACCATTCAGCGTATTCCAGCCAGCGGTTTCACGTCCAACCAGCATGATTTTTACCGGTGAATGCCAGTATTCTTCAAAGGGTACAGGCAAAAAGACGCCTGAGTATTTATCCTCACTCAGGTTAAATGATCGGGCGTCAACTTCCTGTAATATTTGTTTGTAAGCGTCTAACAGCCTTTCCATTCTTCAATCTCACCCCCGTAATAAATACACCTTCAGTTATATATTATTTTTATGATATCAATAAGATACATGAGGATAGTCATGCAAAAATCCTTTCGATTCACCAATTCATCCATCAAAGCCCTTCCGGCAAACACAGATACCCGTTCTACAGAGCTTGAGGTTTCTGATACCGAAGTTATTGGCCTCAAATGCCTCTCAGGGCGAACAGGTAACAATCGTTTCCCCCTGCGCTACACATTCCATGGTACCAAAAAAAGTAACAGTATTTGTAAAATCCCTGAAATTGATGTGGGGACAACGCAGAGGAACGCACATCAGGGTACAAATAAAATCTATAAGACCCTGTGTGGCCCGCAGGGTCAGCCGGAATACACGTTTAATCACCAAAATAGTCGTGATGGCAAGGTCAGAATAACGTTGAGGCCTTGCTCGTGATGAAGGCGTTGCTGACTCATACCAGGCCTGAATAGCCTCGTCATTAAGCCTCGGTTGATGAGGGCTTTGTTGTAGATGTGCCAGTTGGTGATTCTGAACTTCTGCTTTGTCACTGGACTGCCTGCGTTGTCAAGGGATGCGTGATCTGATCTTTCGTCTCAGCAAAAGTTCGATTTATTCAACAAAAACCAATTGGTGATGGAGATCACCTAAAATGATAGGTTGTTTATATACAGTACCAAATTCGATTTTCTCCCTATAAGATAGATGGCATTTCCGCGGGTGTGATTTACAAGGAAAGACTGTCAACATGCATCGCACTGTTTCTGAGTTTTATCGTATTCCTCCTTTACTTATTCGGGCGCTAAAAAGCGGAGTCTCCTCCGTGGTGGAGTTTCATCTCAGCAGGGGATTGCCGAAAGATGCACGAGATGCTCTGGGAAATAGCCCATTGATGATTGCGATCCAGTATGGGCATTTCGCTATTTGCGAAATGTTGTTACGCGCGGGTGTCGATGTTGAACATAAAAATAACCTCGGGTTTTGCGCCAGTGATTTCGCACAGGAGCAAACGCTGCGTGACCTGTTGGCTCGTTATCGGCAATCTTCTCCGCCTACCGGGCAGCAACCAGCAGGGGAGCCAGTTGATGATGTAGAAGTTGAAGCTGAAACTGAAATTGAACCTCTCGAAACCGAAGCCGCGATGGATTTCATGCAGTGGGACGCTGAGGTCGAGTCAGAGCCCGCCGAAGATAATCTGACATTACGACACGCTTCCGCTGAGGCTCAGCAATTATTATCCCGCTATCGCCCGAAAGATGACGCTGCTGAGTGGAGCGATATTGAACTCACGCTTCCTGACCCGCCGACGCCAATTTCTCACTCTCCGCAAAATTATCCTCATTTATCAACGTTGCTCACTGGCGCACTGGATGCTAGTCGTGTCTCTGTGCGTGAGATCCGGTTTGCCGGGGAAGAGGATTTCGGCATGTCGTGGCCTGAATTCCGGGTCAGCGTAGAGGCATTGATTAAGGACTTACCTCTGATTGTGGATGGCGATAATACTTTCCCGGAAAGTGACGTCTATGGGGCATTAGCGGCGAGTGACGATCTCGAGCTCTGGTTTGACGCTTTCGGTGCATTGCGGCAGCCCGGCATCTTTGAACGTTATCTTGTGGATATTCGCCAATGGGATGTTGTTGATAAAACAAAGGAAGAGCGACTCGGGCAGCGCATGGATACGGCGCTTATCAGTTTGATGACGATCTTGGCGGGTTTAACCGAAGCAGAATATCTTCAGTTGCTGCATCCGAATTGCCTTTCGGCGACAGCGCCGGAGATTACTGAAGAGGAAGACGACGCGGAAGAAGCGGATGAGGAAATCTCTTCCGCAGCCGATGACGATGACGATGACGCCATCAGCTTTAACGATCTGCTCTTTCTGCTGAGAAGTGGGAAAGCAGAAGAGTACCAGGATAATCATATCCCCCGCCCGGAGTACGCTGATCTGCAACAGATAGTCGAGCGCGCCCAAACGCTCATCCCTGATGAATGCCATAAAATGAGTCTGTATGTCAGTAGTTACAGAGACGCCTGGGAGGGGCTAATCCACGCCAATTTGCGTCTGGTGGTTGCGATTGCGAAAAAACACTGTGGGCGAGGATTAGATATCGAGGACCTGATCCAGGAAGGCAATCTGGGCTTGATCAAGGCCGTTGAAAAATTCGACTATCGGCGTGGATTTAAATTCTCCACCTATGCCTCTTGGTGGATCCGCCAAAAGATCACCCGTGCGATTGCCGATCAGGCGCAGCTCATCCGTTTACCCGTTCACTTCTATGAGCAATTCAGGCGCTGGCGAAACAGTCGGGATCAATTGCAGTATAGCCAGGGGATAACGCCCACCCTCAGACGGTTGCAGGAAATGACCGACCTGCCAGAGCGTCAACTTCTTCGGATGGCTAAATTTGAAGAACAGACGGCGCTGATTGGTGATTTTCATGATGACGCCCAGGACTGCGAAGCGGCGTTGTCGGGAGATGCGCTGCTGACCAGAAGGGATTTCACCAGTGCTCCCGTTCAGTCTCTGGAGCTAAGAGAACATATTTCATCGGTTCTGAATACGCTGTTGCCACGCGAAACACATATCATAAAAATGCGTTTTGGCATCGGTATGACGCAAGATTTCACGCTGGAAGAGGTGGGTAAACAGTTTGATGTCACTCGAGAAAGGATACGTCAGATAGAAGCCAAAGCGCTCCGTAAGCTCCGTCATCACAGCCGAGCGTCAAAATTAGGCGGCTTCGTCGAACAGTGGGAAACCGCGTTGAGCGAGATGCAGGAAGAAGAAGAATGACGACCATGCGCCATGTGCCACCGAATGCAGCCATTATGATCGAAGCTCTGCGAGGGCTCGGTTACAACACTGCCACCGCACTGGCTGACATAATCGACAATAGCATTAGTGCCGGTGCCCGTAAGGTCGATCTGACCTTTCACTGGCGTGAATCAGATAGCTATATCGTGGTTCGGGATAATGGTTGCGGCATGTCGGCCGCTGAGCTGGATGTTGCTATGCGGCTGGGCGTCAAAAACCCGCTGACAAAGCGACTAGGACACGATCTGGGCCGCTTCGGTCTTGGACTCAAAACTGCCTCCTTTTCGCAATGTCGCCGTCTGACAGTCTCCTCCAAAAAAGAGGGGATAACGACTGTCCTGCGGTGGGATCTGGACATTCTCGCCGCCAGTACGGACGACGGTTGGTATTTGCTTGAAGGTGCTGATCCATTAAGTCAGGAGGCGTTAGCAAATGCGGAACCTGACTTCCACGGTACGGTGGTACTGTGGGACGTTTTAGACCGAATTGTCACCCCCGGCTACGGTGAGAAAGATTTCCTCAATCTGATGGATGGCGTTGAACAACATCTGGCGATGGTATTTCACCGATTCCTTGAGGGGAACTCCCCCCGACTCACTATCACCCTTAATGGTCGCAAAATTAAAGCCTGGGATCCCTTTCTCAGCGGGCATCCTTCCAAGCCCTGGCATTCGCCTTCGGCAATGGCGCCAGGCGCTCCTGCCGTGAAGGTGGAGTGTCATGTTCTGCCGCATCAGGATCACCTGACGACGCAGGAGTATCAACAGGCTCAAGGACCGGCAGGATGGACGGCTCAGCAAGGATTCTATGTATATCGGAATGAACGATTGCTGGTAGCGGGCAACTGGCTTGGACTCGGTAGCCCTCGGGCCTGGACGAAAGATGAAACCCACCGCCTTGCACGGATCCGTCTGGATATCCCTAATGATGCCGACATAGACTGGAAGATTGATATTCGTAAGTCAATGGCCCGCCCGCCGGTTTCGCTGCGTCCCTGGTTAACCCAACTGGCGCAATCAACGCGCGATCGTGCGGTACGGACATTTGCAAAACGCGGGAAAATGAATAAGCGCAAGCCCGGCGAGGAACTCGTTCATCTCTGGCAAGCGCAGAAGACGCCATCCGGTGTTCGTTATCAGATTTCGTTACAACATCCTGTTATCAGCAATGTCCTTTCGCAGGCCGGTGAGTTATCCCCACAAATTCAGGCCATGCTAAGACTGATTGAGGAAACCGTTCCGGTTCAGCAAATCTGGCTTGATACGGCTGAGACAAAAGAGACGCCGCGGACAGGCTTTGAAACCGCACCGCCCGCAGAGGTGTTGTCCGTATTGCAGGTCATGTACCAGACTATGGTTGGTCAGCAAGTAATGTCACCGGCGCTAGCGAAACAGCACCTGCAAAATATGGAACCCTTCGATAATTATCCCGAATTAATTGCACAACTCCCCGACGATCAACATGAGAAATCGCTATGAGTCTTAATCCCTTGGATGACACGCAACTGAGTGTATTGCAGATTGTGCAAACGTTCCTGCAAAGTCAGGATAAAAGCACGATCACGCCCGGTATTCTGCGCCAACATATTGATATGGTTTGTCAGATGAAACCTGAGTGGATCCGCCTTGATAGCCGGGAGATTCTGGTCGAAGAGTTGATCCGCCGTTACAGCATCTGGATGGGAGAAGATTCTTCTCTGAGTAATGACGAAGGGCATCAACCCTGGCTGACCGCTGATGCGAAACGCGAGTGGCGCTACTGGCATCGATATCGTCAGTGGCTTGGCAAAAAGATGCCCTGGGGAGTCCTTGATACCCTTGACCGTTCAACGGATCGTGTTCTGGGATTACTTGAACAACCGGGGCGGGAAGGGCGCTGGGACCGGCGTGGACTGGTGGTCGGCCATGTTCAGTCGGGGAAAACCAGCCACTATACCGGCCTAATCTGTAAAGCCGCGGATGCGGGATACAAGATAATCATTGTGCTCGCTGGTTTGCATAACAACCTCCGCTCGCAGACCCAAATGCGTCTTGATGAAGGATTCCTTGGTTACGAGACAAGTCCACTCAGAGAAAAAGTGACCATCATTGGGGTGGGCGATATTGATAGCGATCCTGTCATTCGTCCCAATTACGTCACCAACCGATCTGAAAAGGGCGACTTCAGCGCCGGAGTGGCTAAAAATCTGGGGATCAGTCCCGAGCAACGGCCCTGGCTATTCGTAGTAAAGAAAAATAAGTCTATTTTGAAGCGCCTGCATACCTGGATTGAGAACCATGTTGCCACCAGTGTTGACCCCACCACCGGAAAGCGTTTTGTTTCGGAATTACCACTGCTGATGATTGATGATGAAGCGGATAACGCCTCTGTTGATACGGGGGAAATCGTCTACGATGACGATGGAAAACCGGATACTGAACATCAGCCAACGGCAATAAATAGCCTGATTCGTAAGCTGTTGATGCAGTTTAGCCGTAAGGCGTATGTCGGATATACCGCCACGCCCTTTGCCAATATTTTTATTCACGAGAGCAATGAAACGCGTGATGAAGGCCCGGATTTGTTCCCTTCCGCCTTTATCATTAATCTCGGCGCACCCTCTAACTACATCGGTCCTGCGAGGGTATTTGGGCGGGCCACTGCGGAAGGCCGGACCGGAGAGTTGCCTTTGATCAGGCGAGTGAGTGATCACTGTAGCGATGACGGAAAAAGGGGGTGGATGCCGGTTTCTCATAAGAGCTCGCACTATCCCACACTGGATACGCTAACTCATTTCCCGGATTCGTTAAAACACGCCATCGACAGCTTTTTACTAGCATGCTGTGTCAGAGAATTACGCGGTCAGGGAGAAAAACACAGTTCGATGCTGGTCCATGTGACTCGCTTCAATAAGGTGCAATCGGTTGTTTATGAAAATATTGATGCCTACATTCAGGACGTGAGGCAGCGACTGACGCGAAGGATTGGACACGAACCTTTTTTACATCAGCTTGAGTCACTCTGGCAGGCCGATTTTTTGCCGACGAGTCAGGCGATCCGCGACGTTATGCCGCAGCAAGTTCCGGACGACGCCTTCGTGTGGCAGGAGATCGTCGACAAGCTGTATACCGTGATCGAAAACGTGTCGGTACGAATGATAAACGGAACGGCGAAGGATGCGCTTGATTATTCAGACAGTGCGACAGGCTTAAAAGTCATTGCGATTGGCGGAGACAAACTGGCTCGAGGGCTAACGCTTGAGGGATTATGCACTAGTTATTTTTTACGCGCCTCCCGCATGTATGACACGTTAATGCAGATGGGGCGTTGGTTTGGTTATCGCCAAGGATATCTGGATGTATGCCGGCTTTATACCACCGATGAGCTGATTGAATGGTTTGAGCACATTGCGGATGCGTCAGAAGAGCTGCGGGAAGAGTTTGACAATATGGTCGCCAGCGGCGGCACCCCACGTGATTTCGGGCTAAAAGTGAAATCACACCCTGTGTTAATGGTGACCTCGCCCTTAAAAATGCGTAGCGCGCGTTCACTATGGCTCTCTTTCAGCGGCACGGTGGTCGAAACGATTTCGTTGTTTAAAGAACAGGAGTATCACAAGCGTAACTACGTGGCTTTCCAGCGTCTGACTGGGCGCGTCGGTGCTGGCGCGCCGATACCTGAGAGACGACGCGGAGAGAAGATTGAAAAATGGAGTGGGGTCATTTGGCAAAATATCTCCCCTGAGCTGATCGTCGATTTCTTAACGGAATATGAGACCCATGCTCAGGCCAGAAAAGCCAACAGCAAACTACTGGCGGATTTCATTACGCGGATGAATCGTGTAGATGAACTCACCCAATGGACGGTGGCGGTGATAGGGGGTGGCATCGATCGCCATCACGATGTTTGCGGCTTTCCCGTACCGCTTATGATGCGTAAATCATCTGAAGGGGTCACTGACCGCTATTCCATTGGCCGTTTACTTTCCCCACGCGATGAAGGGATTGACTGTGATGAATCTACTTGGCTTGCCGCGCTGGAAGAAACGCAGCGTATTTTTCATGCCGATCCCGGACGCAATGAAGGGCGAGAGGAGCCCGTCATTCCGGGTGGCGTGGTACTGCGTCGGATTAAAGGATTTGGCATAAACGACATTCCAGCACAGCGTCAAAAAGGGTTATTGCTCATTTACTTACTGGACCCGCAGCAGGCATTGTCGGCAGCAGAATATCAGGACGATGCCTTACCTGTGGTGGCTTTTGGCATCAGTTTTCCGGGAAGCCGCAGTGGGGTAACGGTGGAATACAAAGTGAACAACGTACTGTGGGAGCAAGAGTATGGTGCGGCTGAGTAAAGACGATCTGCTGGCGGCCTGGAAAGCCTTAAATCGATCTCATATAGACGAACAGCCTGGCGCTCAGGGCTGGCGCGGGATTCGGCTTTTTACGCACCAGGGCTGTAGCTTTCATGCCGGGCGTCGTCAGCCTGATAATGAAGAAATGCTGATTGCCATGTTTCCTCATCCTCTTTCGCCGGGGTCGGCGGCGCTGCCATCCTGTAAAGGATTTCGCGTTGAGATGGCCGGAACAGAGGAGGGGCGGCAGAACGGTTTGATGATCCGTCGCCAGCAAACGGGGAATGTGGATGTCTTTACGACGATGATTCTGGATATTCTCCATTCGCTCCTGAACGTTTCGAAACCGCGCCTGTTTGAAACTCTGATTCGTCGGATTCGTTTATGGCAGGCGTTTATGGAGCGCGATACCCGTCCACTCAGTCAAGAAGAAGAAGTTGGGTTAATCGGCGAATTGACGTGTCTGGAGCGGTTGATCGAGAGCGGTCTTGCTCCGTCAATGGCAGTCGAAGCATGGGTAGGACCGCAGCATGGGCTACAGGATTTTGCACTCGATGAACGCGCCATTGAGATAAAAAGCACCACGGCAGCGCAGGGCTTTTGCGTAACTATCCACTCTCTTGAACAACTGGACTGGCAGCGGGCAGGATCGATTGTATTGTGTGGTTTGCGCTTCAGCGAGCATCCCACCGGTGCGACCCTGAATGACATCATTAGCCGTCTTCGTCAACGGTTTGAGGGAAACGCTCCGGCGGCTTGTCTTTTTGAGGGATCGCTTTGTCACGTCGGATATTTCACTCAACATGCTGAATTCTATACACGTCATTTCTTGCTGACAGAGGCGTTCGCACTCCCCATTGAAGCGGGTTTTCCCTCTTTGACGCATGCCAATGTCCCGTTGCCGGTGGTGAGTGCATGCTATCAACTCGAACTCCAGACACTTATTCCTCAGGCCCAAGATTTTAACCATTGCTTGTCAGACTTTGCAGGATTACCGCATGGAACTTATTGATTTTTTACGTCAAACCCAGAATGAGATTCGCAAGGAATATCAGGATCAAATGGCTCAGCCAGGGGTTGAGTCGCCTTTTCCGGAGCTGATTTTTACCGATATTGTTATGCGTCATATGGCCGATATCGGCATGACATTCGATGATGCCGAGACGTGTCACTTTATGGCGAAAGTCAGTGGACACAATGTGCGTCTCAGCGGTTATGCCTTCTCAGAAGATGGCGATCAACTTGACCTTTTTGTCAGCATTTATCACGGTAGCGACGAGCTTTGTCACGTCCCGGATGCTGAGACAAAAGCGATTGCCGGTCACTGCATTCAATTTTTGCAGAAGTGCGTTGACGGTAAATTATCATCCACGCTCGATCAGTCCAATGATGCCTGGCAACTGGTGACAACCATCGAACAGTCCTATGCGGAACTGGAGCAAATCAGAATTTATGTACTGACTGATGGTCAGGTGAAAACCCGCTGGTATCAGTCCCGTGAAGTGGCCGGTAAAACCATCAAATTAGAGGTTATGGACATTGTCCGCTTGTTTAACCACTGGCAGGAAGGTAAGCCACGCGATGAACTGCAGGTTAATTTTGATGAAGTGGCTGGGGGGGCGCTTCCCTGTGTCTGGATCCCGGATGAAATGGGTGAGTACGATTATGCGCTGACGGTGGTTCCGGGAGACACACTGCGATTTATCTATGAAAAATATGGCAACCGGATTCTGGAAGCGAACGTTCGCTCATTTCTGAGTCAGACGGGGAAAGTCAACAAGGGGATTCGTGACACTTTACGTGAGCAGCCTGAGCGTTTTATGGCTTATAATAACGGCATTGTGATTGTTGCCGATCAGGTCAGGCTTGGTGAAGCGCCGGGAGGTGGCCCTGGTATTGCGTGGATGCAGGGGATGCAGATAGTCAACGGTGGGCAGACGACGGCTTCCATGTTTTTCACCAAAAAGAAATTTCCGGCAACCAATCTGCGTAACGTGCGTGTACCCGCAAAAGTCATTGTGCTGAAACAGACAAATAATGCACAAGAAGAGATGTTAATTGCGGATATTTCGCGCTTCTCGAATAGCCAGAATAAAGTCAATATTTCCGATCTGTCAGCCAATCGACCGGTACATGTACAGCTGGAAAAAATGGCAAACACGGTGTATTGCCCGGACGGATACAGTCGTTGGTTTTACGAGCGAGCAAATGGCAGTTATAAGGTTATGCTGGAACGAGAAGGTAAAACACCGGCGGGTATTAAACGGTTAAAAGACGCAATTCCGCCATCTCGTCGGATAACTAAAACGGAATTTGCAAAATATCACTGTGCTTGGCTCCAGCGTCCGGATTTAGTCAGCCTCGGCGGACAGAAAAACTTTGCCGCATTAATGACTATGATTGACAAGGATACTGAGCGTTATGAGAATGAACTGAACATTGAAACTTTTAAAAATTACATCGCACAGGCTATTATTTATAAGAAAGCCTATAAATTGATTAATTCACTTTTCCCCGGATTTAAGGCGAATATCGCCGCCTATACTGTTGCCGCCTATTCACATCTTTATGGTAACAAAACGGATCTGGCAGAGATCTGGAATCAACAGGGCATTGAGGAAACGATGGGCGACCGCCTTGTCAGCTTAGCCCACCGGGTAAATAGTCTTCTGACTGAATCCGCGAACGGCAGGATGATTTCGGAATGGGCTAAGAAGCCTGAATGCTGGGACTATGTGCGCAGCAAAATCTATTTTTCCACACATAGAAAAATGGAAGATCACTTGAGTGGTTAAATTGGCCACTGAGTTTAGTATTAAAGCCCTGTGTGCGTATTGTGGGTTACTCGCAGCGGGGCTTTGTTGAATAAATCGAACTTTTGTTGAGTTGAAGGATCAGGCCACACATCCCCTGACAACGCAGGCAGTCCCGTGGCGATTCACATTGTCTTTCTTTGAAATATTATCAGGCAGAAAACTGCTTTCCTGTGCTGTTTCCATGTTCAACGTTATCGGGAACGCGCCAGATATGTATTTCAGCGCAGGCTAGATTTATTGATACCGCAGACCCTTTGGGTTAGTGAGCGTCCGCCGATACGTCTGCGGGCGATGCAAACGCAATGGGGGAACTGCTCTGCAAAAGGCTGTCTGACCCTGAATCCATGGCTGGTTAAGGCATCCTCAGAATGTATCGATTATGTCTTGCTACATGAGTTATGCCATGTTGCTGAGCACAACCACAGTGAAGAGTTTTACCGCCTGATGGGTCAGGTTATGCCGGGCTGGGAAAAAGTGAAAAAATGGCTGGACGGGATGGCGGGAATGTTACTTGCTGATTTTAACTAATTCCGGTGAATTATTCGGCGATATGACTTATATGATGAAATGAAAAAGATAAGAAACATTAAATATCAACGTGGGTGAGACATCAGCGTCGCACCTGTCTCTAAAGGTTGCGACCATTTCACCGGTAAGATCAGTTTGAAAACATAGGTTTATTTGATAATCTGTTGTTCGAAAGAAAAGATCTACGTTCTCGCTAAGGACAATTATGAATAATGAAAATGATGAAATATATACACTCTTTGATGAAAGAGGTATACCAGTTGTTTATGCAGCAATCTGCGATAGCTTACCCGATGATGCCCTATACTCAATAACGCATCCCAATGACCTAAAAAAAGTAGGCTCACTTGTTGCGCAGGCGTGCCAGGGTGCTATCAATACTCATGGTCGTACAGTTGAACTGGTGTTCAAGCCTGAAATTCAGCAGGGCCTCAAGGATGGCTCACTCACCATGATGAAAACAACGGCAGGAGAAACTCTTGCTGATGCTGTGCATGCAAGTGGCAAGAATGTTAATAAAATCGCAGGCAAGGGCAGAATAGTTGAGGCAGGTAAGTTGAAACAGCTAGCTACCGGTTCTTTCCAGCTAATAAGCCTTATGGTTGCTCAAGCACACTTGGCTGATATCAATAAAAACCTTTCTGAAATAAAGTCTTCTTTAGACCTGCTTCATAAAAAGCTAGAAGCAAATCAGTTAGCTAAAATTGAAGGCCGAATACATTATCTTGAAAGTATTATTGAAAAACTTCGTAATGGAGATTTTGATTATGATATTTCATTGCAGATAAAGAACAAAATTGAGGATACTGTTGCTGACGCGTATGAATGGCAGTCGGTTTTGTTTTCTGAGCTAAGAATATTAATTGCAGAAATTAAGGGGTTACAAGATTCAGATCGATTTGGAACGGGTGATACCTACAATAATCTTAAGACTCTTGTAGAGAATGCATCGCCGTTGATTCAGAGACGAAATTTATTACTTAAATTATCCTCTCTACTTGCTTATATACAAGCATGCATCGACCCAATTAAAAAGGAATTTAGTTTTTTCGATCTTCAGAATTCGAAATGGGAATCAAATCTCAGGGAACTGGTGCATGTTGTTGATAATAAAACAAAAATACTCCTTTCTAACGCTAAATTTAATAGTCAAGAAATTCTAGATCATAGAAAATACTATATAATCAACACGCTAGGGACGATAAAAAGTGAATCTGATCTATATCAACAATGCTTCGAAAGTAGTCACCTTAAGCTAAGAGATAATCAGCGCAAGATACTTTCATCTAATGGTAAATTGCGGCTTGCAGTTACACTTGATGAACAAGGAAATGCACAAAAGGCTGCTGTGATTGATTGACTTCCTAAACTGGAAGTAGCTTCGGTCATTGTCGATATAATGTGCACTAGCATTAATAAGGTGATTTTTTCCACCGTATATGCCCTTTCTGTGCTCATAGCCAACCATGACTATCTATTTTTTACTAACTACTGCAAAGATGGATAGTCAATCTCCGCATAGTGTTGCAATGAGTTGCTATGTAACACGTTGATCCTGCGTAGGATTTAAAATCCCTCGGCTGTAAGGCTGTGCGGGTTCAAGTCCCGCTCCGGACACCATTGAAAATTACAAGAATAATCAAAGCAATAAGCAGTGTCGTCAAACCACCTACGGGAGGTTTGTTTGTTCTGCGATCTGCTATGGTCTATCATATGCGCCCGCCCCAAACTGAGGTAGTACATGATGAAAACCGGACCGCTGGATGAGAAAGAGCTGGAGTGGCTGGACGACGTGCTGGCGAAATACAGCAATGAGGCGTCCATTGTCGACGTTGCGGAGCTGGATGGCCTGCTGACCGCAGTGCTGAGCGGGCCGACAGAGGTTGAGCCGAGCGAGTGGCTGGTGGCTATCTGGGGCGGTGCGAACCACGTTCCACGCTGGTCATCCGAAAAGGAGATGGAGCGCTTTATGACGCTCTCATTCCAGCATATGAACGATATCGCAGAGCGTCTTGCCGATTACCCGGAGCAGTTTGAGCCGCTGTTTGGTACGCGCACCATTGAAGGCCAGGATCTCAGCATCGTGGAAGAGTGGTGCTTCGGCTACATGCGCGGTGTCGCGTTGAGCGACTGGTCAACGCTGCCCGAGTCGTTACAGCCTGCGCTGGAGGCCATTGCACTGCACGGTAAAGAGGAGAACTTTACCCGCGTAGAGGAGATGACCCCGGAGGCCTTCGAGGCAAGCGTTGAAGCACTGAAACCCGCTGCGCTGGCGCTGTTTGACTACTGGGCTGCCAATCAGCAGGAACGTCCGGTAAAACAGCCGATAGTGAACGGTGATAAGGTCGGGCGCAACGATCCTTGTCCGTGCGGCAGCGGCAAAAAGTTCAAGCAGTGCTGCCTGCACTGATAAAGGCTGCAATGCCGGGCGCAACTGCGTTTGCCCGGCCTACAAAAAAGGGCGCTCCATAGGATGCGCCCGTTTTGTTAACCCACTTCTCTAACCCACCTCTGGCAGCACTCCCGCTGCTATACCGCACTGAATCGCAATCACCGCTACGCCGCAGAAGAGCACCAGCAGCAGAGCGGGTTTACCCCCCCGTACGCGGTATTCCGACCGCGGGGTATGCTTACGGCTCTGCCACGCCAGCAGGGAAGGGATCAGCAGCGCCAGTACGGCCAGCGCCACGCCCGCATAGCCCAGCGCCATCACAAAGCCACGCGGATAAAAAAGAGCAAAGGCCAGCGGCGGCAGGAAGGTAATCGCCCCGGTCTGTAGCCTACCCATCGCGGTATTACGACGATTAAAGAGATCGGCCAGGTAATCAAACAGCCCCAGGGTCACGCCTAAAAACGAGGTCGCCAGCGCCAGATCGGCAAACAGGTGTACCGCCAGCTCTACGTGCGGCGAGGCTACTACGTCGCGCAGGGCCTGCAGCAGGCCGTTAAGTCCGGCGCTGTTCGCCATCAGGCCAAAGAAGGTGGTGGAGTCGATGCTGCCCAGCGTCGCCAGCTGCCAGAAGATATAGGCCACCAGCGGAATGGCGCTGCCGGTAATAAAGACCCAGCGCAGCTTCTGCACGTTGCCGTTCATGTAGCTGACGATGCTCGGCACGCTGCCGTGAAAACCAAAGGAGGTAAAGATCACCGGGATAGCAGAGAGCGCCAGCCCCTTCTCCAGCGGCAGGGTCAGGAGATTGACCTTATGCACGTGAGGCATCAGCAGCGCCAGCATCACAATCAGGAAAATCAGCTTAGCGCTGAACAGAAAACGGTTGAAGAGATCCACCAGCGACGTGCCAATGCAGACCACACCGCCTGCGACAAGGGTGAACAGCAGGACGCCGGTCGCCGGAGAGACGGAGAGGCTAAGCCACTCGCTCAGGCTGGAGGCCAGCAGCTCGCCTGCGCCGCTCATATAGGCCGCCGTCAGGGCATACATGAGGAAAAGCATGCTAAAACCGGTCGCCCACTGTCCGTAGCGCCCAAGGTAGCGGCGGGCCAGTGTACCTAGCCCGGTATCTGCCGGAACGTGCTGATAGACCTCCAGCAGCAGCAGGGCGGTGTAACACATCAGCCCCCACAGGCAAAATAGTAACGCCAGCGTTACGCCAAAGCCAACGCCTGCGGCGGCCAGCGGCATCGCCAGCATACCGGCACCAATGGTGGTCCCGGCAACGATAAACATACTGCCAAAAGTCCTGTTCTTCACGCTTCTCTTTACACCTGAACTGCGCACCAAAATTGTGCGGCGCAGAGTAAGGCAAAACGGTGTTTACGTCAAACCACCGTTACAATCGCTGTAAAGATAACGATACGAATTAGGTCATCGGGTTAAGCTGAACTCTATCAGTAGTAAACACCTGCGGGGGAGTAGTTCACCGCATGGCCCTGACACTGGTACTGAAGCGTGACGGTTTCGTTCAGGCACAGCGATCCGCTGATGACGCTACAGGTTTTAACCGGCTGACCAAAGGCGATCGCCGTAGCATAGCCCATCTGCTGGCACTGACGATTTGCCGTTCCCTGAGTGGTGTAGTCGTCATACCGGGCCTTCTGCAGCATCGTCTCGTTAAAGTGCAGGCGCACCAGGCCCGTTGCCGGGTTAACGTCGGTGACTTCAGGTTCTTTGGTGATGGTGCATCCAGCAAGCAGCATCAGCGACGCGGCGAGGAGAGATCTTTTCATGAAAACGCTCTGATTCAGTTTCGATGATCTCATCCTACAGCCAGCATAATTAGCCAATGCGCGGAATAGCCAAAGAATCTAACCGATCTAATCGTAACGGTAGCGGGAGAGAGGTTAGCTTAAGCAAAACTGTGACCGCATCTCTAATTTTTAAAACCATTTTTCATTAAATTTGAAAGTATGTTTGCCAGGTAGTAAGGTTTAAGCTGATTAGCCCTTTATGACGGGATCCCCCGCAACGCATTCAGGAGAAGAGATAATGAAAATTGCACTGATGATGGAAAACAGCCAGGCTGCCAAGAACGCCATCATTCTCAAAGAGCTGAAAACCGTCGCTGATGATAAAGGCTTCCCGGTTTTCAACGTTGGGATGAGCGATGAGAATGACCATCATCTGACCTATATCCATCTGGGCATTATGGCCAGCATCCTGCTGAATTCAAAGGCGGTGGATTTCGTTATTGCTGGCTGCGGCACCGGGCAGGGCGCGTTGATGTCGCTGAACATCCACCCGGGCGTGAACTGCGGCTACTGTATCGATCCGGCCGACGCCTTCCTGTTTGCCCAGATCAACAACGGTAATGCGCTTGCGCTGCCGTTTGCTAAAGGCTTCGGCTGGGGTGCCGAGCTGAACGTACGCTTTATCTTTGAGAAAGCCTTTACCGGCCGTAAAGGCGAAGGCTACCCGCCAGAGCGTAAAGAGCCGCAGGTGCGTAACGCCGGGATCCTTAACCAGGTGAAAGCGGCAGTGGTAAAAGATAACTATCTCGATACCCTGCGCGCCATCGATCCTGAGCTGGTGAAGACCGCCGTCTCCGGTCAGCGTTTCCAGGAGTGCTTCTTTGAACACTGCCAGGACAAAGAGATCGAAGCGTTCGTTCGCGAGATGCTTGCGTAACACATCCTGTGCCGGGCAGCGCTACGCTGACCCGGCAATGCATTACCCTTTCTTAGATGACACCGCGCTGCCCGCATCCTTCGTTAGCCTGAACGTATCGATCATGCCCACCAGACAGATCAGGGCGATAAACACAAACGCCAGCCGGAAGCTGATACCCGGTACGCTGCCAAGCGCTAGCCAGTCGCTGGCTTTTTCCCCCAGACGAATGCCAATCGCGCCGAGCGTGATACCCAGCCCAACCGCCAGCTGCGTAGCCGTGCTGAACAGCGTATTGGCATAGCTCATCTGCGCAGAGGGGACATCGGCGAAGGCCAGCGTGCTGACGCCGGTAAACTGCACCGAGCGAAAAACCCCGCCCAGATAGAGAACAATAAAAATCACCCATACCGGCGTCGCTGGCGTAATAAAAGCGCAGGCCAGCAAAGCCAGCACGTTCAGTGCGCCGTTAATCAGCAGCAGCTTTTTAAAGCCGAGCCAGCGGATCAGCGGCGTCGTGGCGGGCTTAATCGTCAGGTTACCCACGAAGACCGCCAGCACCAGCAGTCCAGCATGAAACGGATCCATCCCAAAACCGACCTGGAACATCAGCGGCAGCAGAAAGGGTACCGCGCTAATAGAGGCGCGAAACAGCGAGCCACCGTACATGGTGACGCGAAAGGTAGGCACCCGCATGGCATCGAGGCGGATCATCGGCCAGCGCACGCGTTGAAAATGGCGCAGCGCGTAGACCAGAGTGACCGTGCCTAGCGCCAGCAGGCCGATCGTCCATGCTTCATGCTGTTGTTCACCCCCCAACATCTCCATGGCGCATACCAGGCTGACCATCGCCACAGCGGTAGCGAGAAAGCCAGCCAGGTCGAACGGGCGGCGCTCGTCGTCGCGAATATCGGGAATGATGCGCAGCGCCAGAATAATAGCCAGCAGGCCAATCGGCACGTTGATAAAAAAGATCCAGCGCCAGTCGGCATAGTGGGTAATAAACCCGCCCAGCGGTGGGCCGATAATAGGCGCGACCAGCGCGGGCCAGGTGAGGGTAGCGATGGCGGTGATCAGCAGATGCTTAGGCGTGGTACGCAGCACGGCAAGCCTGCCGACGGGAACCATCAGCGCGCCGCCCATCCCCTGCAACACGCGCATCGCCACAAACATCTCAACGCTGGTAGAGAGGCCGCAGAATACCGAGGCGAGGGTAAAGATCGCCAGCGCGGCGGTGAAGACCTTACGCGCACCGAAGCGGTCGGCTATCCAGCCGCTGGCCGGGATCAGTACTGCAAGAGTGATCAGGTAGGCGCTGATACCGATGTTTAGCGCCACTGCGTCGACGCCAAAACTCCGCGCCATATCCGGCAGGGCCGTGGCTATCACCGTCCCGTCGAGAAACTCCATAAAAAAGGCCCCGGCGACCAGCAGCGCGGCGGGCGAGACGCCCCGCGTCTTCTCCGGGAGGGTGTTTTCACTCATTTTTGGTCTGCCATTTCAAAAAAAATTATAATAATTAAAAAAAATGAAACCACCGTAACCTACGGATTGTTCAATAGATTTTTAACAAAAATAGAAAAAACGTGGCGAAATTGATGTGATATGCATCACAAAGTGGTTGATTTTTGTGATGCAAGTCATATTATACGCCCATAGATAAGTAACACCTGCATAACAAAATAGCCGGAGCAAAACATGAAACTGCGCAAAATCCTGAAAAGCATTTTTGAAACCTACTGCAAGACTTTTAAAGACGTACCGCCGGGCGCTATGTTTTAATAAAGTTGCTGTGATAAAAAACCTGCTGCGGCAGGTTTTTTTGTTTCTGTAACTCAGGAGTAACTATGTCTCAAAATCTAAGCGCCGATCAGGAGCTGGTGTCCGACGTTGTGGCGTGCCAGCTGGTGATCAAACAGATCCTTGACGTCATTGACGTTATCGCTCCGGTTGAGGTGCGTGAGAAGATGGCTAACCAACTCAAAACCATCGACTTTACCACGCATCAGGCCGCGGCCGATCCGGTGACCCGGCGTGCCATCCAGAAAGCCATTGCCTTAATTGAGCTGAAATTTACACCGCAGGAAGAGACGCACTAAGGTGTGAATATAAGCAAATAAAGTAAACCTTTGTTTTGTTATTTTCAAACGGATGTTTTCTTTATTGCTGGCGAGAGTGAGCGTCGTTGCGCCTGCGTTGAGGTTTGCGCCGGAAAGCAGGGAATGGGCGGGAGAGACTCCCGCCAGAAAGGGTAGCGCAAAGGGTTAGTGCCTGCGGCAGTTCACCACGTTAAGCAGCGCCCGATCGGTCTGGGCAATATTTTTCCCGTCCCGCAGGGAGCGATGAATCTCGCTAATTAACAGTTGCAGCAGGAGACCATCCTGCTGCTCTGCTTTCTCCAGCTCGCGCAAAAAGTTAAGCGTTTTTTCATCCTCTACCGCTTTAGCCTCTTCACTCAGCTGGGCCAGCATTTCACACCGCACGGTGTACTCTTCAAAGGCTTTCTGAAACAGCTCTTCTAAAGAATTAAAGTTATCGTGCGCATTTTCCCGCGCTTTCACCGTGGGATAGGCACCGGCGCGCTTCATAAAGTCGAATACGCGCATCATTAGATTTACCTTCTCCTGCGCCTGTGCGCGGAGAAACGTTGCCGAACCCGGTAGATCGTGCTTTGAACACCACTCACTCAATGAAAGGCAGAGATTAGATGCCTGGAACTCAAGGTTAACCTGTGAGTTAAGTTTTTGTGCCATGCCGCTCGTCGCCATAATGACCTCCTTCTGTCCTGAATGGGGCTGCGATGAATATCAGCCGTACTGCATCGACAAAACGATCGTAAAGATTTATTCATCTTACAAATGTGATCCAGCAGACACTTTTCAGCCAGGGAAAATAATAATCTTAATAAAAATAGTGGCTTACATTCATGACCGAATGTATGTCATGGAAGGTTTCTTTAAATATGAAGGAGTTGGAGATGAAAAGAGTTGCGGTGCTGCTGGCCCCCGGTTTTGAAGAGGCGGAAGCCATAGTGACCATTGATATACTGCGCCGGTTGCACATTGAGGTTGAAACCCTGGCCTGTGCCACCTCGCGCGCGGTAGTGAGCTATCACGCTATTCCTATGGTGGCTGACGCGGTTCTGAGTGAGCGCATGGATACGCTTTACGACGCCGTTGTTCTACCCGGCGGGCCGGAGGGGAGCGTCAACCTCGCGGCGAGCGCAGAGGTTATCGCCTTTGTTACCCGTCATGACGAGGCAGAGAAGCTTATCTGTCCTATCTGCTCGGCAGCCGCGCGGGTGCTGGGAGGTAACGGCCTGCTGAAGGGACGGCGCTACGTCTGTTCAGGCGATCTGTATGAAACCGTGACCGACGGTCACTATGTCGATGCTGCCGTCGTAGAGGATGGCAATCTGATCAGCGGCAAGGGATTAGGCCGGGTGTTCGATTTTGCTTTTGCCATCTCAGCGCGCCTGTTGGGTGATGATGCCCCCGTGCGCGACCACGCAGATCATATCTACTATCCGCTTTAACAATTCTTTCTCACTACCTCCCGTCAGGCCACAAGGATAAGCTGGCTGGCCTGATGGACAATGCTGCTATACCTCTATGGATTTGTCTGACAAATACGCCAATTCTTATGAAGATATTCGCTGAATTTATGCACGCTTTTACTGTAATTCTGCGGTGTGATGGCGCTCTCCTATGGAGGATCAATTTCCCGCTAAAACTACTCTTCAGCAATAGCATCTCCTGATAGACGTGTGCTAATGCCTTGTTTTAAGGCTGATTAGACAGCTCATAAACTCTCATTCCCTACATAAAAAAGCGTTAAAGCTGGAGTAAACCATGCACAAATTCACTAAAGCGCTGGCGGCCATTGGTTTAGCTGCCGTTATGTCACAATCCGCTATCGCCGAGACGATGAAGCTCGGTTTTTTGGTTAAGCAGCCCGAAGAGCCGTGGTTCCAGACCGAGTGGAAATTCGCTGATAAGGCAGGCAAAGATTTAGGTTTCGAGGTCATTAAAATTGCCGTGCCGGACGGTGAGAAAACGCTGAACGCCATCGATAGTCTGGCCGCCAGCGGAGCAAAAGGGTTTGTTATCTGTACCCCGGATCCCAAGCTGGGTTCAGCGATTGTCGCCAAAGCACGCGGCTATGACATGAAAGTCATTGCCGTGGACGATCAGTTCGTCAACGCCAAAGGCAAGCCGATGGAGACCGTACCGCTGGTAATGATGGCCGCCAGCGAGATTGGCGCTCGCCAGGGGCAGGAGCTGTATAAAGAGATGCAGAAACGCGGCTGGGATGTGAAAGAGACCGGCGTAATGGCGATCACCGCCGACGAGCTGGATACCGCCCGTCGCCGCACCTCTGGCTCAATGGATGCCCTGAAAGCCGCAGGCTTCCCGGAGAAACAGATCTATAAGGTCCCGACCAAATCCAACGATATTCCCGGTGCGTTTGATGCCGGCAACTCCCTGCTGGTTCAGCATCCTGAAGTGAAACACTGGCTGGTGGTCGGCATGAACGACAACACCGTGCTGGGCGGCGTGCGCGCGACCGAAGGGCAGGGCTTCAAAGCTGCCGACGTGATCGGCATTGGTATTAACGGCGTTGACGCCGTGAGCGAGCTCTCCAAGGCCCAGGGTACCGGCTTCTACGGCTCGCTGCTGCCAAGCCCGGACGTCCACGGCTATAAGACCAGCGAAATGCTCTACAACTGGGTGGAAAAAGGCGTCGAGCCGCCGAAGTTCACCGCGGTGACCGACGTGGTGCTGATCACCCGCGACAACTTTAAAGAAGAGTTAGCGAAGAAAGGGCTAGGCGTGAAGTAATTCGCGCCGTTGGTTGCGCCCTTCACTACAGGCTTAAAACGCCGGGTGAGGGGCCAGTCGTACCATAAATGCGTCACGGAGACGTTATGCAACAGTCAACTCCATATCTCTCTTTCCGTGGTATTAGCAAAACCTTCCCCGGCGTGAAAGCCCTGAGCGACATCAGCTTCGACTGCTATGCCGGTCAGGTGCACGCCCTGATGGGGGAGAACGGCGCGGGTAAATCGACGCTGTTAAAAATTCTTAGCGGCAACTATGCCCCCTCCGCTGGCACGCTGGTGCTACAGGGTAAAGAGGTCAGCTTTGCCGACACCACCGCCGCGCTGAATGCCGGGGTGGCGATCATCTACCAGGAGCTGCATCTGGTTCCCGAGATGACCGTCGCGGAAAATATCTATCTTGGCCAGCTGCCGCAGAAGGGCGGGCTGGTGAATCGTTCCCTGCTGAACTACGAGGCCCGACTCCAGCTGGAGCATCTTGGGCTGGATATCGATCCGCAGACGCCGCTGAAATATCTCTCCATCGGCCAGTGGCAGATGGTCGAGATTGCCAAGGCGCTGGCGCGCAACGCGAAAGTGATCGCCTTCGATGAGCCGACCAGCTCGCTCTCGGCGCGGGAGATCGACAATCTGTTTCGGGTGATCCGCGAGCTGCGCAATGAGGGACGGGTGATCCTCTACGTTTCCCACCGTATGGAGGAGATTTTTGCCCTGAGCGACGCTATCACCGTCTTTAAAGACGGGCGCTACGTGCGTACCTTTGACGATATGCAGCAGGTCAACCATGACTCGCTGGTGCAGGCGATGGTCGGGCGCGATCTTGGCGATATCTACGGCTGGCAGCCGCGTGAGTACGGCGCGGAGATGCTGCGCCTGGAGGGGGTAAAAGCCCCCGGCGTGCGCCATCCCGTGAGCTTTTCGGTACGGCGCGGCGAAATCGTCGGCCTGTTTGGGCTGGTGGGCGCTGGGCGCAGCGAGCTAATGAAAGGGCTATTTGGCGGCACGCGCATCACCGCAGGCCAGCTGATCATCGACGGTAAGCCGCTGGATATCCAGAAGCCCGCCCATGCCATTCGCGCCGGGATGATGCTCTGTCCCGAGGATCGCAAAGCCGAAGGCATCATTCCCGTCCACTCCGTACGTGACAACATCAACATCAGCGCCCGACGCAAGTCCGTTCGCGCCGGATGCCTGATTAACGACGGCTGGGAGGTGGAAAACGCCGACCACCATATTCGCTCCCTTAATATCAAAACCCCCGGCGCTGAGCAGCTGATTATGAATCTCTCCGGCGGGAACCAGCAGAAAGTCATTCTTGGCCGCTGGCTCTCGGAAGAGATGAAGGTCATTTTGCTCGATGAGCCGACGCGTGGGATAGACGTGGGCGCGAAGCATGAGATCTACAACGTTATCTACGCCCTGGCGTCACGCGGCGTAGCGGTACTGTTTGCCTCCAGCGACCTGCCGGAAGTGCTCGGCGTCGCCGACCGCATTCTGGTGATGCGGGAAGGGGAGATCGCCGGCGAGCTGCTGCACGGCGAAGCAGACGAAAAACAGGCGCTAAGCCTCGCCATGCCTAAAGTGAGTCAGGCCGTTGCCTGAGTAAGGAGAGTATGATGTCATCAGTAACAAGCTCCGGCGCAGGAAAGTCGCCGTTTAGTCTGGGGCGTATCTGGGATCACTACGGCATGCTGGTGGTCTTTGCCGTACTGTTTATCGGCTGCGCCCTGTTTGTGCCTAACTTTGCCAGCTTCGTCAATATGAAGGGGCTGGGGCTCGCCATCTCAATGTCGGGCATGGTGGCCTGCGGAATGCTCTTCTGCCTGGCCTCCGGCGACTTTGACCTGTCGGTGGCCTCGGTCATTGCCTGCGCGGGCGTCACCGCGGCAGTGGTGATTAACATGACGGAGAGCCTGTGGATCGGCGTCTTTGCGGGCCTGATGCTAGGCGTGCTGAGCGGCCTGGTTAACGGCTTCGTCATTGCCAAGCTGAAGATCAATGCCCTGATTACCACCCTCGCGACGATGCAGATCGTGCGCGGCCTCGCCTATATCATCTCCGACGGTAAAGCGGTGGGGATTGAAGACGAGCGTTTCTTCACCCTCGGCTATACCAACTGGTTGGGTCTGCCTGCGCCTATCTGGCTGACCGTGGCCTGCCTTATCATCTTTGGTTTCCTGCTTAACAGAACCACCTTTGGCCGTAATACGCTGGCCATTGGCGGCAATGAAGAGGCCGCTCGCCTGGCGGGCGTGCCGGTGGTACGCACAAAAATCATTATCTTTGTGCTCTCCGGCCTGGTATCGGCCGCCGCCGGGATCATTCTGGCGTCGCGCATGACCAGCGGCCAGCCAATGACCTCCATTGGTTACGAGCTGATCGTCATCTCTGCCTGCGTGCTCGGCGGGGTTTCCCTTAAAGGCGGCATAGGAAAAATCTCGTATGTGGTGGCGGGGATCCTCATCCTTGGCACCGTAGAGAATGCCATGAACCTGCTGAATATCTCTCCCTTCTCGCAGTACGTTGTACGCGGCCTGATCCTCCTGGCGGCGGTCATCTTCGACCGTTACAAACAGAAGGCCAAGCGTACCGTCTGATGCCTGGCACCTCGCCAAACGGTCTCTTTTTTAATCGTTTTTACCTCTCAGCCAGCCGCAATTGCGGCTGGTTTCTTTGCTTTAAAATGGCGAGGAGCGTGACACTGGCTATACTTACATGGCTAATGATAACGAGAGATGGTCGTGAACGCGGCATCGAAACCAGAAAGGAGGAGACCAGGGTGGCTGACCAGTTAGCTGTACCGCCTGTACTTTCCGCAAACTATGCTTACTTCTTTGACCTCGACGGAACCCTCGCCGAAATCAAACCTCGTCCCGATCAGGTCTTTATTCCCACCGGGGTACTTACCCTGCTCAAACGTCTGGCCGAAATGAATCAGGGCGCGGTGGCGCTGGTATCGGGTCGCTCCATGAAAGAGCTGGATGCTATTGCATCCCCGCTGCATTTCCCGCTCGCCGGGGTGCATGGCGCACAGCGACGCGACTTCCAGGACAAAACGCACGAGATCGCCCTGCCGGAAGAGCAGGTTAAGCAGATGGAGCTGGAGCTGATCGCGGCGCTCGATCCCCTGAAGGGGACGGAGCTGGAGGCGAAAGGGATGGCGTTTGCGCTGCACTATCGCCAGGCCGTTCATCATGAAGAGGCTATCTTTGCGCTGGCAAAGGCGATGGAAGAGAAATATCCGAATTTAGCGCTGCAGCCGGGTAAATGCGTGGTAGAGCTGAAACCACGTGGTATCAATAAAGGAGCAGCAGTAGAAGCATTCATGCAGGAGCCGCCTTTTTGCGGGCGCAAACCTGTTTTCCTGGGAGACGACCTCACTGACGAGGCAGGCTTCAAGGTTGTGAATCGCCTTGATGGCGTATCCGTAAAGGTCGGTATTGGCGCAACGCAGGCGCAGTACCGCCTGGAAAGCGTAGCGGACGTTCATCAATGGCTCGAAAATATTACTGACCATCAACAACAAGAAGAAATGGCGTTAACTAACAGGAGAGATGGCTATGAGTCGCTTAGTCGTAGTATCTAATCGTATCGCACCGCCGGATGATAAAAAATCAAGCGCCGGTGGGCTGGCCGTCGGCATTATGGGTGCACTGAAAGGAACCGGCGGACTCTGGTTTGGCTGGAGCGGTGAGATTGGTAATGAAGATCAGCCGCTAAAGAAGGTTACCCATGGCAATATCACCTGGGCCTCATTTAACCTCAGCGAGCAGGATTATGATGAGTACTACAGCCAGTTTTCCAATGCCGTGCTGTGGCCCGCGTTCCACTATCGTCTTGATTTAGTGAAGTTCCAGCGCGAGGCCTGGGAGGGCTATCAGCGCGTGAACGCACTGCTGGCGGACAAGCTGGTGCCGCTGCTGGAAGAGGACGATATCCTCTGGATCCACGATTACCATCTACTGCCGTTTGCCAACGAGCTGCGCCAGCGTGGCGTAAATAACCAGATTGGCTTCTTCCTGCATATTCCATTCCCGACGCCGGAAATCTTTAACGCACTGCCGCCGCATGCCGAACTGCTGGAGCAGCTGTGCGACTACGATCTGCTGGGCTTCCAGACCGAGAGCGACCGGGTGTCCTTCCTCGACAGCCTCTCCAGCCAGACACGCTTAACGGCCCGCGGCGACAAAACCCATACCGCATGGGGCAAAACCTTCCGTACCGAGGTCTATCCTATTGGTATTGAGCCGGATGAGATCGCTCAGCAGGCCTCTGGCCCGCTGCCGCCGAAGCTGGCGCAGCTTAAAGCCGAGCTGGCAAACGTGAAAAACATCTTCTCCGTTGAGCGGCTGGACTACTCCAAGGGCCTGCCGGAACGTTTCCATGCCTATGAAACCCTGCTGGAGAAGTTCCCGCAGCACCACGGTAAAATCCGCTATACGCAGATTGCACCTACCTCGCGCGGTGAGGTTCAGGCCTACCAGGATATTCGTCATCAGCTGGAGACCGAAGCCGGACGTATTAACGGTAAATATGGTCAGCTGGGTTGGACACCGCTCTACTATCTCAACCAGCACTTCGATCGTAAGCTGCTGATGAAGGTCTTCCGCTACGCCGACGTGGGTCTGGTAACGCCGCTGCGTGACGGGATGAACCTCGTTGCTAAAGAGTACGTGGCGGCGCAGGATCCGGCTAACCCAGGCGTGCTGGTGCTCTCTAAGTTTGCCGGTGCGGCGAACGAGCTGACTTCAGCGCTGCTGGTTAACCCGTACGACCGTGACGATGTGGCTAATGCCATGAACCGGGCGCTGACCATGCCGCTGGCGGAGCGTATTTCTCGCCACGCCGAGATGATGGATGTGATCAGAAAAAATGACATTCAGCACTGGCAGGAGAGGTTTATTGCCGATTTAAAGCGCATAGCGCCTCGTAATGCAGAGACCCTTCTGCAGAATAACGTGGCGACCTTCCCCAAGCTGGCGTAAACACGCCTGCGCTCCCGCTGCGGCGGGGGCGCTATTCATCCCTTAGCGGTACCAGCAGCACGTCAACCTTACTTGCTCCTACCACACCCTTAGCCGAACAGGCCGCCCGCGAAAAATAGCGCTGATTATGGTTACCATAAATAACCAAATCGATCCCGTCTCGCTCACAAAGATGAATAATATTTTCACTCAACGCGCCTGAGGCAATAATCGTTTCAGCAATGGGATAATCGACTTGCGCAATGAGTTCATTCATAAACAGCTGCGTCTCCTCCTGCATGAGATCGCGCAGGTTTTCCATCATGGGCGCAGCAAACTGATTATATATTTCGGGATCGTTAGCGAGGGTAAGCAGACTAATGCGTGCTTGATAGGGACGGGCAATGGAAACGGCTTTTTTAAGCAGTAAATGGCTTTCTGCGTTAACAGCAACTGCAACCAACAGGTGAGAATAGCTCATGTCTCGCTCCTTTATGGAGAATGAACTCTTGACTTATCTTTACCTTCTTTTTACACAGCGTGCAAGCAGAAAAGTGTGACAAACCTGTGAACATTCTCATAAATATTCACTAATTATTCCAGCGCATGGAATCGCGCCATTGGGGGATATGTTAACGAAATTGAACGACTTAATGTAAATTTTGCGCATTATATTATTTGCTCCTCTCTGTTTTTCACTATTGATTAACAAATTTGCAATCATTTTACAAGTTTGCGATTTAAGTTTAGCTGCGCTTTAATAATTTGATTAATAAAGATTTTTTTAAATGACCACACGCTTGTAAAGCCAATGAAGCCTTCAGGCGTCATATAAAGTCCGAGGTCTGATGACTGGTCACCAGTTAACACATAAAACTGAATGACTATTCGCCGAAAAGGAATAGAAAAGGCCCTTCATAGTACAAAAAACAAACAATCACTAAGGCAAAAGTATGGATTTCTTTAAAATATTCACGTAAATTATGTGACGTAGATCACATTATTTTCAAAATATTCGCCGCAGCCAATTGTATGTCCTACGGGTCACGAGTACAGTTGCGTCGCTTTAAGAAAAATCTTAGTAAATTGTAAGAATTGATTGAAAGCGTAACGGAGAGAGGTGGCAGACAATGCGATCGCCGTCACGTAAAACAACTAAGTTCAAACGATGCATTTCGCCTTATCTTTTTTAATACCGGGTTTTTTTCCCGGCGACATCACGGGGTGCGGCTTGACCGCATAAGACACTAGTTGGTTATTCTGGATGGGAAAAATGCATACATCCGAGTTGCTGAAACATATCTATGACATCAACCTGTCATATTTACTGCTCGCACAGCGTTTGATTAGTCAAGATAAAGCCTCCGCTATGTTCCGTCTGGGCATGAGCGAGGAGATGGCATCCACCTTGGGAGAACTATCACTCCCGCAGATGGTGAAGTTAGCTGAAACCAATCAGCTAATCTGTCAATTCCGTTTTGACAGCCATCAGACCATTACCCGTCTGACGCAGGAGTCTCGCGTAGACGACCTCCAGCAGGTCCATACCGGTATTTTGCTCTCGACGCGTTTGCTTAATGAAAGCAACCAGGGTACTGACACAGCGTCCCGGAAGAAAAGGGCTTAATAATGACTGAAAAGAGCATTGTCCAGGAAGCGCGTGATATTCAACTCGCAATGGAACTGATTACGCTGGGCGCGCGTTTGCAAATGCTGGAAAGCGAAACGCAGCTCAGCCGTGGCCGCCTCATCAAACTCTACAAAGAACTTCGTGGTAGCCCGCCGCCGAAAGGGATGCTCCCTTTTTCAACCGACTGGTTTATGACGTGGGAACAGAATATTCATGCCTCAATGTTCTGCAACGCCTGGCAATTTTTGCTCAAGACAGGCCTGTGCAGCGGCGTTGATGCGGTGATTAAAGCCTATCGCCTCTATCTGGAACAGTGCCCGCAGCCGGAAGAGGGGCCGCTGTTAGCCCTGACCCGTGCATGGACATTAGTCCGTTTTGTTGAGAGCGGCATGCTGCAACTTTCAAGCTGCAACTGCTGTAACGGTAATTTTATTACCCATGCTCACCAGCCCGTAGGGAGTTTTGCCTGCAGTTTATGCCAGCCGCCGTCCAGGGCCGTAAAAAGACGTAAACTTTCCCCGGAAGCTGCCGATATTATTCCACAACTGCTGGATGAACAGATCAAACAGGCTGTTTAACGTAACGGCGTGGGTAACACTCCAGCAGCGGTAAGCAATTACCGCTGCTTTTTTTTGCCTCCCCGTTGGGTTAGACCCTAAAAAACTGTTTTTCCTTGCCTTAGTCAACAGCGGAAGGATGATGTCGTGCTGATCTTATTAGGTTACCTTGTTGTTCTCGGTACAGTCTTTGGCGGTTACATGATGACCGGCGGACACCTTGGGGCACTTTATCAACCGGCTGAGCTGATTATTATCGGCGGCGCGGGCGTGGGTGCGTTTATTGTGGGCAACAACGGCAAAGCCATCAAAGGAACGCTTAAGGCGCTTCCCTTGCTGTTTCGTCGCTCCAAATACACAAAAGCTGTCTACATGGATCTTCTGGCGCTGCTCTATCGCCTGATGGCCAAGTCGCGCCAGCAGGGGATGTTCTCCCTGGAGCGTGATATTGAGAATCCGAAAGAGAGCGAAATTTTTGCCAACTATCCGCGGATCCTTGCCGATCCGGTGATGCTGGAATTTATCGTCGACTATCTGCGCCTGATCATCAGCGGCAATATGAACACCTTCGAAATCGAAGCGTTGATGGACGAAGAGATCGAGACCCACGAGAGCGAAGCCGAAGTGCCGGCAAACAGCCTGGCCATGGTCGGCGACTCGCTGCCGGCGTTCGGTATCGTGGCGGCGGTTATGGGTGTGGTTCACGCCCTGGCCTCGGCGGATCGCCCGGCGGCCGAGCTGGGGGCACTGATCGCCCATGCGATGGTAGGGACCTTCCTCGGTATTCTGTTGGCCTACGGTTTTATCTCGCCGCTGGCAACCGTGCTGCGTCAGAAGAGCGCGGAAACTACCAAGATGATGCAGTGCGTCAAGATTACGCTGCTCTCCAACCTGAATGGCTATGCGCCACCGATTGCCGTTGAATTTGGCCGCAAAACGCTCTACTCCAGCGAGCGACCGTCCTTTATCGAACTGGATGAGCACGTCCGCGCGGTCCGTAACCCAAACCAGCAGACCACGACTGAGGACGCATGAAAAACCAGGCCCATCCTATTGTCGTTGTAAAACGGCGCAAGCATAAGGGGCACGGAGGCGGCTCGCACGGATCCTGGAAGATCGCCTACGCCGATTTTATGACGGCAATGATGGCATTCTTCCTGGTGATGTGGCTGATCTCTATCTCCAGTCCGAAAGAGCTGATCCAGATTGCGGAGTACTTCCGCACCCCGCTGGCGACCTCCATTGCCGGTGGCCCGCGGATCTCCAACAGCGATAGCCCCATCCCTGGCGGCGGTGATGACGTCACCCAGCAGAAAGGGGAGGTGCAGCGCCAGCCTAACGTCGAAGATCTGCGCCAGAAGATGGAGCAGTCTCGTCTGAGCAAGCTGCGCGGCGATCTCGATCAGCTGATCGAGGCCGATCCGAAGCTGCGCGCGCTGCGTCCGCACCTGAAGATTGACCTGGTGCAGGAGGGGCTGCGTATTCAAATTATCGATAGCCAAAACCGGCCAATGTTTAAAACTGGCAGCGCCGAGGTGGAGCCGTACATGCGCGATATCCTGCGCGCGATTGCGCCGGTGCTAAATAACATTCCGAACCGTATCAGCCTCTCCGGCCACACCGATGACTTCCCGTATGCCAACGGCGAGCGCGGCTACAGCAACTGGGAGCTCTCTGCCGACCGTGCTAACGCCTCGCGGCGCGAGCTGGTTGTAGGCGGGCTGGACGACGGGAAAGTGCTACGCGTGGTCGGCATGGCCGCCACCATGCGCCTGAGCGACAAAGGATCCGATGACGCCATTAACCGTCGTATCAGTCTTTTAGTACTCAATAGACAAGCAGAACAGGCAATTCTGCACGAAAACGCCGAAAGCCAAAACGAGCCGGTAAGTGTATTACAACAGCCGGGGGCACAGCCTCAGGCGACCGTTCCCACATCGCCACAACCCGATCCGAGGTGATAGCGTGAGCATGGATATTAGCGATTTTTATCAGACGTTTTTTGATGAAGCTGACGAGTTGTTGGCTGACATGGAGCAACACCTGCTGGACCTGGTGCCGGAAGCGCCCGATTCAGAGCAGCTCAATGCCATCTTTCGTGCGGCCCACTCCATAAAGGGGGGAGCAGGCACGTTTGGCTTTACCATTTTGCAGGAGACCACGCACCTGATGGAAAACCTGCTGGATGAGGCCCGGCGCGGAGAGATGCAGCTCAATACCGACATTATTAACCTGTTTTTGGAAACCAAAGATATTATGCAGGAACAGCTCGACGCCTATAAAAGCTCGCAAGAGCCAGATGCTGCCAGCTTTGAGTATATCTGCAATGCGCTGCGCCAGCTGGCGCTGGAAGCGAAAGGCGAAGTGCCTTCCGCTGCGACCGGTGGCGCTAAGCTGACCGTTGTCGATAATGCCCAGGCCGTCGCTGATACCGCGTCCGCCGCCGCGCCTGCGGCTGCAAACGATGGCAAACTGCGTATTGTCCTGTCGCGTCTGAAAGAGGGCGAAGTCAACCTGCTGGAAGACGAGCTGAAAAACCTGGCCACCCTTAGCGACGTTGTCAAAGGCGCGGATTCTCTGAGCGCGACGCTGGAAGGCGGCGTGAGTGAAGATGACCTGGTTGCCGTGCTGTGCTTCGTGATCGAGCCGGATCAGATCAGCTTTACCGATGCGCCAGCAGCGGCCGTTGTAACCGAGGCTGCACCTGCTGCCCCGACGCCGGTTGCCCAGCCGGTAGTGGCAGCCCCGGTTGCAGCAAGCGCACCGCGCGAGCAGCCTGCCGCCCGTCAGGAGCGCGCTGAGAAACCGGCCCGCGTCAGCGAATCTACCAGCATCCGCGTTGCCGTTGAAAAAGTGGACCAGCTGATCAACCTGGTCGGCGAACTGGTGATCACCCAGTCGATGCTGGCCCAGCGCTCTAACGAACTGGATCCGGTCAACCATGGCGATCTGATCACCAGTATGGGTCAGCTACAGCGTAACGCCCGCGATCTGCAAGAGTCGGTGATGTCCATCCGTATGATGCCGATGGAGTATGTCTTTAGCCGCTTCCCGCGCCTGGTGCGCGACCTGGCGAGCAAGCTCAACAAACAGATCGAACTGACGCTGCTGGGCAGCTCGACTGAACTGGATAAGAGCCTGATCGAGCGCATTATTGACCCGTTAACGCACCTTGTGCGTAACAGCCTGGACCACGGCATTGAGCTACCGGATAACCGTGTTGCCGCTGGAAAATCTCCGGTCGGTAACCTGACCCTTTCCGCCGAGCATCAGGGCGGCAATATCTGTATCGAAGTGATCGATGACGGCGCAGGCCTCAACCGTGAGCGCATCCTGGCGAAAGCGGTATCGCAGGGCATGGCGGTGCATGAAAACATGACCGACGAAGAAGTTGGCATGCTGATCTTCGCCCCTGGCTTCTCCACCGCAGAGCAGGTGACCGACGTTTCCGGCCGCGGCGTGGGCATGGACGTGGTGAAACGTAACATTCAGGAGATGGGTGGCCACGTTGAGATCCAGTCGAAGCAGGGCGCAGGTACTACCATCCGCATTCTGCTGCCGCTGACGCTGGCGATCCTCGACGGCATGTCGGTGAAGGTGAGCGACGAGGTCTTTATCCTGCCGCTGAACGCGGTGATGGAGTCCCTGCAGCCGCGTGAAGAGGATCTGCATCCGCTGGCGGGCGGCGAGCGCGTGCTGGAAGTGCGCGGCGAATATCTGCCGCTGGTCGAGCTGTGGAAAGTCTTTGACGTCGACGGCGCTAAAACAGAAGCGACAAAAGGCATCGTGGTGATCCTGCAAAGCGCAGGCCGCCGCTACGCGCTGCTGGTGGATCAGCTTATTGGTCAGCACCAGGTTGTCGTGAAGAACCTTGAGAGCAACTACCGTAAGGTGCCGGGCATCTCCGCTGCAACTATCCTCGGCGATGGCAGCGTGGCGCTGATCGTCGATGTGTCGGCGTTACAGGGATTAAACCGTGAGCAACGTGTGGCGTACACAGCCGCCTGATTTAGTTAAAAAGGTAAATATATGACCGGTATGAGTAATGTAACGAAACTGGCTGGTGAGCCATCGGGTCAGGAATTTCTGGTATTCACTTTAGGCGATGAAGAGTACGGCATCGATATCCTGAAAGTGCAGGAGATCCGCGGTTACGATCAGGTAACCCGTATTGCCAACACTCCGGACTTTATCAAAGGGGTAACTAACCTGCGCGGTGTGATTGTGCCCATCGTCGATCTGCGGGTTAAATTCAGCCAGCAGGACGTGGAGTATAACGATAACACCGTAGTGATCGTGCTTAATCTCGGCCAGCGCGTGGTCGGGATTGTGGTCGACGGCGTCTCTGACGTGCTGTCGCTGGCCTCCGATCAGATACGTCCTGCGCCGGAGTTTGCCGTTACCCTGTCAACGGAATATCTCACCGGCCTCGGCGCGCTGGGTGACCGCATGCTGATCCTGGTCAACATCGAGAAGCTGCTAAACAGCGACGAGATGGCTCTGCTGGACAGCGCAACGGCGCACGTTGCCTAATGCCCCTCAACGCTCCCGGCCCCGGGAGCGTTTTTTTAACCCCGTTTCATGTCGCTTTTTCATTACTCATTAATAAACTTTAAGTTTTGCTAAAACCGCGAATGCAACACCAGACAATATATTGTGAAGCAGATCACGCGATAATGAATATATCATTCCCGTTGCACTTTGTTACGAGCTGTTAACAACGTTAATGCTTTGAAAGATAATGCAATTTTGTGTCAATACGCCGATGGTTTGAGCAGGCCTTTACAGGGTGGTTCTTTGCAACACCGTAAGCTAAATTTCTGTTAATCCTGCTTTTTCACTGAGGCGACAACATGAACAGAAAAATCCTCCTCGTTTTGGCAAGTGGTGCGCTGGCTCTGGCCGGAAACGCCCATGCGGTAACCAGCAGTGGGACCATCAACGCAACGCTGACATTAACCAACGGCTGCCTGATCAACGGCTCGCCGAACCAGAGCGGCATTAACTTCGGCTCTCTGGACTTCGGTACTCATCCCGCTACGTTCTCCGAGCTAACCACGCAGCTCACCGGGGCTAACGGCGGCAACAGCTTTGCTATTCAGTGCACCACCGACACCTATACCGTGCAGATCACCGGCACCACCAATACCGTAGCGCCCGCCACGGTGGTAGGCACGCCCGGCACGCCAGCGCGCTATTTGGTTAACACCGCTAATGCAACCCAGGGCGTAGCCTACAGCCTCTACAGCGACAGCGGCTTCAGTAACGTCATCGCCAACAACGCTCCGCTGCCGGTGGCCTCGACGGCCGGCGGCGTGAATAACTACACCCTCTTTGGCCGTATTCAGGGGGGTGGCAACAGCGTAACCGTCGTCCCTGGTACCTATTCCGATACGATAAACGTGAGCGTGATTTACTGACGCCAGCGCAATGAAGCCTGAGGGAGTCGACACGCTCCCGGCGCCTGGCCGAAGCATGCTGCGCATCGTCTTCGGTTTGGGGCTGCTGGGGTGGGCAGGGAGCGCCACCGCGCTGACGGTCAGCACCCAGTCATTTCAGGTTGGAGCAACCATTGCGGCAGGATGCTCGATAGTCAGCGGCAGCGGCGGCCTGCTCGGCTCTCTGGACTTCGGGAGTCGCAGCGGCGTGGCGAGCGGTCAGGTCACGACCAGCTTTGTGCCCAACAGCGCGCTCTCTCTTGCCTGCACCCCTGGGGTGGCGTTAAGCATGAGCATCAATGGCGGTCTGAACTACGGGACCGTGCGCAATATGCAGCGCAGCGGGGGCACGGATCGCGTGCCATACCGACTCTATCGCAGCAGCACGCTGGCGGCCAACACGGAAATTGGCGTTAACCAGCCGTTCTCGATCACCTACAGCGATAGCAACAATATCGCGCTGACGCTGTTTGGCGCGGCGCAGCTCACGGGGTTTAGCCCCGCAGGAAATTATACCGATCAACTGACCGTAACGTTGTCCTGGTAAGGTCATACAGGGAGAAGGATCATGAAAACCATTATGGGCCGGAGCCTAATAGCAGGTGCCCTGCTGGCGCTAACGGGTATGACGCAGCAGGCACAGGCGGCAGCCACCATTCTACTCTGGCCAATCGATCCCTGGCTGGCCGCCGATGCGAAAGCGACCGAGCTGTGGATCCAGAATCAGGGGAATACGCCGACGACGATGCAGGTGCGCATCATGCGCTGGACCCAGGAAGGCGGGCATGAACGCTATCAGGCCCAGCAGGACGTGGTCGCCAGCCCGCCGATTGTGCGGATCGATAAAGGCGGCAAGCAGCTGATTCGCCTGATCAAGCAGAGCCAGGTTCCCGCCGGTATTGAGCAAGGCTACCGGATCATTGTGGATGAGATCCCCCAGCCCGCGAGCAACGACACGCCGCAGATCGGCCTGAAAATTCAGATGCGCTACTCCATTCCGCTGTTTGTCTACGGCCAGGGCGTGGAGACCACCACCGAAGGGGCAAACCATGCCCTGGTTAACGCCCGGGACCTGAGCTGGCGGGTGATCCGCGAAGGGGGGAAACCCGCGCTGGAGATACGCAACCGCAGCGATGTGCACGTGCGCCTGAGCCAGGTTAGCATTCAGCAGGGCAGCCAGCGGCGCGAGCTGGCCGACGGCCTGCTGGGATACGTGCTGCCGGGCGGGGCGCGCAGCTGGCCGCTCCCCTCAGGGCTGAGCAATCCGACGACCATGACGGCGACGATTAATGCCAGGGATACCAAATGGCAGTCGTCTCCCGCAAACTGATCCTGCCGCTGATGATGCTGCTAGGGGGAGTGACGGATGCGCTGGCAGAGGAGGGGGATGATGCTCTGCCGCCGCCGCCGGATGCGCAGGCCATTAACGCTCAGGCGGTCTTCCACCTTTCGCTGGTAGTTAACTATTACGATACCGAACTCGTGGTGCCCGTTACGCGGCGTCAGGGGAACTATATCGTTGCCAACAGCGATCTGCAGCGGGCCGGGATCCCCGCCGCGCACCTGCCACCTGGCGACGTTGACCTCTCGACGCTGGCCGACGTTCGCGCCGAATATGACAGTAATCGCCAGCGGCTGCTGCTGTTTGTGCCTCGGGAGTGGGTCGGGGATCGCGCCACCTCCTTTAGCGGCGAAACCGCGCGGACCAAACCGCACTACGGGCGGGGAGCGCTGCTCAACTACGACGTTTATACCAGCAGCACCGAGCACGCCGGCAGCCAGGCTTCCCTGTGGCATGAATTTCGCTACTTCGACAGCAACGCGGTGTTCTCCTCCACCGGCACGCTGCGGGAATATCTCTCCGGCAACGCCGGGCAAAACCAGGGCTATACCCGCTACGACACCACGCTGCTGTTTACCAATGAGGATGATGCCACCGAGTGGCAGCTGGGAGACGTTATCTCCGACTCGCTCAACTGGAGCAGCAGCGTGCGCATGGGCGGGATCCGCTACGGACGCGACTTCTCCCTGCGCCCGGATCTGGTCACCTGGCCGCTACCGGCCTTTACCGGCGAAGCGGCGGTGCCGACGGCGGTAGACGTCTTTATCAACGGCTACCGGGCCGGATCCACCCAGCTTCAGCCTGGCCCTTTTACCCTGACCAATCTGCCCTATATTAACGGGGCGGGGGATGCGGTGCTGGTCACCACCGACGCGCTGGGACGGCAGGTCAGCACCACGCTGCCGTTCTACGTCTCCAGCGACGTGTTGAAGAGCGGCATCACCGATGGCGCCGTCACCCTCGGCAGCCTGCGACGTAACTATGGCATTGACGACTTCAACTATGGTCCGGCAGCGGGCAGCGGCTCTCTGCGCTATGGGGTAACGGATTACTTCACCTTTGAAGGCCATGGTGAAGCCGCAGAAGAGCTGACCCTCGGCGGCGCGGGCGGAGTGGTAAAGCTGGGCCAGTACGGGGTGGTGAACTCATCGTGGACTGAGAGCCGGATGCGCGGCAGCAGCGGCAGCCAGTTCAACTGGGGCTACCAGTACAGTACCAGCGTCTTCAGCATCGCCACCCAGCATACTCGCCGCGAGCGCGGCTTTGGCAACCTGGCTCTCTACGATCAGACCATCGTTTACGATGACGATCGCCAGCCGCTGGCGACCCTGAGCCGCAATACCGATCAATATTCGCTGACCTTTAACATGGGCGACTATGGCAACGTCGGCGCGGCCTGGATTGGCGTCCGCAGCTTCGATAACCAGAAGACCGAGCTGCTGAACCTCTCCTGGAGCCGTAACCTGTGGGGCAGCAGTAGCCTCTACCTGGCGGGTAGTCACGATAAGCAGCGGGACGACTGGAGCTTTGCGATGTCGCTGCAAATCCCCATCGGTGAGCGGGACAGCGCGGCCATCAGCATAGAGAAAACCCCGGATGCGGGCACCAGCCAGCGCATCAACTATAACCACGCGATGCCTACCGACGGCGGCTTCGGCTGGAATATGGCCTTTGCCCGCCAGCCGCAGTCGGATAACTATCAGCAGGCCACGCTCAACTGGCGCAACAACAGCGTGGAATTACAGGGGGGCGGCTACGGCGAGTCAGGCATGATGACCTGGTGGGGAGAGGCGCTGGGTTCGCTGGTGCTGATGGACGGCCAGCTTTTTGCGGCTAACAAGATCAACGACGCCTTTGTGGTGGTTAGCACCGGCGGCAATGCCAACGTGCCGGTAAGCTATGAGAACCAGCCGGTAGGTAAGACCAACGACAAAGGCTATCTGCTGGTGAGCGGTGTCTCGGCGTACTATCCCGCCAGCTACAGTATCAATACCCTCAATCTGCCAGCCGATACGCGCCTGAAAGAGACCGAGCGACGGATCGCCCTGCGTCGCCAGAGCGGCTACCTGGTGGAGTTCCCGATGGAGCAGGAGCGGGTCGCCAGCGTGATCCTGCACGATGCCCAGGGACACGCCCTGCCGGTGGGCAGTCAGGTCTACCGGGAGGGCCGCTCCCCGACGCCGGTGGGCTATGACGGCATCGCCTTTCTGGAAAACCTCAGCGACGTGAACGCCCTGCGGGTGAGTACGCCTGATAACCGCACCTGCTATGCCCGCCTGACGATCGGCGCAAATCCCGATCATAAATTACAGACCTACGGGCCGCTTACCTGTGAGGAGAGACGCTGATGCGCCGCGCAATTATGCTTTTTCTGCTGCTGATGGGATGCAGCCCGCTGGCGTGGTCGGCCTGTACGGTGACGCCCACCAACGGCGTTTTTGGTACCGTCACTTCGTTTGCGCTAAACAGCACCGAGCAGGAGATCAGCGGCAGCCTGACGGTCCAGTGCGATGCGGTGCTGCTGAATTTACTTACGGGCAACGCAATCACCATGCAGCTGAGCAGCGCCAGCGCCGCGGTCAGCAACCGGGCGATCCTGCGCCGGGTGGATAACCCGGCCAGCACCGATACCATCCCGGTGCGGCTGTGCGGGGCTGCGGGATGCAATAACAACAGCGAGACGCTAATTGGCGGCAGCTACACCTGGAGCGGAAACGCGCTGCTCGATCTGCTGAATACCCGGCGTATTGTCCTGCCGATCTATTTTCGCACCCTCTCCGGGCAGACCGTGGCGGCGGGCCAGTACCAGGCCACTTTTAACCTTAACGTCACCTATAACATCTGCTCGCTGGGCCTGCTCGGCGGCTGCGGCTCGTGGCAGACCGGCACCGTGCCCCTTGCCGTGACGGCGACCATTAGCATTACCAACGACTGCATCACCATTACCGCGCCAAACGTCAACTTCGGCAGTGCGCCGCTGGTCAAAAACTTCCCGGCGGTGGCGCAGGGCGTTGCGGTGACCTGCACCAAAGGCAGCGTCTATAGCGTAGGGATCAACAACGGCAGTAACGCCAGCGGCAACGTGCGCAATATGGCCTCGGGCAATAATCGCTTAAGCTACGAGATCTACAAAGGCAGCACCAGTGAGCGCTGGGGTAGCAGCGGCACCGAACGCTGGGCCAGCAGCGCCTCGTCACTGCTTAGCGTCAATGGCCTGGTGCGTACCTATAACTATACGGCCCGGGTGCTTACTACCCAGTCGACGCCGCCCGCCGGAACCTACAGCGATACGGTGGTGGTGGATATCGCCTTTTAATCAGTTAGGTGCGTAGCGGATTATTTCCCTTTCGCAAATGTAAAGTTCCCGCCCCACATGCCGATAACACCGTTAATAAGTCATCAATAAGGTGTTGCATGTTGAACCGTATCCGCGTTGTCACAATGCTCATGATGGTGCTCGTGGTTTTTGCACTTCTGCAGCTGGTATCGGGTGGTCTGTTGTTCTCGTCGCTGAAGCAGAATCAGCAGAGCTTTGCTGATGCTAACGATCTTCGTCAGCAGCAGACCGAGCTGACCAAAACCTGGGAGCTGATGCTGCAAACGCGCATCAACCTCAGCCGTTCGTCAGCGCGGATGATGATGGATCCGGCCAATCAACAGAGCAGCGCCAAAACCGATCTGCTGAAGAGCGCCCAGGCCTCGCTTGTGGAGGCGGCAAAACATTATGACGCCTACAAAGCGCTGCCGACCGTACCGGCCATGGCGCAGGTCAGCCAGCAGCTTGATGATAAGTATCGCACCTACAGCGCCGCGCTCACGGAGCTGATCCAGTTCCTGGAGAGCGGCAATATGGACGCCTTTTTCGCTCAGCCAACCCAGGGCATGCAGAATGCCATGGGTGATGCGCTGGGGCAGTACGCCCAGCTCAGCAGCGAGCTGTACCACAACGCCTTTACCCAGAGCACCCACGACTACCGCTTCGCTCAGTGGCAGATGGCGATCCTCGCCCTGGCGCTGGTCATCGTGCTGGCCGCGGTGTGGTACGGCATTCGCCATATCCTGCTGAACCCGCTGGCTAATGTGATCCGCCATATTCGCGACATCGCCAGCGGTGATCTGACTCAGACCCTGGTGATTGAAGGGAAAAACGAAATTACCGAACTGGCGGACAGCGTTGAGCATATGCAGCGCTCGCTGATCGACACCGTGACCAACGTGCGCCGGGGATCGGATGCGATCCACAGCGGCACCAGCGAAATCGCCGCTGGCAACAACGATCTCTCTTCCCGTACCGAGCAGCAAGCCTCCGCGCTGGAGCAGACCGCTGCTAGCATGGAGCAGCTCACCGCCACCGTGAAGCAGAACGCCGATAACGCGCGTCAGGCTTCGCAGCTGGCGCTCAGCGCCTCCGAAACTGCTGGACGCGGGGGCAAGGTAGTGGACGGCGTGGTGAAAACCATGCACGACATCGCCGCCAGTTCGAAGAAAATTGCCGATATCACCAGCGTGATCGACGGCATCGCGTTCCAGACTAATATTCTGGCGCTTAACGCTGCCGTAGAGGCCGCCCGTGCGGGCGAGCAGGGGCGAGGCTTTGCCGTCGTCGCCGGTGAGGTGCGTAACCTTGCCAGCCGCAGCGCCAACGCAGCCAAAGAGATCAAGGCGTTAATTGAAGATTCCGTCTCGCGCGTGGATACCGGCTCGGTGCTGGTCGAGAGCGCCGGGGAGACCATGAACGATATCGTCAATGCGGTCACTCGGGTAACCGACATTATGGGCGAGATTGCCTCTGCCTCTGATGAGCAGAGCAAGGGCATCGACCAGGTAGCGCTGGCGGTATCGGAGATGGACAGAGTGACACAGCAGAACGCGTCGCTGGTAGAAGAGTCTGCGGCCGCCGCCGCAGCATTAGAAGAACAGGCCAGTCGACTCACGCAGGCGGTCTCTGCTTTCCGCCTTGCCGCGGTCCCTGAAAATCCGGCGCAGCGCCGCTTGCAGGGGAGGGAGTTCGTTTCCGCCCCGGCTGGCAAACGTCAGCTCAGTACCGGACAGGATGATAACTGGGAAACTTTTTGATCGTATTGATATTGCGGCGTTAGCCGCCTGATGGGAGCGTAGATGTTTAATCGTATTCGTATCTCGACCACACTGTTTATCTTACTGATTGTTTGCGGTCTGTTGCTGGTGGGAAGCAACGGTCTCTCTTTTTGGGCTTTCCGCGATGGTTTCCAGCATCTGGAGCAGGTTGAAAAGAGCAACCACCAGCGTAATACGCTGGCCCAGATGCGCGCCGTGTTATTGCAGACCAGTACCTCGCTGAACAAAGCGGGCACGCTGACCGCCTTAAGCTATCCGCCGGATGATATCAAAGGGCTGATGAGTTCGGCCCGCAGCAACCTACAGCTCGCTGCCGCCCAGCTCAAAGAGTTTGATGCCATCGAGGCGATCTCGCCGGAAGGGGAGAAGCTCAAGGCGCAGGCGAAAGCCACCTACGGCACCTGGATGAGCGATTTAGAGCATCAGGCGACCTGGCTTACGAATAACCAGCTCTCTGATTTTATGACCGCGCCGGTGCAGCAGTCCCAGGATGCGTTTGAGGCGACCTTTACCGCCTGGCAGCACTATATCGATCGCTTTGTCGTGACCGCAACGGCAGCCAGTGGCGCTAACTACCACATGTCGGCGGCAACCTTTATTACCGTCTTGATTCTGGCCGCGGGGCTGATCTCTGCCGGGCTGTTCTGGTCACGCAGGATGATCGTGCAGCCGCTGGCGATCATCAGCAGCCACTTTGACAGCATCGCCGGAGGCGACCTGGCGCGGCCGATCTCGGTCTATGGCCGCAACGAAATCTCAGCCATTTTTGCCAGCCTGAAAAAGATGCAGACCGCGCTGCGTGACACGGTGGCCAACGTGCGCGAAGGCAGCGTGTCGATGCATACCGGCATCTCAGAAATTGCGGCGGGCAATAACGATCTCTCGGCGCGCACCGAGCAGCAGGCGGCGTCGCTGGCCGAAACCGCCGCCAGCATGGAGCAGCTCACCGCGACGGTTTCCCAGAATGCGGACAACGCCCGTCAGGCGTCGGTGCTCTCTCACGGCGCGGCGGAAACCGCGAGAAAAGGCGGGGAGCAGACCTCGCGGGTGGCGGACACCATGCATGATATCGCCACCAGCTCACAGAAAATTGGCGACATCATCAGCGTGATTGACGGCATTGCCTTCCAGACCAATATCCTGGCGCTAAACGCTGCCGTTGAGGCCGCGCGGGCGGGCGAGCAGGGGCGTGGTTTTGCCGTCGTGGCTGGAGAAGTACGCAACCTGGCCAGCCGCAGCGCCGAGGCGGCGAAAGAGATCAAAGGGTTAATCGAGGATTCCGTTGCCCGCGTGCAGCAGGGTTCTGCCCTGGTAGATACGGCAGCGCAGACCATGACCGACATCGTCCGCTCTGTCACTCAGGTGAATGACATCATGGGCGAAATTGCTTCCGCCTCCGATGAGCAGCGCCGGGGTATTGAGCAGGTCGCGCTGGCGGTCAGCCAGATGGATCAGGTTACGCAGCAGAACGCCTCTCTGGTAGAGGAGGCCGCTGCGGCAACCGAACAGTTAGCGCACCAGGCGGACCGTCTTACGTCCCAGGTTGCGGTATTTACGTTAGATGAACAAATCGGTCAACCCGACGTGGCACCCCCCAGGGCTGTGCCGGCATTATCCTGAAAGTAATTGAGAAGGCGCTATGACATCACCACTGCCCAACGGGCAAACGTCATTAACTATGCAGTTCCCTCAGCGCCTTGCGCTGTCCGACGCGCATTTTCGTCGGATATGTCAATTGATTTACCAGCGTGCGGGGATCGTGCTGGCTGACCATAAGCGAGACATGGTCTACAACCGGCTGGTTCGCCGCCTGCGCACGCTGGGGCTGGATGATTTTGGCCGCTACCTGAGCATGCTGGAAGCGAACCAGAGCAGCGCCGAGTGGCAGGCATTTATCAACTCGCTGACCACTAACCTGACCGCCTTCTTCCGTGAAGCCCACCACTTCCCGGTGCTGGCCGATCACGCCCGCAAGCACAGCGGTGAGTACCGCGTCTGGAGCGCCGCCGCGTCGACCGGCGAAGAGCCTTACTCGCTCGCCATCACCCTGGCGGATGCGCTGGGTATGGTGCAGGGGCGCTGGAAAGTGATCGCCAGCGATATCGACACCGAGGTGCTGGAGAAAGCCCGCAGCGGCATCTACCGCCTGGAGGAGCTGAAAACGCTCTCCCCCCAGCAGCTGCAGCGCTACTTTATGCGCGGCACCGGGCCCCATGCCGGGCTGGTGCGGGTGCGCCAGGAGCTGGCGAACTTTGTCGATTTCCAGCCGCTTAACCTGCTGGATAAGCAGTACAACGTGCCGGGCCCGTTCGACGCTATTTTTTGTCGTAACGTGATGATCTATTTTGATAAAACGACGCAGCAGGACATTTTGCGCCGCTTTGCCCCGATGCTTAAGCCTGACGGACTGATGTTCGCCGGGCATTCGGAGAATTTCAGCAACCTTGTGCGCGAGTTTACCCTGCGTGGGCAGACGGTTTATGCGCTGAGTAAGGATAAAGCATGAGTAAAATCAGGGTTCTGTCTGTTGATGACTCCGCGCTGATGCGCCAGATCATGACGGAGATTATTAACAGCCACAGTGATATGGAGATGGTGGCCACCGCGCCGGATCCGCTGGTCGCACGGGATTTGATCAAGAAATACAATCCGGATGTTCTGACCCTGGACGTTGAAATGCCGCGCATGGACGGCCTCGATTTTCTTGAGAAGCTGATGCGCCTGCGGCCGATGCCGGTAGTGATGGTCTCCTCCCTGACCGGAAAAGGCTCTGAAGTGACCCTGCGCGCACTGGAGCTGGGGGCAATTGACTTTGTCACCAAGCCACAGCTGGGGATCCGTGAGGGCATGCTTGCCTATAGCGAGATGATTGCCGAGAAGGTGCGGACCGCCTCGCGGGCCAAGCTGGCCGCGCACAATCCGGTCTCCGCCCCGGTCACCCTGAAAGCCGGGCCGCTGTTGAGTTCGGAAAAGCTGCTGGCGATCGGGGCTTCAACCGGCGGAACAGAGGCAATTCGCCATGTACTCCAGCCATTGCCGCTCTCCAGTCCCGGTATTCTTATTACCCAGCACATGCCACCGGGCTTTACCCGCTCGTTCGCCGAGCGTCTGAACAAGCTCTGTCAGATCAGCGTTAAAGAGGCGGAGGATGGCGAGCGCGTGCTGCCGGGTCATGCCTATATTGCCCCTGGCGATAAGCACATGGAACTGGCGCGCAGCGGTGCAAACTATCAGATCAAAATTCACGACGGACCGCCGGTTAACCGGCATCGTCCGGCGGTAGACGTGCTGTTTCATTCGGTCGCGAAGCACGCGGGGCGCAACGCCGTGGGGGTGATCCTCACCGGCATGGGCAACGACGGCGCGGCCGGTATGTTAGCAATGCACCAGGCAGGCGCCTGGACGATTGCGCAAAATGAAGCAAGTTGTGTGGTGTTCGGCATGCCGCGCGAAGCTATCAATATGGGTGGCGTAAGCGAAGTGGTCGATCTTAGCCAGGTAAGCCAGCAGATGCTGGCAAAAATCAGTGCCGGACAGGCAATACGTATTTAACGAGGAGTGTAGTTTTATGGCGGACAAAGAGCTCAAGTTTCTGGTTGTGGATGACTTTTCCACCATGCGTCGCATCGTGCGCAACCTGCTGAAAGAGCTGGGTTTCAACAACGTAGAAGAGGCAGAGGACGGCGTTGATGCGCTGAACAAGCTCCAGGCGGGCGGGTTTGGCTTCGTTATCTCCGACTGGAACATGCCCAACATGGACGGCCTGGAGCTGCTGAAAACCATTCGCGGCAATAGCGCCATGGCTTCCCTGCCGGTGCTGATGGTAACCGCAGAGGCGAAGAAAGAGAACATCATTGCGGCCGCGCAGGCGGGTGCAAGTGGTTACGTGGTGAAGCCGTTTACGGCCGCAACCCTGGAAGAAAAACTCGGCAAGATCTTCGAGAAACTCGGCATGTGAGGACCGGATGATGATGATGCAATCGCAAATGAAACCTACGGATGAGCAATCGCCCGGGGACATTATCGCCCGCATCGGTAGCCTGACGCGCATGCTGCGCGACAGCCTGCGTGAGCTTGGCCTTGACCAGGCCATTGCCGAAGCGGCGGAAGCGATCCCTGATGCCCGCGATCGTCTGGACTATGTTGTGCAGATGACGGCCCAGGCTGCCGAGCGCGCGTTAAACAGCGTAGAAGCCTCGCAGCCGCATCAGGACGCGATGGAGAGCGGCGCGAAGTCGCTGACCAAACGTTGGGACGCATGGTTTGAGAACCCGATCGAGCTGACCGACGCCAAAGAGCTGGTCAAAGACACCCGTCAGTATCTTGGCGACGTGCCGGGTCACACCAGCTTCACCAATGCCCAGCTGCTGGACATCATGATGGCGCAGGATTTCCAGGATCTGACCGGTCAGGTGATCAAGCGCATGATGGATGTGATCCAGGAGATTGAGCGTCAGCTGCTGATGGTGCTGTTGGATAACATGCCAGAGCCGTCCGCGCGGCCAAAGCGCGAGAACGAAAGCCTGCTCAACGGGCCGCAGCTCGACACCACCAAAGCAGGCGTCGTAGCCAGCCAGGATCAGGTCGACGACCTGCTGGACAGCCTCGGCTTCTGATCAAAACCCCGCCTCTGCTGGTAAAGAGAGGCGGGTTTTAGTGGAGTCAATACTATGTCTTAGCGTATATGCAGGCGCGTCACGTCAACGCTATCACCCACATCCGTTTCTCGTAAACACTTCAGCAGGCAACCGTACTCAGTATCGTTAAAGCTGCTGATGTCGTAATGCACCCGTTCATAATGTTGCAAGGCAGAATAGCTATAGCGAGGCAGCGCTCTATGTAAGAACTCGCTCAGGCCTGGCCCTAACGTTTTCACCTGCTTGTTATAGATAGTACGTAAAATTTTCACGACCGAACCGGTTTCATTTGGCGTGGCTTCCAGAACCAGCTCCAGATAACCTTTTCTTAAGTCATGCAGATAATTGTCTGGCGTAAGAATTTCACCACGATGCACATCGTAAAGCACCGCGTCCCAAGACATAAGCGTGGTGTGGAGCAGGCTCTCTACATTTTCTAATGGAATAATGTTCTCTTTGAAAGCCCATGTATCGCTGAGGCACCAGATATCAAAATCCAACGAGCAGTAGCGAAAACGTATGCCGCCAAGTTTATTGGTGACGAAACGCTCCATATGAAAGTGGGAAAGCAGATGTAGCAAATCCTCACGTTCGCCAGCGAACACGATATCAATATCAGACGTAAATCCATCACGTCCAAAGAGGCCAATGTCTCTGAGCATTCCACCAAAAATCCATGCTCGATGTTGGGCGGCAACAGCGTCAATCAACGCCCGAGCCGCCCGCTGTTCCTCTCCGGAAGCAAAGAAATTGTCAATGCGCCGCTTTAGGGCATAACGCGTTCTGGCTACGTTCATACTCATAAAGGGATTTTAGCTCATCGTGAAGCCGTATCAAATAGTTATCGGTCATGCCTGAGATAGCGTCAGAAAGCAACTGCGCTTCTTTGTAGAGCACCGGTAGCGTGTTTTTTTCATCTTCAAAGATACGACGATAGTTTTCTGAAATACGGCCATAGGCGTAGCGGCCAAAAGGGGTGTCAGAGAGATATTCGTTACGCGAGCCGAGTGCGCTGCGTTCCTCTTCTTTTCGTTCACGTTTCGTTTTGTGTCCATGAATGCCAACCCACAGCATATCCATCAGGCTTTGAATATAATTTGAACCTTGCAGCTCAAGCTTGAGTACGGATGGGTGACGATAGCCACGCGTTCTATCAAAATCTTTCAGCGCTTCACATAACGCGTTAGCGGTGCTAACGCTGATAAGATCCGGTAACGTGCAATCATGGCTCATGAGTTCGTCGATACGCTGGGTAAAAGACGCTACTACGCTATTCACAAGGGCAATCGTTGATTTGACGCGAAACATCTGCATGTTCATATCGTTAATTTCAGCCGGGGTGAGATCGCGTTGCTGCTCCCTGTATTCACTGTTTTTGTCCTCGGTTTGCTTAACTACCGCTTGAATGAGAGCGTCCTCACCGCTGTTCCAGCATTTGAGATGATCCATAAGGTCATGGTAAGAGGCCAGGCCTTTTTTAACCGTATCTTCGGCGTCGAGAACGGAGTAGGCGATGTCATCGCAGGCCTCCATCAGCCAGGTAAAGGGATGGCGTATCCCATCGGCTAGGCCGGTCTCTTTCCAGACATCCTCAACAACGCGCGCTTCAGAATAGAAGTAACCGTGCTTTTTCCATTTTCCCGGTGAAGGTGTGTAAGAGGAACGCGGATACTTAATCAATGCAGCAAGCGTGGCATAGGTTAAGTTCAAGCCATACGTATCGTTAAGGATCTGCAGCTTAGTGACTAACCTGAACGTCTGAGCGTTGCCGTCAAATTTAAAAAAGTCTTCAAAAATTGAAGGGTTATCAATTTCTCCAGACTTTTCAACGTCATCTTTCAGATGTCGTTTGTACCATGCACGCATGGCCGCCTCGCCCTGATGACCAAAGGGCGGATTGCCGAGATCGTGCGCTAGCCCAATAGCAGCCAGCAGAGCAGGGACATCACGCTCAACGCAAAGGCCAGTGGGTAAAGTGCCAAAAACCTCCTCTTTCAGGTCAAAGGCCAGCCGCATACCGATACCGCGAGCGAAGTTGGCGACTTCATGTGAATGCGTCAACCGCGTACGCACGCTATCGTTACGATCGAGAGGATAAACCTGCGTTTTATCAGCCAGACGGCGAGTCGGGGCAGCAAATAAGAGACGATCGTAATCACGTTCAATCTCCTGTCGCCACTCTTGAGACGGCGGAGTCTGCAAATATGTTAACGCGTCGTTTTGCTTGAGTTTATCTTTCCTGCGTTCGCTATTGAGTAACCGTGACCACTGCATAAAAACCCCCTTAATAGTAAGGGGTTTAGGCTAACAAATGCCTTTGAACGCTGCTACCTTGCCGCTGCGCTTTTCTACAGATTTCGACCAGCCTCGCAAAGCGTAAAAGCCCTATTACATACAAAATTGTACTTAACGCCAAAAAGCCCGCCTTTTAGCCTCGTTTATTCGCCCATTGTTCGGGCTTGTCTCAGGCATCATGATACAAAATTGTATCAGCGGAATTTTGCTCGTGGCTGAAGAAGACAACGAGGACAAAACAGAGGCCCCCACACCCCACCGACTAGAGAAGGCGCGTGAGGAGGGGCAGGTTCCCCGCTCCAAAGAGCTTACATCGCTGCTGATCCTGGTGGTCGGCATCTGTGTGATCTGGATTGGGGGGGAGTCGCTCGCCCGTAGGCTGGCGGGACTGCTCTCATCTGGCCTCCGCTTCGACCACGGTATCGTCAACGATCCCCAGCTGATCCTCGGTCAAACCGTCCTGCTGATCAAAGAGGCGATGATCGCGCTGCTGCCGCTCATTACCGGCGTGGTGCTGGTGGCGCTGATCGCCCCGATTCTGCTGGGCGGGCTGGTGTTTAGCGGCAAATCGCTGCAGTTCCAGTTCTCCAAGCTCAACCCGCTCAGTGGCCTTAAACGCCTCTTCTCCGCCCAGGTCGGCGCCGAGCTGGTCAAAGCGGTATTGAAGGCCGTGCTGATGGGCGGCGTGGCGGGTCTCTACCTGACCCATAAGTGGCCAGAGATGATGCGCCTGATGAGCGAATCACCGCTGACGGCCATGAGCAACGCCCTTAACCTGGTAGGCCTCTGCGTGCTGCTGGTGGTGCTGGGCATCATTCCGATGGTGGGCTTTGACGTAATTTGGCAGATCTACAGCCACATCAAAAAGCTGCGTATGTCCCGCCAGGATATCCGCGATGAACACAAGCAGAGCGAAGGCGACCCGCACGTAAAAGGGCGTATTCGCCAGATGCAGCGCGCCGCCGCCCGCCGCCGCATGATGGCGGACGTGCCCAAAGCTAACGTGGTGGTGACCAACCCGACGCACTACGCCGTGGCGCTGCTGTACGACGAGAACAAGATGAGTGCGCCGAAGGTGCTGGCTAAAGGGGCCGGGCTGGTGGCGTTGCGCATTCGTGAAATTGCCGCTGAAAACCGTATTCCCCTGCTGGAAGCGCCGCCGCTGGCGCGTGCGCTCTACCGCCATGCCGATGTCGGCCAGCAGATCCCCGGTCAGCTCTACGCGGCGGTAGCCGAAGTGCTGGCCTGGGTATGGCAACTCAAACGCTGGAAGCTCGCTGGTGGGCAAGCGCCAGTGAAACCCGCCAATCTTCCGGTGCCTGAAGCATTGGATTTTATGAACGACGAGAAGGACACTGATGAATAATCTGGTGACGATGTTGCGTCTGCCCAGCAACATGAAATCAGGTCAATGGCAGATTCTTGCTGGACCGATACTGATTCTGCTTATCCTGTCAATGATGGTGCTGCCGCTCCCGGCGTTCATCCTTGACCTGCTGTTTACCTTTAACATCGCGCTCTCCATCATGGTGCTGCTGGTGGCGATGTTTACCCAGCGTACGCTGGAGTTTGCCGCGTTCCCGACCATTCTGCTGTTTACCACCCTGCTGCGGCTGGCGCTGAACGTCGCCTCCACGCGTATCATCCTGATGGAAGGGCATACCGGCGGCGCAGCGGCGGGGAAGGTGGTGGAAGCCTTCGGCCACTTCCTCGTTGGCGGTAACTTTGCCATCGGTATCGTGGTGTTCGTTATTCTCGTCATCATCAACTTTATGGTTATCACCAAGGGCGCAGGACGTATCGCCGAAGTCGGGGCGCGCTTTGTCCTCGACGGGATGCCGGGCAAGCAGATGGCGATTGACGCCGACCTCAACGCCGGGATTATCGGTGAAGAGGAGGCGAAAAAACGCCGCTCGGAAGTGACCCAAGAGGCTGACTTCTACGGCTCCATGGACGGTGCGAGTAAGTTCGTGCGCGGCGATGCCATCGCGGGCATCCTGATCATGGTGATTAACGTTATCGGCGGCCTGCTGGTAGGCGTTCTGCAACATGGCATGGACATGGGCCACGCGGCGGAGAGCTATACCCTGCTGACCATCGGTGACGGGCTTGTCGCCCAGATCCCGGCGCTGGTGATCTCCACCGCGGCGGGCGTGATCGTGACCCGCGTAGCAACCGATCAGGACGTGGGCCAGCAGATGGTGGGTCAGCTGTTTAGCAACCCGCGCGTGATGCTGCTGAGCGCCGCCGTACTGGGCCTGCTGGGCCTGGTGCCGGGCATGCCAAACTTTGTCTTTCTGCTCTTTACCGCCGGACTGCTGGGCCTTGCCTGGTGGCTGCGCGGACGTGAACAGAAAGCCCCGGTTGAGGCCGCGCCGATCAAGATGCCGGAGAACAACCAGGCGGTAGAGGCCACCTGGAACGATGTCCAGCTGGAAGACTCCCTCGGTATGGAGGTGGGTTACCGCCTGATCCCAATGGTGGATTTCCAGCAGGACGGCGAGCTGCTTGGACGTATCCGCAGCATCCGTAAGAAATTTGCTCAGGATATGGGCTTCCTGCCGCCGGTGGTGCACATTCGCGACAATATGGATCTGCCGCCGGCGCGCTACCGTATTCTGATGAAGGGCGTTGAGATCGGCAGCGGCGAGGCCTATCCAGGCCGCTGGCTGGCGATCAACCCTGGCACGGCGGCGGGAACCCTGCCCGGCGAGCAGACGGTAGATCCGGCCTTTGGCCTGGCGGCGATCTGGATCGAAAGCGCCCTGAAAGAGCAGGCGCAGATCCAGGGTTATACCGTGGTCGAGGCCAGCACCGTGGTGGCGACCCATCTTAACCACCTGATTGGTCAGTTCTCCGCCGAGCTGTTTGGCCGCCAGGAGGCGCAGCAGCTGCTGGATCGCGTGAGCCAGGAGATGCCGAAGCTCACCGAAGATCTGGTTCCAGGCGTGGTTACCCTCACCACCCTGCACAAGGTGCTGCAGAACCTGCTGGATGAGAAAGTGCCGATTCGCGATATGCGCACCATTCTGGAGACCCTGGCCGAGCATGCGCCGATCCAGAGCGATCCGCACGAGCTGACCGCGGTCGTTCGCGTGGCGCTGGGCCGGGCGATCACCCAGCAGTGGTTCCCGGGCACCGGCGAAGTGCAGGTGATCGGTCTGGATACGCCGCTTGAGCGTCTGCTGCTGCAGGCGTTGCAGGGCGGCGGCGGCCTGGAGCCGGGCCTGGCGGATCGCCTGCTGGCCCAGACCCAGGAGGCGCTGGCCCGTCAGGAGATGCTTGGCGCGCCGCCGGTGCTGCTGGTGAACAACGCCCTGCGTCCGCTGCTGTCGCGCTTCCTGCGTCGCAGCCTGACGCAGCTGGTTGTGCTCTCTAATATGGAGCTGTCGGATAACCGCAACATCCGCATGACCGCCACCATTGGAGGTAAATAGTGCGTAGATTGTTAGGTCTTCTGCTGGCGCTGCCGCTGCTGGCCCACGCGGCAGGTGAGGGGGCATGGCAGGCGAGCAGCATCGGTATCACCCTTAACCACCGGGGGGAGTCGATGTCGTCCCGACCGCTGGCCTCCTCCCAGCCCGTCTCCGGGCTAATGACGCTGGTGGCGTGGCGCTACACGCTTAACGGCCCGACCCCGGCCGGGCTTCGGGTGCGCCTCTGCTCGCAGATCCGCTGCACGGAGCTGGACGGAGAGAGTGGCACAACCCACGCCTTCAACGGCATTCCTGCCGCTGAGCCGCTGCGCTTTATCTGGGAAGTTCCCGGCGGCGGACGCCTGCTGCCGGCCCTCAAGGTTAGCCGCAATGAGGTCATTGTAAACTACCGCTAAGCGCTTCATTCTTCGCCAGTCATCACCGTTTTCAGCGGGATTATGATGGCTGGCTCTCAATTTTTGACCCCGCCTTTTGATGCAGAAGAAACACTGTTTTATAAATCAGTGACACACGTAGTGAGACTCTTTGTATTTTTGCCAACCGCGCCAGCGCAGTGGCAGAAACAGAAAGGTTTATCTGAACGCATCCTCTTACTTTAGCCGTGTAAGTACTCCCAAAACAAAAAGGGTTGGCGGCAATGAAAACACGTAAAATTGGACTGGCGAACTATCTCGCCTACGGATCCGGTGACTTTTTGGGGGCCGGAACGACAGCGTTGACCGCTGCGTGGCTCCTCTATTTCTACACAACGTTTTGTGGTTTAACGCCTATCGAGGCCACCTTCATCTTTGCCACCGCAAGGGTGCTGGATGCGGTTGTCAGCCCGCTGATGGGCTTTTTAACCGATAACTTTGGTTCGACCTGGCTGGGCAAACGCTTTGGCCGACGTAAATTTTTTATCATGCTCGGCATCCCGTGCGTCTTTAGCTACTCCATTATGTGGGTCGGCGACATGGGCTTCTGGTACTACCTGCTCACCTATCTGCTGTTCGATATCGTCTACACCATGATCCTCGTTCCGTATGAGACCCTGGTGCCGGAGATGACCGACGACTTCAAACAGAAGACCAAGTTTTCCGGGGCGCGTATCGGCATGGCGCAGATGTCGGCGATCCTCGCCTCGTTCCTGCCGGGGATCCTGCTAACCCACTTTGGGAAAGATAACCCGGTCTCCTTCTTCTACGCCAGCCTGGTCTTCTCGGTGCTTTGCGCCCTGATGCTGACCTTCGTCTGGTTCTTCACCTGGGAGCGCCCGCGTGAGGAGTGGACCGAAGCCGCCCTGCGTGCCGAAGAGGAGAAGAAACACCTGACGTTCCGTCAGAGCATGGCCCGCCTGTTTACCGAGCTTAGCTCGACCCTGCGTATCAAAATCTTCCGTCAGCATCTGGGTATGTATCTTGGGGGTTATATCGCCCAGGACGTTTTCAACGCCGTCTTTACCTACTACGTTGTATTCGTCCTGATGCAGGAGGCGTCGCTGGCCTCTAACCTGCTCGGCACCATGGCTATCTTCCAGTTCATTGCGGTCATCGCCATGATCCCGCTCTGCATCCGCTTTGGACCCGCGCCGTCTTACCGGATGGTGGTCACGCTGTTCGGCATCAGTTCTATCTCCTACGCCGTGCTCTACTACGCGGGCCTGAGCGACATCTACTCCCTGCTGCTGCTGGTTTCCGCCGTCGCCGGTCTCGGTCGCGGGGGCATCAACTACGTGCCGTGGAACACCTACACCTACATCTCTGACGTGGATGAGGTGATCACCGGCCAGCGCCGGGAAGGGATCTTCGCAGGCATCATGACTCTGACCCGTAAAGCCTCCCAGGCCGGGGCAGTGATGCTAGTGGGGATCGTCATGCAGGCCTCCGGCTTTGTCTCCGGGCAGAAAACGCAGCCGGAATCGGTTAGCCACACCATTCTGATGATCCTCTGCTTCGGTACGGTGGCGGTGCTGCTCTGCGGTTTCCTGGTGTCGCTGCGCTTCAAGCTGAACCTGAAAACCCACAGCGTGCTGCGGGAAGAGACGGCCAAAATGCGCCAGTCTGGCCGCGCTATGCCGGAGACCGTGACGCCGCAGGCGCGGGCTACCGTTGAGATGCTGGCGGGCATGCCTTACGAGTCGCTGTGGGGCAACAACAATATTGGCTATCTGAATCGTAACAAGCCTGCCGCGCCGTCGCTGAAAGATCGCCCCGGCCATGAATTCAATACGCAAGAGGTTAAGTAAATGATTGTTTACCCTGTCAAACATAGCCCTTTACTCTGTCAGCCGACGCGCTTTATTGCCCGGGACGAGCTGAAGGCACTGATCCAGAAGGTGACCCATAATCTGGTCAATATTCAGGATGCATCCGGTGAGTTTTTACTGCGACTAGACGACGGGCGCGTCATTGATACCAAAGGCTGGGCGGGCTGGGAGTGGACGCACGGCGTGGGGCTGTACGGCATGTATCAATACTATCGCCAGACCGGCGATGAGACGATGCGGGAGATCATTGATAGCTGGTTCGCAGACCGCTTTGCCGAAGGGGCTACCACCAAAAACGTCAACACCATGGCACCGTTTTTGACCCTGGCGTATCGCTATGAGGAGACCCGCAATCCATCTTACCTGCCGTGGCTTGAGAGCTGGGCCGAGTGGGCGATGAACGAGATGCCGCGCACCGAGCATGGCGGGATGCAGCACATCACCCTGGCGGAAGAGAACCACCAGCAGATGTGGGACGATACGCTGATGATGACCGTGCTGCCGCTGGCGAAGATCGGCAAGCTGCTTAATCGCCCCGAATATGTCGAAGAGGCGGTGTATCAGTTCCTGCTGCACGTGCAGAACCTGATGGATCGCCAGACCGGTCTCTGGTTCCACGGCTGGAGCTACGAGGGCAACCACAACTTTGCTCAGGCGCGCTGGGCGCGGGGCAACAGCTGGCTGACCATTGTGATCCCGGATTTCCTCGAGCTGGTGGATCTGCCGGAAAACAACGCCGTACGCCGCTACCTGGTGCAGGTGCTGAATGCGCAGATCGCCGCCCTGGCAACGTGCCAGGATGACAGTGGCCTGTGGCATACCCTACTGGACGATCCGCACTCCTACCTTGAGGCGTCGGCCACCGCCGGGTTCGCCTACGGTATTTTGAAAGCGGTGCGCAAGCGCTACGTCGGGCCAGAGTATGCGGAGGTCGCGGATAAAGCGATTAAGGGGATCGTGAATAACATTTCGCCGGAAGGGGAGCTGCTGCAAACCTCCTTCGGCACCGGAATGGGGTCTAACCTGGATTTTTACCGTAATATTCCGCTCACCTCCATGCCGTATGGCCAGGCGATGGCGATACTCTGTCTGACCGAGTACCTGCGGAAATACTTCTAAGGATTGCAGCTCCTGTAGGCCTGATAAGCGAAGCGCCATCAGGCGTTTCCCCCGGTGGCGCTGCGCTAACCGGGGCTACAGGATCCGTTGATGCTCTTTACATGCGTTCGACGGTTTGGATCCCAAGAGTATCCAGACCCGTTTTCAGCGTTTTCGCGGTCAGCTGCGCCAGCTTCAGGCGGCTCAGGCGCGTCTCGTCGCTCTCAGCGGTAAGAATCGGGCAGTGCTCATAGAAGCCAGAGAACAGGCCCGCCAGATCGTAGAGGTAGCTGCACATCACGTGCGGGGTGCCTTCACGAGCGACCACGTTCAGCGTCTCTTCAAACTGCAACAGGCGCGCCGCCAGCTGGGCTTCGCGATCTTCAGTAATCACCACGTTAGCATTTGCCAGCACGCTCTCGTCGATCTCCGCTTTACGGAATACGGAGAGCACGCGAGTGTAGGCATACTGCATGTACGGCGCGGTATTGCCCTCAAAGGCCAGCATGTTATCCCAGTCGAAGATGTAGTCGGTGGTGCGGTTTTTAGAGAGATCCGCATACTTCACCGCACCGATGCCGACCGCGTTAGCCAGCTTTTCCAGCTCGTCGGCAGGCATATCCGGGTTCTTCTCCGCCACCAGACGGCGGGCGCGCTCCAGCGCCTCGTCCAGCAGATCGGCGAGCTTCACGGTACCGCCAGCGCGGGTTTTGAACGGCTTGCCATCTTTACCCAGCATCATGCCGAACATGTGGTGCTCCAGCGGCACGCTCTCCGGCACGTAGCCCGCTTTGCGCACGATGGTCCACGCCTGCATCAGGTGCTGGTGCTGACGGGAGTCGATGTAGTAGAGCACGCGATCGGCATGCAGGGTTTCAAAGCGGTACTTGGCGCAGGCAATATCGGTCGTGGTGTAGAGGTAGCCGCCATCCTTTTTCTGGATGATGACGCCCATCGGCTCACCCTCTTTGTTTTTGTACTCGTCGAGGAAGACCACGGTCGCGCCTTCGCTCTCTACCGCCAGCCCTTTGGCTTTCAGGTCGGCCACGATGCCCGGCAGCATCGGGTTGTAGAGGCTTTCGCCCATCACGTCCTTGCTGGTGAGGGTCACGTTCAGACGATCGTAGTTAGTCTGGTTCTGCGCCATGGTGATATCCACCAGCTTGCGCCACATCTGACGGCAGTACTCATCGCCGCCCTGTAATTTCACCACGTAACCACGGGCGCGCTCGGCAAAGGCTTCATCTTCATCGTAGTGCTTCTTCGCTTCACGATAGAACGCTTCGAGGTCCGCCAGCGCCATCTCGCCTGCGTTCTCCTGCTGCTTAAGCTCCAGGAACGCAATCAGCATGCCAAACTGGGTGCCCCAGTCGCCGACGTGGTTGGCGCGGATCACGTTGTGACCCAGCAACTCCAGGGTACGCACGGAGGCGTCGCCAATGATGGTCGAGCGCAGATGGCCGACGTGCATCTCTTTGGCCACGTTCGGGGCAGAGTAGTCAACCACGATGGTCTGCGGCTCCGGGCGAGAGAGGCCCAGACGATCGGAAGCCAGCGCCTTATTGACGTGCTCGGCCAGAAACGCCGGATCGAGGAAGATATTGATAAAGCCCGGCCCGGCGATCTCAACCTTGCTGGCAATGCCGTTGAGATCAAGGTGAGTCAGAACCTGCTCAGCAACCTGTCGCGGGGGCATGCCCAGTTTTTTCGCAACCGCCATGACGCCATTGGCCTGGTAGTCACCAAACTGTACTTTTGCTGACTGACGAACCTGCGGCTCGCAATCCGCAGGCGCGCCTGCGGCAATCAGTGCCTGACTGACTTTTTCTGAGAGAAGTGCCTGAATATTCACCGGGATACCTTACGTTAACGACGCAGCGCGCAAAAAGCCGCCTGCGTCCGGGTGTTGATAAGTAAAGCCGGGAGTATACTGCAATTGCCTGCTGCCGTCAGCCCTGTCGGGACGCGGGTTTTGCGCAAATAAACGGCAAGCTAAACGTGAATAATCATTCAGTTGCCAACGGGGGCAATCGCCGTTTGGTGCGCGTCCGACAACAGGGTAAATTAGCGGCTTTGCGATAAACGAGGGCGTTGACCATGGCTGACTGGCAGACCATTGACGAATTGCATGATATTTCTGCGGATCTCCCGCGCTTTACAAAAGCGTTAACCGAACTTGCCACCCGGCTGGGGTTGGATATCACGCCTCTTGAGGCCGATCACATTTCGCTGCGCTGCCATCAGAATACCACCGCCGAGCGCTGGCGTCGGGGCTTTGAGCAGTGCGGTACGCTGCTGTCGGAGAACATCATTAATGGTCGGCCGATCTGTCTGTTTAAGCTGCACCAGCCTGTGACGGTGGCGCACTGGTCCTTTACGGTGGTTGAGCTGCCGTGGCCGGGCGAGAAGCGCTATCCCCACGAAGGCTGGGAACATATCGAGATCGTCCTGCCCGGCGAGCCGGAAACCCTGAACGCCCGGGCGTTAGCGCTGCTGGCCGATGAGGGGCTACGCCAGCCGGGTATTGCTGTTAAAACCAGCTCGCCAAAAGGGGAGCACGAGCGCCTGCCCAACCCCACGCTTGCGGTGACCGATGGCACGGTAACGGTGAAGTTTCACCCGTGGTCCATCGAAGCGATCGTGGCGAGCGAAAACGGCGCGTAGAACAGAGGAGAGAGAAAAATGGCTCTGCTGGAGATCTGCTGTTACAGCCAGGCGAGCGCCGAGACCGCACAGCTTAACGGGGCGGACCGCATTGAGCTTTGCGCAGCTCCGAAAGAGGGTGGGCTGACACCTTCCCACGGCGTCCTGCGGCTAGTGCGCGAGACGGTGACAATCCCCGTACATCCCATCGTCCGCCCCAGGGGCGGTGACTTCTGCTACACCGACGATGAGTTCAGTGCGATGCTGGACGACGTCAGGCTGATCAAGACGCTGGGCTTCCCAGGAGTGGTTATTGGCGTGCTGGATGAGGAGGGCAACGTCGATATCCCCCGCATGCGACAAATAATGCAAGCTGCACAGGGGATGGCAGTCACTTTTCATCGCGCCTTTGATATGTGCAGAAATCCGCATCAAGCCGTTGATAAGTTAGGGGATTTGGGCGTGTCTCGCATCCTCACCTCGGGGCAGAAAGCGTCGGCAGAAAAAGGACTTTCATTAATTACGGAACTAAAACACCGATCCGGTGTTCCAATCATTATGGCTGGTGCTGGCGTTCGAGTCAGCAACCTACATATGTTTCTGGACGCAGGGGTGGAGGAGGTACATAGCTCCGCAGGAATGTGGACGCCGTCGCCCATGCGTTACCGTCAACAGGGATTGTCGATGTCATCTGACGCGCAGTCGGATGAGTATCTGCGCTATTGCGTGGACGGTGAAATTGTAGCGGAAATGAAAGCGATGATTGCCCGTCATCGTGCGTTCTGACCCTTTTTTACCGCACATCATGTCGCCCAATATGATGCTTGCTTTGTACCAGGCCCCTGCCATTTCAACAGGGGCCATTTTTTTTGGAAAAATTGCAGCGTGTGTAGGCCGGGTAAGGCGCAGCCGCCACCCGGCGTTAATGCGTTACGGCTTCTTCGCAATCAACACCGCACGCAGCGGGGCGGGGTAGCCCTCAACGGTCTTGCTCGGATCGTTTGGATCGAGGAACTCAGCCAGCGACTCGGTGATCATCCAGTCGGTGCGGCGCTGCTCTTCGGTAGTGGTCTGGCAGACGTCAACGATACGCACATCCACAAAGCCACACTTCTCCAGCCAGTTTTTTAACGCCAGCGCGGAGGGGATAAAGTAGACGTTGCGCATCTGGGCATAGCGATCGCCGGGGATCAGCACCGTGCGCTCATCACCCTCGACCACCAGCGTCTCCAACACCAGCTCGCCTTCGCTTACCAACTGATCCTTAAGCTGCCACAGGTGCTCCAGCGGAGAGCGACGATGATAGAGCACGCCCATCGAAAAGACCGTATCAAACGCGTTCAGCGCCGGAAGCTGCTCAATGCCCAGCGGCAGCAGGTGCGCCCGCTGGTCGCCGCCCAGCAGCTTGCGCACCGCCTCAAACTGGCAGAGGAACAGCTGGGTCGGATCGATACCGACCGCCAGGTGTGCGCCTGCGCCCACCATTCGCCACAGGTGATAGCCGCTGCCGCAGCCCACATCGAGGATAGTGCGTCCGCTCAGATCAGAGAGGTGCGGGAGCACGCGCTCCCATTTCCAGTCGGAGCGCCACTCGGTGTCGATGTCCACGCCATAGAGCGAGAACGGCCCCTTGCGCCACGGCATCAGGTTACGCAGCAGCGTATCGATGCGCTTGATCTGCCCTGGGCTGAGCGGGGTTTCGCTCTCCGCCGTCACGCTGTGCAGCAGATCAAGCCGATACGGCTGCATCTCCGGTAGAAACTCTACCGCATTGGTCCACTGCTTAAACTGGCCGTGCAGAGCCCCGCGCTGCCAGGTTGCAATCTGCGCGGGCAGGGTCTCCAGCCAGTGGGCGAGGGGACTTTTGGCAATCTGCTGATAGAAGTCACCGAACTCGATCATGCCGACGCTCCTGCTTTCAACGCCACCAGCGAACCAAAGTTAAAGCACTGGAACCAAAGTTCGCTGTGCTCGAACCCGGCCTGGCGCAGGCGGGCTTTGTGCGTCTCCACGGAGTCGGTGAGCATCACGTTTTCCAGCATGCTGCGCTTCTGGCTGATCTCCAGCTCGCTGTAGCCGTTGGCACGTTTAAAATCGTGATGCATGTTAAACAGCAACTCGCCGGTGGTGGCATCTTCAAAGCTGAATTTTTCCGACAGCACCAGCGCGCCGCCCGGATTCAGCCCCTGATAGATGTTATCCAGCAGCGCCTGCCGTTCAGCAGGTTCAAGGAATTGCAGGGTAAAGTTCAGCACCACCAGCGACGCGTTTTCAATGCGGATATGGCGAATATCGCCCTCAATCACCTCAACCGGCGTCGGCGCTTTATAGGCGTCAATATGGCGGCGGCAGCGTTCAACCATCGCCGGAGAGTTATCCACGGCAATAATTTTACAGTCCGGATGGGCAATATTACGGCGCACGGAAAGCGTGGCCGCGCCCAGCGAGCAGCCCAGATCGTAGACCTGGCTAGCGGGCTGCACAAAACGCTCCGCCAGCATGCCGATCATCGAGATAATGTTTGAGTAGCCGGGAACGGAGCGCTGGATCATGTCCGGGAAGACTTCGGCTACCCGTTCATCGAATGTCCAGTCACCCAGGCTGGCGATTGGCGCAGAAAAAAGCGTGTCGCGGTGAGACATAACGTAAAAATCCGAGAAAACAAAAGTGGCGTATTGTGCGCTAATGCACAGAGAAAACCAACTCCCAGGGCATGAACCAGAGGTTTGCCAGCACCATCAGCACCAGCGAACACCAGGTGGCGCTCATACCAGACCGCCGCCAGCGCATCAGCTGGTGATGCAAACCGTAGTAGTGCATCAGACGACCGGCAATCAGCAGCAGTCCGCAGACGTGTACCATCCAGGTTTCTGCGCCGTTCATCTCCATAAACAGCAGCAGGATCAGGCCAGCGGGAAGATACTCTACCGCATTGCCGTGGATGCGGATCGCGGTCTGTAGCTCGCTAAACCCGCCATCGCCATACGACACCCGGTATTGCATACGCAGGCGCACAACGTCAAAAGAGAATTTAATCAGCAGCAGAACACCCAGCACGGCATACAGCGCGCTTACCATAGAAACTCCATTTAAGCCCGGAAAGGGTACGTCTCTATGATAGCGCGACTGGTTCAGAAAAGAGAGGATTGTTGCGGAATTGACGGTGCGGAACCGACGGAGGGCACGGCACGCTGCAGCGCGGCCCACAGGGTATCGACCAATACCGGGGCTTCGGCAATATCCGGCGTATGCAGAAAAAGATAGGGCGTGGTGCTTTTCTCCCAAAGGGCCAGCTTCTCCAGCCAGACGGCAAACAGGGCCCTGTTCTGCGCCATGTCATCGCTGCCGATAAAGCGCACCATCGGGTGCTGGGCCGTGACTACCGCATGGACTGGCACCACGGGCTTTTTGCGCTGGGCTTCAATCACCGCTTCGCTGCGGGGAAGGGCGCTGTGCACCGGACGGCTGTCGAGGATCACCCGGTTGACGCCACGCGCATGCAGGCCCCGGTTAAGCTGCGTTTCCGCGTCGCCCTTGGCGAAAAATTCCTGATGGCGCACCTCTACCCCGTAGCGGAAATCCTCAGGTAGGCCGTCGAGGAACGCCCACAGGGCGGGCAGATCCTGCGGCGCAAACGAGGCGGGCAGCTGGAGCCAGTACTGGCCAATACGCTCCGCCAGCGGGGCCATACGGCTAAAAAACTCCTCGGTGAGATCGCCGCACTGGCGCAGCCGCGCCTGGTGCGAGATGGTTGCCGGGAATTTAAAGCAGAAGCGGAAGGAATCGGTGGTCTGGGCGTGCCAGCGCGCCACGATATCGGCCTTTGGCAGGGCATAGAGCGTGGTATTGCCCTCCACGCAGTTGAAGTGGCGGGCATAGGCTTCGAGATCGGTGATGCCAAGGCGCACCCATTTCGGGTGCGACCACTGCGGCAGGCCAATGTAGATCATAGCGCGGTAAGGATCTCTTCGGTGCTGCGCACCCGACCAATGCGCGGGAAGATATGCGTGAAGCTGCCCTGATGCTGTTCGCTGCTGGCGGCGCTGCAGGCGTCTTCCACCACAATCAGGTTAAAGCCCAGCTCCCACGCATTGCGTGCGGTGGACTCAACGCCGATGTTGGTGGAGATCCCGCACAGCACGATGGTGTCGATACCCCGGCGGCGCAACTGCAGCTCCAGATCGGTGCCGTAGAAGGCGCCCCACTGGCGTTTAGTCACTTCGATATCACCGTCGCGCTTGCCCAGCGCCACCGGATAGTGCCACCACTCCGGCGGCAGGGCGTGACCACCGATGGGGGCATCGACGGGCTGCTTGAGCGCCTCGGCGAAATCAGCCGACCAGCCTACGCGTACCATGACCACCGGTGCACCCTTAGCGCGAAACGTCTCCGCCAGCCGTGCGGCGCGAGCAACAACCTCATCTGCCGTATGCGGGCCACCGGCAAACGGCAGAATGCCCTCCTGAAGATCGATAACCACAAGGGCAGTTGTTTTCGCGTTAAGTTCTGGCATGTTAGCTCCTGTTATCTACATCGTTTTGCCCATACAGTAAGCGTAAATGGGGTTAGCCTGGAGCACAAATTTTGTTAGTTTTTGTGAGCGTAGATGAAAAAGCATGCAGTCTGGTTATAGAGGAGCGCTATCACTTAATCATTTTTAATTAATTATTGATAAAATCATATATTAAAACGTGTATACATTCATTGGTTTGATAATTTTCTAATTTAACTAACATGTTATTATGCGCCTGCAAGCAGAAACGATCTCTTAATATAAAATCAATGAAAAAGGCTCCTCTATGAAAAAGCTCATTGCACTGTTTCCACTGTGTTTGCTGCTGACCGGGTGCCCCGGTAGCCATAGAGAAGGCGCGGAGTTAGGTGAGTGGAGACCAATAAGCATCAGTGCGGATAGCGTTTGCTTTAGTGTTAACCCTAAGGATGTTTTGAGTCGCTACACGCTAACTGTTCATGAAAATGGATATGAACAGTTACTACTTGGTGATTTTGTACATCTCTCTTATCCCAATACGTGTTTTAACGTAGAATTTAATCCGGGTAGCGCTTACGCAGCAAATTACACGCTTAATAATAAAGTTTATTATTATACATTTGTTGTTGATAAGAGTGGAGAGTAGGACGGAGCCCGCCTAAAAACTAACCTCCAGGCTGCCCTGGCGCCTCATCTTGGCTTTGAGTGTCAAGCTGATATCCAGTATAATAGCCCCCTTTTTTCATCCAGTTGTGACATTCAGCTCGCGCTGCGTCGTCGTGGCTGCAAGGCAGGCGACCAACGGCCTGCGGCTAAGTTAAGGGATATCTCATGCGTACAGAATATTGCGGACAGCTTCGACTGTCCCACGAGGGGCAGCAGGTGACTCTGTGTGGTTGGGTCAACCGCCGCCGCGATCTCGGCAGCCTGATCTTTATCGATATGCGCGATCGTGAAGGTATCGTGCAGGTGTTCTTCGATCCGGATCGCGCAGATGCGTTAAAGCTGGCCTCTGAACTGCGTAATGAGTTCTGCATCCAGGTCACCGGCACCGTGCGCCGCCGTGACGATAAAAACATCAACAGCGATATGGCTACCGGCGAGATTGAAGTGCTGGCCTCCGATCTGACTATCATCAACCGTTCAGACTCGCTGCCGCTCGACTCCAACCACGTCAATACCGAAGAGGCGCGTCTCAAGTACCGCTATCTGGATCTGCGTCGCCCAGAGATGGCTAACCGCCTGAAGACCCGCGCGAAGATCACCAGCTTCGTGCGCCGTTTCATGGACGATCACGGTTTCCTCGATATCGAAACCCCGATGCTGACCAAGGCCACCCCGGAAGGGGCGCGTGACTATCTGGTGCCGAGCCGCGTGCACAAAGGCAAATTCTACGCCCTGCCGCAGTCCCCACAGCTGTTCAAGCAGCTGCTGATGATGTCCGGGTTTGACCGCTACTACCAGATCGTAAAATGCTTCCGCGATGAAGACCTGCGTGCGGATCGCCAGCCTGAATTTACCCAGATCGACGTCGAAACCTCCTTCATGACCGCACCGCAGGTGCGTGAGGTGATGGAAGCGCTGGTGCGTCAGCTGTGGCAGGCCACCATTAACGTAGACCTTGGCGACTTCCCGGTGATGACCTTTGCCGAGGCCGAGCGCCGCTACGGCTCTGACAAACCAGACCTGCGTAACCCGATGGAGCTGGTGGACGTTGCCGACCTGCTGAAAAGCGTCGAGTTCGCCGTGTTTGCCGGTCCGGCCAACGACGCCAAAGGCCGCGTGGCTGCCCTGCGTGTACCGGGCGGCGCTGCCCTGAGCCGTAAGCAGATTGACGACTACGGCAACTTCATTAAGATCTACGGCGCGAAAGGCCTGGCCTACATCAAGGTCACCGAGCGTGCGAAAGGTCTGGAAGGCATCACCAGCCCGGTGGCGAAGTTCCTGAACGCTGAGATCGTCGAAGCGATTTTGGAGCGTACCGGCGCGCAGGATGGCGACATGATCTTCTTCGGCGCGGACAACCGCAAAGTCGTTGCTGATGCAATGGGCGCGCTGCGCCTCAAGCTGGGTAAAGACCTGAGCATCACCGACGAAAGCAAGTGGGCGCCGCTGTGGGTCATCGACTTCCCGATGTTCGAAGAGGACGGCGAAGGCGGTCTGACCGCGATGCACCACCCGTTCACCGCGCCGAGCAACATGACTGCGGAAGAGCTGAAGGCTGCGCCGGAAACCGCTATCGCTAACGCTTACGATATGGTCATCAACGGCTATGAAGTGGGTGGTGGTTCAGTGCGTATTCACCGCGGCGAAATGCAGCAGACGGTGTTTGGCATCCTCGGTATTACCGAGCAGGAGCAGCGCGAGAAGTTCGGCTTCCTGCTCGACGCCCTGAAGTACGGTACGCCGCCGCACGCGGGCCTGGCTTTCGGTCTCGATCGTCTGACCATGCTGCTGACCGGCACCGATAACATCCGTGACGTGATCGCTTTCCCGAAAACCACCGCCGCTGCCTGCCTGATGACCGAAGCGCCAAGCTTCGCCAACCAGGCCGCGCTGACCGAGCTGGGTATTGAAGTGATCAAAAAGGCTGAAAATAACTAATGACCTATGTACACGCCATCATTCGCGCTGCATCGAGGCGGCAACTGAGTGAATTCCCATGAGCATAGATAACTATGTGAATGGGATGAACGAAGGCGGCCAACAAAGAGGCGGCGTGAAGGATAAAGTGTATAAGCTACCCGTTTCCGTGCTTGTCGTGATCTACGCCCAGGACACGAAACGGGTGCTGATGCTACAACGGCGCGACGATCCCAATTTCTGGCAGTCGGTTACCGGCAGCCTGGAGGAGGGTGAAACCGCGCCGCAGGCCGCCGCGCGTGAAGTAAAGGAAGAGGTCGCGATTGACGTTGCAGCAGAGCAGCTGACCTTGATCGACTGTCAGCGCACGGTTGAGTTTGAAATTTTTATGCATTTACGTCATCGCTATGCGCCGGGTATTAAGCGCAACACGGAATCGTGGTTCTGTCTTGCGCTGCCTCACGAGCGGGAGATCGTGTTCACTGAGCACCTGACCTACCGCTGGGTCGACGCGGTGGATGCCGCCGCCCTGACTAAGTCGTGGAGCAACCGGCAGGCGATTGAAGAGTTTGTAATTAACGCCGCCTGAGAAGGCGCTTTTGGAGAATTTTTTATGGCAGGTCACAGTAAATGGGCCAACACCAAACACCGCAAAGCGGCACAGGATGCCAAACGCGGTAAGATCTTTACCAAAATTATTCGTGAGCTGGTAACGGCAGCGCGTCTGGGCGGCGGCGATGCCGGCTCTAACCCGCGTCTGCGTGCGGCAATCGATAAAGCGCTCTCCAACAACATGACTCGCGATACCCTGAACCGCGCCATCGCCCGTGGCGTGGGCGGCGATGAAGACGCGAACATGGAGACCATCATTTATGAAGGTTATGGCCCTGGCGGCACGGCGGTAATGGTCGAGTGCCTGTCTGACAACCGTAACCGTACCGTTGCCGAAGTTCGCCATGCCTTCACCAAAACCGGCGGCAACCTCGGTACCGACGGCTCCGTTGCCTACCTGTTCAGCAAGAAAGGGGTGATCTCCTTCGAGCAGGGCGACGAAGATGCGATCATGGAAGCTGCGCTGGAAGCCGGTGCGGAAGACGTGGTGACCTATGACGACGGCGCGATCGACGTCTACACCGCATGGGAAGAGATGGGTGCCGTACGCGATGCGCTGGAAGCCGCTGGCCTGAAAGCGGACAGCGCTGAAGTGTCGATGATCCCGTCCACCAAAGCGGACATGGATGCCGAGACCGCGCCGAAGCTGCTGCGCCTGATCGACATGCTGGAAGACTGTGATGACGTGCAGGAGGTTTACCACAACGGTGAGATCTCTGATGAGGTCGCAGCGACCCTCGAATGAGGCCGTCTGGATCCGTAAAACAGGAGGTGCGTGGTGTCAATCATTCTCGGTATTGATCCCGGCTCACGCATCACCGGCTACGGCGTGATCCGCCAGGTCGGCAGACAGCTTACCTATCTTGGCAGCGGCTGTATCCGCACCAAGGTTGACGATCTCCCTTCACGCCTGAAGCTGATTTACGCGGGCGTGTCGGAGATCATCACCCAGTTCCAGCCCGACTTTTTCGCTATTGAGCAGGTCTTTATGGCGAAAAACGCCGACTCGGCGCTTAAGCTCGGGCAGGCGCGTGGGGTGGCGATTGTTGCGGCGGTAAATCAGGACCTGCCGGTCTTTGAGTATGCCGCTCGCCAGGTCAAGCAGACGGTGGTCGGCATCGGTAGCGCGGAGAAGAGTCAGGTGCAGCATATGGTGCGTACCCTGCTCAAGCTTCCCGCCAATCCCCAGGCGGATGCCGCCGATGCGCTGGCGATTGCCATAACCCACTGTCACGTCAGCCAAAACGCCATGCAAATGAGTGAAAAGCGGCTCAATCTTGCGCGAGGGCGGTTACGTTAATCGAAAAAGAGGCTGGATATGTATCCAGCCTTTTTTATATCATAGAGAAAATTTTAGCCGATAGCGCAGGAGCGAAACGTGATAGGCAGACTCAGAGGCATTATTGTCGAGAAACAACCCCCGCTGGTGCTGCTGGAGACCGGCGGCGTAGGCTATGAAGTGCATATGCCAATGACCTGCTTCTATGAGCTACCGGATGCTGGGCAGGAAGCGATTATCTTCACCCACTTCGTGGTGCGTGAAGATGCCCAGCTGCTGTACGGCTTTAACAACAAACAGGAACGCACCCTGTTTAAAGAGCTGATCAAAACTAACGGCGTTGGGCCAAAGCTGGCACTGGCGATCCTCTCCGGCATGTCGGCGCAGCAGTTTGTCAACGCCGTCGAACGCGAAGATCCCAACGCGCTGGTGAAGCTGCCCGGCATCGGCAAAAAGACCGCCGAGCGCCTGATAGTTGAGATGAAAGACCGCTTCAAAGGCCTGCATGGCGATCTCTTTACGCCAGCGGCGGACCTGGTGCTGACTTCGCCCGTGGGCCCGTCGGCGGACGATGCCGAGCAGGAAGCGGTTGCCGCGCTGGTGGCGCTGGGCTACAAGCCTCAGGAAGCTAGCCGCATGGTCAGTAAACTGGCACGCCCGGATGCCAGCAGTGAAACACTTATTCGTGAAGCGCTTCGCGCCGCGATGTGAGGTAAAGGATGATAGAAGCAGACCGCCTGGTATCAGCAGGCAGCGTTACCCAGGAAGAGGTCATCGATCGCGCGATCCGTCCTAAGCTGCTCGACGAATACATTGGCCAGCCGCAGGTGCGCTCGCAGATGGAGATTTTTATCCAGGCGGCAAAGCTGCGTGGTGATGCGCTCGATCATCTCCTGATCTTCGGCCCGCCAGGCCTGGGTAAAACGACCCTGGCCAACATTGTCGCCAACGAGATGGGCGTTAACCTGCGCACCACCTCTGGCCCGGTGCTGGAGAAGGCGGGGGATCTCGCCGCGATGCTGACCAACCTTGAGCCGCACGACGTGCTGTTTATCGATGAGATCCATCGCCTGTCGCCGGTCGTGGAAGAGGTGCTCTATCCGGCGATGGAAGATTACCAGCTGGATATCATGATTGGCGAAGGCCCGGCGGCGCGCTCGATTAAAATCGACCTGCCGCCCTTTACGCTGATCGGTGCCACCACCCGTGCTGGCTCCCTGACCTCGCCGCTGCGCGATCGCTTTGGCATCGTGCAGCGCCTGGAGTTTTACCAGGTCGCCGATCTGCAGCATATCGTCGGGCGCAGCGCGCGCTTTATGGGGCTGGAGATGAGTGAAGAGGGTGCCCTGGAAGTGGCCCGCCGCTCGCGGGGTACGCCACGTATCGCCAACCGCCTGCTTAGGCGGGTGCGCGACTTCTCTGAAGTGAAGCATGACGGGACGATCTCCGCAGACGTGGCCGCCCAGGCGCTGGATATGCTTAACGTTGACGCCGAAGGTTTTGATTACATGGACCGCAAGCTGCTGCTGGCGGTGATCGATAAGTTCTTTGGCGGCCCGGTGGGGTTAGATAACCTTGCAGCGGCCATCGGCGAAGAGCGAGAAACGATTGAGGATGTGCTGGAGCCGTACCTGATCCAGCAGGGCTTTTTACAGCGCACCCCGCGCGGGCGGATGGCGACGGTAAGAGCCTGGAACCACTTCGGTATTACCCCGCCAGCAATGCCATAAGGCATGCCGCAGGTTTTGTAGCCCCGGTAAGCGTAGCGCCACCGGGGAAAATGATTACTGCGCCGGTTTCTTCATCATGCTAAGGATAAACAGCGCTGCGGCGCAGAGCACCACCGAGGGGCCTGCGGGCGTGTCATAGAACGCCGAGAAGGTCAGTCCCCCGGTGACGGCGAGCATTCCGACTGCCACCGCAACCCCGGCCATCTGCTCCGGCGTGCGGGCGAAACGGCGGGCGGTGGCGGCGGGAATGATCAGCAGGGAAGTGATGATCAACGCGCCCACAAACTTCATCGCTACGCCAATCGTCAGGGCAGTCACCAGCATCAGCAGCAGCTTCACCCGCTGCAGTTTCACCCCGTCAACAAAGGCCAGATCCGGACTGATGGTCATCGACAGCAGGCTGCGCCACTGCCAGAGCAGGATGCCAAGCACAATCGCGACGCCCACCCCAAGGATGATCAGATCGTCCGGTGTCACCGCCAGCAGATCGCCAAACAGGTAGGCCATCAGGTCGACGCGAATGTTCGACATCAGGCTCACCACCACCAGACCCAGCGACAGAGCGCTGTGGGCCATAATGCCCAGCAGGGTATCGATCGCCAGGTGCGGACGCTTCTCCAGCCAGACCAGCCCACCGGCAAGCAGCAGCGTCACCGCAATCACCGCGTAAAACGGATTGACGTCCAGCAGCAGACCAAAGGCGACGCCGAGCAGCGACGCGTGGGCGAGGGTGTCGCCGAAGTAGGACATCCGACGCCAGACCACAAAGGAGCCCAGCGGGCCTGCGGCACAGGCCAGCATCATCCCGGCCAGCCAGCCGGGCAGAAGTAGTTCAATCATGAGTTTCCATTTCCCCGGCGCAGTACGATACGGCCCTGTAAATCATGGCGATGGTTATGGTTATGGCGATAGATGCCCAGCTGTTCAGCGCCGCGCGGCCCGAACATTGAGATAAACTGCGGATGCATAGCCACCACCTCTGGCGTGCCGGAGCAGCAGATATGGTGGTTGAGGCACAGCACCTCGTCGGTTTTCGCCATCACCAGATGCAGATCGTGAGAAACCATCAGCACGCCGCAGTTCAGCTCCCGGCGCAGCTGGTCAATCAGATCGTACAGCGCCACCTGGCCGTTCACGTCTACGCCCTGAGTAGGCTCATCCAACACCAGCAGCTGCGGGGCGTTAAGCAGGGCGCGGGCCAGCAGCACGCGCTGGGTCTCACCGCCGGAAAGCTTTTGCATCGGAGCATCAATCAGGTGTCCGGCCTGCACGCGCTTAAGGGCCGGAAGAATATCATCCTTACGCGTCCCCGGACGCAGGCGCAAAAAACGGCTGACGGTCAGGGGCAGGGTGGCGTCCAGATGCAGCTTCTGCGGAACATAACCAATGCGCAGCGCCTTATCGCGCTTGATTGTGCCGGAATCGGCTGCTACCAGGCCGAGCACGACCCGCACAAGGGTCGATTTTCCTGCGCCGTTTGGACCCAGCAGGGTTAAAATTTTTCCAGGCTGCAGCACCAGCGAAATGTCAGACAGGACGCGGCGTTGACCGAAGGAGACGGATACATTTTCCAGTGAAACAAGATTTGTCATAGTGTTTAAGGGCTTGCACAAGTCATAGAATGTTATAATATCACATTCCACCCACTTATTACGATGATTAGTCGCATTATGTTACATAAAAATACGCTTCTTTGCGCTGCAATCTCCACCGCTCTCATGAGCCTAACACTCTCTCCCGCCAACGCCGCCGTTGTCGCTTCGCTTAAGCCTATCGGCTTTATCGCCGCTGCTATTACCGACGGTGTGACTAAGACAGAAGTATTACTGCCGGACGGTGCCTCTGAGCATGATTACTCATTGCGTCCTTCAGATGTAAAACGCTTACAGAGCGCGGACTTAGTGGTTTGGGTCGGGCCGGACATGGAAGCCTTCATGCAGAAGCCGACTCAGCAGCTGCCAGCGCAGAAGCAGCTGGCGATTGGCGAGCTGCCAGACGTGAAACCGTTGCTGATGAAAGGCGGCGAGCATGATGAAGATGAGCATGAAGGTCATGACCACCAGGGCGAAAAGGGTGACGAACATCACCATCATGGCGAGTATAACATGCACATTTGGATGTCACCGGAGGTAGCCCGCCTGGCTGCGGTTGCAATCCATCAAAAATTAGTGGAAGTTATGCCGCAAAGTCGAGCCAAGCTTGACGCCAACCTGCGCGATTTTGAGGCACAATTAGCCGAAACCGATAAGCAGGTCGGCACTGAGCTCGCACCCGTGAAGGGGAAAGGGTATTTCGTTTTTCATGACGCCTATGGCTACTACGAAAAACACTATGGTCTGACGCCGCTCGGCCATTTCACCGTTAACCCTGAAATTCAGCCCGGTGCGCAGCGTTTACATGAAATCAGAACACAGTTAGTTGAGCAAAAAGCAACCTGCGTTTTTGCTGAGCCACAGTTCAGGCCAGCGGTCGTTGAATCTGTTGCGAGAGGAACGTCTGTGCGAATGGGGACTTTAGATCCTCTGGGCACCAATATTGCGCTGAGTAAAACCAGCTACGCGCAATTTTTGAAACAACTCTCAAACCAGTATGCGAGCTGCCTGAAAGGAGATTAACGAGGAAGTGAATACGTGCAACAGATAGCCCGCTCTGTCGCCCTGGCATTTAACAATTTGCCCCGACCCCATCGCGTTATGCTGGGGTCGCTTACTGTTCTCACATTAGCGGTCGCCGTCTGGCGGCCCTATGTCTACCACCCCGAGTCCGCCCCGATTGTAAAGGCCATTGAGCTGGAGAAGAGCGAGATCCGTTCGCTGCTGCCGGAAGCCAGTGAGCCTATCGATCAGTCGATGCCTGATGAAGTCGAAGAGATCCCCCAGGACGAACTGGATGATAAAACCGGCAACGAGGCGGGCGTGCATGAGTACGTTGTCTCTACCGGCGATACGCTCAGCAGCATTCTGACCCAGTACGGCATGGATATGGGTGATGTCACCCAGCTCGCCAGCGCCGATAAAGAGCTGCGTAATTTGAAGATCGGCCAGCAAATCTCCTGGACGCTCACCGCCGATGGCGATCTGCAGCGCCTGACTTGGGAGATGTCGCGCCGTGAAACCCGCACTTATGACCGCACGGAGAGCGGCGCATTTAAAATGAGCAGTGAAGTTCAGCAGGGCGACTGGGTTAACACCACGCTGAAAGGCGCGGTCGGCAGCAGCTTCGTTGCCAGCGCCAAAGAAGCGGGCCTTAACAGCGGTGAAATTAGCGCGGTGATCAAAGCCATGCAGTGGCAGGTAGATCTGCGCAAGCTGAAAAAGGGCGATGAGTTCTCGGTGCTGATGTCCCGTGAAATGCTCGACGGCAAGCGCGAGCAGAGTCAACTGCTCGGCGTACGTCTGCGCTCGGACGGGAAAGACTACTACGCTATCCGCGCTGAAGATGGCAAGTTCTACGATCGGAACGGCACCGGTCTGGCGAAGGGCTTTATGCGTTTCCCAACCTCTAAACAGTTCCGCGTCTCGTCAAACTTTAACCCGCGTCGTCTGAACCCGGTGACCGGCCGCGTTGCCCCGCACAAAGGCGTTGATTTTGCCATGCCGCAGGGCACGCCGGTGCTGGCGGTAGGCGATGGCGAAGTCGTTACCGCTAAGCGCAGCGGCGCGGCAGGTTACTACGTGGCGATCCGTCACGGTCGTACCTACACCACGCGCTATATGCACCTGCGCAAGCTGCTGGTGAAAGATGGCCAGAAGGTGAAGCGGGGCGATCGTATCGCGCTTTCGGGTAACACCGGCCGCTCAACCGGCCCGCATCTGCACTATGAGGTGTGGATCAACCAGCAGGCGGTTAACCCGTTAACGGCTAAGCTGCCGCGTACCGAAGGGTTGACCGGCAGCGATCGCCGTGACTACCTGGCGCAGGTGAAAGAGGTTATACCTCAGCTGCGTTTCGACTAGCTTGCCCCCGCAGAAGCGCTATAAAAGCCGGTTGCCTATGGGCGCCGGCTTTTTCTTTTGTGCGAAGCCAAACGTCTCGCTAAACTATCACGTTAATTGATACCTGATTATTTCTCTGACCCGAGCCTATCGGCTCCCGGAAGATGCATGGAAACGAAAAAAAATAACAGCGAATACATTCCCCAGTTTGAAAAGGAGTTCCTTCAGCCGCGCTACTGGGGTGCATGGCTGGGCGTTCTCGCGCTGGCAGGCGTGTCGCTTATACCGGCCTCGGTACGCGATCCGCTGCTGGGCAAGCTGGGGCGTTTAGGTGGACGACTGGGTAAAAGTGCCCGCCGCCGGGCGCAAATTAACCTGCTCTACTGCTTCCCTGATAAAAGCGTAGCCGAGCGGGAAGCCATTGTTGATAAGATGTTTGCTACCGCTCCCCAGTCAATGGTGCTGATGGCCGAGCTGGCGATACGCGGCCCGGAGAAGATTGCCGGTCGTATTCACTGGCAGGGCAAAGAGATTATCGACGAGATGCAGCGCAACGGTGAGAACGTGATCCTGCTTGTGCCGCACGGCTGGGGCGTAGATATTCCGGCGATGCTGATGGCCTCCCAGGGACGACCCATTGCTGCCATGTTCCATAACCAGGGGAACAAGGTTCTTGATTACGTCTGGAATAAAGTGCGCCTCCGCTTTGGCGGGCGTCTGCACCCGCGCAATAGCGGCATCAAACACTTTATTCAATCCGTACGCCAGGGATATTGGGGCTACTACCTGCCCGATCAGGATCACGGCGCGGAGCAGAGCGAGTTCGTTGACTTCTTTGCGACCTATAAAGCGACGCTGCCTGCCGTGGGCCGCCTGATGAAAGTCTGCCGCGCCCGCGTTGTGCCACTGTTCCCGGTCTATGACAGCAAGACGCATCGCCTCACTATTATGGTCAGGCCGCCGATGGACGATCTGTTAGACGCTGACGATAACACCCTCGCCAGACGGATGAATGAAGAGGTGGAGCACCTCGTCAGCCCGAATCCAGAGCAGTACACCTGGATCTTAAAGCTGCTTAAGACGCGCAGGCCGGGTGAACAGGAGCCCTACAAGCGTAAAGAGCTGTTTCCCAAGAAATAGCGGACGAAAAAAAACCTCTCATAAATGAGAGGTTTTTTATTAACGGAGGCGGATCTTATTCCACGGTCAGAATACGCGTCGTGTTGGTGGTACCAATGGTGCCCATCACGTCGCCCTGGGTCACAATAACCAGATCGCCGGAAACCAGATAGCCTTTGTCACGCAGCAGGTTGACCGCGTCGTGGGCGGCGACCACGCCGTCGTTGTTGCTGTCGAAGTACACCGGCGTGACGCCACGGTAGAGTGCCGTCAGGTTCAGGGTGCGCTCATGGCGTGACATGGCGAAGATCGGCAGACCGGAGCTGATGCGCGAGGTCATCAGCGCGGTACGGCCCGACTCGGTCATGGTGATAATGGCGGTCACACCCTTCAGGTGGTTCGCAGCATACATCGCTGACATCGCAATGGCCTCTTCCACGTTCTCGAACTGGATATCGAGGCGGTGTTTGGAGACGTTGATGCTGGGGATCTTCTCGGCACCCAGGCAGACACGGGCCATCGCGGCCACGGTTTCCGCGGGATACTGGCCCGCAGCGGTCTCGGCAGAGAGCATCACGGCATCGGTCCCATCCAGTACGGCGTTGGCGACGTCCATCACTTCGGCACGGGTTGGCATTGGGTTGGTGATCATCGACTCCATCATCTGGGTCGCGGTGATCACCGAGCGGTTAAGCTGGCGTGCGCGGCGGATCAGCGCCTTCTGAATACCTACCAGCTCCGGGTCGCCAATCTCAACGCCGAGGTCGCCACGGGCCACCATCACCACGTCAGAGGCGAGGATCACGTCGTCCATTGCGTCCTGATCGCAAACGGCTTCCGCACGCTCAACCTTAGCAACGATTTTGGCATCGCAGCCTGCATCACGCGCCAGGCGACGGGCGTAGTTCAGGTCTTCCCCGCAGCGCGGGAAGGAGACGGCCAGGTAGTCAACGCCAATCTGCGCGGCGGTGACGATATCGGCTTTGTCTTTGTCGGTCAGCGCTTCGGCAGAGAGACCGCCGCCCAGCTTGTTGATGCCTTTGTTATTCGACAGCGGACCGCCCACGGTCACTTCGGTAAAGACCTTCATGCCCTGAACTTCAAGGACCTTCAGCTGTACGCGACCGTCGTCGAGCAGTAGGATGTCGCCGGGAACCACGTCCGCAGGCAGGCCTTTATAGTCGATGCCGACGCGCTCTTTATCGCCTTCGCCTTTACCAAGGTTGGCATCAAGCAGGAACTTGTCGCCAATGTTGAGGAAGACTTTCCCCTCTTTGAAGGTCGATACACGAATTTTTGGACCCTGCAGGTCCCCTAGAATAGCAACATGACGTCCCAGTTTTGCCGCAATCTCGCGCACTTTATCTGCACGCAGCTTGTGATCTTCTGGCGTGCCGTGGGAGAAGTTCATACGTACCACGTTAGCGCCAGCAGCGATGATCTTTTCAAGGTTATTATCGCGGTCGGTAGCTGGACCCAAGGTGGTAACGATTTTAGTTCTGCGAAGCCTTCTGGACATGTATTACTCCGTTGACTGAAACAACCAGGTGTTGCGTGAATATGAATTCGGCAGTTCTGCGCGCCGATTTGGCAAATCAAAAACTTAACCGAATGCCGTAATGAATTACAACGCTGTTATAAAATTTTAATGTTTATCGCTCCCGGTCAGGAGCTCCTTATCAAAACGCGATTCTTTAAGCGCTTCCTTGACTCGCTTCAAGTTATCTCTGAATTTTGCTCCCCGACGTAGGGTAAATCCTGTCGCCAGCACGTCGATCACCGTGAGCTGGGCCAAACGCGAGACCATCGGCATATAGATGTCGGTATCTTCCGGCACGTCCAGGGTGATGGCCAGCGTCGCTTCCCGGGCCAGCGGCGTGCCCGCCGAGGTGATGGCAATGACCATGGCATCGCTCTCGCGGGCCAGCTGTGCCAGCTCCACCAGGCTTTTGGTTCGGCCGGTGTGGGAGATCAGCACCACCACGTCATCTTCATTGCAGTTCATGCAGCTCATGCGCTGCAGGACGATGTCATCGGTGTAGACCACCGGCACGTTGAAGCGGAAGAATTTGTTCATGGCGTCGTGCGCAACCGCTGCCGAGGAGCCAAGGCCAAAGAAGGCGATCTTCTTCGCCTGGGTGAGCAGATCGACGGCGCGGTTAACGGCGGGCATATCCAACGACTGGCGCACGTGATCCAGGCTGGCCATTGCCGACTCAAATATTTTACCGGTATAGGCCTCAACGCTGTCATCTTCATCGACATTGCGATTAACATAGGGCGTGCCGTTAGCCAGGCTCTGGGCGAGATGCAGCTTGAAATCAGGGAAGCCACGGGTTTCCATGCTGCGGCAGAAACGGTTTACCGTGGGTTCGCTGACCCCGGCCTCCTGCGCCAGCGCAGCGATGCTGGAGTGGATGGCCTGGTCCGGCGAGGTGAGTATGACTTCCGCCACTTTTCGTTCGGATTTGCTAAGGTGTTCCAGCTGAGACTGAATTTTTTCCAGCATGTTCATTATTAACGGGGTGCCCATGGCTAAAATCAACTTCAACAACGGATGAAATTGTGCTGCGGTTCAGTCGATATTACCCTTGTGGGACCAGGAAAGGTAAAGAACAGCGGGAAAACGTGTTGTTTTTTTTCATTACATGATCAGAGTCGGATTTTAGCTACTCGATTCCAGACAAAATCCCTGATTTTTCAGGGCGATTTACCCATTTTTTAGCCGCCTGAGCGAAAGCGCACGGTAGGATAAGCGGTAACGGTTTCGGGTTTTACGTAAAAGCAGTACAGTGCAGTGTAATAAAATTACAGCTATGCCCTGGCGAAAGTACCAGGGCAGCCAACTGAGGAGAATGACATGGCGGTAACGCAAACAGCCCAGGCATGTGACCTGGTCATTTTCGGCGCGAAAGGCGATCTTGCACGCCGGAAATTGCTGCCTTCCCTGTATCAGCTAGAAAAAGCAGGCCAGATCCACCCGGAGACGCGTATCCTTGGGGTAGGGCGTGCGGACTGGGATAAAGAGAAGTACACCGAAATCGTGCGGGAAGCGCTCGAGACCTTCATGAAAGAGAAAATCGATGAAAGCCTCTGGGATACGCTCAGCGGACGCCTCGATTTCTGTAACCTTGACGTCAACGATACCACCGCATTTACCCGTCTCGGTGACATGCTCGATCAGAAGAATCGCGTTACCATCAACTACTTCGCTATGCCGCCGAGCACCTTTGGCGCTATCTGCAAAGGCCTGGGTGAAGCAAAACTCAACGCCAAACCAGCGCGCGTGGTGATGGAAAAACCGCTGGGCACCTCCCTCGACACCTCCCGTGAAATCAACGACCAGGTGGGCGAGTACTTTGAAGAGTGCCAGGTTTACCGTATCGACCACTACCTCGGTAAAGAGACGGTGCTGAACCTGCTGGCGCTGCGCTTTGCTAACTCGCTGTTCGTCAACAATTGGGACAACCGCACCATCGACCACGTGGAGATCACCGTGGCGGAAGAGGTCGGCATCGAAGGCCGCTGGGGCTATTTCGACCAGGCCGGACAGATGCGCGACATGATCCAGAACCACCTGCTCCAGGTTCTCTGCATGATCGCCATGTCGCCGCCGTCGGATCTCTCTGCGGACAGCATTCGTGATGCGAAAGTGAAGGTGCTGAAATCGCTGCGCCGTATTGACCGCTCGAACGTACGTGAAAAAACCGTGCGCGGTCAGTACACCGCCGGTTTTGCCCAGGGCAAGAAAGTGCCGGGCTATCTGGAAGAAGAGGGCGCAAACAAAACCAGCAACACCGAAACCTTCGTGGCGATCCGCGTGGATATCGACGACTGGCGCTGGGCCGATGTGCCGTTCTACCTGCGTACCGGCAAACGCCTGCCGACCAAGTGCTCTGAAGTGGTGGTCTACTTTAAAACTCCGCCGCTGAACCTGTTTAAAGAGTCCTGGCAGGATCTGCCCCAGAACAAGCTCACCATCCGCCTGCAGCCGGACGAGGGCGTGGATATCCAGATCCTCAACAAGGTTCCGGGTCTTGATCACAAGCATAACCTGCAAACCACCAAGCTGGATCTGAGCTACTCCGAAACCTTTAACGAAACCCATTTAGCTGATGCTTACGAGCGTCTGCTGCTGGAGACGATGCGCGGCATCCAGGCGCTGTTTGTGCGTCGCGACGAGGTAGAAGAGGCGTGGAAATGGGTCGACTCCATTACCGAAGCCTGGGCGATGGATAACGAGTCACCGAAGCCTTACCAGGCCGGTACCTGGGGTCCTGTTGCATCGGTGGCGATGATCACCCGCGACGGCCGCTCCTGGAACGAATTCGAGTAACTCACGCCTCCTGTTAAGACGGCCCTGCGGGGCCGTTTTTTTTGTTTATTACGCTCCTATTTTACCGGTAACATGATCTAACACAGATTCCTGCACAATTTTCACTCTTTTGCATCGCCCCCGGATTCACCCGTAACGCTTTTTTTATTACACTGGCTGAAGCGATTTTGCCTCCGGCCTGCGGTGGATGAGTAGTTTTTGCATCATCATTTTCACGACCACGCTGCCGTCCGGGACACCTTATTTTCAGGAGCCTTTATGAACTCGACATTGTTACGGGTAACAAAACGTATTATCGATCGTTCTCATGCCACCCGCAGCGCCTACCTTGCCCGCATCGAACAAGCGAAAAGCAATACCGTTCATCGTTCGTCGCTGGCCTGCGGTAACCTGGCCCACGGTTTCGCCGCCTGCCAGCCGGAGGACAAGGCCTCGCTGAAAAGCATGCTGCGTAACAACGTCGCCATTATCACCTCCTACAACGATATGCTCTCCGCGCACCAGCCCTATGAACGCTACCCTGATATTATTCGTAAAGCCCTGCACTCGGTTAACGCCGTAGGCCAGGTCGCGGGCGGTGTTCCGGCCATGTGCGATGGCGTGACCCAGGGCCAGGACGGCATGGAGCTCTCCCTTCTCAGCCGCGAAATCATCGCTATGTCTGCCGCCGTCGGCCTGTCGCATAATATGTTTGACGGGGCGCTCTACCTCGGCGTCTGCGATAAAATCGTCCCAGGCCTGGCGATGGCCGCGCTGTCGTTTGGTCACCTGCCAGCGCTGTTTGTGCCGTCAGGCCCGATGGCCAGCGGCCTGCCGAATAAAGAGAAGGTGCGGATCCGCCAGCTTTATGCGGAAGGTAAAGTGGACCGCATGGCGCTGCTGGAGTCCGAGGCGGCTTCCTACCATGCCCCTGGCACCTGCACCTTCTACGGCACGGCCAATACCAACCAGATGGTTATTGAATTTATGGGCATGCAGCTGCCGGGCTCGTCATTTGTCCATCCTGACGCGCCGCTGCGTGAAGCTCTGACCGTAGCGGCCGCACGCCAGGTAACGCGTTTGACCGGCAACGGCAACGAGTGGATGCCGCTCGGCAAGATGATCGATGAGAAGGTGGTGGTTAATGGCATTGTCGCCCTGCTGGCGACCGGGGGCTCTACTAACCACACCATGCACCTGGTGGCGATGGCGCGGGCGGCGGGCATCATCATCAACTGGGATGACTTCTCTGAACTCTCGGAAGTGGTTCCCCTGATGGCACGCCTGTACCCGAACGGCCCGGCGGATATCAACCACTTCCAGGCGGCGGGCGGTGTGCCGGTGCTGATGCGCGAGCTGCTGAAGGGCGGCCTCCTGCATGAAGATGTGAATACCGTGGTGGGCCACGGGCTGTCACGCTACACCCTTGAGCCGTGGTTGAACGAGGGCGAGCTGGACTGGCGCGAGGGGGCCAGCGCCTCCCTGGATAGCGATATCATTGCCTCTATCGACAAGCCGTTCTCGCACCACGGCGGCACGAAAGTGCTTAGCGGCAACCTGGGGCGTGCGGTTATGAAAACCTCTGCCGTTCCGGTCGAGAACCAGGTCGTTGAGGCCCCGGCGGTAATTTTTGAGAGCCAGCACGACGTGTTACCGGCATTTGAAGCCGGGCTGCTTGACCGTGACTGCGTGGTTGTTGTCCGACATCAAGGGCCAAAAGCGAACGGCATGCCAGAATTACATAAACTGATGCCGCCACTTGGTGTATTATTGGACCGCCGTTTCAAAATCGCATTAGTCACCGATGGACGGCTCTCCGGCGCATCAGGTAAAGTACCGTCGGCGATCCATGTGACACCAGAAGCGTATGACGGCGGGTTGCTGGCAAAAGTACGCGAGGGCGATATCATCCGCGTCAATGGACAGACAGGGGAGCTCACTCTGCTGGTGGATGAAACCGAGCTTGCTGCACGTCAGCCGCACATTCCTGACCTGAGTAGCGCGCGTGTCGGTACTGGCCGCGAAATGTTTAGCGCACTGCGTGAAAAACTCTCCGGTGCGGAGCAGGGCGCAACCTGTATCACTTTTTAAACTGATTAATTTTTTTAGATCGGGCGAGAGAAAAACTCTGATGAAAAACTGGAAAACGAGTGCTGAAGCAATCCTGAAAACGGGTCCTGTTGTACCGGTTATCGTGGTGAACAAACTGGAACATGCTGTACCGATGGCGAAAGCCCTGGTGGCCGGTGGCGTTCGCGTGCTGGAAGTCACTCTGCGTACCGCCTGCGCCATGGATGCGATCCGCGCCATTGCGAAAGAAGTCCCGGAAGCAATCATTGGTGCCGGTACGGTACTGAACCCGCAGCAGCTGGCGGAAGTGACCGAAGCTGGCGCGCAGTTTGCTATCAGCCCAGGCCTGACCGAGCCGCTGCTGAAAGCAGCAACCGAAGGCACCATCCCGCTGATCCCAGGCATCAGCACCGTGTCTGAACTGATGCTCGGCCTCGACTACGGTCTGAAAGAGTTCAAATTCTTCCCGGCGGAAGCTAACGGCGGCACCAAAGCGCTGCAGGCGATTGCTGGCCCGTTCTCGCAGGTGCGTTTCTGCCCGACCGGCGGCATCTCTCCGGCCAACTACCGTGACTACCTGGCGCTGAAAAGCGTGCTGTGCATCGGTGGCTCATGGCTGGTACCGGCTGACGCGCTGGAAGCAGGTGACTACGATCGCATTACCAAACTGGCTCGCGAAGCGGTAGAAGGCGCGCAGCAGTAAGGTCTTGTTCTGCCGGGTGGCGGCTTCGCCTTACCCGGCCTACAAACGGCTTGATACCGTAGGCCCGCGCAAGCGAAGCGCCGCCGGGTAATGCCAACAAAAACGGGCCATATGGCCCGTTTTTTTATCCTGCGACCTGTACGCCTGCGGCGGCATGCTTAGCCCGTTCTACCGCATCCTCGATGCTTTCACCGGTGGCTAACGCCACGCCTAAGCGCCGCGTGCCGTCGATCTCCGGCTTGCCGAACAGGCGCAGCTGAAGACCCGCGCCCACCGCCACCTGCACGTTATCAAAGGTCACATTATCGCTCTTTAACACAGGCAGGATCACCGCCGAAGCTGACGGACCGTACTGACGCACGCCGCCTACCGGCAGACCGAGAAAGGCGCGTACGTGCAGAGCAAACTCTGAGAGATCCTGCGAGATCAGCGTGACCATGCCGGTATCGTGTGGACGCGGTGATACCTCGCTGAAGATCACTTCATCACCGCAGACAAACAGCTCCACGCCGAACAGCCCGTAGCCGCCCAGCGCCAGCACGACTTCCTGAGCAATGGCCTGGGCGCGGGAGAGAGCCAGCTCGCTCATCTGCTGCGGCTGCCAGGATTCACGGTAGTCGCCATCCTCCTGGCGATGGCCGATAGGATCACAGAAGTGCACCCCGTCAACGGCGCTCACGGTGAGGAGGGTAATTTCAAAGTCAAACTTCACTACCCCTTCGACAATCACGCGTCCCGCTCCAGCGCGCCCGCCGAGCTGGGCGTACTGCCAGGCATCGTGCAGCTGATCGGCACTGCGAATAAAGCTCTGGCCCTTGCCGGAGGAGCTCATCACCGGTTTAATAATGCACGGTAGCCCGAGCGCAGCAACCGCCTCTCTAAACGCAGTTTCGCTGTCGGCGAAGCGGTAGGTTGAGGTCGGCAGGCGCAGCTCTTCAGCCGCCAGGCGGCGGATCCCCTCCCGGTTCATGGTCAGCTTCGCGGCGCGGGCGCAGGGCACGACCTGCTGGCCCTGGGCCTCCAGCTCAAGCAGCGTATCGGTGGCGATAGCTTCGATCTCCGGCACGATAAAATCCGGTTGCTCCTGCGCCACTAAGGCTTTTAACGCCTCGCCATCTAGCATGTTGATCACGTGCGAACGATGGGCGACGTGCATTGCTGGAGCGTCTGCATAGCGGTCCACCGCAATCACTTCAATGCCCAGACGCTGGCACTCAATCGCTACCTCTTTACCCAGCTCTCCAGAGCCCAACAGCATTACACGCGTGGCTGCCGGACGCAGCGCCGTACCTAAAAAAGTCATACTATCCACCCGTTTAAAAATTTCGGACTATTATACACGAAAACGTTTGCGTGTCTTTTTTCGGCTTGCATTCCTGCAGGGAAATGCTTACTATTATACTGTATAAATAAACAGGTAAATGAGGCTGCATTATGGCGGTTGAAGTCAAATACGTGGTAATCCGCGAAGGTGAGGAAAAAATGTCTTTTGCCAGCAAAAAGGAAGCCGATGCGTACGACAAAATGCTCGATCTGGCGGAAGTACTGGAAGGCGTGCTGGTAAATGCCCCCGTTACGTTTGATGACGCGCAGCGCGAGCAGATGGCGCTGTGGCTGGCAGAGCAGAAAGAGACCCTCAGTGCGGTCTTCCGCTCCGGTAAGCTGCCGGATCCTGATGCCGCGCCAGTCAAAAGCGATACCGTAACGGATATGCCGACGGCGAAGCGTAGCAAAGTAGCCTAACCGCGGCTTGCGCTGCCGGTAATTTGTACCATGCTTTGTGTGGGTTATGCGCACAGGAGATAAGCATGAACAAATTTGGATTACTGCTCGGCCTTGCCCTGCTGGCCGGCAGCGTTAGCGTACAGGCTGCCAATAGTAAATCAGTGAAGTTTCCCAGCTGCGAAGGGCTGGATGCCGCCGGTATCGCCGCTAGCGTCAAGCGCGACTATCAGCAAAACCGCATTGCGCGCTGGGCCGACGATCAGGAGACGCTGGGGCAGGCCGATCCCGTTGCCTGGATCAACGTCAAAGAGATTACCGGGAAAGAGGATAAGTGGACCGTTCCGCTGACCGTTCGCGGTAAAAACACCGATATTCACTATCAGGTGGCGGTTGACTGCAAAGGCGGTAAGGCTGTCTATACCCATCGTTAATCCTCCCCGCATTTTCGCTTCTTTAGTCAGCTTAGACATTTCCTGACACCCCCTCGCTTACTCTGTGGTTTGACACAGGATAATCGGGGGGAACTATGACTAACTGGATGAATCAACTGCAGTCGCTACTGGGCCAGAAAGGGGCGTCCGCTTCATCGGGTGATGGGCAGGGACTCAGCAAGCTGCTTGTGCCCGGCGCACTGGGTGGCCTGGCGGGGCTGCTGGTCTCGAACTCCTCTTCCCGTAAGCTGCTTACGAAATACGGGACCAGCGCGCTGCTGATGGGCGGCGGAGCCGTTGCCGGCACGGTATTGTGGAATAAATACAAAGATCGCGTGCGCAGTACGCACCAGGATGAGCCGCAGTTTGGTCAGCAGAGCTCGCCGCTGGATGTGCGCACTGAACGTCTGATCCTCGCGCTGGTCTTTGCCGCGAAAAGCGACGGCCACATTGATGCCCGCGAGCGCGAAGCCATCGATGCGCAAATGCGGGAGGCGGGCGTTGAGGAGCAGGGCAGAGCGCTGGTGGCGCAGGCTATCGAGCAGCCGCTCGATCCTCAGCGGTTAGCCCGTGACGTGCGTAACGAGGAGGAGGCGCTGGAACTGTACTTCCTCAGCTGTGCGGCTATCGATATCGATCACTTTATGGAGCGCAGCTATCTCAACGCCCTCGGTGACGCCTTGAAGATCCCGCAGGACGTGCGCGACGGCATAGAACAGGACCTGAAAGCGCAAAAAAGCGCGCTGCCAGGCTAGCTTACACGCGTTGGTGGCGCGTTTCGCTTGCAACATGCGTGGGTTTTGCCACCCTTATAGGGTGTAAACTGAAAAGATAACGCTATGCCACCAAAAGCAAAAATAGTACCGCACGTCATGACGCTGCATGGCGATACGCGAACAGACGACTACTACTGGCTGCGCGACGATACGCGTTCGGATCAGGATGTCCTGGATTATTTGCACCAGGAGAATGACTACGGGCGCGACGTCATGGCCTCGCAGCAGGCGTTACAGGAACGCCTGCTCAAAGAGATAGTCGACCGTCTTCCCCAGCGCGAAGTTTCCGCCCCCTATACCCGCAACGGCTACCGCTACCGGTACGTCTATGAGCCGGGGTGCGAGTACGCCATCTATCAGCGCCAGTCGGTGCTTAGCAGCGAGTGGGATGAGTGGCAGGTGCTGCTGGATGCCAACAAGCGCGCCGCCCACAGTGAGTTCTATACCCTGGGCGGGCTGGCCGTATCGCCAGACAATAAGATCATGGCGCTGGCGGAGGACTACCTCTCCCGGCGGCAATATGGCCTGCGCTTTCGTAATCTGGAGACCGGAAACTGGTATCCAGAGATGCTGGATAACGTCACGCCGGACTTCGTCTGGATCAACGACTCCGAAACGCTCTACTACGTGCGCAAGCATGCCAAAACGCTGCTGCCTTATCAGGTATGGCGACACACCATCGGTACGCCTGCCTGCCAGGATGAGCTGGTCTATGAGGAGAAGGACGAGACCTACTACGTCAGCCTGCATAAGACGACCTCCCAGCACTATGTAATTATCTATCTGGCCAGCGCCACCACCAGCGAATGTCTGCTGCTGGATGCCGAGCTGCCGGATGCCCAGCCGATCATGTTTCTGCCCCGGCGCAAAGATCACGAGTACAACCTCGATCACTACCAGCACACGTTCTATCTGCGCTCAAACCGCGAAGGGAAAAACTTCGGCCTCTATCGCACTAAGGTGCGTAATGATAAGCAGTGGGAGGTGCTGATCCCGCCCCGGGATCACATCATGCTGGAGGGCTTTACGCTGTTTACCGACTGGCTGGTGGTGGAAGAGCGCCAGCGTGGCTTAACCAGTCTGCGGCAGATCAACCGTAAAACCCGCGAAGTGACCGGTATCGCCTTTGACGATCCGGCCTATGTAACCTGGCTGGCCTATAATCCCGAGCCGGAAACCTCCCGGCTACGCTATGGCTACTCCTCTATGACGACGCCGGATACGCTGTTTGAGCTGGATATGGATACCGGTGAACGGCGGGTGCTCAAGCAGACGGAGGTTCACGGCTTTGATGCCAGCCAGTACCGCAGCGAACATCTGTGGATCAAGGCGCGTGACGGCGTAGAGGTTCCCGTCTCGCTGGTCTATAACCGAAAACACTTCCGCAAGGGGCAGAATCCGCTGCTGGTCTACGGCTACGGCTCCTACGGCACCAGCATCGATGCCGACTTCAGCAGCAGCCGCCTGAGCCTGCTGGATCGCGGCTTTGTCTATGCCATCGCCCATATTCGCGGCGGCGGAGAGCTGGGCCAGCACTGGTATGAGGACGGTAAGTTCCTTAAAAAGAGAAACACCTTTAACGACTATATTGACGTCTGTGACGCGCTGCTGGCGCAGGGCTATGGCTCCACACGCTACTGCTACGGCATGGGCGGCAGTGCGGGCGGGATGCTGATCGGCACCGTAATTAACGAGCGCCCGGGCCTGTTCCATGGGGCGATCGCCCAGGTACCCTTTGTGGACGTAGTGACTACCATGCTGGACGAGTCGATTCCGTTAACCACCGGCGAGTTTGAGGAGTGGGGCAATCCGCAGGACGAGACCTACTATCACTACATGAAAAGCTACAGCCCATACGATAACGTCAGCGCTCAGGCCTATCCGCACCTGCTGGTGACAACCGGCCTGCATGACTCCCAGGTACAGTACTGGGAGCCCGCCAAGTGGGTGGCGAAGCTGCGGGCAACAAAAACCGATGATAACCTGCTGCTGCTTTGTACGGATATGGATGCGGGCCACGGTGGGAAGTCGGGCCGCTTTAAATCCTATGAAGGCGTCGCGCTGGAGTTTGCTTTCCTTGTGGCGCTGGCGCAGGGCACGCTGCCGGGCAAGAAAAGCTAATATTCATCGAGATTAGTTTTCATCTAAATAGTGCTTTAGCGTCAGCCGCAGTTCGGGGCTCATGCGCTCAAGGTTGTTGTACAGCCAGCGCAGGTATCCCGGATCGCGGTCGGCGATGTCGGATACCGCTTTGCCGCGATATTTGCCAAAGGTAAAGGTCGTCATCAGGGCAGGGCGACCAGTAATCGTCGCCATCTGGTCCGGCGTCCAGCCCGACGTCTCCATGATGTCAATCAGCAGCGCGGCGGTGATATAGCAATCATACAGCGCCCGGTGATGATGCAGCCCCGGCGGCGTCTGTACGCTCAGCTTGCGCGACTTGTAGAGCGCCATGTTGCTGTACTGGATCCCCGGCCACAGGCGACGGGCCAGCTTCATGGTGCAGATCCACTCTCCGGGCATCTCCGGCAGCACGCGGCGATCGAAGCTGGCGTTGTGCGCGACGTACCAGCTGCTGCCCAGGTAGTGGGGCAGTATCTCTTCAATCCACGGCTGATCGGCCACCATCTCTTCAGTGATGCGGTGGATCGCCATCGCCTGATGGCTGATGGGGCGATCCGGACGCACAAGGTGGCTCATCGGATTCACTATCTGACCATCGATGACATCCACCGAGGCAATTTCAACGATGCCGCCCTGCAGGCCACAGGTTTCAGTATCGATTACGCGTAACATCCTCTTCTCCAGCAACCGGGTCGATTATTTGATTTTAGGCTCGTAGGGCAGGCGTGAGAGCGACACGGATGCCAGACGATGGGCAATCAGCCGCTCGCGAAACCAGTCCCGCAGGTGAGCGGGCTGTTCGCGCTCCACCACCTCTGCGATAACCGGCATATTGTAACGCTCTTTAAAGGCCACGCCAGCGGCCGCCAGGTCAACGTTCACTTTGTCCATCTCGTCCTGAGGCAGTAGTGCAAGATTGGTTTTCATAGGTCCTCCCGGTTTAACGGCGCAAAAGTACTAAGCCTGCTGCAGAAAGGCAAGTCCGTATCGGTACAGACTCGACTGCACCATTATACAGAGTTATTCTTTGTCCTATAGACATAACAAAAGGGAATAGAACGATGGGTTTTACCGCTAAGTCTACCTGCCGCACGCTGCTGCTGTTGGCCTCTCTCGCTGCCTCGCCCGCGGTTTTCGCGCATGCTCACCTGAAACATCAGTATCCGGCCGCCGATGCGAACGTCACCGCGGCGCCGCAGGCGCTGACCCTCAATTTTTCCGAGGGCATTGAACCCAAGTTCAGCGGCGTAAAGGTAACCGGCTCACAGCAGCAGGCGGTAAAAATCGGTGCGGTAAAGCGTAACGACAACGACAAAACGCAGCTTATTGCACCCATCGAACAGGCACTCACGCCCGGTGAGTATACCGTAGAGTGGCACGTTGTCTCCGTTGATGGGCATAAAACGCAGGGCAGCTACCGGTTCAGCGTGAAGTAATATGCTCGCGCTTTGCTACGTTGGCCTGCGGTTTATCCATTTTCTGAGCCTGATGTTGGTATTTGGCAGCAGCGCCTTTGCGCACTGGCTTGCTGACCCGACGATCCGCCCCGCGCTCCAGCGACGTTTTATGCCTATGCAGCGCGGCGCGCTGGCGCTGGCATTTTTCTCTGCGCTGCTGATGTTTGCCGTGCAGGGCGGTATGATGGGCAGCGGCTGGCACGATGTCTGGCAGCCGGATATTTGGCTGGCGGTAAGCGAAACGCAATTTGGCAGCGTCTGGCTATGGCAGATTGTTCTCGCGCTGTCAGCGCTGCTGCTGGGCGTGATGTATCAGCAGGGGCGGGTACTGCTGCTGGTAACCGCCCAACTTCTGCTGCTGGCGAATACCGGCCATGCGGCGATGCATGATGGAGCAACGGGGGTACTTACCCGGCTTAACTATGCCGTGCATCTTCTGTGTGCCGCCGCATGGTTTGGCGGACTGCTGCCGGTACTGTATTGTATGCAGCGGGTAAAAACGCACAGTCGCCTGCCGGCGATAAACAGCCTGATGCGCTTCTCCCGTTACGGACATCTGGCGGTCGCAGGGGTGTTACTCACCGGCATCATCAACGCGCTTCTTATTCAGGGCGTGGTGCTGCCATGGCACAGTTCCTATGGCCAGCTGCTGCTGGTCAAATGCATATTAGTGCTCCTGATGGTGATGATTGCCCTGATAAACCGCTATGTGCTGGTGCCGCGTTTTCGCGTGCAGGAAGCTCAGGCGCACGCGGCGTTTATCCGGATGACGCAAGCTGAAGTGGTTCTCGGCATTGTGGTGCTGGCAACGGTCAGCCTGTTTGCGACACTTGAACCTTTTTGAATAACTGGCGAAAAAATGAAAAAAAGTATTCTCACTCTTCTGTTACTCACCTGTTCTGCCAGTGCACTGGCCGCGCCGCAGGTGATCACCGTAAGCCGCTTAGATATGGGTAAAGAGAAATGGGCGTTTAACCGTGAAGAGGTGATGCTCACCTGCCGCCCTGGCCATGCGCTGTTTGCTATCAACCCGAGCACGCTGGTGCAGTATCCGCTTAACGATGCTGCGGAGCAGCAGGTCGCAAAAGGTCAGAACAGCGGCCAACCTATCTCCACTATTCAGGTTGACGATCCCGCTAAGCCTGGGGAAAAGATGAGCCTTGCCCCGTTTATCGAGCGGGCTGAAACGCTCTGCTAATGTCGGCTTGATCCATAACAAAAAACCGCAGGCTTCAGTAACGAAGCGTTGCGGTTTTTTTGTTTACCTTCGTGACAATCACTCTTTTTTTCCTGCCACAGAGAGTGTGGACTGGAAAAGCTGGCGCTGTCATCTATTCTTAAAGTGCCAGGCGTAGTTAGCCTGCATTAATGCCAACTTTTAGCGCACGGCTCTCTCCCAAGAGCCATTTCCCTGGACCGAATACAGGAATCGTATTCGGTCTTTTTTTATCTCTTTCCTGAGTTAACCATACCATATTCAACCCGCCGGGCGTCCAGCGTTTTTTTGGTTAATATTGTGGGAAATTAAAAATCGCTAAACTCCTGAGCCGGGCGCCAGAAGCCGTCGACAAAGTCCTCTACCGGATAGCAGCCGCCGTGACGGATGCGCTGCTCCTCCATAGAGACCAGACACTGCTGTTCGGTATTGTAGACATCGATAACGATGTCATCGCAGCCACCATCCAGGTAGCAAATAAAGAGAACCAGCGCGACCATTCCATCCTCACTTCCGTACCGCTTAGGTTAAGTGTAGGGGATGAAGGTAAAGAGAGGAAATTTCAGGAACAAATAACCCGCCGGGCGGCGGGTTCAATGGCTATCAGCCGAGGCGCAGGATCCAGGTATCGGTTTGTTCGTCATAGTGCTCACGGTACAGCACGGACTGTTCACCGTTGAGCAGCGCCGGAATGCTGGTCTCGGCATCCCAGGCATCAAGCTGCATACATAAATCGGGATCGGAGCTGCATGGAATGCGTAACGTCCGCTCTCCTGGCCCATCGCCTTGCAGCTCAGCATCATCTATCTCAAATTGGCCAATGCGCACGCTGGTTTTCGTCATAATGCTCTCCATTGATCTGCGAAATGTGGTACGACCAGTAAAGTCACCCCATTTTTCAGCCTGGTACAACATTACCTATCCCGCCAGTCAAAAAGTGCGCTTTTTTTCTGGAGTTACGCTTTGCTGGCAAACAGACGACCATCGCGAACCAGTTCTCGCGGGTAGCTGTTCTTAAGGCGCGAGCCGACTTTTTTTGCCATGCCCAGGGGCTGCCCCTGAAACGTCACAATCACCTCGTCATGCGCGATTGTCGCCTGCGGGTAGATATCCCGGCCGCGATACCACTCTTCTGCTTCAGCAGGGGTGAGTTCAAAGGCCAGCGGATTATCGGTTCCGGCAAGAGCAATCACCGCCTCGTGCTGCCAGCGGTAGCCTTTGTTGTGGGTCTCGGCGAGCTTGAGGCCGATGCGCGAGAAGCGGACTTTTCCGGTCAACGCTTCGATCTGTGCCGGGAAGAGCCACAGCTCTTTATCACGCTGCCAAAGGCGTAACGTGTCGTTCCACTGTAGCCCGGAGGCCGCTGCGGCCTGGGTTATCTGGGCGCTCTCACGGCCTTTGACTGGCGTGAAGGGGAATTTACCCATCTTGTAGCCGGGCGCGGGCAGCGCCTCGACCGACGCCGTTTTACGTAGCCGCGCGACAAAGAACCCTTCGCAGTCGAAAATTTGCGGGAAGACGTGCAGGAAGCCGTCGGGGGTCAGCGCCTGTGCCGCGCCGGTAAACAGCTGCTCCAGCGGCAGAAACTCAACCGCATCGGGGTAACGGGCCTTGAGCCAGTGGCAAATCGCTTCGTTCTCGTCCCGGTTTAGGGTGCAGGTCGAGTAGACCAGCGTTCCGCCGGGACGCAGGGCGTGAAAGGCGCTGTCGATCAGCTCCCGCTGGGTAGCGGCGATCTCTTGATTGCTGGCAACGGACCAGTTTTTCAAGGCATCGGGATCTTTTCGCACCACGCCTTCACCGGAGCAGGGGGCGTCCAGCAGGATGGCGTCAAAGGTCTCGGGCAGCGCTGCGCCGAATACTCGACCATCAAAGTGGGTCAGGGCCACGTTGCCGATCCCGCAGCGGCTGATGTTGGCATGCAATACCTTCACCCGGCTGGCGGAAAACTCGTTGGCGAGGATCGCCCCGCCGTTATCCATCCGCGCGGCGATCTGGGTGGTTTTCGAGCCGGGGGCGGCGGCAACGTCCATCACCCGCTGAGGCTGGTTGCCGTCGGCGAAGAGGGCGCTAACCGGCAGCATTGAGCTGGCTTCCTGAATGTAAAACAGTCCGCTGAGGTGCTCGGCGGTGCTGCCAAGGGGCAGGGACTCTTCATCTTCACGCTCGATCCAGAATCCCTCTTCGCACCACGGAACCGGCGTCAGCTGCCAGCCATAGGGGGCGACCAGGTCCAGAAACACTGCCACGGAAATTTTAAGCGTGTTGACCCGAATGCTGCGGCGCAACGGACGCTGGCAGGCGGCAATAAAGTCATCGAAGGGGAGATGCGTCGGCATAGCCAGACGCATCTGCGCAAGAAATTCTTCAGGAAGATAGACAGCGTTGTGAGCCACGAATTACACCACCAGCAATAAAACAGGGGGCGCAGTGTAGCATAAAACGCTCCGGCGCAGCAGACGCGCCGGAGCAGAGGCTTAGCGTGGCAGGGCAGTGCCCCAGGTGCGCCACTCTTTCGGCTCGCTATCCTGCAGCAGGAAGTGTTTGCCGGTTTGCGCCTTCGGTGCCAGCGGGGTCCCCGGTGGGGTGGCGAACGCAATACCGCCGCGGATGAACTGGTTAAAGGTGCCGGTTTTCACAACGCCGCCCACCAGACCGAAGTCCAGCGAGTAGCCGGAGGCCAGCCAGAACACCGAGTTGTTACGCACCAGGTGCTGGAAGCGCTTGCTGATGCGCAGGCCCACCATAACCCGGTCCGAGAGCGTGCCCAGGGTCAGGCCGGTCACGGTACCCACCTCAATGCCGCGGAACAGCACCGGCGTACCGATGTTCAGCCCGCCCGCTTCAGGCGCTTCAACCACAATGCTCAGGCCGTCGACATAGCGTGAGTCAGCAATGGTGGCTTCCTGCAGTTCAAACTCCCGGCGGGCGCTGCCGCCTCGGCCCGGTTCAACGTTGATATAGGGCTGCAGAATAGTATCCAGATGCTCAACCCCGGCCGCGGAGATCTGTGGCGTAATCACCGAGAAGCGCGTACCGCTGCGGGCAAAGGTGTTCACATACTCTGGATAGAGTACGGCGGTGGCCTGCACTTCGTTACGCTCGGTAATCAGCTCCAGATCCTGCACCTGGCCAATATCAATGCCGAGGTATTTGATCGGCATGCCAGGGGCAAGCTTGCCTGCATCAAAGGCGTGAAGCTTGATCTGACCGCCCACGGCACGCGCCGCTGTCTCTGACGGGAAGAGGATCCGCTTATCGCCTTTACGGGTGGAGGCGTTGGCACCGTTGAGGTTATCAAAGCTCACCGCACCCTTGATGGCTCTGGCAAGCGGGGAGGCCTGCACCGTTAGCCCGCTGCCGTTGAGCTGCACTTTCGCGCCGCCTTCAGCCCAGAAGACGCTGTTAGGCGTCAGCAGGGATTGATACTCTGGCTTAACGTGCAGCTGAATATCAAATGCGTTAGCGCGCGGACGGACGTTGATTACCTCGCCCACCTCGAACTTACGGTAGAGCACCACCGAACCGGCCTGCACGTCAGGCAGCTTCTCGGCGGTCAGCGTTAGGGTAGTGGTCGGCAGGTCGCTGAGGCTGTTTTCTATCGCTTTGTCGATGTTAGCGAACAGCGGATAGGTGGATTTTATCTCGCCTTTGGTGCCCGGCAGGATGCGGATCCCGCCGCTGATCCACTCGTTGGCGCTGGCGGCAAGGAACTCTATGCCGTCCAGGCCGACTTTGACATCAACCCGGCTGTTAACCACAAACTTGCTGTCGCCCTGCACCAGCTCACGATACTGGGGATCGATAGCCACGGCAAAGGAGACGCCTTTTGCGGAGAGGTTGCGCTCCAGCACCTGGCCTATCCGCACCCCGTGCAGCACGATGGGCTGACCCGCGTCGATGCCGTAGCTCTCCGGCGCGGTCAGGGTTAGCGTCACGACGCCCGGCTCCTGAAGCAGGGTTTTGTCCGCGGGCAGCACGACAAAGTTATCTCGCGGCTCGCCTTCGCCTGGGACCAGTTCAAGCGTGGTGCCGGTAAGCAGCGAGCTGACGCTGGCATTGTCGAGGGAGAGCTTGGGACTGCGCATCTCAATACGGGTATTGGCCCGCAGCAGGTTTACCACGCTCGGGTCAACGGTCATCTCTCCGCTCACCGCGCCGCCGGGGTTAAGATCAAGCTTGGTCAGCTCCCCGACCTCCAGTCCCTGGTACATCAGCGGGGTAGAGCCCGCTTTCAGCCCCTCGCCGCCGGGCAGGGCGAGCTTGACGATCACCCCGCGCTGGCTGTGGGCCAGATCTTTATACAGGCCGAACTCGTCATCGCTCTCTGCCGGTTTTGATGCCTCCGGTGAGTCAAAGGCAATGGCACCGTTGACCAGCGAGGCGAGGCTCTCCAGCTCTACTTTCGCCCCGCTCAGGCCGACGTCTGCCTTCACGCCGGAGACGTTCCAGAAGCGGCTGCCTTTTTTCACCAGGCTGGTGAAGCGGCGCTCAATCAGCACATCGATGGTGACGCCCTGCTTGTTGGCATTGATCGAGTAGTCGTAAACACGACCCACGGGGATTTTACGGAAATAGACCAGCGAGCCGCTGCTCAGCGAGCCGAGATCGGGAGCGTGCAGATGGATCATCAGCTCGCCGTTGCTGAGGCGATACTTCGGCTGGGTATCAAGGGCCGTAAAGTGATCCTGCGGCTCACCCTTGCCGGGCATCATACCGATATAGTTGCCGCCGACCAGCGCATCCAGCCCGGAGATCCCCGCCAGCGACGCTTTTGGCGTCACCAGCCAGAACTGGGTATCGTTACGCAGGGCATCCTTCATATCCGCTTTAATGCTGGCCTTCACCTCAATTTTATTGAGATTTTCGCTCAGGCGGATGTCCTGAACGGTCCCCACCTCAACGCCCTGGTAGCGTACCGGCGTACGTCCGGCGACGATGCCGTCAGCCGAGACGAAATCAATGGTAATGGTGTTACCGCGATCCTCATAGCTGCTCCACAAGAGCCAGCCAGCAATCATTAATGCGATAACAGGTAGCAGCCAGAAAGGCGAAATTCGACGTTTTGTTTTAATGCGCGCTTCAGTCGGCGAAGCGGGGGTTTCCTGACTCATGTGCATCCCAAAGTAAGCGGCTGTCCAGCCATTCCACAGCAAGAATAGTCAAAATTACCGCTGCGCCGAAATAAAACGCAGCGGGACCCATAGTAAACGCGAGAAGCTGATCGCGGTTAATGAGTGACATCGTTATTGAAATCACAAACAGATCGAGCATCGACCAGCGGCCAATCCATGTCACGAAACGCAACAGCAGCAGGCGCGTGCGTAAACCCTGCTCGCATTTAAAATGGATACTCACCAGCAGTGTAAACAGGACGATGACTTTGGTAAACGGCACCAGGATACTGGCGATAAAAACAATGCCCGCGACGGCGACGTTGCTGCTCGCCAGCGACATGATCCCGGACATGATGGTATCCGCCTGCCGTGAGCCGTTGACATAGATAACCGAAATAGGCAGCAGGTTGGCGGGCAGCAGAAACACCATCGAGGCGATGAGGGCCGCCCAGCACTTTTGAATGCTGTGCCGTCTGCGGTAGCGCAGCGGAATATGGCAGCGGGGGCAGCGTCCGCGCGGATCCGGCAGGCCGGTGAAGTGGCACCCCAGACAGACGCGCAGATTTTCGTGCGGGCGCGTAGCGGGGCGCTGCGGGTAGAAACGTTCCCACAGCTGCTCAATATTGAGATGGATAAGGGTCAGGATGCTTAAGATCACCAGCGCGATGAAGGCGATCAGTCCCACCCCCGGCTGCAAATAGGCATAGTCCTGAACCTTGATAGAGGCAACGCCGATGCCGATCAGGTAGATATCCAGCATCACCCACTCCTTGAGCCTCTCCAGCATCAGCAGCACCGGGCGCAGGTTCATCCCCAGCCGGTTACCAAACCAGAGATAGGCGATGGAGGCCACCAGCACCAGCGGTGCACCGACGGTACAGAACAGCACCATAGCGGCGGTGAGCGGATCGCCCTGGGAGGTCATCTGCCAGATCCCCATCAGTAGGTTGGCATCGATGCGCACGCCCAGCAGGTAGAGGTGCAGCAGCGGCTCGCCCCACGCAAAGGGCATCAGCATCAGCATGGTGATGGCCATCGCCCCCAGCCGGGTGAGTGACCAGTCCCGGCCATCGCGGATCTTCGCATCACAGCGCGGGCAATAAGCACTTTCGTGTGATTTCATTGCGGGCAGCGCAAAAAGCGTATCGCACTGCGGGCAGCGCTGATAATGTGCTCGTGGCAGAGGGTCGCCAATAGCACGAATCGCCATTTTCTTACCGGTGACTAACTTTTGTGTTTTCAGCGCCATGACGTATTTTGGACTATGTTCGAATTAATCTATCTTAACTCATGAATGGATTATCTTGAGCATGAAGGCATTTAATGTTTATTTTAATAGGCTAGGCTACCTTTTTTTGTATGACAACAAGTGATTGAATAATGAACAAAAGTGAATTTTACGCGGAGTTGAACCGCGATTTTCAGGCATTGATGGCAGGTGAAACCAGTTTTTTAGCCACGCTGGCGAATACCAGCGCGCTGCTGTTTGAACGCCTTGAGGGCGTTAACTGGGCAGGATTTTACCTGCTGGAAGGCGATACGCTGGTGTTAGGCCCGTTCCAGGGCAAGATTGCCTGCGTGCGCATTCCGGTAGGCCGCGGCGTCTGCGGAACGGCAGTGGCGCAAAACAGCGTCCAGCGCGTGGAAGATGTCCATGCGTTTGACGGGCATATCGCCTGCGATTCTGCCAGCAACGCGGAAATTGTTCTGCCGCTGGTGGTCCAGGATAAGATTATTGGCGTGCTGGACATCGACAGCACGGTATTTTCTCGCTTCACCGCCGAGGATGAGCAGGGGCTGCGCGAGCTGGTTTCGCACCTCGAACGCCTGCTGGAAGCGACCGATTATCAAAAATTCTTTGCGAGCGACGCAGTATAATCAACGGATAACGTAGCATTTACTGATGGGGTCATTATAATGACGCCTGTTCATGCCTGCGGCTTGTTGGCAACGTCCGTTGTAATCAGGAAATTTCATGGAAAATCAACCTAAGTTGAATAGCAGTAAAGAAGTTATCGCCTTTCTGGCCGAACGTTTTCCTCACTGTTTCAGTGCAGAAGGTGAAGCGCGCCCCCTGAAAATTGGTATTTTTCAGGATCTGGTCGAGCGCGTTGAAGGAGAGATGAGCCTCAGCAAAACTCAGCTTCGTTCTGCGCTGCGTCTGTACACCTCAAGCTGGCGCTACCTGTACGGGATCAAAGCTGGTGCGACCCGCGTCGATCTCGACGGCAATCCGAGCGGTGTACTGGATGAACAGCATGTTGAGCATGCGCGTAAGCAGCTGGAAGAGGCGAAAGCCCGCGTCCAGGCCCAGCGTGCTGAACAGCAGGCCAAAAAGCGCGAAGCCGCTGCGGCTGCCGGTGAGCAGGAAGATGCGCCACGCCGCGAGCGTAAACCGCGTCCTGCACCGCGCCGTAAAGAGGGCAACGAGCAGCGTAAACCACGCGCCGACAAACCTGCCGCGAAACCACAGCGCGCACCGCGTGAAGAGCCACAACATACGCCAGTATCCGATATTACTGCGCTGAACGTGGGTCAGAACCTCAAGGTGAAAGCGGGCAACAACGCAATGGACGCCACTGTACTGGAGATCACCAAAGACGGTGTTCGTGTACAGCTGACCTCAGGCATGTCGATGATTGTACGCGCAGAACACCTGTTGTTCTGAAACGGAGGCCAGGCCCGGCATGAACACTTTGTTTAAGCGCACCGCGTTGGCTGGCCTGTTCCTGATTGCAGGACAGGCTTTTGCCGTTGAAGATATTACGCGTGCCGATCAGATTCCGGTATTAAAGGAAGAGACCCAGCATGCAACGGTCAGTGAGCGCGTTACGTCGCGCTTCACCCGTTCCCACTACCGTCAATTCGATCTCGATGAGGCATTCTCGGGCAAGATTTTCGATCGCTATTTAAACTTGCTGGACTACAGCCATAACGTGCTGCTGGCAAGCGACGTTGAGAAGTTCATGCCGAAGCGGAGCGTGCTCGGCGAGGAGCTGCGCACCGGCAAACTCGACGTGTTTTATGCGCTCTATAACCTGGCGCAGAAGCGCCGGTTTGAGCGCTATCAATATGCGCTGAAGGTGCTTGAGCGGCCGATGGATTTCACCGGCAACGACACCTTTAACGTTGACCGCAGTAAAGCGCCGTGGCCGAAAGACGACGCGGAGATGAACGCCCAGTGGGATGCCAAGGTGAAGTTCGATGAGCTGAGCCTGAAGCTGACCGGTAAGGACGAGAAAGAGATCCGCGAGACGCTGACCCGTCGCTATAAGTTCGCGATTCGCCGTCTGGCGCAAACCAACAGTGAAGATGTCTTCTCTCTGGCGATGACCGCCTTTGCCCACGAGATCGACCCGCACACTAACTATCTGTCGCCGCGTAACACCGAACAGTTCAACACCGAGATGAGCCTATCCCTTGAGGGCATCGGCGCGGTGCTGCAGATGGACGACGACTACACCGTGATTAACTCCATGGTCGCAGGCGGTCCGGCGGCGAAGAGCAAAGCCATCACCGTTGGCGACCGTATCGTTGGCGTCGGCCAGCCGGGTCAGAACATGGTGGACGTGATTGGCTGGCGTCTTGATGACGTCGTTGCCCTGATCAAAGGTCCGAAGGGGAGCAAGGTACGCCTTGAGATCCTGCCTGCCGGTAAAGGAACCAAGACCCGCATCGTGACCCTGACCCGGGAGCGTATCCGCCTTGAAGATCGCGCCGTGAAGATGTCGGTGAAAACCGTCGGCAAAGAGAAGGTGGGCGTGCTGGATATTCCTGGCTTCTACGTTGGCCTGACCGATGACGTCAAGGTACAGCTGCAGAAGCTGGAGAAACAGAACGTCAGCAGCGTGATTATCGATCTGCGTACCAACGGCGGCGGGGCCCTGACCGAAGCGGTGTCGCTCTCCGGCCTGTTTATTCCGTCCGGTCCGGTGGTGCAGGTGCGTGATAACAACGGCAAGGTGCGCGAAGACAGCGATACCGACGGCGTCGTCTACTATAAAGGCCCGCTGGTGGTGCTGGTTGACCGCTTTAGCGCCTCGGCGTCAGAGATCTTTGCTGCCGCGATGCAGGACTATGGCCGGGCGCTGATCGTCGGTGAACCGACCTTCGGTAAAGGCACGGTGCAGCAGTATCGCTCCCTTAACCGCATCTACGATCAGATGCTGCGTCCGGAGTGGCCAGCGCTGGGTTCAGTGCAGTACACCATTCAGAAATTCTACCGCGTTAACGGCGGCAGCACGCAGCGTAAGGGCGTGACGCCGGATATCATCATGCCGACCGGCAATGAAGAGACCGAAACCGGTGAGAAGTTTGAAGATAACGCGCTGCCGTGGGATAGCATCAACGCTGCGACCTTCGTGAAGTCTGGCGATCTGACGCCGCTTGGGCCGCAGCTGCTCAAGGAGCATGACGATCGTATCGCCAAAGATCCGGAGTTCCAGTACATCCTGAAGGACATTGCTCGCTTCAATGCCCTGAAAGATAAGCGGAACCAGATATCGCTCAACCTTGCCCAGCGTGAGAAAGAGAACGCCGAAGACGATGCGATTCGCCTGGCTCGCCTGAACGACCGCTTCAAGCGCGAAGGCAAGCCGGTGCTGAAGAAGCTGGACGATCTGCCGAAGGATTATCAGGAGCCGGATCCCTATCTTGATGAGACGGTGCATATCGCCCTCGACCTAGCGCATATCGAGAAAGATAGCCCGCCAGCGCAGCCCGCTAAGGCACAGTAAACCGCAACAGGCACAAGAAATTGTGCCTGTTTTTTTTAACATGCGTATCGCGGCGTAAGCCTGCCGCGTCTAAATGTAAAGTTGTGTCTTTCTGGTAACTTACGTGCGGGTTATGCTTGAAAATAGCCAATATACCCATACGATGTGGGTAGTCGCATAGTGCGTTTTGTTAAGTTGAGGTTAAAAGAAAATTATGATGCGGATCGCGCTCTTCCTGTTAACGAACCTGGCGGTGATGCTGGTCTTCGGGCTGGTGCTGAGCCTGACGGGTATTCAGTCGAGTAGCGTTCAGGGCTTGTTGATCATGGCGCTGCTGTTTGGTTTTGGCGGCTCGTTCGTTTCGCTGTTAATGTCGAAATGGATGGCCCTGAAGTCGGTCGGAGGGGAAGTCATTGAGCAGCCGCGTAACGATATGGAGCGCTGGCTGATGAACACCGTGGCGCAGCAGTCGCAGCAGGCGGGCATTGCGATGCCGCAGGTTGCCATCTATCACGCCCCGGATATTAACGCCTTTGCCACCGGTGCGCGCCGTGATGCGTCGCTGGTTGCGGTAAGTACCGGCCTGTTACAGAACATGAGCCGTGACGAAGCCGAAGCGGTTATCGCTCACGAAATCAGCCATATCGCAAACGGTGACATGGTGACCATGACCCTGATCCAGGGCGTGGTGAACACCTTCGTTATCTTTATTTCGCGTATCCTGGCGCAGATCGCCGCCGGTTTTATGGGTGGCAACCGCGACGAAGGCGAAGAGAGCAACGGCAACCCGCTGATCTACTTTGCCGTGTCGATGGTGCTGGAGCTGGTGTTTGGTATTCTGGCGAGCATTATCACCATGTGGTTCTCGCGTCACCGTGAATTCCATGCTGATGCCGGATCGGCGAAGCTGGTGGGTCGTGAGAAGATGATTGCCGCCCTGCAGCGTCTGAAAACCAGCTACGAGCCGCAGGAAGCCAGCACGATGATGGCCTTCTGCATCAACGGGAAATCCAAATCCCTGAGCGAGCTGTTTATGAGCCACCCGCCGCTGGATAAGCGTATTGAAGCCCTGCGCAGCGGTGAGTACCTGAAGTAACATAAACAGGTGTAATAAAAAGGCGCGTCAAATGACGCGCCTTTTTTATGCCTGAACATTCTGTTACGCCGGGTGGCGGCTTGCGCCTTACCCGGCCTACGGAGCCTGTAGCCCCGGTAAGCGCAGCGCCACCGGGGAAGAGCGATTTTTATGCCTGCGGTTTCTGCGTCATCCGCAGTCCACTGACGGTGGCGGCAACGGCGGCTAATACCGCCGCGAACAGCAGCGCAACGTGCGTCGCGTGATCGGTGAACAGATTAAACATCAACGCCACCATCGCGGCCCCGATGCTCTGTCCAAGCAGGCGCGCGGTGCCGAGCATGCCGCTGGCTCCGCCGCTGCGCTGGCGCGGGGCGGCGGTAATAATGGTGTGGTTATTGGGCGACTGGAACAGCCCGAAGCCCGCCCCGCAGAGCATCATCCGCCAGATGATATCCATATCCGACGGTGCCGCTGGGAGAAGCGCCAGTGCCAGCAGCCCCGCTGCCATTACCGCCAATCCCACCGCGCCCAGCAGGCCGGCGTGAACCCGCTCAATCAGATACCCCGCCAGCGGGGCCATCACCATGGTCGCCAGCGGCCACGGGGTCAGCAGTAGCCCGGTCTCTACTTCACTGCGACCCAGCACGCTTTGCATAAAGAAGGGCAGAGAGACCAGGGCCAGCATCTGGGCGCAGAATGAGCAGATCGAGGTGCAGATAGAGAGCGAAAAGAGCGGAATACGCAGTAGATCTACCGGCAGCAGCGGCACGGGCAGCCCAAGCTGGCGGCGAATAAAGAAGTAACCGACGATCACCATGGCCACTACCTCCGCAGCGATAAGCGTTAGCGACTGTCCCTGGGCAAAGCCGCTCAGCGCCAGGATCAGCAGACCGAAGGTGAGGGCGTTCATCACCGCGCTGGGCAGATCGAAGCGCGTAGTGCTGCGGCGCGGCGGGTTAGCGGGCAGGTAGCGCATCGCCAGCAGCAAGGAGACGATCCCCAGCGGCACGTTGATCAAAAAAAGCCACTGCCACGAACCCACGGCGAGGATCGCGGCGGCAATGGTGGGGCCCGCCGCCGAGGAGACCGCCACAACAAACGAGTTGATGCCCATCCCCCGACCCAGGCTGCGCTGAGGGTAGATGAGGCGAATCAGCGCCGTGTTGACGCTCATCAGCGCCGCGCCGCCGAAGCCCTGCGCGATACGGGCGAGGGTTAGCAGGGTGAGCGAGTCGGAGAGGGCGCAGAGAAACGAGGTGACGGTAAAGAACGCCAGGCCGCACTGATAAACGCGTCGATAGCCAAACATATCTCCCAGAAATGCAAAGGAGAGCAGGGAGATCACAATGGCAATCTGGTAGGCGTTCACCACCCAGATCGAACTTGCCGGGGAGACATGCAGATCGCTGGCGATAGTCGGCAGCGCCACGTTAGTGATGACGCCATCCAGCACCGCCATGGCAATACCGATGATGATGGTCAGTATCGCCCCGTAGCGCTGCGGTATCGGCAACCCTTCTGTAAAAGATTTATCCATGGGATTTATATGATTAAGCTGAAATTATTATCGTGAGAACGATTTTACCAGCCACGCGCTGTTTTTATATCGCAGATTTGTAACGAAGTTAACAAACTGCCATTGCGGGCGACCCGCGACGAAATTATAATAAAAACCTATTCTAAATTTTATAAAACACTCGCGATGAGGTGATTAATGGCAATCGCAGATTTGGACAAGCAGCCAGATTCTGTCTCTTCAGTACTGAAGGTCTTTGGCATTCTGCAGGCGCTCGGGGAAGAGCGGGAAATTGGCATTACTGAACTGTCTCAGCGTGTGATGATGTCAAAAAGCACCGTGTACCGCTTTTTGCAGACGATGAAATCCCTTGGCTACGTGGCCCAGGAGGGGGAGTCGGAGAAGTACTCCCTGACGCTTAAGCTCTTTGAACTCGGCGCGCGCGCGTTGCAAAACGTTGATTTAATTCGCAGCGCCGATATCCAGATGCGTGAGCTGTCGCGTCTGACCAAAGAGACGGTGCACCTTGGTGCGCTGGATGAAGACAGCATTGTCTACATCCATAAAATCGACTCCATGTACAACCTGCGCATGTACTCCCGTATTGGCCGCCGCAACCCGCTCTACAGCACCGCCATCGGTAAAGTGCTGCTGGCCTGGCGCGATCGCGAGGAAGTTAAACAGATCCTCGAAGGCGTTGAGTACAAGCGCAGCACCGATCGCACCATCACCACTACCGACGATCTGCTACCGGTGCTCGATACCGTTCGCGAGCAGGGTTACGGTGAAGACAACGAAGAGCAGGAAGAGGGGTTGCGCTGCATCGGCGTGCCGGTCTTTGACCGCTTTGGCGTGGTCATCGCTGGCCTGAGCATCTCCTTCCCAACGCTGCGCTTCTCTGAAGAGCGTCTGCATGAGTATGTTGAGATGCTGCATACCGCAGCACGTAAGATCTCCGAGCAGATGGGCTACAACGACTATCCGTTCTGATACCAGACGCCGCGCCAGACGCGGCGTTTTCATCTCTGATCCCCTCTTTACCGCGGTTCCCTGAAAGGTCAAATAGCGCTACAGTTAGCTCCGGTTTAATATGCCGGGAGTAACCTGTTTGCATAAGACGTTGATTCGGAGAGAAGAGTGAGAAAGTTTCGGTGGCTGCTTGTGATTGCCATCCTGGTAATTTGCCTGATGCTCTGGACCCAGATGCTCAATGTGATGTGCGATCAGGAGGTACAGTTTTTCAGCGGTATTTGCGTTATCAATAAATTTATCCCCTGGTAGCGGCATTTTTGCTTCGAATCATTCCCTTCCTTAATGTCAGTGGTAAGATAGCGCGTCAACATTGAGGTGGTGTAATGAACGAAGTACTGAATTCGGGCGCGTTCAATCTTGCGTCTCTGGTAATTTCTTTGGTGGTGCTGGTCGTTGGGCTGGTGCTGTGGTTTTTTGTGAACCGGGCCAGCTCTCGTGCTAACGAGCAAATTGAACTGCTTGAGGCGCTGCTGGATCAGCAAAAACGACAGAACGCGCTGCTGCGTCGCCTCTGCGATGCCAACGCGCCGGAAAAAGCCGAGCCGGAAGCAAAAGCGGCGGCAACGGTGCAAACCGACGGCGACGATTTTATCCGTCTGGTGGCTGAACGCTAAATGCGTTGGAAGGGGTGGTGAGCGATGGCATGGAAAAATCCCTGGTATAATCCAGCCCTGACTCACCATACGCCCACCGGGTTTCGTAATCTGATCCCCGGAGGGCATCAGCCCGGTGACGTTGAGCGCTGGCAAAAAGAGCGCCGCGCCGCCGGGCTGCCGCATCCTCCCGAGGGTGGCTACGACACTTTTCTTCAGCAGTGGTGGCAGCGCGCCGAAATAGGCGGCAGCGAGGACGGGGTGTGGTGGCTGGGCCATGCCAGCATGCTGCTCCGTCTGGACGGCTGTTATCTGCTGGCGGATCCGCTCTTCTTCAATCGTGCCTCCCCGGTACGCTTTACCGGGCCGCAGCGCAAAAGTCCCGCGCCGCTGAACGTTAGCGACCTGCCCGCGCTGGATGCCATCCTTATTTCGCATAACCACTACGATCATCTCGATACTCGCACCATTCGCGCCCTATTAAAACGCTTCCCAGACGTCACGCTGTTTGTTCCCCTCGGGCTGGGGCGCTGGTGTCGCCGCCACGGCGTGCGCCACATTGTCGAGCTTGACTGGTGGCAGAGCTTTACCTTCGAGGGAATGACCCTAAGTGCCGTACCCGCCCAGCATTGGAGCATGCGTACGCCGTGGGACAGGGATCGTTCACTCTGGTGCGGTTGGGTCGTAGAATCCCGGGCGCATCGCTTCTGGTTTGCCGGCGACACTGGCTACACGCCGGACCTGCTGGCCATTCCCGAGCGGCTGGGCCGACCCGATTCCGCTGCGCTACCGGTCGGTGCCTATGCTCCACGCTGGTTCATGTCCGTACATCATATGGATCCGCAGCATGCGGTGTCGCTCTGGCAGCAGATCGGTGAGCCGCTGGCGTTTCCTATCCACTGGGGCGTCTTTGAGCTGGCGGATGAAGCGGTAGACGAGCCAGCCCGCGAGCTGGCAGCGGTATTAAGCGAGACGGTAACGCAAACGGATAACTTCAGGATCCTGAAAATAGGTGAGTATTTATCTCTCGATGCCCAGACTATTAAACAGCCAGCGGAGTAGCCTGAAGGGGTTATATAAACGATATTATTTTTAGCGAAACGTTTTTATTGCTTTGAATTGATGCAGTGTCATTAAACTTTCATTATTTTGGTGCAGGGGATGCACTAATTGAGCAACAATTATTCGGTGGTCAACTTATCCATTTCTGATTACCGGGCAAAGAGGTTTACACTCACCCATTCTCATGATTTTTCAGTAAGCTATTGCACAAAAATTGCTAACGACATGCTCTATTTAGCCATTGTAGAGTTCAGGCTGGACGAAACGACATCACTGCGCTAGGTTAGCTGCACACCTGTTGTTCAGCTTGCCGCTGAAATTGTGCGACAGATCCAGACATCATTAAAAATGGCTTGCCATAATTAACGTTGTATGTGATAACACGGTGTAGGTTAAACGAGGTACAGTTCTGTTTATGTGTGGCATTATCAGTAAAGAAGTTCTGAGTAAACACGTTGTCGTTGAATACTGCTTCTCTGCCGAACCTTATTTAGTGCCTCATGCAGTAATGTCTCAGTTTCATCTCGGTCAATGCCTGCGGGCTAAGAAAACACTCTAAGGAATTTTGCAAATGGCAAAGATTAAAGGTCAAGTTAAGTGGTTCAACGAGTCTAAAGGCTTTGGTTTCATTACTCCTGCTGACGGCAGCAAAGACGTGTTCGTGCACTTCTCTGCAATCCAGGGTAACGGCTTCAAGACTCTGGCTGAAGGCCAGAACGTTGAGTTCGAAATTCAGGACGGCCAGAAAGGCCCAGCAGCGGTTAACGTTACTGCTATCTGATTTTCCTCCACTGCTTGAGCGCGATTAGCGCATCAATGTCAGCGTAAAAGCCTCGCCGCGTGCGGGGCTTTTTAATGCTTGTTTTTCAAAATGTTACTGTAAGCCCCTCCATTCTTCTTTTGTTGCAAAGCCATACCGTTATTAGCACACTTTTTTCCCTTTCTGGTCTTGTTTCCTGTCAAATCAGCGGGTTAATCCGTTTCAGGAGCCAAGGTGAAAAAAAATCCTCTTTCCAGCAACTATACCCCTCTACGTTTTGCCTTGCTCTGCGTGGCCATTATCTGTGCGCTGGGCCTGCTGCTGGGCCGAACGGCCTGGCTGCAGGTCGTCTCGCCGGAAAAGCTGGTTAAAGAGGAGGATATGCGGTCAATTCGAGAAGAGAAGATAGTCCCGCCTCGGGGAATGATCGTCGATCGCAACGGACTGCCGCTGGCGGTGAGCGTGCCGGTCAGTGCGATCTGGGCCGATCCTAAAGTCATTAACAGCAGCGGTGGGGTAAGTGTGAACTCACGCTGGCAGGCGCTGGCCAGCGCCCTGCATATGCCGCTGAGCGAGATTGCCGAACGCATCCGGCATAACCCGCATTCCCGCTTTATTTACCTTGCTCGCCAGCTCGATCTGCAGCAGGCAAAATGGATTGATAACCTTAATTTGCCGGGCATCAATTTGCAGGAGGAGTCGCGCCGCTTTTACCCCAGCGGGCACGTCGCCGCTAACCTGATTGGCTTTACCAACGTGGACGGGCAGGGGATCGAGGGCGTTGAGAAGAGTTTTAACGCCCAGCTGATCGGCAAGCCCGGTCTGCGCCGGGTGCGCAAAGATCGCCACGGACACGTCATCGAGAATATGACCGAAACGCCTGTCGTGCCGGCGCACACGCTGATGTTAAGCATCGATAAGCGCCTGCAAACCCTCACCGAGGACGCGCTGGATAATGCCGTCAGCTGGAATAAAGCCGAATCCGGCGCGGCGGTGCTGGTGCGTATCCAGACCGGCGAAATCCTGGCGATGGCCAGCTATCCTGATTTCAACCCCAACAACCGCAGCGGCGCGACCCTCGATGACTTTCGCAACCGCGCCATTAGCGATACGTTTGAACCCGGCTCAACGGTGAAGCCGATGGTGCTGATGGCGGCGCTTAAAGAGGGTATCGTTCGGCCGGATAGCGTGGTCGACACCCATCCCTATACCCTCGACGGCCACCGCATTCGCGACGTGGGATACTATCCGGAGCTGACCCTCACCGGCATCCTGCAAAAATCGAGTGATACCGGCGTGTCGCACCTGTCGCTGGCAATGCCGATCCAGCGCCTGCTGGATACCTATAAAGCGTTTGGCTTTGGTACGTCAACGGGACTGGGGCTGACCGGGGAGAGCAGCGGCGTCCTGCCGGTGCGTAAATACTGGGGCCAGCTCGATCGCGCCACCTTCTCGTTTGGCTATGGCCTAATGGTCACGCCCCTACAGCTGGCCCACGTCTATGCCACTATCGGCAGCTATGGCCTGGCGCGCCCGCTCTCTATCACCCGCGTCGATCCGCCGGTCGTCGGGAAGCAGGTGATGCCGGAGGAGATTGTGCATGAGGTTGAACACATGATGGAGAGCGTGGCTCTGCCGGGCGGGGGTGGGACTAAAGCCGCCGTGCGCGACTACCGCGTGGCGGTGAAAACCGGCACCGCTAAGAAGATCGACGAGAACGGCAAATACGTGAATAAGTACGTGGCCTATACCGCTGGCGTTGCTCCTGCTAGCGCGCCTAAATATGCTCTGGCGGTGGTGATAAACGATCCGCAAAACGGCGCTTACTATGGCGGGGCAGTATCGGCTCCGGTATTTAGTGAAATTATGGGTAGCGTACTGCGGGCTGAAAACGTCCCGCCTGACGGGATGGCTCCCGACTCAAGCCATTTAGTGGTGCTGAATTCCCCCGGCGGTGTGGATCCGCTGCGTTAAGACGTTTCCCGCAGCGGCAATTGGCGCTACACTTTCGCCCTTTCTCTCTGCCCGGAGTTGTTATGTCCTTCACCTGTCCGCTATGCCACGCGCCGCTGCTGCGTACCGATAAAACCTACGTCTGCCCGCAGCGGCACCAGTTTGATATAGCGAAAGAGGGATACGTCAACCTGCTGCCGGTGCAGCATAAGCGTTCACGCGATCCGGGCGACAGTGCAGAGATGATGCAGGCCCGACGTGCTTTTCTCGACGCCGGGCACTACCTGCCGCTGCGCCAGACGCTAAGCGATCTGCTGGATGCGCGCCTGCCGGAGAAGGCCGAGGCGCTGCTGGATATTGGCTGTGGCGAGGGGTACTACACCCACGCCTTCGCCGATATCGCCCACCAGCACGGGGCCCAGACCTTTGGTCTCGACGTCTCCCGGGCGGCAGTTCGCGCGGCGGCGAAGCGCTATCCGCAGGCGATGTTCTGCGTAGCCTCCAGCCACCGCCTGCCGTTTGAGGCGCAAACGCTCGACGCCGTGGTGCGCATCTATGCACCCTGTAAAGCGGAGGAGCTGGCGCGGGTAGTGAAACCGGGAGGATGGGTGATTACCGCCGCGCCGGGGCCACGGCATCTGGTAGAGTTAAAAGGGCTGATCTATGACGAGGTGCAGCTGCATGCTCCGCAGAGCGAACAGCTGGCGGGGTTTACGCTGCGGGAGCAGCACTCGCTAAACTATGGAATGACGCTAAGCGGCACCGAAGCCGTGGCGCTGTTGCAGATGACGCCGTTTGCCTGGCGGGCAAAGCCGCAGGTGTGGCAGACGCTGCAGGAGATGACCCAGTTCAGCTGCGAGGCAGATTTCAGCATTCAGTGCTGGCAGCGCGACGCTTAAGGGGCGAAGTGGCTCCAGAGGATCTGGATACCGATACCGATCAGCACTACACCACCGAGGATCTCGGCCCGTTTGCCCAGCAGCGGGCCGATAAACTTGCCGATCATCATACCGAGGGTGGACATAATCAGGGTGGCGCAGCCGATGGCGAGCGCGGTGGTGATAATATTAACGTGCAAGAACGCCAGACCGACGCCGACGGCCATGGCGTCCAGGCTGGTGGCGATGGCCGTCGTGACCAGCAGCCAGAAGCTGTGGCGGCGCAGCGGAGTAGGATCTTCATCAGGCTGGCAGCGCAGGCCCTCCAGCACCATTCGGCCACCTAAAAATACCAGCAGCAAGAAGGCAATCCAGTGGTTCCACTCCAGTACAAACTGGCTGGCGAGCATGCCTAAGCCCCAGCCTAGCAGCGGGGTCAGCGTCTCAATGAAGCCGAAGATCAATCCGGTACGCAGGGCATCAGAAAATTTGGGTTTGTGCAGCGTCGCACCTTTACCAATAGAGGCGGCAAAGGCATCCATCGACATGCCAAAAGCGAGCAGCAGGGTAGCGGATAGGTTCATACAAGCGTCCTGACCGGGAAATCCATATGACACATCACTGCCCCCAGTAATCAGCAGTTGATGCGTCTATGGTCTCGCCTGACCGAACAGCATCAGCTATTCGATCCGTACGTGCCACGTTTTGCAACGAGTATGTTGACACGCACATTTCCGGGAACAGGAAATTGGCTACTCCCCAACGACGGGCGCAACCTTAACATATTTTGATAAACTAAAACAATAACCGAAGTTCATTATTTCGCGGTGCTATTGATAACGATTTTCATTTAGCGGGAAGGGTGAAAATAACGTTAAAAAAGATGATGAATTGCAGGGAGAATAATATAGCCATGGCTATGTTTCAGGGTGTGAGTATATCAAAAACATAGTCATGGCTATATTTTAACTTATTGAGTTTTAACCATAATCCTGTAGATTTTTTCTAGATCGTCGATATTTCGTACACGGATAAGCAGACGTCGCTGCTCTAATTGCACGACCAGCACGCCATCTTCCGATAGCTGCATCGCGTTAATACGCCCATATTCAATCCAGATATTCGCGAAGAAAAACCCATTTTCTTTGAAGATGATTTTTGGGGCGCGGATCCAGAAAAGATATATAACCACCAGCGCCAGCATAGATAATAGCCACGTGGTTAAAATAGCACCATGATGAGTGACGTTATTATAGATAAGGATAGCCAGCAGGCCGGTGAAGATCACGCTGTCGGCGCGGCTGCGGCGCAGCAGGGGAGCGGTGAGCAGCGTCGCGCCGTGGCGGCGCGGCATAATAAACTCGTCATAGATAGCGTAAGCCAGCAGCCCAGCCACGCACAGCACCAGCACGTAGTCCGTTAACGACATTCATCCTCCAGAAATAAAAACCGGGGGCAGTGCCCCCGGCGTAACATCTACCGCTTACAGGCCGAGCAGGCCCACGGCGTAACCCGCGATACCGATGACGAAGAAGCCAACGATGATCCACAGCGGGTTCACTTTCTTACGCAGCAGCCACATGCAGGCGAAGGTCAACAGCAGCGGCACCAGGCCCGGCATCAGCTGGTCAAGGATCGTCTGCACGGTGGTGACGTTAGTTTTCCCGGTCTGGTCGGTGATCTCCGACACCACCAGCGGGATATTAACATGCGTCCACTTGTTTACCAGCGCCCCCATGACAAACAGGCCGAGGATTGACGCCCCCTCGGTCAGCTTTTGCAGGAAGCCGCCGCCCATATCTTTAACGATATCTACCCCTTTACGGTAGCCGTAGGCAACGCCGTAGTAGCGGGTTGCCAGGCGCACCACGTTAAAGAGGATAAAGAACAGCAGCGGACCGAGCAGGCTGCCGCTCATGGCGATACCCGCCCCGAGTGCGGCAAACACTGGACGCACGGTACCCCAGAAGATCGGGTCGCCGACGCCTGCCAGCGGCCCCATCAGACCAACTTTGATACCGTTGATGGCACCATCGTCGATCTCTGCGCCGTTGGCACGCTGCTCCTCCATCGCCAGGGTAACGCCGAGCACCGGCGCGGCAACGTAGGGGTGAGTGTTAAAGAACTCCAGGTGGCGTTTGATCGCCTGGCGGCGAGCCTCGTTATTCTCCGGGTAGAGGCGTTTGATAGCCGGTACCATAGAGAAGCAGAAGCCCAGCGCCTGCATACGCTCGAAGTTCCACGACCCCTGGAAGAGGTTAGAGCGGAGGAACACGCCGCGGATATCGCCAGCCGTGAGTTTTTTCTCGGACGTCGTTTTTGTTATATCAACCATGTCGCTCACCTGTTAATCCAGTTCGTTATCGAGATCGTTAGCACCGGCAGCCTGAACAGGCGCGCCCGCCGAGCGGTTATATTTCGGGCTAAGCTGAATGTAGAGAATGGCCATCACGGCACCGATTACCCCCAGCGCCACCAGGTTAAAGTTGGTGAAGGCGGCGGTAACGAAGCCCAGATAGAAGAACGGCATCAGGTAGCCAGCGCGCATCATGTTGATGACCATCGCATAACCTACGACCACGATCATGCCACCGGCGATGTTCAGGCCGCTGGTCACCACTTCCGGAATGGCGTTGAGCATGCTCTGTACTTCACTGGTACCCACGGAGTAGGCCACGATCACCGCCGGGATGGCGATACGCATTGCCTGCAGGAACAGGGAAGAGACGTGGATCCAGGAGAGCGCCGTCAGGTTGCCGTTTTCGGCCGCCTTATCCGCTGCGTGCTGGAAAGCCACGGTGATGGTACGAACGATAATGGTCAGCACCTGGCCTGCCGCTGCCAGCGGGATAGCCAGCGCGATACCGGCCCCGATGCTCTGACCACCGGCGATAACCAGCACGGTTGAGATAATGGAAGCCAGCGCGGCATCCGGCGCGACCGCCGCACCGATGTTCATCCAGCCGAGGGCGATCATCTCCAGGGTACCGCCAATGATAATGCCTTTTTGCATATCACCCAGCACGATACCGATTAACGTACAGGCCACCAGCGGACGGTGAAACTGAAATTCATCCAGCACCGACTCCATACCGGCAATACAGGCTACGACGAACACCAGCACAATCTGAAGAGTGGTAATCTCCATTGTACTTCTCCTATAGCATTACAGATTAAAGTGTAAAAACAGCGCGATCGGCGGGTGCCGGTTACTTCGCCACTTTGCTGATTAAATCCATCATTTTCAGACGTTGATCGCTGGACACTTTCCGCACCTCCAGCTCGATACCCTGGGCGTTGAGCTTTTTAAACGCGGCGATATCCTGCTCATCCACCGACACGGCGTTATTCACCTGGGTTTTACCCTGGCGGAAGGCCATGCCGCCAATGTTGACAGAGGTGATCTTCACCCCCTCGTCAACGAGGCGTACCACGTCGGTCGGGTTGGTGAACAGCAGCATCACGCGCTCACCGGCGTATTTCGGGTTGTTGTAAACGCGAACCATCTTGGCGACGTCCACCACGTGCGCGGTAACGCCGGGCGGTGCCACTTGGGTGAGCAGCGTCTTGCGTACCGTGTCGGCGGCGACTTCGTCACTGACGACAATAATACGCTGTACGTTGGTCTCTTTGGTCCAGCGCGTGGCCACCTGACCGTGGATCAGGCGATCGTCGATACGCGCCAGGCCAATGGTCATATAGTCTCCTGGCCCCATCGGTTTTAGCGGCGCGGCGGCTTTGGGAGCGGCGGCAGGGGCAGGCGCGGCAGGCTGCGCCTTCTCCACCGGCTGCGCCTTCAGCGCCTTCACGCCTTCGCGCCCTGCCTCAACGGCAACCGCCACCAGATCGTCAAACGTCGGGTTGTCATCGCGGCCCATCAGGGTCTCGACCAGCATCGGGATATTGACCCCAGCCACAACCTCATGGTGCTCTTTATCGACGACAATACGGCTGGCAGCGTTAAACGGGCTGCCGCCCCATGTATCGACGAGAAACAGCACGCCCTGACCGGTGTCGAGCTTTGCCAACTGCGCGGTGTATTTTTCGATCAGCGTTTCGGCGTTTTCACCCGGTACGAAATCGATCCAGCCTACGTTCTCTTGTTCGCCCAATAGCATTTCAGCTGTTTTAAGCAGCTGCTCTGCAGCCCAGCCATGTGTGCCTATCACAATAGCAATGGTCACTTGCTACCTCCTTTATTATCGTGAACACATCCGTAGCAGATGCATTGTGAATCGTTACGTCATAGCGAATCGATTCAGAGAGGGATGACATTTTAAAATTCAGTCTTCGCGAATTATTTTAGATAGTGAAAAAATAATTTATGTGATTCAGATCCGTAATTTAGCTTTAATCGGAAAAGAAATTTTGTTGCGCAAAATATCTCCGAAAATGCAAATTCTGGTAAATCTTTGCAAAATCGTAATTCTCTCTGTTATGTTTACTTTCTGTTTATAATCACTGGAGTAGAGGGCAGCTGCCCACCGTATGGACCGTCACCGACGTCAGTTTACCTTCAGGCCGCTTAGCGCCTGTGTTAACCCCCTTTCTGTTGTCATCACGCCTGCATGTTGTAAGGCCCCGTTTTGTCATTCCTTTAGCAGGAGCCTGTCATGGAATTCTTAATGGACCCCTCAATCTGGGTGGGATTGTTGACGCTTGTCGTACTTGAAATCGTTCTCGGTATCGATAACCTGGTGTTTATCGCCATTCTGGCCGACAAACTGCCACCGAAGCAGCGAGACAAGGCCCGGCTGATCGGCCTCTCCCTTGCGCTGGTGATGCGCCTGGCGCTGCTCTCTGTGATCTCCTGGATGGTGACGCTGACCCAGCCGCTCTTTTCGGTCATGGATTTCACCTTCTCCGGCCGCGATCTCATCATGCTGCTCGGGGGGATATTCTTACTCTTTAAAGCGACAACAGAATTACACGAGCGCCTGGAGAACCGCGAGCACGACAGCGGCCAGGGGAAAGGGTACGCTAGCTTCTGGGTGGTGGTGGTGCAGATCGTTATCCTCGATGCGGTCTTCTCCCTCGATGCGGTGATCACTGCGGTAGGGATGGTGAACCACCTGCCGGTGATGATGGCCGCGGTGGTGATCGCCATGGCGGTAATGCTGCTGGCCTCGAAGCCGCTGACGCGCTTTGTTAACCAACACCCAACGGTGGTGGTGCTCTGCCTGAGCTTCCTGCTGATGATTGGTCTGAGCCTGGTGGCGGAAGGCTTTGGCTTCCATATTCCGAAAGGCTACCTCTACGCGGCAATTGGCTTCTCGATCATCATTGAGTTCTTCAACCAGGTGGCACGCCGTAACTTTATTCGTCATCAGTCGACGCTGCCGCTGCGGGCACGCACCGCCGACGCGATCCTGCGTCTGATGGGCGGTCGCCGTCAGGCTGCGGTTCAGCACGAGCCGGACAGCCAGTCCCCGGTTTCGGTGCCTGAAGGCGCGTTTGCGGATGAAGAGCGCTACATGATCAACGGCGTGCTGACCCTCGCGTCACGCTCTTTACGCAGTATCATGACGCCGCGAGGCGAGATCAGCTGGGTCGATGCCAACCTTGAGGTGGACGCTATTCGCCAGCAGCTGCTCTCCTCACCGCACAGCCTCTTCCCGGTGTGCCGGGGCGAGCTGGATGAAGTTATCGGCATCGTGCGTGCGAAAGAGCTGCTCATGGCGCTGGAAGAGGGCGTCGACGTGGCGGCTATCGCCTCGGCGTCCCCGGCCATCGTGGTACCGGAAACGCTGGATCCCATCAAGCTGCTGGCGGTTCTCCGCCGCGCACGGGGGAGCTTCGTGATGGTCACCAACGAGTTTGGCGTAGTGCAGGGCCTGGTCACGCCGCTTGACGTGCTGGAAGCCATTGCCGGTGAGTTCCCGGACGCCGATGAGACGCCGGAGATTGTCACCGACGGCGACGGCTGGCTGGTCAAAGGCGCTACCGATCTCCACGCGCTGCAGCATGCGCTGGGGATGGATAACCTGGTGAACGACGAAGAGGATATTGCTACCGTTGCAGGGCTGGTCATTGCTATCAATGGTCAAATTCCCAAGCCGGGCGAGGTGCTGCAGCTTGCGCCATTAACCATTACCGTGGTTGAGGCGAACGACTACCGGGTCGATCTGGTACGGGTTGTTAAAGAGCAGCCGGTACAGGACGACGAAGAGGAGTAGCCTCGTTCAGCGTAGCGGCGTCATGGGCATCACATGCCCGCTATAGGTGGCTGGGGGCGGCGTACTGCCTGCCAGCCACGTGGGGAAATCTTTTAGCGGCATAGGCTTCGCGTAGAGAAATCCCTGAAAAATGGTCACCCCGCGCTGGCGCAAGCGCTGCGCCTGCAGCGGGGTTTCAACCCCCTCCGCAATCAGCTCAATTTTCAGCCGCCTCCCCAGCGCGATAATAATATCCGTTACCGTCGAGTTCACCGCATCGGTGCCTACCGCCATGGTATAGGACTTATCAATCTTCAATACGTCCGGACGCAGCTTCTCCAGCCACGAGAGAGAGGTGTTACCGGTACCAAAGTCATCAATCGCCAGCTTCACCCCACGTCGGTGCAGGGCCCGCACGAGCCGGTAATCGATATCCGTGATCGCCTCCCGCTCGGTCAGCTCAATGGTGAGCTGCTGAACCGGATGGGCATGGAACCAGAGGCGGTTAAGATCCTTCAGCAGCGCGCCGTCGCGGAAATGGCTGGCGGAGACGTTGATCCCGATATGGAACTGGCTGTTGGCCGGGAACAGGCCTATCTGGCGGTGGGTTTCTGCCAGCACGTAGCGCGTCAGGGGAGCAATCAGGTTCTGCTCCTCGGCAATGGGGATAAAGACGTCCGGCGAGATCCAGCCCTGCCGCGGATTATTCCAGCGCAGCAGGATCTCCACCCCCTCACACTGATGGGTGGTGGCATTCAGCAGCGGCTGGCAGAAAAGCTCAAACTCATGGGCCGCCATACCGAGGTTGATCTCCCAGGAGAAGCTCATCCGGTTGGCGGTGACAATCCAGGCGATATAGCCCATCAGCAGGCTGATGATCACCGCCAGCGGCAGCTGGGAAGGAAGGTGGCGCAGTGCCAGCTCGCCTGCGCCGGGGCCCCTCACGTTGACGGTAAAGGGGAACTGTTCCGAGCTCTGCTGAAAGCGTGTCTCGTTGACCAGCGGCGGCAGGCTATCCACGACCCCGGCACCGTAGATCAAATGCCGATTACCCACCGTTACGCTCGCTCCGGTGATCAGCGGTTTCTGCGGCTCCAGCATCAGGCGAGTGAGCAGGTCGATATTGATCACCTCCATCACCCCATCCTGACCGTTCTGGGTCAGGGGAAACCACTGGATCAGTATCGGGCTGCCGTGCAGCAGGGAGTTATCGGTAGTGAGCAAGAGCAGTGGCTGAGCGGTAGGAAGTGCGGGTTGAAGCTGATGAATGGGGACGTTGCGATAACCGAAAATGCTGGAACAGTAGAGGACGCCGTTTTTGATAAGGCCGATAGAGCGTACGGTTTGCATCGTCGCGGCCTGTTTTCGTAGCGCCAGGTGCGCCTCGTCGCAGGGCTGGCCCACCAGCGGGAGAAGTACCCCCCGGCCCTGGGCCAAAGGGATCAGGATCCTGTTTAACGACGAGACCGCGTGACTCGTAAAGGAGAGGATCCGCTGCTGGTTAGCGTTGCGCTCGGAAATGTAGCGTGAGCCAAGCGTCAGGAAAAGCGTGAAGATCGCGACAATCACGCAGACGATGGCGCGTTTTCGACGGTAGCTTCTTATAATATGCTGTGCTGTTTGCATGTCCTGACGGTCCCCAGGAGAGCCGTTGGCGAAAAAGCAAACGGCAACACAGCAAGTGTAGTGGGGAAAAAATAATCGGCATCAAAAAGGGAAACAATTGGCCCTTTCGGGTGAAAGGGCCAGATAACGTATTAGTCGCACTGCACCTTGATTGCCAGACCACCGCGAGAGGTTTCGCGGTACTTAGCGTTCATGTCCTTGCCGGTTTCATACATGGTTTCGATCACCTTATCCAGCGACACGCGCGGGGCGCTGGTACGGCGCATCGCCATGCGAGAGGCGTTGATGGCCTTCACCGAGGCAATGGCGTTACGCTCAATGCACGGCACCTGCACCTGGCCGGCGACCGGGTCACAGGTCAAACCCAGGTTGTGCTCCATGCCGATCTCTGCCGCCACGCAGACCTGCTCCGGGCTGGCACCCATCAGCTCCGCAAGGCCCGCCGCCGCCATAGAGCAGGCAACGCCAACTTCACCCTGACAGCCTACTTCCGCGCCGGAGATCGAGGCGTTCATCTTGTAAAGCGTCCCGATTGCCCCTGCGGCCAGGAAGTAACGGGTGTAGATATCCGGGGTAACCGGCTCGATAAAGTGATCGTAGTAGGCCAGCACCGCCGGCACGATCCCGCATGCGCCGTTGGTTGGGGCTGTGACCACGCGGCCACCGGCGGCGTTCTCTTCGTTCACCGCCAGCGCGAACATGTTGACCCAGTCAACCACCACCATCGGATCGCTGGAGTGCTTGTCGCTGGCAACCAGCAGACGGCGCAGGGCTGAGGCGCGGCGTGGCACCCGCAGCGGACCTGGCAGCACGCCTTCGGTGTTCATGCCGCGATCGATACAGGCCTGCATTGTCTGCCAGACGTGGGCAAAGTAGTCGGCAATCTCCTCTTTGCTGTGCAGGGCCAGCTCGTTCTGCATCACCATGCCGGAGAGGGAGAGGCCGGTCTCTTTGCACCAGTTCAGTATCGCCTGGGCAGAGTTGTACGGGTAGGGCACGCTGACGGCCTGGGCGCTCTCTTTACCAAAGTGCTCTTCATCGACGATAAACCCGCCGCCGATGGAGTAATAGGTTTTGCTGTAGAGCTCTTTCTCGCCCTGATATGCATGGATGCGCATGCCGTTCTCATGCAGCGGCAGGTTGTCGCTCTGGAAACGCATCCCGTTATCGGCAGGGAAGTCTACTTCGTGACGCCCCTGAGCCAGCAGCAGGCGGCCACGGGTCTCTACGTCGCGGATGAACGCCGGAATCGCATCAATATCGACGGTCGCCGGCTCGTTACCCGCGAGGCCCATAATAATGGCGATATCGGTATGGTGACCGCGGCCGGTCAGCGACAGCGAACCATAGACATCCACCGCCAAGCGGGTGACGCTCTCCAGCAATCCCTTTTCGACCAGATCATCGACGAACTGTTTCCCGGCCTTCATGGGCCCAACAGTATGGGAAGAGGAAGGACCAATTCCCACTTTAAACATGTCGAATATACTAATCACGCTAACACTCCTGACAGGGTTGCCGGACCCTCCGGCAACGATGTAATAATTGCGCATAGTGTAAGAGGGAACCGTGGGATCGGTTTAACTATTCACATGAATTAAACTAATAGCTAACCTCTATTTTACTAATGCTGAGAGGCAGGTCACGCCTGGTGAAAAACGGGCGCTGTGTAAAGTATAGTCAGGGTTTGAGACCGATTTGTAAGGCCAGCTCACGAATAATGCCCGCCGTCATGCCCCAGACAAAGTAATGCTGATACCAGGAGAGCCATACCCGGTGCGCATTGCCGCGCCGATGAATATCCAACGGGTGATAACGCCCCAGGCGCAGTGCTTCGGCCAGCGGCATCTCAAACACCGCCGCCACCTCATCCTCGCTGGCGTGGTAGTGCAGATCCGGCGGAATAATGCCCACCACCGGGGTAACCTGAAAGCCGGTCACGCTGTCTACCGGCGGCAGAACGCCAATCACCTCAACCGCCTCGGGCGGAATGGCGACCTCCTCCTCGGCCTCGCGCAGGGCGGCGGCAATAATAGAGGCATCGCTGCTGTCCACGGCCCCACCGGGGAAAGCCACCTGGCCCGCGTGCTTACGCATCCGCGCCGAGCGCTGGGTCAGCAGCAGCCCCGGCTGCTCGCGACGTACCACCGGGATCAGCACCGCCGCCTGGCGGTTGTTCAGGCTCGCACCGCTGGCCTGGGGGCGTAAAAGTTGGAAGCGTGATAAAAAATCGTCCAGGGTCAGGTTTGTGCTCTCCACCGGTTATCTCTCCAGCTGTTGCAGAATACGATTAACTTTATCAAAGGTTTCCTGATATTCCGCCTCGGGCTGACTATCGGCAACGATCCCGCCCCCGGCGGAGCAGTAAATCTGCCCGTTGCAGGCGCTCAGAGTGCGGATAGTGATGCTGGTATCCATGGTGCCGCAGAGGCTGATATAGCCAATGCTGCCGCACCAGGCATTACGCCGCTGCGGCTCCAGCTCGTCAACGATCTGCATCGCCCGCACCTTTGGCGCGCCGGTGATCGAGCCGCCGGGAAAGGCAGCCCGCAGCAGATCGCAGGCGTGCTGCGAGGCGGGCAGCCGGGCGGTGACGGTGCTGACCAGATGGTGTACGGCAGGAAACGGCTCCACCACAAACAGCTCCGGGACGCGCACCGAGCCGGGCACCGCCACCCGGCCAATGTCGTTGCGCATCAGGTCAACGATCATCAGGTTTTCAGCGCGATCCTTCGGCGAGGCCGCCAGCTTTTCCGCCTGCTGGCGATCGGCCTGCGGATCCGCCAGCCGGGGCAGGGTACCTTTGATGGGCCGGGTCTGAATGCGATCCCGCTCCCGATGGATAAACCGCTCAGGGGAGAGGCTTAGGATCGCCCCGTCCTCAAGACGCAGGAAGGCGCTGAACGGTGCGCGGTTGCTGGCGTTAAGGCGGGTGAAAGCCTGCCACTCATCGCCTTGATAGGTAGCCTGAAAGCGCTGGGCCAGATTGACCTGATAGCAGTCGCCGCTCTGCAAATAAGCCTGCACGCGAGCAAATTTATCGGCATACTGCGCTGGCGTCATATTGGCGCGCCAGCGGGAGGTGAGGCAAAAATCCTCGCTAACGGGCACCTGCTGTGCCTCCAGCCAGGCGAGACGGGCATTGACGTCGCCGTGGCTCAGCAGCGACACACGTTTCTGATGGTGATCGACAATCAGCGCCCAGTCATAGAGCCCCACCGCCATATCCGGCAGGGCGATGTCGGCCTCTGCCTGCGTGGGCAGTTTTTCAAAGCGTCGACCCAGATCGTAGCCAAACAGCCCCAGCGCGCCGCCCTGGAAGGGGAGGTCCGGATCCACCTCGGCAGAGAGTGCCAGCGACGTCAGCGCCTGCTGAAGCAGCGCCAGCGGATCGGCAGTGGACACCTCCGTGCCGTTCAGCGTCACGCGCGTGCTCTCACCGGTGGTCACCAGCGTGCCCAGCGGATCGGCGACCAGAATATCGAAGCGGCTGTAGGCGTGCTCGGCATGGCCGGAGTGCAGCAGCATCGCCCACGGCAGGTGGCTCAGATGCGCAAACCAGAACTCAGCGGCGTCGTGACGCCACGGTAGGGTAATAACGGTAGGGGAAAGCGTGTTCATGTATGGCAAACAACCAGGCAGCGTGAAATAATTAGCGCTGATAATCTAGCAGGAGTTAACGATGTTTGCAGGTTTACCTTCGCTCAGTCATGAGCAACAGCAGCAGGCAGTAGAACGTATTCAGCAGCTTATGTCTGAAGGCATGAGCAGCGGGCAGGCGATCGCGGTGGTCGCCGAAGAGCTGCGTGCCAACCATACCGGAGAACGGATCGTGGCACGCTTTGAAGATGAGGATGAAGAAGAGTAGGTCTATACCGCGGCGATAATTTTAATTTCGACCCGGTACTGCGGGTTCATCAGCGTCGCCTGTACGGTGCAGCGTACTGGCGCATGGCCTGCTACCACCCATGCATCCCACGCGCGGTTCATTGCCGCAAAATCATTAGCGTCGGCCAGAAAAATCGTCGCGTCAAGAATGCGCGTTTTATCGCTACCCTGTTTCGCCAGCACGGCATCAATCTGCGCCAGGGTGTTGGCGGTCTGCGCCTCGGCGTCGGCCTCAAGGTTCTCCGGCACGCCGGTGTAGTACAGCGTCTGGTTGTGGATCACGGCATCGGACCAGCGGGCCTCGGCATCAATACGTTTAATCGTCATTTTTCACTCCGTTATGGCTTTTTTGCAGGGCCAAGACTGCCACAGGGGAGCGATCCTGTCACGACTTCGGCTAGCTAAAAATTCCCGCGCCTGACATAATCACTGGCGATATAACCAGGGGGCGGCGTGGCAGAGAACAGTGTAACGGACGATTTTGCAACAGACGGGCAGTTAGCGAAAGCGATACCGGGGTTTAAACCGCGTGAGCCGCAGCGGCAGATGGCCCAGGCGGTCAGCGCGGCCATTGCTAATACCCAGCCGCTGGTGGTTGAGGCCGGAACCGGGACGGGGAAAACCTACGCCTATCTGGCCCCGGCCCTGCGCGCCGGGAAAAAGGTCATTATCTCCACCGGCTCGAAGGCGCTACAGGATCAGCTCTACAGTCGCGATCTGCCGACCGTCTCCCGCGCGCTGGAGTACACCGGCCGTCTGGCGCTGCTCAAAGGGCGCTCCAACTACCTGTGCATCGAACGTCTTGAGCAGCAGGCGCTGGCCGGAGGCGATCTGCCGGTGCAGATCCTCAGCGACGTTATCCTGCTGCGGTCATGGTCGAGCCAGACCCTTGATGGCGACATCAGCACCTGCGCCAGCGTGGCGGAGGACTCTCAGGCCTGGCCGCTGGTCACCAGCACCAACGACAACTGCCTCGGCAGCGACTGCCCGATGTATAAAGATTGCTTTGTGGTCAAGGCGCGTAAGAAGGCGATGGACGCCGATGTCGTGGTGGTTAACCACCATCTCTTTCTCGCTGACATGGTGGTGAAAGACAGCGGCTTTGGCGAGCTGATCCCTGAGGCCGACGTGATGATCTTCGACGAAGCGCATCAGCTGCCGGATATTGCCAGCCAGTACTTCGGCCAGTCGCTCTCCAGCCGCCAGCTGCTGGATCTGGCGAAAGATTTCACCATTGCCTACCGCACCGAACTGAAAGATACCCAGCAGCTGCAGAAGTGTGCGGATCGCCTGGCGCAGAGCGCGCAGGATTTCCGCCTACAGCTGGGCGAGCCGGGCTATCGCGGCAACCTGCGCGAGCTGCTGGCGGACAGCCACGTCCAGCGCGCGCTGCTGCTGCTCGATGATGCCTTAGAGCTGTGCTACGACGTAGCCAAGCTCTCTCTTGGTCGCTCGGCTTTGCTCGACGCGGCCTTTGAACGGGCCACGCTCTACCGCACGCGCCTCAAGCGGCTGAAAGAGATCAACCAGCCGGGCTTCAGCTACTGGTACGAGTGCACCTCGCGTCACTTTACCCTCGCCCTGACGCCGCTCACCGTGGCGGAGAAGTTCAAAGAGGTGATGGCCCAGAAGCCGGGAAGCTGGATCTTTACCTCGGCCACGCTCTCGGTGAACGACGACCTGCACCATTTTACCTCCCGCCTCGGGATTGAAACGGCAGAGTCGATGCTGCTGCCCAGTCCGTTTGATTTCGCCCGCCAGGCGCTGCTCTGCGTGCCGCGCAATCTGCCGCAGACCAACCAGCCCGGCGCGGCGCGCCAGCTGGCGGCCATGCTGAGGCCCATGATCGAGGCCAACAACGGCCGCTGCTTTATGCTCTGCACCTCCCACGCCATGATGCGCGATCTGGCGGAGCAGTTCCGCGCTATCCTGTCGCTGCCGGTGCTGTTGCAGGGGGAGACCAGCAAGGGCCAGCTGCTACAGCAGTTTGTTACCGCCGGAAACGCCCTGCTGGTGGCAACCAGCAGCTTCTGGGAAGGGGTGGACGTGCGCGGCGATACCCTATCGCTGGTGATCATCGACAAGCTGCCCTTTACCTCACCGGACGATCCGCTGCTGAAGGCGCGGATGGAGGATTGCCGCCTGCGCGGGGGCGATCCTTTTGACGATGTTCAGCTGCCGGATGCGGTGATCACCCTCAAGCAGGGGGTAGGCCGCCTGATCCGCGACATCGACGACCGTGGCGTGCTGGTGATCTGCGACAACCGACTGGTGATGCGTCCCTATGGCGCCACCTTCCTCGCCAGCCTGCCGCCTACGCCGCGCACCCGGGATATCGCCCGCGCGGTGAGATTCCTGTCCGGGACCTCTACGCAGTAATTTGTTGCAGAGTGTGCTAAGATGCGCGCCATTTTATTGAATCAACACCCCGAGAGCGCGAAGACCGATGCGAATTCTGGCTATTGATACCGCCACAGAGGCCTGTTCCGTTGCCCTGTGGAATGACGGTACGACCTCTGCCCACTTTGAACTCTGCCCAAGAGAACATACCCAACGTATTTTACCTCTGGTTCAGCAGACGCTGAACGACAGCGGCGTTACCCTTGCCGAACTCGACGCGCTGGCTTTTGGCCGCGGGCCGGGCAGCTTTACCGGCGTGCGCATTGGCATCGGCATTGCCCAGGGCCTGGCGCTGGGTGCCGAGCTGCCGATGATCGGCGTCTCGACGCTGGCCACCATGGCGCAGGGTGCATGGCGTAAAACCGGCGCAACGCGCGTGCTGGCCGCCATCGATGCCCGCATGGGCGAAGTCTACTGGGCCGAGTACCAGCGGGATGAGCAGGGCGTCTGGCACGGCGAAGAGAGCGAGGCGGTGCTGAAGCCAGAAGCAGTTAACGAACGCTTGGCCCAGCTCAGCGGATCCTGGGCCACGGTGGGCACCGGCTGGCCGGCATGGCCGGATCTCGGCCAAGAGAGCGGGCTGACGCTCAGCGACGGTGGCATCCTGTTGCCTGCCGCTGAAGATATGCTCCCGCTCGCCTGCCAGCTTTTTGCCCAGCAGCGCACCGTCGCCGTAGAGCATGCGGAGCCGGTTTATTTGCGCAACGAGGTGGCCTGGAAGAAACTTCCGGGCAGAAAATGAATCTCAGCTATATACATAACGTAACAATGTAAATAGCAGGAAGGTGGTAAGTGAAGGTATCCCAAAAGGTGGGTCAAAGCAGGTCCGGGCGCTGGCTGCTGGCAGGCTTAGCCGCCTTAGCGTTGAGCGGCTGCGTCTCGGTGCCTGACGCCATTAAAGGCAGCAGCCCAACGCCGCAGCAGGATCTGGTTCGGGTGATGAATGCGCCTGAGCTGTACGTCGGCCAGGAGGCGCGCTTCGGCGGTAAAGTTATCGGCTTGCAGAACAAGCAGGGACAAACCCGGCTGGAGATCGCCTCGGTACCGCTGGACAGTGGCGCGCGCCCCGTGCTGGGTGAACCTTCCCGCGGGCGTATCTACGCCGACGTGAACGGCTTCCTTGATCCGGTGGATTTCCGTAACCAGTACGTAACCGTGGTCGGCACCATCAGCGGCGTCGAGCAGGGCAAAGTGGGCGAGACCCCCTATAAGTTTATGGTCATGAAGGTGAGTGGCTATAAGCGCTGGCATCTACAGCAGCAGGTTATGCTGCCGCCGCAGCCGATTGACCCCTGGTACTGGGGACCGGGGCCTAATCCGTGGCGTTACGGCGGCTACGGCGGTTACGGCTGGTACAACGCCGGTCCAGCCCCGGTGCATACCATCGTAACAGAGTAACTCTCTGTTAAATAAGAGAAGAGACAGCGGACTATCCGCTGTTTCTCCTTTTTTATGACCATAACAAGAATAAAAGAGTGACGCGCTTCGCAACCTGTGAATCGGCCAATTAATAAACTGGTACAATGAGTTAATATAATGTTAACGGTATGTTTATTAAGCGGAGTTGCGATGACGACGAATTTTCATTTCAGAGGTGACGCATTGAAGAAGGTTTGGCTTAACCGTTATCCCGCCGACGTGCCAGCGGACATCAACCCCGATCGCTATCAATCCCTTGTGGAACTCTTCGAAAACGCCGCGATCCGTTACGCGGACCAGCCAGCGTTTATCAACATGGGCGAGACCATGACCTTCCGCAAGCTGGAAGAGCGCAGCCGTGCCTTTGCCGCCTGGCTACAGCACGGACTGGGGTTAAAGAAGGGCGACCGCGTGGCGCTGATGATGCCCAACCTGCTGCAGTATCCGGTAGCGCTGTTTGGTATTTTGCGTGCCGGTATGGTGGTGGTCAACGTTAACCCGCTCTATACCCCGCGCGAGCTGGAGCATCAGCTCAACGACAGCGGCGCGGCGGCTATCGTCATCGTCTCTAACTTTGCCCACACCCTTGAAAAGGTGGTGGAGAAAACCCAGGTGCAGCACGTGATTTTGACCCGCATGGGGGATCAGCTCTCTGCGGCGAAGGGAACGCTGGTCAACTTCGTGGTCAAGTACGTTAAGCGACTGGTCCCAAAATATCACCTGCCGGACGCCATCTCGTTTCGCCAGGCGCTGCACAATGGCTACCGGATGCAGTACGTCAAGCCGGAAGTTGTACCGGACGATCTCGCTTTCCTGCAGTATACCGGCGGCACTACCGGCGTGGCTAAAGGGGCGATGCTGACCCACCGCAACATGCTGGCTAACCTCGAACAGGTGAATGCCACCTACGGGCCGCTGCTGCACCGGGGAAAAGAGCTGGTGGTTACCGCTCTGCCGCTGTATCACATCTTTGCCCTGACCATGAACTGCCTGCTGTTTATCGAGCTGGGCGGACAGAACCTGCTGATCACCAACCCGCGCGATATTCCAGGGCTGGTGAAGGAGCTGGCGAAGTACCCATTTACTGCCATGACCGGGGTGAATACCCTGTTTAACGCGCTGCTGAACAACAAAGAGTTTCAGCAGCTCGATTTCTCCACGCTGCACCTCTCCGCAGGCGGCGGGATGCCCGTTCAGCAGGCAGTCGCCGAGCGCTGGGTGAAGCTTACCGGGCAGTATCTGCTAGAAGGTTACGGCCTGACGGAGTGCTCTCCGCTGGTGAGCGTGAACCCGCACGATATCGACTACCACAGCGGCAGCATCGGCCTGCCGGTGCCCTCTACGGAAGTGAAGTTGATTGACGACGAGGGCAGGGAGGTACCGCACGGCGAGCCGGGCGAGCTGTGCGTCAAGGGGCCACAGGTGATGCTGGGTTACTGGCAGCGACCTGACGCCACTGACGAGATCATCAAGGATGGCTGGCTGATGACCGGGGATATTGCGGTGATGGACGACGAAGGCTTCCTGCGCATCGTCGATCGTAAAAAAGATATGATCCTGGTCTCCGGCTTCAACGTCTACCCTAACGAAATTGAAGACGTGGTGATGCAGCACCCTGGCGTGCAGGAAGTGGCCGCCGTCGGCGTGCCGTCCACCAGCAGCGGGGAAAAGGTCAAAATTTTCGTAGTGAAAAAGGACCCCACCCTCAGCGAAGAGGCGCTCATTACCTTCTGCCGCCGTCAGCTGACCGGCTATAAGGTACCGAAGCTGGTGGAGTTTCGTGAGGAGCTGCCGAAATCCAACGTCGGCAAAATTTTACGGCGAGAATTACGTGACGAAGCGCGCGGCAAAGTAGACAATAAGGTCTAAGCTTCGAGTGAGTCGCCCAACGCCGGTTAGCCCGGCGTTTTTTATGGGCGCAAACCAAAGAGAGTATGATTTGAACTACCAGATGATCACTACCAACGACGCGCTGGCGACCATGAGCGAGGCGGCGCGCGCGTTTCCGGCTCTAGCCATCGATACCGAATTTGTCCGCACCCGCACCTACTATCCGCAGCTGGGCCTGATCCAGGTCTACGACGGCCAGCAGGTTTCGCTGATCGATCCGCTGGAGATCACCGACTGGACGCCGTTCCGCGAGCTGATGATGGATCGCGCGGTCACCAAGTTTCTCCACGCCGGCAGTGAAGATCTGGAAGTTTTCCTCAACGTGTTTGGCGAGCTGCCGCAGCCGCTGATCGATACCCAGATCCTTGCCGCCTTCAGCGGCCGTCCGCTGTCGTGGGGCTTCGCCTCCATGGTAGAGGAGTACACCGGTCTGGCGCTGGATAAAAGCGAATCCCGCACCGACTGGCTGGCGCGTCCGCTGACCGAGCGCCAGTGCGACTACGCTGCGGCCGACGTCTGGTATCTGCTGCCTATCGCCCACAAGCTGATGGCGGAGACCGAGGCGGCGGGGTGGCTGCCTGCTGCGCTGGACGAGTGCCGCTTGATGCAGGTGCGTCGTCAGGAAGTGCTGGCCCCGGAAGAGGCGTGGCGCGATATTAGCAACGCCTGGCAGCTGCGTACCCGTCAGCTGGCCTGCCTGCAGCTGCTGGCAGCGTGGCGTCTGCGTAAGGCGCGCGAGCGCGATCTGGCGGTAAACTTTGTGGTGCGGGAAGAGAACCTGTGGGCGGTCGCACGCTATATGCCGGGCAGCCTCGGCGAGCTGGATAGCATCGGGCTCTCGGGGAGCGAGATCCGCTTCCACGGTAAAACGCTGCTGGCGATGGTTGCGCAGGCCCAGGCGTTGCCGGAGGAGGCGCTCCCGGAGCCGCTGCTGAACCTGCTTGATATGCCGGGCTATCGCCGGGCCTTCAAGGCGATTAAGGCGCTGGTGCAGGAGGTGAGCGTAGCAAAAGGGGTAAGCGCCGAGCTGCTGGCCTCGCGTCGACAAATAAATCAGCTGCTTAACTGGCACTGGAATATTAAGTCGTTTGCCACTCCGCCGGAACTTATCTCCGGCTGGCGCGGTGAATTAATGGTGGCAAGTCTTCAGGCTCTGCTGCTGGAATTTCCCCGCTAGCGAACGCGGCACTGTAAATAAACACAGTGAATAAGCATAAATAAAAAAGGCAGCGCTTAACGGGCTGCCTTTTTAATGAAGGAGATAACGGTAAAACGTTATTTCGTCTCTTCAGCTTCCGGTAGGGTAACGTTGAGCTCAAGAATAGAAATATCGCCGTCTTTTTGCTCCAGCTGTACCGTCACCATTTCCGGATCGATCTGCACATACTTACAAATCACTTCCAGAATATCTTTGCGCAGCTGCGGCAAATAGTGCGGCTCGGCATCGCTGCGGCGACGCTCGGCCACGATGATCTGCAGGCGCTCTTTCGCTATGTTAGCGGTACTCTTCTTTCGTGAGAGAAAAAAGTCTAGTAATGCCATAATTTATCCTCCGAACAGGCGTTTGAGGAAACCTTTCTTCTCTTCTTCGATGAAGCGGAAAGGGCGTTCTTCTCCCAGCAGACGTTCCACGGTATCAGCATACGCTTTACCGGCATCTGATGTCGCGTCCAGGATCACAGGTTCGCCCTGGTTAGAGGCGCGCAGCACGGACTGATCTTCCGGGATAACCCCGACCAGCTTGATGCGCAGGATCTCCAGCACATCTTCCATGCTCAGCATGTCGCCTTTACTAACGCGGCCCGGGTTGTAGCGGGTCAGCAGCAGATGCTCTTTAATCGGCTCTTGACCGTTCTCGGCGCGGCGCGATTTAGAGGAGAGAATGCCCAGAATGCGGTCCGAGTCGCGTACTGAGGAGACCTCTGGGTTAGTGGTAATAACGGCTTCATCTGCGAAGTAGAGCGCCATCAGCGCGCCGGTTTCGATCCCGGCAGGGGAGTCGCAGACGATGAAATCGAAATCCATCTTCTTCAGATCGTCGAGCACTTTCTCGACGCCGTCACGGGTCAGCGCGTCTTTGTCACGCGTCTGGGAGGCAGGAAGAATATAGAGGCTTTCCGTACGCTTATCTCTGATCAACGCCTGGTTTAGCGTTGCGTCGCCCTGAATAACGTTAACGAAATCATAGACTACCCGGCGTTCACAACCCATGATCAGGTCGAGGTTACGCAGGCCGATATCGAAGTCGATAACGACGGTCTTCTTTCCCTTCTGGGCCAAACCAGTCGCGATGGCCGCGCTGGATGTCGTCTTACCGACGCCCCCTTTACCCGAAGTAACAACAATAATGCGTGCCATAGGTGTTCCTTGTTATAAGGGCTTAATTCAATGGTTGAACAGTCAAAGCGTTATCCGCGAGGAGCAGGCGTGCCGCTTTGCCATAATATTCGGCCGGGATTTGATCGCTCAGCCAGTATTCACCCGCGATGGAGACCAGCTCCGCGGTGAGATGTGTGCAAAAAATTTGTGCTTCTCTGTCGCCGTTGGCCCCCGCCAGCGCCCGTCCACGCATCATGCCATAGATATGGATATTGCCATCGGCGATCAGCTCTGCGCCCGCGCTGACGTGGCTGGTAACGATCAGATCGCAGCCCGGGGCATATATTCTCTGTCCGGAACGGACCGGAACATCAATTAAGCGTGTTTTTGTGATCGGCGCGACAACGGGCTCTTCAACGATTGTCGCTTCAACGACCGGGGTCTCAACGGCAGGCGGCTGGCGCAGTTTTTCTTTGCCTTCCGTCAGCAGTGGGAGCCCAGCGCGGTCAATCTCCGCCTTCAGCTCGGCCTGTTTACAGCCGCTAACGCCGATAACACGCAAACCGGTGCTGGCAATCGCTTTATGCAATGCAGACCAGTTTACCGCCTCGTCCAGCGCGGAAATGTTAATAACAACGGGAGCATGCTGTAAAAAAGCGGGAGCCTGAGCGATTTTGTCTTCTAAGGCCTGACGAATAACCTCGGGTTTCGCATCATGCAAATGAACCACTGATAAGGTAAAACTACTGCCTTTAAGCTCGATGGGCGTGTTTGACATCCTGACCTTACTCATTTAGCTATTATCCCCCGCACAGCGGGTGATATTCCGAAGACTCTCAGGCATGTTATAGTCCCTGCTATATTGAGGCAAGACACCTCCCCTTAATTAAGAGTAAAAGTATGTTTTGTGTGATCTACCGAAGTGCTAAGCGTGAACAGACCTATTTGTATATCGAGAAAAAAGATGATTTTTCTCGCGTCCCTGAGCCATTAATGAAAAGTTTTGGCCAGCCGGTCATGACGATGCTGCTGCCCCTCGACGGGCGCAAAAGCTTAGCCAATGCCGATCTGGACAAGGTCAAAGCGGCGCTGAAAGAGCAGGGATACTACCTGCAAATGCCGCCCCCGCAGGAGGATCTCCTTAAGCAGCATCTGCAAAGCAGCGGGAAGATTGACAAATCCTGAGACGGCGGTGATAGTCAAATTTCACTCGCGTTCAAAGGGTTACTCAGGGGGTAACATGTATCAGCATCATAACTGGCAGGGTGCACTGTTAGATTTTCCCGTTAGTAAGGTTGTTTGCGTTGGCAGTAACTATGCGAAACATATTCAGGAGATGGGCAGCGCTACGCCGGACGAGCCGGTGCTGTTTATCAAGCCTGAAACCGCGCTCTGCGATCTCCGCCAGCCGTTGGCCTTGCCGCAGGGGCTAGGATCGGTGCACCACGAGGTTGAGCTGGCGGTGCTGATCGGCGCTACGCTGCGCCAGGCCTCGGAAGAGCACGTTCAACAGGCGATTGCCGGCTACGGCGTGGCGCTGGATCTGACGCTGCGTGATGTTCAGGGCAAAATGAAGAAGGCCGGGCAGCCGTGGGAGAAGGCCAAAGGCTTTGACAACTCTTGCCCGCTCTCCGGCTTTATTCCAGCAGCGGAGTTCGCAAGCGATCCGCAGAACACGCCGCTCGGGCTGAAGATCAACGGCGAGGTGCGTCAGCAGGGCACCACGGCGGATATGATCCACAAGATTGTGCCGCTGATTGCCTACATGAGCCGCTACTTCACCCTGCGCGCCGGGGACGTCATTCTTACCGGTACGCCGGAAGGCGTCGGTCCGCTGCACAGCGGCGACGAGCTGGAAGTGAGCTTCAACGGCCAGTCCCTCACCACCCGCGTGCTGTAAACCCTTTCCTAATGAACTCATGCCGGGCAACGCTGATGCTTGCCCGGCCTACGCAATATTTTATCTTTAAACCCACTTCAAAATTGTGTGTATAATGTCAAACGAAACGATTGTGCTTCACTGCCCTGTTGAGCAAGCACTTTAGGGGTTTTTGCAAATGGATATTGAAAAGCCTATGGTTCAATCTGTTATACGGACAGAATAACTCCATGACCAACAAATGGATTTTTAATCCTAATCATGTAGCGCAGAGAATTTTAGCGCTAAAAGGTTCACTACGTTTTCCGACGTTGACAATCCAGGTCGGTGTTGCTGTTTTGAAGCGACATCAGAAAAAGCTGTACAGCAGTGCCATCAACTTTGCTGCACCCGTAGCCGCGTCAGATTGCGGTCGCTATAACCCTCCCGGCGGAAAGATTGGAGTATGGTACGCATCTGATTCGGCACTCACCGCTGCGGCTGAAGCGTATGGTCGTCTACTGACGAATCATGATCCTATCACTTATCCAGAGTCAGTCCTTACTCAGCACTACATGTGTTCGATAGACGTCGTCAGACCCGTGGAAGTGGTTGATGTTGTCACGTTATGCCAGCTGTTACACATCCCATTGGACGGTCTTGAAAATGAGGATTACACCTTTCCTCAATGGCTAATGGCGTTTTTGTACACACAGTTTGCAAATGACGTCGATGGAATTGCCTATAACAGCAGGCATTACCGCTATAAACGCTGCTATGCATTCTGGAAGCGTCCCGGTTATAAGCTAGCCTTTACTGATACCCTTAACGGCATGGTGCCCTACATCGGTTATGTTGAAACTGACGCAGGCATGTTCCCGCAATGGTGGAATAAGACGACGATGACGGGTGAGGAGATGTTCGAAACGCTATTAGGTTTTGAGATCGCTGCTGAACCTGTTTAGCACAGAGAGGGGGCAGTATGTAGCCCCCTATCATAAGCTTAGCTAGCGACATGGCTGCCAAAAAGCCTGGCTGCACGGATCGCAAGGCTCAGCTCTTCAGGATCCGCGCCGTCCAACATGATTTGAATCGGCGTTTTAATAACCCCTTTGCTGTTAATTGTAAGCGGCGATTTCAGCACTCCCAGCCGAAGCATAGGGTGAGTATCTTCATCAAATGCGCTCATGATCTCTTCAAACCCTGATACCAGTCCTTTATCGGTAAACTGAAAGGCAGGGAAAATGAAATCACCGTTCTGCTTGAAAGCCAGTAGTTTGTTCTTCTTTACTCGTACATTAACCGCCTGACGGGTAATACCAAGAATTTCAGCTACGTCGTTCACTTTGAACGTGCCACCAAGCTGTTGAAGCTCATTATAAAATTTCTCCAGACTCTCGCGACGGCGGCGTACCTTACGCATTTCAACTTCCGATGCACGGGTTTTTTGTTCCATTTGTACAGTATAAAGCAGCTGCATCAGTGAACCGTCATCCAGAGTAATTGCGTTCATTGCCTGATTTTTATCTTCAAATTCAGGCATTAGCGAGACAGCCAGGTTGTTAATCCTTCTCAGAAGGTTCTGCTGATACTCAGACAAATTAATGGTCGGATTTAGGGTGTTTTCTGTTCTGGTGTTTTTAATCATAAGCCACCTCCATTTGACCATTATCTTATTCTTAGTTTTAGGAATGGTCAAATTAAAGCCGTTTTTATTGAGTAACGGCAGCAATCAGGCGGCAAAACTTGCATCAATGTGCCAGAGTGGTTATAAGGTGCAGCTGAAATTTCACGGCGGACTTCCTTATGAGCGATACACCTTTCTGGCAGAGCAAAACCCTTGAGCAGATGACCGATGCCGAGTGGGAGTCGCTGTGCGACGGCTGCGGGCAGTGCTGCCTGCACAAGCTTCAGGATGAAGACACCGACGAGATCTACTTCACCAACGTCGCCTGCCGTCAGCTTAATATCAAAACCTGCCAGTGCCGCAACTACGCGCGGCGCTTCGAGTATGAACCGGATTGTATCAAGCTAACGCGGGAGAATCTGCCGACCTTTGAGTGGTTGCCGCCGACCTGTGCCTATCGCCTGCTGGCGGAGGGGAAAACATTGCCGCTCTGGCATCCGCTGCGTAGCGGCTCAAAAGCGGCGATGCACGCCGAGCGCATCTCGGTCCGCCACATTGCGGTGACGGAGTCCGAGGTACGCGACTGGGAGGATCACATCCTCAACAAGCCTGGCGCTTAACGACCAAAGAGGTCGCGTTTTTTCGGTTTGAACGCCTGGGCAATCAGTACAAGGATTGCCACGGCGAAATAGGCGATAAAGATACCCACCAGCCACTGCGGCATCTCTAGGGTCAGGAAGGACCACTGGCGTTCGGCGCAGTCGCCAGAGGCAACAAACACCTGCGGCAGCCACTTATCCAGCGGCAGCCAGGTCGGGAAACGGGCCGCGAAATCACAGGTCATAAACGGGTTAGGGTGCAGCTGGATCATCGTATGCTCCCATGCCAGCTGAATGCCGCGCCACGCGCTGTAGAGCCAGATAACAATCGCCACATAGCGCAGCGGCGTTTTCGGCGCGATTGCACCCACCAGCCCGGCGCCCATTACGCCAAACAGGGCGCAACGCTCATAAATACATAAAACGCACGGTTTAAGCAGCATCACATGCTGGAACCATAACGCCACCAGCTCAAGCGCCAACGCGGTCAGTGCCATAAGTAACCAGGCACCGCGCCCGTGAGAGCACTTGTTTAAAAATTGTAACATAATCATTTCCCTGGGAGATGCTAGACACCGCAGTGTAAACGAATTCACCCTGAGATGACAAAGGGTTCAGATGCGGGTGAAAGTGGGGGAAATAAGCGTTGTTTATGCTGGAAGTGCAAAAGCGTGGCAAAGGGTAAACGGTCAGCACAATACGCTAAAAATGGGCGTTTAAGAAAAGCGTAAAAACAGAACGGCGATCCCTTTTTCTTCCCGTTTCGTGCTATCTGCTGCCCCCTCGCTCTGGTATGATGAGTCTCTTTGTTTCGCTGTGTAATGGAAATTTCTCTATGGTCATTAAGGCGCAGAGCCCGGCGGGTTTCGCGGAAGAGTACATCATTGAAAGTATCTGGAATAATCGCTTTCCACCCGGAACGATCCTGCCAGCTGAAAGAGAACTTTCCGAACTGATTGGCGTCACCCGCACCACGCTGCGCGAGGTGTTACAGCGTCTGGCGCGTGACGGCTGGCTGACCATCCAGCACGGTAAGCCGACCAAGGTGAATAACTTCTGGGAGACGTCAGGCCTCAATATTCTGGAGACGCTGGCCCGGCTCGATCACGAGAGCGTCCCGCAGCTGATCGACAACCTGCTGTCGGTGCGCACCAACATCGCCACCATTTTCATCCGCACCGCGTTTCGCCAGCATCCGCAGGACGCCCTGGACGTGCTGGCCCGCGCGCGTGAGGTAGAAGATCACGCCGATGCCTTTGCCGAGCTGGACTACAACATTTTCCGCGGCCTCGCTTTTGCCTCCGGCAACCCTATCTATGGGCTGATCCTCAACGGCATGAAGGGGCTCTACACCCGTATCGGGCGGCACTACTTTGCCAACCCCGAGGCGCGCAGCCTGGCGCTGGGCTTCTACCACCGTCTGGGTGAGGTGTGTGAGCGCGGCGATCATGATAAGGTGTATGATATTGTGCGCCACTATGGACGCGACAGCGGAGAGATCTGGCACCGGATGCAGAAAAACCTGCCGGGCGATCTTGCTATCCAGAGTCGTTAAGCTCAGAGAGAAACAGGGAAAGCCCTCTCCGCCAGGAGAGGGACAGGCGTTACAGGCTGTTCTGACGCGGCGGGCAGCGGTCCAACAGCTCTACGCTGCCATCTTCGTTCTGCTGCTCCAGCATCACATCAAATCCCCACAGGCGGTGCACGTGCTTCAGCACCTCCCGACGGCCCTTATCCAGCGGCGCACGGTTGTGCGGCACATAGCGCAGGGTCAAAGAGCGATCCCCACGCAGATCCACGTTCCATACCTGGATATTCGGCTCAAGGTTGCTGAGATTATACTGTGCCGAGAGCTTAGCCCGGATCTCACGGTAGCCATCTTCGTTATGGATAGCGGCAATCTCCAGATAGTTATTGCGATCGTCATCCAGCACCGTGAAGAAGCGGAAGTCACGCATCACCTTCGGTGACAGGAACTGGCTAATAAAACTCTCGTCTTTGAAGTCGCGCATGGCGAAGTGCAGCGTCTCCAGCCAGTCCGATCCGGCAATATCCGGGAACCAGTATCTGTCCTCCTCGGTAGGGGACTGACAGATCCGTTTGATATCCTGGAACATGGCGAAGCCCAGCGCGTAGGGGTTGATCCCGCTGTACCACGGGCTGTTGTAGGGCGGCTGGAACACCACGTTGGTGTGGCTATGGAGAAACTCCAGCATAAAGCGATCGGTCACTTTCCCCTCATCGTAGAGATGGTTGAGGATGGTGTAGTGCCAGAAGGTCGCCCACCCCTCGTTCATTACCTGGGTCTGTTTCTGCGGATAGAAATACTGGCTCACCTTACGCACGATGCGCAAAATCTCGCGCTGCCACGGCTCCAGCAGCGGGGCATTTTTCTCCATAAAATAGAGCAGGTTCTCCTGCGGCTCAGAGGGGTAACGCCGCACTTCGGCGACCGTTTTCTCCTCCTCGCGCTTCGGCAGGGTGCGCCACAGGGTGTTTACCTGACTCTGCAGATACTCTTCCCGGCTCTTCTGCCGCGCTTTCTCCTCCTGGAGAGAGATCTTCTGTGGCCGTTTGTAGCGATCGACGCCGTAGTTCATCAGGGCATGGCAGGAGTCGAGCAGCTTCTCTACCTCGACCACGCCATAGCGCTCTTCACAGTCGGTGATGTAGTTACGGGCAAAAATCAGGTAATCAACAATGGAGCTGGCATCGGTCCAGCTACGGAACAGGTAATTATTTTTGAAGAAGGAGTTATGCCCGTAGCAGGCATGGGCCATCACCAGCGCCTGCATGGTAATGGTGTTCTCCTCCATCAGGTAGGCGATACAGGGATTGGAGTTGATGACGATCTCATAGGCCAATCCCTGCTGTCCGTGCTTATAGAGCCGCTCGGTCTCAATAAACTTCTTACCAAACGACCAGTGGGTATAGTTAATCGGCATCCCGACGCTGGAGTAGGCATCCATCATCTGTTCGGAGGTGATCACTTCAATCTGGTGGGGATAGGTATCCAGCCGGTAGAGTTTGGCTACCCGATCGATCTCGGCCAGGTAGGTATCAAGCAGTTCGAATGTCCAGTCGGGTCCATCGCTGAGACGGGAGGTGTCCTTATTCATGGAGTCAATCGTAGCCATTAGCGCACCCTCATTGTTGGCGACTCTCTCTTGCAGGAGAGTCTCCTTTCAAGCATAGATCACCGTACCGGAAACCGGACTGGCGGGGAAATTTTTTCTTCGCCATTTCACCGTGTAAAAAGGGGGGTAGGCCAGGCGTTTGCGCTATTTTATGCTGCGTTACAAGACGGCTCAGCAGGAGATACCAAATAGCCCCCATCCGCCGCCATAGGCAGAGATGTGAGTTAAGTCACCATAAAAAAGCCATATGTTGAATAACATTTTCATCTGAGTTATCAATTTGTAATCAGATGATTGTTCTTAACCGATGAATGTTCGTAACTCGTCAGTTTTACTCATAGGGAGTGGCTATGCGCGTTGTGGTTCTGGGAAGTGGCGTCGTGGGCGTGACCAGCGCCTGGTATCTAAGTCAGGCGGGGCATGAGGTAACGGTAATTGAACGAGAGCCGGGATCGGCGCTGCAAACCAGCGCGGCCAACGCCGGACAGATCTCACCAGGCTATGCTTCACCCTGGGCCGCACCGGGTGTACCGCTGAAGGCGATCAAGTGGATGTTTGAACGTCATGCCCCGTTGGCTATCGGCCTTGACGGGACGGCGTTCCAGCTGAAGTGGATGTGGCAGATGCTGCGTAACTGCGACACCCGCCACTACATGGAGAATAAAGAGCGGATGGTGCGTCTGGCCGAGTACAGCCGCGACTGCCTGAAGGCCCTGCGCGACAGCACCGGCATTGAGTATGAGGGGCGGCAGGGCGGCACGCTACAGCTCTTCCGCACAGAACAGCAGTATGAGAACGCCACCCGCGACATTGCCGTGCTGGAAGAGGCCGGGGTTCCCTACCAGCTGCTGGAGTCTGCCCGGCTGGCAGAGGTTGAACCCGCTCTGGCCGAGGTGGCGCACAAGCTCACCGGTGGCCTGCGTCTGCCCAATGACGAAACCGGGGACTGCCAGCTCTTTACCCAGCGTCTGGCGCAGATGGCCGAGCAGGCGGGCGTGGTGTTCCGCTACAACACCCCAGTCGATCGCCTGCTCTATGAGGGCGAGAAGATCTACGGCGTGAAGTGTGGCGATGAGGTGATCAAGGCCGATGCCTACGTGATGGCCTTTGGTTCATACTCCACCGCCATGCTGAAAGGCATCGTCGATATTCCGGTCTATCCCCTGAAAGGCTACTCGCTCACCATTCCCGTGGCGGAAGAGAGCGGTGCCCCGGTGTCGACTATCCTTGATGAGAGCTACAAAATTGCTATCACCCGCTTCGATAACCGCATCCGCGTGGGTGGGATGGCAGAGATTGTCGGCTTCAACACCGAGCTGCTGCAACCGCGTCGGGAGACACTGGAGATGGTGGTGCGCGATCTCTTCCCACGCGGAGGCCGCGTCGAGGAGGCCACCTTCTGGACCGGGCTACGTCCGATGACGCCGGACGGCACGCCAGTGGTGGGTCGCACGCCGTATAAAAATCTCTGGCTCAACACTGGGCACGGCACCCTCGGCTGGACCATGGCCTGCGGCTCCGGCCAGCTGCTGAGCGATCTGATCTCTGGCCGCTCCCCGGCTATTCCATACGATGATTTAGGCGTAGCCCGTTACAGCGACAATTTTACTCCTGCGCAAGCCAGCCATCTGCACGGCGTACACAATACATAAGGGGCAGTCATGACGCGTCCTGTTCAGGCCACGCTTGATTTATCGGCCTTACGGCATAATTTACAGGTGGTTCGCCGCGCCGCGCCAGGGGCGCGGGTCTGGTCGGTGGTAAAAGCCAACGCCTACGGGCATGGGATCGACCGCATCTGGCGCGCGCTGGGTACCACGGACGGTTTTGCCCTGCTGAATCTGGAGGAGGCGGTGCTGCTGCGCGAGCGCGGCTGGAAGGGGCCGATCCTGCTGCTGGAGGGCTTCTTCAATGCCGACGAGCTGCCGCTGCTGGATAGTCTGCGTCTGACTACCAGCATCCACAGCAACTGGCAGCTAAAGGCGCTGCAAAATGCCCGGCTTAGCGCCCCGCTGGATATCTACCTGAAGGTCAACACCGGTATGAACCGGCTAGGGTTTATGCCGGAGCGGGTCAGTTCGGTATGGCAGCAGCTGCGGGCGATGAAAAACGTGGATCAGATGACGCTGATGTCGCACTTTGCCTCGGGGGAGAAGCCCGACGGCATTGTCGAGGCGATGGTGCGGGTAGAGCAGGCGGCGGAAGGGCTTAACTGTCCGCGCTCCCTCGCCAACTCGGCGGCCACGCTCTGGCATCCTCAGGCCCATTTTGACTGGGTCAGGCCGGGCATTATTCTCTACGGCGCGTCGCCCTCCGGGCAGTGGCACGACGTGGCGAACAGCGGCATCAAGCCGGTGATGACTCTGCACAGCGAGATTATCGGCGTGCAGACCCTGAAGCGGGGCGATCGGGTGGGTTATGGCGGGCGCTATCAGGCCACGGGCGAGCAGCGGATCGGCATCGTTGCGGCGGGCTATGCCGATGGCTATCCGCGGCACGCCCCGGACGGCACGCCGGTGCTGGTGGATGGCGTACGCACGGGGATTGTCGGAACGGTCTCGATGGATATGCTGGCGGTAGACCTAACCCCGTGCCCGCAGGCTGGGATCGGTACGCCGGTTGAGCTGTGGGGCAGCGAAATCAAGATTGATGACGTCGCTGCCGCAGCAGGCACGGTGGGGTATGAGCTGATGTGTGCGCTGGCCCCCCGTGTGCCTGTTGTTACGCAATGATTGTGACGGTGTAACTTTTCGCCCGGCGGCGCTATGCTTGCCGGGCCTACCATGTTATTCACTCTCTTGTTCGGCTACCCGGACACCGACCTTACGCACGGCGTTATCCTCTTTCTCCGCCACCGTCCAGATCATGCCGGCAAACTCCACCTGGTCACCGACCACTGGCGCAGCACCAATCAGTTTCTGCACAATATCCCCCAGCGTCTGCTGTTTGTCGGGATACTCCGTTCCCTGATCGAGACCGTAGATCAGCGCCACGTCGGCAAACTTAGCGCTGGCCTCAAGAATAAAGTCCCCGAAGAAGCGCTGATCCAGCGCCACCGGCGGCGAGTGGCTAAACAGCTTGCCCAGCGCAGGCAGGTCGCGCTCGCGGCCAATCACGCACAGCACGTCGCCTTCACGCAGGTGGGTGCTGCCGGTCGGGTGCAGTAGCGCGTTGCCCCGGAACAGGGCCGCAATGCGCGTCTCCGGCGGCATATGCAGATCGCGCAGCGCCGCACCGACGCACCACTTATCCGCACTCAGCTGGTAGATAAACTGCTCCCAGGCGTTCTCCGGGCTGATATCTAGCCCGACCCGCGACTCGGGCCAGCCCACCGGGGGAACCACCACCCTGGCTTTTTTCGCTGCCCAGCCCAGAGAGGTCCCCTGGAACAGCAGGGAGACCAGCACCACGAAGAAGGCGACGTTGAAGAACAGGCGGGCATTTTCCAGTCCAGCCATCATCGGGAATACCGCAAGGATGATAGGCACCGCGCCGCGCAGCCCCACCCAGCTAATAAAGATCCGCTCGCGCAGGTTGAAGCCGCGGAACGGCAGCAGGCCAGCAAACACCGACAGCGGCCGGGCGACAAAAATCATCCACGCCGAGAGCAGCAGGGCCGGAACGGCAATCACCAGTAGATCGGAGGGGGAAACCAGCAGCCCCAGCACGAGGAACATACCGATCTGCGCCAGCCAGGCCAGGCCGTCAAAGTTCTGCTGAATGGTATAGCGGTTACGAATGGGGCGGTTGCCGAGCACAAAACCGCACAGGTAGACCGCCAGAATGCCGCTGCCATGGATTGCCGTGGTGACCGCGAAGATCAAAATACCGCCGCTCAGGGCCAGCAATGGGTAGAGCCCGGCGGGGAGCGCAATACGGTTGATCATTTGCAGCAGCAGGTAACCACCCGCCAGGCCGAGGATAATCCCGAGGCCAAACTCCTGAACAATATGCAGGGCAAACTTCCAGTCCAGCCCAAGCTGGTGATGCTGGATCATATCTATCAGGGTAATGGTGAGAAACACGGCCATCGGATCGTTGCTGCCGGACTCAATCTCCAGGGTCGAGCCGACACGCTCGTTTAGCCCCTTGCCGCCCAGCAGGGAGAAGACCGCCGCCGCATCCGTCGAGCCGACGATCGCGCCAATCAGCAGGCCTTCCATCATGTCTAGCTTGAACAGCCAGGCGGCCATCATTCCGGTGAGGCCGGAGGTGATCAGCACCCCGACCGTGGCTAGCGACAGGGCCGGACCGAGGGCGACGCGGAACGAACTGGCCTGGGTGCGCATGCCGCCATCCAGCAGAATGATCGCCAGCGCGAGGTTACTGATCATGTAGGCGAGCGGATAGTTATCGAAAGGGATACCGCCGACGCCGTCGACACCGGCCAGCATACCGATGGCGAGAAAGATAACCAGGATGGGAATACCAAGGCGTGATGAAAAAGAACTTAATAAGATACTGCAGGTTACAAGCACTGAACCCAAAATGAAAAGACCGATGATCGCCTCAGCTTCCAATGTTGCTTTTCTCCTCTAAATGCAATTACCACCCAAACGGGGCCGAGGGCGCTCGCGCCAGAGATGGCGCGGCACGACCCTCTAAAACCTTACCATATCCACGACGGAAGCTGCGTTTTAATAGAGGCTAAAAACGATATTTTTATTTACTTAAAACCGGATGGCCGCTAAGGGTAAGCTGCGTATGAAAATCTTGATGCTGTAAGCGCGCCTGTGCGCCTAGCGGCAGGGTCACCGTCTGCGGCTCATGACCAAAGGCGAGGCCGCTCACTACCGGGATCGCCAGGCGCGTACGTAGGTAAGCTATCATCGCGTCAAGATCGAACCCGGCATCATAGTCGTTAGGCGCGCTGCGGCTGAAGCTGCCGAGGACCAGCGCCTTCTGCCGCGACAGGATGCCCGCATGGTGCAGCTGGAGCAGCATGCGCTCCACGCGGAACGGGTGCTCATTAATATCCTCGACCACCAGAATACCGTTTTCTATGGCCGGCAGCCACGGCGTGCCGATGAGCGAGACCAGCATCGCCAGGTTCCCCCCCCAGAGCGTTCCCGCAACGTCGCACGCCGGACCATTGCCTTCCCACGTCACGGTAAAGATCTCATTGCGCAGCGCCCGCCAGAAGTGCGCCTGCGTAAAGTCATCCAGCGCCTCTGCGCCAAAGTTACCCGCCAGCATCGGCCCGCAAAAGGTGATGACGTTATCCGTCGCCAGCAGGCCAAGCTGCACGGCGGTGAAGTCGCTGTGGCCGCAGATCAGCAGCGGCGCGTGTCGCTGGCGCTCGGCCAGCCCCTGCCAGTCGATCCCCTCCAGCAGACGGCTGGCACCGTAGCCGCCGCGTACCGGCATCACAATCGTATTTGCCGTGTCCAGCGTCACCAGGGCATTCAGATCCGCCAGCCGCTCGGCGTCATTCCCGGCAAAGCGACTATCGCGGCGGGCGATCACCTGCTGGTTCTCTACATGGTGGCCTGCGGCCTCAAGGCGCTGGATGCCCCTGAGGGCGGCGGCCTGATTAATGCAGTAGCCGGAAGGGGCGATCAGATGAATCCGGGACATGGCAAATCCTTGCTGACATAGTAAATGAAACGGTTATCATGCCGCTTAGGATTGTCATTGTCATCTAAACTCCCGGTAAAAGGATTGTTGGTGTGAAATTGAGATGGTTTGCTTTTTTGGTGGTGGTGCTGGCAGGGTGTAGTTCAAAACAGGATTATAAAAACCCGCCGTGGAACCCGGAGGTCCCGGTTAAACGGGCGATGCAGTGGATGCCGATCAGCGAGAAAGCGGGTGCGGCGTGGGGCGTCAGCCCGCGGCTGATAACGGCCATTATCGCCGTAGAGTCTGGTGGAAATCCGACGCTGGTGAGTAAATCCAATGCCGTGGGTCTGATGCAGCTTAAAGCCTCTACCGCCGGGAGAGAGGTTTACCGGCACATGGGCTGGAGCGGGCAACCCTCGACCAGCGAGCTGAAAAACCCGGAGCGCAATATCTCTATGGGGACGGCCTACCTGAGCATTCTTGAACACGGCGTGCTTGCCGGGATTAAAGATCCAGAGGTGATGCAGTACGCGCTGGTGGTCTCTTACGTCAACGGCGCAGGGGCGCTGCTGCGCACCTTCTCATCGGATCGCAAGAAGGCCATTAGCGAGATCAACGACCTGGACGCGGATGAGTTTGTCGAGCACGTTGCCGAAAATCATCCTGCGCCGCAGGCACCACGCTATATCTGGAAGGTGCAGAAAGCCATGGATGCGATGTAAATCATCGCACCTTATTGGCCCGCTCGCGCGCCTCACGCTCCAGCGAGAAGATGATTCGCTGGAGCTCGCGCTCCACCGCTGGGTTCGTATTTAAGAAGCGGAAGCTCAAACGTGGGGTGGTGACGGTGTCGTTCTTGCCGTCTACCACCTTACGCTCGCTGATAGAGATCAGCTGGGCATCAAAATAGAACTGCCCCCAGCCGCCCATATCCAGCTCGATCTGCGAGAAACGCTGTCCCTCTTTCACGCCCTCTGGCGTGGCACCTTCCAGCAACGCGCCCATGCCGCCAACCGACAGGTCATACAGGCGAAAGCGCATCGGGCGCTTGTCCGGCAGCGTAGCCTTGCCAAAGTAGGCCGGATGCAGCGGGGCGCTGATACGGAAGTATTCCCGGCGCTGGATAAACCATACGGAGGAGGGGAGCGGCGTGACAAACGCCGGCAGCGCCTGATAATCGCTCATCTGCAATCCAGAGACGATAAATTCAACCTTCGCCCCTCGGGTCTCGGCGGTAATGGTCAGACTGTCGACACGCTGCACCGCTTTGTTCTCATACTCCTGGCTGCCGAGGTCCACCACCAGCCTGTCGAGATCCGCATCGAGGATCTTGCTGATGAATTGCCCGCTGCCCCAGGAAATACAGATCGGCACCTGCTCTTTGTGCAGATCGCGCAGTATGCCTAAAACGGCCAGAGGGGTTTGTTTCAGGAACTGCTCACTGTAGTTGCTCACGCCGGATGGCTCCTTGCTGACTTATCGCCCATCGTTGATTTATCGGCACGCGGGGCGGGAACTTCAGCCGTAATGTAAATTTTTTTAGTAACAAAAAAATTAATAAGTCTGTGACATTTAACCTTTTTTGGATCTATTGCCTATACTCAATTTACGGTGCAGGCGTTTGGGCCTGCAAAGTAAGCAACCATGTAAAAGGAGACAACGCAAAATGGGTATTATTGCGTGGATTATTTTTGGCCTTATTGCCGGTATTATCGCTAAGTTCATCATGCCAGGGCGCGACGGGGGTGGCTTCATCATTACCGTTATTCTGGGTATCGTCGGTGCCGTAGTCGGTGGCTGGCTGGCGACGATGTTTGGTGTTGGCGGTGACGTTACAGGCTTCAATTTACCAAGTTTCCTCGTCGCCGTAGTGGGTGCGATTGTGGTTCTGGCTATCTACCGGATGGTACGTCGGAACTAATGTTCAATGCCAGCCGGCGATCTTGCCGGCTGGCATCTCCCTTATCCTACCCTATCAAAAATCATATCCCACCGTGGCAAGTACGCTGCGCTCCGCACCAAAGTAGCAGTTGTTTGTCCCATAGCAGCCAGAGATATAGTCCCGATCGCCAAGGTTGCTGGCATTGACCTGCACAAATGCGCCCTTCAGCTGCGGCGACCATGCGCCGAGATCGGCTCTAACCGAAGCATCAAACAGCGTAACCGATGGCAGACGGGCCGTATTGGCATCGTCGGCGTACTGTTTGCCGATATAGCGCACGCCTGCGCCCACGCTTAAGCCGTAATCAAACTGATAGTGCGCCCACAGGGAAGCCATCTGGTCCGGGGTGAGCTGCGGCGTATTAGACTCGTTGCCGTCCAGCGAATCCTCGAAGCGCAGATGGTTCCACGTATAGCCTGCAATCGTGCTCAGGCGTGACGTAAGCTGGTTACGCGCTTCAATCTCCACGCCCTGGGAGTGTACCTTCCCGGCGGGCAGGTAGGTGGCAGTGGCAATATTGATATCGCGGGTTGCCACATCCTTCTGCGTCAGGTCGTAGATAGCAATGCTGTAGATATCCGACGTGCCCGGCGGCTGGAACTTCAGGCCCGCTTCATACTGCTCGGCGGTGGTCGGCTTCAGCAGCTTACCATCTGCACCCGGCAGCGAGGCAGGGGTGATCGCCTGGCTGTAGCTCAGATAAGGCGAGAGGCCGTTTTCGAATGCGTAGAGCAGAGAGGCGCGGCTGCTGACGTGGTCATCAGAGCGGCGGCTGTCGGTGCCAAAGGTGTCGCTGGCCTGCTCGGAGACGATGCGGTCGTAGCGTCCAGAGAGATCCAGATGCCAGCGGTCCCACACCATCTCGTCTTGCAGATAGGCACCTGCCTGATAGTAGCGGCGATTGTTGTCGTCGCTGTAGGTGACGGTGTAACCGTGCTGCGGCGTATAGCCGGTGAACGGGTTAAGCGGGGCAGCAGAGCCTGCGCCGGTCCAGAGATCGTTGCGGTAGCGGTGATATTCCCCGCCGAGGACCACGGTATGCGTTACCTCGCCGGTGGCAAAGTCGGCCTGTAGGCGGTTATCGGTTGACCAGGCGTCAAGAGAGCCGCGCGAGCCGCTGTAGCCGCGAGCCAGCTCATCTGAATTAGCGATCCAGCCGGTCTGGTAGACCTGATCGAGGGCAACGTTGGCATGGGTATAGCTGCCGCTGGAGTGCACCGACCAGACATCGTTAAACTGGTGGTCAAACTCTACGCTATAGAGCTGCTCGCGGCGGCGATAGCCGTCCCCGCTCTCGCCCTCGTTGGTGCTGTTCGACAGCCGCTTGCCGTTGTGATCAAAGCGCGTCCCGTCCATCGGCAGCGAGCCGTGGTAGCCGCCGGAGGGATCTTTTTGCAGGTAGGCCCGCAGCAGCAGGCTGGTATCGGAGTCCGGCTGCCAGAGCAGGGACGGCGAGAGGGCGTAGCGCTCTTCGCGGGTATTGTCATACTGAGTGTCGCTGCTGCGGGTCATCCCGGTCAGACGAAACGCCCACTGGTCGTTAATGGCGTCGGTATAATCAAACGCGCCGCCCTTGGTATTCTGCGTGCCGCCGGAGAGACGGAAGTGGCCTTCGGACTTAAACTGCGGGCGCTTCGAGGTCAGGTTGACCAGCCCACCGGGCACGCTCTGACCATACAGCGCCGAAGAGGGACCCTTCACCACGTCGATGCGTTCGACAAACCACGGGTCGATCTGCAATACGCTGTGGCTTCCGCCGTCGCTCATCAGGCGCATGCCGTCGAGGAAGATGTTATCCACGTCGCCGCCGTGGAAGCCGCGCAGCGAGACGGTATCAAAGCGTGTTGCGCCACCGCCAAAGTTGGAATTGACGCCCGGCGTATAGCTCAGGGCCTGGTTGACGTTCATCACGCCCTGATCTTCCATCTGCTGACGCGTGACGACCGACACCGACTGGCCGGTAACAATCAGCGGCTGATCGGTTTTGGTTGCGCCGCGGGTGCTCTGCACGGTGTAGCCCTCAGTCGGCGCAGTAGCTGACTGGGGAGCGGTAGCGCTAACCACGACGGTATCTTCAGCCAGAACGGCATGGGGAAGGGCAATGCCCAACGCGCAAAACCAGGCGGAGCGTTTAAGTGTTGTTTTCATTCGCATTCCATACTCTTTTTAGCGGAATGCGAATTATTATTGTTTCTATTAACGTATACAAGCTTTTTACGGGGGAGTAGGCGGTCCCGCTACCAGATTTAGTAGCGGGACGGGGGAAAGGCTTACTGCGCCACTTTCTGTGCTTCAGGCGTGCTCTGCGGAACAGGCTGTTGAGCGGTTGATGGTGTATTAGCGGATGATGTAGCCGTTGATGGCGTAGCGGAGGCTGCTGCCGCAGGCTGCGCTTTTGGCACGCTGTCGCACGGCTGCGCCTTCGGACAGACCAGATCCAACATCATCAGCGTGACGCCGTTAGTCCAGCCGAAGCCATCCTGCAGCGGGTATTCCCCACCACCGCCACCGGTACCGGTGCTGCTGACGTCATACTTCTCAACCAGCTTCTGTTCGCGATCGTAGGTGTGCTGGACGTTGGAGAGGAAACGCCAGGTGACGTCCATCGCCAGCTTATCCTGATCGTAGTTTTGCAGGCCGGTGGTGGCGACCCACTGCAACGGTGCCCAGCCGTTAGGCGCGTCCCACTGCTGGCCGCTGTTGACCGTAGTGGTGGCGATGCCGCCAGGCTTCAGCAGGTGAGCCTGGGTAGCGGCCGCAACCTTGGCAGCGCGATCCTTCGCCGCCGCGTTGACGTACAGCGGGAAGAGCGCCGCCGCGGTCAGCGGGCTACGTACTTTTTTGGTCTTCAGATCGTAATCCGCATACCAGCCCTCTTTGTCGTTCCACAGGTTGGCCTCCATCCCTTTCTGTCGGGCATTGGCCATAGCGTCATACTGGCTCGACTTAGCGCTGTCCCCGGCGGCCTGGCTGGCGCGGGCCAGCACCTTCTCCATCTTGAACATCAGGGCGTTGAGATCCACCGGCACGATGCTGGTGGTACGGATGGTGCCGAGCTGATTAGGATCGTCCATCCAGCGCGAGCTGAAGTCCCAGCCAGAGGCGGCGGCAGAGCGCAGATCGCGATAGATCTCCGTCGCCGGGCGGTTTGGGTTATTCTTCGCGGTGGTCACGTCATCCAGCCATGATTCCGGACGCGGCGTATCGCGATCGTCCCAGTAGCGGTTGAGAATAGAGCCATCCTCCAGCTTCACCACGCGCTTGTTGGCCTGGCCCGGCTGCAAGGTGTCTGCGCCTTCCATCCAGTAGCTGTACTCTTTCTCCAGCTGCGGGCGGTAGGTCTTTAGCGCTTCATCGCCTTTGTGGCTTGCCAGCAGCTCCACCATAAAGGCAAAGAACGGCGGCTGGGAACGGCTGAGGTAGTAGGTGCGGTTACCGTTAGGGATATGGCCCCAGGCATCGATTTCGTGGGCGAAGTTCGCCACCATATCTTCCACTTTATCCCAGTGGCCGCTCTCGGCCAGGCCGAGCATGGTGAAGTAGCTGTCCCAATAGTAGATCTCGCGGAAGCGGCCGCCGGGTACCACGTAGGGCTCAGGCAGCGGCAGGAGTGAATCCCACTTATCAGTGCGATCGGTAGTGCGGGTCAGCACCGTCCACAGGCCGTCAATGTGCTGGCGCAGCGTCTGCCCTGCAGGCGGAACATACTTCTCGTTCGGGGCTGGCAGGGTAAAGTTCATCTCAACAAAGTGGCGCAGGTCGAAGCCGGACTGGTTACGCTGCATCCGGTAGTCGGCCAGGATCATGTAAGGGTCGCTTTTCGGTACGGCGTCAGCGAAGGTTTTCTGATCGGGAAAGAGTTTAGCGGTCTGCACGTCGGCAAACAGCGGGCCCAGCAGGATATCCGGGGACTGGATCGGGGTTTGGCTCTCAGTCTCGGCGGCCAGCGCCTGTGCGGAAGTCAACGCGAGAAACGCGCCCCCTAGCGCCAGCTGCATGGCAAAAAACAGCGTCTGGGGTCGGCGCGATAAATTTCTTCTCATCTATTATTCTCCATAGCAATGAACAGCGTCCCGCTGTAATCAACCTTTGAAAACAGTAGACGAATATCCGACGCCCGGAGTACCAGAAGTAAAAATTTGCGTCCTTACAAACATTTTTTGCCAAAAAAAGCCCCGCGTGAGCAGGGCACAACCGCGTCTTTAACCTTGGGGATTGATGAGCCAGGTGCCGGGTGTCACCACCGTCAGCGTTTCGCTGCGGCGCTGGCTGCCGTTCTGCAGGGTAAACTCATACTTGCCCGCGGGCAGCTGGAGATAGGCAAAACCGCTGGGCGCTGGCGCGATCTCCTGCGGCTTGCCGTTTACCTGCAGCCGGTCGGCATCGCTCATGCGAATGTAGATCCTGGCGATGGGGCCGCTGGCGGGCGCGCTGGCCACCTTCGCCTCCGGGGCCGCTACGGGCTGAGCAGAGGAGGCAGCGGCCGCCGTCTCCGTCTCGCTCTGCGTCGAACCAAAGATCAGCGCACCTGCAACAATGCCCACCAGCACGCCTGCCGCAATCTGTGCCGGGGTTTTAACGCGCTGCCATAGGGACGCGGCGGAGGCGGGCGTCTCCTCCACGGGAACCAGCATGGTGCCGGTTTTTTTCACCGCCGGAAGCTGCCCGGTGTCGCCCACGGTAATCCCAGCCAGGGCGGCAAACTCTGTAATGCTCTGGGGACGATCCTCCGGCTTCAGCGCCAGAGCGCGATCGACCGCCTGCAGCAGCGCAGGGGAGTAGCCCGACGGCGGGTTCTCGGCCAGCGGCGCACAGCTGTCCTGAATGCTGCGCGCAACGCTGGCGGGCGGCACAGAGCCGGTAATCAGCGTGTAGAGCACCGCCCCCAGCGCATAGATGTCCGTCCACGGCCCGAGAAGGTTCTCACTGGCGTCCGCGTACTGCTCAAGAGGCGTAAAGCCAGGGTTAAGCAGCCGCTTGCTGGTGTCGCTAAGCTCGCCCACGGCGGCTGGCGCGACGGCAACGTCCAGCAGCAGCGGCTGGCCACTCTCCTCAATCTGAATACTCTTCAGGGAAATATTACGGTGCAGCTCGCCCGCGTGGTGCAGGGTGGCAAGCGCGCTACATAGCATTGGCAGCCGCTGTAAAATCCAGGCTTCGTTAATGAGGTTTGGCTGCTGCTGATGCAGCTCCGCCAGGGTAGTGCCGTCATAGCGCGGCGTCAGGATATAGGCGGTATCGTTATGCTGCCAAAAGCGCAGGACCAGCATTAGGTTAGGATGGGTAAAGCGTGCCAGCTGGCGGGCCTGCTGGACAAACGCGTTCAGGCCAGCGGCAAAGGCGGCGCTGTCCTGTTTGCTCCGCAGCACAAGGCGCATATCTTCGCCGCGCAGGCTCAGCGCCCGGGGCATATACTCCCTGACCATGACCGGACGCTCAAGCTCGCGGTCAAGGGCGTGATAGAGAATATCCGTGTGGCGGGTTTGAATAACGTCCTGGATCTCTAGCTCATCGAAACGAAAACCCGGCGGCAACGCGTCGGGGGTGCTCGGATTGTTCTCGCTGTCTGTCATTATATGCAGATCTCTGTTCAATACTGACGGCTATTCAGAATAGGTATTTCAGGATCACTTTTGCGTGCGCCAGGCTCCGGCTGCCGGATCCCGCAGCTGCGGATGCAGATTGTCGATCAGCAGCAGCGTCAGGCTGGTGCCCGGCGTCAGAAAGGCGGACCACACTTTACGCACTTCGGTGAGCCGGGTTTGCAGACGGGTGTCGTCCAGCGCCTGATCCCGCGATACCTCTACCGCCACCGTGCCGCTGTTTTTCCAGCCGTTGAGCTGCGGATCGTAGGGCATAATCAGCCAGCTTTGGGGAGCCTGGCTGTTGCTCACCACCATGCGTTCATTATTGACGCTGGTGATCAGCAGGCTGTCGGCGTTGGCTTTATCGCTCAGGCCGCTGACCGGGAAACCGTGCACGAAGGTCATCACCGAGCGCTGTTCACCCTTCTTACCCTGCTGGATCACCTCGCTGCGGCCGTTAAGCCAGCCGCCGCGCTCGCACTTGCCGTTGGCTTTAGCGGGGATAAACAGCGCTGAGGCATTGGCGTCACCCTGCCAGAAGGTGCGCAGATGGCAGCCATCCTGCAAGGTAAATTCAAGCCACGGCGTGCGGTCGGCCGCCGGAGAGGGCTGCTGTGCCTGGACTGTGTTGGTCGCAGCCTGGGCCGCACGCGGCGTAATAACCACGGCCCAGTCGCTCTCTTTGGTCGCAATGCCTTCGGCGAGCAGTTCACCTTCCGGGTCAACCATCTGCCAGTTTACCTGGCCGATGGTGCTGCACTGGTTCTCCAGCAGCGCCCCGAGGCGCGGCATAAAGCTGGTAAGAATCGAGGGCGTTTTGTCACCGCTGGCAACAATGCGCAGCGGTAATTTTGCGGAACACCAGCTTTGCGGCGATTTATCGTTAACGTTGTCTATCCAGACATCCAGCTTCTGAGAGGGGGATTGGGCAATACGATAATTCCCTGCCGACACGGTTGTGGATGCTAAAAGCAACGCCAAACCCGAAAGCCAGACTTTCATAAAATTCCTTGTTAGCCAGAGTAATTAATCAATAATCCAGGTGCCGCTATCGCCTTTTTGGCATGCCTTGCTGCTGTCATCTACCGCCACGCAGGTGGCTTTCTTCGCGGCGCGTTTAGGACGGCGGCGATCGTTTTTCAGCGTCTGCTCGTAGAGGGCGCTTTTCACCAGCGCACGCGGTGGCACGTAACCAATCAGCTGCTCGCTATCCTGCTCGGCGATCGCCAGCCAGGCGTTATCCACTTCGCCCAGAACGGTATAGGTTTCGCCATTTTTCAGCTGGCCGAGGACTTTACCGCCGTAGGTGGGGGTACTGAGGATTGAGCCGGGGTAGAGCGCCCGGTAGGCCTCATTGACAGGCGTAAAGGTAGAGGGTGGCGAGACCGCATAGCGGTGCGTAAGCGTGACGCCATTGACCTGACTGGTCACCAGCGTATCGTCCGTCATCTTCGGCGGTGGTGCTTTACAGCCGACAACGACAGTGACCATAAGAAGAAGAAACAGGCCTCGCAATTTCATTATAACTTTCCCTGAAAAAATGATTAAACCCGACCGCCGCTGACTGTTAAAGATTAATTCAGCTTAAGCATAGTCTGATGATTCTACATTGAGTTTATAACAATTCAATCGCCTTCTGATGGGGAGAGATTGTTAAATATGATGTTTACGTGCATATATTCTTATTAAAACGATTTTTGCTGGCGTCATCGGGTATGGGGATCTATTTGTAACCGCCGGGTACGCAGCAGGTCTTGTGCCAGATCAAGATCGGCGCGCGTATCTACATCGCGCACGATACCGTCATCTGCAACGGGCAGATCCTGAACCTTACCGCTGACCCTGGCCTCCCGCACAATTGCCGCCGCACCCACGTCGCCCTGGAGCGACGCCAGCGCACGATAGTAGTGGCGGCCGAACCCCACCGGGTGTCCCTGCTGCTGGTGAAAGCGGGGCACAATAATGGTTTGCTCCCCCAGCGCCTGGGCAACGCGCTGGAGGGTTATCGCCTGAACAAGGGGCAGATCGCCGGGCAGGATCAGCCAGCCTGCGGCCTCGGCCGTTGCCCGCACGCCCATCACGATGGACTCCCCCATGCCGCCGGTGCCGCCCTCGGGCCGGACAAGATGCCACGGCAGGCCGGAGGCGTGCACCGCCGCAAGGGTGTGAGAGAGCACCGCTTTGCCGTCGAGCAGCGTATCAAGCTTGTGGGCTGTGCCGCCCGAGGCGAGAAACCGCTCGCCCCGTCCAGCAGCCAGCACAATTACCACGGGTAGCGTTGGCACTACGGGCAGCGCAGGCATCACGTCGGCCTCCGCCCACGGGCTGCCGCCACGTCGGCCAGCACCGACAGCGCCAGCGAGCTGGCATCTCGTGCCTGAGGAAAGATGCCGATTGGCGCTTTGATCCGCGCAATCTCGTCGGGATGAAACCCGCGCTCGGTCAGGGCGCGGATGCGTTTTTCATGCGTGCGTCGACTGCCCAGCGCGCCGATATAAAAGGGCGCGGCGGTGAGGGCGGCACTCAGCAGAGGCAGCTCCCGATCGAGATCGTGCCAGAGAAAGATCACTGCCGTATGGGCATCGATCAGGCCAGACAGGGTCCGCAGCCGGGAGCCGTCGTCGATATGCACATCGTATCCCGCCGCCTCGGCGAGCTTCGCCGTCATCTCGGCCTCAACGGAGCGGCCAAAGATAATCACCCGCGTCGCAGGGCGGTAGTGGATAACAAATGCATCCTCTTGCCAACCGGTCTCTTCGTCAGGCGCGCCAACGTCAAGCGTCTGGGTACCAGGGCTGTAGCGCAGCGTCGGAGCATGACGCCGTTCCAGCGCCGACAGCACCGTCAGCAGAGGGCGCGCCGAGCGCAGCGGGTGAATGCTGAGGGTAATCCCGCCCCCGCAGGGCAGAACAATATCAAACCAGGGCGATCCCTCTCCGTAGATGACCGTGCGATCCGCGCCGGATTTGATCGCCTCCAGCCCCTCCCAGGCCGCGGCGGCCTCAACGCAGCCGCCAGAGACAAAGCCGCAGTAGAGGCCATCCTCGCGGACGGCCATCTGCGCCCCGAGGGGACGCGCCGCGCCGCCACGGATCTCGGTCAGGACGATCAGCGCTGCTGCCATGCCGGAGGCCAGCGCCTGCGCCGCGAAGCGCAGCACCGCCACGCTGTCGTCGGTTAAGAACGCCCGCTGCGGCGTGGCAGCGGGGTTCCTCGCGACGGGAATGTGGGCAGGTTGTGGTTGAGCGAATTGTGGCTGCACGTCCTTCTCCTATATCGCTTCCGGCAGGCCGCTCAGCAGCTTGTCGAGCGTAATAGGGTAGTCGCGTACCCGCACGCCAGTGGCGTTGTAGATTGCATTGGCAATGGCAGCGCTGACGCCGCATAGCCCCAGCTCGCCGACCCCCTTGGCCTTCATCGGGGATGAAACCGGATCGGTATCATCAAGGAAGATCACCTCCTGCACCGGGATATCAGCATGGACCGGCACCTCATAGGCGGCGAGATCGTGATTGACGAAGTAGCCCAGCCGGGTATCGACCGCCAGCTCCTCCATTAACGCCCCACCAAGGCCCATGGTCATCGCACCAATAACCTGGCTGCGCGCCGTTTTCGGGTTGAGGATCCGCCCGGCGGCGCAGACGGCCAGCATCCGGCGTACCCGTACCTCTCCAGTAGCGATATCCACCCCCACCTCGACAAAGTGCCCGGCAAAGGTGGACTGCTGATACTTCTCCTGCAACTCGGCAAACTCGATAGTGTCTTCGGCGCTGAGCGTCCCGGCTGCAGCGGCATCGGTGAGCGGGGCGCTGCGGCCATCCACGCTGACCTTACCATCGGCAAAGACCGCGTTTTGCGCATCGAATCCCAGCTTGTTTGCTACCGCTTCGCGCAGCTTGACGCAGGCGGCATAGACGCCCGCCGTGGAGCTGTTGGCTCCCCACTGGCCGCCCGACCCGGCAGAGATCGGGAAGGTTGAATCCCCGAGCTGAACCACCACCTTCTCCAGCGGCAGGCCCAGCATTTCGGCTGCCGTCTGGGCAATAATGGTGTAGCTGCCGGTGCCGATATCGGTCATGTCAGTCTCAACGGTGAGCGTGCCCTGGGCATCAAGATGCACCCGCGCCCCGGAGGTCATCACCAGGTTATTACGGAAACCGGCGGCGACCCCCATGCCCACCAGCCAGCGGCCGTCGCGGATCTGCCCCGGCGTCGGGTGACGGCGCTGCCAGCCAAAGTGCTGAGCGCCGGTACGCAGGCACTCCACCAGCTGGCGGCGGGAGAAGGGACGATCCGGATGGGTAGGGTCGACCTGGGTATCGTTCAGAATGCGGAACTCCACCGGATCGACGCCTGCCTTCTCGGCGATCTCGTCGATAGCAATCTCCAGCACCATCATGCCAGGCGCTTCACCCGGGGCGCGCATCGCGTTGCCCTCGGGCAGATCCAGCTCCGCCAGCCGCAGGCCGGTGTGGCGGTTCGCGCCGGCATAGAGAAAGTTAGTCTGCTGCACGGCGGTTTCTGGCTCGCCTTCAGGCAGGTTACCGGACCAGCTCTCATGGGAGATGGCGGTAATATGCCCGGCCTCGTCGGTGCCAATCCGCACCTGCTGGATGGTGGCTGGACGGTGAGTGGTATTGTTAGGGATCAGCGGTCGGGCGAGCATCACCTTCACCGGACGCTTCGTCGCCCGGGCACCCAGCGCCGCCAGCAGGGCATCGCTGCGCAAGAACAGCTTGCCGCCAAAGCCGCCGCCGATATAGGGCGACAGCACGCGGATGTTCTCTTTCGGCATATTCAGCGTTAGCGCGAGGTCGGAGCGGCACCAGTCAATCATCTGGTTTGAGGTCCAGACGGTGAGCTTATCGCCCTCCCATACCGCCATGGAGGCGTGCGGCTCCATCGCCATATGGCTCTGATCCGGCGTCGTGTAGGTCGCGTCGAGCTTGACCGGGGACGAGGCAAAGGCGGTAGCAAAATCACCGGTCACGGTATCAGGCTGATCCTCCATTGGCGCAGTGACGCTGGGTTTAACCTCGGCTAAGTCATATTCGCCCCGATCCCGCTGGTAATCCACCTCGATCAGCGACGCTGCCGCACGCGCCTGCTCGAAGGTTTCCGCGACGACCACGGCAATGGCCTGGTGATAGTGCTGGATCTCCGGGCCGCCGAGCAGGATGGCGGTATTCTTCTCCCCTTTGCCCAGTTTTCCCGCGTTGTCAGCGGTGACCACGGCCAGCACGCCCGGCGCACTGCGAGCGGCCTGAATATCGATACGGTTAATTCGCCCTTTGGCGATCCCCGCCCCGAGCACGTAGCCATAGGCGGCGTTGGGCACCTTGTCATGCCACTCGTAGGCGTAGTGCGCGGTGCCGGTAGTTTTTAGCGGGCCATCGATACGATCGTGGGGGCGGCCGACCACCTTCATCTGATCGATAGGGTTTTCCGTGGCTGGTTTATCAAATTTCATCGCTTTATGCCCTCGCTTCTGCCAGCACCGAGGCGATAGTGCGCTTCGCCAGGGTTAATTTAAATGCGTTCTCATGGGTCGGCTGAGCCTCGGCAAACAGTCGGTCATAGACCGCCTGCGCACCCTGAGCCACTGCCGCATCGGCATCGTCCCGACGCCAGGGCTGGTGAGCCACGCCACCCAGCGCGACCCGGCCACTGCCGTCCTGCTGCACGATGGCGGCGACGGAGACCAGCGCGAAGGCGTAGGAGGCCCGGTCCCGCACTTTGCGGTAGATATGGCTGCCGCCCAGCGGCGCTGGCAGGGTGACGGCGGTGATTAACTCCCCTGGCGCGAGGTCTGTCTCAATGTGCGGCGTCGTGCCCGGCGCACGGTAAAATTGGGCGATGGGGATCGCTCGCGTCTGTCCATCCGGGCGCACCGTCTCGACCACCGCATCAAGCAGGCGCATGGCGACGGCCATGTCGCTGGGATGAGTAGCGATGCAGGCTTTGCTGGTGCCTACCACCGCGTGCTGGCGGCTAAAGCCCTCCAGCGCTGCGCAGCCGCTGCCGGGAAGACGCTTGTTGCAGGGCTGGTTCGTGTCGTAGAAGTAGGGGCAGCGGGTGCGCTGGAGCAGGTTACCCGCCGTGGTGGCCTGGTTACGCAGCTGTCCGGAAGCACCGGCCAGCAGTGCCCGGGAGAGCACGGCGTAGTCGCGACGCACTCGCTCGTCGGCTGCCAGATCGGTATTACGCACCAGCGCGCCGATGCGCAAACCGCCTTCGGGCGTCTGTTCAATCTTATCCAGCGCCAGAGTGTTAATATCGATCAGGTGCAGCGGAGCCTCGATCTCCAGCTTCATCAGATCGAGCAGGTTGGTGCCGCCCGCGATAAATTTAGCGTGGGGGGTGCGCCCGGCGCTGGCTGCCGCTTCCGCCGGGGTAGTGACGCGCTCATAGGTAAACGCCTTCATGATTTAAGCCCTCCGGCAACGTCATCAATAGCGGCGAGGATATTGCTATAGGCCCCGCAGCGGCAGATATTGCCGCTCATCCGCTCGCGGATCTCATCCGGCGTGGCCTGCGGAGGGGAGACCAGATCCAGGGTCACGTGGCTGGGAATACCTGCCTCAATCTCTTTCAGCACTGCCACCGAGGAGCAGATCTGCCCCGGCGTACAGTAGCCGCACTGAAAGCCATCGTGTTTCACAAAGGCGGCCTGCATCGGGTGCAGGTTATCCGGCGTGCCCAGTCCTTCAATGGTGGTGATCTCGGCATCCTGGTGCATCACGGCAAGGGTCAGGCAGGAATTGATTCGGCGACCGTCAACGATAACGGTGCAGGCCCCGCACTGGCCGTGATCGCACCCTTTTTTGCTGCCGGTGAGGTGCAGGTGTTCGCGCAGGGCGTCAAGCAGGGTGGTGCGCGTATCCAGCTCTAGCTGGTGGACTTCACCGTTGACCTTGAACGAGACCGACATCGTTTCAGGCGGTGGCGTTGCCGGAGGCTCCCCCGCGCCGATCGCGACGGAGGGGGAAATGGCCGCTGCCGCCGCAGACGCCGCGCTGGCCTTGATCAGCACCCGACGGGTTACGCTGAAATCGTACGGCCCTCTGTCCGCTTCGTTGCTCTGATTGCTCATAATTGCCTCCACATCTATAGCGTTGTTTTTATACGTGCGATAAATAATAGTAGGCGGTGACACAGAGATTACCCCCGCTTTTTGCATACGCTACTGAGCAGGGGGCATGAATCAGGCAGCGAGGAAGAGATTATTGACGTGGCGAGCCAGCGTGAAGCCGCCCCGATTTTTTCAGGATCCGTACCGCGCAGCAGGCCAGCAAAATCAGGATAATGAGGCCAGCGGAGATTATCCATCCGCGGGCATCGGCGTGAAGAGCCCGGGCGGCCAGCAGCACCAGCATTAGCAGGGTCATACAGAGCGTAGTGTACTCCTTCACCACCACCCGCCGCCAGTTAAAGGCAAAGGTGCGCAGCGTCTCGCTTATCCCTGCCAGACGCGGCAGCAGGCGCGGCGTACGGGCACAGTAGTGCCGGTAGTCGTCGCCAAAACGCCCCAGCAAATAGGTTTCTTCCGCAGCAATGATGCAGGCGTAGCCAAGAAAAAAGAGCGGCATCGCGATCGTCAGATACCATGGGTTATTGGCGGCAACGCCAAAGCCGATAATCATCAACAGATTGCCCAGGTAGAGGGGATTGCGGCAGTGGGCAAACAGTCCGGTCTGTACCAGGCTGTCGGCATAGACTTTACGCTGGCGTCCGCCGCGTACGATGTAGTCTAGCCCGACGGTTAAGACACGGATCCCCTGTCCGAGCAGGGCAACGGCGGCGCCTGCGAGCAACATGGCAACGGCGTTCTGGCTGACCTGCTGCTGACTAACAAACAGCGTCAGATAGAGCAGCGGAAAGAGCGCGTTGCGGGTACGAAAGAGAAAATTGCCGATGGTGACCCTCATTTTATTGCCACCATTGCGCAGAAGTTATACCAGCGGAAGAAGACCTCTACGCTGCGAAAGCCGGTGTCGGTGAGCATCTGCCGATTTTCGCCTTCGCTATAGGGGATCAGCACGTTCTCCAGCGCCTCGCGCTTCTGGCCAATTTCTAGCTCGCTGTAGCCGTGGCGGCGCTTCATATCGTAGTAGTAGTTGATAAAACGTCTGTTGAGATCCGGTGAGTCACAGACCACCTTCTCCACCAGAATCAGCGCCCCGCCGGGGTTAAGTCCTTGGTAGATAGAGGAGAGCAGCTCCCGACGGTGCAAAGGGCGGACAAACATTAGCGTCAGGATCATCGCCACCACCGAGGCGTTATCTAACGTCAGCCTCTCTTTGAGATCCTGGCAAAGGAAACGCGTCTCACGCACAGAGTTTAGCTGGGCGAATTTGCTCCGGCACTTCTCCAGCATATCCGGCGAGTTGTCGATGCCGGTAAAAGCGATATTCTGCGGCAGCGCGCTGTCAAGCAGGGCGAGGGTGGTGCCGGTGGCGCACCCCAGATCGTAAAGCTGGCTCCCTTCGGTAGCATACTCAGCCGCTAGTTCGCCCACCATGCGCTGGATCTCCTGGTAGAAAGGCACCGAGCGGTCGACCATATCGTCAAAAACGCCCGCCACCCGGCTATCAAAGCGAAAATCTTCCGCGCTCTTCTCCACAGCAAAAACGTTATCCTGACCCATAACGACTCCAGTAAAATATATTGGGAATGAATACATAAAGCCTAATGTATTTACTTATTAAATAACTGATATTACTGAGTTATTTTGCTCGGAGGTTATAGGCTTTACGTGGATTGTTCTAGCTGAGATGTATTGCAAAGTGTTGTTATTGATACAACGCTGCGTAAAGTTTGGTGATTATTTAAGCACAGCGCTTGCTGGGCAAAAAAACGACGCTAGAATAGGTCAACTCCCGCCGTTGTTTACTTCCCCTACAGGTGCCATGATCGCTCTCAAAACAGTTTGTCTGAGTTTGCTGTGTATTATTCTGCTCTCCCTCGTTGCCAGCATCGCCCAGGCGGTAAGCCAGCGCGACGCCAAAGCCAATGAGGGGTGGTGGTCCGCCCGGCGTGATTCGTCCGGCATCGCGCCCGATCCGGCTAAGTTTGCCCGGCTGGCAATTGTCCAGGTCTATGCCGCCCCTACCTACGGCTGGAAAGGGGCGGTGGCCGTGCATCCGTGGATCATCTTCAAGCGTGCCGGGGAGACCCACTACAGCCGCTACGAGGTGATCAGCTGGGGCAGCGGCGACAAGGTGCGCCGTAACAGCAACCTCGCGGATGGCTACTGGTACGGATCCAGGCCGCGCCTGCTGGTGGATCGCCGTGGGCCAGAAGCCGAAGCGCTGATCCCGCAGATTGAAGCGGCCATCGCCTCTTATCCATGGCCGACTACCTATCACGCGTGGCCGGGTCCTAACAGCAACACCTTCATTGCCCATATTGGGCGAGAAGTGCCTGACCTAAGGCTCGATCTACCAGCCAACGCGGTGGGGAAAGATTATCGTCCGATCTACCGGCCCATCGGCTTACCGCCCTCGGGGCGTGGACTGCAAATCTCGCTGCTGGGCGTGGCGGGAGTGACGCTGGGGGCAGAGGAGGGGTTTGAGCTTAACGTGCTTGGATTGAACGTCGGCCTCGACTTTACGCCCCTGCGCCTGCGCCTGCCGTTTATCGGCGGCGTAGGGTCGGATAATTTGCAGGAGCAGTAGCACTGAGGCATAGGCGTAATACCAACCGCCTTGATTGCATTATTCTTATGCCCACCTGGTTTATTAATGCACATCTGAGTAACACTCCCTTTTTATATGCTGTTTGAATATATCTCTTTTTATGAGTAATTCTGCTAGGCCTTCTGGGAGTGAACTATGGCTAATACAACTGCCGCCACCGGAACACCGGTCGTCAGCGTACATGATAACCGGGGGCTGACCTTGCGCGCCCTCAACTGGAACCGGGAGCAGGACAGCGATTCGCTGCGCCTGCTGATCACTCATTCGCAGACGAATGACGCCAGCCGGGTCATGTCGCACCGTGATGCGCGCCTGTTTGCCACCTGGACCGGTGACAGCACGGCTCCGGCGAACCTGCGCACCACGCCCTCGCTGGCAGGACAGGTGTTGCGGCGCCAGAGTACCGACAGCGGCGAACAGGTGATGCTGTTTGATGCCGCAGGCCGTCCGGTATGGAGCCGGGACGGACGCGGTACGGTAAAGACAGTGGCCTATGATGAACTGGGCCGTCCGGCAAAAGGCAGTGAGCAGCTGAACGGGAGTGAAATCCGGGTCAGCTGGCGCAGCGAGTATGGCGATGCCGGTCCGGCGGATGAGGGTTCGCAGGGGAATAATCTGCGTGGGGCGGGTGTGGCTCAGTACGACGATGGCGGCCTGGTTCAGGTGAACTCAGTGGCGCTGAGCGGGGCGGTGCTTAGTCAGACGCAGCGCTTTCTGTCTTCGTCAGAGGGGTTACCCGACTGGCCGGAAGATGAGGCTGAGCGGGAGGCGTTGCTGGAGGCGGACCGTTATGACACGCTTATTGCCAGTGATGCCCGCGGCGCTACTCTGAAGCAGACGGATGCAAAGGGCCATGCGCAGACCTGGCGTTATAACGTCAGCGGCAACGTCTGTTATCAGGACGTAACCCCGGCAGGTGGGGAGAAAATGACGTTGTTGGCAGGCATGGCCTGGAGTGCTGCAGGTCAGGTGCTGACGGAGTCCGCCGGGAACGGCGTCACCACCGCATACAGCTACGACCCGCAGAACCAGTGGCTCGCCACCATTACGGCACAACGGGCAGATAACACCACGCTGCAGGCCCTGAGCTACGGGTACGACTTCACCGGCAACGTCACTTCGATAAGTGACGGCACGGTGACGGCAGGTTACTGGCGCAACCAGGCCACAAACGGCACCCGGCAGTTTACCTACGATGCGCTCTACCAGTTGCTGAGCGCCACCGGACGCGAGAATGCAGGCAGCACGGGGATGCAATACAGCGATCTTCCGGGCATGGAGCCGGACAGCAGTCAGTATGTGAACTACACCCGCAGCTACCGTTATGACGACAGCGGCAACCTCGCCACTCAGAAGCATGCCGGGGCGGGGAATTTTACCCGCACCATGACCACGGACACGACCTCCAACCGCAGCGTACAGCAGAATGATGGCGGGCCGCAGACGCCGGATGCGGTGGGGAGCTGGTTCGACGGTAGCGGTAACCTGCTGACGCTCCAGGCCCGGGTTCCGGTTACGGATGATAACGGTCTGGATCCACTGGTCTGGGATGGCAGTAATAACCTGCACTCGGTGACGCTGATGAGCCGCAGCAGCGGCGACAGTGACCGGGAGATGTACCAGTACAGCGGCAGCCAGCGGGTGCGTAAGCAGACCCGGACGCTGGTGAACGGTGAAACGCAGCTGTGGAGCGTTGACGAGGTGCGCTACCTGCCGGGGCTGGAACTGCGGCGGAGCTGGCAGGAGACGGCGGGCAGCAGCGCTTCACCTTCTCTGTCAGAGGAGTTGCATGTCATTACCAGCCAGGCGGGCCGGGCGGGTATCCGGGTGCTGCACTGGGAAGCGGGTAAACCGGACGGTATCGATAACAACCAGGGGCGCTGGAGCGTGGACGACAACATCGGCTCGCTGTCGCTGGAGCTGGACGGTGAGGGCCAGCTTATCAGCCGGGAGGAGTATTACCCGTTTGGCGGCACGGCGGTGTGGGCAGCACGCAGCGAGGTGGAAGCGGAGTACAAAACCGTGCGCTACTCCGGCAAGGAGCGGGACGGTACCGGGCTTTACTACTACGGCTACCGCTACTATGCCCCGTGGCTCTGCCGCTGGGCCAGTGCTGACCCGGCAGGCGAGGTGGATGGTCTGAACCTGTTCCGGATGGTCGAAAATAATCCGATAACGCTAAATGATGCTAGTGGAATGGCATCGGGTAAGAGGTATGTTTACTTTCCAGTTCTCTCTAGCGAAAGAATTGGGCGATTAGCGAAAGCTAATATATATAGAAGGAGCAAGCAGAAATCTGATTATATTGTTGTTTTCGCTAAAGGTAACTATAACGATTTTGAACAAACTGTTAAAAGATTTTTCTCCAGTCAAATAGGGGGGGAGTTACTTCAGCAACACCCTAATCTTATGAAGGATATTTTAAATAACGTTGCGTTTGATTTTAAGAAAATGAAGCATAGAGATCAGCTTCATATAAATGCACATGGTCAACCTGGTAGGCACTATTTTTTTGGGGATGATAAACAAAAGGCCAGTAGTGAGGATGTGGCCAATCTTTTAGTGACGAATTTAAAATTACCTGCATGGGCGAAAATAAAAATTAACACATGCCATAGTGCGGAGGGGAATTTAATGCCTATTATCATTCCAGCTAAGTACACTAAAAGTCAAGATGTTTTAAATTATCTTCATAGAAAGCGAGGCTCTTTTTTAAATTCTCTTGCAGGGCATTTTGAATCTACCCTCATGAAATTGCAGCCCCGTAGAGAGGCTGGGAATGTTTATGGCTATCTAGGGGAAATTACATTTTTCGGAAACCATACTAAAAAAACAATACAGTCACCCTCTGGAGATTTTACCACGGGTAATTTTGAAGGGAAGTACTCTTCATTTTATAAAAACACACGGATTTTTCCAAAAATAACTTTTTCTCCCCATTTTAAAGTGGACGTGGGAGAGTCATCTGCTTGCTTCAAAAGAAGTCTGACTCGAGTAAACTATCACGGTACACAGACTTTGACTGGAGGAAGGGGAGGATAAAGCTCTGGTTAGGTAACCTAAAAGTTACAATAGGAAATAATAAATTATCGGCTGCAACATTGTTTGTTGCAGCCTTTACACTACCTTATTTGCTCGCCACCTGCGCCTGCAGATGCTTGCTGCGTTTCTGCTTGCGCAGCTTATCGATCAGGCGGTGCGCCTCGGCATGCGTGGCCACCGCCGGGGATGAACCGCTGAGCGGCTTCTGGGCCGTCTCGCGCAGGGTCAGGACCGTAATCAGACCGATAATCCCTGCACCCATCATATAGTAAGCCGGCATCATCACGTTGTGCGTGGTATCCACCAGCCAGGCGGTCACCAGCGGCGTGGTACCACCGAACAGCGAGACCGAGAGGTTAAAGCCAATCGCCAGCGCGCTGTAGCGGATATCGGTTACGAACAGCGCCGGGAGCGTTGCAGGCATGGTGCCGCTAAAGCAGGTGTGCAGCACGCCAAGAATAACCAGCCCGCCAAATACCGCCAGCATATTGCCAGATCCGATCAGCATAAAGCTCGGGATCGCCAGCAGGACTAGCCCGGCAGCGCCGAGGGCGATGACCGGACGGCGGCCGATGCGATCTGTCCAGTAGCCCCAGGCCAGGGTCAACGGCATCATCACAAACATGATCACCATCACCAGCAGCAGGCCGGTCAGCTCGCTCATGCCCAGCACGCTAGTCAGGTAGCTTGGCATGTAGGAGGTGAGCATATAGTTCGAGACGTTGAACACCAGCACCAGGCCGATGCACTTCAGGATCTGCTTGCGATGTTTGTTCAGCATCTGGATCAGGCTAAGCTGCGGCTTGCTGTGCTCCAGCGCCTCCTGCTTATCCATATGATCTTTAAACGCGGGCGTCTCCTCAAGCTTAAGACGAATGTAGAGGCCAAACAGCCCCAGCGGCGCGGCCAGGAAGAACGGAATACGCCAGCCCCAAGAGTGCATCGCCTCGGTAGGCAGAACCGCGATCATGATTGTCACCAGGCTGGCACCCAGCAGATAGCCGCCAAGGGTACCGAACTCCAGGAAGCTGCCCATAAATCCGCGACGTTTGTCCGTAGAGTACTCCGCGATAAAGGTTGCGGCGCCGCCATACTCGCCCCCGGTGGAGAAACCCTGCACCAGACGCGCTACCAGCAGCAGGATCGGCGCGGCGATACCAATGCTGTCATAGTCGGGGATCAGGCCGATGCTGAACGTACCGATCGACATCATGATCATCGTCAGGGCGAGGATCTTCTGCCGACCGAAGTGATCGCCGAGCGGACCGAATACCATTCCGCCGATTGGGCGCACGAGGAAGGCGGCGGCAAAGGTCCCGAAGGAGGCGATCAGCTGTGCGGTGCTGCTGGCACCTGGGAAGAAGACCTGACCGATGATCACGGCCAGATAGCTGTAGACCCCGAAGTCGAACCACTCCATGGTGTTACCGAGCGCGGCTGCGCCGACGGCCTTTTTAAGCAGGCCGCTATCGATAACGGTGATGTCGTCTACGGTTAATTCGTTGCTTGTTGAAGCGTTATTCTGCTGCTGGTTTAACGTCGTTCCGTTGCTCATAAACTCCCCATGAGTATGGATGGCGCAACCTTATAGCTTTCGCAGCCGTAAAACCCAAATAAAAGGAAATGAAAGCTATAAGATGCAAAGAATGATGGTTCGCCACGTTTAGCGGCGGGGGTACACCATAAATAAAATAGTCGGCGGGTGCAACTTTTTGGCGGGAATAGCTGCTTTTCTCTGAAATAGTGGCGATATCAGCTTAATCTGAAGGGCGTAGTGGCAATAAATAAACCTCGTAAATTACGCGGGATATTATTTCGCCTGCTAACGATCTATTTAATTGCGGCCATTAGCACTATGATGGCACAACTCTTTTTATATTTTTCTGTAGTGATGGCTATTTCAATGAATCCCCAGCGGCAAGCCGATCTCCTCCTCATTATGGTCACCCTTATTGCCGCCTGCGGCTGGATTTTTTCCCGCGAGGGCATCTCCGGAATGCCGGTTTTCGCTTTCCTGGGTTTACGTTTTGGCTGTGCCGCCCTGGTGTTGCTGCCGTTCTGCCGGGGACAGCGTATTCCGCGTGAGCAGATAATTAGGGTGCTTATCAGCGGGGCCTGGATGGCGCTGACCATGTGCCTGTGGATCTACTCCGTTTCAACGACTCCCTCGCTCGGCGAAGGCGCATTTATCATGAGCCTGTCGATGCTGTTCGTACCGCTGGTGGCTTGGGGGATGATGAAGGTGCGACCCGCCCGTGCATACTGGGAGTGTCTGCCGTTGGCCTTTGTGGGTTTAGGACTGCTGAGCTTACAGTTCCCGGTGTCGTTTCACGCCAGCCAGGGTTGGTTTTTGCTGACCGCCGTGGTGCAGTCGATCTCGTTCTGCTACACCAGCCGCTGTGCCAGAGAAGTGCCGCTGCTGCCGCTGACGGCGGTGCAGTTGGGGATGACCGGCGTGGTGGGGCTGGTGCTGTCAGGGCTGACGGAGACGTGGACTCAGCCGTTTACTGCCACCACCGCGATGTGGCTGCTCGCCAGCATCCTGATCGCCACCAGCCTGCGCTTTGGCCTTCAGCTCCAGGGGCAGAAGCATGCCGCGGTCGCCAATGCGGCCATTATTATGGTGCTGGAGCCGCTACTAACGGTGATTGCAGCGGCAATATGGTACGGAGAAAAGCTGCCGATGCAGAAAATTACCGGTGGGATACTGATCCTGGTGGCCCAGCTGTGGTTTAGATGGCGGATGGTGGTGCGGGCGTAATGGGGCAGGGGTGAGTAAAAATTCATGGACTGAAGGTAGGGGAAATATTTCCCCTACTTAATATTGGGTTAATCCCCTTGGTTCGACAAGCTAGCTGGCTATTTTTTGTGGAATTAAATGGTGACCCATTCCATCGGGATCCCATGCTCAAGGCTGGAGGCCGGTTTCGCTGTCGACATAATGTGCAGCATAGCATAGCATAGCAGAGGAGGGTGCAGGATAGTATTTTGCAATACCTATTCCTTTCCCATAAACCACTCCCGAATTTTTATTTAATAAAGCCTGGAGTTTGAACGTGGTTCAATTTCTCTTATACCAAGCTTATTTGTTTTTTCTAAAATTAAATCATAGCAATAGACAATACCACCATCTTTTTTTAAATGAACTCCTTCAAGGCTGACTTTATATATTCCTTTAGGAATGCCAGCATTTTTCCATCCGTTATACTTCTCCCATTCCCAAAATGCTGACATATCAGCAATAAATAAATCACCTGTCACATTAAGATAAAAGTATTTATCACTGAATATAATTTGCCTGTTTTCACTGCTAGGGATTTCATTTAGAAAAAAACGAACAAAATATCCCCCATCATCAATGCCCATGATAGGTAGTGCAATACCTTCATCAAGGACAATATCACCTTTGTCTGTAGTGGTGAATTCCTGAAGAATATTATCCCCACTTTCTATTTGCCCGCTAAAAGGGGACAGTATCCCCGGATAGTCGAATATAATTATCCCGTTAAAATCAACATCTACGCTTATTGTTTTAACCACATTTACCTCCCGAGATTTTACCCGTTTGTTTGTTGTTGAACCATTGCAACAATTTTGAATGCGCCTCTTTAGGGGTTACATTCCTGGCTAATACCTCTCCCGTTGCAGGGATTTTTAAATCGCCCCTAATATGAGAGGCAGAATCTAAATTACGACTAGTGGCAATGAATAAATCATCCGGTGTGCCTGTCCACGGGCCTTGAATTTTACCTATATCACCCTTAATAACTCGATGCAGTTCTTCGTGCATTCCTGGACTGTAGGGATCAGGAAAAAATGTTGGCGTATTGCTCATGGTACTAAGATCGGTCAGACCGATGCTATTAGCTTTGTTTCGTGGAATTAAATGGTGTCCCATTCCATTAGGATCCCATGCCCAAGGCATCAACCCTAAGGGATCAATCCACCCCAGCGGATTCGGCGCATACTGATAAAGATTCAGTCCACCCGCCAACCCAATCGGGTCCTGCACCGTGAACCGCCCCACCTGCGGATCGTAATACCGGAACAGATTGTAATGCAGTCCCGTCTCGCTGTCGGCGTACTGCCCGGTGTAGCGCAGCGGCTGATGGTGCAGGGCTCTAGTCTGCAACAGCCGCGAGAAGCCGTCACTGTGATACCGCACCTCGCCGAAGCTGCCGTACTGACCGCTCCAGCAGATGTTGCCCTGTTCATCCGTGACGTCCAGCGGTGCGCCGTTGAGATCTGTACCGAACCAGAAAATATCGCCGTTATTTTCGTCGCACAAATGATCGACACGCGCCAGCGGGCTGTAAGCTTCGTTCGGGTCATAAGTATAGGTCCGGCACCGATCTTTGTGCTGCTCCTGCAACAGGCGATAACCCTGCCACAGGAAACGGGTCTCTGACGTACCGCGCTGCGTGGTGACGGTTTTACGGGTCCGCCTGCCCATGGCATCATAGTGGTACTGTGCCGCAAACCGGCCTTCCGGCCCGGTACCTTCTGCCTTTATCAGCCTGTTTTCTGCGTCATAGACATAATGTTGCTCGCCCGTACTACTGTGGCGGCTGGCAAGATTGCCCCAGGTGTCATAGTTCATCACCCGGTGCTGCCAGTGCGTCAGGCGGTTATCAGTGACCGGCAGGGCGGGCAGGTCATCATCCGGCAGCAGGTTACCGGCAGCGTCGTAGCGAAAATATGAGGTGCTGTGACCCCGACGGGCTTCATAGTGTTTGAGCAGGCGGCCTTCGGCGTCGTAACCGTACTGTATCTCACCGCGCAGGGTGTCGCTGACGCCTGCCAGCTCGCCGCGTCCGGTGTTGCTACGGCAGGGCGCCGATGTTCGGCAGGCTCTACAGCGGCGAACCCACTGGCAGCATCATGCCGAAACCAAAGTACAGTTTTTTATGAGTATTTAATTAAATTCTTTAGATAAATAATAAATTCTCGCCCCAAAGGGTAATTGAATAATGAATTAAATATGCAGATTTGCTCATATTCATTCTTCGTTATGAAGATATCAGCCTCACATATATAATCACATAAAGTTTCAAATGCTAACGGTTCTTCCCCAAAGTCTATATAATTCAATGCGTAATTCAATTGATTCTTGGAAATTCTATCATTAAATTGCTCACCGAAGCTCTTCAATTTTGTACCAGTAATAGTAGCCATCATTTTGCTCCTGGTAAATGTGGAATGGGGCCGCTATCAGGGAATGCAGTTACTATCCTGCAACAGCCGTAAGAAGTCGTCGCTCTGATACCGCACCTCGCCGAAGTTGCCGTACTGGCTGCTCCAGTGAATATGTATTTTAAATATTTAGGCTCGCATTAATTAATTTCATGATCTTTGGTTTCCACTCAATGTGCCATCTTTGTTCCATAGCAGTGTTATAGTTTTTAATTATATATAAATCATTGCTATCACTGTTAGATGAAAAACACTGTTCAATGCTTAAAATAAGCCATTTTAATAGGTCGGTAACCTCATCTTCACCTGCATTCTTTTTAAGGACTACATCACATTTACCTATAAGATCGGCTAGTGAATGCTCATCGAAAAAACCATTTTCAAATAAAAAATAACAAAAAGTTCCATCAATCAAATCATTTTTATTATCAAGTATATCTTTTTTTATTTCTTCATTCATGTTAGCACCCGGGGCCTTTTCTTTTTTCGGTTTTGATTGATCTCTTTTCATTGTAAGAACCATCCAAATTAAAGACACCTTTGGATTTATTTAATGATGAAAAGGTTTCATAATGATCTTTGTGTAAATTATCTAAATAAAAATAATCGCCTTTTTTAAAGGTTACTTGATCAACTTTAACTTTACTAGATATTTTATAAATTTCCGCCCCTTGGTATTTTTTCCCTGTAGTGTCGGCAGCATCGCCAATAATTTCAAGAAAGCTTAATCCCCACGGATCAATCCATCCCAGCGGATTCGGCGCATACTGATAAAGATTTATTCCACCCAGTACCCCAATCGGGTCCTGCACTGTAAACCGTCCCACCTGTGGATCGTAATACCTGAACAGACTGTAATGCAGTCCTGTCTCGCTGTCGGCATACTGCCCGGCATAGCGCAGCGGCTGATGGTGCAGGGCTCTGGTCTGCAACAGCCGCGAGAAGCCGTCACTGTGATACCGCACCTCGCCGAAGCTGCCGTACTGACCGCTCCAGCAGATGTTGCCCTGTTCATCCGTCACGTCCAGCGGTGCGCCGTTGAGATCGGTACCGAACCAGAAAATATCGCCGTTATTTTCGTCGCACAAATGATCGATACGCGCCAGCGGGCTGTAGGCTTCGTTCGGATCATAAACATAGGTCTGGCACCGATCTTTTTGCTGCTCCTGCAACAGGCGATAACCCTGCCACAGGAAACGGGTCTCTGACGTGCCGCGCTGCGTGGTGACGGTTTTACGGGTCCGTCTGCCCAGGGCATCATAGTGATACTGTGCCGCAAACTTGCCTTCCGGCCCGGTACCTTCTGCCTTTATCAGCCTGTTTTCTGCGTCATAGACGTAATGCTGCTCGCCCGTACTACTGTGGCGGCTGGCAAGATTGCCCCAGGTGTCATAGTTCATTACCCGGTGCTGCCAGTGCGTCAGGCGGTTATCTGTAACCGGCAGGGCGGGCAGGTCATCATCCGGCAGCAGGTTACCGGCAGCGTCGTAGCGAAAATATGAGGTGCTGTGACCCCGACGGGCTTCATAGTGTTTCAGCAGGCGGCCTTCGGCGTCGTAACCGTACTGTATCTCACCGCGCAGGGTGTCGCTGACCCCTGCCAGCTCGCCGCGTCCGGTGTAACGATAAAGACGCGCCAGAATCGCTTGTTCCGGCAGCGTGACGTCTGCGCTCAGGCCGCTGCGCTGCAGGCTGCGTCTGCCCAGGCGGTCATACTCGCGGTGCTGCGTGCGTACTCCCTGGCTGTGTCCGGTTTCCCGGTGCAGGCGGTCGCGGGTGAACTCAGAGACTGCCTGCTGGTTAAACCGGACGGCGCTGACGTGGCCGGAGCCGTAATGCAGCCAGGCAATCTGCTGCCCGCCGGGCAGGGTGAGGGCGGTCAGGTTGCCCGGAGCGTCATATGCATAATGCAGCTCACCGTTTACACCCCGTTCACAGAGCAGCTTTCCCGCCGCGTCATACGTAAACTGAATGTCATCCTCATTGATACCCCGAACCATACCGTCGGCTGTTGGCGTGCGCCGCACGCCGGTAAGCTGTCCGCTGTGGTTACGCCGGTAATGGTATCCGGCATCGCGGGTCGTTCGTGCGGTGAGCAGGCCGCTGTCGTCATAGCCGAACTGCTGCCACCGGAGACCAGAACCGCCGTCGGCGGCAGGGCTGCCGCGCTCTTCAAGCGCAGTGAGAAAACCCCGCTCATCCCACTGCATTTGCCGTGACGTCCCGTCCGGACGAATCTCGCTCAGCAGGTGGCCCGTGGCGTCATAATTAAAGCGGTATTCAGCGCCGTTGCCGTTCTCCAGGCATAACAGGTTGCCGCGCGGATCGTAATGCCAGCGGCGGGTGTGCCCGGTACGGTCGGTGAGGCTGACGGGCAGACCCAGGACGTTATAGGCCTGGCGTACTTCGCTTTCCAGCGGATCGCGCCAGCCTGTCAACTGTCCGCGTGTGTTCCACAGCAGCGATTCGCGGCTGCCGTCAGGGTGAATGACGCTGCTGAGCTGCCCGGCCGCGTTCCATTCCCGGCGGGTGATATGACCTTCGGCGTCCTCGCTGCGGACAAGCTGCCCGAAACGATCGTACTCAAACCGCGTGACGCTGCCGGTGCAGTCGGTACGGCCTGTCAGCAGCCCCTGATGGTTCCACTGCAGCTGCACCACGCCACCCGGGGCATCGGTGACGCTGTCAGCAAGAGGATCGTCATCGTCCGGATAATGGTATGTGGTGCGGTATCCGCAGGGATCGGTTTCGCACTCCAGCCGTCCCCTCAGGTCATATGCCGCCTGCGAAGTGGTCTGGTCAGGGTAAACGATGCAGGTCAGGCAGTCGGTCTGGCGGTACCAGTGGTAAAGTGTGGTTCGTCCTTCCGGATCGGTTTCCTGCGTCAGGCGTCCATATTTATCCCATACGCTGCGGCGAATGGCACCCCGGGGCAGAATAACATCAGTGAGCTCCCCGTCGCGGTACACAAAGGCGGTCCGGCGTCCGTCAAAATCCGTATGGCTGGCGATGTTGTCATCATCATCAGTCAGCCAGTGCGCCTGCGCGCCATCGTCCCGCGTCGCCTGGCGTGTGCCGCTGTCAAAATTATATTTTAACGTCAGCTGTTCGCCGCCGCTGTGCCGGAATGCCACCACGCGGGGCAGGCCCGCGATGGTCTGCCAGCGGTACTCGCTCAGCAGGCCGTTTGCATCCTCATGGGCGCTCATCAGGCCATCCTGCCAGCAAAACCGCCTGCGCACGCTACCGCCCCGGCCCGTCACGGTGACGAGCTGGCCCTCTGTATCATAAGCATAACTGACCAGGCAGATCTCATCATCCAGCCAGGCGCTGACAATACGCCCGCCCTGGTAACGGCATACCACGCGCTGAGCGGCGCTGTCGGTCAGGGTATGCAGGGTGCGGTCAGGGTTCCACTCAAATAGGATAGCGTTGCCGCAGGGGTCGGTGAGCCGCAGCGGCAGGGAAGAGGAACATGCCTGCAACGGCTGATAGTGCCAGCGCTCGCCGCTGATATCATACACCGACCAGGTATCGTCCTGATGATGCTCCAGCCAGCGTTTCTCCGCTTCACAGAAGGTCCGCCGGCCCTCCGGCACCATCGGGAAGGAGATGTAATCCCCTGACGGCGCGCGCCACACCAGCCCGTCACCGTAACGTTGCAGGGATGTTTCCCAGAACAGACTCCAGCCCCGGCCTAAAACGCTGTCGCCGGGGTTGCCGCTGCGCCAGCAGCGCTGCCAGCGTACCGGCAGGCGGGAGGGGAGGGTAAAATCCAGCTCGTCATCACCGCAGAGAAATTTTTGCCCGCTGACGATATCCACCGGGCGGGCAATGATGCCCACCGCCGCGACGCTGGTCAGCAGTTGTCCGGCACGACAGGCGATACGGGCCAGTTTGTTAATACCCGGCAGTTTACTCAACAGGCTGCCCAGGGCACCGGCTTCCCCGCCAGCGCCACCCGCCCCGCCGAGCAGCCCGGCGAAGAGCAGCGTCAGATCTGAGGCCTTGTATAATTCGTCCGGGACCTCAGCCTGAACGGGCAGGGTCTGCTCTGATGCACCGCCAATCAGGACGTTGGGCGAACCGGTCATGACGGTCGCCCCGCAGGTTGTCCGGTCACCCCGGCGCCCGGCAGGCAGGCCGTTGATGAGGACCCGTGACGACCCTTCGGCCAGGTGCTGAGCGCCATCCTCCTGACAGGAGACCAGACTGGCGGTAGCCACTGCGGCGGGCCTGCCGTTGATGAAGACATTGGGCGAGCCGGTAGTGATGACGCCCTGCTGCGTCATGCTGTCGGCACCGCCCTCTGCCAGCGTGTTCCGTGCCGCCGTTGCCAGTTCGCCGGTAAGCCAGCCCACGGCAACGCTGAGTCCGGCAAGCAGCACACCCACGCCCAGGCAGGACGCGCCCAGACCGGTGAAGAGCAGTGCCCCTGCGGCGAGGCCTCCCGCAGCGGCAATAAAGCCACCCACGAGCGTACCGGCCACCATCCCGGCCAGGGCAGCGGAGTGACCGATATCATCCCCGACGCGTGCGGCTGCAAACATAACCCCTCTCCCTGTGGTCAGGCGTGAAGACGAAAGCGCTTAAGCAGGGAATCGAACAAGACATTATCCGCTTCGGTCAGCATCACCGTTGCGGTCATGGTGAACACAAGGATGTGCGCTCCCTGCAGATTAAACACCGCCTGCTGCTGCCAGACCTGTCTCCCGTTGCGCTGGTAGCTGCCATGAACAATCTCACCGTGCGACAGGTTCTCGCCCAGCGTGGCAGGGCAGCGCTCGCTCTGCTGCCACTGTTTTAGGTGCTGCTGCATCTGAGCGAGCTGACGGTCAATGTAGGCGGCCAGGGCTTCGTTTGGCTCCAGGCTATCGCGGGAGACGGTGAATGACGGGGCGTCCTTAGCAAAGGAGGTAAAGATATTGACGGTGCGATCCTGATAGCCGTCAGGAAGTATTACCTGACCTTCATTGAGCAGAGTGAATGAACTGAGTTCCGACATATAGCGCGTCCCTGACGTATGTTGCAGATAAATAGAGGGTCTCTAATGCTCTGGCATTAAATACTTCCGGCGGAACATGTCAATTGACGAGGCGGGACAACATGCCTTGAATTTGATTTAGGGCAGGATTGTTGTTGAAATTTGAAAATTCAGACAGCTATTGCTGGGCTAAAAGTGAGGTGAGGGTATGCGGCTGATTATTAGAGGAATAAGTAATACGACGGTTCAGGGTAATAATCATGAACCGTTAATATGGGCAGTCAAACTACATCCGTTTTTAAGATGGGTTTTGCCCTCTCAACAGGGATGCGTTTTAATTGAAATGCCGCGGTTGTTATCAATCAGCGTCAAACCCGAGTTCGTGAGCGAGCGTATTGGAGTCAGTGGTAAAGGCGAATACTGGCCAGGCCTTAGGATTTTCATTAACCGCAAGATTATATTCTAACTCGTTGGCAGGGATACGATTGTCTATTAAAAAATACCCGATTAAGGATTTGCGAAGAAGGATCCTCCTGTAGGCGACATCTCGATCCAGTTCATAATCAGTCACGATTAATGCCTGTTGATCCTGGCTGAGATGTGGATTAGGCCTAAGTTCAAGTTCAACCACCTCGTCCCACTTTGTATCAGGCTCGGGCGGAACACCACCATAACGTTCAAAGGCAGGCACATTATTCCCACGGCGCTGCGCTTTCTTCGAGGGCTTTACCACTGTTGGAGTGCTTTTAAAACGACCTACAAGGAAATCGCGGTACGCCATGTTATCCCAACAAAAAGCGCGGAGGTGATAGCGGTTGTTAACGAAGGCAACAGCTGTCGGTGTCAGTCGTCGGCGTCGTCCTTCAGGCGAATTCATTGTTGCAACCACAGCATCAATAGCGTGCCTGTGCTCAATGGCAGAGAGTAATCGGGCCAGGACATGCAGATTATGGTGGCGCGTCAGCATCGGCATTTCAGTGGTGTGAGCAGTCATGGGCGGCGCAAATGCTTCAATGGCGTGCCACTGCAAATCTACCTTAGATAGCAGTACCGGCTCAAAACCATCAGTAGGCTGATAGTAGGGAATACCTAACTGATATGGCTTAAGTGCCTTAGGCGCAAGTTGCTGGTAAAGCTTTATATCCTTCTGAGCCTGAGGGCGCGAGATGCCAAAGGTTTCCATGAGCATGGTCGTCGTTAGCCGCCGCTCCCAAAGCAGCTGGCGCTCAATATAGCACAAACGCAACCATTGAGGATGCGAGTATGCCCCAACCTCAAGCCTCTTACTGGCCAGATCCGTCACGGAGAGGGTTTGCGTATCTGATGCAATCGCGGGTTTCATGTACTGCGAGTACTGCATATAGGGGCTCTTCTAATATCGTCATTGCACGGACTCATAAAAGTATAGGATGTCACTGTATAAATATCTACTACCACTAATTAATATAGGGGTGTATAAAATATACATACCCCTGATCTCTCTTTTCAGGTGGACTCAAAGGTAACGAAGGAGCGTAGGCAATTCGTGAGCTTTAACACACTCAATACCCATCTGTTTAAACCGATATCGGGCGAGAATGGGCGGTCGATGCTCGCACTATTAGTCGATCTTGATACCTTCCTGGATCCGACGCAGCTGGTGGACGAACCTACGCCGCAACAGGTGCGCATCTTCCTGCGGGATCACATCGCCAATAAGAACTTGCGCCTTGAAATAGAGTCGGGTGAGGCAACGCTAGCAAGCACCACCCCAGAACATTATGTCTATAACCGTCTGCGTGAAACGGGGTGGATTCGTGAAGAGCAAGAGAGTGGCTATCGATACGTTGTCTGGATGGCACAAGACGCGCGCAGGCTGTTAAGTTTCCTTAGCAGTATGAGTGTCGAGCACCCCTCGTTAGGCGTGGTATGCCTGGCGGTACGCTCGAACCTGTCTGAAGTGGTTAACGATTCTACTAACGGGTCGTTAGTACGAAAAGCGGCTGATGACATGGAAGATTTCTTGAATCGACTCCGAGCACTCGTGGGCAATATTCGCGAAATTCACCATGTGATTAACGGTGGTACCGTCCAGGGTAGCAGCCATTTTACGTTCTATTTTGAAGAATATCTGGGTGAACTCTTTCTACCCAACATTGAGAAACTGGCTCTAAAAGGAAATCCCAACCTTCACGCGAGTAAAATACGGAAGCTGGTTAGCGATATCCGCTTTAACTCAGAGCGCCTGGAGGCGTGTGCCAGAGCTTATAAGCGTGATGACATTTCGAATCCTTCGGTTCAGCTTGTGGAAGCCGATCTGGATCGGTTGAGTAAAGCGTTTGACGGAATTGATCCGCTGTTTAAAAAAACGCAGGATTATGCTCGTCGTATAACCCGGCGGATGTGCGAGAAGATCAAGTATACCGTGCATACCCCAAGTAATACGGGGCAACAAATTCAGGCACTGCTTGACCGTATCGAACGTGAAGCCTCCTTAGGCTCTCTGCCTGGCCCATTAATAGGCGAAGATCTGCTGGCTAACTGTCGGCTGGCTGCACCCAAGGCAAAACCGATACTGCCTGTTGCGACGATACGTCGACAGCCAAAACCGTTGTGGGAAAAACGAGCATATAACCAGCTCAAGCAAGAGCACATCAGCTTCCAAAAATATGACCCTTCGCGCGTAGCTAACTTTATTGAATCACACCTGGGGGAGCGAGTGCAGATCACCACGGACGATCTTCGGATCGATACCGCTGATGACATGATGGCAGCACTTCATTTACGCCTTTTGGCGCAGGGTATAGCGAAAACGCATCCACTTTTCCCGCTGCAGTCTATGTACAGCGTCGTGTTCGATAACGAAGAGTGGACGGATCTTAGACAGATGGCCGGTCGTCGCCTGATAATCCGTCGGATTACCACTATGGAGAAACGCACACATGACCAGTGAAAATGTGCTTAGAGAGCTGAAAGATATTGAGGCCAACACCTCTGCCGACTATGCCGATACTTTGCGTAATACGGCGGCCTATCTTCTGCAGAAACAGTGGGTATGGAAGGAAAAACGCGGCCAAAAGGAGCACTTCAAGGTGTGTGAAGATAATCAGGCCTACTTTAAAAAGCTTTTTGATGGCTTGGATATGGAGTGGCACCACGATCGTCATTTCGGCTATGCGGGCGTTTTACCGCGCGGTTCCGGGAGACAGTTGGATATTATCTCCACGCTGTTCCTGCTTATTCTACGGAAAATGTATGATGCTGAAGCCTCAATGGGGCGCACAGATCTAGGGTGTGTTACGCCGCCAACGGCCGAACTTCTTGAGCAATTCGAACATGTCAGGGGGGAAATGCCCTCCGTCACAGAAACCCACCATGCCCTAGAAAAACTGAGGAAGAAGGGGGTTATTGACCTCGGAACTAAAGATCCCGACACCAAACTCTACGCAGTGACTGTGCTCCCTAATATCACTCGCGTGATAGATCAAACCTACTTGTGCATGCTTAACCGCTTTATGGATAGCTACGCATCAGATTCTGCATCCGGCGAAGTGGTATACGAAGAAACGGGTGCTATTAAGGCAGAGGAGGTCTCCAATGACACTGCAGAGTAACCCCTTACAGGCACATCTTCTTCATAATGTTCTCCTCGCACAGTGGTATCTGTTTGAGTTAGAGACAATCTACCTCAACGCACCTGCCACGCTATTATCCGGTGAAAACGGAGCGGGAAAAACAACTATTTTTGATGCGATCCAGTTTGTTCTGATGGGTGGGGATCAGCGTAAAACCCGCTACAATTCGGCCTCCGATGCTAAAACCTCAGGGCGTTCTGCACGTAGTTATGCCTTGGGCGAGTTCAAAGAAAACGACACAAAGAGTTGTCAGCGGGAGAATGCCAATACTTATATTTTCTTAAATTGGTACGACAATCATCAATGCCCCTACGCTTTTGGGCTGTCTATTTATGCCACCAGTCAGTCACCTAATATTGATACCCGTGGGCATATCATTAAAGGCCGCCACATTACCGAAGCCGATTTGCTATCCGCTGATGGGGCTTTTCTGCCATGGCGCGAATTTGTTGATCGAATGAAACAGGACGCTAAGGCGCGTCATGGGGCGATAAGCTATGAGTTGATCGACAGTGCGCGGACAATACGTGAAAAAATGGCTGAGGCGATGTCGTTTAATCAGACGCGCAGCGCCAGGATTGAACCTGATCTACTGGTAAAAACGTTATCAAATGCGTTACAGCTGAAGATGGACAGTCCGATCGATCCCTTTATCAGGGACTTTATTCTGCCTCCCGATGTTATTGAAACTGACCAGCTGCGTGACGATCTTCTTGAGCACCAACGTATTGAGCAGGAGATTGCACGTGCCGAGAGCCATAAAAGGGCACGCGAGTCATTGATTGCCGAAGCGGAGAAAATTACCCGCTATCGCGCCAATGCCCACCATGCTCTTTGGGTTTCGCAGGAGGCAGACACTGTCAGGCTTAATGAAGCGCTTAGCCGCAAAGAAGATGCTCAATTAGCTGCGCAAGCGCGTCTGACCACTGCGAAACGCACTATCGACAGAGAGGGATCACGACGGGCGGAACTCAAGCAGCGTAGAGACGACGCGCTGATCGCGTGGGAAAATTCAGATACTGCCAGCCTGAGCAGAGCTGTTGATGCTGCAAAAAAGAGCGTTTCTCACTCCACCAACAGCCTCACTAGCGCAATCCATTCCCTGCAAAAGGCGGTAAGAGAAGTCATCCGGCAACAATTTCCTGACACGCTGGGTATCCAGAGTGTTGAGTTATTTGCTCGGCACTTGGCCACAAGTAGGGAGACTCTCAATCGCGCAGGCGTCGATAATCTCTCAGCATCGGCACCTGAGAACACACGTAAGGTGACCGATAAACTCAAAAACGCAAAATCACACCTTGAGGAGATGGCAGAACGTATAGAAGTGGCGGATAAAGAGGTGAGCTACGCGGTAACCCAAACCGTGGATGAGTGTAAGTCTTTGCATTTGCGCATTGAACGGCTCAGAAAAGGGCTTTCGGACATCAGCCCAGGGACGGCTAAGGTTATCGAATTACTCAAGCGCGAGAACATAGAGTCCATGCCCATCTGTGACCTCTGTGAGATCGCAGATAAAGAGTGGCAAGAGGCCGTAGAGTCGTATCTGGGATCGAATCGCGAAGCACTGGTGGTGAGCGTTCATGATTTTGACCATGCGCTAGCAGTGTACGAAATCGCGCAGAAGCGAGACCAGCACGTTAAACGAGCACGCATGATTAATCCCGATCATGCTCTATCCGCCAATAAAAAACCCACTGCAGGCATGGTTTCAACGCTGATCGAAACCAGCGATCCAATTGCCCGCGGTTTTATGAACATCCTTCTGGACAGAACTAAGATGGCGGCAACCCGGGATGAACTGCGAAGAGAGCGTAAGGCGCTCATGGCATCGGGTCTTGCCACCGGTGGGGGTACGGTGGGCGGTACCGCTCAGATTGGTGGATTATTGATGGGAAAGCAAGCCAGGGCTGAGCAGCTCAAGCGTCTGGAGCACGAACTGGATAGGCTCGTACAACGACTCCCGGGCATGGAGAGCGCTGCACAGACGCTGAGTAGGCTCAACCGCAACTGGACTAGCTTATCAGCATCTATTGTAGAGGGCTCATTGTCCGTTCAGGAAACGAGCATTCGTCTCAGGCAAGACCAAAAAGCATTGTCTGCCGCTCAGGAACGGTTAAAGCCGCTGACCTCAAAAGACGAACAGCTCAAAGCCGCAAAGGCACAGGCTGACGAGGATTATGAAACATGTAATACGGCGCTTGCAGAAGCCACCGCTGAGCAAAAAAACATGACTGAAACGTTGAGCCGCTTGGACATTGAGCTTACAAGCCTCTTAAAAAGCAGGGACGAAGCAGAGCGCATTCGCAGCGCAACAGAAAAATCCCCTATGCACAATGCCGACCAGGCGGATGAATGCTGGCAAATCTATGAGCAGCGGTTTAAGAACGAAGAAGGATTCTACACCCTGATTCGAAACAAAGCCCTGAGCGATGCTGAGAATGCACGGGAGCAAGCGAAGGATAGACATAGAGATCTGTACTCAAGGGTTGTTATATTCACGACGGACTTTGCCGAGGACATTGCTAACCGTCAGGATCTTCTTGAAGCCGCAAAACCCGATAACCTCAATACCGAGGCATACCATTTTATTGAGTTGGATTGTAAAGAATGGGTTGAACGTATCCTGGCGGTACAGCTTTTAGCCCATCGTCAGGCGGCCCAGGAAGCAGCTGAACAGATGGAGAAAAACTTTCGCGGCATTATCGTAGGTGAGCTGCAAAGTCGCTTTGAGCAGATGAGATATACGTTCAACCAGCTTAATGGTTTGCTTAAAAAGGTCCCGTTTCACGACCATATCTACAGCTTCCACTTTAAGGTGCGTGAGACAGAAAGCCTGCGCACCGTCTACGAGTACATTACGACCGCAAACAGAGAAGAGACCGAGTTAGTTGGGACGATGTTTGAAATAGCAGCAGAACACCCTGCGATAGACCTGTTGAAAGCGGCATTGCTCAGCGGGGACGATCTCATCCATGAAATCAGTGACTATCGCAGTTTCTTCACCTATGACATGAAGATGCGTAACCCGGCCACAGGATCTGAGCGTAGCGTGGCAGATATGCAGAGTACCGGTTCAGGCGGAGAGCAACAAACACCAGCGTATATTGCACTGGCCGCAAGCTTTATGAATGTCTACAGGATTAATGGTTACTCAGCTCGAGGCGCGTCATTGGTACTGCTTGATGAAGCGTTCAACAATATGGATGGTGGTAATGCGAGCGCCGCAGTTGCCTTTCTTAAAGAGATCGGGTTGCAATTACTAATTGCTGCCCCACCAGAAGTGACCCTGAAAATTGGTAAAGAGATGGATCAAATTTACACCATTTGCCGTGACGACAGGGATGTCGTCATTGACCACACGCAGATTTTCGAGGCAGGGCAGGCGCTTATAGACCAGCATAACCCAGTTTACCATCCCGAGCTGGTAGATGAGCGTGCGGCTAAATTGAGAGCTAACGCCGAGGCGATGGAATGATATGAATACTTATGTTGATAAGTTTATCCATCAATTGATCAAAAAAATAGATAAGCCAGAAGGCGTAGAGCTTGAGTGCAGGATACGTATTACCGATCACGCGTATCAGTGGTACTTCGTGCTCAATAACAGCACTAAAACGGCGTTGCATCAGATACTGGAATCTATTACCTATCTTAAGATCCACTATCAGCGTAAAGCCGCCTTAGGGACGTTTAAACATATTGAGTATATCCAAATCGTTGATGGCCACGGGCTAATGCATAGTCAAGGCGTGGTTTCCCAGGCTGTTGAAATAAACGTTTCATCTCGGCGGTTAGAGGAAGCTGAGTTTAATGTGCCCTGGTGGGATAATCTGAAACAGGAGATTGCTCAGGTATGGGCGAGTAACAAGACCTATTGTGGGGTGAATCGCAACCAAGCAGATCGACTTTTTGATGCAATGAAAGTTATTGAGTGGATTGTTCAATTGCCTGTTTCTGCATCCGCTCCCGATATTCGAACCCTCAGTGCCATGCTGTATGGCAACTCCAAAAAATTAGAGTGTAAGACCTTTTCCGGCCTTGTTCGGAAACTGATGTTGCCGCATATCGACAATGATGCTGTCGATCTGGTTGAAGACGGGAAGACGTTGCTAGAGTATTTTGGGATTAGCAAATACCCCATACCCATGCGCTTTAAAGCCGATGGGTTGCTGTATTGCCGGGGTGTTATCGATTTATCCGCGCTCCGGTACGGCATCGGCGTTTCTCCAGATGAAGTCAAAGGCATTGTGTGGCCACAGCGGCCATCCTATGTGCTTTTTATTGAAAATCGCGCCAGCTTCGAGCGCTATATACGTGAAATTGACGATCGGGGCGTGATTATTTACACCGCTGGCTTCCCGCCGCGCTCCTGGGTGCGTGCTATCGAAATCATTATCGCTGAACTGCGTACCGTCGTACCCATTTATCATTGGGGCGATCGAGATGCTGGTGGCTATCGAATTCTTGCGTTTTTAGCGAAGCGACTTAATATCGATATCGAGCCATACCTTATGGGGGTGGAGGTGGGAGCACTGGCTCAGGCTGATGATGAACGTACTGATAGACCGGTCGTCGAATTAATGCAGGCGATTGAGTCAGCAAGGCACTTTCCGGCCATCTTAGCACTCTACAGCGATCTGGCGAAATGCCAACGGGAGACGCTACCCTGGATCGAGCAGGAGCAGATTGCGCCTGTTAGCCCACAGATAGAGTGACACCCTACGACAGTAGCCTTCTGCCGACAGTCACGAAATGGGTTAAGAAGGCATAAAAAATCCACGCCGAAGCGTGGATTTTCATTTGCAGCGGAAGCGAATTAAACGTTGAACAGGAAGTTCATTACATCGCCATCTTTCACGATGTAGTCTTTCCCTTCGGCACGCATTTTACCGGCCTCTTTCGCACCCTGTTCGCCCTTATAGGTAATAAAGTCTTCAAAGGCGATGGTCTGAGCGCGGATAAAGCCCTTCTCGAAATCGGTGTGGATCTTGCCTGCGGCCTGCGGAGCGGTTGCGCCCACCGGAATAGTCCAGGCGCGAACCTCTTTCACACCGGCGGTGAAGTAGGTTTGCAGGTTCAGCAGCTCGTAACCTGCGCGAATAACGCGGTTCAGGCCCGGCTCTTCGATGCCCAGCTCGGCCATAAACTCTTCGCGGTCGGCATCGTCCAGCTCGGCGATGTCGGACTCAACGGCGGCGCAGACAGCAACCACGACTGAACCTTCCGCAGCAGCGATTTCACGCACTTTGTCCAGGTAAGGATTGTTCTCGAAACCGTCTTCGTTGACGTTAGCGATATACATGGTCGGTTTCAGGGTCAGGAAGCTCAGGTACTTGATCGCAGCCTTGTCTTCTTCCGTCAGGTTTTTCAGCGCGCGCAGCATGCCGGCGTTTTCCAGCTGCGGCAGGCATTTTTCCAGGGCTGCCTGTTCCGCTTTCGCGTCTTTATCGCCACCTTTGGCTTTCTTCTGCACGCGCTGCAGGGCGCGCTCGCAGGTGTCCAGGTCGGAAAGGGCCAGCTCGGTGTTGATCACCTCGATATCGTCAGCGGGATCCACTTTGTTATTCACGTGGATAATGTTGTCGTTCTCAAAGCAGCGCACCACGTGACCGATGGCTTCGGTTTCACGGATGTTGGTCAGGAACTGGTTACCCAGGCCTTCACCTTTGGAGGCGCCTTTTACCAGGCCCGCGATGTCAACGAACTCCATCGTGGTCGGCAGAATGCGCTGCGGCTTAACGATCTCCGCCAGCTGATCGAGGCGCGGATCCGGCATCGGCACGACGCCGGTGTTCGGTTCAATAGTACAGAACGGGAAGTTGGCAGCTTCGATGCCCGCCTTGGTCAGCGCATTGAACAGGGTAGATTTACCGACGTTCGGCAAGCCGACGATACCGCATTTGAATCCCATGGTTTACATCACCTTAATATCTTGATAAACAACCTGTTAGATGAAACAGATTGCTGAAAAGTTAATAACTTAGCCTATTATACACGTTACAGACGCGCTGCGCGGCAAAAATGGCATCGCCCAGAGCTACTGGGCCTTAAAGGCGTGCAGGCGATTGGTCGCCTTGACCAAATCTTCTTTCAGCCACAGCTCGGTGCAGCGCACCGCTTCGTCAACGGCGTCATCAATGAGCTTCTGTTCAGAGGTAGGCGGTTTGCCCAGCACAAAGCCCACAACTTTGTTTTTATCCCCTGGATGGCCAATTCCTATCCGTAAGCGATGAAAGTTGGGGTTATTGCCAAATTTGCTAATGATATCTTTTAAGCCGTTATGACCGCCGTGGCCGCCGCCCAGCTTAAACTTTGCTACGCCGGGAGGAAGATCCAACTCGTCGTGGGCCACCAGCACCTCGTCCGGGTTGATACGGTAGAATGTTGCCATCGCCGCCACGGCTTTACCGCTGAGGTTCATAAAGGTTGTCGGCACCAACAGACGTACATCTTCGCCTGCCAGGTTAATGCGTGAAGTAAAGCCAAAGAATTTAGGCTCTTCCCGCAGCGGGGCGCGATAGCGTTCGGCCAGCAGGTCGACATACCAGGCTCCGGCGTTATGCCGGGTAGCAGCATACTCCGCGCCCGGGTTGGCAAGGCCGACAATCAGTTTAATCGTCACGTCTCTTTTCCTGAAAAGTTCACTCTTTGACGCGTAGTTTACGTGGTAGCGCGGGCGTTGACAAAATTCTGCGCAAAAAAATTGAGAAAGATAAAGCTTCTTACTTGTCACCGTTATACAGAAACGTTAAAAGCTTAGCCTGCTATTTTAAGAAATAGATGTCTAATAGGAGGTGTGATTTGGAAAAGGTCAGTTTTTCTATTTAGATAATTAATGGTTTACAAGAATGCATTCATAAATTAAATAATTGTACTCGTCGCCTGCGGTGTTATATTGGAGTTTTAGCACGGAGGGCGTGTGAATGTTTTATTCTGACTCTATCAGATGGCCTAAAACAGCCGAGGGCGGACTAAGGCGGTTAAGATTAGGGGAAATTAACTTGGCTTCTTCGCTCTACGGTTTTAGTATTCATTATAATCAAGTTTGGATCCATAAAGAAAGTTATTTGCCGTTTAATTTACAAAGTAACCTCCAGGCTATGAGCCCAGACGGTGAAATGTGGTTTCGGGAAGGGCGCTATCAAGAAGATTTTTCAACTACTACGGGTGTATATTTCAAACACCTTTTTCTTCATGAAATGATGCACGTTTGGCAACATCAGCACGGAATGTGGGTCAGAGCTCGTGGGGCTTTCTCTTGGGCTGTTGATTATAGTTATAGCCTTGATAAGGCAAGCTTGCTTGATTATGGTCTGGAACAGCAGGCCAGTATAGTCAGCGATTATTGGGTGTTAGTTCACTATGGTTTCTATCATACGAAGGCAGCTATACAGCTTAGAGATTATGATGCTTCAATTCCTGAGCGTAAGTACATTGAAATGTATAACAAGGTGCTCGGGAGCTTTCCGGCATGAAGGCTCTTATTTTTATGATTCCTATGCTTTTTTTACTTACCGGTTGTCCTGGAGGCAAAGGCGAAGGAGCAGAGATAGGTGAATCAAGATGGATCTCTGTTGATAACGAAAGGGTTTGTTACAGCGTTGATAGCAAAGATAGGTTGAGTCGTTATTACCTTGAGTCGAATGAGAATAATAAATTTAATGTTATTCTTAATTCTCCTCCGGTTCCTGTGAAGCTTTCATATCCTGATACATGCTTCAATATTAAACTTAAGCCGGGCTACCAGTATGGCACAATGTATACTCTAAACGATATTAATTATCACTATGAGTTCTTTATAGATAATAACTGGAATGTTGTTGGTTCAGGAGGTAATTAAATGTCTTTGCCAGCCTATATGTATTTATATGACGAAAACGGCGTTATGATCAATGGTGGTTGTGTGGCATTAGGCCGCGAAGGTGCTATCGAAGTGATGAGCAGCGGATATGGAGTAAGTCAGGTTGTCTGCTCTAATACCGGTTCGCTAATGGGCACGCGGCAACATAATGCTTATACTATTCATAAGCAAATAGATAAAGCGTCACCTTTTCTCGCCAACGCCGTTTGTCAAAGTAAAAGACTACAAAAGGCGATTATACACTATTATGATATTAACGAAGCGGGCGTGGAGTATGAGATCTATAGGGTAACGTTAGACAGCATTGTCATCATGTCTGTAAATGCCAATCACAGTTATTTCCCCTGTTCGCAACACCATAATATGATTGAAAATGTCGCCATCAGATACAGAGGGATTGAGTGGTATTATCTGGAGGGTATGATCAAATACGAAGATGCGTGGAATAAAAACCCTCAAGGACGCTAATCGCATTTCGCTGTTATGCCGCCTCTTGAGGAGGCGGTGGTGATGCTCAAGGTCCAAAGCTGGAGAAACCCGGCATTCTTTAAAGATAAATTTTGAAATGATTGCTCTTAACAACTATTAGAAATTGATTGAGTTCAGCGGTTTATATGTAAAGTTCTGTGAATAAGATATTTATAAATGTGATCCCGCCCGCACCCTGTCAAAGACGCCCTGCCTATACTTTATCCATAAGGATTGGGGATGTTTCCCGTTCAGACCACAACGCCGGAGGTGACATATGAAACGCAAAAACGCATCGAGACTCGGTAATGCGCTCATGGGTTTAGGGTTAGTGGTGATGGTCGTTGGCGTCGGTTACTCCATCTTAAATCAGCTTCCGCAGCTTAACCTGCCGCAGTATTTCGCTCACGGGGCCATACTGAGCATCTTCCTTGGGGCCATTCTCTGGCTGGCGGGGGCACGCGTCGGCGGCCACGAGCAGGTGTGCGATAAGTACTGGTGGGTACGCCACTACGACAAACGCTGCCGCCGGGATCAACATAAGCATAGCTGATGGTCACTATCTATTTTGCCGGGTAGCGCTGCGCTTACCCGGCATGGAAAACACTAAGCGACTCATGGGAGTCGTTTTTTTTCGCTTTTATTTTTGCATTGCGCCTTGACCCTCACGTAACGTAAGGCCCCAGAGTAGCGTGACTGGTTAGGAAAAGGAGCAGCAATGTTAATTCAGGTAGGCGAGCTGGCGAAACGCGCCGGCATCACCGTTCGCACGTTACACCACTACGAACAAACCGGGCTGCTGCTGCCCTCCGCCAGAAGCGAGGCAGGCTACCGGCTCTATAACCTTGCGGATGTCCAGCGCCTGCATATGATCCAGGCGCTGGCAAAAGCGGGGCTGGAGCTTGCCGAAATCAAGGACTTTCTGGAGCAGGATACGCTCTCACTTCCCGATCTGCTCGATGCGCAAATCGCACTGCTGGACAGGCAGCTGCGCAGCATTCATACGCTGCGCGACCAGCTTTGCACGTTGCGTACCGGGTTGGAAGAGGAGAGCGAACCGGATCTGGAGTCCTGGCTACAGACTCTGGAGTTAATGAATATGTACGATCGCTGGTTTACCAAAGAAGAGCTACAGCAGCTGCCGTTTGCCGCCGAAGGCGAACGGCTGGCTTCCCTCTGGGCGGCGCTGGTCACGGAAGCACAGACCTTGATGGCGCAAAAGGTTGCCGAGACCGATGCCAAAGCAATGGATCTGGCGATCCGCTGGATGGATCGTCTAGAGCAGGATACGGCAGGCAAGCCGGAGTTTCTGACCCGTCTTAATGAGATGCATAGCGTGGAGCCGCAGATGCGCGAGCGGACGGGCATTACGCCGCAGATTATCGCCTACATCACCCGCGCCTTTGCAGAGAGCAAGCTGGCTATCTGGCAGCGTTACCTTACCCCGCAGGAGATGGCCTTTACTCGCGCGCACTATTTTGACCGACTGGCGGAGTGGCCGCCGCTGGTAGCGAAGCTGCACCTGGCGACGCGTGAGGCGTGCGATCCTGCGTCCGAACAGGGTCAGCAGCTGGCGCAGAACTGGCTTGCACTTTTCCAGTCCTACGCCGGGGACAATCCCGCTACCCAGCAGAAATTCCGCGTTGCTATGCAGCAGGAGCCGCTGCTGATGAAGGGAACCTGGATGACCCCCGAGGTGCTGGCCTGGCTACAGCAGGCGATTGGGGTAATGATGCAGCGCCGGTACGCTGCACCCTAATCATTACAGATCCGCCAGCGCCGCTTCCCGGTTGGGATAGAACGCCAGCCGCCCGGCAATCGGCTTCACGCCTGCGCGCGCCATCGTGCGCAGGGGCTGAAACTCCAGGTTGCTAACCCGCAGCTCACAGCCTTCCGGCAGCCGTTTGACAAAGCGCTGGAAGGCATCCAGTCCCCCCGCGTCCAGCACCGGTACGGCATCGCACTTCAGCACCACGATACGCTTGCCGGCAATCCGTGACTCCAGATCGTTAAACAGCCCCTCGGCCGCGGCGAAGAAGAGCGGCCCAATGACCCGCAGCACGGTGACGTCATCGGGCACCTCGACGTTAACCTGGGCGAGTCGGGTCATACGGGCGATGCGGCGCATAAACAGCAGCGACGCCAGCACGATGCCGACGCTGATGGCGATAACCATATCGAACAGCACCGTCAGTGACATGCACATCAGCATCACCATGATGTCGTCCGTCGGGGCGCGTCGCAGCAGGTTAACCACCTTATGCGCTTCGCTCATGTTCCAGGCCACCATCAGCAGCAGGGCGGCCATGGCCGACAGCGGCAGCCATGAGAGCAGGGGGGCGAGCACCAGTAGAGCGAGGATCACCAGCAGGGCATGGATAATGGCCGCCACCGGCGAGGTTGCGCCCGCCCGCACGTTTGCCGCCGAGCGGGCAATCGCCGCGGTCGCGGTAATGCCGCCGAAGAAGGGGGCGATCAGGTTGCCCAGCCCCTGACCGATCAGCTCGTTATTGGCCTTGTGCCGCGTGCCGGTCATGCCGTCGAGCACCACCGCGCAAAGCAGCGACTCAATTGCCCCAAGCATCGCCATGGAAAAAGCGGCGGGCAGCAACGCCTGCACCGAGGCCCAGTTCAGGGTAAACGAGGAGCCGGGCATCTGCCACGGCAGCACCAGCTGGGGCAGAAGCTGCGGAATGCCGCTGCCCTGGGTGCCGTCGGCCAGCAGATAGTGAAAGCGCGAGCCGATGGTCGCCACGTCAACGCCAGCCAGCTTGACCAGCGCCATCACTGCGCATCCGGCCAGCAGGGCGGGAAGATGGCCCGGAAGGCGGATCCCGAGGCGCGGCCAGAGGATGAGCACCCCAAGCGTGACCACGCCGATGGCGGCATCCCCCAGATTAAGGGTGGGCAGCGCCATCGCCAGCGCGCCGACCTTCTGCAAATAGTGCTCCGGCACCTGGGCCATCTCCAGACCGAGAAAATCTTTTATCTGCATGGTGCCGATGGTGATCCCAATCCCGGCAGTAAAGCCCAGCGTGACGGGTAGCGGAATGTACTCGATCAGACGGCCAAAGCGGGCGAGGCCGAACAGGATCAGAAAGAGTCCAGAGAGAAGCGTGGCCACCAGCAGTCCCGCCAGACCAAACTGCTGGGAGACCGGATAGAGGATCACCACAAATGCCGCCGTGGGACCAGAGACGCTAAAGCGCGAGCCGCCGCAGAGGGCAATAACAATCCCGGCCACCGCCGAGGTGTAGAGGCCATACTGCGGCGCAACGCCGCTGCCGATAGCCAACGCCATCGCCAGCGGAATGGCAATAATGCCGACGGTGATGCCCGCCACCAGGTCGCGGGTGAATCGTGGGAAGCTGTATCGCTCTTTCCAGCAGGCATCGATTAGCGCGCGGAAGGGTAAAATTTCTGAAAGGTTCATCATCTTCATAAAGGCTAGTCATTCATACACGCATTATCCGCCATATGAATGGTAGATAATGCGTGAATACATCATACAAATGGTTTTCAGGCACAAAAAAACCCGCCGAAGCGGGTTTTTAGTAGACAGCGCGATTAATGCTCAAACATCGCGGAGATAGATTCTTCGTTGCTGATACGACGAATCGCTTCGGCCAACATGCCGGAGAGCGTCAGGGTACGCACGTTCGGCAGGGCTTTGATCTCAGGGGAGAGCGGGATAGTGTCGCAGACGACCACTTCATCGATCACGGAATGACGCAGGTTGTTTACCGCGTTGCCGGAGAAGATCGGGTGGGTAGCGTAGGCAAAGACACGCTTCGCGCCGCGCTCTTTCAGCGCTTCTGCTGCTTTACACAGCGTACCGCCGGTATCGATCATGTCGTCAACCAGCACGCAGTCGCGGCCAGCAACATCACCAATGATATGCATAACCTGAGAAACGTTCGCACGCGGGCGGCGTTTGTCGATGATAGCCATATCGGTATCGTTCAGCAGCTTAGCAATAGCACGCGCACGCACCACGCCGCCGATGTCCGGAGAGACAACGATAGGGTTATCGAGGTTCAGCTGCAGCATATCTTCCAGCAGGATTGGGCTGCCGAATACGTTATCAACCGGAACGTCGAAGAAGCCCTGGATCTGCTCGGCGTGCAGGTCAACGGTCAGGACACGGTCAACGCCCACGCTGGAGAGGAAGTCGGCAACCACTTTCGCGGTGATAGGCACACGTGCGGAGCGCACGCGGCGATCCTGACGGGCATAGCCGAAGTAGGGGATAACGGCAGTGATACGGCCTGCGGAAGCACGACGCAGCGCATCAACCATGACAACTAACTCCATCAGGTTGTCATTCGTTGGAGCACAAGTGGACTGGATGATGAAAATATCACCACCGCGTACATTTTCGTTGATTTGTACGCTGACTTCGCCGTCGCTAAAGCGACCTACGGCGGCGTCGCCGAGAGAAGTGTACAGGCGGTTGGCAATACGTTGTGCTAGTTCCGGGGTGGCGTTACCAGCAAAAAGCTTCATATCAGGCACGAGAAGAACCTCAGGCATGCGTCCAGTGGTGGATAGCGTCGCCGAAAACTGTGCGGGCCAGGCTACGCTATCCAGGCGATGTATTTAAAGAGCGCGATGCAACGTCTGGATCAGAGGTGACGTTGTCACCGAGTCTCATTAAGCCCCAAATGCTCGTTAGAGCATTATTAGAAATCTTTAGGGTGTAGCGCTTGCATAAGCGGCGAAACGTTTACGCCTCGCGCGACAAAACCCTGCAGCCATTCCGGGGCTTGCTCAAGCACCTGACGAGCGGAGGACTCTGAGTCAAATTCAGCAAAGACGCAGGCTCCTGTGCCAGTCAGGCGCGACGGCGCGTATTCTAACAGCCAGGAAAGCGCCGCATCAACCTCGCGAAAACGTTTTCTTGCGATAACCTCGCAATCGTTGCCGAATTCACAGTTTAGTAACGTATTAATTGGCCGCTTTGGCGTATTGCGAGGCAAATCAGGATCGTTGAAGATGGCCGGGGTCGAAATATGTACGCCAGGGTGGGCCACCAGATACCATTTTTCCGGCGGATCCACCGGGGTCAGCTCTTCGCCAACGCCCTCCGCAAAAGCCGCGTGACCGTGCACAAACACCGGCACGTCTGCGCCAAGGGTTAACCCCAGCGTCGCCAGCGCATCTGCCGACAGCCCGCAGCCCCAAAGATGGTTAAGCGCGACCAGCACCGTCGCCGCGTTAGAGGAGCCTCCCCCCAGCCCGCCGCCCATTGGCAGGCGTTTATCGATGCGGATATCTGCGCCGCTGCCCGCTGGCAGGGAGTCGCGCTCTGTGGCCGCCTGCTGAAGCAGTTTGGCAGCGCGCACGATCAGGTTATCGCTCTCCGCCACGCCCTCTACCGGCGTCAGCAGACGGATCTTACCGTCGGTGCGCGGTTCAATGCTGAGGGTATCGCCGTAGTCGAGAAACTGAAACAGCGTCTGCAGGTCGTGGTAACCATCATGCCGCTGGCCGGTGATATATAAAAAGAGATTAAGTTTTGCCGGCGAAGGCCACTGGGTCATCATTTTACAATCCAGTTATCCATCTTCAGTTTGATCCGCTGGCCGTCCTGGTTGAGCTCCATGTTTGACGGCATTGCCGGGCTAGATTTGGCATCGTAACCGCCGTAGGTGACCTTCCAGGTCTTGCCGTTCTGGGTGTAGTTGAGCTCGCTCAGACGGTATTGGCTATCCAGCTTATAGTCGGTGGCGTCGCCAGGCAGGCCGAGGATCCACTGGCGCAGGCTGTTCAGCGGGATTGGCATGCCGGTCAGCTTGCCAATCATCTCTTCGGCGTCGGTGGCGGTGTAGTGCTGGCCTTTGTTATCTACCAACTCCACGCTGCCCGGCTTGGCGTTCAGCTCCAGCTCGGTGCTGCCAAGGGGATTGGTCAGCAGCAGGCGGTAGTTATCCTGGCCGGTCTGCTGCCAGAAGAAACGGGCGTATACCTTTTGGCTATCGGAGAGGTAGGCAAAGGCCCCGCGCGTCTGATACTGGCTCAGGTTACGCACCTCCTGCTGATGCTGACGCCACTGCGGCGAGTCCGGACTTTTACCCGGGCCTTTCGGAGCATGAATAGAACAGGCGGTAAGTACCAGGCTAGCAAGCGGTAACAGGCGAAGCAGTCGACGGTCCGGTAAAGTCATAATGAGGACAAATCCTTGTGGTGCGTTACGGTTATAATCTTTAATGCTAGCGCTGAGCAGGAATACCGTCTACGTTCAAGTTGTCTTAAATCATGAAATTACCAATTACTCCAAAAGGGGGCTGTCTCTTTTATTGACCCGACGCATCCTGTATGATGCGCACAGACTAACCTTATCAACGCTGGTACTACTCCCGCTGACATGACTCTTTTAGCGCTCGGCATCAACCATAAAACAGCACCTGTCTCACTGCGGGAACGCGTTACGTTCACGCCGGACACGCTCGACCAGGCTTTAGAGAGCCTGCTGGCGCAGCCTATGGTGCAGGGTGGGGTAGTCCTGTCGACGTGTAACCGCACCGAGCTTTACCTGAGCGTGGAAGAGCAGGATAACCTGCAGGAAGCGCTTATCCGCTGGCTGTGTGACTATCATCATCTGGACGAAGCCGAGCTGCGTAAAAGCCTCTACTGGCACGAAGACAACGATGCCGTGAGCCACCTGATGCGCGTTGCCAGCGGCCTTGACTCGCTGGTGCTGGGCGAGCCGCAGATCCTGGGCCAGGTGAAAAAAGCCTTCGCCGATTCCAGCCGTGGACACCTTAATGCCAGCGCGCTGGAACGCATGTTCCAGAAATCCTTCTCCGTGGCCAAGCGGGTACGTACCGAAACGGATATCGGGGCCAGCGCCGTATCGGTGGCCTTTGCCGCCTGTACGCTGGCGCGGCAGATCTTCGAGTCGCTCTCCAGCGTGACGGTGCTGCTGGTGGGCGCGGGTGAAACCATTGAGCTGGTGGCCCGTCATCTGCGCGAGCATAAGGTGCAGAAGATGATCATCGCCAACCGCACCCGCGAACGCGCCGAGCTGCTGGCCGATGAGGTGGGCGCAGAGGTGATCTCCCTCAGCGACATCGACGCCCGCCTGCAGGACGCGGATATTATCATCAGCTCTACCGCCAGCCCACTGCCGATTATCGGTAAAGGGATGGTTGAGCGTGCGCTGAAATCCCGCCGTAACCAGCCCATGCTGCTGGTGGATATCGCCGTTCCCCGCGACGTCGAGCCGGACGTTGGCAAGCTGGCGAATGCCTATCTCTATAGCATTGATGACCTACAAAGCATTATTTCGCACAACCTGGCGCAGCGGAAAGCCGCCGCCGTGGAAGCGGAGACCATCGTGGCTCAGGAGAGCAGCGAGTTCATGGCCTGGCTGCGCGCCCAGAGCGCCAGCGAGACGATCCGTGAATATCGCGGCCAGGCAGAGCAGGTTCGCGACGAGCTCACCGCAAAAGCCCTTGCCGCGCTTGAGCAGGGCGGCGATGCCCAGGCCATTATGCAGGATCTGGCCCGCAAGCTGACCAACCGCCTGATCCACTCTCCAACCAAATCACTTCAGCAGGCTGCCCGTAACGGGGACGATGAACGCCTGCATATTCTGCGCAACAGCCTCGGGCTGGAGTAGCACAACAACCTCTTATTACAGGGTGCATTTACGCCTATGAAGCCTTCTATTGTTGCCAAACTGGAAGCCCTGCACGAACGCCATGAAGAAGTTCAGGCGCTGCTCGGTGACGCAGGAACCATCGCAGATCAAGACCGCTTTCGTGCGCTGTCGCGTGAATATGCGCAATTAAGCGATGTCTCGCGCTGCTTTACTGACTGGCGACAGATTCAGGAAGATATAGAAACCGCGCAGATGATGCTCGACGATCCCGAGATGCGCGAGATGGCGCAGGAAGAGCTGCGCGAGCTGAAAGAGAAGGGTGAAGCCCTTGAGGCGCACCTGCAGGTTCTGCTCCTGCCGAAGGATCCGGACGACGAACGCAACGCCTTCCTTGAAGTCCGCGCCGGAACCGGCGGTGACGAAGCCGCGCTCTTTGCCGGCGATCTGTTCCGCATGTACAGTCGCTATGCGGAGTCCCGCCGCTGGCGCGTAGAGATCATGAGCGCCAACGAAGGCGAGCATGGCGGCTTTAAAGAGGTGATCGCTAAGGTGAGCGGCGAAGGCGTTTACGGACGCTTGAAGTTTGAATCCGGTGGCCACCGCGTACAGCGCGTCCCGGCCACCGAGTCCCAGGGGCGGATCCACACCTCGGCCTGTACCGTGGCGCTGATGCCAGAGCTGCCGGAAGCCGAACTGCCGGATATCAACCCGGCGGATCTGCGTATCGATACCTTCCGCTCCTCTGGTGCGGGCGGTCAGCACGTTAACACCACCGACTCGGCGATCCGTATTACCCACCTGCCTACCGGGATCGTGGTGGAGTGCCAGGACGAACGTTCCCAGCACAAGAACAAAGCCAAAGCGCTGGCGGTGCTCGGCTCGCGTATCCGCGCCGCCGAGATCGCTAAACGCCAGCAGGCAGAGGCTTCAACCCGCCGCAACCTGCTGGGCAGCGGCGATCGCAGCGACCGTAACCGGACCTATAACTTCCCGCAGGGGCGCGTTACCGATCACCGAATCAACCTGACGCTCTACCGTCTGGACGAGGTGATGGAAGGCAAGCTCGATATGCTGATTGAGCCTATCGTGCAGGAGTACCAGGCCGATCAGCTGGCGGCGCTGGCCGAGCAGGAATAATGGATTATCAGCACTGGCTACGCCAGGCGGTAAGCCAGCTTGCGGCAAGCGAAAGCCCCCGCCGCGATGCGGAGATCCTGCTGGGTTTTGTTACCGGCAGGGCGCGCACCTATATTCTGGCCTTCGGCGAAACCGAGCTGCTGCCCGCCGAGCAGGCGCAGCTTGAGGCGCTGCTGGCCCGTCGCCAGCGCGGCGAGCCGGTGGCCCACCTGGTGGGTACGCGCGAGTTCTGGTCGCTGCCGCTGTTTGTCTCTCCGGCCACGCTGATCCCCCGTCCGGATACCGAGTGCTTGGTTGAACAGGCGCTTGCCCGTCTGCCGGCTACGCCGTGCGATATCCTCGATTTAGGCACCGGCACCGGCGCGATTGCGCTGGCGCTGGCCAGCGAGCGTCCCGACTGCCACATCACTGCCGTGGATCTTATGCCCGACGCGGTGGCCCTTGCCCAGCGTAACGCCGAGCACTTAGGCATAGCTAACGTGGCCCTGCGGCAGAGCCACTGGTTCAGCGCGCTTAACGGGCAGCGCTTCGCCACTATCGTTAGTAATCCGCCCTATATTGACGAGCAGGATCCGCATCTTGCCGAGGGCGACGTGCGCTTTGAGCCGCGCAGCGCGCTGGTGGCGGCGGATCGCGGTCTGGCAGATCTGGCGTGGATTATCGAGCAGGGGCGCGCGTTTCTTCTGCCTGACGGCTGGCTGCTGCTGGAGCATGGCTGGCAGCAGGGAGAGGCCGTGCGGGCACTTTTTGCTAAAAATGACTATCAGGACGTTGAAACCACGCGGGATTACGGCGGCAACGAGCGGCTGACTGCGGGTAGGTTAGGTCCATCGCAACCATAAGCAAGGCTGACTGAAGCGCCGTTTGGCGTTATCATCAACGTCGAATACCGTGACTGGGGTAAGTAATGAGGTCGTTAGCCGATTTCGAATTTAATAAAGCACCGTTATGCGACGGGATGATCCTCGTTTCACAACTTATCCGCGACGACTTTCCGTCGCAGTATGTCTGTGAGGAGCTGGAGAAGCTGGTTGCGCTGGCTCGCGAAGAGATAAGCGAGGCGCAGCCGCAGGAGGGGCAGCTCGAGAAGCTGCTGGCACTCTTTTATGGCGACTGGGGTTTTCAGGATTCGCAGGGCATCTATCGCCTGTCCGATGCGCTATGGCTTGATAGCGTGCTGAAAGACCGCCAGGGCAGCGCCGTCTCCCTTGGGGCGATCCTGCTGTGGGTAGCCGAGCAGCTGGATATTCCGCTGTCGCCGGTGATCTTCCCGACACAGCTGATCCTGCGCGCCGAGTGGATGGACGGTGAGATGTGGCTGATTAACCCGTTCAACGGCGATACGCTGGACGAGCACACGCTGGAAGTGTGGCTGAAGGGCAATATCAGCCCAATGGCGGAGCTGTTTAACGAGGATCTCGACGAGGCGGATAACGCCGAGGTGATCCGCAAGCTGCTCGACACGCTGAAATCGGCGCTGATGGAAGAGCAGCAGATGGAGCTGGCGCTGCGGGCCAGCGAAGCGCTGTTACAGTTTAACCCGGAAGATCCCTATGAGATCCGCGATCGCGGGCTGATTTACGCCCAGCTCGATTGCGATCACGTCGCGCTGCATGATTTAAGCTATTTTGTGGAGCAGTGTCCGGAAGATCCGATCAGCGAAATGATCCGCGCGCAGATTAATACTATTTCGCATCGGCAGATTACGCTGCATTAATCCGATGAGTTCCGATTCAAACCTGATAAGGCGATTCTATGAAACAAAAAGTGGTTAGCATTGGCGATATTAACGTGGCAAACGATCTGCCGTTCGTGCTGTTTGGCGGCATGAACGTGCTGGAGTCACGCGACCTTGCGATGCGTATTTGCGAGCACTACGTGACCGTGACCCAGAAGCTGGGCATTCCGTACGTGTTCAAGGCCTCTTTTGATAAAGCCAACCGCTCCTCTATTCACTCCTATCGTGGCCCGGGCCTCGAAGAGGGGATGAAAATCTTCCAGGAGCTGAAGCAGACCTTCGGCGTAAAAGTGATCACCGACGTCCACGAAGCTCACCAGGCACAGCCGGTATCTGAGGTGGTTGATGTGATCCAGCTTCCGGCGTTCCTTGCTCGCCAGACCGATCTGGTAGAAGCGATGGCGAAAACCGGCGCGGTGATCAACGTGAAGAAGCCGCAGTTCGTTAGCCCTGGGCAGATGGGCAACATCGTCGACAAGTTCCGCGAAGGCGGCAATGAGAAGGTGATCCTCTGTGACCGTGGCGCAAACTTTGGTTACGATAACCTGGTTGTCGACATGCTGGGCTTCAGCGTGATGAAAAAGGTCTCTGGCAACTCGCCGGTGATCTTCGACGTAACCCACGCTCTGCAGTGCCGCGACCCGTTTGGCGAAGCTTCCAGCGGCCGTCGTGGTCAGGTGACCGAGCTGGCGCGTGCCGGTATGGCTACCGGTTTGGCGGGCCTGTTCATTGAGGCGCATCCGGATCCAGCCCATGCTAAATGCGACGGCCCGTCCGCGCTGCCGCTGGACAAGCTCGAGCCGTTCCTCAAGCAGATCAAAGCCATTGACGATCTGGTGAAGAGCTTCGACGAGCTCGACACCGAGAACTAATAAAAAAACCCGCCTCGGCGGGTTTTTTTATGGCTGTGTAGGCCCGGCAAGCCTGCGCCGCCGGGCGTTGAGTTGTTAGCAGAGTCACGTCGGGTGGCGTTGCACTTACCCGGCCTACGGTTCGGAGCCGGATACGGAACAGGTAGGCCCGGCAAGCCTGCGCCGCCGGGCGTTGAGTTGTTAGCCGAGTCACGCCGGGTGGCGCTGCGCTTACCCGGACTACGGTTCGGAGCCGGATACGGAACAGGTAGGCCCGGCAAGCTTGCGCCGCCGGGCGTTGAGTTGTTAGCAGAGTCACGCCGGGTGGCGCTGCACTTACCCGGCCTACGGTTCGGAGCCGGATGCGAAGCTGTGTAGGCCCGGCAAGCCTGCGCCGCCGGGCGTTGATCTGTTGGCAGGGTCACGCCGGGTGGCGCTACGCTGACCCGGCCTACAAGTGATCTGCACCTTTGTTGTCGGGCGTCACATCAGGCAAATATCGTCATCAGATAGGCAGCAAACAGCGCCAGGTGCGCTGCACCGTTTAACACGTTGGTGCGTCCGGTAGAGAACGAAATCTGGCACAGCAGCAGCGAGGCCAGCATCACGATCATCTCTGGTCCACCGAGGGCAAACACCAGGTCGTTGCCGGTCGCCCAGGCGATCAGCGTCACCACCGGTACCGTCAGGGAGATGGTCGCCAGCACCGAGCCAAAGAAGAGGTTCATTGCGCGCTGAACCTGATTATTCAGCACCGCCTTCAGCGCACCCAGACCTTCCGGAGAGAGGATCAGCAGCGCAACCAGGAAGCCGGTAAAGGCCACCGGGGCGTTCATCTCCGTCAGCAGCGCCTCCAGCGGACTGGCATTCATCTTCGTGACCGCAATCACCGCCACCAGATGGATAATCAGCCACACCGCGTGCCAGAGGCTGCTGTGCGCCGACGGCTTGCCGTGATGCGGATCGCTGTCGTCACCCTCATCCTCATGCTCATAGACAAACAGGCTCTGGTGGGTTTTGGTCTGGATCAGCAGAAAGACGCCGTACATGGCCGCTGAGATCAGCGCGACCAGCAGCGCCTGACCGGTGGTGAAATTCGCCCCGGGCAGTGCCATTGGGAAGACCAGCACAATCACCGCCAGCGGGAAGAGGGCGATCAGATACTGTTTGATACCGAACAGATTCAAATATTGGGTGGCAAACTTCTGCCCGCCCAGCAGCAGCGAGAAGCCTACCAGACCGCCAGTAACAATCATGATGATGGAGTAGAGCGTGTCGCGCATCAGCGTCGGCGCGGCGTCGCCGGTGGCCATCAGGGCGGAAATCAGGCTAACTTCGAGAATAACAACTGAAAGGCTTAAAATCAGCGAGCCGAAGGGCTCTCCGAGGCGGTGTGCCAGCACGTCCGCATGGCGGACAACGCTAAAAGCGCTGCTGAGAATGCCCACTAACGCGAGCAGGTTGATACCGATAACGGCTGGCAGCGACTGGGTGCTTCCCCAGAAAAAAAGTACTGCCAGCGCCACTACCGGGAAAATGAGCGTGGTCTCCTTATGGCGGGTTTTAACCGCCTCATGCGTCGCTGTCATCGTGGCTCTCCATAGTGTGCTGTTGCTGATGAGTATAGTTAAGATTTTTTCAGGCCATTAAAATAGCAGACTGGGGGCGAGTTTAAGTCAATGTTTACCTTTTTTTACGGCATTGGCCTTTTTTTAGCGTATGACATGCAGATTACACTGCTTTGTCAAAAATTGATTTAATAAACAGGTTATTACAAGGGAGCATTCGCAGTTTTGTGCCATGGGTGGCGAGGCGCGACGTTGTCATCCACACTTAAGGTTTGATAACCAAAAGGAGATGTCACATGCCCTACAAAGCGAAAGGCGATCTGCCAGACAACGTCAAAAACGTGCTGCCTGCTCACGCTCAGGATATCTACAAAGAGGCATTCAACAGCGCCTGGGATCAGTACAAAGATAAGGACGACCGGCGCGGCGATGACAGCCGGGAAGAGACCGCCCACAAGGTGGCCTGGGCGGCGGTGAAGCATGAGTATGAGAAGGGCGACGACGATAAATGGCACAAAAAGAAATAAGCCGCTGAAATCGCTGTCGTTAACGCTAAACACCTCTTTTTGCGCTGCCGCTTTCGTGCGGCATGGCGCGCTGTGGGCTTGCAAGCGGCCCGCGAATTGCATATCGTCTCCACTGGCTGCGCTTTTATTCAGCAGCTAAATGCTCGGAAGGCAACATAACGGTCGCATGGAAGCACGCAGTGGTGGAGGTAGAAGGTGTTAACACGCGACTTTTTAATACAGGCGGACTGCAAAACCGCCTTTGGTGATATCGAGGCGGCGCTGCTCTGGTCCGCCGAACAGCGCGCAGCATCGCTGGCGGCAACCCTTGCCTGTCGGCCCGACAGTGGCCCGGTGTGGATCTTTGGCTACGGATCGCTGATGTGGAACCCGGCGCTGGAGTTTAACGAATCCTGCACCGGCACGCTGGTGGGCTGGCATCGTGCCTTCTGTCTACGTCTCACCGCCGGTCGCGGCACGGCCTGCCAGCCTGGACGGATGCTTGCCCTAAAAGAGGGCGGACGCACCACCGGCGTCGCCTACCGCCTGCCTGACGAAACCCTGGAGCAGGAGCTGACCCTGCTGTGGAAGCGAGAGATGATCACCGGCTGCTATCTGCCGACCTGGTGCAAGCTCGCCCTCGACGATGGCCGGACGGTAAACGCCCTGGTGTTTATTATGGATCCGCGTCATGCACTCTATGAGTCAGATACCCGCGCCCAGGTCATCGCCCCGCTGATCGCGGCGGCGAGTGGCCCGCTGGGCACCAACGCGCAGTATCTCTTCTCCCTGGAGCAGGAGCTGATCAAACTCGGCATGCATGACGACTGCCTGAACGATCTGGTCGGGAAGGTGAGAGGACTGCTGGGTGGCGAAAAACCGGGTCCATCATTGCAACCCGGTTTTGCCTGAGAAGAGGCGGGTAGAAAACTAAATGCGGAAATGGCCTGCGGTTTCCGCCAGCTCACCCGCCTGTGACTGAAGCGCCCCGGCGGCAGCGGCAGACTGCACCACCAGCTCGGCGTTCTGCTGTACCATCCGATCGAGATCGATTACTGCGTGATTGATCTCCTGGATGCCTTTCATCTGCTCGCTGGTGGCGACGGTGATCTCGCGCATAATGACCGAGACGCTGTCGATGCTGGAGACGATATCGGTCATGCTCTCGCCAGCTAAACGAACGTAGCGCGACCCGGTGGCTACGCTATCCGTAGTCGACTCGATCAGGGTTTTGATCTCTTTCGCCGCCTGGGCGCTGCGGCTGGCCAGGGTGCGAACCTCACCCGCGACCACGGCGAAACCGCGGCCCTGCTCACCGGCACGGGCAGCCTCTACGGCGGCGTTGAGCGCCAGAATGTTGGTCTGGAACGCAATCCCATCAATCACGCTGGTGATATCGCCGATTTTGGCCGACGCCTCTTCAATGGCCTGCATGGTCGAGATTGCCTGCGACACCACGCTGCCGCCGCGCGACGCCGCTTCAGAGGCGGTATGCGCCTGGCTGTTCGCCTGCGCTGCGGAGTCGGTTGACTGGGCCACCGAGGCGGTGATCTGCTCTACGGCGCTGGCGGTTTCCCGCAGGCTGGAGGCCGCCTGCTCGGTACGACCGGAGAGATCCTGGTTACCGGCGGCAATCTCCTGCGCCGCATGCTGCACCGAGGTGCTGGAGTCCCGCAGCTTCACCATCACCACCGCCAGCTTATCGCTGAAGATGTTAAAGGCGTGGGCAATCTGCGCCACCTCATCATTACCGCTCTCCGGCAGGCGCTGGGAGAGATCGTCCGTGCCGTCGCCGATGGCCAGCATCGCATCGCGGATCGTCACCAGGCGTTTCAGCATTGTCGTTACCAGCAGCAGCATTACCGCTACGCCAATCAGCACCAGCACGATCAGCGATAGGGCCGACGCTTTCAGCAGGGCACGCATGCCACTGGTGGCATCGTTGGTGTCAAGGGCGACCACCAGCAGCCAGTTGGTCCCCTTGACCGGTTTCGCTATCAGCGCCTTCTGCGCTCCGTCAAACTCGCCCTCTACTGGACTACCTGCCTGGAGTGCACTGAAATCCGCGCCGGAGATCGCCTCGCCGAACGGCTTCAGGGTCAGATCGGCATTGCTAGCGGCAATCACCGTTCCATCGCTGTTGATCAGCAGGCCGCTGCTCTGCGGCGTCGGCTGAATGGTGCGCACGTTCGCGACCACGCTGTCCATGGCCACGTCGCCTGCCACTACCGCAGTCAGCGTGCCGTTCTCTTTCACTGGTACGGCAAAGGTCACTACCAGCTTGCCGGAGGCAGCATCAACATAGGGGGCGGTGACGATCGGCGCGTCAGCTTTTGCCGCCTGCTGATACCACGGACGAATGGTCGGATCGTAGTCGGCCGGGATGCCGTTAGAATCGGAGAACTTTGCCGTTTTGCTGGCGTAGCCAGCATAGACGTTGATAAACCCGCCTGCCTGGGCGATCTGAGCGAAGTTAGGAACCGGATCCGCCGTCAGCGCAGCGCTTTGCAGCGAAGCGATCATCGTCGTCTTGCTGTTAACCCAGTCGGCAATCGCGCCGCTGTGGCTGATGCTGGTGCTGGAGAGGATATCGCGCTGGGACTGCTGGTTATCCTGGCGTGTTACCTGGTAGTTGATCACGGTGTTGATCAGTAAAGCGACAGCCAGACAGCCTGCGGTGGCTGCGGTAATGCGTGCGCGAATCGTCTTGAACATAGTTGTTATACCTGCTGTGTTGTTTAAAAGCCTATCGGCAACGCAGCAGGTAAACTTGATGTCCAGCGAGGAACTATAAGAAAAATATATTGCAGTTAGGGTATTATTAGAAAGTTAATACTTTATCCGCCGCCAGCGTCCACTGCGCTAGCTCGACAAGCGTACCAATTTCAACGCCGTCGATCAGCGGCAGCTCGGTGATGCCGCGCCCGTCGGTGCAGGTTTTACACAGCTTCACCGCCACGTTTTGCACCGTCAGGATCTCCAGCATCTGCTGAATATTATAGCCCTCGGCAGGCTTCTGGCCGCGCAGCCCGGCGGTGACCGCATCGGACATCAGAAACAGGCGCAGGTCCAACTCCTCGGCCTGCTCGCGCAGGGCAATCGCCAGACGCAGGCTGTTAAACAGGGACTCACTACCGTAGGCCGCGCCGTTGGCGACAATCACGATCTTTTGCATTTTTCTTCCTTATAAAAGCTACTGCCCGAAGCGGCCAATCAGGCCGGTGGCAGCCAGGGCTTTACCTTTCAGCTTCTCTAACAGCGCTTCGCGGGTCAGACCGGCGGGAAGATCCGGTGCCTGACTGGTGGCGATAAGCGTAAAGGTATAGTGATGCGCGCCGCTGCCGGCTGGCGGACAGGGGCCAAACCAGCGATCGGTGCCGGGGCTATTTTTACCGCCGGTGAACATTTTGCCATCGCGCAGGGCGTTAGCGGGAAAACCGGTAGCGGACGGAGAGATATTGTACGCTACCAGATGCGTGACGCCGAGACCTTTTGCCCCCTCCGGATCGTGGACAATCAGGGCAAAGCTTTTTGTCTCTGCCGGGGGATTATTCCAGATTAATACCGGAGACTGATTTTCACCGGTGCAGTTAGGGTTATCCTTGGCGTTACCGGCAAACTTTTTATCCAGCATGCCATTATCGGCAAAGGCCGGTGACTGCAGGGTAAACAGCGCGCTGGCCTGCGAGGCCGCGCCGTAAAACATCAGTGAGCTCCACAGAGCCCATTTTAACGTTTTGCTCATAGTGACCATTCGACATACCTTGCAATAAATAGACGCATTAAGAGATAAATTAACTGTAGACCTGACGAGACGGGAGCCGTTAAGGTTTTTCCTGAAATTGTGCTTAAGACTGAAAAACGTCGTAAAAAACGATAAAATAACGCTTTTACTGTGGGTCTGACCGGAGGCGCAGCCGCTGAATTTACGCCCTAACGCGCTGATGAAAACTCGACTTCTTCTACTCTTGCTGCTGGCAGGAGGCGTGACCGATGCTCGCGCCATCTCACAGCAGACAGCGCATAACCCTTTTGATAACGATAGCCTGCCCGATCTGGGATTAACCTCCACCGGTGACGCCAATATAAAGAGCGTGGCCGAGGTGGCGAAAGCCTTTGGTGAAGCCAGCCAGACCGATAACGGCCTTACCGCCGGGCAGCAGGCCCGCCAGTTTGCCTTTGGCCAGTTCCGCGACGTCGTCAGCGAGAACGTGAATGAGCGGCTGGAGTCGTGGCTTTCACCCTGGGGTAACGCCAGCGTTAATGTGCTGGTTAACGATGACGGACGCTTTACCGGCAGCCAGGGAAGCTGGTTTATTCCTTGGCAGGATAACAACCGCTATCTGAGCTGGAGCCAGCTGGGGTTAACCCAGCAGGATCAGGGCCTGGTGAGCAATGCCGGTATCGGCCAGCGCTGGGTCGCCGGGCACTGGCTGCTGGGCTACAACACCTTCTACGATAATCTGCTGGATGAGAATTTGCAGCGGGCCGGACTCGGCGCGGAGGCCTGGGGCGAGTACCTGCGCTTCTCGGCCAACTATTACCAGCCGCTTTCAGGCTGGGACTACTCCGGGGCTGCGGTTCAGCAGCGGCTGGCGCGAGGCTATGACGTCACCGCTCAGGCGCGTCTGCCGTTCTATGAACATATCAATACCAGCCTGAGTCTTGAGCAGTACTTTGGCGACAATGTCGATCTCTTTGACTCCGGCTCGGGCTACCACAACCCTGTCGCGGTGAACGTTGGCGTGAACTATACCCCGGTGCCGCTGGTTACCGTCACCGCCCAGCATAAGCAGGGCGAGAGCGGAGAGACTCAGAACAACCTTGGCCTGAATCTGAACTATCGCTTCGGCGTGCCGCTCAAAAAGCAGCTCAGCGCCAGCGAGGTGGCCGAGAGCCGCTCCCTGCGGGGCAGCCGCTATGACAGTCCGACGCGCAATAATCTGCCGGTGGTGGAGTATCGCCAGCGGAAAACCCTGTCGGTATTTCTCGCCACGCCGCCGTGGGATCTTAAACCGGGCGAAACGGTACAGATGGTGGTTCAGGTTCGCAGTCGCTATGGCATCCGGGCTGTTACCTGGCAGGGGGATACCCAGGCCCTGAGCCTGACTCCGCCGGTGAACGCCAACAGCAGCGAAGGCTGGAGCATTATTATGCCCGCGTGGAACAGTCAGGAGGGGGCGAATAATACGTGGCGTCTGTCGGTAACGGTGGAGGATGAGCAGGGGCAGCGCGTCTCTTCCAATGAGATCGCGCTCACGCTGGCTGAGCCGCTGGTGAGTGCGCAGAATACCACTCCGCGCTGGCCGCAGCTGCCGGAGGGCTAATTAGAAAATACGCTCCTGATGCACCCAGACCGCCGCTTCCACGCGGGATTTGAGCTTCATCTTCTTCAGCATATGCTTAACGTGAACCTTCACCGTGCTTTCGGTGATATCCAGACGGCGGGCGATCATCTTGTTAGGCAGCCCCTGGGCAATGAGCTTCAGGATATCGCGCTCGCGCGGCGTCAGCTGGGTCACGTCCCGGTCAGAGGTGGCACGGTTAGCGCGTAGGCTGGCGGCCAGCACCGGCGTCAGCGCTTCGCTCAACACCATTTCACCCGCCGCAGCCTGCTGCAACGCCTTCAGCAGATCTTCGGGCTCCATATCTTTCAGCAGATAGCCGTCCGCGCCGCGCTTCAGGGCGGTGACCACGTCCTCTTCATGGTTGGAGACGCTGAAAACCACCACGCGCCCGGAGAGGGCCTTCTCCCGCAGCTTGTCCAGCGTCTCCAGACCGTTCATGCCGGGCATGTTCAAATCGAGCAGGATCAGATCGGGATCCAGCGACTCCGCCAGCTCAATACCCTGCTCACCGTTGCTGGCTTCGCCGATCACGCGAACGTCGCTCGCCATGCTAATAAGCTGCCGGACGCCGGTACGCAGCATCGGATGATCGTCAATCAGCAGGATCGTAGCGGGTTCCTGATTATTCATGTTTATCTCCTTGTACGGATGAGAGAAGCTTTTCGGGTATAAATGTTACCACCACCTCGGTGCCGCCGGACTCTCGGCGTCGGACCTGACAATCTCCGCGCAGGCTCTGGGCGCGATCGCGCATGATAATTAAGCCATAGTGGTTGGTGCGTTCGGCGTTGTCCGGCACGCCGCAGCCGTTATCGGTAATGCTGACCTTCACCTGCCGCCCCTGCTGCACCGCCGTGACGGTCACCTCGCTGGCCCCCGAGTGCTTCAGGGCGTTGCTCAGCGCCTCGCGGGCAATCTGCAGCAGATGAATGGCTTGATGGGAGGGCACGAAGCGCGGCGGCAGCTGGTAGTCCAGCTTGACCGGGAAACCAAAGTGGGCGCTGTACTCCTGGCAGCTTGCCTCCAGCGCCGGACGCAGGCCCGGCTCGTTGAGCTGCAGGCGGAAGGTGGTCAGCAGCTCGCGAAGCTGGGCCCAGGAGGTATTCAGCTCGTTACGGATCTGCCCCAGCAGCTGCTGGCTGGAGTCGGGCAGGCTTTCGCCCTGCATCTGCAGGCAGCTGACCTGCATCTTCATACAGGAGAGCGACTGAGCGATAGAGTCGTGCAGCTCGCGGGCAATGGTGGCGCGCTCCTCCATCACCATCAGCTGCTGCTGGCGCTCCTGATGGCGATCCAGCGCCAGGGTAGCAGTAAGCTGCTCTACCAGGGTATCGACCAGCTGCTGTTGATCGTGGCTCAGATGCCGCCCGGCAGGTAGGGTCGCCAGCAGCAAACCGTACTGCATATGGTTATCCGCCAGCCGCCACTTCAGCGTCGTGCCGCCGTCGCCCGTAGGCAGGATGCCGCGCGGGCAGAGATGGCAGCCGATATCATCGCAGGTCATGTCAGGCTGGCAGGTAAACTCCTGGCGATTATCCTCATCTTCCAGATCGTAGACGCGCAGCTCGATGTCGTGCAGCAGAGTGAGATTTTGCAGGCCGTTAAGCACCGGTGAGAGGCGCTCGCACAGCGGAACCTGCATGTGCAGGCGGCGGTTGGCCTGCCAGAGGAAGGAGAGGATCTCGTTTTTTTGCTCAAGACCCGCAGTCTTCTCTTTGACGCGCTGCTCCAGCACCGCATAGCTCTGGGCCAGCTCGCTGGACATGTTGTTCAGCGCCATGCCGAGCTTGGCCATCTCGTTACGTCCGCTGATGTGCGCCCGCTGGGTAAAATCGCGCTGGCTGACGGCGTGGGCCATGCTCAGCAGTTGCCGCCACGGTTGAAGCAGACGCGCCCGCAGCCAGATCACGGTAAAGACAAGCAGCAGGGCCATAAATACCGCCATGCCGCGCTGCACCAGCAGAACGCGATCGATCCGCTGCTCGGTGCGGCGATCGAAGCTGCTCACCAGACGATCGAGGCGGTTAACAAAGGTGGCAACCTCGCCTGAAACGGCTGCTGGGTCCCGCGCCTGCACCAGGGCCGGAATAAGGTTGCGCTGCCAGTAACGCTGTAGCCCCTGGAGCTGCGGAAGCTGGCCGTCGCGCAGCGCGGCCTGGGTCAGCTCCGGGCTAAAGGCCGTACGGGTCATCTCGTCGATCAGCGGCTGGTCGGCTTCCGTGAGCGGCATAGCGGCCAGCAGGCGATAGCTCTGCATACGCAGCGAGCCCGCTTTGTTAATGGCATGAGCGCTGCCCTGGACGCCCTGTACCAGCCAGCCAGAGATAGCCATCCCGGTTACGCCAATGGCGGTAGAGAGCAGAACGATCAGCGCCAGTTGGTTAACCAGCGTCAATGGTGAAAAGAGGCGTTTTAGCATATACGGCAAGACTCCTGACCCGGCAGGTCACCGGGGGTGGGGCTATTTTCGGCTATACCCTGGAGTATACCCATACCCCAAAAGAGTTACTCCTTTATTGTCGCATCAGGCACGGGCTGGAGCGAAGCAGGCGCTAAAGGCGTCACCGGCGTGAAAAACCACAGTTTTCCTGGCGGTTTCAGCTGCTCATTTAGGGGTAGTCCAGTTTAAGCGTGGCTTAAATGACATCTTTTCCTTTGATTTATATCAACTTAAGCGCTGGCGTAAACCCTATGGTGGCAGGGGTTAAAATCCCTTATCAGAGGTGTCTATGAGTCACTCTTCAATACCTGAAAGGACCACCGGAGCCGTCATCACCGACTGGCGACCGGAGGATCCTGCTTTCTGGCAGCAGCGTGGCCAGGGCGTGGCGAGCCGCAATCTGTGGATCTCCGTGCCCTGTTTGCTGCTGGCGTTTTGCGTCTGGATGCTATTCAGCGCCGTGGCGGTTAATCTTAATAAAGTTGGTTTCAATTTTACGACCGATCAGCTGTTTATGCTGACCGCGCTGCCCTCGGTTTCCGGGGCGCTGCTGCGGGTGCCTTACTCGTTTATGGTGCCTATCTTCGGCGGACGCCGCTGGACGGCGTTCAGTACCGGGATCATGATCGTTCCCTGCGTCTGGCTGGGCATTGCCGTTCAGGATACCAGCACGTCATTTAGTACCTTTATCATCATCTCTCTGCTCTGCGGTTTTGCCGGGGCAAACTTCGCCTCCAGCATGGCCAACATCAGCTTCTTCTTTCCCAAGCAGAAGCAGGGCAGCGCGCTGGGGATCAACGGCGGGCTGGGTAACCTCGGCGTAAGCGTGATGCAGCTGCTGGCTCCGCTGGCGATCACCTTCTCGCTGTTTGCCTTTTTTGGCGCGACCGGCGTGCAGCAGGAAGATGGCTCGATGCTCTACCTGGAGAACGCGGCCTGGATCTGGGTGCCTTTCCTGATTGTCTTTACCCTCGCGGCCTGGTTTGGCATGAACGAGCTGGCGACCTCTAAAGCCTCGCTGCGCTCGCAGCTGCCGGTGCTGAAGCGGGCGCATCTGTGGATCCTCGGCTTCCTCTATCTGGCAACCTTCGGCTCGTTTATTGGTTTTTCGGCTGGCTTCGCCATGCTGTCCAAAACCCAGTTCCCTGACGTCAACGTCCTGCACTTCGCCTTCTTTGGCCCGCTGGTGGGGGCACTGGCCCGTTCGGCGGGTGGGGCGCTTTCTGACCGCCTCGGCGGCGTTCGCGTCACGCTGGTGAACTTTGTGGCTATGGCGATCTTCAGCGCACTGCTGTTCCTGACCCTGCCGTCAGCGGGAAGCGAGGGCAACTTTAGCGCCTTCTTCGCCGTCTTCCTGATGCTGTTTCTCACTGCCGGGCTGGGCAGCGGCTCCAGTTTCCAGATGATCTCGGTGATCTTCCGCAAGATGACCATGGAGCGGGTGAAGGCCAAGGGCGGCAGCGAGGAGCAGGCGCTGCGTGAGGCGGCAACTGATACGGCGGCGGCGCTCGGGTTTATCTCGGCCATCGGCGCGATTGGCGGCTTCTTTATTCCGAAAGCGTTTGGTACTTCACTGGCGCTTACCGGCTCCCCGGCCGGGGCCATGAAAGTCTTTCTCGTGTTCTATATTGCCTGCGTGTTTATCACTTGGGCTGTGTACGGACGTAAAGCTAAAACAAAATAAAGCACTGTTGATTATCCTTGCGCGGCGCAATGCCGCGCTTTTTTCATCCTGCTTGTAGTTACAACATACTTAAATCGGTGAACGTGTTCAGCAACCTGGCCCCGAGCAGAGAAGCGGCCTGGCAGAGGATCTACCCCCTAATACCTCTGGTAAAGAAATACCACGGGAAGAAAAATGGATTAACTAGCAAAGATCAATAAAATCAGTTAGATAAAAAATACGCTTCTCTGCCACTTTGGGGGTAGATGAAAAATGCAGCACTTTTGCTATGCCGGTCTGCCTTGATCGCCATCAATTCTCACGTCCTTTCAGCGCGTTAACGTCGCCTCATTCGCAGCAATGTCGCTTTTTCAGAGAGCCAGCAGGCTCCACACAGGAGAAACCCGATGAGTAAATTCCTGGACCGGTTTCGCTACTTCAAACAGAAGGGCGAAACCTTTGCCGATGGGCATGGCCAGATCCATGAAACAAACCGGGACTGGGAGGATGGATACCGCAGCCGCTGGTCGCACGATAAAATTGTGCGCTCTACCCATGGCGTAAACTGCACCGGCTCCTGCAGCTGGAAGATCTACGTTAAAAACGGTCTGGTCACCTGGGAAACCCAGCAAACTGACTACCCGCGGACCCGTCCGGATATGCCTAACCATGAGCCGCGCGGCTGCCCGCGTGGGGCCAGCTACTCCTGGTATCTCTACAGCGCGAACCGCCTCAAATACCCTCTGATGCGCAAACGCCTGATGAAAATGTGGCGTGAGGCGAAAGTTCAGCACAGCGATCCGGTTGCAGCATGGGCTTCTATTATTGAAGACGCCGACAAAGCGAAAAGCTTCAAGCAGGCGCGCGGTCGTGGCGGCTTTGTTCGCTCTTCCTGGCAGGAGGTCAACGAGCTGATCGCCGCCTCTAACGTCTACACCGTGAAAACCTACGGCCCGGATCGCGTGGCGGGCTTCTCGCCAATCCCGGCGATGTCGATGGTCTCCTATGCCTCCGGCGCGCGCTACCTGTCGCTGATCGGCGGCACCTGCCTGAGCTTCTATGACTGGTACTGCGACCTGCCGCCAGCCTCCCCGCAAACCTGGGGTGAGCAGACCGACGTGCCGGAATCCGCCGACTGGTACAACTCCAGCTACATTATCGCCTGGGGCTCTAACGTTCCGCAGACCCGTACCCCGGACGCTCACTTCTTTACCGAAGTTCGCTATAAAGGCACTAAAACCGTTGCCGTTACCCCGGACTATGCCGAGATCGCCAAGCTGTGCGACCTGTGGCTGGCACCGAAGCAGGGCACCGACGCCGCGATGGCCATGGCAATGGGTCACGTTATGCTGCGTGAGTTCCATCTCGACAAGCCGAGCCAGTACTTTACCGACTACGTGCGTCGCTATACCGATATGCCGATGCTGGTGATGCTCGAAGAGCGCGACGGCTACTATGCGGCAGGACGCATGCTGCGTGCCGCCGATCTGGTGGACGCCCTCGGTCAGGAGAACAATCCCGAGTGGAAAACCGTAGCCTGCAACGACAGCGGCGAGCTGATTGCACCTAACGGCTCCATCGGTTTCCGCTGGGGCGAAAAAGGGAAGTGGAACCTTGAGCAGCGCGACGGCACCAGTGGGGCAGATGCCGAGCTGCGCCTGAGCCTGCTGGGCGGTCACGACGATATCGCCGAGGTGGGCTTCCCATACTTTGGTAATGAAGGCTCCGAACACTTCAACCGCGTAGAGTTGGAGAATATCCTTCTGCACAAGCTGCCGGTAAAACGCCTGCAGCTGGCGGATGGCAGCACCGCGCTGGTCACTACCGTCTACGATCTGACCATGGCGAACTACGGTCTCGACCGGGGACTGGGCGATGCCAACGCCGCCGCCAGCTATGACGAAGTAAAAGCGTATACCCCGGCGTGGGCGGAAAAAATCACCGGCGTGCCGCGGGCACACATCATCCGTACCGCCCGTGAGTTTGCTGATAACGCCGATAAGACCCATGGCCGTTCGATGATTATTGTGGGTGCCGGTCTAAACCATTGGTTCCACATGGACATGAACTACCGGGGCCTGATCAACATGCTGGTGTTCTGCGGCTGTGTCGGGCAGAGCGGCGGCGGTTGGGCGCACTACGTGGGCCAGGAGAAACTGCGTCCGCAGACCGGCTGGCAGCCGCTGGCGTTTGCCCTCGACTGGCAGCGTCCGCCTCGCCATATGAACGGCACCTCCTTCTTTTATAACCACTCCGGCCAGTGGCGCTATGAGACCCTGACCGCACAGGAGCTGCTCTCTCCGCTGGCGGATAAGTCCCGCTACAGCGGCCATCTGCTCGACTTTAACGTCCGCGCCGAGCGTATGGGCTGGCTGCCTTCTGCGCCACAGCTGGGCACCAACCCGCTGCGTATCGCTGCGGACGCTGAAAAAGCGGGCATGTCGGCGGTGGATTACACCGTTAAGGCACTGAAAGAGGGCTCTATCCGCTTTGCGGCCGAGCAGCCTGAGAACGGCAAAAACCATCCGCGCAACCTCTTCATCTGGCGCTCTAACCTGCTTGGCTCCTCCGGGAAAGGCCATGAGTACATGCTGAAGTATCTGCTGGGTACCGAAAACGGCATTCAGGGTAAAGATCTGGGCGAGCAGGGCGGCGTGAAGCCGGAAGAGGTCGAATGGCATGATAACGGCCTCGACGGCAAGCTGGATCTAGTGGTGACCCTCGACTTCCGCCTGTCGAGCACCTGCCTCTACTCCGATATCGTGCTGCCGACCGCGACCTGGTATGAGAAAGACGACATGAATACCTCGGATATGCATCCGTTTATTCATCCACTCTCTGCCGCCGTCGATCCGGCCTGGGAGTCGAAAAGCGACTGGGAGATCTACAAAGGCATTGCCAAGAAATTCTCTGAGGTGTGCGTCGGCCACCTGGGCGTTGAAACTGACGTGGTCACTCTGCCTATCCAGCACGACTCCGCCGCCGAGCTGGCGCAGCCGCTGGACGTTAAGGATTGGAAAAAGGGCGAGTGCGACCTGATCCCCGGCAAAACCGCGCCGCATATCATTCCGGTTGAGCGCGACTATCCGGCGACCTACGAGCGCTTTACCTCCATTGGTCCGCTGCTGGATAAAGTGGGCAACGGCGGCAAGGGCATCGCGTGGAACACCGAAAGCGAGATGGATCTGCTGCGCAAGCTGAACTACACCAAGGCGGAAGGCCCGGCGAAAGGCCAGCCGATGCTCAATACCGCCATTGATGCGGCGGAGATGATCCTGACCCTCGCGCCAGAGACCAACGGTCACGTGGCGGTTAAAGCCTGGGCGGCGCTGAGCGAGTTTACCGGCCGCGACCATACCCATCTGGCGACCAATAAAGAGGAGGAGAAGATCCGCTTCCGGGATATTCAGGCCCAGCCGCGCAAAATTATCTCCAGCCCGACCTGGTCCGGCCTTGAAGATGAGCATGTCTCCTACAACGCAGGCTACACCAACGTGCACGAGCTGATCCCATGGCGCACGCTCTCCGGTCGCCAGCAGCTGTACCAGGATCACCCGTGGATGCGCGACTTTGGCGAGAGCCTGCTGGTCTATCGTCCGCCGATTGATACCCGTTCGGTGAAAGCGGTGATGGGCGAGAAGTCCAACGGTAATCCAGAGAAGGCGCTGAACTTCATTACCCCGCACCAGAAGTGGGGGATCCACTCGACCTACAGCGACAACCTGCTGATGTTGACCCTGTCACGCGGCGGCCCGATCGTCTGGATGAGCGAGGTGGATGCCAAAGAGTTGGGCATTGAGGATAACGACTGGATCGAAGCCTTCAACAGCAACGGCGCGCTTACTGCCCGTGCGGTAGTGAGCCAGCGCGTGCCGGCCGGGATGACCATGATGTACCACGCCCAGGAGCGTATCGTGAATATTCCTGGGTCGGAGATCACCGGCCAGCGCGGCGGGATCCACAACTCGGTCACCCGTATCAGCCCGAAACCGACCCACATGATTGGCGGCTATGCCCAGCTGGCGTACGGCTTTAACTACTACGGCACGGTCGGTTCCAACCGCGATGAGTTTGTGGTGGTCCGTAAGATGAAGAACATTAACTGGTTAGATGGCGAAAACAACGACCAGGTACAGGAGAGCGCAAAATGAAAATTCGTTCACAGGTAGGCATGGTGCTGAACCTTGACAAGTGCATCGGCTGCCATACCTGCTCGGTCACCTGTAAAAATGTCTGGACCAGCCGGGAAGGGATGGAGTACGCGTGGTTCAACAACGTTGAGAGCAAGCCTGGCATAGGTTTCCCGGACGACTGGGAGAATCAGGAGAAGTGGAAGGGCGGCTGGATCCGCAAAGTGAACGGCAAGCTGCAGCCGCGCATGGGGAACCGTGCCACGCTGCTGGGTAAAATCTTCGCCAACCCGCATCTGCCGGGCATCGATGACTACTACGAGCCGTTCGACTACGATTATCAGCATCTGCATACCGCGCCAGAGGGCAAGCACCAGCCTATCGCCCGCCCACGGTCAAAAATCAGCGGCCAGCGGATGGATAAGATCGTCAGCGGCCCGAACTGGGAAGAGATCCTCGGCGGCGAGTTTGAGAAGCGCAGCCAGGATCAGAACTTCGAGAACATGCAGAAGGCGATGTACGGGCAGTTTGAAAACACCTTCATGATGTACCTGCCGCGCCTGTGCGAGCACTGCCTGAACCCGGCCTGCGTCGCGACCTGCCCGAGCGGGGCGATCTACAAGCGTGAAGAGGATGGCATTGTGCTGATCGATCAGGACAAGTGCCGCGGCTGGCGGATGTGCGTCACCGGCTGCCCCTACAAAAAGATCTACTTCAACTGGAAGAGCGGCAAGTCCGAGAAGTGCATCTTCTGTTATCCGCGTATTGAGGCGGGGATGCCGACCGTCTGCTCCGAGACCTGCGTGGGCCGTATCCGTTACCTGGGCGTGCTGCTGTATGACGCGGACGCCATTGAAAACGCGGCGGCAGTTGAGAACGAGAAAGATCTCTACCAGCGTCAGCTGGACGTCTTCCTCGACCCGAACGATCCGGCGATTATCGAGCAGGCGCTGAAGGACGGCGTGCCGCAGAGCGTGATTGACGCCGCGCAGAAGTCACCTGTCTGGAAACTGGCGATGGACTGGAAGCTGGCCCTGCCGCTGCACCCGGAGTATCGCACGCTGCCGATGGTCTGGTACGTGCCGCCGTTGTCACCGATCCAGTCGGCGGCCGACGCGGGCGAGCTGGGCAGCAACGGTATCCTGCCGGACGTCGAGAGCCTGCGTATCCCGGTACAATATCTCGCTAACCTGCTGACGGCGGGCGATACCCAGCCGGTGCTGCTGGCGCTGAAACGCATGCTGGCGATGCGTCACTACAAGCGTGCCGAGACCGTGGATAACGTTAACGATATTCGCGCCCTTGAAGAGGTGGGCTTAAGCGAAGCTCAGGCGCAGGAGATGTATCGTTACCTGGCGATTGCCAACTACGAAGACCGTTTCGTTATTCCTACCAGCCACCGCGAGCTGGCGCGGGATGCGTTCCCGGAACGTAACGGCTGCGGCTTTAGCTTCGGCGACGGCTGCCACGGCAGCGACACCAAGTTCAACCTGTTTAACAGCCGCCGTATTGATGCCGTTGATGTGACCAAGAAAACGGAGCCACGCCCATGATTGAACTCGTCGTGATTTCCCGCCTGCTGGAGTATCCGGATGCTGCCCTGTGGCAGCATCAGCAGGAGCTGTTCGATGCCCTGGCAGAGAGCGAGCACCTGTCGCTTAAGGATGCCCATCAGCTGGTGGTCTTTATTCGTGACCTGATGAGTCAGGATCTGCTCGATGCGCAGGCGGCCTACAGCGAGCTGTTCGATCGCGGTCGCGCTACCTCACTGCTGCTGTTTGAGCATGTGCATGGCGAATCCCGCGATCGCGGCCAGGCGATGGTGGATCTGCTGGCACAGTATGAGCGCCAGGGCCTGGTTATCGACCGCCGTGAGCTGCCGGATCATCTCCCGCTCTATCTGGAATATCTGGCCCAGCTGCCGGTGAGCGATGCGCTGCAGGGGCTGGAGGATATCGCCCCGATTCTGGCCCTGCTTAACGCCCGTCTGCAACAGCGCGAGAGCCGCTATGCCAGCCTGTTTGAGCTGCTGCTGCGGCTAGCCAAAACCGACGTCGATCGGCAGAAGGTCGGCGAGAAAATTGCCGGTGAAGCCCGAGATGATACACCCCAGGCGCTGGATGCCGTCTGGGAAGAGGAGCAGGTGAAGTTCTTTGCCGACCAGGGCTGCGGTGAGTCCGAGATCGCTTCCCATCAGCGCCGGTTCGCCGGGGCGGTGGCACCGCAATATTTGAATATCTCAACCGGAGGACAGCAATAATGCAGTTCCTTAATATGTTCTTCTATGACATCTATCCCTATATTGCCGGTACGGTATTTCTTGTCGGCAGCTGGCTACGCTATGACTACGGGCAGTATACCTGGCGGGCAGGCTCCAGCCAGATGCTGGATCGCAAAGGGATGAACCTGGCCTCGAATCTGTTCCACGTCGGGATTATCGGGATCTTTGCCGGTCACCTGGTGGGGATGCTCACGCCGCACTGGATGTATGAATCCTTTCTGCCGATTGACGTCAAACAGAAGCTGGCCATGATCGCCGGGGGTGTGTTTGGCATCATGACGCTGGTGGGCGGCCTGCTGCTGCTTAAGCGCCGTCTGTTCAGCCCGCGCGTGCGCGCGACCACCACCACGGCAGATATTCTGATCCTGACCCTGCTGATGGTGCAGTGCACGCTGGGCCTGCTGACGATCCCGTTCTCAGCGCAGCATATGGACGGGAGCGAAATGATGAAGCTGGTGGGCTGGGCGCAGTCAATTGTGACCTTCCACGGCGGCGCATCGGCAAATCTTGATGGCGTGGCGTTCATTTTCCGCGTGCACTTGGTGCTGGGGATGACGCTGTTCCTGCTCTTCCCGTTCTCGCGCCTGGTGCATGTCTGGAGCGCGCCGGTGGAGTACATGACGCGCAAATACCAGGTCGTACGCGCCCGTCGCTAATTCGCTTCCTGTTTCGTACAAACCTCGCTACGGCGAGGTTTTTTTTCGCCCCAGCCAAGATTGTTTCCTGCCGCTGCGAGAAGGATCAGCACCCCGCCCGCCAGCTGAGTGATGCTGAGCGTGTGGCCAAAGACCAGATTATCTACCACGATCGCCACCACCGGATAGATAAACGACAGCGATCCAATAATTGGGGTGGGGAGTTTCTGAATCGCGCTATAGAGCAGCTGGTACATGACGCCGGTGTGAACGATGCCGAGGGTCAGCAGGATCCCCCAGGGGAACTCGCGGGAGAAAACCGGCATGTGCGCCAGCGGCAGCAGCATCACTACGCCCGTAATCACCTGAATAAAAGCGATATGCTGCGGCGGAATAGGGCGCAGCTTACGTGTGATCATTGCCGTGAGGGCGTAGAAGAAGGCTGCACCCAGCGCCAGCGCGATCCCCATCAGCCAGCCAGCGGCATGACCCTGCATGAGCTCGCTGGAGAGCAGGACCACTACGCCGACGAAGGCGAGTACCAGCCATCCCCATTTTACCAGGCTGACCCGCTCCCCAAACAGCACGCCCATCAGTACCAGCATAAAGGGCTGCGTGTTGTAGACCACGGTCGCCAGCCCAATTGATACGCGCTCGTAGGCGGCGAACAGCAGCAGCCAGTTAATCACCAGCGCCACGCCGCCAAGGATAGCAAGGGTTAGGGTTATTCGCGTTAAACGGCTGAAAGGCTGTTTACTGAGGCGGATAAAGAGATAGAGCGCAACAGCGCCGATCGCACAGCGCCAGAAAACGACTTCCGTTACCGGCAGGCCGGAGAGTAAAACAAAAGCACCGATGGAGCCGGAAATGAGCATTGCCAGGCTCATTTGCCAGACGCCTTTTTGTATATCGCGCATATCGACCTCCTCGTTTTGATACCCTATTATCAGAAAACAAAGAGCGTTTTGATATAATCTTTATAAGGTGATTGACGCCTTTAATATTTATAAATTAGGTAAAAGTTATGGATTACCTTATCGATGAGATAGATCGTCAGATTGTAGGCTGTCTGGCAGAAGATGCGCGCATGTCGCTGAAGGTGTTAAGCGCCCGGGTTGGGTTGACCTCTCCCAGCACGGCGGAGAGAGTAAAGCGTCTTGAAGAGCGTGGCGTGATACAGGGATACGGGGCACACGTTAACCTTGCCGCGTTGGGCTATACGCTACAGGCGCTGGTCCGTGTACGGCCAATGCCAGGCATGCTGCACAAGGTGGATAAAATGATCCAGGCGATCCCGGAGTGTATTGAGTGCGATAAGGTGACCGGAGAGGATTGTTTCGTCATGCGTCTGGTAGTGCGCTCGATAGAGCAGCTGGATGAACTGCTGGACGGACTGGCAGAGTATGCTCAAAGCAACACTGCGATTGTCAAAAGCTCGCCGCTAAAGCGCCGTCTGCCGCCGATATGATGTTGGGGCAACGCCGGGTTGCCGCATTCACTGGGTGCTCCGATCGCGTAGCCCCGGTAAGCGCAGCGCCACCGGGGAGAACATTCATGCAGCGGAGTACAAGGCCGGGTGGCGGCTTCGCCTGACCCGACCTACGTTGCCGCATCCACAGGGTGCTCCGATCGCGTAGCCCCGGTAAGCGCAGCGCCACCGGGGAGAACATTCATGCAGCGGAGTACAACGCCGGGTGGCGGCTTCGTCTGACCCGGCCTACGTTGCCGCATCCACAGTGTGCCGCGATCGCGTAGCCCCGGTAAGCGCAGCGCCACCGGGGAGAACATTCATGCAGCGGAGTACAACGCCGGGTGACGGCTTCGCCTGACCCGGCCTACGTTGCCGCATCCACAGGGTGCTCCGATCGTGTAGCCCCGGTAAGCGCAGCGCCACCGGGGAGAACATTCATGCAGCGGAGTACAAGGCCGGGTGGCGGCTTCGCCTGACCCGGCCTACGTTGCCGCATCTACAGGGTGCTCCGATCGCGTAGCCCCGGTAAGCGCAGCGCCACCAGGGAGAACATTCATGCAGCGGAGTACAACGCCGGGTGACGGCTTCGCCTGACCCGACCTACGTCCTCGAATCGACAGTGTGCCGCGATCGTGTAGCCCCGGTAAGCGCAGCGCCACCGGGGAGAACATTCATGCAGCGGAGTACAACGCCGGGTGACGGCTTCGCCTGACCCGACCTACGTCCTCGAATCGACAGTGTGCCGCGATCGCGTAGCCCCGGTAAGCGCAGCGCCACCGGGGAGAACATTCATGCAGCGGAGTACAACGCCGGGTGACGGCTTCGCCTGACCCGACCTACGTTGCCGCATCCACAGGGTGCTCCGATTGCGTAGCCCCGGTAAGCGCAGCGCCACCGGGGAGAACATTCATGCAGCGGAGTACAACGCCGGGTGACAGCTTCGCCTGACCCGACCTACGTTGCCGCATCCACAGGGTGCTCCGAGCGCGTAGCCCCGGTAAGCGCAGCGCCACCGGGGAGATCGGTGCGGAATAGTATGCGGCTTTGAGGTTTGATTTTACGGGGATGCTTTATAAGAAGATGGTGGTGGGGGAAGGATTACTCGGTGCTTCGCACCTCGCCCTTCGGGTCGTTGCCTGCGGCAACGCTTTCTCGCTGTCGCTCGAATCGAACCTTGGTCGAAGCTTCTCATCCTTCCCGGTACGGAATAGTATGCGGCTTTGAGGTTTGATTTTACGGGGATGCTTTATAAGAAGATGGTGGTGGGGGAAGGATTCGAACCTTCGAAGTCGATGACGGCAGATTTACAGTCTGCTCCCTTTGGCCACTCGGGAACCCCACCAGGGGTAATATCTTTCTTGTAGAGATGGTGGTGGGGGAAGGATTATTCGTCGCTTCGCTCCTCACCCTTCGGGCCGTTGCCGGATGGCAACGTTCTCTCGCTCTCGCTCGAGTCGAACCTTAGTCAAAGGTTCTTACCCTTCCCCGATAAGTGCATATGTCAGCTTAACTCATCGGATTTACCACACTGCTGTGGCGAATAATGGTGGTGGGGGAAGGATTCGAACCTTCGAAGTCGATGACGGCAGATTTACAGTCTGCTCCCTTTGGCCGCTCGGGAACCCCACCACGGGGTATTACTAATTGTTGTGATGTCGATAGGAAGGATTACTCGAAGCTAAAGCTTCTCGCCCTTCGGGCCGTTGCCTTCGGCAACGTTCTCTCGCGGATGCTCGAGTCGAACCTTAAAGTCGATGACGGCAGATTTGCAGTCAGCTCCCTTATGATCGCTCGGGAACCCCACCACGGGGTAATGCTGGTACTGGCCTGCTTCCCTTGGGAAGCGGGGCGCATCATATCAAATGACGCGCCGCTGTAAAGCATTCCTTTCAAAGAGATGAACCGTTTGCATGCTTTTTATGCGTAACGCATTAATGCTAACCAATTCATTCAATGCAGGATTATAAAATAATCGTCCGGTTGCCGTAGACAAATACCCGCTGGCCCAGAACTTCGTACAGCGCCCGGCTGAGCACGTTCTTCTCAACGTCGCGACCTGCGCGCATCATATCTTCGGCGGTGTAGGTGTGATCGACGTGGATCACGTCCTGCATAATAATCGGACCCTCGTCCAGATTATCATTCACATAGTGCGCGGTCGCACCGATGATCTTCACCCCGCGCTCGTAGGCCTGGTGATAAGGACGAGCTCCAATAAACGCCGGTAAGAATGAGTGGTGAATATTAATGATCTTATTCGGGAAGCGGGCAACAAAGGTGGGCGTCAGCACGCGCATATATTTCGCCAGCACCACATAGTCCGGATCGTAGGCTTCAATCGCCTGGGCCATCTTCTCATCGTGATCTTCACGGGTCAGCCCTTCATGACTCACCAGCTCGAAAGGAATATCAAAACGCTCTACCAATGTGCGCAGCGTGTCATGATTACCAATCACCGCCGCAATCTCTACGTCGAGGCCGCCATAGTTGGCCTTCATCAGCAGATCGCCCAGGCAGTGGGCCTCTTTGGTCACCAGGATCACGATGCGGCGACGTCCGGCAGGGGTTAACTCCCGCACAGAACCATCAGGCAGGGCGCTGTCGAGATCGGCCAGCAGCGTCGCATCGTTAAAGATGCCCTCCAGCTCGGTACGCATAAAGAAGCGCCCGGTACGATGATCGACAAACTCATTGTTCTGCACAATGTTCAGTTCGTGCTTGTAGCAAATATTGGTGATGCGTGCGATAAGCCCTTTCTGATCGGGACAGATAGTACGCAGAACTTTTCGTTGTAATGAATGCATTGCCGGGTAAATCCTTGACGTGTTTGCTATGAGGTACCGCTGGGTTTATTGCCCGCAGCACTTTTTAAATTTTTTGCCCGAGCCACAGGGGCAGGGATCGTTACGGCCAAACTGTGGTCGCGTGCCATCAATATAATACCATTGGCCGTTTTCTTTTAAGAACCTGGAGCGCTCGATAATGGCGCCCGTTTTACCTTTCTCACTAAAGCGAGCCACAAAACTGACGAACCCTTCACCACTGTAGCTGCCTTCAGCCTCTTCAAATAGAGTCAGGCCCAACCACTCGGTTCCGGCAAAGCCGGATTCGATCTCCTGACGGAAGGCTGCAGCCTCACAGGAGGGATGCCAGGTTTGGATCAGATAGTCAGCACGCTTTTCCACGAATGCCGTATAGCGCGAGCGCATAAGCTGCCCAGGATTGGACACAATCTGTTTTCCAGACAGATAAGGCTGGCAACATAGGCTATACTCCAGTGCGCTACCGCAGGGACAACGGTTTGACAAAATAGGTATCCTGAATAAATGAGCGCGCAGCTGCGCCTTTACAGCACTATGTTAACTGAGCGATGACGATGACGCTATGCTAGCAGGGTTTGGGAGAGGATATATTCTCCAGGACTGGTCATAAGGTCAAAAATTTAGTACGTTTCGGCATAGGCAGGTGGCGTGCAGCGCTGAGAGAGGCGTGTGGCCGCCGCGATGTTTTGGCATCACGACGTTTCTGGTTCAGTCACTTACGTATGGTATATCACTGCCATAACGCGCCAGATGGGCCTTGGATCCTGATGAAACCTATTTGTCTTTTTTTCTGCCGGCCTGGTGTGCGGCAGCGCGTATTGCTGTTTTTCAGCAGGACGAGTGAGGGTACTGGGCGAATTGTAACCACTTGGTGCACATAAAATGTTTGAGTACTTGGTTTTTCGCTTTTTGAAGCAAAATCTGACAGGCGGTAGTCGCAATAGCGTGCCACTATTGAACTATCGTAAGGCAGGGGAGAGAACATGACGCAGCCATTGGCCGGAAAACATATGTTAATCGTTGAAGACGAACCCGTTTTCCGCTCACTGCTGGACTCCTGGTTTCTGTCTCTTGGGGCATCCACCACCCTTGCAGGTGACGGAGTGGAAGCGCTTGAGATGTTTGCCAGGGTCAAACCAGATCTGATGATCTGTGATATCGCAATGCCGCGGATGAACGGCCTTAAGCTGGTGGAGCATCTGCGCAATGAAGGCGATCAAACGCCGATCCTCGTGATTTCGGCAACGGAGAATATGGCTGACATTGCCAAGGCGCTTCGTCTTGGCGTGCAGGATGTGTTGCTCAAGCCGGTAAAAGATTTTGCTCGCCTGCGTGAGACCGTATTGGCCTGCCTCTATCCCAATATGTTTAATTCCCGGGTAGAGGAAGAGGAGCGGCTATTTCAGGATTGGGATGCGTTAGTCAGCGATCCCCATGCAGCCGCCAAGCTGTTACAGGAATTACAGCCTCCCGTTCAGCAGGTCATGTCCCAGTGCCGCGTTAATTATCGTCAGCTCGTTGCCGCCGATCAGCCTGGCCTGGTGTTAGATATTGCACCCCTCTCCGATCACGATCTCGCCTTTTATTGTCTGGATGTGACACGCGCCGGTGATAACGGTGTTTTAGCCGCACTGTTATTACGTGCTCTCTTCAATGGCCTGCTGCAAGAGCAGCTCTCTCAGCAGCGTCAACGCTTGCCTGAACTGGGTGCGCTGTTAAAGCAGGTTAATCAATTACTGCGCCAAGCCAATTTACCCGGCCAGTTTCCTCTGCTGGTGGGTTATTACCACAGCGAACTCAAAAATTTGATATTAGTCTCCGCCGGCCTTAACGCAACGCTGAATACCAGCGAGCAGCAGGTACAGATTAACAGCGGGGTGCCGTTAGGCACGTTGGGTAATGCTTACCTAAATCAAATTAGCCAGCGCTGTGAAGAGTGGCAGTGTCAGGTGTGGGGAATGGGCGGACGTTTGCGCTTAATGTTGTCTGCGGAATGAGCGATCGCACCGGGTCAGCCATTTTGCTTTACCGCAAAAACGACTCGGGTGCTACCATCAGGATAGTCTTATAGGTAATTGTCTTAATTACATGTCAATGAGTTCAATTCAGACCAGGCTCACAGTTTGATACTGATATACTCAATGCACTATTCATTGACGAACGTGTTCTAGTTTGAACAGTCCAGGAGATTTTAAATGGCTGCCGTTAATTCAAAAGTAACAAAAGCAGTTATCCCGGTCGCAGGATTAGGTACCCGGATGCTGCCCGCCACGAAAGCTATCCCAAAAGAGATGCTGCCGCTGGTTGATAAACCCTTAATTCAATACGTCGTAAATGAATGTATTGCGGCGGGTATTACGGAAATCGTTTTAGTTACTCATTCATCTAAAAACTCCATCGAAAACCACTTCGACACCAGCTTTGAGCTGGAAGCCATGCTGGAAAAACGCGTTAAGCGCCAGCTGCTGGAAGAGGTACAGTCTATTTGCCCACCGCACGTGACTATTATGCAGGTGCGTCAGGGGTTGGCTAAAGGTTTAGGCCACGCGGTACTGTGTGCGCATCCGGTTGTCGGTGATGAGCCGGTTGCCGTTATTCTGCCTGACGTTATTCTTGATGAATATGAATCCGATCTCTCCCAGGATAACCTGGCAGAAATGATCAAACGCTTCGATGAAACCGGCTGCAGCCAGATTATGGTTGAGCCTGTAGAAGATGTGACCGCTTACGGCGTGGTAGACTGCAAAGGCGCGGATCTGAAGCCGGGTGAAAGCGTACCAATGGTTGGCGTGGTTGAGAAGCCTAAGGCTAACGTTGCACCTTCTAACCTCGCAGTAGTAGGCCGTTACGTTCTGAGCGCTGAAATCTGGCCTCTGCTGGCGAAAACGCCTCCGGGAGCAGGGGATGAGATCCAGCTGACCGACGGTATCGATATGCTGATCGAGAAAGAGACCGTTGAAGCTTACCATATGAAAGGTAAGAGCCATGACTGCGGCAATAAGCTAGGCTATATGCAGGCGTTTGTCGAATACGGTATTCGTCATAACACGCTGGGTGAAGAATTTAAGAGCTGGCTGGAAAATGAGATGGGTCTTACTAAGTAAGGTCTTTCTGAACGCCGTTTGACGCAGGCCGGAGATATCGCTGTTACCTACAGACTATCTCCGGCTTTTTTATTGCTAGTTGTTTCTAAGTGCGAACATGAGTTAAAGCAGGCGTTGCGCTAGCAGCAATAAAAAATCCCGCCGTAGCGGGATTTTTTTACAGCAGGCGAGGAATTAATCCTTGATCAGGAAGTCTTCCAGCTGTTTGCCTTGCTCGTCCATGGCTTTCTTAATAACGGCTGGTGTACGGCCCTGGCCGGTCCAGGTTTTAGTTTCGCCGTTTTCGTCAACGTAGCTATATTTAGCCGGGCGTGCTGCACGCTTAGCCTTAGTACCGACTTTCGCGGCTGCCATGCTGTTCAGCAGTTCGTTCGGGTCAATACCGTCAGCAATCAGCATTTCGCGATACTGCTGCAGTTTACGCGTACGCTCTTCAATTTCAGCTGCGGCAGCGTTATCTTCTTCACGACGCTCGTTAACAACAACTTCTAATTTTTCCAGCATTTCTTCGAGCGTTTCGAGAGTGCATTCTCTTGCCTGTGCACGAAGAGTACGGATGTTGTTCAGAATTTTAAGTGCTTCGCTCATTGTAGTAATCTCAAACTTATAATGGGTGGTTTGTTGAGCTAATAATAGAGCGATAATTTGAGTTGTGCAATACCTGTCAATGTAAGGAATTCAAAATTACGCGTTATTTGACGCTTTTATTAATACCGTTATCTTAAATTTTCATGCTGCGGACCGGCCATGCAAAGGTTATCCAACGCATTACCCCTGGTACGCTCAGGGTTAGATTAAGGGAGAAATCTAATCGCGCATTTTCGATTAATCCTGGCGGTACTATAGCTGAGATGGATAAATATCAACCTTTCTTATTAGTCTTACATAAGCCTGTTGAGCTTAAATTACTAATATTTTCTGTAACCTAAGTTAAAAAGCCACAAGGCCTAAAGCTGGCGCCTCTTGGGGGATAGAGATAAAGCGGGAAGCCTTCAGCCAGCTAACCCAGGCTACGGCATTCATAAATGTTATAAAATGTGTATATCACGGCAAGATGTAAGGACTACCATTAACAGGTTCGCTGCTGTCCTGACGCATGTTCGCTGAGCAAATTATGCTACAATCCGCGCGTTTAAAATTACATCTTGATTGGGATCTCCAGGCCAATGGCACAGCTATATTTCTACTACTCGGCAATGAACGCCGGCAAATCAACGGCGCTTTTGCAGTCTTCCTACAATTACCAGGAAAGAGGGATGCGCTCGCTGGTCTACACCGCTGAAATTGATAACCGTTTCGGTAGTGGAAAAGTCAGCTCACGTATTGGCCTTTCTTCACCCGCGAAATTATTCAACCAACACACCTCGCTGTTTGACGAGATCTGCGATGAGCATGCGCAGGAGCCTGTGCACTGCGTGCTGGTGGACGAGAGCCAGTTTTTAACGCGTGAGCAGGTTTACGCGCTCTCTGAAATTGTCGACAAGCTTGATATTCCCGTGCTGTGCTATGGGCTACGAACCGATTTCCGCGGTGAGCTATTTACCGGCAGTCTCTATTTGCTGGCGTGGTCAGATAAGCTGGTCGAGTTAAAAACCATCTGTTTCTGTGGCCGTAAGGCGAGCATGGTATTACGCCTAGATCAGGATGGGCGTCCCTATAATGAGGGAGAGCAGGTGGTCATTGGCGGCAACGAGCGCTATGTCTCGGTGTGCCGCAAGCACTACAAAGAGGCGCTCGTAGAAGGCTCTCTGACTGCGATTCAGCGTCGGGTGCGTGGGTAGGTAGTGGTTAAGCTGAAAAGAGCCTTAGCGCGCCGCTGAGGCCATAAAAAAACCCGCCATCAGGCGGGTTTTTATTAGCGAGATAAATTAAGCGGGTTTTTTCACTTTCTTATCTGCTTTTACCGGTACAGCAACGTCAACCTGCGCAGGTGCAGCGTCGCCTTCTTTATACTCACGACCGTAGTAGGTATCTAGCAGGATCTGTTTCAGCTCGGCAATCAGCGGGTAGCGCGGGTTAGCGCCGGTGCACTGGTCATCGAAGGCATCTTCAGAGAGCTTATCCACATGTGCAAGGAAGTCAGCTTCCTGTACGCCTGCTTCGCGGATAGATTTCGGGATACCCAGTTCAGCTTTAATGTTTTCCAGCCATCCCAGCAGCTTCTCGATCTTCGCTGCGGTGCGATCGCCCGGTGCGCTCAGGCCCAGGTGGTCAGCAATCTCTGCGTAGCGACGACGAGCCTGCGGACGGTCATACTGGCTGAAGGCGGTCTGTTTGGTTGGGTTATCGTTGGCGTTATAGCGGATAACGTTACCAATCAGCAGGGCGTTGGCCAGGCCGTGCGGAATGTGGAACTGCGAGCCGAGTTTGTGCGCCATTGAGTGGCAAACACCCAGGAAGGCGTTAGCAAACGCAATACCCGCGATGGTAGCCGCACTGTGTACGCGCTCACGAGCAACCGGGTTTTTCGACCCTTCATGGTAGGACGCCGGCAGGTTCTCTTTCAGCAGCTTCAGTGCCTGCAGAGCCTGACCGTCAGAGAACTCAGACGCCAGCACAGAAACATACGCTTCCAGCGCGTGAGTTACCGCATCCAGCCCACCGAATGCACAGAGTGATTTCGGCATATCCATTACCAGGTTGGCATCAACGACGGCCATGTCCGGCGTCAGCGCGTAGTCTGCCAGCGGATATTTCTGACCGGTGGCATCGTCGGTTACCACGGCGAACGGCGTGACTTCAGAACCCGTACCGGACGTGGTAGTGATCGCAACCATTTTTGCTTTCACGCCCATTTTCGGGAACTTGTAGATACGCTTACGGATATCCATAAAGCGCAGCGCCAGCTCTTCGAAGTGGGTTTCCGGGTGCTCGTACATGACCCACATGATTTTTGCTGCGTCCATCGGGGAACCGCCGCCCAGGGCGATGATCACGTCAGGCTTGAAGGCGTTCGCCAGCTCTGCGCCTTTACGCACAACGGACAGGGTTGGGTCAGCTTCAACTTCAAAGAACACGTCTACTTCTACGCCAGCTGCTTTCAGCACGGAGGTGATCTGGTCCGCATAGCCGTTGTTGAACAGGAAACGGTCGGTGACGATCAGTGCACGTTTGTGACCATCGGTAATCACTTCATCCAGCGCGATGGGCAGGGAGCCACGGCGGAAGTAGATTGATTTCGGAAGTTTATGCCACAGCATGTTTTCAGCTCGCTTAGCAACGGTTTTCTTGTTGATCAGGTGCTTCGGACCCACGTTTTCAGAGATGGAGTTACCACCCCATGAGCCGCAGCCCAGGGTCAGGGACGGGGCAAGTTTGAAGTTGTACAGGTCACCGATACCACCCTGAGAGGCTGGGGTGTTGATCAGAATACGAGCCGTCTTCATCTTCTCGCCGAACAGGGAGACGCGTTCCGGCTGGTTATCCTGGTCAGTATAGAGACAGGAGGTATGGCCGATCCCGCCCATGGCGACCAGTTTCTCAGCCTTAACGACGGCGTCTTCGAAATCTTTTGCGCGGTACATTGCCAGCGTCGGGGAGAGTTTTTCGTGCGCAAACGGCTCGCTCTCATCAACGTTGGTGACTTCGCCAATCAGGATTTTGGTGCTGGACGGTACGGTGAAGCCCGCCAGTTCAGCAATTTTAACTGCGGGCTGGCCCACGATAGCTGCGTTCAGCGCGCCGTTTTTCAGGATGATATCCTGAACGGCTTTCAGCTCCTGGCCCTGCAGCATGTAGCCGCCGTGGCTGGCGAAACGTTCACGCACGCTGTCATAGACGGAATCAACCACCACAACCGACTGCTCGGAAGCACAGATAACGCCGTTATCGAAGGTTTTAGACATCAGCACGGAGGCGACAGCACGTTTGATATCGGCGGTTTCGTCGATAACAACCGGGGTGTTACCTGCACCTACGCCGATAGCCGGTTTACCGGAGCTGTATGCCGCTTTTACCATGCCAGGACCGCCGGTCGCGAGGATCAGGTTGATATCCGGGTGGTGCATCAGCGCATTAGACAGCTCTACGGAAGGTTGGTCGATCCAGCCAATCAGATCTTTCGGTGCGCCCGCTGCGATAGCGGCCTGCAGAACGATATCGGCAGCTTTGTTGGTTGCCTCTTTTGCACGCGGATGTGGAGAGAAGATAATCGCGTTACGGGTCTTGAGGCTAATCAGCGACTTAAAGATGGCGGTAGAGGTTGGGTTAGTGGTCGGAACGATACCGCAGATAATACCGATAGGTTCGGCGATGGTGATGGTGCCAAAGGTGTCGTCAGTAGAAAGCACACCGCAGGTCTTCTCATCTTTGTAGGCGTTGTAGATGTATTCAGAAGCGAAGTGGTTTTTAATCACTTTATCTTCCACAATACCCATACCGGATTCTGCAACGGCCAGCTTAGCGAGAGGAATTCGCGCATCGGCGGCAGCCAGAGCGGCGGCACGGAAGATTTTATCAACTTGTTCTTGAGAAAAGTTGGCATATTCACGCTGGGCTTTTTTCACGCGTTCAACGAGTGCGTTAAGTTCAGCGACGTTAGTAACGGCCATAATGATCTCCTGATAATGTTAAACTCTTTTAGTAAATCAGTTGCTCAACGGATCAACAGAACAGTATAGTAAGACCCGTGGCAGCCTGCATTACCGTATCAAAAACAAGAACTTATCAACGACACCTGCACCCATGATTTACTAAAAGAGCCTCGCCTCAGCATCATACCGTTTGATACTTTTTTTCTCCCTGGCGGCGTAAACAAGGTTACTCACTTCTGAGTAGTGATTACGTGATCTAGATCAAAAATAGTCCAAGCTGACACCTTTCAGCTGGCTCTTTTTATTCATTTGTATCAAATGTTAATAATTTCAGGGATGGAGTAGAAATAAGCTATCATACTTTCTACAATTAAATAACATGCGTTATCTCACCCGTTTTTCAGAATATTTGTGGTGAAGTATGCTGATATTAGGCGTATCTTTAGCATGGTTTTTTTAATCGCTAAAATTTTGCCTTCGGCGTTGATTCTTTGCGGAGTTTACCGTGATCCAGTCGTTGTTTGATTTTCCGACCTACATGAAGTTTTTTATTGGGCTCTTTGCGTTAGTTAACCCGGTCGGGATCATTCCTGTATTCATCAGCATGACCAGTTACCAGACAGCGGCGGCAAGAAACAAAACTAACCTGACGGCCAGCGTCTCTGTCGCCATTATTCTGCTCACCTCGCTCTTCCTGGGCAGCACCATCCTGCAACTGTTTGGCATCTCTATAGACTCCTTCCGTATCGCCGGGGGCATCCTGGTGGTAACGATTGCGATGTCGATGATCAGCGGCAAGCTGGGGGAAGATAAGCAGAACAAACAGGAGAAGTCAGAGACGGCCATTCGCGAAAGCATCGGGGTAGTACCGCTCGCGCTACCGCTGATGGCGGGGCCGGGGGCGATCAGCTCTACCATTGTCTGGGGAACGCGTTTTCACAGCTGGCCCCATCTGCTCTGTTTTTCCATCGCCATTGCCCTGTTTGCGCTCTGCTGCTGGGGACTGTTTCGTATTGCACCCTGGCTGGTGCGTTTATTAGGCCAGACCGGCATTAACGTCATTACCCGTATCATGGGCCTGTTGCTGATGGCGCTGGGCATTGAGTTTATCGTTACCGGAATCAAAGCCATTTTCCCCGGCTTACTGCACTGATTACTTTCATTCGAAAAATGTCATCCTGAACGGAGCATCCTGCTCCGTTTCTTTTCATCATTATTAGTAAAACATATAACTTAAGTTGAAAAACGACGCATTCATAATAAATCATGCTGGCTGAGTTAAAGCTTTAATAATCAGCACGTTGAGCTTCCTTCCTTGACACGTTTGCTTACATTTACCCCTTTCCTCCTGTTATTTTACTCACATGATACGCTGGGGCTTGCTGTGGGATTATCGAAATGATATTAGTAAATTAATCACCCACACAGATGAATGTGCTAGAAAATGCGCGCTTGTTACGTTTTTGTGTAAAAAACAATCAGCCTGGGTTCAACCAGACTCTGCCGCATCGTGTAAAAGAGAATTGCTTAACAAATTTGCAAATTGTATTGGCGGACGATAAATGCATTTGATACTTTCCGGGCCACTATTTGCAGCAGATTGCGTTGTAAAAGAATAAATGCAGATGAGAATCATTTTCAAATATGATCCTCATCAGGATATAAGAGACGCCTCAAACAGGGGAGGCGGTAAAGAATCGACGCAAGGCTGCCGCCATGAGCAGCCAGTAATAATAAAAGTCGGTGATAGCAAGCAGTATAACCTTGCGGATGCAAAAGCTCCTGCACCGTAAAGGAACCCCTCGGGGGAATGAAACAGGCTGGCACAAAAGCCAGTAATTATAATGAGTGGAGTACCAACACAATGTCCATCATCACAAAAAAAAGCTTGGTAGCGGCAGGGATTTTGACTGCGCTAATCGCGGGTAACGTTGCCATGGCGGCAGATGTACCTGCAGGTGTTCAACTGGCAGAGAAGCAAACCCTGATCCGAAATAACGGTGCCGAGCCGCAGTCGCTCGACCCAAATAAGATCGAAGGGGTACCCGAATCCAACGTCAGCCGCGATCTTTTTGAAGGCCTGCTGATTACCTCTCCGGTTGACGGCCACCCCGTTCCGGGCGTTGCCGAATCCTGGGATAATAAAGATTTTAAAGTCTGGACCTTCCATCTGCGTAAAGATGCGAAATGGTCCAACGGCGAACCTGTGACCGCCCAGGATTTCGTCTATAGCTGGCAGCGTCTGGTAGATCCGAATACCGCCTCGCCTTATGCAAGCTATCCGCAATATGGCCATATCGTAAATGTTGATGCGATCATCGACGGCAAAATGAAGCCGAGCGAGCTGGGCGTTAAGGCAATTGATGACCATACGCTGGAAGTCACTCTGAGCGAGCCGGTACCTTACTTCTATAAGCTGCTGGTTAACCCGGCGATGTCCCCGGTAAATAAAGCCGCCATCGAAAAATTTGGCGAAAAGTGGACCCAGCCAGCGAACATCGTTACCAACGGCGCGTTTAAACTGCAGGACTGGGTGGTTAACGAACGTATTGTGATGGTGCGTAACACCAACTATTGGAATAACGGCAAAACCGTTCTCGATCAAATTACCTATCTGCCTATCTCCTCCGAAGTGACGGACGTGAACCGCTACCGCAGCGGCGAGATTGACATGACCTATAACAACCTGCCGATTGAGCTGTTCCAGAAGCTGAAAAAAGAGATCCCGCAGGAAGTTCATGTTGACCCGTATCTGTGTACCTACTACTACGAAATCAACAACCAGAAAGCACCGTTTACCGATGCGCGCATCCGTACCGCCCTGAAGCTGGGCTTGGATCGCGACATCATTGCTAACAAAGTGAAAGCGCAGGGCGATCTGCCTGCCTATGGCTACACCCCGCCGTACACCGACGGTGCGAAGCTGACCAAGCCGGAGTGGTTCGGCTGGACGCAAGAAAAACGCAACGAAGAAGCGAAAAAACTGCTGGCTGAAGCAGGCTATACTAAAGACAAGCCGCTGACCTTCAACCTGCTGTACAACACCTCCGATCTGCACAAGAAGCTGGCTATTGCCGCCGCCTCAATCTGGCAGAAAAACCTTGGCGTCAACGTCAAGCTGGTGAACCAGGAGTGGAAAACCTTCCTCGATACCCGCCATCAGGGTAACTTCGACGTGGCCCGTGCCGGCTGGTGTGCTGACTATAACGAGCCGACCTCGTTCCTGAACACCATGCTCTCTGGCAGCTCAATGAACACCGCGCACTATAAGAGCGAGGCGTTTGACCGCATCATGGCCGATGCCGTGAAAGCCAGCGACGAAGCGAAACGCAGCGAGCTGTACGATCAGGCTGAGCAGCAGCTGGGCAAAGACTCGGCGATCGTGCCGGTTTACTACTACGTGAACGCGCGTCTGGTGAAGCCGTGGGTGGGTGGTTATACCGGTAAAGACCCAATGGATAACGTCTACGGTAAAGATCTCTACGTTATCAAACATTAATGGCAATATGTGGGGCAGGGCGTAACCGTGCTAAGACGCGGCGTCGCACTGCCCCATCGTGTCTTATTTTATCGCACTGCATACACAGGCGTGCTTACGTCACGTGTATAAGGCACAGGCCAGAAGGTACGGGCAATGTTGAAATTTATTTTACGTCGCTGTCTGGAAGCTATTCCGACACTCCTGATTCTTATTACGATCTCCTTCTTTATGATGCGTCTTGCGCCGGGTAGTCCTTTTACCAGCGAGCGCGCGCTGCCGCCGGAAGTGATGGCGAACATTGAAGCGAAATATCACTTAAACGATCCGATCATGACCCAGTATTTCAGCTATCTGAAACAGCTAGCGCACGGTGATTTCGGGCCGTCATTTAAATATAAAGACTATTCGGTCAACGATCTGGTGGCTTCCAGCTTCCCGGTGTCGGCGAAATTAGGCGCGGCTGCCTTTTTCCTCGCCGTGGTGCTCGGCGTTGCGGCAGGCGTTATTGCCGCGCTTAACCAGAATACAAAATGGGACTATACGGTCATGGGGTTTGCGATGACCGGGGTAGTTATTCCCAGCTTCGTGGTCGCGCCGCTATTGGTGCTTATTTTCGCTATTACGCTGAAGTGGCTGCCAGGCGGCGGCTGGAACGGCGGAGCGCCAAAATTTATGATCCTGCCGATGGTGGCGCTCTCCCTGGCCTATATCGCCAGCATTGCGCGTATCACCCGTGGGTCAATGATTGAAGTGCTGCACTCTAACTTCATCCGTACCGCCCGCGCCAAAGGCCTGCCGCTGCGCCGGATCATCCTGCGCCACGCCCTGAAGCCCGCGCTGCTGCCGGTTCTCTCTTATATGGGCCCTGCGTTTGTCGGCATCATCACTGGCTCGATGGTTATCGAAACCATCTACGGTCTGCCAGGTATCGGTCAGCTGTTTGTTAACGGCGCGCTGAACCGCGACTACTCCCTGGTGCTGAGCCTGACCATTCTGGTCGGCACGCTGACTATTTTGTTTAACGCGATCGTGGACGTGCTCTATGCCGTTATCGATCCGAAAATCCGTTACTAACGCTGGGGTACGCCATGATGTTAAGTAAGAAAAACAGCGAGGCGCTGGAAAACTTCAGTGAGAAACTGGAAGTCGAAGGGCGTAGCCTGTGGCAGGACGCGCGTCGCCGCTTTATGCACAACCGTGCTGCGGTAACCAGCCTTGCGGTACTGGTGCTGATCGCCCTGTTCGTCGCCTTTGCCCCGCTGCTGTCGCAGTTTACCTATTTCGATACCGACTGGGGCATGATGTCCAACGCGCCGGATATGGCCTCCGGCCACTACTTCGGCACCGACTCCTCAGGGCGCGATCTGCTGGTGCGCGTGGCTATCGGCGGCCGTATCTCCCTGATGGTCGGCATCGCCGCCGCGCTGGTGGCGGTCATCGTCGGCACGCTCTATGGTTCGCTCTCTGGCTACCTTGGCGGCAAAGTTGACTCGGTGATGATGCGCCTGCTGGAGATCCTCAACTCCTTCCCATTCATGTTCTTTGTGATCCTGCTGGTAACCTTCTTTGGTCAAAACATCCTGCTGATCTTTGTGGCCATCGGGATGGTATCCTGGCTCGACATGGCGCGTATCGTGCGCGGCCAGACGCTGAGCCTGAAGCGCAAAGAGTTTATCGAGGCGGCGCAGGTCGGCGGCGTATCGACGGCCAGCATTGTGGTGCGTCATATCGTACCGAACGTGCTGGGCGTGGTGGTAGTGTATGCCTCGCTGCTGGTGCCAAGCATGATCCTGTTTGAGTCCTTCCTGAGCTTCCTCGGCCTTGGTACCCAGGAGCCGCTCAGCAGTTGGGGCGCGCTGCTCAGCGATGGCGCAAACTCGATGGAAGTGTCGCCGTGGCTGCTGCTCTTCCCGGCGGTGTTCCTTGTCGTCACCCTGTTTTGTTTTAACTTTATTGGCGATGGCCTGCGTGATGCCCTCGACCCGAAAGATCGTTAAGGAGTGCTGTTAATGAGCATAATTGAAACCTCATCGCCGTCAGTGGCGCAGCAGCAATCTAACGTTCTGCTGGATGTCCAAGACCTGCGGGTAACCTTTAAAACGCCGGATGGGGACGTGACCGCGGTCAACGACCTCAACTTTAGCCTGAGTGCCGGGGAGACCCTCGGGATCGTGGGTGAGTCCGGCTCCGGTAAATCGCAAACGGCGTTTGCCCTGATGGGCCTGCTGGCCGCCAACGGCGTAATCGGCGGGTCGGCAAAATTCAACGGCAGAGAGATCCTCAACCTGCCGGAGCGCGAGCTGAACCGGCTGCGTGCCGAGCAGATCTCGATGATATTCCAGGATCCGATGACCTCGCTGAACCCGTACATGCGCGTCGGCGAGCAGTTGATGGAAGTGCTGATGCTGCACAAAGGCATGGGTAAAGCCGAAGCGTTTGAAGAGTCGGTGAAGATGCTTGATGCGGTGAAAATGCCGGAAGCGCGTAAGCGCATGCGCATGTATCCCCATGAGTTTTCCGGCGGGATGCGTCAGCGTGTGATGATCGCCATGGCGCTGATGTGCCGTCCGAAGCTGCTGATCGCCGATGAGCCGACCACGGCGCTGGACGTGACCGTGCAGGCGCAGATCATGACCCTGCTCAACGAGCTGAAGCGCGAGTTTAATACCGCCATCATTATGATCACCCATGACCTCGGCGTCGTGGCAGGCATCTGCGATAAGGTGCTGGTGATGTACGCGGGCCGTACCATGGAGTACGGTGCTGCGCGCAACGTCTTCTACCAGCCTGCGCACCCGTACTCAATCGGCCTGCTGAACGCCGTACCGCGTCTGGATGCGGAAGGGGAGTCTCTGCTGACGATCCCGGGAAACCCGCCGAACCTGCTGCGGTTGCCGAAAGGCTGCCCGTTCCAGCCGCGCTGCCCGTACGCGATGGAAATTTGCAACACTGCGCCGCCGCTGGAGGAGTTTGCCCCAGGCCGCCTGCGCGCCTGCTTTAAGCCGGTGGAGGAGCTGGTATGACTACCCAGACCGAAGAGAGAAAAGTTCTGCTCGAAATTGCCGACCTGAAAGTGCATTTCGATATCAAAGACGGCAAGCAGTGGTTCTGGCAGCCTGCCAAAACCCTGAAGGCGGTTGATGGCGTTACCCTGCGCCTCTACGAAGGGGAGACCCTTGGCGTGGTGGGCGAGTCCGGCTGCGGCAAATCCACCTTTGCCCGCGCTATTATCGGTCTCGTAAAGGCCACCGACGGTAAAGTCGCCTGGCTGGGCAGAGATCTGCTGGGGATGAAGCCGGACGAGTGGCGCAACGTGCGCAGCGATATCCAGATGATTTTCCAGGATCCGCTGGCCTCGCTGAACCCGCGAATGAATATCGGCGATATCATTGCTGAGCCGCTGCGTACCTATCATCCGACGATGCCGCGCCAGGAAGTGCGTGACCGGGTAAAAGCGATGATGATGAAGGTTGGCCTGCTGCCCAACCTGGTCAACCGCTACCCGCACGAGTTCTCCGGCGGCCAGTGCCAGCGTATCGGCATCGCCCGGGCGCTGATCCTTGAGCCAAAGCTGATCATCTGTGACGAGCCGGTCTCCGCACTGGACGTATCGATTCAGGCGCAGGTGGTGAACCTGCTGCAGAAGCTCCAGCGCGAGATGGGCCTGTCGCTGATCTTTATCGCCCATGACCTGGCGGTGGTGAAGCACATCTCCGATCGCGTGCTGGTGATGTATCTGGGCCACGCGGTAGAGCTGGGAACCTATGACGAGGTTTACAACAATCCGCTGCATCCTTATACCAAAGCGCTGATGTCGGCCGTGCCGGTTCCCGATCCGGATCTGGAGAAGAACAAGCAGATCCAGCTGCTCGAAGGGGAGCTGCCGTCGCCGATCAACCCGCCATCCGGCTGTGTGTTCCGCACTCGCTGCCCGATTGCCGGGCCGGAGTGCGCCCAGACGCGTCCGGTGCTGGAGGGCAGCTTCCGCCACGCCGTTTCCTGTCTTAAGGTTGACCCGCTATAATCCCGCAGGGCTGGCATGACGCCAGCCCTTTTTCGTTGCGAGGATTACCCGTGTCCAACCGATCTTTTTCGCTGCGCCAGACGCTCTTCCGCCGCCTGTTCGATCAGCAGACCCGCTCCGGTCGCCGCTTTGAAGCCCTGTGCGGCCTGCTGGCGCTGCTGAGCGTTATCACGATCTTTATTGAATCCAGCATGGGCAGCCAGCTGACCTTTACGCCGCAGGAGTGGCATCTCTTTATCTGGCTTGAGATCGGCTTTACCCTCATCTTTACCCTTGAGTACATTCTGCGGGTTATCGCCTGGCCCAGCCCCGTACGCTACGTCTTTAGCTTCTGGGGTGTTATCGATCTGGCGACTATGCTGCCGCTTTACGTGCTGTGGCTGTGGCCCGAGCTGGCTCTCCACTACTTCTTCGCCTGGCGGGCGATGCGCGCGATACGCGTGCTGCGGATCCTTAAGCTGCTACGCTATATGCCAGCGCTGCACAGCCTGTGGCGAGCAGTTATCAATGCCCGCCACCAGCTCATTCTGTTCTATGCGTTTGTTGGTATTGTGATGGTGTCGGCCGGGGCGCTGATGTACGCCATTGAAGGGGAGGCGAGCGGCTTTACCAGCCTGGGCGTGGCGGTCTACTGGGCGGTGGTGACGGTAACGACAGTTGGCTACGGCGATATTACGCCCCACTCGGTTGCCGGACGGTTTGTGGCCTCGGTGCTGATTTTAATTGGCTACTCGGTGATAGCGATCCCAACGGGGATCCTGACGGCGCAGATGAGCAACGAACTTCAGCAGAGAAAGCGTGCCCGCCGCTGTCCGCGCTGCCATCTGCAGGATCATAACGCGGAGGCGCACTACTGCATGCGCTGCGGGGAACGGCTGCCCCAACCAGAAGAAACCCACCCACAAGAGAGACGGTAGAAGAGACGTAGCGCGGCGTTCACCGCGCCAGGGGGATTACTCACGCCACAGGATGTGGCAGATCTTGTGGTCTTTCTCGCGGCAGAGCAGCACGCGGGCGAAGATATCATTGATTTCACCTCCGTCGGTATCCGCCAGGCCAATAACCACTTCCGAGAAGAAGTCCGGGTTCAGATCGTAATCGACATGCTCCTGCCAGTCTTCGGCCGGATCAAACAGCTCCGCGCCGCCGCGCTCTTCAAACTGGAGGTTAAAAAGGATCACGTCTGCGGGATCGAGATTATCCATCGCCAGCTCAAGAAAAATATCGTAGGCCTGCTCAAGCGTTTCATCTTCAGTCAGGCGATTGTTCAGATCCATTTCCATAGTTACACCCTGGTTTAATCGCTAATGGGCACGTTTTACAGCAACGGACTAAAGAAGTAAAACAGTCGCTCGACAATCCGCTGCCATAGCGGACGTTTCAGCCAGCGCGTGACATCCAGCAGCCGGGAGCGGGAGATATAGTCATCCTGCACCGCCGCCAGATCGCCGCCAAAACCGGCATCATCAATGACCAGCGTGATTTCAAAGTTGAGCCACAGGCTGCGCATATCGAGGTTTACCGTGCCTACCAGGCTCAGCTCACCGTCCACCAGCACGCTTTTGGTATGCAGCAGGCCGCCTTCAAACTGATAAATTTTCACCCCGGCTGCCAGCAGCTCGCTGAAAAAGGCCCGGCTGGCCCAGCCCACTAACAGGGAGTCGTTTTTGCGCGGCAGAATAATGCTCACGTCTACGCCGCGCTGGGCAGCGGTACAGATAGCGTGCAGCAGATCGTCACTCGGCACAAAGTAGGGCGTCGTCATGATCAGATATTCCCGCGAGGCGTAAACCGCGGTCAGCAGCGCCTGGTGGATCAGATCTTCTGGAAAGCCGGGGCCGGAGGCGATGGTGTGAATAGTGTGGCCGCTGGCCTGCTCAAACGGCATGACGTTATTATCCGGCGGCGGGGGGAGAATACGTTTGCCGGTCTCAATCTCCCAGTCGCAGGAGTAGACTACGCCCATGGAGGTGGCGATCGGCCCCTCCATGCGTGCCATCAGATCAACCCACTGGCCAACGCCCGCGTCCTGTTTAAAAAAGCGCGGATCCACCAGGTTCATGCTGCCGGTGTAGGCGATGTAGTTATCAATCATCACCATCTTACGGTGCTGACGCAGATCCATTCGGCGCAGGAAGACACGCATCAGGTTCACCTTCAGCGCTTCCACCACCTCTATACCGGCGTTGCGCATCATGGCGACCCACGGGCTGCGGAAGTAGGTCACGCTGCCGGCTGAATCAAGCATCAGCCGACAGTGTACGCCGCGCCGGGCGGCCGCCATCAGCGACTCGGCGACCTGGTCCGCCATCCCGCCGGGGTGCCAGATATAGAACACCATCTCGATATTATGACGAGCGAGTTGGATGTCACGGATCAGCGCCTGCATCACATCATCAGAGGAGGTCAGGAGCTGAAGCTGGTTCCCTTTGACGCCACCGATACCCTGGCGGCGCTCGCAAAGCTGAAACAGCGAGGCGGCCACCGGGCTGTTCTCTTCGGCAAAGATATGCTTGCAGGCTTTAAGATCGTGGAGCCATTTGGCGGTAGAGGGCCACATAGCGCGGGCGCGCTCGGCCCGTCGCTTGCCAAGATGCAGCTCACCGAACGAGAGATAGGCGATAATCCCCACCAGCGGCAGAATATAGATGATTAACAGCCAAGCCATAGCGGAAGGGACGGCGCGGCGCTTCATTAGGATGCGTAATGTGACCCCGGCAATCAGCAGCCAGTATCCTAAAATGACCAGCCAACTCACAACGGTGTAGAAGGTTGTCATAGTTAAAAAAATCCTTTTCAGTACGCCATACACTGAGTGTACGCATAAGCATCCATCTGGCAAATAAAAACGGCCGAGAAAGCGTTGGTGCGGCGTCGGCAAGGGTCTATAATAACGCCTTCGTTATTAGCAGAGTTGCTGTCATGAAGCGTAGTAGAACGGAAGTGGGGCGCTGGCGGATGCTTCGTCAGGCGAGTCGCCGCAAAGCCCGCTGGCTGGAAGGCCAGTCGCGTCGTAATATGCGCATCCACTCTATCAGAAAGTGCGTGCTGAACCGCCAACGCAACGCGTTGCTGTTCGCTATTACCCCGTACTGAGATCGTCTGAGGGCACGTTTTGGTGCCCTCACTCTTTGAAACTAGAAAACTTTTTTGTATGGCTTAACCGACACGGTCTGGTAAACGCCCGCCGCCACGTAAGGATCGGCCTCCGCCCAGGCTTTTGCCTCTTCCAGCGATTCAAACTCCGCAATCACCGTCGAGCCGCTAAACCCAGCCGCGCCCGGATCGTTACTGTCTACCGCAGGCATTGGGCCCGCCGTCAGCAGGCGACCCTCGTCGCTGAGCAGCTGCAGGCGCGCCAGGTGCGCCGGGCGCACAGAGAGACGTTTTTCAAGTGAGTTGGCAATATCTTCAGCGTAAATCACATAAAGCACGGGCATAGCTCCTGAAATGGTAAAATGACTCCAGGACGCTAACACACCTTGCTGGCCGCACGCTACCCTCTTGATTTTATGCGCCCTGAAATGCCAAAACTGGACCGGGAAAATTGACCGCAACGGCTAAAATGCGCGATAGATGTGATGGCTTATTGAATATGATTGCTATTTGCATTTAAAATCAGGGCATGGTTTTTCAACTGAAACGATTATGACTGCAATGACCCTTGATCTACCTCGCCGCTTTCCCTGGCCGACGCTGCTGTCTGTTGGTATTCATGGTGCTGTTGTGGCGACCCTGCTTTACACCTCAGTACATCAGGTTATTGAAATGCCCGCTCCCGCACAGCCTATTGCCGTCACGATGGTTACGCCTGCCGAGCTGGAGCCGCCGCAGGTGGTACAGCCTCCACCGGAGCCGGTAGTAGAGCCCGAACCGGAGCCAGAACCAGAACCGATCCCCGAACCGCCTAAAGAAGCGCCGGTGGTGATTGAAAAGCCAAAACCAAAGCCCAAGCCGAAACCTAAACCGAAGCCGGAGAAAAAGGTTGAGAAGAAGGTCGAGCAGCCGAAGCGTGACGTTCGCCCGGTAGAGACACGTCCATCTGCGCCGCTGACCAATACCGCGCCGTCGCGCCCGCTGACCAACAGCGCACCGGCGACCAGCAAACCGGTGGCGTCCGTGCCGAGCGGCCCGCGCGCGGTGGCACGCAGCCAGCCGCAGTATCCGGCCCGCGCCCAGGCGCTGCGCATTGAAGGTCGCGTACGGGTGAAGTTTGACGTCACCGCTGACGGTCGCGTGGATAACGTGCAGATCCTCTCCGCCCAGCCATCAAATATGTTTGAGCGTGAAGTGAAATCGGCGATGCGTAAATGGCGCTACGAGGCAGGCAAACCGGGCAACGGGCTGATTGTGAATATCGTATTCCGTCTTAACGGCGGGGCATCGGTGGACTAATTCCGCTGGTTAGCCGTAATAAAAAAGCCTCCGAATGCAGTAATGTCAGTCAGTTAAGCCGACTGGCATTTTTTTTGGGAAGGGCGGGAAGAATATGAGGGGCCGCTAAGGTTTCCGTTCACCTCATGGACTGTAGTTCTTTGGGAAACCTACACACGTGAACGTGCCAGGGTGGCTCGCCGCCACCACCCTGGCGACCCGGGCTCCCGGCAGGGAAAATCGCCGCTGCGCGGTTCCCTCGGCTTATCCCTTCCGGCTTCCGGGTCGGGCGTGAGGTAACTTCCCTGTAAGGCACGCCCTCAGCCCGCATCCATGCGGGCTGCCCCGGCCAGAAGTGAACGCCCCGGCGATTTTCAGCCGGACCCAACACCTCGCTTCAATTCCGAGCCTACAGCGATTTCTTTGTTGCTGTGGAGTACGGTCTCACAGCGAGGTGTTGAGTCCCCGCTGAAACCGGCGAACCGGAGACCGGATGACAAGGACTGGACGCCAGGGAGGGCGGCCAGAGGCGAAACGAGACACGACGTCGAGTCGAGCCGGCCGTCGGTCAGCCGGACGGGAGGTGAGCGCAGTGCGCAGCACCGGTTTCCCCCGCGGGGCCGCGGTGGCCCCCTTATCCCGTTCACGTGTGACTTTCATTATATGTTCTGCCCTGCATGAGGTGAACGGAACACATATTCCAAAGTCACATATTTCCCTTTCCCACGAGCTTAACTGACGGGCATTATCCCGACGGAGGCTTTTTTTATGCTTGCGGGGGAAGGGCGCGGGGCTTGCCTTCGCTGTCTACCGCCACATAGATAAACAGCGCCTCGGTGGCTTTATAGCGCTGGCCGATGGGCTCTGAAGAGACCTTCTTCACCCACACTTCAACGTTGATGGTTACCGAGGTCGTACCGCGTTTAACGCAGCGCGCATAGCAGCACACCACGTCACCCACCGCAACCGGACGCAGGAAGGTCATGCCGTCAACCCGGACGGTGACCACGCGGCCATGGGCGATCTCTTTGGCCATGATCGCGCCGCCCATGTCCATCTGCGACATCAGCCAGCCACCAAAAATATCGCCGTTGGCGTTGGTATCGGCAGGCATTGCCAGCGTGCGTAATACCAGCTCGCCCTGTGCTGCTTCGTTTGTATTGGTCATCAGGACTTATCTTCCTGCGGCAGGTGGCGATAAATATAGAGGCCGCTCAGCAGGGTGAAGATAAGCGTCAGGGCAGTTAAGCCAAACACCTTGAAATTAACCCAGATATTTTGCGGCAGCCAGAATGCGATATAGATATTGGCCAGTCCGCAGATAATGAAAAACAGCGCCCAGGCGAGGTTGAGCTTTGACCATACCGTTGCCGGCAGGGCGATCTCTTTACCCAGCATGCTCTGGATCAGCGGCTTTTTCATCACCCACTGGCTAAACAGCAGCGCACCGGCAAACAGGGCGTAGATTACGGTCACTTTCCATTTAATAAACTCGTCGTTATGGAAAAAGAGCGTCAGTCCGCCAAACACCGCTACCAGCACAAAGGTCACCAGCGCCATTTTTTCAACTTTGCGATAGCGCACCCAGCTGTAGATCAGCACCACCGCCGTCGCCACGATCAGCGCCGCCGTTCCGGCATAGATGTCATAGAGCTTATAAAAGGCAAAAAATACAATCAGCGGCAAAAAATCAAGAAACTGCTTCATTCTTCGATTCCGTAATAGATGCAGCCTGCCGGTTAAGCAGGCTGCGGGATGTTAAGGGCGGATCAGCATATAAAGACGATAAAGATAAACAAGCAGCGCCGCCGAGATCAAATTGCTCAGCGTATTAGCCACGATAGCCCCCACCGTTGGCGTCAAGACGGCAAAGTTGGGAGCGAACATCAGCAGCAGGGTTTTTGCCAGCAGCCAGCCCATCACCGCCGGAGCCACCAGGCGCATATTGCCCCAGCCCAGACGCATACTGTTACGGATCGACTGAAAGACGCCCATTTTATCCTGCACCATCATCACGGGCGCAAAGGCCAGCAGGATCGCCAGGATAACGCCCGGGACCACGATAAACATGATGCCAATCTGCACCATAAAGGTGGTCAGGAAAATCAGGATAAACAGCTTTGGCAGTACCGGAGCGCTGGCCCCAATCGCCCGCAGCGCGCTTATGCGATGGCCCGCTGAAATCAGCTGAAGCAGTAGCAGCATCCCCCCCGCCAGAATGGCGTTGCCAAACAGCCCGGAAAAGGTTGAGGCGGCAGAGGCGCGCAGCAGCACCTGCTGCTGTTCCGGCGTCATGTTTTGCACCAGTTCAAACAGCCCGGCGCTACCGGACAGGTTGTCACCCTCACGCAGGATGGCGAGCTGCTCATCGCTGGGTGAAAAAACGTGGCCAAGCATTACCGTGATAAACGCACACAATAAGGCGATCAGTAAAATGGTGACGAACTGATTGCGAACAAAATTTCCCGTGTCACGGTAAACGGACTTCGCCGTGATAGACATGCACTCTCCTTGAGTAAACCGGTATTAATTTGCTGACGATTGTAACCTGGTTAGCGTCGCAGTGGCAGCACTCTCCCGTGTATGGAAAAGCATAGCTTTGTAAAACAGTCTTATCTGGAAAACTGATCTACACCCATACTGTTAGCGCCCTGATGATTAAGGAAAATTAATCCAGATCAATGAATGTTACTTTACAGGGTTAAATGTGATCTGCGTTAGATCACTTTGTACTTCAATGTAGGTATATTCACCGCGCCATAAACAATAACCATATCAATGGAGCGGAAAAGAATGAAAAAATTAGCGGTGGTAGCGTTGGCGTTAAGCGCATTTTCAGCTGGGACCTATGCCCATGACGCGGGCGAGTTTTTTGTGCGTGCGGGTTCGGCGACGGTAAGACCGACCGAAGGATCCGACAACGTGCTGGGCAGTCTGGGCGGGTTTAACGTCAGTAACAACACCCAGCTGGGCCTGACTTTCACCTATATGGCAACGGAGAACGTCGGCATCGAGCTGCTGGCCGCCACGCCGTTCCGTCACCATGTCGGCACCGGTCCGACGGGTAACATTGCCACCGTTGAGCACCTGCCGCCAACCCTGGTTGCCGAGTGGTATTTCGGTGACAGCAGCAGCAAAGTCCGTCCCTATATTGGCGCAGGCGTGAACTACACCACCTTCTTTAATGAAAAATTTAACGATACCGGTAAAGCGGCAAACCTTTCTGACCTGAGCCTGAGCGACTCCTGGGGCGCGGCGGGCGTGGTGGGGCTAGACTACCTGATCAACCGGGACTGGTTGATTAACGCCTCGGTGTGGTACATGGATATCGATACCGACGTGAAATTTAAGGCGAATGGGGTGCAGAACACGGTCGATACGCGTCTCGATCCGTGGGTGTTTATGTTCTCTGCGGGCTACCGCTTCTGATCCACGAATTCAGGTGAGAAACTGGCCGAAAAAGCCGGTTTCTCACCCTGACGAATCAGCTTACTCGCGTCGCCGCTTTTAGACCCTGTACAAACGCCTTCAGCTCGTCCAGCATCTTAACGGGCTTATCAAGGTTATTCTCAATAATCTTCACAATGGCGGAGCCGGAGATTGCCCCGGCTGCGCCTGCCTCCAGCGAGGTTTTCACCTGCTCCGGCGTCGAGATACCAAAGCCCTGCAGCGGCGGGGCGGCATGATACTCAGCCAGCTTCGCAACCAGATGCTGTAGCGGCAGGGCCACGCTGTTCTCTGCCCCGGTTACCCCAGCGCGGGAAAGCAGGTAGGTGTAGCCGCGTCCGTAGGAGGCAATCTGGCGCAGCAGATCGTCATCGGCGTTCGGCGGACAGATAAAAATCGGCGCAACGTTATGGCGCATCGCTGCCTGACGGAACGGGGCTGACTCCTCTACCGGCACGTCCGCTACCAACACTGAATCAACGCCCGCGTTTTCACATTTAGCGTAGAACTCATCAATACCCTGACTGAATACCAGATTGGCGTACATCAGCAGGCCGATAGGGATTGTCGGGTGCTTCTGGCGTACGGCGGCCAGCATCTCAAAGCACTGGGCGGGGGTGGTGCCCGCGGCAAAGGCGCGCAGGGTGGCATTCTGGATAGTGGGGCCGTCAGCCAGCGGATCGGAGAAGGGGATCCCTAACTCCAGCGCGTCGGCACCGCCCTCAATCAGCGCATCGATAATCTTTAGCGACTGTTCGGGAGAGGGATCGCCCAGGGTAACAAAGGGAACAAACGCTCCCTCCTTGCGTTCCTGCAGGCGCGTAAACAGCTGCTCATAACGTTCCATCACATCTCCCCTCGTGCTTTTAAAATATCGTGAACCGTAAAGATGTCTTTGTCGCCGCGGCCAGAGAGGTTAACCACCAGCAGCTGCTCTTTTTCTGGATTTTCGCGCATCATCTTCAATGCATGGGCCAGCGCATGTGAGGACTCCAGCGCCGGAATGATCCCTTCGCTGCGGCACAGCAGTTTGAACGCCGCCAGCGCTTCATCATCGGTAATCGAGACGTAGTCCGCACGACCGATGCTGTTTAGATGCGCATGCTGCGGCCCCACGGACGGGAAATCGAGCCCGGCGGAGATGGAGTAGGATTCCTCAATCTGACCGTCAGCGGTCTGCATCATCGGCGACTTCATGCCGAAGTAGATGCCCACCCGGCCATGCTTCAGCGGCGCGCCGTGTTCACCGGTCTCAATCCCGTGACCCGCCGGCTCGACGCCGATCAGTCCCACGCTGCTCTCTTCAATAAAGTCAGCAAACATGCCGATGGCATTAGAGCCGCCGCCGACGCAGGCGATCACCGCATCCGGCAGGCGACCCTCTTTTTCGAGGATCTGCGCTTTGGTCTCTTCACCTATCATGCGCTGGAACTCACGCACAATAGTCGGGAACGGATGCGGGCCTGCCGCCGTGCCGAGCATATAGTGGGCCGTATCGTAGCTGCCGGACCAGTCACGCAGCGCTTCGTTGCAGGCATCTTTCAGGGTAGCCGAGCCGCTATAGACCGGGATCACCTCTGCACCCATCAGGCGCATGCGGAACACGTTCGGCGACTGACGCTCCACGTCCTTAGCACCCATATAGATGCGGCATTTCAGGCCGAGCAGGGCGCTGGCGAGAGCGGAGGCGACGCCGTGCTGGCCCGCACCGGTCTCGGCAATGATCTCGGTTTTGCCCATGCGCTTGGCAAGCAGCGCCTGGCCCAGCACCTGGTTAGTTTTGTGCGCGCCGCCGTGAAGCAGATCTTCGCGCTTGAGATAGAGCGTGGTGTTTGTTCCGGCAGTCAGGTTCTGGCATTTGGTAAGCGCGGTCGGACGCCCGGCATAGTTTTTCAGCAGATCGGTGAACTGAGCTTGAAACGCCGGATCTTTCTGGGCGCTGACAAAGGCCTCTTCCAGCTGGCGCAGGGCGGGCATTAAAATTTGCGGAACGTACATGCCGCCGAATTCACCGAAGTAGGGATTGAGCAAAGTTGTCATTACAGATTCCTTAATAGGCACGCAGGGTACGGAAAACCGAGGCCAGCTTGCTGGCATCTTTAATACCCGGTTCAGATTCCACACCTGAATTAAAATCGAGTCCGGCACAGCCCGCCTGCGCCGCCGTGACGCAGTTATCTGCGCCGAGGCCACCGGCCAGCATCACGTTGTCCAGCGTCTCTCCGGCCAGCAGGGACCAGTCAAAACGCTGGCCGGTGCCGCCCTGGCCGTTATCAAACAGATAGCGGTCAACGTGGTTGAGATTGCGGGCCGGGAGCGTATCGCTGACGCTCAGCGCTTTCCAGATGGCGACGTGAGCTGGCAGCGCGGCGCGCAGCGTATCAATATAGGCCTGATCCTCCGCACCGTGCAGCTGGACGGCAGCAAGCTGGAACCGCTCTGCCTTCTCTACCACCGCCCCGACGGTTGCGTTACGGAAGACGCCCACGTAGCGCAGGGGCGCTGCGGCAATGACCGTATCGGCCTGGGCATCACTCACGCAGCGCGGGGACTCAGGGACGAAGATCAGCCCGCCAAAGAGGGCCCCGGCTTCAAACGCGGCCTGCGCATCCTCGGGACGCGTCAGCCCACACACTTTATTCTCGCCCAGCAGCACGCGCTTGATGGCGGCGGCGAGATCGTCCTGCTCCATCAGCGCCGATCCGATTAAAAAGCCGTTGGCGAAACGGCTCAGATCGCGCACCTGGGCATAGGTATTAATCCCCGACTCGCTGATCACCGTGACGCCCGCGCCGAGACGGGGAGCCAGCTGGCGGGTGCGGTTGAGATCGATAGAGAGATCGCGCAGGTCGCGGTTGTTGATACCCACCACCTTAGCCCCGAGGGCGATAGCGCGCTCCAGCTCCTCTTCATTACTCACTTCGGTCAGCACGCCCATCTTCAAGCTGTGGGCCACGGCGGCGAGCTGGCGATATTGGTCGTCATCGAGCACCGAGAGCATCAGCAGGCAGGCGTCCGCCTGGTAGTAGCGCGCCAGGTAGATCTGGTAGGCCTCGATAATAAAATCCTTACACAGGATCGGCTGCGGCGCGGCGGCGCTCACCAGCGGTAGAAAATCGAAGCTGCCCTGAAAATATTTCTCATCCGTCAGCACGGAGATAGCCGACGCATGGTGTTTGTAGATGCCCGCGATCCGCACCGGATCGAAGTCATCGCGGATCACCCCTTTTGACGGCGAGGCCTTTTTACATTCGAGAATAAACGCCGTGCGCGCACCCTGCAAAGCATCGTAAAAGCTGCGCGTGGCGGGCACGATCTCGCTCTGAAAACTGGCCAGCGGCTGCTGCTGTTTTCGGGCGGCGACCCAAATCGCCTTATCCGCGACGATTTTCGCTAAAACGGTTTCCATTACTTATCCTCTTGCCGCAAGTGCGGTGACTTTGTCATAGGCAGCACCGCTGCGTAGTACGTCCAGAACCTTTTGCGCGTTGGCCTGCAAATTCTCTTCCCCATGCAGACGCATCAGCATCGCCACGTTTGCCGCGACGGCGGCCTCGTGGGCGGCTTCACCTTTACCTTGTAGTAAGCGCGTCAGAATGTCACGATTTTCTTCCGGGGTGCCGCCTGCCAGCGCCTCCTGGCGATAGGGCGTCAGGCCAAAGTCAGTGGCCTCCAGCTGGTAGCTGCTGATATTGCCGTTGTTCAGCTCGGCAACCAGCGTCGGGGCGTGCAGAGAGACTTCGTCCATGCCGCCGCTGTGCACCACCGCTGCCCGTTGATAGCCCAGCACGCGCAGCGTCTCAGCAATCGGCAGCACCAGCTCTGGGCTGTAGACCCCAATCAGCGCCAGCGGCGGGTGGGCCGGGTTAATCAGCGGCCCCAGCACGTTGAACAGAGTGCGGGTCTTGAGCTGCTGGCGTACGGGCATCGCGTGGCGGAACCCGGTGTGGTACTTCGGTGCAAAGAGGAAGCAGACCCCCAGCTCGTCCAGCGCGGTACGGGATTTATCCGCGTTCATATCGAGATTGATGCCAAACGCCGCCAGCAGATCGGACGAGCCGGAGCGGCTTGAAACGCTGCGGTTGCCGTGCTTCGCCACCTTCAGGCCGCAGGCTGCGGCGACGAAGGCGCTGGCGGTGGAGATATTGATGCTGTTGCTGCCGTCGCCGCCGGTGCCAACGATATCGGCAAAGGCATAGTCCGGGCGCGGGAAGGGCGCTGCGTTCTCCAGCAGCGCGGTGGCTGCCCCGGCAATCTCGTTCGGATGCTCGCCGCGGATCTTCATGCTTACCAGCGCCGCCGCCAGCTGCTCTGGCTTCAGCTCGCCGCGCACCACCGCCGAGAAGAGCTGGTGGCTCTCCTGCTGGCTCAGGGTCTGGGCCTGATAGAGTTTCTCCAGGATCGGTTGCAGGGTGTTGCTCTGCTCCAGCTTCTGCTGCGCCCAGGCCAGGGTCTGCTCCAGCAGGCGAGCGCCCTGGGTGGTCAGAATGGACTCCGGGTGGAACTGGAAGCCGCAGACGCGATCGGCATCGTGACGCACCGCCATCACCATACCGTTGAAATGCGCATTGATGGTCAGTCCGGCAGGCACGTTGCTGCCCACCAGCGAATGATAGCGCGCCACCGGCAGCGGGTTGCTCAGCCCAGCGAACATCGCCTGGCCGTCGTGTTCAATATTTGACGCTTTACCGTGCAGGATCTCTCCGGCCTGGCCGACGTAGCCGCCGTAGGCTTCAACAATTGCCTGATGGCCGAGGCAGATACCAATGATCGGCAGCTTGCCGCGCATGCGGGTTAACAGCTCGGGCATACAGCCCGCCTCAGAGGGCGCGCCGGGGCCCGGCGAGAGCATCAGTACCGGGTTCTCCATGGTTGCCAGGCGGTCAATCAGCGTCTGGGCTGGGACATGGTTACGGTAGATCACCACGTTGTGGCCGCTGGCGCGCAGCTGATCGGCAAGGTTATAGGTAAACGAGTCGATATTATCGAGCAGCAGAATGTCAGCCATCAGAACGTCTCCTGAGCGTGGTGTGCGGTGGCAATGGCGCGCAGGACCGCGCGGGCTTTGTTGCGGGTTTCATCGGCTTCAGACTGCGGAACAGAGTCCAGCACCACGCCCGCGCCCGCCTGGACGGTGGCGACACCGTTTTCAACGTAGGCGGAGCGGATCACGATGCAGGTATCGAGGTCGCCGTGGGCAGTGAAGTAGCCCACCGCGCCGCCGTAGCTGCCGCGACGGGTGCCTTCTGCCTGAGCGATAAGCTGCATGGCGCGGACCTTTGGCGCACCGCTCAGGGTGCCCATATTCATGCACGCCCGATAGGCATGGAGCACATCAAGATCGTTGCGCAGCTCGCCTACCACGCGGGAGACCAGATGCATCACAAACGAGTAGCGATCGACCTTGGTCAGGTCGGCAACGTAGCGGCTGCCGGGCGTGCAGATGCGGGCCAGATCGTTGCGGGCGAGGTCAACCAGCATCAGGTGCTCGGAGAGCTCTTTATGATCGGTACGCATCTCCAGCTCAATACGGCTGTCGAGATCGCGATCCAGCGAGCCGTCGGCCCGGCGACCGCGCGGACGCGTTCCAGCAATTGGGTAGATCTCAATCTGGCGCGACTGTGCATCATACTTCAGCGAGCTCTCAGGCGACGCGCCGAACAGGGTAAAGTCGTTATCCTGCATAAAGAACATGTAGGGGCTGGGGTTGCTCTTCTTCAGCACGTCGTAGGCCGCCAGCGGCGACGGGCAGGGCAGCGAGAAGCGGCGGGACGGCACGACCTGGAAGATCTCTCCGGCGCGGATGGCTTTTTGCATCTCGCGTACCACTGCGCCGAACTCCTCGTCGCTCTGGTTGCATTCACAGCGCATAGACGCCACCGTCTCTACCGGCAGCGGGGCGGGAGGCAGGCTGAGCTGCTGACGCAGCTCGGCGATGCGCTGGGTCAGGCGTTGCTGTTCAGCGTCGGAAGGGGTGAAAAGGCTTGCCTGAATGCGGGTCTGCTGCTGCTGGTGATCGATAACCAGCAGCGTTTCGGCCAGGTAGAAGCAGAAGTCCGGGCAGCCATTCTCCTGCGCCAGTGCAGGCAGATCCTCAAAACCGGCTACCAGGTCATAGGCGAAGAGGCCGCCAAAGAACATCGCCTCGCGCTCTTCAGCCGGGACGGTGACCAGCTCCTGAAGCAGGCGAAAGGCATCAAAAACTGACAGCGAGCAGAGCCGGGCGTCTTCGTCCAGCAGGTTGCTCACCGCTGGAAAGTGCAGAACGCGGCCATCCGGGCGGGCGATGTTCTCTACGCCAGCGGGCAGGGCGGCATCCAGCAGCGGCAGGAGCGACGCGCCGTTGGCCGTCAATGCCTGAATAGTGACAGTGTCACCTAAAGCGGTAATGCGCAGCGCGCTGTCGACCAGCAGCAGGCTCTTGAGATCGTCCTTGCTGTCGATATCGGCAGATTCCAGCAGCAGCGTTGCCGGACGATCCGCGCATAGCTGATGAAACAGGGCGGTCGGGTTCTCCCGGTACGCGGCGTGGTCTGTGAGAAGCTGTAGTGCAGGTTTTGGCATTGGCATAGTCATTCTCATCCGATCGTTATTCTGTTCAAAAAAAAGCCCGCTCAGTTGGCGGGCCGGGGTATCTGTCTGCTTGAGGCAAACGCTCGCTCACCGCCCGTTTTCAGGAGGAGTGCCACCAGCGGATAAGCGTAAAGTGTTTGAACATTTTCAGATACCTCGTTGTGTGAACTTGCGTACTAGTTAACTGGTTCAAGAGAATAAAGTCAACCCCTCATTTCAGAATTCGCTGCGTAAACGTTATGATAGAGTCCTAAATGAGATATACCCTACTGGAGCCGCTTTGAGCGACACGAATTACGCCATTATTTACGACCTTCACTCTCACACTCAGGCCTCAGACGGTTTGCTCACCCCGGAAGAACTCGTTCATCGCGCAGTCGAGATGCGCGTGGGCACGCTGGCTATCACCGATCATGATACGACCTCGGCTATACCCGCCGCCCAGGCGGAGATCCTGCGCGCAGGCCTGAACCTGACGCTGATTAACGGCGTGGAGATCTCTACCCTTTGGGAGAACCACGAAATCCATATTGTCGGCCTCAATATCGACATTGCGCATCCGGCGATGGTGACGCTGCTTGAAGAGCAGAAGGCCCGTCGTCAGGCACGCGCCATGCAGATTGGCGAGCGCCTTGAGAAAGCGCATATTCCCGGCGCGTGGGAAGGGGCGCTGCGTCTGGCTAATGGCGGGGCGGTGACCCGTGGCCACTTTGCCCGTTTCCTCATCGAGAGCGGCAAGGCCAGCGACGTAGCAGGCGTGTTTAAAAAGTACCTTGCGCGTGGTAAAACCGGATACGTTCCGCCCCAGTGGTGTACAATAAAACAAGCTATTGATGTGATTCATCATTCTGGCGGCAAGGCGGTAGTGGCCCATCCCGGACGCTACGATCTGAGCGCTAAATGGCTGAAAAGACTGCTGGCACACTTTGCCGAACAGGGCGGTGATGCGATGGAAGTCGCCCAATGCCAGCAGGCCCCTAACGAGCGCACCCAGCTTGCTGCGTATGCACAACAGTTTGGTCTGATGGCGTCGCAGGGCTCGGATTTTCACCAGCCCTGCCCGTGGATCGAGCTGGGTCGCAAACTGTGGCTGCCCGCAGGCGTAGAAGCGGTATGGCAGCTGTGGGAACAGCCTCAACATAATGAGAGGGAAGTATGAGTCAGTTTTTTTATATTCATCCGGATAATCCCCAGCCGCGCCTGATTAACCAGGCCGTGGAGATTGTGCGTAAGGGCGGGGTGATCGTCTATCCCACCGACTCCGGCTACGCGCTGGGCTGTAAAATCGAAGATAAAGGGGCGATGGAGCGTATCTCCCGCATTCGCCAGCTGCCGGATGGGCACAACTTTACCCTGATGTGCCGGGATCTCTCCGAGCTGTCGACTTACGCCTTTGTGGACAACGTGGCATTCCGCCTGATCAAGAACAATACGCCGGGCAACTACACTTTCATCCTTAAAGGAACGAAAGAGGTTCCGCGCCGCCTGCTGCAGGAAAAACGCAAAACCATTGGCCTGCGCGTGCCGTCTAACCCTATCGCGCTGGCGCTGCTCGAAACCCTCGGCGAGCCGATGCTCTCTACCTCGCTGATGCTCCCCGGCAGCGAATTCACCGAGTCCGATCCCGAAGAGATCAAAGATCGCCTGGAAAAACACGTGGAGCTTATCATTCATGGCGGCTATCTCGGCCAGCAGCCCACCACGGTGGTCGATCTGACCGATGACGCGCCGGAAGTGATCCGCGAAGGCGTAGGCGATGTGAAGCCGTTCCTGTAGGAGTTAGCACGATGCTTAAAGGGACCGGCAGGCTTGCCCTGCCCGCAGGAGTGTTGTTTGCACTGGTTATGCTGATCGGCTGTACCGTGAGTTCGCCGAAGCTGCCTGAAACAGAGAAGATCGTTTACTTCAAAGCTGGAGATAATGTGCTGTTGGCCCGAGGCGAGAAGTATACCTACTCCTTTAGCGGGGCGAGCACCCGTAGCCTGTATGATCGCTGGCTGGTACTTAAGCGCGACTATGGGGATGCGGTGCGCGGTATGACGGTCAACTTCGAGGCCAATGACGACAAGGTCAATGCCCAGTACAACACCTTTATCCGCATAGATCGGCTTAAACCAGGACAAAAAGAGATACTGCAACGCGACTACAACGCCCAGCCGACTGCCAATCCGCAGGAGTGGGTCGTGACGTTCCAGGCCAGCGGCTACTCTGGCCTGTCACGCAACTACATTATGGATGACGGCTACGTTAAGCTCGATCCGCCGATAACCGTCAGCATTAACGACAAAACGCGGGGTATCAACCCGCTCTGGATCCCGCTGATTATCCCGGCATTTCCCTTTATCATGGCCTACGGCTGCGCCAAAGGTCCCTGCGTATAAGCAATGCGCCCTAGTGCTTAAAAATTAACCTGGGGCGCTACAGTGTCTTATTTGGTTTTTGTGCGGTCTGTGTGCCTAAAAAATAGGGAAGGGGACGGTAGAGTCTGCCGCAAATTTTGGCGCTATGACGAACGAGTTTCGGCTGGATTGCTGCAAATTTTATCAGTATCACAGATCATCTATAACTCAATAACTGAATACAATACCATCGCACGGGGCAACGACAAGCTATGGTAAAAGATATTGAAAAACAAATAATTGAGATGTTCACTATCCGTAGTGGTTCATACCTATTCAGAAAAAAGAAATACGATACCTACTCAGCAGAATCAAGCATTCACTTCGATGTGCAGTTAGATCAGGATGATTTTGAGGAGTTGATTGAAGACTATTCGAAGGAGTTCAACGTCGATATGTCTAATTTTCATCTTGAGACTTACTATCCCAACGTTAAATTCTCATGGAACCCATTCAAAAAGCCTGAACCGGTGGATGTTCCCGATTTCACTATTGATATGTTTATCCAATCGGCAAAAGCGGGAAGATGGTTGTACGACTGATTGAGAGTACGGTCACTTGCTCGTGATTAAGCGCTGCTACAGCTATCCGGTGCTTAAAAATTAACCTGGGGCGCTACAGTATTCCATTTGATTTTCGTGTAGTATGTGCGCCCAAGAAATAGAGTGTGCTTTGCACCTATCCAGACGCCTGTGAAGGCGACACCTGAAGGAACCGCCATGAGCGAGAAATTACAAAAAGTGCTGGCCCGCGCTGGCCACGGCTCCCGCCGTGAAATCGAAGCGATCATTGCAGCCGGGCGCGTCAGCGTCGACGGAAAAATCGCAACCCTCGGCGACCGCGTTGAGGTTATCCCAGGCCTGAAGATCCGTATTGACGGCCATCTTATCTCTGTTAGAGAGTCCGTTGAGCAGATCTGTCGCGTGCTGGCCTACTATAAACCAGAAGGTGAACTCTGCACCCGTAACGATCCGGAAGGGCGTCCGACCGTGTTCGATCGTCTGCCGAAGCTGCGCGGCGCACGCTGGATTGCCGTTGGCCGTCTGGACGTGAACACCTGCGGCCTGCTGCTGTTCACCACCGACGGTGAGCTGGCTAACCGCCTGATGCACCCGAGCCGTGAAGTCGAGCGCGAATACGCCGTGCGCGTATTTGGTCAGGTCGAAGAGAACAAGCTCCGCGATCTCTCCCGTGGCGTGCAGCTGGAAGACGGTCCGGCAGCGTTTAAAACTATCAAGTTCAGCGGCGGTGAGGGTATCAACCAGTGGTATAACGTCACCCTGACTGAAGGGCGTAACCGCGAGGTTCGTCGCCTGTGGGAAGCCGTTGGCGTGCAGGTGAGCCGTCTTATCCGCGTCCGCTACGGTGATATTCTGCTGCCGAAAGGGCTGCCGCGTGGGGGCTATACCGAACTGGACCTGGCCCAGACGAACTATCTGCGCGAGCTGGTGGAGTTAACGCCAGAAACCGAATCTAAGGTAGCGGTAGAGAAAGACCGTCGTCGTATGAAGGCTAACCAGATCCGCCGGGCGGTCAAGCGTCATACTCAGACCGGCAGCGCGCGTCCGGCCAGCGGACGTCCTGCAAGCGGAAACCGCCGCTCCAGCACGCGTAACAGCAAAGCATAAAAAAAGGGGCCTCGGCCCCTTTTTCGATCTGTTATGCCGGGCGGCGGCTCTGCCTTGCCCGGCCTACGAACTTTTTTATTTAATAGTCAATCCCGATCTGCGCCTTCACGCCCGCGTCGAAAGCGTGCTTAACCGGACGTAGCTCGCTCACCGTATCGGCCAGCTCCAGAATATCCCTATGGCAGCCGCGACCGGTAATAATTACCGTCTGCTGGGCCGGACGCGCTTGCAGGGCGCTCAGCACTACCTCCAGTGGCAGATAGTCATAGGCCACCATGTAGGTCAGCTCGTCCAGGATCACCATATCCAGCGTCTCGTCTGCCAGCATCCGCTGGGCATGCTCCCATACCGCCAGACAGGCGGCGGTATCGGCCTCGCGGTTCTGCGTGTCCCAGGTGAAGCCCGTCGCCATCACCTGAAACTCCACGCCGTGCGGCTCCAGCAGGTTGCGCTCGCCGTTAGGCCAGGTACCCTTAATAAACTGGATCACGCCCACTTTTTTACCGTGGCCCACCGCGCGGGTGGCGGTGCCAAAGGCGGCGGTGGTTTTGCCTTTGCCGTTGCCGGTAAAGACGATAATAATCCCGCGCTCGTCCTGGGCGGCGGCCACGCGTGCATCCACGTGATCCTTCACTTTCTGCTGTCGTTGCTGGTAACGCTCTTCACTCATTGTGCTATCCCCGGTTTGCGTCCAGGCTGAGCATCAAAGCTCATGCCGGTTTTGCGACGGCTGTCATCACCCATCAGCCATAGGTAGAGCGGCATGATATCAGCCGGGGTCTTTAAGTTTTGTGGATCTTCCGACGGAAACGCGCTGGCACGCATTTTCGTTCGCGTGCCGCCGGGATTGATGCAGTTAACCCGCAGGTGCTTGCTCTGATACTCCTCGGCCAGCACCTGCATCATGCCTTCGGTGGCAAATTTAGACACCGCGTAGGCTCCCCAGCTGGCGCGGCCCTGACGGCCTACGCTTGAGGAGGTGAACACCAGCGAGCCGGCCTCTGACTTGAGTAATAAAGGAAGAAGCGCCTGGGTCAAATAGAAGGTCGCGTTGACGTTAATCTGCATCACCTGCTCCCAGACCTCAGGCTTCTGCTGATCCATCGGGCAGATATCCCCCAGCATGCCCGCGTTATGCAGGACGCCATCAAGGCGGGGAACGGCGGCATCAATCTGTGCCGCCAGCTGCTGGCACTGCGCCGGCGTGCAGGTGGCGAGATCCAGCGTATACCAGCGGGCGGTTTTGCCGCCGAGCTGCTCGATGCGCTGGGCCACGCCGCGCAGCTTCTCTTCATTTCTGCCGAGCAGGATCACTTTTGCGCCATAGCGGGCATAGGTCAGGGCGGCCTCCTGGCCAATCCCGTCGCTGGCACCGGTCACCAGAATAATGCGGTTCTCTAATAAATCTCGTTTTGGCTGGTAGTGCACGGTTTCTCCTTTGCGCTCTCGTTCATCCAGGCGTCATTTCACAGGATCGGGTCTTGTGGGCTTTATGCCTTAATCTGCCGCGTAATTCAATCTTCAAGCTCCTGCATTGATGCTTTGAACCTTTTCAACTTCTTACAGAGCAAAAAAATCAGCAGGATGGCGTCTAACTTAGCACGACGGCAGAAGACGATGTGGGCGGGGTCATGTACACTGGCCTTTACGTTAAGTGATGTAACCAAGGTGGGACGCGTGGAATTACTATCTGAATACGGGTTGTTTTTAGCAAAGATTGTGACGGTGGTGATTGCCATCGCCGTCGTGGCGATGCTTATCGTGAACCTGACGCAGCGCAAACGCCAGCGCGGGGAGCTTCGCGTCACAAACCTGAGCGAGCAGTATAAAGAGATGCAGGAGGATCTTTCGGTCTCCCTGCTCGATACACACCGGCAGAAGCTGTGGCACAAGGCGCAGAAGAAGCGCCTGAAGCAGGAGGCCAAAGAGGCAAAGGCCAGCGCCAAGCTGGGCGTACCCGCTACCGCCACGAAAGCGCGTGCCTATGTGCTGGATTTCAAAGGCAGTATGGATGCGCATGAGGTCAGCAGCCTGCGGGAAGAGATCACCGCCGTGCTCACCGTCGCTAAGCCTGAGGATCGCGTGGTGCTGCGCCTTGAGAGCCCTGGCGGCGTGGTTCACGGCTACGGCCTGGCATCGTCCCAGCTGCAGCGCCTGCGTGATAAAAATATTCCGCTCACCGTTGCCGTAGACAAAGTGGCAGCCAGCGGTGGCTATATGATGGCCTGCGTGGCGGACAAGATTGTCGCCGCACCTTTTGCCATTGTCGGGTCGATTGGCGTCGTGGCGCAGATCCCTAACCTGAACCGCTTCCTGAAAAGCAAAGATATCGACATTGAATTGCATACAGCCGGCCAATATAAACGGACGCTGACCCTGCTTGGGGAGAATACCGAAGAGGGGCGGCAGAAGTTCCGCGAAAGCCTGAATGAGACCCACGATCTCTTCAAATCCTTTGTTAAGCAGATGCGTCCTTCATTAGATATTGAGTCCGTGGCTACCGGTGAACACTGGTACGGCGTACAGGCGCAGGAGAAGGGGCTGGTGGATGAGGTGGGCACCAGCGACGAGCTGCTGCTTGGCCTGATCAAGGAGTTCGAGGTGATCGGCATTCGTTACACTCGCCGCAAGAAATTAATGGATCGCTTTACCAGCAGCGCGGCCGAGAGCGCCGACCGGCTGCTGCTGCGCTGGTGGCAGCGCGGTGAAAAGCCGCTGCTGTAAACGGTGATAATAGAGGAGCGAGGCGCAATGCCTCGCTCTGTTTACTCCGCCAGCGTATATTTCTCTGACAGTACGTGGGCAAGATGTTTGAACATGTTAAACACCGCCGTACTCTTCGCCGTAGGCAGACCCTGCTCATCAAGAAAATAGTCGCCGCTGAAAATCAGAATGCCGTTACGTTCGGTGACGTTGGTGGCTTCGATACCCTGCACATAATCCTCATGCTCGCGGATGATCTCATTCGCTTTCGCCAGCAGTGACTGACGATCGATCGGTAGAACTGACTCTTGCATAGTTACCTCCATAAACGTTGTCGATATTCTACGTCCAGGGGGACAAATGGGGCAAATTTTCCCTGTTATCAAGAGGGCTTTTACCCCATTCCGCCGTTGGCGCGATCCGTTTTTGCATGCTAATAAAGTTGCGTAACAAATTTTATCAGGTAGAGTGTGCGCTTTCGTCAATCTGGCAACAGATTTGCTTGACATTCGACCTTAAGTTCGTCGTTCTCATCCCACCAGACGCGGAAAAACCTGTTAACTCAGTCACCTGGAAGTCTTAATTTCAGCGTCTGGTTATGAAAAGGGGTTGATATCCCGTGACGTCGCCGCTATATCTGAGGCACGTCGCCAGGGGATGGTGAGTCAACGTGCGGCGTATTCCTGGAAGAATCAAATTAGGTAAAGGTGAATATGGGTAAAGCTCTCGTTATCGTTGAGTCCCCGGCAAAAGCCAAAACGATCAATAAGTATCTGGGTAGTGACTACGTGGTGAAATCCAGCGTCGGTCATATCCGCGATTTGCCGACCAGTGGCTCAGCCGCCAAAAAGAGCGCTGACTCTGCCTCCACCAAAACGGCTAAAAAGCCCAAAAAGGATGAACGTGGCGCGCTGGTCAATCGTATGGGCGTCGACCCATGGCACGACTGGGATGCACGCTATGAAGTGCTCCCCGGCAAAGAGAAAGTGGTCTCTGAGCTGAAGTCGCTGGCCGAAAAAGCCGATCATATCTATCTCGCAACCGACCTTGACCGCGAAGGGGAAGCCATTGCCTGGCACCTGCGGGAAGTGATCGGGGGCGATGAGACGCGCTACAGCCGCGTCGTATTTAACGAAATTACCAAAAATGCGATCCGCCAGGCGTTCGAAAAGCCGGGCGAGCTGAACATTGACCGGGTTAATGCCCAGCAGGCGCGTCGCTTTATGGACCGCGTTGTGGGTTATATGGTCTCGCCGCTGCTGTGGAAAAAGATCGCCCGTGGTCTCTCTGCGGGTCGCGTGCAGTCCGTTGCCGTCCGGCTGGTGGTCGAGCGCGAGCGTGAAATCAAAGCCTTCGTGCCGGAAGAGTTCTGGGAAGTGGACGCCAACGTGGCGACGCCAGCCGGTGACTCGCTGGCGCTGCAGGTCACGCACCAGCAGGACAAGCCGTTCCGTCCGGTTAACCGCGAGCAGACCATGTCGGCAGTTAGCCTGCTGGAGAAAGCGCGCTATACCGTAGCCGATCGGGAAGATAAGCCGACCAGCAGCAAGCCGGGCGCGCCGTTCATCACCTCGACGCTGCAGCAGGCGGCCAGCACCCGTCTTGGCTTTGGCGTGAAGAAAACCATGATGATGGCCCAGCGTCTGTATGAAGCGGGACACATTACCTATATGCGTACTGACTCAACTAACCTGAGCCAGGACGCGGTGAGCATGGCCCGCAGCTATATCACCGACAACTTCGGCAAGAAATACCTGCCGGAGAGCCCGATTCAGTACTCCAACAAAGAGAACTCGCAGGAAGCGCACGAAGCGATTCGTCCTTCTGACGTGGCGGTGGTGGCTGAGTCGCTGAAGGATATGGAAAACGACGCGCAGAAGCTCTACCAGCTGATCTGGCGTCAGTTTGTTGCCTGCCAGATGACGCCAGCCCAGTACGACTCTACGACGCTGACCGTGGAAGCGAGCGAGTTCCGCCTCAAGGCGCGCGGTCGTACGCTGCGTTTTGACGGCTGGACCAAAGTGATGCCTGCGCTGCGTAAAAACGATGAAGATCGCACCCTGCCGCCAGTCAACAAAGGCGACGTGGTGTCGCTGATCGAGCTGACCCCGGCTCAGCACTTTACCAAACCGCCGGCGCGCTTCAGCGAGGCCTCACTGGTCAAAGAGCTGGAAAAACGCGGCATTGGTCGCCCGTCTACCTATGCGTCGATCATTTCGACCATCCAGGATCGCGGCTACGTGCGGGTGGAGAACCGTCGCTTCTATGCTGAGAAGATGGGGGAGATTGTCACCGATCGTCTGGAAGAGAACTTCCGCGAGCTGATGAACTACGACTTCACCGCCCAGATGGAAAACAGCCTTGACCAGGTGGCGAACCACGAAACCGAATGGAAAGGCGTGCTGGATAACTTCTTCAGCGACTTTACCAAGCAGCTAGAGAAGGCCGAGCAGGATCCGGAGGAGGGCGGTATGCGCCCGAACCAGATGGTGCTGACCAGCATTGACTGCCCGACCTGCGGACGGAAAATGGGGATCCGCACGGCGAGTACCGGTGTTTTCCTCGGTTGTTCTGGCTACGCCCTGCCGCCGAAAGAGCGCTGCAAAACCACCATCAACCTGGTACCGGAGAACGAAGTTCTCAACGTGCTGGAGGGTGATGATGCTGAAACCAACGCTCTGCGTGCGAAACGCCGCTGCGTGAAGTGCGGCACGGCGATGGACAGCTACCTCATCGATCCGAAACGCAAGCTGCACGTGTGCGGTAACAACCCCACCTGCGACGGGTACGAGATCGAAGAGGGTGAGTTCCGCATTAAAGGTTACGACGGTCCGATCGTCGAGTGTGAGAAGTGTGGTTCTGAAATGCACCTGAAAATGGGGCGCTTCGGCAAGTACATGGCCTGCACCAACGACGACTGTAAAAACACGCGTAAGATCCTGCGTAGTGGTGAAGTTGCACCGCCGAAGGAAGATCCGGTTCCGCTGCCGGAGCTGCCGTGCGAGAAGTCAGATGCCTACTTCGTGCTGCGCGATGGGGCAGCGGGCGTCTTCCTGGCGGCCAACACCTTCCCGAAATCGCGCGAAACCCGTGCGCCGCTGGTGGAAGAGCTGTACCGCTTCCGCGATCGCCTGCCGGAGAAGCTGCGCTATCTGGCCGATGCGCCGCAGCAGGATCCTGCCGGTAACAAGACCATGGTCCGCTTTAGCCGCAAGACCAAGCAGCAGTACGTTGCCTCCGAGAAAGAGGGGAAAGCCACCGGCTGGTCCGCCTTCTTTATTGATGGCAAATGGGTAGAAGCGAAGAAATAAGCCCGCTGTTGTCTCCTTAAAGGGCCGGTTATCCGGCCCTTTCTTATAACGACATTATTATTTTTTTTTCATATCTATACACTGTAGATATAAATGATATAGTGGTTATAGCTAATTCCTCTCTTATTATTAAATCGTCTTAGACGATGCCGTGTGCGCAAAATCGGATGGTCCGTCATGAAACTACAGCAGCTTCGCTATATTGTTGAGGTGGTCAACCATAACCTTAACGTCTCATCTACTGCCGAAGGGCTATACACCTCTCAGCCCGGGATCAGTAAGCAGGTTCGTATGCTGGAGGACGAACTGGGGATCCAGATTTTTGCCCGCAGCGGTAAGCATCTTACTCAGGTCACCCCTGCCGGGCAGGAGATCATCCGCATCGCCCGCGAGGTGCTCTCCAAGGTAGAGGCGATAAAATCGGTTGCTGGCGAGCACACCTGGCCGGATAAGGGATCGCTGTACGTGGCGACCACCCATACCCAAGCCCGCTATGCGCTGCCTAACGTGATCAAAGGCTTTATTGAGCGCTACCCGCGCGTATCCTTGCATATGCATCAGGGTTCGCCAACGCAGATTGCCGAGGCGGTATCTAAGGGCAACGCGGACTTTGCCATTGCTACCGAAGCGCTGCATCTCTATGACGACCTGGTGATGCTCCCATGCTACCACTGGAATCGCTCTATCGTAGTGACGCCGGATCACCCGCTGGCGGGCAAGCAGTCGGTGAGCATTGAAGAGCTGGCCCAATATCCGCTGGTCACCTACACCTTTGGCTTTACCGGCCGCTCCGAGCTGGACACTGCGTTTAACCGTGCTGGCCTGACGCCGCGTATTGTCTTTACCGCTACCGATGCCGACGTGATCAAAACCTACGTCCGTCTTGGACTGGGGGTGGGAGTGATTGCCAGCATGGCGGTGGATCCTATCTCCGATCCCGACCTGGTCAAGCTGGATGCGCAGGGCGTATTTAGCCACAGCACGACCAAAATCGGTTTCCGTCGCAGCACCTTCTTACGCAGCTACATGTATGACTTTATCCAGCGCTTCGCTCCGCATCTTACCCGTGACGTTGTCGATACCGCCGTGGCATTGCGTTCGAACGAGGATATTGAAGCCATGTTCCACGATATAAAGCTGCCGGAAAAGTAACAGAAGGGCGACAAAAGTAGTCGCTAAGGTGGCGCAGCGCAAATTACCTTCTACAATTCTCTCTTCGCGATCATAACATCGAATATTTCACTCGAAATGATTCGTAAATTCGCTGGATTTTAGGCTAAAGTTTCTTTAGGATTTGTCCTATGTGATGATTACTTAAACCTATTGTTCGGTGTCAATATGATAAGCGATGTCGATTGTGTGAGGTTAGCAATGCCAGCAGGAAGTGAAGAACCGCAAAGGGATCTCGCGCTTAAGCGTAAAGCGTGGCTAGCGGTATTTCTCGGTTCGGCTTTCTTCTGGGCAGTTGTGGCGCTGGTTATCTGGAAATTCTGGGGTTAAGCCTATGGCAATTACCGAGCGGTTAAATCCGGTTCAGGACCGCTGCCGGTCCCCTAAACATCCTCACGTAAGCGAGAGCCAGACGACGGTGCAGATCCCGGCGGGCTGGCAGCTTACGGCGGCGCAGAAGGCGTTTATTGAATCGTTTGCTGACGATAAAGCCAAAAAATAGCGGTCATCCTGCCTCCTTGAAACCTCGCTCCGGCGAGGTTTTTTACGATCTGACACCCTGAAAAGCATACGATTTAGCGATTTGGGTTGTTATCAAAACGTTACGGCATGTTTGTGTTATCTTTAATACAGACCCTGATACCAGTCAGGGTATCAATACTCTGTATTAGGAGGAGCTTATGTCGTCTACCCTACGCGAAGCCAGTAAGGATACACTGCAGGCAGAGAACAAAACCTGGCACTATTACAGCCTGCCGCTGGCCGCAAAGGCACTTGGGGATATTTCCCGCTTACCCAAGTCACTTAAAGTACTGCTGGAAAACCTCCTGCGCTGGCAGGATGAGAATTCCGTCACCGAAGAGGATATTCGTGCGTTAGCCGGATGGCTGCACTCTGCCCATGCCGACCGGGAGATCGCCTATCGCCCGGCAAGGGTGCTGATGCAGGACTTCACCGGTGTGCCAGCCGTAGTTGACCTGGCCGCCATGCGCGAAGCGGTTAAACGCCTCGGCGGCGATACCGCAAAAGTCAATCCGCTCTCACCCGTCGATCTGGTTATCGACCACTCCGTTACCGTGGATCAGTTCGGTGACGATGACGCCTTTGAAGAGAACGTCCGTCTGGAGATGGAGCGCAACCATGAGCGCTATCAATTTCTGCGCTGGGGCCAGCAGGCATTCAGCCGCTTCAGCGTCGTGCCGCCGGGGACTGGCATCTGCCATCAGGTAAACCTCGAATACCTCGGGAAAGCGGTCTGGAGCGAACTGCAGGACAAAGAGTGGGTTGCTTATCCGGATACGCTGGTGGGCACCGACTCGCACACCACCATGATCAATGGCCTTGGCGTGCTGGGCTGGGGCGTCGGCGGCATCGAGGCCGAGGCCGCAATGCTCGGCCAGCCGGTCTCTATGCTGATCCCCGACGTGGTCGGCTTCAAGCTGACCGGCAAGCTTAACGAAGGCATTACCGCTACCGACCTGGTGCTGACCGTGACCCAGATGCTGCGCAAGCACGGCGTGGTGGGTAAATTCGTTGAATTTTACGGCGACGGTCTCGATCATCTCCCGCTGGCGGATCGTGCAACCATCGCTAACATGGCCCCGGAATATGGCGCGACCTGCGGCTTTTTCCCTATCGATGACGTTACGCTCAACTATATGCGCCTCAGCGGCCGTAGCGAAGAGCAGGTGGCGCTGGTGGAGTCCTACACCAAAGCGCAGGGGATGTGGCGTAATTCCGGCGATGAACCGGTCTTTACCAGCACCCTCGAACTCAACATGGCGGAGGTAGAGGCCAGCGTGGCCGGGCCGAAACGTCCCCAGGATCGTGTGCCTCTCAGCGACGTGCCAAAGGCGTTTACCGCCAGCTCAGAGCTTGAGCTGAACCACGCCCAGAAAGATCGCCAGGCAGTCGAGTATTCGATGAACGGGCGTCAATATGAGCTGCCGGAGGGGGCAGTGGTTATCGCGGCGATCACCTCCTGCACTAACACCTCTAACCCGAGCGTGCTGATGGCGGCGGGTCTGCTGGCGAAAAAGGCCGTGGAGCTGGGGCTGAAACGTCAGCCATGGGTGAAGGCGTCGCTGGCACCCGGCTCGAAAGTGGTCTCTGACTATCTGGCTCAGGCCAGGCTTACCCCCTGGCTCGATGAGCTGGGCTTCAACCTGGTAGGCTACGGCTGCACCACCTGTATCGGTAACTCCGGTCCGCTGCCCGATCCTATCGAGCAGGCGATTAAAAAAGGCGACTTAACCGTCGGGGCGGTGCTCTCGGGTAACCGCAACTTTGAAGGTCGAATTCATCCCCTGGTGAAGACCAACTGGCTGGCGTCGCCGCCGCTGGTGGTGGCCTATGCGCTCGCCGGGAACATGAATATCAACCTGGCCACCGATCCGCTCGGCCATGACAGAAAAGGCGATCCGGTCTATCTGAAGGATATCTGGCCGTCGGGCAATGAGATTGCCCGCGCCGTTGAGCATGTTTCAACCGACATGTTCCGCAAAGAGTACGCTGAAGTGTTTGAAGGCTCGGATGAGTGGAAGTCGATTGAGGTCGACCACTCTGATACCTATAACTGGCAGAATGACTCCACCTACATCCGCCTGTCACCGTTCTTTGATGAGATGCTGGCGACGCCGAAGCAGGTTGAAGATATTCACGGGGCACGGATCCTGGCGATGCTGGGCGACTCGGTGACGACCGACCACATCTCGCCAGCGGGCAGTATCAAACCGGACAGCCCGGCTGGGCGCTACCTGCAAAGCCACGGGGTCGAACGCGGGGATTTCAACTCCTATGGCTCACGTCGGGGTAACCATGAAGTGATGATGCGCGGCACCTTCGCCAACATCCGTATTCGTAACGAAATGGTTCCTGGCATTGAGGGCGGGATGACCCGGCATCTGCCGGGCAGCGAAGTCATCTCTATCTATGACGCGGCCATGCGTTACCAGAAAGAGGGGACGCCGCTGGCGGTCGTTGCCGGTAAAGAGTACGGGTCAGGCTCCAGCCGTGACTGGGCGGCCAAGGGCCCCCGTTTGCTGGGTATCCGCGTCGTCATTGCCGAGTCGTTCGAGCGTATTCACCGTTCGAATTTGATTGGTATGGGGATCCTGCCGCTGGAGTTTCCGCAGGGGGTGACGCGTAAAACGCTGGGGCTGACGGGCGAGGAGAAGATTGACGTTGATAATCTGACCCAGCTCAAGCCAGGCGCGACTATTCCAGTGCGGTTAACGCGGGTGGATGGAAGTCAGGAGACCATTGACTGCCGCTGCCGTATCGACACCGGTACCGAGCTAACCTACTACCAGAATGACGGGATCCTGCACTACGTGATCCGCAATATGCTGTAACTCAACCATGCCCGGCTTACAGAGTCTTGTAGGCCGGGTAAGGCGTATGCCGCCACCCGGCGCTTTCTCTTACCCATCAACCCAGCAGATGACCCATTTTGGCCGCCTTGGTATCAAGGTAGTGCTCATTGTTAGGGTTACGCCCCACGATCAGCGCCACGCGCTCAACGATGTTAATCCCGGCCTCGGTAAGGATCTCGACCTTGCGCGGGTTATTGGTTAACAGTCGCACCTCATCCACGCCCAGCAGCTTGAACATGTCCGCGCACAGCGTAAAGTCACGCTCGTCGGCGGCAAAGCCCAGCTGGTGGTTGGCTTCAACGGTATCATAGCCCTGGTCCTGAAGAGCATAGGCGCGAATTTTATTCAGCAGGCCAATGTTGCGCCCCTCCTGACGATGGTACAGAAGGATCCCCCGTCCCTCTTCAGCGATATGGGAGAGGGCGGCCTCAAGCTGAAAACCGCAGTCGCAGCGCAGGCTGAACAGGGCGTCGCCGGTCAAACACTCCGAATGGACGCGAGCGAGCACCGGCGTCTGGCCGGAAATATCGCCATAGACCAGAGCAACGTGATCCTGTCCGGTTGCCAGTTCTTCAAATCCCACCATCAGGAAGTCGCCCCAGGGGGTTGGCAGTTTGGCTTCTGCCACACGTTTAAGCTGCATGTGATTCTCCAGATTAAGCTGGCACTTTCTGTGCCCGTAGCCTTCAGGCTTTCTGTCTGTCCCTATTTTGCCACAAGGCGCGCGACTTCACTAATCGCCACCGTGGCTTACAAAGATTAAACGCACAAATCCGTCAAATCCGCCGAACTTGTTATTTTTCAGTTATTATTGTGTCACTTAATTGAAAGGGAAAGAAAATGCTCTCAATCGCAAGACGGATCGCCGCCGGAACGGGACTTCTGCTGATCATGCCACTGCTGGTATTGCTCTTCGGCTGGCATTGGCAGCCCGGAGGCCATAGCGGCTGGCTTCAAATGCTCTACTGGATCACCGAAACGGTCACCCAGCCCTGGGGCATCATTACCCACGTCGTGTTATGCGGCTGGTTCCTATGGTGTTTACGCTTTCGCCTGAAGGCGGCGCTGACGCTGTTTGCCATTCTTGGCGTGGCGATCGTGATTGGCCAGGGGGTTAAATCCTGGGTTAAAACGGTTGCTCAGGAGCCACGTCCATTTGTGGTCTGGCTCGAAAAAACGCACCAAATTCCGGTAGATGAGTTCTACACTTTAAAACGTAAGGAGCGCGGTGCCCTGGTGCAGGCGCAGCTTACCGAGCAGGACAACGTGCCGGAGTTTTTACGCAAGCACTGGCAGAAAGAGACCGGCTTTGCCTTCCCCTCCGGCCACACGATGTTTGCCGCCAGCTGGGCGCTGCTGGCCGTGGGTCTGCTATGGCCTCGTCGCCGTACGCTCACTATCGTTGTGCTGATGGTATGGGCCGTACTGGTCATGGGCAGCCGACTGCTGCTGGGCATGCACTGGCCGCAGGATCTGGCGGTAGCGACGCTCATCTCCGGTATTCTGGTCACCCTGGCGACCTGGCTTGCGCAGCGTCTCTGTGGGCCACTGACGCCGCCGGTGAAAGAAGATATCGAGATAGCCCAGCGTGAAGAGAAAAATGAGTAAGGCCACATAGCGTTGAATTTCTGCTTTTTGGCCTTACATCATCTGGATGTCACGGTTTTCCATTTCGTCCGCTGCGCGAAAATGGTAGTTTATAAGGCTGGATGCAGCAGGTTGAACAGAATTTATTCGCCCTAAGCCACATAACGGGAAGTAATGTGAAATATCTACTCATTTTCTTACTGGTGTTAGCAATCTTTGTCGTTTCCGTCACTCTGGGTGCGCAAAACGATCAGCAGGTGACCTTCAATTACCTGTTGGCGCAGGGGGAGTATCGTATCTCTACGCTGCTGGCGGTTCTGTTCGCCGCAGGCTTTGCTATCGGCTGGCTGATCTGCGGTCTCTTCTGGCTGCGCGTGCGGGTTTCTCTGGCGCGGGCAGAGCGTAAGATTAAGCGTCTTGAACAGCAAATCGCCCCTGTAACGACTGCTCCTGCAACGGCTGTGCCGACAACGGCTGCCCCTGCAACGACTTCCTCTGCAACGAATAGCGTTCCGGCCACCACCGCAACGACGCCGGTCGTCAAGGAATAACAGGCTATGCTGGAGCTGTTGTTTCTGCTGTTACCCGTGGCAGCCGCCTACGGCTGGTATATGGGACGCAGAAGTGCGCAACAAACAAAGCAGGATGAGGCCAACCGGCTGTCGCGTGACTACGTGGCCGGCGTCAACTTCCTGCTGAGTAACCAACAGGACAAGGCGGTAGACCTGTTCCTCGATATGCTTAAAGAGGATACCGGCACCGTTGAGGCGCATCTCACCCTGGGGAACCTGTTTCGCTCCCGGGGCGAGGTGGATCGCGCTATCCGCATCCATCAGACCCTGATGGAGAGCGCCTCGCTCTCCTATGACCAGCGTCTGCTGGCGGTTCAGCAGCTGGGCCGCGACTATATGGCTGCGGGCATGTACGATCGCGCCGAAGATATGTTTAATCAGCTGGTGGACGAAACCGATTTTCGCATCGGGGCGTTACAGCAGCTTCTGCAGATCTATCAGGCCACCAGCGAGTGGCAGAAGGCGATCGACGTTGCCGAGCGTCTGGTCAAGCTGGGTAAGGATAAACAGCGCGGCGAAATTGCCCATTTTTACTGCGAGCTTGCGTTGCAGCAGATGGGTAATGACGATATGGACCGCGCGATGGCGCTGCTGAAAAAAGGCGCTGCGGCCGATCGCACCAGCCCCCGCGTCTCTATCATGATTGGCCGCGTGCTGATCGCCAAAGGTGATTACGCCAAAGCGATGGAGAGTCTGCTGCGGGTGATCGATCAGGATAAAGAGCTGGTCAGCGAAACCCTGGAGATGTTGCAGACCTGCTACCTTCAGCTCGGAAAAAACGACGAGTGGGCAGAGTTTCTTACCCGCTGCGTTGAGGAGAACGTAGGTGCGACCGCCGATCTGATGCTGGCAGAGATTATCGATCAGCGTGAAGGGCAGGATCAGGCCCAGGCAACCGTCACTCGTCAGCTCCAGCGGCATCCAACGATGCGCGTGTTCCATAAGCTGATGGATTACCACCTGCATGATGCCGAAGAGGGGCGGGCGAAAGAGAGCCTGATGGCGCTGCGTGACATGGTCGGGGAGCAGATCCGCAGCAAGCCGCGCTACCGCTGTCAGAAGTGTGGTTTTACCGCCTTCACGATGTACTGGCACTGTCCTTCCTGTCGGGCGTGGTCAACGGTGAAGCCAATTCGCGGTCTCGACGGCCAGTAATTTAAAAAAAAGCCTCACTTTAGTTACAACATACTGCAATAGACTCACTCTTCAGTCAGCACCGCGCCGAATCAGCCAAGCAGCAAAAAATAGGCCCTGTCAATTTCCGCCTCCCGCAGTTAGAATGCTGCCCGTTTATCCTTTTGCGCCCGCGCGTGCTCATCAACAAGAAGGTCTGGTCATGACGTCTACTGCTTCATCTTCTTCCCCATCTCTGTGCCACTCTCCCGTTGTGGTTGCTCTCGACTACGCCAGTCGCGATCTGGCCCTGGCGTTTGTCGATCGCATCGCTCCCAGCGACTGCCGCCTGAAGGTAGGCAAAGAGATGTTTACCCGTTTTGGGCCGCAGTTCGTGCGCGAGCTTCATCAGCGCGGCTTCGACGTGTTTCTCGATCTGAAGTTTCATGACATTCCCAATACCGCAGCCCATGCGGTCGCCGCTGCGGCCGATCTTGGCGTCTGGATGGTCAACGTTCACGCCTCCGGTGGAGCACGTATGATGAGCGCCGCCCGCGAGGCGCTGGTGCCGTTTGGCAAGGACGCACCGCTGCTTATTGCCGTGACGGTTTTGACCAGCATGGAGGCCAGCGATCTGCGCGACTTGGGCATCGCCAGTACCCCTGCCGAGCACGCCGAACGCCTGGCGCGCCTGACTAAAGAGTGTGGCCTGGATGGGGTGGTTTGCTCTGCGCAGGAGGCGGTACGCTTCAAGAGCGAGCTGGGGCACGCGTTTAAGTTGGTAACGCCGGGGATCCGTCCTGAAGGCAGCGAAGTGGGCGATCAGCGTCGGATTATGACGCCGCAGCAGGCGCTGTCGGCGGGCGTTGACTACATGGTGATTGGTCGTCCGGTCACCCAGTCAGCCGATCCTGCCCAGACCCTCAGCGAAATCAATGCGTCCCTGAAGCTGGAGGCATGATGAAGGACAGTAACAGCCGTTTAGTCTACTCCACCGAAACCGGGCGTATTGATGAGCCTAAAGCTGCGCCTGAGCGGCCAAAAGGTGATGGCATCGTGCGCATTCAAAAGCAAACCAGCGGGCGTAAAGGTAAGGGTGTGTGCCTGATTACCGGCGTCGAGGGCGACGATGAGGCGTTGAATAAGCTGGCTGCCGAGCTGAAGAAGAAGTGTGGCTGTGGCGGATCGGTGAAAGAGGGCGTCATCGAAATTCAGGGCGACAAACGCGATCTGCTTAAAACGCTGCTGGAAGCCAAAGGCATGAAGGTCAAACTGGCGGGCGGCTAAGAAGTAATAAAAAGCCACGGCGGTTGCCGTGGCCTTATATTGCGTACTGCGTCATTCAGATCTGCAAGAAAGTATTACGGCGTTATCAGAACGCGTTTTCGATCCTTGAAAGACCTGCTACGTCGTATTATTAGTCGACCTGGTGACCGATAATACCACCAACCGCTGCGCCACCCAGCGTACCCAGGGTGCTGCCATCGGTCAGAACAGAGCCACCGATCGCACCTGCACCGGCACCGATAGCGGTGTTGCGGTCGCGTTTAGACCAGTTGGAACATGCGCTCAGAGACATTGCCAGTGTAACAGCCAGTACGACAGTTGCTGCTTTTTTGCTTGATAACATCATAATACTTTCTCCTGAAATTTCGATTCACGGAAAGAAATCTCTTTAAGTATAGTGCGCTTATGACACGCTAAAGTCTTTTTCCGTAAATTATGTTACACAGTTGTTACTGATATCCACGCTCAACTGAAGCGAGGCGGTAGTTACATCCTGTTATATCGCTGAACATAATTTTACTTCTTGCCTGTTGAACAGACAGGTAAAAAGTCTTAATTGAATCGTCAGAAAAGTCTCATAGATGAGGGAGATAGCCCACTTTCATGGGCTAGAAAAGCGTTAGCGCGTGCGGGGAGATTTCACAATATCGACATGCACGCCAGCCTGCTCCAGCTCGCGCTGGGTGGCTGCGTTAAGCTTGTCGTCGGTGATCACCCTGTTAAAAGGGTGGTGCTGTCCAAGCGGGTAGGGATGAACCACCCCAAACTTTGAGCTGTCGGTCAAAATAATGGCTTCACAGCCCTTTTCGAGCACGGCATTGACGACGTCGGCACGCATCATGTCCCGGCCAGTAAAACCGGTCTCAGGCTGCCAGCCATCAATACCAATAAACGCCTTGCTGAAGTGTACCTGCGCAATATACTGTCGCGTCAGCGGTCCCACCATGCTCTCGCTTTTCTTCTGATAGATGCCGCCGAGCAGGATCACGTCGCAGGAGGTCTCTTTAAGCAGATGCGCAATATAGCTGCTCACCGTGATAATAGTGATATCTTTCTGCTCAGCGAGGGTACGGGCCAGCAGCGCATTGCTGCTGCCGTTTTCAATAAATATGGTTTCACCCGGCTCCACCGTGGAGGCGGCAAATTCCGCCAGCTCGCGCTTCAGGGCAAAATTATTGAGCATGCGGGTTTCAACATCGTCGCTTTCCAACGGTACCGCATAGCCGTGGGTGCGGCGCAAATAGCTCTGCTTCTCCAGCGTATTCAAATCCTGACGGATAGTCACTTCCGATACGCCGGTTGTTTTAGCCAGATCGGTCACGCTGACCCGGCCTTTATCAATCACCATCTGCAAAATAGTTTGTTGTCGGGAATTCATCGCGATTAAATTTCCCACGGCGTTTTAGGCGAATTTTGCCCCTGAGCCTGCTCGGCATCGTTCTGTGCCAGAAGCTCCGCCTTCAGAATTTCAAGATTATGAATGGCAGAGTGGTAATCACCCGCAACCAGAATATCGAGCACGGTATCGATCCGTGCTGCCAGTTGCTTTGCGTCGATGTCAGCCATCATGTCACTCCTGATTGAAAGGGTAATAAATTTAATGATGCTAAAAATAGTGTAAAAAGAGAAGGAGAAAAAAATAAATCTCAAAAAAGCATAAGCAAACGATATTAATTAGTGGCTAACGCATTTTCCGCGTCTGGTAACGCTTGTACCAACGCTCAAAGGCGGCGGCGGGCATGGGCTTAGCAAACAGAAATCCCTGCCGTTCGTTGACGCCGTTCTTCGTCAGAAACGCATCCTCTTTGGCGCTCTCAACGCCTTCGGCAATGACCTGTAAATTCAGCGCCTGCGCCACGGCGACGATCGCCCGAACCAGCGACTGCGAAACCGACTGCTTGTGCACGTCGCGCACAAAGGACTGGTCAAGCTTGATGGCGTCAATCGGGATACGCGCCAGCTGCGACAGTGACGAGTAGCCGGTACCGAAGTCGTCGAGATGCACCTGCGCGCCAAGGGCGCTAAACTGCTCAATCACCGCCAGGGCAACCTCTTCGTTTTCAATCAGGCAGCTTTCGGTTAGCTCAACGTCAATCGGGCTGTATTCAAAATCAAGATCGCTAAGCGCCTGCCTGAGATCGTTGAACAGGGTCTGGTCAGCCAGCTGACGTGCGGAGAGGTTCACCGCGACGCGCATGTTCAGCCCCTTGTCGCGCCATTTGGCAATCTGCTGCAGCACGTCCAGCATCACCCACCGCCCCAGCGGGACGATCAGGCCAGACTCCTCGGCATAGGAGATAAACTCCGTCGGGGCGAGAAGGCCGCGCTCCGGCGACTGCCAGCGCACCAGCGCCTCCAGACTGCGGATCTCGCCGCGCCAGGTCACCTTGGGCTGGTAGTAGATCACTAGCTGGTTATCATCCAGCGCTTTGCGCAGGTTCGTGTCGAGCCACAGATACTCAAAGACACGCTGGTTCATCTCTGGCGTAAAGACACAAAACTTACCGCGTCCGTTCTCTTTGGCGGTGTACATGGCGGTATCGGCGTTGCGGATCACGGTCTCTCGATCCTTACCGTGCTGGGGTGCCAGCGAAATGCCCAGCGAGCAGCCCGAGTAGACTTCAATAAGCCCAATGCGGAAGGGCTGGCGCAGCCGGGTTAAGATCCGGGATGCCATCGCCTCCAGCGCGCCCTGCGAGGTTTTGGTCGCCAGCACGATAAACTCGTCGCCGCCCAGTCTTGCCAGCACCTGACCTTCGTCCAGACAGCTTAAAATAGCCAGCGCCACCGCCTGCAACAGCTGGTCACCAAACATATGGCCGTACGCGTCGTTGACCTTTTTAAAATTATCGAGATCGAGATAGACGATACCCACCTGGCTATCGCCGCGTTTCGCAATGGCGTCGCTCGTCAGTTCGTTGATGGCATTGCGGTTAGGCAGGCCGGTGACGGTGTCGGTATTGGCCAGCACGCGCAGACGCTCCTGGGCACGGCGCTCTTCGGTAATATCCGTTCCGGAGCAGATAATATATATCTCATTTTTACCGCTGCCGCTGTGGACAAACTTATTGCGGAACAGAAACAGCCGCTGTCCTTTGCGGGTTTTAACCCAGCGTTCAACTTCGTAAGCGTTACCGCTCAGGAAAAAGTTGGCAATGTTACGCCGTGACGCGACCGCTTCTCTGCGGCTCATAAATAATTTAAAAACGTTCTCGCCAATAACCTCTGTTTCGCACAGACCGGTATATTCCTCGCATAGTCGGTTAAAGCGCTGAATATTGCCGTGGCGATCGAGAATAACAATTGCCGAGTGTGCTTCAGACACCACCTGTTCGGCAAAGGAGAGGTCGTCGACTAAATCCTGGGCGAGGGATGAGGTATCATTCCAGGAGGAGGCGGTACCCGTCCACTCTGTTTTACCGGTTTTACGGCCAACCAGATGCAGCGTCACCTTCCGGTCCAGGAGCGGCAGGGTAGTGGTCACGCTGGAGGTAATCACCGTCATCGCCCGGATCTGCTCGGCTTGCTCATCGTTAAGCGTTATCGTCTGGCTGGCTTCGGCATTTTCACTGGTGGCAAGGTGTAGCGTATTGCTGTCGGCAGAGAGTCGCCAAAATGGGCTATTTGAGCCCAGATAGCGAAACAGCCCCTTTTGATCCAAATCCTCTTTCATGCTTCCTCCTGTCCCACTCGACGCGCTACGTTCACCCATTTTAAAATCGACGACGTTAAGATCGACAAAGCCACACGGTTAATATCGGAACACACTGTTTTTACAGGCGATATTATAATATTTCTGCTTCAGCTAAAAACCAGAATTAGTGAATATTTATTACATGAAGGGAAGGGCAAAATGCTGTCGGCCTCGTATATCACGAGGCCGACAGGGCAGGGAGAGAATTAGGCCAGCGGGCGGGCAATAACGCTGCGCGTCTCCATGCGTACTTCAGCGATAGTGACATCAATCACATCGCTAACCTTATACACGGTTTCGCCTTTAATCGTCACCGTGCCGCTCTCCTGACTACATACCATCTCATCACGCACGGCGTGCAGGAACGGAGCCGGAATAAATGCGACCGCGCCGTTATCCACCAGACGCACGCGCATACCGCCGCGGCTGATATCGATAATTTCTGCGGCAAAGCGCGTATCCGTGGCGGCTTTGTCTTTCAGGAAGCGCGCATAGAGCCAGTCACCCACGTCACGCTCCGCCATACGGTTGAGACGGCGACGTTCGGCCATTTGCACCGTTGCATCATCCTGCGGACGGGCAATGGTTTCGTTCTTGATAATCGCTTTCAGCAGGCGATGGTTGATCATATCGCCATACTTACGGATAGGTGAGGTCCAGGTCGCGTAGGCATCCAGGCCCAGACCGAAGTGAGGACCCGGCTCGGTGCTGATCTCGGCAAAGGACTGGAAGCGGCGGATGCGGCTGTCGAGGAAACCTGAAGGCTGAGCGTCAAGCTCGCGGCGTAGCTTGCAGAAGCCTTCGAGGGTCAGCACCTCTTCGGCGTCGACGTGCATGCCGTGCGTTTTCAGCAGCGCGGCCAGCGCTTCGCCATTCGCCGGATCGATGCCGAGGTGAATGTTATAGATCCCGAAGCCCAGCTTAGCGCGCAGAACGCGTGCCGCACAGATGTTGGCGGAGATCATGGACTCCTCGACGATGCGGTTAGCAATGCGGCGTGGCTCGGCCACGATATCCAGCACCTCTCCTTTTTCACCCAGCACAAAGCGGTAGTCCGGACGATCCTTAAACACCAGCGCATGCTGGGTACGCCACGCACTGCGGCTCAGGCAGACGCGGTGCAGGAGGCGTATCTGGTTGGCAATCGCCTCTGACGGCGGCTGCCAGCCCGCGTTGCCTTCCAGCCAGTCTGAGACCTCGTCATAGGCCAGCTTGGCTTTGGATTCGATGGTCGCCGCGAAGAAGGTGATATCCTCTTCAATCGTACCGTCAGCGGCAATGATCATGCGGCAGGCCAGCACGGGACGGACCTCCTGCGGACGCAGAGAGCAGAGGTCGTCAGACAGCTCGCGCGGCAGCATCGGGATGTTGAAGCCCGGCAGGTAGTTGGTGAAAGCGCGTACTTTGGCAATATTGTCCAGCTTGCTGCCTTCGGCGATCCACGCGGTGGGATCGGCGATGGCGACGGTCAGCTGCAGCTTATCGTCAGCCAGCGTTTCGACAAACAGGGCATCATCCATGTCTTGGGTAGTGGCGCTGTCGATGGTGACAAAGTCCTGCGCGGTCAGGTCAACACGCTCCAGGCCTTCATCCAGCATTTCGGTTGCCACACCGTTGGGCGCCTCTTTCTCAAGGTTGTGGCGGGCAAGGGTCACCCACCACGGAACGAAGTGGTCATCACCGAAGGTAATAAACTGCGTCAGCTCGGCGTAAAAGCCGCGATCGCCCTTCAGCGGATGGCGACGCATCTCGGCTACTGCCCAGTCGCCCTCTTTAAAATCATGCTCCACGCCGCGCATGGCCCGGCAGGGGATAGCCTCTTTCAACAACGGATGATCCGGTACGATAGAGAGACGGTCATCTTTTCTCTGTACCTTACCGACAAAGCGCGACAGGAACGGCTCGACAAGCTCTTCCGGCTCGGCTGATTCGCGATCTTTGTCATTGTGGATCACGGCGATCACGCGGTCACCATGCATTACCTTCTTCATCTGCGGCGGCGGAATGAAATAGCTTTTCTGTCCGTCGACTTCAAGGAAGCCAAAACCTTTTTCGGTGCCTTTAACGACACCTTCCGCACGCGGCGTTTGGGAATGCAGTTGCTGTTTAAGCTGCGCTAGCAGCGGGTTGTCCTGGAACATAATTTTATATTTTCGTGGCCATAAGAGCGGCTGACAGTTTTACGCGATTCTGGGTGGCGCTTCAAGCGCTGTTTCGCGCTAATGCGTGTCGCCCAGCGCGATTTTAAGACGATTCAACCAGCCGCACAGGCCGCTCCACGCCAGCAGATTCACCGCCTGCTGAGGAGAAAGCCCCTGTTCAACGAGGGGAGTAAACTGAGCGGCGCTAAAGCGGTCTGCCGCTCGGGTCAAAAGCTGTACGGCCTGGATAACCGCCCGCGCCTGCGGATCGGCCTGGCTCCAGCTGTTTAACGCCCGTTCGCCACTGCGCAATGCTGCAATCGGCGCGGCGGGTAGGGCAGACGTCGCCAGAGTGTTAAAGCAGTCCAGGCTACCGTTAATCCGCGCCGTCAGCAGGGCCACCAGGTTCACCAGGGCGGCATCGAGCGTGGCGCATAGATCGCTCTGTACGATCTCCCCCAGGACGTTAAGCAGAAGGTGCTCGTGGGCCAGCACCGGCGTCAGTACCTGCAGGGCCGGCAACGGTTGCCACTGGGCTAGCGCCGCCAGCTGGGCCGAGCTGGCGAGGTGTGGCTCGACGCGCTCAAGGCCCGGCGTCCAGCGACTCTCAGGGCGACTAAACGGTTCGGCGGCAGCATCCTGCTGCATATCCATCCCAGGCAGCCAGCGTACGGGCTGGCAGAGCAGGGCCTGAAACGCTGCAATGACCCGCGCCTGGAAGCCAATAAAGCCGATAATCTGATCCATCAGCACGATGTCCCAGGTCGTCAATCCAACCTCTTCAAGCTGCTCCCGCGCCCTGGCGTCGATCACTTCGGGGGAGCTGGCGAGCTGTCTGGCGTACTGGGTGATCTGCGCCAGGCGATAGTTGCTTTCCCGGGAGGAGTCGGGGCCGGGCAGCGGCGCAAGGCGGGCAGCGTAGTGATTGCACAGGCGCTGGACGCCGCAAACCTGGGCTACCGTGAGGGCCGTGCTCAGGCGGTCGTAGGCGCTGAAGGTGCGCTGGCGGCTAACGCTGACGCTGCGGGGAAAGAGCCGGTCGCAGAGCGCACGGGCAGGCTCCAGCCAGCCTTGACAGGGGGCAATGACCTCTTCAGGCAGCACAAGATCCAGTAGAAAACGATCGGTGACGGTGGCGGCTTCGGGAACTAACGGTAGCGCTTGTGCCTGGCCGGTACTCGACTGGGTCTCATGATACCAGTGGCCTTTGCCGGAAAAACGGCGTTGTTCCATGGGCTTTCCTTGATCTCAAAATGGCGATCAATATCCTGGCGTAACGCTAACGAGGGGAAAAATATTGTTAGGTGATAATAAATAGCAGAAAAGCATAAACAGTGGGGAAGACCCCTCCCGAACGGGAGGGGGAATCGGTCATTGGACCGAGCTGCGCGGCAAACATGTGGCGCTAGCGATCTTTTCGCCAGGCATCCGCCGTCAGCGCCTCGCCAAAATGGCCGGCAATAAGGCGTCGGGTCAGCTCATGCAGCGGGGCGGCCAGCACGTCAGCGGTGCTGCCGCGCTCGACTACGTCGCCCTGGTGCATCACGATGACCTGGTCGCTAATATGTTTCATCATTCCGATATGCTGAGTCACGTAGATATAAGAGATACCCTGTTTCTCCTGCAATTCCAGCATCAGGTTAATTAATTGCGAACGCATCGACATATCCAGCGACGCCAGAGCCTCATCCGCGACGATCACCTTTGGACGCAGGATCAGCGCCCGGGCCAGCCCCAAACGCTGTTTCTGGCCGGGGGCGAGCATATGGGGATAGTAGCTTACGTGATCCGGCAGCAGCCCAACCATGCGCAGGGTCTCAATCACCCGCTGCCGCCGTGCTTCAGGCGGCAGATCGGTATTCAGGCGCAGCGGGAAGTCGAGGATCTGCGAGATGCGCTGGCGCGGGTTCAGCGAGGTTGAGGGATCCTGAAAAATCATGCGGATGCGCTGGCTGCGAAACGAGTAGTCGCCGTAGTGCAGAGGGCTATCGTCAATCAACAGCTCGCCGGTGGTCGGTTCGATCATGCCCGCCAGCATCTTCGCCAGCGTTGATTTACCGGAGCCGTTCTCACCGATGATCGCCAGAGTCTGCTTCTCTCGCAGGGTAAAGCTCAGCGGCTTTACCGCCTCTACCGTCTGGCGGTGGAACCAGCCGGTACGGTAGCGGAAAGTTTTACTCAGATTGCGTACTTCCAGCAGGGTGTCGATCATCTCACTCTTTCTCCATATTCAGCGGGAAATGACAGGCAAAGAGGTGATTTTTGGGTCCAGCCAGCAGGGGACGCTCGATGCATTTACGCTGGGCGTAGGGGCAGCGCGGCCCGAGACGGCAGCCAATTGGCAGATGCTCCAGCAGTGGGATCGCCCCCGGCAGCGTGTTCAGGCGGCTCTTATGCGGCATGGCGCTGCCAAAGTCAGGAATAGCGCGGATCAGCGCTTGGGTATAGGGGTGATGCGGCGTGGCGATCAGCTCCTCGCTCGGCGCAGTCTCTACGGTTTGGCCGCAGTACATCACGTTGATCTTGTCCGCCCACTGGCTCAGCATCTGCAGGTCGTGGCTGATCAGGATAATGGTGGTGTTGTTGTTTTGGTTGAGCCGGGTCAGCAGACGGAAAATCTGCGCCTGAGTGGTCGGCTCCATGGCGTTGGTCGGCTCATCGGCGATCAGCAGGCGGGGCTGGTTCGCCAGCGCAATGGCAATCATCACCTTCTGGCACTCGCCGTCCGTCAGCTCGTAAGGGAAGCTGCGCATCGCATCTTTGTGATCGCGAATGCCTACGCGGTGCAGCAGCTCAATAGCGCGCCGTTTCCGCCAGCCCATGCGCTGCCACCAGCGGCCTTTATAGGTCCAGGCCGGAATGTTCTGCATCAGCTGTTTACCGACGCGCTCCGACGGATCGAGACAGGACTGCGGCTCCTGAAAAATCATCGACACGTTATGGCCAAGGATTTTCCGCCGCTCGCGCGCCGAGAGGCGCATCAGATCGACGTCGTCGAAGCGCATTCGGTCTGCGGTGACCCGCCAGTTATCTTTGTTTACGCCGCAGATGGCTTTAGCTATCAGGCTTTTGCCCGAACCGGATTCGCCCACCAGACCGCGGATTTCGCCTTCGGCAAGGGTCAGCGTGACGCGATCGACGGCTCTTACCCAGCCTTCGCCAGTCTTGACCTCAATGGTCAAGTTACGAATATCAAGTAGTGGCACTATTCCACCCCCGCATTGACCGCACGGCGGATCCCGTCGCCCAGCAGGTTAACCAGTAAAACGCTTACCATGATCGACGCCCCCGGCAGCATCACTGTCCAGGGCGCGACGTAGATCAGCTCCAGCGCGTCGCCCAGCATCGCTCCCCACTCCGGGGAGGGTAGCTGCGCACCGAGATCGAGAAAGCCCAGCGCGGCAATGTCGAGGATTGCCATCGAGAGCGCGCGGGTGATCTCGGTCACCAGGCCTGCGGTCATGTTCGGCAGTACCGCAAACCACAAAATATTGAGCGTCGTCGCGCCGTCCAGCCGCGCGGCGACCACGTACTCTTTCTCCAGCTCGTCGTGCACCATGCTGTAGACCGAGCGTACCATCCTCGGCAGCAGTGCCAGCCAGACGGCAAACATGGCATGGGAGAGGTGCGGCCCGGCAAAGGCCACCACGATAATGGCCAGCAGCAGGGAGGGGATCGACAGCAGCGTATCCAGCACGTGGTTCAGCACCGCCGAACGCAGGCCGTGCGTTGCCCCGGCCACGACGCCCAGCACCAGGCCGCAGATCGTTGCCGCCAGGGTCACGACAAACGCGCCGCCTACCGTTGGTGCCGCACCGCTGAGCAGGCGGCTAAGCACGTCCCGGCCAAGGTCGTCCGTGCCGAGGAAGAAGGAGACGTCCCCATAGCGCGACCACGAGGGTGGTAGCAGCTGGTAGCCGAGGAACTGCTGATCGATGCCGTAGGGCGCGAACCAGCGGCCAAAAAGACACAGCAGCACCAGCCCGGCGCAGCCGTACAGACCAATCATGGCGGTGGTATCGCCATAAAATTTGCGCCAGACCGTGCGCAGCGCGCCGGGGGTCTGCTTCTCGTTATAGACGTTATCGGAGGGCATACCATTCCTTATGTTTCAAAGGGTTCGCCAGCGCGCCCAGAATGTCAGAGAGAACGTTAACAATAATGACCAGCGCACCAATCACCATCACCCCGGCGGAAATAGCCGCATAGTCCTGCTGGCGGATGGCATTGATCACCCAGCGCCCCAGCCCCGGCCAGCTAAAGACCATTTCAGTGATCATCGCCAGCGTCAGCATCGTGGAAAACTGTAGGCCCAGACGGGGGATCACCGGCGGCAGGGCGTTGTGCAGCACATGGCGACGCAGAATGCTCAGGCGCGATAGCCCGCGCGTGGCGGCGGCCTTGATGTAGTTCTGCTCAAACACCTCAATAGTGCTAAGTCGCATCAGGCGGATCACCTCGGTGGTCGGCGCGACCGCCAGGGTCAGCACCGGCAGCACCATATGCCGCAGCGCGCTGATAATCATCTCTTCGCGCCATATCGACTCCGACAGCCAGGCGTCAATCAGCGCAAAGCCGGTGACCGTTTTCACCTCATATAGCAGATCGAAGCGGCCTGATACCGGCAACCAGCCCAGCGTCAGCGAGAAGAAGAGGGTCAGCAGCAGCGCCAGCCAGAAGATGGGGATCGAGAAGCCAATCAGGGCCAGGGCGCTGATCAGCTTGTCCTGCCATTTTCCACGCATAATTCCGGCCATCATGCCAACCGGGATGCCCACCACCAGCGCGAAGCCAAAGGCAAGAATACAGAGCTCCATGGTGGCCGGGAAGACCTCCTTGAGCTGCTCGGAGATCAGCTGACCGTTAATGCTGGAGACGCCGAAATCCCAGTGCAGTACCCCTTTAAACCAGAAGAACCAGGCGTTCCACAGGGATGCCCCTTGCAGCGGCGCGTGGGGGGTAAAGTAGCTCAGGCTAAAACCTACAAAGGTCAGCAGAAAGAGCGTGACCAGCAGCAGAAGCAGGCGGCGCAGCGTAAAGATGATCATGGTTGCTTCACCTCTTCTTTTTGCGGTTCACGCGAGACGCCGGCAAACGAGGCGTTGCCGAACGGGCTCAGGACAAGACCTTTAATATCGTAGCGGTAGGCCTGCAGGCGCAGGGAAGAGGCCAGCGGCAGCACCGGCAGCTCGCGAGCGAGGATCGTCTGCGCCTCATCGTAGGCTTCAATGCGCGACGCCAGCTGCTGGGAGGTCAGCGCTTTCTGCAATATGGTATCAAACTCCCGGCGGCACCAGTGGGCAAAGTTCGTTTGCGACTCAATGGCAGCGCAGCTCAGCAGCGGGCGGAAGAAGCTGTCCGGGTCGTTGCTGTCCGTCGACCAGCCGGAGAGGGTCAGGTCATGATTCATATCCATCAGTCTCGCTTCCTGGAACCGCCCTTCGACGGGCACAATCATCACCTTAACGCCAATCTGAGCCATATCGGCCTGGATCAGTTCAGCGGTTTTCAGCGGGCTGGGGTTCCACGCCTGCGAGCTGGTCGGCACCCACAGCTGTAAGGTCATGTTCTCCAGCCCCAGCGCGGCCAGCTGCTGCTTGGCTTTTTCCGGATTGTATTCGGTGATTTTCGCTTCGCTGTCATAGGCCCATGAGGCGCGAGGCAGGATCGAGGCAGCGGTCTCTGCCGTGCCGTAATAGATCGACTGCATCAGACGCTGGTTGTTGATCGCCAGCGCCAGCGCATGTCGCACGGCGGGATTATTCAGCGGCGCTTTGTCGGTATTAAACGCCAGATAGGCGATGTTCATCCCCGGACGCAGGGTCAGACGCAGGCGCGGATCGTCGCGTAAAATTGTCAGCTGGCTGGCGGCAGGCCACGCCAGTACGTCACACTCGCCGGTCAGCAGCTTCGATAGCCGCCCGGTTCCCCCGGAGCCGAGATCGACCACCACCTGCGGCATCAGCGGCTGGCCGCGCCAGAACTGCGCGTGGCGCTGGAGGCGGATATACTGGCCGGTGCGGTACTCGGCAAGCTGGAACGGGCCGGTGCCTACCGGCTGGCGATCCAGCAGCTCCTGACGATCGCGTTTAGCCAGCTGGTCTGCGTATTCGGCGGACATCACCGAGGCGTAGTGCGTCGCCAGATGCCACAGAAACGAGGCGTCCGGCTTTTTCAGGCGAAACTCCACCGTGCGGCTGTCCAGCTTGCGTACGCTTTCTACCGAGTCGGCAAACTGTAAGCTATCAAAATAGGGGAAGCTGCTGCCATTGACGTTATGCCACGGGTGGTGGCGATCGAAAATGCGCTGGAAGCTAAAGACCACGTCGTCGGCGTTAAGCGCCCGCCCTGGCGTAAACCACGGCGTTTTTTGAAAGGCGACGTTGCTCCGCAGGCGGAAACGGTAGGTCGCGCCGTTATCCAGCACCTCCCAGCTCTCCGCCAGCTCGGGCACCAGACGATAGGTGTAAGGATCCACGTCCAGCAGACGATCGTAAAGCTGGGCTGCCAGGGTATCTACAATCAGGCCGCTGCTCGCTTTTTGCGGATTAAAGGTATTAACCTGGCCATTCACACAGTAGACAAAACCGCTATCACGAATATCCGCCGTAGCGGGACCCGCAGGCGCAGCCTGAACGTGTCCGCTTAACAGGCCGACTGCCATGAGCAGGGAAGATATAATCAGGCGCATAATTTCTTTAGCTGTAAGACCGATTTACAAAGTGTATCGCACTTAACAGGGTCACGTAAAAATGTCTGCGGGTAAGCGGCGTAAAAGTCGTCAATCAGGCTGTTTTCGTATGCGGCTTAGGCTAAAAAGCAGGGCCAGCACGGTCGCCAGTACCGCAACCCATAGGCTCAGGCGAACCGCGCCCGCCGCCCGATCGCCAACGGGCGCTAAAACCGCCAGGATGACGCCCACTAAGGCCCCGCCCAGACACTGGCCGAAGGTACGCATAATGGCCAGCACGCCGGAGGCGTAGCCGCTGTTCTCCCGCGAGGCGTTTGCCAGCATTTCACGATTGTTGGGGCTTTGAAAAAAGCCGAAGCCGAGTCCGCAAACCAGGCTGCGAAGGCCAATATCCCAGGGCTGAGCCTGGTCAGGCAGCAACGCCAGCAGCATTAACCCCAGCGTAAAAATCCCTAAACCCAGCGTAGAAATCATCGCGGCGGGGTAGCGATCGGCCAGACGCCCTGCATGGGGCGCGGCCAGCATAATCCCCAGCGGCCAGGGGGTGAACAGCAGCGCCGAGGTAAAGACGCTATACCCGTATACGCTTTGAAACAGAAAGGGCAGAGCAATAAACGTCATTCCCTGACTGACAAATGAGGCCAGCGAGGTGAGTGCTGCCAGTGAAAAGCGCCCCGAGGCAAAGAGTTCCAGCGGCATGAGCGGCTGTGGCGCACGACGCTGACGCCAGATAAACAGCAGCCCGGCGGCTATCGCCACGCCACCATAGCCTGCCGCCGTCCACAGCTGCGTTTGCGCCGAACCGGGCCGGGAGAAGGCGTTTGCCGCCATAATTAATCCGCCGAGCATCAGCGCTGACAGCGCCGCCCCGGCGATATCAAAGGGTTCGCGCCCGGGCGTGCTGTTATGGGGGATCGCCTGCAGCGTCAGCGTTAACGCGATCGCTCCCAGCGGAATATTAATGGCAAACAGCCACTGCCAGCTCAGGGCGGCCAGCAGCGTGCCGCCCAGCACCGGGGCGACTGCCGTGCTGGCGGCGATCAGCAGGGCGTGAAGGCCCAGAATACGCCCCAGCAGGCGAGTAGGGAAAACAGAGCGTAGGATCGCTGGAGCAATACTCAAGGTCGCGGCCCCGCCCACCCCCTGCACGATGCGCCAGCCTGTCAGCGCCGAGAGCGAAGAGGAGAGGGCGCAGCCCAGCGAGGCCAGCGTAAACAGGCTCAGGCCGAAGGCAAACAGGGTGCGAAAGCCAACGCGGCGGGCAAGCGAGGCAAAAATGGCCAGCGTCATCGCGGCCGAGAGCAGATAGCCATTGGCGACCCACACGGCGGACTGCGCAGGCACCGCCAGCGCATGGGCGATGGGCGGCAGCGCAACGTTGACGATGGCCCCGTCAAACACGGCCATGGTAGTGCTGGTCATCACCGCAGCCATCGCCAGGGCCCGTTCGCGCCCGGCTAAACCCTCATCCCCAGGTTCTGTAGAAAAAAGCGCCATGCTGTTCACCTCTGTTATATGTGTTTATGCAATATGAACAGCGTAATCAGGGATGAGACCGGGCGGAAGACGCAGCATTTGCAGTAATAACCTGCACCGGACGCCTTCCCTCAAACCAAACGGGCAGAGTAAGATACAGGCATGAACGCACCCGATCTGAATTTGCTTATCGCTCTCGACGCGCTGCTGGCTGAAGCCAGCGTGGCGGGGGCTGCGCGTCGTTTAGGGTTAAGCGCATCGGCGATGAGCCGTACGCTCAGCCGTCTGCGCACGGCCACCGGCGATCCGTTGCTGGTGCGCGCTGGCCGCCAGATGGTGTTAACGCCGCATGCGGAGGCCATCCGTGAACGCACGCAGCACACCCTGTTTGAAACCCTGGCGCTGCTGCGACCCTCTCCGGCCAAGCTGGCGCTGTCGACCCTGGATCGCACGTTCGTGCTGCGCACTAACGAGGGTTTCATCGAGGCCTTTGGCCCAACGCTGATTGTGGCGGCGGCGAAGAGCGCCCCGCACGTGCGTCTGCGCTTTGTGGCCCGCGCGGAAAAGAGCGCAAAGGCGCTGCGTGAAGGGCTGGTCGATCTCGAAGTGGGCGTGCTGGGTGAGATGGGACCGGAGATCCGCATTCAGGCGCTATTTCGCGATCGCTTTGTTGGCGTGGTGCGCCCTGGCCATCCGCTGGCAGCGCTGCCGGAAGTGGGCATTAGCGACTACCTGGCGCATGCCCACGTGGTCGCCTCTCGTAGGGGACGCACCGCCGGGCCAGTGGATGAGGCCCTGGCTGAACGGGGTCTTGAGCGTACTATTGCTGCTGTCGTACCGGGCTTTCCCGCTGCGCTGGCGGTGGTGCAGGCCTCCGATCTGGTGGGGCTGATCCCCGCCTCGTTTCTTATCCATCAGCCTGCCGCGGCATATTGCATGTTTGAACTGCCGATAAAGGTGCCAGGCATTACGCTCTCCCAGATGTGGCATCCGCGAGCCGAGGCCGATCCGGCGCACCGCTGGCTGCGGCAGTTTGTGCTGGAGGTCTGCCGTAAGCACGCCCCAGTCTCCCATCAGTGATTGGCGAGCGTCGCGCATTGGCATACTATAGGGGCATACTTTCGTTACCGTAAGGATTGCCTGCTATGGCTATCATTCCTAAGAACTATGCCCGTCTGGAATCAGACTATCGGGAAAGAGCATTAAAAATTTATCCGTGGGTTTGCGGGCGCTGCTCGCGCGAGTTTGTGTACTCGAACCTGCGCGAGTTAACGGTGCATCATATCGATCACGACCACACCAATAACCCGCCGGACGGCAGCAACTGGGAACTGCTGTGCCTCTACTGCCACGATCATGAACACTCGAAATATACCGAGGCCGATCAGTACGGTACAACCGTCGTTGCGGGAGAGGACGCACAGAAGGATGTGGGTGCGGCAACCTACAATCCGTTCGCCGACCTCAAATCGATGCTTAATAAGAAGTAACGCCACGAAGACAGCTTGCCGTAGGGCGGCTGTCTTTAATCCCACATCTCCTGACCCCCTCCGATTAGGACTTTGGCCTAATCTGCTGCCTTAAATCATTGTTCCACTATACTGAACTGACCATCGCAGTTGTCATCTACAGAAGAAACTGCGCACGGTTAATTATCTCATATCTACCTTACCCATGGTCGTCAGGAGAATAACATGCAAAATAATAAAACCTTAAAAGGGCTACTCGCCGTATCAGCAGTCGTCGCTATGTTCAGCACTGCTGGCGTGCAAGCCCAGACGCAGCCTAGCACTGCGCAGAAAGAGGCCGTAGGTCAGACTGGATCGAACGCCAAACTTAGCGCCGGAGATGAAAAAGCGGTGAAGGATATGGCGCAGGCCAATATCAATGAAATCGCCGCTGCCAAAATCGCGCTGAACAAGGCCCAAAGCAGCGACGTCAAAGCCTTCGCTCAGAAGATGGTTGACGATCACGGTGCTGCCTTAACCAAAGTACAGACGGTGGCCCAGCAAAAAGGGGTGATGCTGCCGACTGAGCCGGACGCCATGCACAAGGCCATGGCCGCTAACCTGGAAAAGCAGAGCGGCGACGCATTTGACAAAATGTATATGGAAAACGCCGGCACTAAAGATCACCAGATGGTGCTGTCGAAGCTGCAGAGTGATGCCAAGATGATCAAGGATCCGGATGTGAAGGCTCTGGCCGATGCGCATACGCCGGTCGTTGAGCAGCATCTAAAATCTGCTCAGCAGATGTTAGCCGATAAGTAATTAGGCTACCGGTACGGTATGCGGCGTGCGCCGCAACAGGCTAAAAACTGATAGCGTAGAATAGCCGTGGCGCTTGAGGCTTTTTGCCTCATAACGTTGAAGCGATAAAGATGTGGTGAGGCAGAAAGAAGAAAGCCCCGAAGGTCATTTTTCAATTAACCAACGAGGCCGACTCTATGTCTAGTCAACATCAGAGTAGCCGTTTACCCGCCGCAAGACAAGGAGAAGAAGGCTATGAAGCTGCCATGGAATGGGCATCGCGAGCGCCTTTATAAGAGGCTACCAGCTTAGGCTGGCAGCCTCTTTTTTGTTCTACCGTCCCCACGTACTGCGGCTACAGCCCATGCTTTTTCAACAGCGCCCTGAGCTGATGGTAGGTCAGATTCAGCAGCTCTGCGGCGCGCTTCTGGTTAAATTTGGCCTGCTGTAGCGCGGCTTCCAGCAAGCTCTTCTCCTGCACGGTCTGGAACTGGCGCAAATCCAGCGGCAGCTCTGGCATGCCAGGGAGCGTCTCTGCAACCGGCTCGGGAGAGGAGGTGCGCTGGAAAGGATCGATAATAATTTCATCCAACGCCACTTCGCTAGTGCCGTGGCGGTAGACCGAGCGCTCCACCACGTTCTTCAGCTCGCGAATATTACCCGGCCAGCGGTAGTCCAGCAGCGTCTCCCTGGCACGCTCGGTAAAGCCTGGAAACAGCGGCAGCCGCAGCTCGCGGCACATCTGGATCGCGAAGTGCTCTGCCATCAACATAATATCGCTCTGGCGCTCGCGCAGCGGCGGGAGCTGTACCACGTCAAAGGCCAGCCGGTCGAGAAGATCGGCGCGGAAGGTGCCGTCGCGTACCATTTCAGGCAGATCGGCATTGGTGGCGCATACCAGCCGGACGTTAACCTGCAGCGGCTGGCTGCCGCCGACGCGCTCCAGCTCGCCGTACTCAATCACCCGCAGCAGCTTCTCCTGAACCAGCATCGGGGCCGTAGCCAGCTCGTCGAGGAACAGCGTGCCGCCGTCAGCGCGCTCGAAGCGGCCGGGATGGCGACGCTGCGCCCCGGTAAAGGCCCCGGCCTCATGACCAAACAGCTCGGTGTCCAGCAGGTTTTCATTAAGGGCGGCACAGTTTAGCGAGATAAAGGGTCCGTCCCAACGCCCGGAGAGAAAGTGCAGGCGGTTGGCGATCAGCTCCTTGCCCGTTCCGCGCTCACCAATAATCAGCACTGGCTTATCCAGCGGGGCGAGGCGTGAAACCTGCTCCAGCACTTCCAGAAAGCTGTTGGCCTCCCCGAGAAGGTTATCCTTGTATTCCGCCATGATGAAATTCGCCATTAGTTAGTGTTATTCACCACTGTAGTCCAAATTGTCGCAGCGGTAAAATTAATCAACTCTCTACTAATCAATAAGATAAAAAGTTGGCACGGGTCTTGTATTGTTCTTTGCGTAACAACTTAGCAGCAGGGCTTAGCCCGATTACATAAAATATGAGGATTACATTATGGGTATTTTTTCTCGTTTTGCCGACATCGTGAACGCCAACATCAACTCTCTGCTGGAGAAGGCAGAAGATCCGCAGAAACTGGTACGCCTGATGATTCAGGAGATGGAAGATACGCTGGTTGAAGTGCGTTCCACCTCTGCACGTGCGCTGGCCGAAAAGAAACAGCTGTCTCGTCGTATTGAGCAGGCTACCGCTCAGCAGGCAGAATGGCAGGAGAAGGCCGAGCTGGCGCTGCGTAAAGAGAAAGAGGATCTGGCCCGCGCTGCCCTGATTGAAAAACAGAAGCTGACCGACATTATCACGACCCTTGAGCAGGAAGTTGTTCTGGTTGATGAAACGCTGGCCCGCATGAAAAAAGAGATTGGCGAGCTGGAGAACAAACTCAGCGAGACCCGTGCGCGTCAGCAGGCGCTGACCCTGCGTCATCAGGCTGCTAGCTCTTCCCGCGACGTGCGTCGTCAGCTGGATAGCGGCAAGCTGGACGAAGCCATGGCACGTTTTGAATCCTTCGAGCGTCGTATCGACCAGATGGAAGCCGAAGCGGAGAGCCACGGTTTTGGCAAGCAGAAGTCGCTGGATCAGGAGTTTGCCGAGCTGAAAGCGAGCGATGAAATCAGCGAGCAGCTGGCGCAGCTGAAAGCCAAAATGAAACAAGATATTCAATAATAACAAACGATGAACACTACCGGGCGGCGTTCGTTTACGCCGCCCCTCATCTGTAAGGAGTACACATGAGCGCGCTATTTTTGGCTATTCCTCTGACCCTGTTTGTTTTGTTTGTCCTGCCGGTCTGGCTTTGGCTGCACTACAACAACCGCAGCGGTCGCGATGCCCTTTCGCAAAGCGAGCAGCAGCGTCTGGCCCAGCTCAACGACGAAGCAAAACGGATGCGCGAGCGGATAGCCTCTCTGGAAGCTATTCTTGATGCAGAGCACCCGAACTGGAGGGATCGCTAATGAATGAATTTTTTAATAAAAAACTGTGGCGAATTCCCCAGCAGGGGATGGTGAAAGGCGTCTGCGCCGGGATTGCCCACTATCTTGACGTCCCGGTAAAGCTGGTGCGCCTGATTACGGTGCTGGCAATGCTTTTTGGCCTGTTCTTCTTTGTGGTGCTCGCCTACATCATTCTCACCTTCGTGCTCGATCCGATGCCGGAGGGGCAAATGGATGGCGAAGCGGCACCGACCAGCAGTGAACTGCTGAATGCGGTGGACGCGGAGCTGGCATCAGGCGAGAAGCGTCTACGCGAGATGGAGCGCTACGTCACCTCCGATACGTTTTCGCTGCGCAGCCGTTTCCGTCAGCTCTGATATAACGACCTAACGAGGTAAATGATGAATAGCAAATGGCAACAGACCGGCAAAAAAGCCAAACCGGCACTAAAAATTGCAGGCAAGCTGGTGCTGCTGACCGCGCTGCGCTACGGCCCGGCGGGCGTAGCGGGCTGGGCAATCAAATCCGTGGCACGCCGTCCGGTGAAAATGCTGCTGGCGCTGGTGCTGGAGCCGATGCTTAAACGCCTCGCGACGCGCGTCTCGCGCAACATGAAATGATTCTCTGGCGGCGCAACCTTTGCGCCGCTTGCTTTTGTTGGGCATAGATCCCACTGCGCCTGCCGCCTTATACTTCTTCTCCTATCGAATCTTTCACTTCAGGGCAAAACAGGATGGCTATGAAGCGATTTAAATCTGAGCTTAACGCCCTCGTTAATCGCGGCGTCGACCGGCATCTGCGTCTGGCCGTTACCGGCCTGAGCCGCAGCGGCAAAACGGCATTTATCACCGCGATGGTCCACCAGCTCTTGAATATTCATAACGGCGCACGGCTGCCGCTTTTCAGCGCGGTTCGCGAGGAGCGCCTGCTGGGCGTAAAGCGGGTGCCGCAGCGTGATTTCGGTACCCCACGCTTTACCTGGGATGAGGGCATTGCCCAGCTCTACGGTACGCCACCGACGTGGCCAACGCCGACGCGCGGCGTCAGCGAGATGCGCCTGGCGCTGCGCTACCGCTCGAATGACTCCCTGCTGCGCCATTTCACCGACAGCGCCACCCTTTACCTAGAGATTGTTGACTATCCCGGCGAGTGGCTGCTGGATCTGCCCATGCTGGCGCAGGACTATACCAGCTGGTCGCGACAGATGACCGGTATGTTACAGGGTCACAGAAAAGAGTGGTCTGCCCGCTGGCGTCAGCTTTGCGCCGGGCTGGATCCGCTGGCTCCGGCCGATGAAAACCGGCTTGCGGAGATTGCCGATGCCTGGACGGCGTACCTGCACCAGTGTAAGGCCGAGGGGCTGCACTTTATCCAGCCGGGGCGCTTTATACTGCCGGGCGAGATGGCCGGTGCACCTGCGCTTCAGTTCTTCCCCTGGCCGGACGTTGACGATACGGGCGAGGCAAAGCTGGCCCAGGCGGATAAGAGCAGCAACGCCGGAATGCTGCGCGAGCGCTTCAACTACTACTGCGAAAACGTGGTCAAAGGGTTTTATAAAAACTACTTCCTGCGCTTCGATCGCCAGATTGTGCTGGTGGACTGTCTGCAACCGCTCAACAGCGGGCCGCAGGCGTTTAACGACATGCGCCTCGCCCTTACCCAGCTGATGCAGAGCTTTCACTACGGGCAGCGGACGCTGTTTCGCCGCCTTTTCTCGCCGGTTATCGACAAACTGCTGTTTGCCGCCACCAAAGCCGATCACGTTACCGTCGATCAGCATGCCAATATGGTCTCTCTGCTTCAGCAGCTGGTCACCGACGCCTGGCAAAACGCCGCCTTTGAGGGGATCGATATCGACTGCCTGGGGCTGGCGGCGGTGCAGGCCACGGAGAGCGGCCTGGTGGACGTCAATGGTGATAAAATCCCGGCGCTGCGCGGGGATCGCCTCAGCGATGGCAAACCGCTAACGGTCTATCCAGGCGATGTTCCCGCCCGGCTGCCGGGACAGGCGTTCTGGGAGAAGCAGGGCTTTCAGTTTGAGGCCTTTCGTCCGCGGGTGATGGACGTGGATACCCCGATGCCGCACATTCGCCTTGATGCGGCGCTGGAATTTTTACTGGGAGATAAGCTGCGATGAACGAGCCCATCAAACCACGCGTCGATTTTACCGAACAGCCTGCAATGCCGGTGCGTGAAGAGTTTAAGGCCGCGCAGGCGTTTAGCGATGCCGAGGCGGGAGAGTTTACGCCGCTGCTGGCTGAAGAGATACTGGCCGACACGCCGCAGCCGGAAGCGAGCGTCGAGGCGGCGCTGCGGCCCCGGCGCAGCCTCTGGCGCACAATGGTGCTAACCGGGCTGGCGCTGTTTGGCGTCAGCGTAGTCGGGCAGGGCGTGCAGTGGGCGATGGACGCCTGGCAAACCCACGACTGGGTAGCGCTGGGTGGCTGTGCTGCCGGGGCGCTCATCGTCGGCGCGGGGGTAGGCTCCGTGGCCGGTGAGTGGCGGCGGCTGTGGCGGCTGCGCCAGCGCGCGGAGGCCCGTGACGAGGCCAGCCTGCTGCTGCACAGCCACGGCACGGGCAAGGGGCGCGATTTCTGCGAGAGGCTGGCTCGTCAGGCGGGTATCGATCAGGCGCATCCTGCCCTGCAGCGCTGGTATGCCGCCATCCATGAGACGCAAAGCGATCGGGAGATCGTCACGCTCTATGCCCGGCTGGTGCAGCCGGTGGTGGATGCGCAAGCCCGGCGCGAAATCAGCCTCTCGGCGGCGGGCTCAACGCTGATGATTGCCGTCAGCCCGCTGGCATTGGTCGACATGGCGTTTATTGCCTGGCGCAACCTGCGGCTGATTAACCGCATCGCCAGGCTCTACGGCATCGAGCTGGGCTACTTCAGTCGCCTGCGGCTGTTTCGCCTGGTGCTGCTCAATATCGCCTTTGCCGGGGCCAGCGAAGTGGTGCGTGAGGTGGGCATGGACTGGCTGTCGCAGGATCTCGCCGCCCGGCTTTCCGCTCGCGCCGCGCAGGGTATTGGTGCAGGACTGCTTACCGCACGTCTCGGTATCAAGGCGATGGAGCTATGCCGTCCGCTGCCCTGGCTGGAGGATGATAAACCCCGGCTGGCCGATTTCCGCCGCCAGCTTATCGGCGAGCTAAAGGCCAATATGCAGCGCAGCGGCACACAGAAACGTGACTGACCGCTTATCTTTACGCCATGGCGGTGGGTTTTCCACCGCTCTGTCAATAATTGTTGACAGATAGCTTCCTGACTGCCGATAAGTGTCTTATCATTCTTAGATACGTTGACTGTTTAAGGGTGGCAACTCCCATGCGTCTTGAAGTCTTTTGTGAAGACCGTCTTGGTCTGACCCGTGAGCTGCTGGATCTGCTGGTGCTCAGAGGTATCGATTTACGCGGCATCGAGATCGACCCCATCGGCCGGATCTACCTCAATTTTGCTGAACTGGATTTTAATGACTTCAGCAGCCTGATGGCTGAAATTCGCCGCATCTCCGGCGTGACCGACGTGCGCACAGTCCTATGGATGCCCTCCGAGCGTGAACATCGCGCCATGAGCGCACTGCTGGAGGCGCTGCCCGAGCCGGTGCTCTCCCTGGATATGAAAAGCAAGGTTGAGCTGGCGAACCAGGCCAGCTGCCAGCTCTTCGGTCAGAACCAGTCCCGGCTGCGCAACCACACCGCCCCCCAGCTGATTAACGGCTTTAACTTCCAGCGCTGGCTGGAGGGCAACCCGCAGGCGTCGCACCACGAACACGTGGTCATCAACGGGCAGAACTTCTTAATGGAGATCACCCCGGTCCACCTCAAAGGCGAGACCGGCGATCCGCTGCTGACCGGAGCGGTGGTGATGCTGCGATCGACGATCCGCATGGGCCGCCAGCTACAGGATCTGGTCAGCCAGGACGCCAGCGCCTTCAATCAGATCGTGGCCGCCAGCCCGAAGATGCGCCACGTCATCGACCAGGCACGCAAGCTGGCCATGCTCAGCGCGCCGCTGCTCATCGTTGGCGATACCGGCACCGGCAAAGATCTGCTGGCCCATGCCTGCCACCTTGCCAGCCCGCGTGCGGCCAAGCCCTACCTGGCCCTGAACTGCGCCTCTATCCCTGAGGATGCGGTAGAGAGCGAGCTGTTTGGCCATGCGCCGGAAGGTAAAAAAGGGTTCTTCGAGCAGGCCAACGGCGGCTCGGTGCTGCTGGATGAGATTGGCGAGATGTCGCCGCGCATGCAGGTGAAGCTCCTGCGCTTCCTGAATGATGGCACCTTCCGCCGCGTCGGCGAGGATCACGAGGTCCACGTTGACGTGCGGGTGATCTGCGCCACCCAGCGAAATCTGGTGGAGCTGGTACAGAAGGGGATTTTCCGGGAGGATCTCTACTACCGTCTGAACGTGCTGACGCTGGATCTGCCTCCGCTGCGCGATCGTCCTCAGGACATCATGCCGCTGACCGAGCTGTTCGTGGCCCGCTTTGCCGACGAACAGGGCGTTCCGCGTCCCAAGCTTTCAACCGATCTCAGCAACGTCCTGACCCGCTACAGCTGGCCGGGCAACGTGCGTCAGCTGAAAAACGCGGTGTACCGTGCGCTAACCCAGCTGGAAGGCTACGAGCTGCGCCCGCAGGACATCTTGCTGCCGGATTACGATGCGGGAACCGTCGCGGTCGGGGAAGAGGCGATGGAGGGATCGCTGGACGATATCACCAGCCGCTTCGAACGATCGGTGTTGATTCAGCTTTATCGCAACTATCCCAGTACGCGCAAGCTGGCGAAACGGTTGGGGGTGTCGCACACCGCTATTGCCAATAAGCTGCGAGAGTATGGTCTGAGCCAGAAGAAGGGCGAGGAGTAAAACAAGAGAGCCTTCAGTGATGAAGGCTCTTTTTTAATGCAGCGACGCTTACTGGGCCAGCGCGTGCAGGGCAGCCTCGTAGTCTGGCTCGTTGGTGATCTCGTTCACCAGCTCGCTGAATACGACGGTGTCGTTTTCGTCGATAACCACGACCGCACGCGCGGCCAGGCCTTTCAGCGCGCCGTCGGCAATGCCTACGCCGTAGTTTTCGAGGAAGTCGGCGTTACGCAGGGTCGACAGGGTGATCACGTTGCTCAGGCCTTCCGCGCCGCAGAAACGGGACTGGGCAAACGGCAGGTCGGCGGAGATGCACAGTACCACGGTGTCTTTCATTTCGGTGGCGAGCTGGTTGAATTTACGCACGGAGGCGGCGCAAACACCGGTGTCGATGCTCGGGAACACGTTAAGCACTTTGCGCTTACCCGCGAACTGCGCCAGCGTAACGTCGGTCAGATCCTTCGCGACCAGAGTGAAAGAGTGTGCTTTGCTACCCACTGCCGGAATAGTGCCAGCAACAGCAACGGGGTTGCCCTGGAAATGAACGGTTTGTGACATGAATATCTTCCTGTTTACATATAGTTAACGTCGCCGCTAGTGTACGTGATCGGCCTTAATCACGGCAAACCTATTTTTGTCCCGCTTTTCAACACTATACTTTTAACATTCCGTTAAAGGAGCAAGGAATGAGAACAGTTAAGGTCTATGAAGAGAGTTGGCCCCTGCATTCGCCGTTTGTCATCTCCCGGGGCAGCCGCAGCGAGGCGCGGGTTGTGGTCGTGGAGCTGGAAGAGGAGGGGATAAAGGCGAGTGGAGAGTGCACGCCTTATCCACGCTATGGCGAGAGCGATGCGTCGGTGATTGCCCAGATCATGACCATCGTGCCGCAGCTGGAAAACGGCCTTAGCCGCCAGCAATTACAGTCCCTGCTGCCACCGGGGGCCGCGCGCAACGCCGTTGACAGCGCCCTGTGGGATCTTGAATCTCGTCGGCTGGGCGTCAGCCTTAAAGAGCATCTGGGCGTGGCGCTGCCGGCGGATCTCACCACGGCGCAGACGGTAGTGATTGGGACGCCAGAGCAGATGGCGGCCAGTGCGGCGGCGCTGTGGGAGAAGGGCGCGCGGCTGCTAAAGATCAAGCTTGATGACCGTTTAATCAGCGAGCGGCTGGTGGCGATCCGTACCGCCGTGCCGGAGGCCACGCTGATTGTGGATGCCAACGAGTCCTGGCACAGCGAAGGGCTGGCGGCGCGCTGTCAGCTGCTGGCGGATCTCGGCGTAGCGATGCTGGAGCAGCCGCTTCCTGCCAACAATGACGCGGCGCTGGAGAACTTCATCCACCCGCTGCCGATCTGTGCCGATGAGAGCTGCCACGCCCGCAGCAGTCTGAAAACCCTTGCCGGACGCTATGAGATGATCAACATCAAGCTGGATAAAACCGGCGGCCTGACCGAGGCGCTGGCGCTGGCCAGCGAGGCGCAGGCCCAGGGGTTTGGGCTAATGCTGGGCTGCATGCTCTGCACGTCCCGGGCGATCGCGGCGGCGCTGCCCCTGGCCTCCCAGGCACGCTTTGCCGATCTCGATGGCCCGACCTGGCTGGCGGTGGACGTTGACCCGGCGCTGCGCTTCAGCACCGGCCAGCTTCACCTCTGATCCATCCACCGTAGCAGGCGCGTCATCGCCTGCAGATAGCGCTCGCTGGCCTCATCGTTTGAGATCGGTGGCAGCTCGGCAGTGATGCAGTGCAGGCCAATATCGGCGCACCAGCTGCCGAATGAACCCGGCGTTTCGTAACCGACGCTGCGCACCAGCGGCAAAGCAAACGCCTCGGCGAGCCAGTATCCCAGCGGGCTTTGCGTGGGATCTTCAATGCAGGCCAGCGGATCGTGAAACGACACAACCCAAGCCGGGTGCAGGCGGTGAATAAGCTGGCACAGGCTTTGCGTTTCCGGTTCAGAGCCCGGCGCATCACCAGTCATCAGCACCACGTCCCGGGCGCTGGCGGCGCTGTTCCAACGATAGACGGTCTCCCCGGCCCGCCAGTTGGCGGCGGGAAAGTTGCGGTTGAGATCGACCCCCTCGGCGTTGGCCCGCAGACCAAGCTGGCAACCATCGGGGTTCACTGCCAGCACGACGTGATGATGTCGCAGGTCAGGTTCAAGGGTACGCAGCGCGCAGGAGAGGGTGACCACCGCCGCGCTCTCGTCCCCATGGGTACCGGCGAGGATCAGCCCGCTCTCTCTGGAAGGAACGGGTGCGGGGAACCAGACAAGCGGCGCACCGAGTCGAGAGCGGCCATAGTGCGCCATTCCGGTAGCAAAAGCGCCCCGTTCGGCGCGTGGGCGTGAGGCGGTCATAGCAATCCTTTCAGACGGGCGATAAACAAAGTGTTAGGCAAAGCGCAGCGCTTTTCAAATTGTTTCATTCAGGATGCGAGCGAGGCAGTAAATATCACCTTATCTTGCTAAGCCGTTTGCATTTCTCCATGCGAAAACAAATAATTATCCCATCTTTTCTCTGGGCTTTTGCTATAGGGTCATCTTATGAAATATCCCGTCTCCCTCCTTTGCGCTGCGCTGTGGCTATCCGGTCTCTCTTCACCCTCCTTTGCCGCAGATGTGCCTGCCGGAACCAAGCTGGCGGCACAGCAGACGCTGGTGCGCCATATTAAAGATGAGCCTGCCACCCTCGACCCTGCTAAAGCCGTGGGGCTGCCGGAGATTCAGGTGATCCGCGATCTCTACGAGGGGCTGGTAAACCAGAATGAGAAGGGGGAGATTGTCCCCGGCGTGGCGACCCAATGGAGTACCAGCGATAACCGCAGCTGGACCTTTACCCTGCGCAAAGACGCCCGCTGGTCAGACGGTTCCCCGGTCACCGCGCAGGACTTTGTCTACAGCTGGCAGCGGCTGGTCGATCCGAAAACAACATCGCCTTTTGCCTGGTTTGCCGCATTGGCAGGCATCGGTAATGCGCAGAACATCATTGATGGCAAAGCCACGCCGGACACGCTGGCGGTGACGGCAATTGACCCGCATACCCTGCGCGTACAGCTCGATAACCCGCTGCCCTGGTTTGCTAACCTGGCCGCCAGCTTTGCCTTCTACCCGGTGCAAAAAGCCAACGTCGAGAGCGACAAGGCGTGGACCCAGCCGGGCAAGCTGGTGGGTAACGGGGCCTACGTGCTCAAGGATCGCGTGGTCAACGAGAAGCTGGTGCTGGAGCCTAACGCCCACTACTGGGATAACGGCAAAACGGTGATTAAATCCGTCACCTTTATTCCCATTAACCAGGAGTCGGCGGCAACCAAGCGCTATCTGGCAGGGGATATCGATATCACAGAGTCCTTCCCGAAAAACCTCTATCAGAAGCTGCTCAAGGATATCCCTGACCAGGTCTATACCCCGCCGCAGCTGGGCACCTACTACTATGCTTTTAACACCCAGGAAGGCCCGACGGCCGATGCCCGCGTGCGCCTGGCGCTGAGCATGACCATCGATCGCCGCCTGATGGCAGAGAAGGTGCTGGGAACCGGAGAGAAGCCTGCCTGGCGCTTTACCCCAGACGTGACGGCAGGTTTTACGCCCGATCCGTCAGAATTAGAGCAGCTGAGCCAGGCCGAACTGAACGTGCAGGCTAAAACGCTGCTGCAGGCGGCGGGCTATGGGCCGAGCCGCCCGCTGAAGTTGACTCTGCTCTATAACACCTCTGAGAATCATCAAAAGATCGCCATTGCCGTGGCCTCAATGTGGCGCAAAAACCTCGGCGTAGACGTTAAGCTGCAAAACCAGGAGTGGAAGACCTATATCGACAGCCGCAACACCGGCAACTTCGACGTGATCCGCGCCTCGTGGGTAGGGGATTACAATGAGCCATCCACCTTCCTGTCGCTACTGACCTCTACCCATAGCGGCAACATCTCCCGCTTCAACGATCCGGCTTATGACAAGGTGATGAAGCAGGCGGCGATGGAGCCGACCGCCAAAGCGCGCAACGTAGATTATAATGCGGCAGAGAAGATTCTGGCGCGGGAAGCGCCCATCGCGCCAATTTATCAATATACCAACGGACGTCTGATCAAGCCGTGGCTCAAGGGCTATCCAATAAATAACCCTGAGGACGTGGCCTACACTCGGACGATGTATATCGTGGCGCATTAATAGGAGTGTTGGACTGGCGCAGGGAGCGCGCCAGTTATGTTGGCAAACCGACGTTGAACGACAGTTTTATGCCTAAAGCATGCTCTTCAAATGATGTGATGCAATATAAATGTAACCTTAAAGTTGCCGTAACGTTAACTGCATAAAAGAAATGAATGCACTTAAATGGATATATTATATTGGTATATTCAACGGCTATTTTGTTAGGATTGCAACTGAAGTAAACGTTGTCGCAGGTGAACAGCAAAATAAGAAGTAATGGATGTAGTATTCAAGGGATTGAACCTAAAAAACAAGCTACCTTGTCATAATAGAAAAATGTTATTGCCCTTATAATTCAAGGCGAAGTGTTAAAGCTGCGCCGAATATAAGTAGGGGCTGCTTTAAGTTTTTGAGGTAAATATGAAGGCTCTGTGGTATTTATTCACTGTACTGGTAGTCGTTTTCGCTACAGGATGCGGCTGGCATCGCAAAGGAGAGACATCTTATAATAGTAATATAAAAAGAGTTATCCTGATAAGCAGCGATCCTCATGGTCCGCTGAGTAGAGCAGTGCGGGCGCAATTACGACTTAATAACATAAAAGTCGTAAGCGACTATGATACCCTCCCTGAGGAAACGATTTCATTACGGCTGGGGAGTGTCTCCTTAACTGAAGATACCGTTTCTTTATACCATGCGCATTCGGCTGAGCTTCAGCTTACGGTAACGCTTGATGCAACGGTACTGGTACCGGGAAGAGATATTATCCCTATTCACTTACGTATACTGGGTACAAGATATAAAAATTTTTCGGGGCCACTTGCAGACTCTGTGTCGCAGGAGAGTTCTGTAAATGAAATCTATGAAAAAGCGGCCGAGAGACTTGTTCGGCGATTGCAAATGGTTTGTACAGACAAAATCGCAAAGACCGAAAAAAAAGAAGATGACGAAAATTTAACAGGCATGATTTTTTAATGACCGATGAATATAACAGCGATCAACGGCAAGCGCTAATCTGACTGTACAGGGTAACCAATTTCATTTTCAGTTCTAACTTATTCAACTTTTATAAAATGAGGGCAGCGATGAAAAAATCTCTGGCTCTGATTGCCATTCTAATTGCAAATTTAGAAGCATGGTATTGTGCTTTTGAAGAGACGTTTTCTCCGTTAAATGGGATCTTTATGGTCTCGTTTGTCTACATTATAACAATTATTGGTATTATGATTTTCATTGAGAATTAAAATCAACCATAAACCATTATTTTCACCCGTAATCAACAATCCTATCATTTGAATCCAATAATTAACCGGCAACGTCCATACGTGTGCTGAGCTCGCTGATAAATGTAAGAAGGTTATGATTGCTTCTGCTCAGTTCAACTGCATTTAACCTGACTACGCCCACATCCATATAGGTCAGACAGTTATCTATTGTTCTTCGCAGAATACGCTGACCATCGAGAGACCATGGGCGATAAACGAGATCTGAAAGTATAGTCACCCCTCGGCCTTGGGCAACAAGGCTACGAACCACTTCGAAAGAATTTGTCTTATAAAAAACATCCGGTCCTCTGCCGACCGTTTTCCAGTACTCGTTGATGACGCCCGGATATTCATCAGTCCGCAGTAATATAAACGGATATTTTTCTACGTCGCTTAAACGTAGCTGAGATTTACTCAACAAAGGATGTCCTGGATTAGCCCACAGTCGCCTGGGTGAACGGATGAAGGCTTCAATGTGAAGATCTGCATCATGACTGATATTTGATGTCAGCATCAGGACAAAATCTATTCTTTTTTCGCGCAGCATTTCTAAAAGTATTGGCGCAGGCGCTTCTTCAAATTTTATCTCCATAAGGGGAAATCGCTGTTCGATATCGTTTAGTACTCTCGGTAACAGGTAAGCCGAAAGCGTTTCTGCAATGCCGATAGTGACTTTCCCGAAGGACGTATCTGGTTGATTATGCAGGTCATCAATGGCCCTATAACTGTTATTAATAATGTCACGAGCATGGGTCAGGAAACGCTCCCCTGCGGGGGTAAGTCGAATGCCTTTCGGATATCGAACAAATAGCTGAGTATTAACCGCATCTTCCAGGTTGCGCATGGCGATAGTCATAGCGGATTGCGAGATATGACAGTGTGCTGCTGCCTTTGAAATCTGAGAGGTTTCCGCTAATGCTATGTATAACTCAAGTTGTCGAAAGGTAAACTTCATAAATTTAACCTATGCGTCTCAATGAAAATCTTATATTAGCATAAATACCCTTAAAAAGATTAATCTTAAACATACAAATTGATGTTTAACAAGGTTTCACTATGCCATATATACTGCTCTCCCTGGCCGCGCTTTTTTGGGGCGGGAACTACGTCGTCGGCCACGAAATGGTTATACATGCCGATCCAATTATATTATCTACGGTCCGTTGGGTGTTGACTGCATTGCTCTTATGTACACTTTATCGGCGGAGTATCAGCGATCGTTGGCAAGACATTAAGGCATCATGGAAAATAATTACCTTGCTGTCGATATGTGGGCAGGTCATCTTCCCGCTGACTTTGTATATTGGTCTACAGTATACCTCCTCACTTAATGCCGCCATTTACCTTTCTACTACACCAGCGCTTGTGCTCATCATTAACAGATATATCTTTCATGAAAGAATTTCTGCGGGTAATATTTCAGGTGTTATCCTTAGCACCATTGGTGTTTTATGGCTCATTATGCAAGGTGATATTTTTAATGCTCATGCCTTTAGTCATTTTAACAAGGGAGATATGTGGACCATTGGCTCTGCTGCCAGCTGGGCCGTCTACTGCTCTTTCCTCAGGCTTAAGCCTAAAAATATTAATGGTAATGCCTTTGTCAGCGTTAGCGCGGCGATTGGCGCACTAACGCTGATTCCTATCCTTCTGATTCATCTCCTGAAACAGGGTATGCCTTCTGTTGCTGCTTATACGAGTACAGGTTTTATTTCCGGGATGATCTATTTGATTATATTTCCATCATGGCTGGCATATTTACTTTGGAATCGTGGGATCCTTATTATCGGTGCAACGAGAGGAGAGGTGTTCTCTCATATTATACCGTTGAGCGGCGGTCTGTTGAGCGTCTGTTTTTTAAGCATGGAACTTCACTCTTTTCACGTTATTAGTGCAATGATTATTGTCTGCGGCATTATTCTTTGCTCCAGGTCCGTTGGCCGAAACGGCATTTGCGATAAAAAATCATTGAAGAGTCTATAAGTTCAAGAGCAATTCCCACAAAAAGAGCGAGTTGTTCAGGAGCGATCTTCGCAAGTGCAACTCGTCTTTATTGTGTTAAAGCGTCTATTTTTGTCACGCCGCTATCCCTATGGTGTGTCCGCGTGCTGTAATGACTTAGATTATTGTTATATTTCATAGGGAAAGACGTGAATGACGTTCGCTGCCACGGGATAGAGTCCAAGAGATTTTGTTCTTTCTTTTAACTCCTCCATAGAAAGCCCTTGCATGGGCTCACGTCCACCCCAAACAAGGACGCCTCTGCTAGCATAATCTTTTTGAATTTCAAGCTGTTTACCGCTGTTCAGTTCAAGAACAATATTCTTATCATTTACAGGCTGAAGGCTACCGTCTTTATCGCAGATAGACATGACCATGTCACTCGGAGTTTCTTTTGATTCGCGATAGGGTTTGATGATGATCCCATTCGAGGCTACTGAAATGACGCTTAACTGGCAATGCTTCATGTGCCCTGATGCTTCTTGCGTACTCACTCGTCCACCCCAAACATGTATTCCATCAGGTATCGTCGCAGGTAAGGGCGTTTCGCACTCCGCTAGTTCCAGTATCTCTCTATCATTAAACTCAACAACAATACTTTTACCCTGGCTGACCGTTAAGCTACCATTTTTTTCAACAATTAAGATCTTCATATAATATCGTCTCTGAAAATACTGTCTTATTGGGAAATCAGACCCACACGCTTTTTCACTTTATCACCATCCATTTTTTGCTCATAGCTGTTAATCAATCCGCCGGTGAGTAAACCGCCATCCTGGCTTTTCCGCGCCAGATGACAAGATTGTCATCCTCCTGTCAGGTAGTCAGGAGAGCCGGGCGGGTATAACAGCAGGGTGATTAACTCAGGAGAATAAAAGATGAAAAAGCCTATCGCTGCCCTGTCCCTCGCCATGCTGCTTGCTGCTCCGGGCGTAGCTCTCTCGGCCCAGCCAGCGGCTGTCTATGACATGACGCAGGAGCTTGGCAGTAAGCTGGTCACGGAGGCACTGTCGATTTGTCATGGGATGCATCGTCAGGGAGTAGCGGCCGTCGTGGATCGAGGCGGAAACCTGGTTGCGCTGATGAGGGATGATAACGTGGGGCCGCATAATACGCAGGCCGCGTGGCGTAAGGCCTTCACGGCGCTATCGACGAAAACGCCGACGAAACAGCTTGCCATTAAGGCTCAATCATCACCGGACTCCGTTAACCTTAATACCGTTAATGAATTATTGCTGCTTGGGGGCGGGGTACCGGTTAACTATCGCGGCCAGGTGATTGGTGCCGTGGGTATGGCGGGAACCGGGGGCGCAGAGTCTGACGATCGGTGTGGGGCCGAAGCCATTAAAAAGGTAGTGGGGGAAAACCCGCAATAGTAACAGCGGTAGAAAAGGGCACCGGCGGGCAAAGGGTCAGCTCGCCGGTGGTTGATCCAAACGTGGCGTTTAGGACGAAGGCAGCTCCAGAACGTCTCCGCCCTCCTGTGCCAGACGCGCCAGATAGCGCGATGTATCCAGGATCTGCCACGGGAAATAGAGGCCAGGGACAACCGGCGGCTTGCCATCCAATCCGATCAGCCGCTCAAGAAGCAAGGCTATCCCCATTCCCGTCAGCGGTGCCGCGCCGCCCGGATGCACGACCGCGTGTCGGGTGCGAAGCGCCTGTCCAGCGAGGTCCAGACCAGACATATCCAGCACGATCTCCGTTGATAATGCACCGCCTTTACGTCGGCTCGAACTCACCCCCTGGCCCAGGTTGAACTGCACGCTGCGTGCGCCGGTAGCGGCTGCCAGACCCGTCACGTCGATTGATGAAAAGCCGGTGGCGTTAATTTCAGTGCCGTCCAGCGCAGCGAAAACCGCGTTGGCATCATCGCTCTCGTGCCAGATCCAGCTGCCATCCCGGCGCGTGAGCGCCGCGGGCAGGAGGTGATTCAGGTGCTCAAAATCAGCGGCCACCGCCGGACCGCCCGTATCGTGCTCGTCAACCAGCGCACCAATGCGGATTTCCTCTACCCGGCTGAAGGATTTCGCCAGATGGAGGGCAGGCACCGTGGTAGCACCCACCAGCCACTCATAGCCCAGCACGATCGCTGAGGCAGCCGGGGCATGCATAAAGCTGGCGATTTCCGGGGCTATCTCAAATATGCCCGACGAGATACTGAGATGCGGTACGCCGCGTGACTGGGCGAAGCGGAGGCTGGCGAGGGTGTGATCCTTATAGAGCACGACCACCGCGCTGACGTTTTGCTCGCCAAGACCCAGATCGTCAGAGGCCGTATCGATGACAACACCTTGCGCATGGTCCATTTCTGCCGCTGCGCGCTGAGCTTTACTAAGATCGCGGCCTCCTATAAGCAGAGGAACATCAGGATAAATGGCCTGTATCGCCCGAGCGGTCTGATGACCAATAGCGCCGGAACCGCCCATTAGCAGGATAGGATCGAATGACATAAGCGTTTCTCCTCGTTTATGTGACACACTACGAACGGCCAGGGATGCGGGCAATGACCTTGATCTCGAAATCAAATCCTGCGAGCCAGGTAACGCCAACGGCTGTCCAGTTTGGATAGGGAGGATGTGGGAAAATAGCCTGTTTGACCTGCATGATCGTGGGAAACTGATTTTGCGGGTCGGTATGGAAGGTCGTGACATCAATCAGGTCTTCAAAGGTACAGCCTGCTGCTGCCAGCGTCGCCTTCAGGTTATCAAACGCCAGCTGCACCTGAGCAGCAAAATCCGGCTCCGGCGTGCCATCGGCGCGACTTCCCACCTGGCCGGACACGAAGAGCAAATCGCCGGAGCGGATCGCGGCAGAATAGCCGTGCTCTTCATAGAGCGCATGGCGGCTGGCGGGGAAAATCGGTTCGCGCTGAATCATAGGGTATCCTTTACTTTGTTCAAGGTGAAAAACGTAAAGCGCAGCACGGATAGTTGGTTTAATATACGCGGCGTATGTCAAATTAATCACACATACGCGGCGTATGTCAAATGAATAGGGAGAAGGTATGGTTGCCAAACGACGCAGCGAAACGATGGAAGAGAACCGCGCAAAACTGATCGCGGCAGCGCGGAGAGCCTTTGCTGAGAAGGGGTACGCCGCGTCATCCATGGATGAGTTAACCGCCAGCGTTGGGCTTACCCGTGGCGCGCTCTATCACAACTTTGGTGATAAAAAAGGATTACTGGCCGCCGTTGTTGCTCAGATTGATGGGGAAATGGCAGAGCGGGCTAAGGCTGACGCCTCTCATGCCAGCGACGATTGGGAAAGGCTGCTGGCCGAAGGCGTCGCCTATATCAAGATGGCGCTGGATCCCGAGGTACGGCGCATCGTGCTGCTTGATGGCCCGGCATTTCTGGGCGATCCCGCCCAGTGGCCCGGGCAGATAAGCTGCCTTGACGCCACCCGCCAGACGGTTGAAAAAATGCGTGAGCGCGGCCTGCTTAAAGCCGTAGATGCCGAGGCCGCTGCGCATATGTTAAACAGCGCTGCGATGAATGCCGCGCTCTGGATAGCGGCCAGCAACGAGCCGGAGAAGGCCCTGCCGAAAATTATTGCGGTGTTTACGCAACTGGCAAGCGGCTTACGCAATGGCTCGCAAAAAGTATAATGTACAAGAGGCTATCTCTTTGATGAGTCCGGTATCGCCGGACTCATTAGCTATTGCATCCATTATTAAAATGCGCTCAAAAAACTCATCATCTCATCACGACTGGACAGTCTAACCTGCTGTGCCGGGCTAGTTTTTGCAAACACCGCCAGATGTCCCTGATAGCTGCTCGATCCTGTTCGTGTCTCATATGCGGCTGACCACTCCAGAAGAGCCGCGAAATCCGCAGCGGAACCGTTGTTTCGTACTCCTCGGGCCTTGATGTTCTCTACGCATTCGGCGGGAGCAGGGGTCAACCAGATAATATGCGTTGCGTAGGGCAAAACGTTATCAGCAATCCAGCCATAGACGCCCTCCATAATCCAGCGCGCTTCACTCGCAATCGTCAGCGCGTCCTTCAAAACAGCCTCTTTTGCTCGAGCTTTAACGTAGCCGCCGGGTTCCCAATTAAGGTTATCTAAGTCGGTGGCGGGAATAGCGAACTTTTCTGCCAGTTGCCTAGCCAGCCAGCTTTTTCCCGAGCCGCTATTCCCTATGATGAGCACACGTTGTAGGTCGTTATGCATTGTTCAACTCACATGAAGCCATATTTTTTTAATTATGTAGCGAATAAAAACAACACGTATCCTTATTATATTTTTGCCATTACCTTTCTAGATATCCGTAGATATCACATCTTAGCATACCTGAATTTACAATAAACGGTCATTGATATGCTCTTATAAGCAATCTCTCTCGTAGGTTATTGATATCATAAAAAATACATAAAAATCAATTGATTAATAATATTGATGATTGTATTAAATTTCAGCAGCAGAGAGTATTTGCGGCAAATAAAATAACCCATAAGGCTTATCTGAAGGAGTGAGCTATGAGCAGTCCAATTTTTGCTACTGGTACGCCGGTAGTCAGCGTCACCGATAATCGGGGTGTAATGATACGCGCTCTAAACTGGAATCGTAATCTGGCAACCGATCCGCTTTATTTGCTGGTTGACCACCATCATATTAGCGATGACAGCCGGGTACTCCAGAACCGTGACCCGCGCCTGTTTGCCACCTGGTCGACCGACAATACGGCTGCGGCGAACCTGCGCAGCATTACCTCGCTGGCAGGCGAAGTACTGAGACGGGAGAGCACTGACAGCGGCTGGCAGGTGGCTTTGTTTGATGCGGCGAGCCGGCCGATGTGGATGACCGACGGTCGGGGCACTGTGCAGACTTTGACGTATGATGAACTGGGACGCCCGCAGAGCGGTAGTGAGCAGTTGAGCGGTGGCGAGGTACGGGTGAGCTGGCGTAATGAGTATGGCGACAACGGTGCTCAGGATGATGGTTCGCAGGACAACAACCTGCGCGGGGTCCGTGTGGCCCACTATAACGACGGCGGGTTGCTGGCAGTCAGTGCCGTGGGGCTGAGCGGGGCCCTACTGAGCGGGGCGCAGCAGTTCCTGGCCTCGGCAGAGACCTTGCCGGACTGGCCGGATGCGGAGGTGGACCGGCAGGGCTTGCTGGAGACGACGATCTACACGACCACCACGATGGCAGACGCGCGAGGCGCTCTTTTAAGTCAGACAGATGCCGAAGGACATCAGCTGGGATGGCGCTACGACGTGAACTGGCGTCTCAGCCAGCAGACGTTGACGCTGGCAGGGGGAAACCCACAGACGCTGCTGGAGAGCGTGACATGGGACGCAATGGGTCAGGTTATGGAGGAGGTCGCTGGCAACGGGGTGACCACGACATACACCTATGAGCCAGAGACGCAGTGGCTGTCGACCATCACGGCGCAGCGCGCAGACACTACGGTGCTGCAGTTGCTGGGCTACGGTTACGACAATACGGGCAACGTTATTTCCGTGAGCGATGAAACGGTGGCGTCGCGTTATTACCGTAACCAGGCTACGGACGGGATACGGGAGTTCAGCTATGATGCACTTTACCAGCTTCTGAGCGCCACCGGCCGGGAGAACGCAACCAGCACAGTGATGACGTACGCCAGCCTGCCGGCAATGGCGCAGATGGACAGCAGCCAGTATGTGAACTATACCCGGACGTATCACTATGACGACAGCGGCAACCTGCAGACGCTGACACACGCCGGAGCCGGGAGCTTCACGCGGGCAATGACGATGGAGACGACGTCAAACCGCAGCGTACAGAAAAATGACGGCGGGGCACAGACGGCAGACGAGGTAGCCGGCTGGTTCGACAGTAACGGCAACCTGCTGCAGCTTCAGTCAGGGAGTCCACCGTCAGGAAGCGGTAGCGCAACCCAAAACGGTCTGGTCTGGAACGGAAACAACCAACTGCAGAGCGTAACGCTGGTCACTCGCAGCAGCACGGATATGAGGCAGAACGACCGGGAAGTTTATCAGTACAGCGGCAGTAGCCGGGTCCGCAAGCAGACGCGGACGCTGGTAAACAGCGGGACGGGACTGTGGAATGTGGATGAGGTGCGCTATCTGACGGGGCTGGAGCTGCGGCGGAGCTGGCAGGAGACGGTAAGCGGCAGCACGGTCACAGCGGGGGCGGTGACGGAAGAGCTGCATGTGCTGAACAGGCAGGCGGGACGGTCGGATATCCGAGTGCTGCACTGGGTGACGGGAAAACCGGACGGCATAGATAACGACCAGGTACGATGGAGCGTGGATGACAACGTTGGTTCACTGTCGCTGGAGCTGGACGGCGGAGGACAGATTATTAGTCGGGAAGAGTATTATCCGTTTGGCGGCACGGCGGTGTGGTCGGCACGCAATGAGATAGAAGCGAAATATAAGGTGGTGCGCTACTCGGGCAGGGAGCGTGACGGAACGGGGCTGTACTATTACGGGCACCGTTACTATGCACCGTGGCTATGTCGATGGATAAGTGCCGATCCCTCAGGGGAGATTGATGGTCTGAATCTTTTCCGTATGGTCCGAAATAATCCGTTGCGCTTTATTGATAATGATGGACGCATGCCCACTGCAGTAGCAGATACTGAGTTTAAGGAGAGCAAACCCGAGCCGGCAATTGATTATCACCGTTATGGCGACTACAGACTGACAAGAAGCGTCAGTGCTCCCAATCTTCAGGCCTTAGAGTCAGAACAGGAACATGAACATGGCGAAGGCGCAGAATTTATTGGCTATCACGGTACAAATGAAGCTTCCGCAAGAAACATCATCGAACATGGGTTGGATATTGACAAAATTCCCCACGGACAAATTGGGCAAGGTTTCTATGTTGCGAAAGACAGAGCACTTGCCGAAGGCTCTGCAGACCCCAGAGGCGTTGGCCGAGCGGCAGCGCCCCCGTCCCTCCTCGCGAGAGCCGCGAAAAGTATCTTGAGCATATTTGGTTCATCTTCCACGCAACCCAGTCCAGAACTTCCTGATGACAGAAAACCAGTAATGTTAAAGGTTTATAGCAACCAACCGTTACAACACGCCCAATGGAATGGCATGGCCGGTTCAGATCTATCAATGCTCAAAGCAATTGAGGACGAGCAGGAGAGAAGTACTGTGGCACAAGAAAATATTGAACTTACCCAAAAAACCCTTCAAATGGTTATTCCTGCAGAAGAGTTCCATAAATTATCCGTAGTCAGAGACAACGGAGTAGAAGAGACAGGGAAATGGCCTCAGTCTAAGGAAAGCCACGCACCTGAAGCTAATGCAATAAGTTCCCAGTATCAGGCAGTAAGTACGATGGGGGCCTCAGGCCCAGATGCTTCAATTAATCCTGACATGGTGAATCTCAATAGTTTGATCAGAAAAAGATTCGAGCAAAACCGCAATAGCTATATGACCAGTAGCGCTATGTAAGAAGTAAAAAATACCAGGCCGAGGAGCCTGTCAGTCATTCTGTTTAACTGTCATCATACTAAGGGTGATCGCTCAGGCGATCACCGAACCCTCTCGACTTTCCTGCCCAAGACGCGCAACCCTGGACAGAGGCGTAGCCCCGTGCCAAACCTGATTATGACCAGCTTAACAAACTCCTCAATAACTCCCCTGCAAACTCTCCTGGTCGTGGGAAGAACCCACCATAATTGGTAGGTGTATCTACATCCAGGAGACAATCATGAATGAGTTACCAAGGCACAATATCGACGAGTTTAAAACGCACTTTCAGGGGAAAGTGATCCTTCCTGACGAGGAGGAGTACGACGAGGTGCGGCAGATCTGGAACGCTATGATCGACCGCAGACCTGCGCTGATTGCTCGTTGCACGTCGGCGGAGGATGTCGTCCAGGCCATCGAATTTGGCCGCAAGCAAAATCTTCTCATCTCTATACGCGGGGGCGGTCACAACATTGCGGGTAATGCGGTGTGCGACGACGGTCTGATGATCGATCTCGCGCTGATGAAGGAAGTGGTGGTGGATCTAAACACCCAAAGGGCCAGCGTCGAGCCCGGCTGCACGCTGAACGATTTTGATGAGGCAGCGCAGGTTCACGGTCTTGCCACGCCTTTGGGCATCAATTCGACCACGGGCGTGGCGGGGCTGACGCTTGGCGGTGGCTTCGGCTGGCTGAGTCGGAAATACGGCATGACCATAGACAATCTGCTCTCTGTAGAGGTCGTTACGGCGGATGGCCGCCAGCTGCATGCGAGCGAAACGGAAAATGCAGATCTCTTTTGGGGATTGCGGGGCGGGGGGGGCAACTTCGGGGTGGTGACGCGCTTCGAATTTCAGCTTCATCCCGTCGGACCGGACGTATTGAGCGGACTTATTGTCTTTCCCTTTGCTGAGGCAAAACAGATTATCACCCAGTTCGCCCGCTTCACCGAGACGATGCCGGATGAACTCAACGTCTGGTTGGTCACGCGCAAGGCGCCTCCGCTGCTTTTTCTGCCCGAGGACGTTCACGGCAAAGAGATGGTCGCGCTCGCCCTGTGCTATGCGGGCGATCCTCACGAAGGCGAGAAACTGATCGCGCCGCTGCGCGGGTTCGGCACGGTACTCGGCGAGCACATCGGCGTACAGCCCTACGTCAACTGGCAGCAGGCATTCGATCCGCTGCTGGCAAAAGGGGCGCGTAACTACTGGAAATCGCATAACTTCTCGCAGCTCAGCGACGGGGTTATTGATGCCATTATTGAGTTTGTAGCCAAACTGCCGTCGCCGCAGTGTGAGATATTCATCGGGACGATTGGCGGCCAGACAGGCAGCGTAGCGCCCGAGGCAATGGCCTACTCAAACCGCGATGCCAACTACGTGATGAATGTGCATGGGCGTTGGGAGTCAGCCGCCGAGGATGAGCGCTGCATCGCCTGGGCGCGGGAATTCTTCGTTAAATCACAACCCTTTGCCAGCAGCGGGGCATACATTAATTTCCTTACCCATGATGAGACAGACCGCATCGCTTTTGCCTACGGTGCGACCTGGGATCGACTCGTCGAGCTGAAGAATAAGTACGATGCAACGAACCTGTTCCGGATGAACCAGAACATCAAGCCGGAATAGGATTAGATACTCACTAGCGTGGTCTCAAACAACAAACCAGGCATCATCTGCGTCAGGCCGTCGGTAAGCATCTTGCCGGCGGCGTGCAGTGCATCAAGGGGCATCTCCGGCAGGCTTTCCAGAATAAACCACATCTCTTGATCGGATGCGCTCAGGTGGGTGCGCACGCCCTGACGCCAGTTCCAGCGGCGACAGGTCACACCCATGTCGTCACGCCAGATCGCTTCCTCCGGCTCCGGCGTCAGCAAGGGGATGCTGGTAGATATCGAAGGCTGTAAGGCCAATCCCAGCATTGCGTTACTGTGCAAAATCGCGGCGGCAATGAGCGTCTCCGTTGCCGATATCGTAAACGTTACCAGTGAGCCGACGGTTCATCTTATCGACCGGAATGATATCCCCGTGCTGTGGCAGGGTGAGAAGGGTGGAAGCGCGAAACTGCTGGCCGGAACGCGCGGGCCGGATATGCTGGAGCTGTGGCAGTGGGTGATGCATCCCGGCGAAGCGTTCACCTCATCCGGTCACCCGGTCGACACCTGCGAGCTGTTGTTTGTTAGCCGGGGGCAGCTAACGCTACGGGTCGACGGGTGTGATTATGTGATTAACGAAGGCTGCTCGGCGGTGGCGAGAACGGATAGGCCCCATGCCTATATTAATGACACCCGCGATGCGATTGAATTCACCATGACGGTATATGAAAAAGGCCGCTGAAAACGGCCTGAAATAAAGACGCAGACTGTAGGTCCGGTAAGCGCAGCGCCACCGGGCGTCTATGTCTGTTTGCCCGGCCTGCAGTGGCTAGACCGTATAGATGCGGATATCGTGCCCCTGGAAGTCCTTCGCGTAGGCTTTACTAATGTTTTCCTCTACCACCATGACGTCGATTTCGCTGCAGGCGGCCACCACGTAGCGGGCCACGGCAGGGATCTTATTGGCGGTGAGTGCCACAATGGTTTCATTACACTGGGCGATCACTGCCTTTTTAAATTCGCAGTCGGCATAGTCAAACCCCGTTAGGCCCGATTCCGGTGCCATCGCGCAGCCGCCGATAAATCCCTGGTCAAAGAGCATTCCTTGTACCTGGGCGATAGCAGGCATCCCCACGCAGCCGCCTGAGGTGCGCTGAACCTGACCGCCAAGGATGATCACCTCATACAGCGGCTTTTTCAGCAACGTCGCCGCAATCTCCGGTGAGTTGGTCACGACGGTGAGGGCCAGCTCGGCGGGGAGCGCCTCCGCCATTGCCAGATTGGTGGTTCCCGTATCGATAAAAATGCAGCTGCCGGACTTCACCAGCCGGGCGCAGCGCTGCGCGATCCTGCTCTTTTTCGTCTGGTTTTTATCTTTGCGCAGGGCATAGTCCCCGGCTTCCGGCAGCACCATGATGGCTCCGCCGTAGACCTTCTTACAGAATCCTTCGTTGCTAAGATCGTGTAAATCCCGACGAATAGTATGTTCTGACACACCCAGGCGAACGGCAAGCTCGCTACAGATCACGCGGCCATTCTCTTCAAGGAACTGGCGGATGAGCGCTTGTCGCTGCTCGGGTAAAGCTGCATAATCGAGCACGATAACTCCTGATAAATTTCGCATCGAGCAACACAGAGCATAATCGTGCATTACAATTGTCTCTGTCAAACGAATCTACCTCTGACTAAGAAGAGAGCCTGCATGAATGAGAAGCTAGCGACCCGAATTATTTTCTTTGTTGCCGGACTGGCAACCGCGGCATGGGCGGTGATGGTGCCCTTTGCCAAAATGAATACGGGGGCCAACGACGCGCTGCTCGGTATCCTGCTGCTCTGCCTGGGGGGCGGGGCGATTATCTCGATGCCGCTGGCCGGGCCGCTGTCGTCCCGCTTCGGCTGTCAGAGGATTATTGGCTGCGCTGTGCTGATTATCCTCCTGTCGATGCCTTTCCTGACGCTGGCCGAAAGTCCGCTAAGCCTGGGCCTGCTGCTGCTGATCTTTGGTACCGGAATAGGGATGACGGACTGCGCCATGAATATCCAGGCTATCCTGGTGGAAAAAAATGAGAACGTGCCGCTGATGTCCGGTTTTCACGGCATGTACAGCGTGGGCGGCATTGCCGGGGCAGGGCTGATGACTGGCCTGCTCAGCATGGGCCTGACCATTCTGAGCGCGACGCTGGTGATCGTGCTGCTGGTCGCTTTACTGGTGGTAGTCAGTTACCGCCGTTTTCTGCCCTATGCCAACCCCTCTGAAGGCCCGGCTTTTGCTATCCCGAAAGGCGAGGTGCTGCTGCTGGGTACCATTTGCTTTATTGTCTTTCTGGCCGAGGGAACCGTCCTCGACTGGAGCGCGGTTTACCTCGTCGAGGTGAGAAACGTGGCGGATTCGCTGGGTGGGCTAGGCTTTACCTGTTTTGCCGTGGCGATGACCATCGGACGTCTTAGTGGCGATGCGATCGTTGCCCGGGTGGGCCAGCTGCGCGTGGTCGTGTGCGGAGCCATTATGGCCTTCGCGGGTTTCTGCCTGATTTTTACCGCCGGCTCGCTCACGCTGCTGCTGGTAGGCTACCTGCTTATCGGTGCTGGCTGCGCCAACATCGTCCCGGTCATGTTTAGCCAGATCGGTAAACAAACGAGCATGCCGCAGATGGTCGCCGTACCCGCTGTAACCACGCTGGGCTACATCGGCGTGCTGGCTGGTCCGGCAATGATCGGCTTTATTGCCCATCATAGCTCGTTACCCCATGCTTTTATCTTTGTTGCTGCGCTCATGATTGTGGTCCTACTGCTCAGCGCCATGCTCAATAAAACCATGAAGCTGCGGGAAGAGATGTAATATGTCACAGGGACGGGCTTTATCTATGAGCGCTACTCATAAGCCCGTCCCTGGTTTGCCCTCTAATCGCGCCTGACGTGTCTCGCTATACTCCCTCCATACATCACCATGATAACGAATGGAGCAAACATGAACGAGACTTTTGAGGGTAACGGTGTCTTCCCACGTGGCGAGAAAAACGAAGCCTATGCCCAGTATTTCACCGGCACCAGCTATCTGACGATGCTCACTACCGAGGGGGTCAATATCGGCAACGTGGTGTTTGAGCCTGGCTGCCGTAATAACTGGCATATCCATCACAAGGGCGGTCAGATCCTGTTGGTAACGGGCGGCAGAGGCTGGTATCAGGCATGGGGCGAACCAGCCCGCGAGTTAAAGGCTGGCGATGTGGTGAATATCCCGGCGGGGGTGAAACACTGGCACGGTGCGGCGCACGATAGCTGGTTCGCGCACCTTGCCGTGGCGGTTCCTGCCGAAGGGGCATCAAACGAGTGGCTGGAGCCGGTCAGCGACGAGGCCTACAGTCAGCTCCCCTGAAAACAGCTATCTCTGAGTGTCGCATAAACGATCAGGCCGCAAACACGGTGTTGCGGCCTCTGTTTTTTGCCTGATATAACGCCGCATCAACGCGCTGGAACAGCGAGTCCAGGCTCTCCTCGGCCTGATAGTGTGCGATGCCTACGCTAACGGTCAGCGGTGGGATATCAGGTATGGCCATCTTCTCTACCTCGGCGCGGAGATCCTCTGCCGCCGTGATTGCCGTGCTTAGCGTGGTGTCAGGCAGCAGTAGTAAAAACTCCTCGCCATCCCAGCGGAAGACAACGCTACGGTCAGAGGCGCTGAGCACCTGAGCAAGGTAGATCAACACCTCGTCGCCCTTTTTGTGCCCGTGGCGCTGATTAATACTTCTAAAGCGATCGATATTTACCAGCAGCAGGCTGAAATCATTGGACGCCGGAAGCTGCTTCTCAAGCTGCCGAACCGCCTCGCGACGATTGAATAAACGGGTAAGGGGATCCCGGCGCTCGGCATTATCCAAAGCCTGCTCAAGGCTTCTTTGCTCACTCATATCGTGGATCACGCAGAGTATCAGCCGTTCGCCATAAATTTCGACGGGGCCGACCGCCACCTGCACGTCTCGGGTGGTGCCATCGGCGAGACGGTGAGTAAAAGAGAGGGGTTTATGCCCCCCTGGCAGGTGGGCAATTTCCGCGACAATCGGCAGCACGTTTCGGCCCAGCGTATTGATCTGCCAGATAAACATAGTGCAGAGCGTTTCATAGGTGTAGCCATAGAAGCGTATCGCTGCGCGATTGGCATCAACGATTTGCCCTTCCCGAGCGGGATCGACCAGGACAATAGGCGCGGATGTCGTGTAAAAAAAGCGCGCGTAAAAACCGTTTTTCCGCGGTCGATAGGCGGCCGAGCGGCTTGCCTTGAGGCCTGCGTTACCGCGCGGCGTCAGACCTTCCACGACGATGACGTTGCCATACTCCTCAAGCGCCACGGTGGAGAGCCTGCAGCTCAGCGTCCGGGTTTCATCACCTGCAGGCAGAGACCAGACCTCAACAATATCGTCGCCGTTTTGCAAGCTAGTGGCATAGCGGGTGAGATGTCGGTGCACTACGGCAGAAAATTCGCCGCTGCGCATGGCCACCACAGAGGCCCCATCTGATAACGCGTGCGCCTGGTGATTGGCAAAGATGAGCTCTTCACTTTCCGGCGCAATGATCCAGACGGGCGTTGCTAAAATGTTCAATTGTTCAAGATGACATATCATCATTGGTTTCCCACTTTTTTATTTTTTTGCTGTGTATACGATTAACGTTAAGTTTTCCTGCTTACCATACTGCTGATAAATAAAATATTAAAAAGTTATTTTTTCAAGGTGTTGTCATCGTTAATCTATCTTGCCTTAATCTTACCCCCTCAGCATCGCTCATATATCCATCTATCGACTGATTTAAGCCTGGCTACACTCTATTTTAGGCTAGTGAATTCTTCTTATTATTAAGAAATCTTAAGGTTGCTCTGTATGATATATTTTGCTGAAAAATAGAGCGGGTTGAATCTCTATTTAATCTATAAGGCTGATTCAATGAGTCTTGGTAGAGTAAAATTCTGCTCTCCCACAAATTGGTATCACTTAACGGCAAACATAATAACTATTAAAAATAGTGGTGAAAAAGCCTATTTCCGATGATATAAAACGGATATCTCCTGCTGATGTACAATGGTGCTTTTTATGTTCCGAAATATGAGTGTGCGCACGTTCATAATGATATCCCTGCTTGTTTCATTTGGGCTAATGAATATATTAGTGATAGCTCTCACAAAAAATAGCACGCTGCTACTGCTAATTTGCACGGTATCTGCTTTAACCCTTGTATTTATGTGGTTATACCTGACGAACTATCTTGTCTCGCCTATTAATACGGTGAAAAAGAGTATTGATGACGTCACGGCGGGCAACCTGTCTGCGACGATCCCTGAGTTTGGCAACAACTGCGCAGGACGACTGATCCCCGGCATTAACAGCCTCGCCAGCAACATCGCTACCCTGGTGCGTGAAATTCGGGCCTCCTCCCAGTCTGCGATGGATCTCTCTGAACAGCTTGCTGCTCGCAGTACTGAACTGTCGGTAAAGACCGAGGAGCAGTCGGCGGCGCTTATCCAGACGGCATCCAGCATGGAGCAGATGGCGGCCAGCACCAAAAATAACGCGGGCAATACCCAGCTTGCCAGCCAGCAGGCAGGCGAGGCGACCCGCTGCGCACGTCAGGGGGGCGAGCTGATGACGCAGGTGGCGGCCAATATGCAATCCATTACCGACTGCGCGCGCCAGATGACGGAAATTATCTCCCTGATTGACGGCATTGCTTTCCAGACGAATATTCTGGCGCTGAATGCGGCGGTAGAAGCGGCGCGGGCAGGGGAGCACGGTAAAGGCTTCTCGGTGGTGGCCGGTGAGGTACGTCATCTTGCTCACCGCAGCGCCGAGGCGGCAAAGAGCATCAAATCACTGATTGACGTTACCGCGCAAAACGTCTCCCAGGGCGTGACCATTGTTGATGAGGCGGAAAAGAACATGCTTGAGATCGTCTCCGGCTCCGGTATGTTGAGCAAGCTGATGGATGAAGTTTCCGTGGCAACGCTACAGCAGGAGAAGGGCATCGCGCAGATCACCCAGGCGCTCTCCGAGCTGGAGCGCGTCACGCAAAGCAACGCCACGATGGTCGATGAGCTGGCTGGATCCTCCGACGTCCTTAAGCGTCAGGTGATTGAGCTGCAAGGCAGAACGCGCAACTTCCGCTTGGCAGGCTCTGCACCTGCGGAAAACTCACCTTTTCCCCTGCAAATTCAGTGCAATGGCTAATTTTCAGATTACTTACTTTCGCCGCCCGGCTAGACTGTCACTATTAGCATGCTAAATGTGGAGGAGTCGTGGAGGCGATTAAGGGATCGGACGTTAACGTGCCGGATGCGGTTTTTGCATGGCTGCTGGATGGCAAGGGTGGCGTAAAGCCGCTGGGAGATGACGACGTTAGTGACGGTGCCCATCCGTGCTGGCTGCATCTCAACTATACCCAGCCGGAGAGCGCCCAGTGGCTGGCATCCACGCCGCTGCTGCCTAATAACATACGTGATGCGCTTGCTGGTGAAAGCTTGCGTCCGCGCGTTACCCGTATGGGCGAAGGGACGTTAATCACGCTGCGCTGCATCAACGGCAGCACCGACGAGCGTCCCGATCAGCTTGTCGCCATGCGTCTCTATATGGATGAGCGGCTGATTGTCTCTACCCGCCAGCGAAAAGTGCTGGCGTTGGACGACGTGGTCAAGGATCTGGAGGAGGGTACCGGGCCGGTGGACTGCGGCGGCTGGCTGGTGGACGTCTGCGACGCGCTAACCGATCACGCCAGCGAGTTTATTGAAGAGCTGCACGATAAGATCATCGACCTGGAAGATAATCTGCTCGATCAGCAGATCCCGCCGCGCGGTTTTCTTGCTCTGCTGCGCAAGCAGCTCATCGTCATGCGCCGCTATATGGCTCCCCAGCGCGACGTCTATGCCCGGCTGGCCAGCGAGCGTTTTCCGTGGATGAATGACGATCAGCGTCGCCGGATGCAGGATATCGCCGACAGGCTGGGACGAGGCCTGGATGAAATCGATGCCTGTATTGCCCGCACCGCCGTCATGACCGATGAGATCACCCAGGTGATGCAGGAGTCGCTGACGCGCAGAAGCTACACGATGTCGCTGATGGCAATGGTCTTTTTACCCAGCACCTTTTTAACCGGTCTGTTTGGCGTGAACCTGGGTGGGATCCCCGGCGGCGAGTGGCATATGGGCTTCCCGCTGTTCTGCCTGATGCTGGTTGTATTGATAGGCGGGGTCACGTGGTGGCTGCATCGCAGTAAATGGCTGTAAAATTTCACATTTTTAACAAAATATGAACATAGAAACGCCGTTTTACTTGCGCGAAATCAATAAACAAAAAGGCGAATTAGGGCAATATCTCTCTCGCAGGTGAATGCAACGTCAAGCGATGGGCGTTGCGCTCCATATTGTCTTACTTCCTTTTTTGAATTACTGCATAGCACAATTGATTCGTACGACGCCGACTTATAATAGTCGGCTTTTTTTTGCCTCTTGTTCATCAGCTTCTACCCTTAAAGAGAGCGATGCCAACACCAGGAGGTAAAACATGTCCGGCCTTACCTTATTGAACCCCACTGACTCTCTGCCTGCCGATCCCGTACCGACCGATCCGGTCCCGGTTCCCGAGCCTATTCCCCGCCCGCAGCCGTTGCCCGATCCGCCGCCTAATGAGGAGCCGATTAAAATGTCGCGTTAAAGAGGCAGATCTGAGAGGATACGCGCCTGCTGACGTAGCCTTTTACCGCGAGAAAATATTGTGACCGCTTTTTCAACACTCAATACCCTGCCCACAGCCCAGCTCGATAATCTTAACGAGCTGGGTTATCACTCCATGACGCCCGTACAGGCTGCGGCGCTGCCCGCGATCCTTGCCGGTCAGGATGTGCGCGTGCAGGCAAAAACCGGCAGCGGTAAAACGGCGGCGTTTGGCCTGGGCCTGCTGCAGCATATTGATGCCAGCCGCTTTCAGACCCAGTCTCTGATCCTCTGCCCAACCCGTGAGCTGGCGGATCAGGTCGCGAACGAGCTGCGCCGCCTGGCGCGCTATATGCCGAATATCAAAATTCTGACCCTCTGCGGCGGCCAACCCTTTGGCGCACAGCGCGACTCGTTGCAGCACGCGCCGCATATTATTGTTGCCACGCCGGGCCGCCTGCTGGATCACCTGCAAAAAAGTACTGTTAACCTCGATGCTCTGCAAACGCTGGTGATGGATGAAGCGGACCGGATGCTGGATATGGGCTTCAGCGACGCCATTGACGAGGTGATCCGCTTTGCGCCTGCATCGCGCCAGACCTTGCTCTTTTCCGCTACCTGGCCGGAAGCCATCGCGGCGATCAGCGGCCGCGTTCAGCGTTCGCCGCAGACCATCGAGATCGATACCGTTGATGCGCTGCCTGCCGTCGAGCAGCAGTTCTTTGAGGTTTCGCGCCAAGGCAAAATTGGCCTGCTGCAGAAGCTGCTCAGCCAGCATCTGCCTGCCTCCTGTGTGGTGTTCTGCAATACCAAAAAGGATTGTCAGGAGGTGTGTGACGCGCTGAACGACGCAGGCCAGGAGGCGCTGGCCCTGCATGGCGATCTTGAGCAACGCGATCGCGACCGGACCCTGGTGCGTTTTGCCAACGGCAGCGCCCGCGTGCTGGTAGCCACCGACGTCGCCGCCCGCGGCCTGGACATTAAATCCCTTGAGCTGGTGGTGAACTACGAGCTGGCATGGGATCCGGAAGTGCACGTGCACCGCATCGGGCGTACCGCTCGCGCCGGTAACAGCGGCCTGGCCATCAGCTTCTGCGCCCCGGAAGAGGCGCAGCGCGCCAATATTCTTGCCGAGATGCTGCAGATCAAACTGAACTGGCTCAACGCGCCCGCCAACGTCAAGATTGTGCCGCTGGAAGCAGAGATGGCGACGCTGGTGATCGACGGCGGTAAAAAAGCCAAGATGCGTCCGGGAGACGTGCTGGGCGCGATGACTGGTGATATGGGATTAAACGGGGCGGATATCGGCAAGATCACCGTGCATCCGGCACACGTCTACGTTGCGGTGCGGCAGAGCGTTGCTCGCCAGGCGTGGAAGCAGTTACAGAGCGGTAAGATCAAAGGCAAGAGCTGCCGGGTCATGCTGCTGAAGTAGGGTAGAGAAGGGCAGGAATCAGGCTCTCCGGCGATCGTCTACCGGAGAGCCATCGTGTTATTTCACTTCCACTACGTTGAGGCGCAGGGCATCCAGCGGCGTCTCATCCTCTTCCGGCTGCCAGCCCGCAGGCTGCATAGGAATGGATTCACGGTCAAACGCCAGATCGCCACCGTCCACTACTTCCGAACCGTGAGTAATGCCTTTAAAGTCAAACAGCGAGATATCGCTCAGGTGCGACGGCACCACGTTCTGCATGGCGCTAAACATGGTTTCGATGCGGCCTGGGTAGCGCTTATCCCAGTCGCGGAGCATGTCGGCGATCACCTGGCGCTGAAGGTTCGGCTGGGAGCCGCACAGGTTGCAAGGGATGATCGGATAGCCTTTGGCCTGGGCAAAACGCTCGATGTCCTTCTCACGGCAGTAGGCCAGGGGACGGATAACAATATGCTTGCCGTCATCGCTCATCAGCTTTGGCGGCATGCCTTTCATTTTTCCGCCGTAGAACATGTTCAGGAACAGGGTCTGCAAGATGTCGTCGCGATGATGGCCGAGGGCGATTTTAGTCGCGCCCAGCTCCGTTGCGGTGCGGTAGAGAATGCCGCGACGCAGGCGTGAGCAGAGTGAACAGGTGGTTTTCCCCTCGGGGATTTTCTCTTTTACGATGCCGTAGGTATTCTCTTCGACAATCTTATACTCGACGCCCAGCTGCTCCAGATAGGCAGGCAGAATATGCTCCGGGAAGCCCGGCTGCTTCTGGTCGAGGTTGACCGCCACCAGGGAGAAGTTAACCGGCGCGCTCTGCTGCAGATTGCGCAGGATCTCCAGCATGGTGTAGCTGTCCTTACCGCCGGAGAGGCACACCATAATGCGATCGCCTTCCTCAATCATATTGAAGTCGGCAATGGCTTCGCCCACGTTACGGCGCAGGCGCTTCTGCAATTTGTTCAGGTTGTACTGTTCTTTCTTGTTAACTTCTTGATTTTGCGACATTTATTAATCACTCAAATCTTCAATGGGGCATAGACGGGACAAAACGAATTAAAACGCGAGCTTATCGTTAAGCATGGCCACCTGCTCAGTGTTCAGATCTTCAATCCAGGACGCGTATATTTCGTAAACCATCTGCGCGTTTTCGTGCCCCATCTGATTGGCTATAAAAGACGGGTTTGCGCCTGCGGACAAAAGCCAACATGCAAATGTGTGGCGTGTATGGTACGGATTACGGCGACGAATGCCAGCACGTTTTACACTGGCGTTCCATCTTGACCCGATACTGGACAATGAATAATACGGCTTCTGCTCTCCCTTTGCTGGATGAACCGGTCCACACGGTCACCACCACCGATCATCACGCAGTTGTCGCAGCGCATCTGATGGTTAGGTGCGTGCAAACCTGTCGGAAATGTGCTCTAGAGTAAAAGTCGTCTGAGATGACCTTTTGTCTGTCCTACCCAGGCAGGAATGATATTGAGCAATTTCGGATCGAGTAAGCCATGCTATTTTGTGGCTTATTCCTACACAATAGCGAGAAAACATGAAGTTTTTGATAGCAGCCTTAGCGATGCTCGCTCCATTGATAGCGCGCGCAGACTATGTCCCCCTGGATAAAGAACAACCGATAAATTTTGAATGTCAGACAGGTGTTAAAATTCATGTGGTTGATGAAAAACTGGTGGTCTTGAATGGCGAATTTGAGGCCAAGATTAGTGAACTGAGCGATGATCGATTGCAGGCGCAAGGGTTCCATGGGCAAACGGCCCGCTCAACGACCATTGATCTAAGGTTTATGGGTGGTGGTTATTATTCGCTGTTGGTAACTGAACATGATGAAACAGGGACTCAAGTACCCTGGAATGATAAGGTTCTGGCGATGTCTGCTCTAATCTGTACCAGAACATAACCTATCAGCGAGTAGCAGGCCTCTTCGGAGGCCTTTTTCTCGTCTAACAATCTCCCCGCCGCACATGATCTATATTGGCGATCGATAGCCGCTTATCGATCTATGAAAGCATTCATCACGGCAATGTTACCGTTCTTGCTACCGCATCTTATTTTACCCCCGTCCTTTAAGTTGCGAACTACAAAAAATCACCAACGTTGTGTGTTGACGCTCCAGTCTATTATGATGATACTGGTATGACCACTTGGGCGAGGCTCTATTGATGAATATAGTAACGATACCTGTAAAAGAAGGCGGTGTTCTGGCTTCCACGTTGTGGGAGAGAAGCGAAGCTAAAGCGCTGGTGATCATTCATCCTGCCACAGCGGTATCACAGGATTTTTATAAGGGTTTTGCTGAGTATCTCTACGAAATGGGATTCAATGTTCTGACCTACGATTATCGAGGCACAGGGCATTCAACGTCAGGAACACGTCGACATTGTCATGTTTCTATGTCCGACTGGATCGAGCAGGATGTCGGTTGCGTCACTGCCTGGGCGAAGTTACGTTTCCCCCATCTTCTGATGATGGCAGTAGGGCATAGCGTTGGCGGGCATGCCATTTTGCTTTCCACGGCCACATACTCCCTGCATGCGGGGGTTATTATTGCTTCACACGCTGGTGTAACAAGCACTATAAAACAAACTGGGGAGAAGCTCAGGGTCTGGTTTTTATTACGCGTTCTCGCACCGGTTCTGTGCCGTATCTTCGGCTATATGCCAGCCAGACGACTTGGGATGGGAGAAGATTTGCCGGCTCCGGTAATGGATCAATGGGGGCGCTGGAGCGCAATGCCCAACTACTTCTATGACGATCCAAACTGGGATGCACGTCGGAGGGCGGGGGAGATCACGTTACCTCTTCTGGTACTAGGTTTTGATGATGATCCTTGGGCTAACCCTGAAGCTATTACGCGCCTAATGGAGCCGGTGAAAAACGCTCAGGTTGAACGACGCGAGATACGGCACATGGATTTCGGTAACCAGCCTATCGGGCATATGGGCTTTTTTCGAAGCCGATATCGGGAAACATTATGGCCTGAGGTCGGTAGTTGGCTGATGAGGCAGTGCCTACTTGAAATATTTGTCGAGGGGATCGTGATGCCTGTATCTCCTGAAGAAAAAGAGCCAGTAGACGAATCCAAGGGCAGCGCCTAGCCCGGCAAACTGCAGGAAAAGAGTTTTACGAAGGTTAAGAAGATCTGCAAACGAGTATGATCCTTTCCACATGTCAATAATGCTTCCGTTGATGACCAAGTCTGTAAACAGAGCAAGAGCAGGTAGTGCAAGGGCATATGCCACTATCAGATAAATCAGCGCGCCAACCCTGTATTTGGTATTGATGTGCATGTTGCTCCTCCTTGCAAAGGCGATAGCTTCAATATCTTGCAAACAGATCGGAAATAAAACTGGAATACATAAGAGTGACCAGCGCGGTAAAAGGCAGCTGGTCACCAACATCATGTATCAGCCACAACCCTTCTAACGTAACAGCACTTTACCGACTAAATAGGTCACTGCCTGGCCGCCGATATGGACCCGCTCGCCCACGAACTGGCAGCGTAAATCCCCGCCGCGCGCTGAGCACTGGTGCGCCAGCATCTCTGTTTTGTTCAGTTTTTCAGCCCAGTAAGGAATGAGCATGCTATGCGTAGATCCTGTGACAGGATCTTCCGGGACGGCTTCGCCGGGGCAGAAGAAACGGCTGACAAAATCGTACTCTCCTTCGCCCGGCGCGGTGATGCAAACCATTTTCCCAAGAGGAAGCATGGCGTTGATGTCAGGACGTACCGCTTCAACCTGACGCTGATTATCTAGCACTACAAGGTAATCACGCGCCACGCGCACCTCTTTGCACTCCGTGATGCCCAACGTTTCCAGCAGTAAAGGCAGCGGCATGACCGGCTCTGTTTGCCAGGCAGGGAAATCCAGCGTTAGCCAATCATCACTGCGCGTTACCGTCAGGGGACCCACAAAACGGGTAGCAAAATGAATAGTCGTATCCGGGTAGTTAAGATGTTCAAAAATGACGTGTGCCGCCGCAAGCGTGGCATGCCCACACAGATTAATCTCCCCTTGAGTCGTGAACCAACGCAATTCAAAGCCATTATCATTGGTGACAAAGAATGCCGTTTCTGACTGATTATGCTGCTTAGACATGTTCAATAATGTCTCATCAGGCAACCACTCTTTGAGCGGGCATACTGCGGCGGCGTTACCACCAAACGTGGTGGTGGCAAAGGCGTCTACCATATAAAAATCAATTTCTTGCATCAAAAAAACTCCTGTCGCTCACGGGGGATCCTTACTCTATCACGATCTCGACGACGTGCCCGCCATCCTCTCACATTTAAACGATAATGATTTGTATTACAAAATGGCTTTACAGCCAAAATAATAAGATTTATTTTAAATGCATGTTTAGAGCAGGAGGTACTTATGAACCATCATAGAATTCCTAAAAACTGGACTATCAAACGTTCGACACCCTTTTTTACCAAAGACAATGTTCCCGCAGCGCTTCTAAGCCATCACAACACCGCAGCCGGTATTTTTGGGCAACTCTGTGTCATGGAGGGGACGGTAACCTACTATGGTTTTGCGAATGAAGAGGCGACAGAGCCGGAAGTGAAAGTGGTGATTAATGCAGGGTGCTTCGCTACCAGCCCACCACGCTATTGGCACCGGATTGAAATGACCGATGACGCGCAGTTTAATATCAATTTCTGGGCTGAACCCACTTTCTCGGGGGAAGAGGTCTACCACGCTAAAAAGTAGCACAGCGGCAGGGGCAAGAAGCGGCAGGGGCGAGATGTTAGGCTCTCTAGAGGTTTATGTACTTACATTCTGCGCATAAAACGTCAACGCCCTGGCATAACGCTGAATGCCCGGCGTTGGCGGGTGGTTTGACACCAGCTCCAGCATCACCGTCATCGCGCGATTGTATTCACCAAGGTTGTGCAGACAAAGGGCATAAAAAGGGATCGCTTCGCTGGCGTCGGGATAGTCGCGGATAATCTCCTCAAAAGCCTGTTTAGCAGGCGTGTACTTCCCCAGGCAGCGCCAGGTGCAGGCGAGGCCGAGCCTGGCTTCAAACAGGTTTTCGCCTTCCAGCCCTTCGTCTATTGCCGCGAGATAATACTCCGCGGCCGTGTCTTCCAGACCTTCATTGTCATATGCCCAGGCGATATTAAGCAGCGCTTCCGCCTTCAGCGTGGGGAGCGCCGTCAGCGTCCTGAGCAGCTCGCGGCTCTGCTCATACTCGCCTGCGGCGCGAAGGGCGATTGCATGTTGAATTCTGGGATCCATCGTCGTACACCTTATTGAGCCAACTTTTTGATAATCAGCTCAATATACCTCTTTTGAGAGGCAGCGTGCGGCTTTTATGGCGGGGTTAAAAAGATATCGGTGCCGGGTGGTATTACCCACCCGGCAGGGGGACTACGCTGTCGCTACGTCTTCCTTAATCTGCTCAAGATAACGATCGTAACGTTGTAGGAACAACACCTTACAATCGTCATCCATATTTCCTGTTATTGCCTTCGTACAGAGATGTCGTCCTTGCGAACGCATCTGGGCAAAACTGAAGGCCAGGAAATCAAAATCCCCAGAAGACACTGCATACTTTTGACTCACTAACTGCATGAATTCCTCCTCTATTGTGGGTAAAGCAAAAAGGAAATATGCATATTTAACTTAAGTATGGTTCAAAAATCGCGGCTCGGTGAGATCTGTGAAACGATTGTTGTAAGCTATCAATAAAAAGAGGGAGGCGCAGGCGCGCACTCCCTCTCTTCACGTTTGCTTCTTGCTTACAGCGACTGCAGGAACGCCAGCAGGTCGTTGTTCAGCTGATCCTGATGCGTGACGGCAAAGCCGTGCGGCGCGTTATCGTACACTTTCAGCTGCGCACCACGGATGGTTTCCGCCGCGACTTTACCGGTGGTTTCGAACGGCACAACCTGATCGTTGCTGCCGTGGATCACCAGCGTCGGCACATCCACTTTCGCCACGTCCGGGCGGAAATCCGTTTCGGCAAAGGCGGTCACGCAGTCAATGGTGCCTTTAAGCGAGGCGAGCAGAGCGATGTTCAGCGTCTGGGTCAGCACGCCCTCAGAAACGTTCTGCCCGGCGTTAGTGCCGTAGAACGGGGTAGAGAAGTCGCTGATAAACTGCGCGCGGTCTTTACGTAACCCGTCGCGAATACCTTCAAATACGCTCTGATCCACACCCTGCGGGTAGTCGGCGGCTTTGCCGAAAATAGGCGTCACCGCGCCCAGCAGCACCAGCGCTTTCACACGCTCGCTACCGTAACGACCGATGTAGCGGGTCACGTCGCCGCCACCCATCGAGAAACCAACCAAGGTCACGTCACGCAGATCGAGGCTGGTGATCAGGTCGTTGATGTCCGAGGCGAAGGTATCGTAGTTGTAGCCTTCCCACGGCTGATCCGAGCGGCCAAAGCCACGGCGATCGAAGGCGATGACGCGATAGCCACGCTCGGCCAGGAAGTTCAGCTGGCTGTCCCACATGTCGGCATCCAGCGGCCAGCCGTGGCTGAACAGCACCGGCTTACCTGAACCCCAGTCTTTGTAATAAATCTGCGTGCCATCCTGCGTCTTGATTGTGCTCATATCAGATCCTCAGTAGTGATAACGGGTTGTGTTGTTTAGGTAATGGGCGCTATCAGGTAGCGAGCCCTGGGGAGTTCGCCTCCCCGATGAAAAGCATAGACTTTGCTTTGGATCAGCAGATCGTTAGCCGTATGGCGCTCCTGCTGACGCAGGTGCTCGATCCAGGTGCCAATAACAAAGGTCTCAAGAAAAATCCCTGGCCTCTGAATATCTTCATATACCGACCAGCTTAGTGCGCCGCCGCGCTGACGGACCCTGCGCATCTCCTGAATGCTCACCACAAAGTCATACACGTCGTCGGCGTCAATTTGGTACTCATAAACCACCATGATCGGGCCGCGCTCGTGAGAGACATCCAGCGTCCGGGCAAGGTTGTCGACTTCACGCAGATCCAGGTTGAGATCGGGGTTCTCATCCAACCGCCAGCGGAGAACGGTCAGGCTTGCCAGCACCATGCCCACCGTTGCCACGCAGAGCGAGATGGGGAGGGTGAAATGCGACGCCAGCTGGCCCCAGATGGCGCTGCCCACCGTCATGGAGCCGAAAAATACCGTGAGATAAACCGCCAGCGCCCGCGCCTTAACCCATTTTGCCGCGCTGCGCTGCGCGCCCATATTGAGCGTGGAGAGCACCGCTATCCAGGCGAAGCCGGTGATGAACAGAAACGCGTTTAGCAGCCAGAAGTGGCGGACAAAGGCCAGAGCCAGCATCGCGGCGGCATAGAACAGGCTGGTCAGCACCATCAGGCGATCCGGGTTGAGCCGTTTGCGCAGGCCAGGCAGCAGCACCGCGCCAAAAATTGCCCCGATGCCAATACAGGCCAGCATAATGCCGTAGCCGCCGGGACCGAGCCCCAGCTCGCGTCGCGCCACCAGCGGCAGTAGCGCCCAGGCGGCGCTGCCGAAGAGGAAGAACGCCACGGTGCGCACCAGCACGTTGCGCAGCACCGGCGCGGCATGCACGTAGCGTAAACCTGCCCGCACGGCGGGGAAGAAGTGCTCCGGCGGCAGGCGCTGAATAGAGGGCTCCGCTTTCCAGCGATAGAGCACCCACGCTACGCCCAGCACCGACAGCGCATTCAGCAGGAACACCACCCACGGACCGGCAAACGACAGCACTAGCCCGCCCAGCGCCGGGCCAATCGCGCGGCTGATGTTGATCCCCAGCGAGTTCAGGGCGATAGCCGGCGCCAGCTCATTTTTCTCCACCAGATCCGGCACGATAGCCTGAAAAGGCGGCGAGCTCATTGCTGCGCCCGTGCTCAGCAGGAAGGCGGCAATAAGCAGCACCGTCGGCGTTACGTAACCGGCCAGCGACAGCAGGGTCAGGCCCGCCGCCGCGATAAAGACCCATACCTGGGAAAACAGCAGGTACTTGCGGCGGTCGACGATATCCGCCATCACCCCGGAGGGCAGGGCGAAGAGAAACATCGGCAGGCTGCTTGCCGCCTGCACCATCGCGACGGAGAGCGGATCCGCGCTCAGCGTCAGCATGGTCCAGTTGACCCCGACATCGTTCATCCATGAACCGATATTGGACACCACCGTCGCTATCCACAGCATGCGAAAAATGGGATTACGCAGCGGCTGCCAGGACGATACGGCGGCGGGCTGCGCCGTTACAGCCGCTGCCTGCGCCGTTGCCGCGTGAATATCATTTACCTGCGCCATAGCGAAACTCCTGTGCGCGACTCGGGAAGGGGCGCCAGCTGCCCGGCCCGGTGATGGCCAGCGTGGTGAAAATAATCAGCAGCAGCCAACCAAACTGGCCTTCCGCTATGCTCCAGCCGGGATGCACCACCAGCATCGCCACCAGCAGCACGCCGATAATCGGCAGGCAGGCCAACCGTGTACCGACTCCCAAGATGATGAAGAGCGGGCAAACCACCTCGGCGAAGATAGCCGGTAAGAGGCTGGCCCACGGGCCCAGTCCAAACGGATCCTCGATCCGCGTCAGCTCTTCACTAAAGTGCATCACCTTTGGTAAACCGTGCACGTAGAGCAGCAGTAGGCTACCGGTGAGGCGCAGGAAGAACAGCCCCGCATCAATACGGGGCGAAAAAGCCGATGCGCTTTTCATGGGCATCAGAAGGCGAAGCAGCTGCAGCCGAACGCGCCCCAGAAGGCGTTATCGTCTGAAACTGGAACCGAGGAGCGGCGGGCCACGTCGTGCTGGTGGCTGTGTACGCCGCACGGGCCGCTGCAGTGGTGCACGGCAGGCATCAGGCCCACGCGGTTTTGCTGCGGCGGGGCGCTGCGGTAGTGGCCCGGCACGTTGACCACCGGCGACCACTCCGGCAGCACGGGAATCGACGGCGGCGCTTCCGAGGTAAAGGCACCTGCGGCGTAGACGATGTTGCCATCCACCACGGTCAGCACGGATTCGATACCTTTGATCTCCTCCTCCGGCACGCGGAAGTAGTCTTTGCTCAGCACCGCCAGATCTGCCAGCTGGCCTACTTTAATCTGGCCTTTTTTGCCCTGCTCGCTGGAGAACCAGGCGCTGCCCTGGGTCCAGAGCATCAGGGCGGTATCGCGGTCGAGACGCGCGTTCACGTCATACATCTGCATGCCGCCCACGGTGCGGCCAGAGACCAGCCAGTACAGCGCGGTCCACGGGTTGTAGCTGGCGACGCGGGTGGCATCGGTCCCCAGGCCCACCGGCACGCCGGTTTCCAGCATCTTCGCAACCGGCGGCGTGTGGCGAACCGCCTCCATACCATAGCGCTCGGCGAAGTATTCACCCTGGAAGGCCATGCGGTGCTGCACCGCGATGCCGCCGCCCAGCGCCTTGATGCGGTCGATGTTGTGCTGCGTGACGGTTTCGGCGTGGTCAAAGAACCAGTGCAGGCCGTTGAAGGGGATCTCGCGGTTCACTCTCTCGAATACATCCAGCATGCGGCTGATGGATTCGTTATAGGTGGCGTGCAGGCGGAACGGCCAACGGTGCTCTACCAGATGACGGACGACGCGCTCAAGCTCGTCTTCCATACCCGGCGCGAGATCCGGACGCGGTTCGAGGAAATCTTCGAAGTCGGCGGCGGAGAAGACCAGCATTTCACCCGCGCCGTTGTGGCGGAAGAAGTCGCTGCCCTGGCCCGGCGTCAGCATGTCGGTCCACTTCTCAAAGTCTTCCAGCTCATGGCCGGGACGCTGGGTAAACAGGTTATAGGCGATGCGGATGGTCATCTGCTCTTTGGCATGTAGCTCGGCGATCACCTCATAATCTTCCGGGTAGTTCTGGAAGCCGCCGCCGGCGTCGATGGCGCTGGTCAGGCCAAGACGGTTCAGCTCGCGCATAAACTGGCGGGTGGAGTTGACCTGCTGCTCCAGCGGCAGCTTCGGCCCTTTCGCCAGGGTAGCGTAGAGGATCATGGCGTTCGGCCGCGCAATCAGCATCCCGGTCGGGTTGCCGTTGCTGTCGCGCTGGATCTCGCCGCCCGGCGGGTTCGGGGTATCTTTGGTGTAGCCCACCACCTTCAGCGCGGCGCGGTTGAGCAGGGCGCGGTCGTAGAGGTGCAGAATAAACACCGGCGTATCCGGCGCGGCGGCGTTGATCTCGTCCAGGGTAGGCATCCGGCGCTCGGCAAACTGAAACTCCGACCAGCCGCCAACCACGCGCACCCACTGCGGAGAAGGGGTGCGCAGCGCCTGCTCTTTCAGCATCCGCAGCGCGTCCGCCAGCGACGGCACGCCTTCCCAGCGCAGTTCGAGGTTGTAGTTCAGACCGCCACGGATCAGGTGCAGGTGGGAGTCATTCAGGCCTGGGATCGCGGTGCTGCCTTTCAGGTCTATGACGCGGGTGCCTTCCGCCTGGTGCTGCATCACCTCTGCCGCCGTGCCGACTTCCAGAAACTTGCCGTCGCGAATAGCCACCGCATCGGCGACCGGGTTTTCCCTGTCTACCGTATGAAATTTACCGTTGAGTAAGATGAGTTCTGCCTTGCCGAGCGAGACCATTGGGTTCTCCTGCTGAAGCGTCCGAAGCCTGATGCGCCGGACTATAAAGTGATGGGATTATCTTCAGCAGGGGGATCGGGCGTCTAGTTATACGAAGGTATACCTATACGAACGTATAGTTATACACAGAGATAATAGTTATGCCGGTTCAGGGGTTCTACTATCCGTGTCGATAACAATCTGTTCCACTTACACGACAATGGAAACTCACATGACCAACTCTAAGCTTGAAGTACTGACCCCGGAAAATTGCCAGATGATCTTTATCGATCAGCAGCCGCAGATGGCCTTCGGCGTGCAGTCTATCGACCGTCAGGTACTGAAAAACAACGTGGTTGGCCTGGCAAAAGCGGCCAAGGTCTTCAACATTCCTACCACCATCACCACCGTTGAAACCGAAAGCTTCTCGGGTAACACCTTCCCGGAGCTGCTGGACGTCTTCCCTGAGCATGACATTCTTGAGCGTACCTCCATGAACTCCTGGGATGACCAGAAAGTGCGTGATGCGCTGGCGAAAAACGGTAAGAAGAAAGTGGTGGTGTCGGGGCTGTGGACCGAAGTGTGCAACAACACTTTCGCTCTCTGCGCCATGCTGGAAGGCGGATATGAAATTTATATGGTGGCTGACGCCTCCGGCGGCACCTCTAAAGAAGCGCATGACTTCGCTATGCAGCGCATGATCCAGGCGGGCGTGATCCCGGTTACCTGGCAGCAGGTTCTGCTGGAGTGGCAGCGCGACTGGGCGCACAAAGAGACCTACAACGCCGTGATGGATATCGTGAAAGAGCACTCCGGTGCGTACGGTATGGGCGTTGATTACGCTTACACCATGGTGCACAAAGCCCCGGCGCGTGCCAAAGGTGCGCATCGTACCCTGGCTCCGGTTCCGGCCAACAAATAACGCCAATGCGGGCCGGACGACTGTCCCGGCCCGTTTTTTTATTCAGTAACGATTGAGTGACGGGAGAACTGTCATGAGCGCAGAGCTTATTTCCCTTGGCGCAGGGGTGTTGATTGGTCTGGTTTACGCCCTGCTGAAGGTGCGCTCGCCCGCGCCGCCCGCCATCGCGCTGGTCGGTTTGCTGGGGATGCTGGCAGGCGAACAGCTTGTCAATTTCTTTACCTGGGCAGGCTAAATATGTTGAAATCATACGTTGTTTCGCTGGCGACCGGCCTTTTGGCAGGCGCTATCTATGGCGCATTACAGGTTCATTCGCCTGCACCACCGGTCATCGCCCTGCTGGGGCTGTTCGGTATGCTAGTGGGTGAACAGCTTATTCCGGTATGCCGACGTCTTCTAAGCCGTCAGCCGGTCACCCTGGCATGGTTTCGTCATGAATGCGTGCCCAAAATCAGCGGCACTCCACCCCCCGAAGGCAAAAACCTACCGTAGGGAGCGCCACTCACGTTCGCGTGAGCTCAGTCAGAGGATCACGGCATGGCGTTCTCTCCGCGCATTGTCATTGTTGACGATGAACGTTCCGTTCGCAGCGGATTAAGCAATTTACTGCTATCGGAGGGCTACGATACCTGCACCTTCGAATCCGCAGAAGCGTTTCTCAGTGACGACTCAGCGTTGGCAAGCGCCGATCTGTTGATCCTCGACGTCAAGCTCAAGGGGATGAGCGGCCTGGAACTCTATACCTCCGTCGTATCGCAGCCCAATCCGCCGCCGGTTATTTTTATCTCCGGACACGAAGAGAAAAACAGCCAGTGGACGAGCACGGGCGCGGAGGCCGTCTCGCTTTTACGCAAGCCCATCAATATTGATACGCTGCTGGAACATATCCGCCGTGAACTCTCTTTACGCGAGGAGCGCTGATGAGCGAGAAACTTTCTGCCGCTGGCAAGCTGATGAATGGGGACGTATTTACCTTAACCGATGACATTATCTTCACCCCGCTGGCTCAGGACGGCTGCATCGCCTGGACCCTATGTCATCCGCTGCATTCAGGTGAGAGCTTTATTCTGGCCAGCGCCGCCAGTGATGATGCAGAGTTTCAGGCAACCCGGCTGCTCAAAAACGAATTTGCCCTGCGTATGCAGCTCTCCGGTATGTGGGCGGTACGACCCATCAGCTCCACCAGCCATCACGGCCGCTATGCCCTGGTCTATGCGCCGTTTCCCTTCCGCACCCTGGCGCAATCCACCCGCCTGCGGGTAGGCAATATCGCCGATTTCCTGGCGATGGCGCTAGGGCTGTGTACGCCGCTGCGGCAGATGCATGCCCAGGGGCTGGTGCACAGCGATATCAAACCCGGCAACTTTTTTATCGATCCCGGCGGCGCGTACCGGCTGGCCGGATTCGGCTTGACCACCGGCTCGCCGGAGATCGCCAGCCAGGCGAGCCTGACGGTGCCCGGCGGGACGCTGGCCTATATGTCGCCGGAGCACACCGCGCGCACCCGCGATAGCGTCGACAGCCGCAGCGATCTCTACAGCCTGGGCATCGTGCTGTATGAACTGCTAACCGGCACGCTGCCCTTTGAGCCCAGCGAAGGCGGGCAGGCGGAGTGGGCGCATCACCATATTGCTTCCGTTCCCCGACCGCTGCACGAGGTGCGGCCCTCGGTGCCCGGCATGCTCTCGGCGATCGTTCTGCGCCTGCTGGAAAAATCTCCGGCGAATCGATACCAGACGGTGGAGGGCCTGATCGCCGACCTGCGTCGCTGTCAGGCGAATCTGGCAGAAAACGGGGATATCACGCCGTTTACGCCAGGCTTGCAGGATCGTCTGCCCGCCCGCTTTTTGCCGGACAATCTCTACCTGGCCCATCCCCAGCAGCAGCAGTTGCTGGCGGCGTTTGACCAGGTGACAGAGAGCGGCGCGCATTCGCTGGTGGTCATTAGCGGCCCGCTCGGCAGCGGCAAGTCGTCGCTCATCGCCTCGGCGCTGAAAACGCTCCAGCATCGGCGGGTGCTGCTGGCGGTCAGCAAAGCCGATCAGTATTCGGCCGTCGTGCCCTATACCGTTATCGCCTCGGCCTTTCGCTCGTTAACGCTCTATCTGCTGGGGCTGGGCGCAGAGGACGTTGCGCGCTGGAAGCGGCGGCTGACCCGCGCGCTTGGCAGCTATGCCGTCCTGGCCGTCAAGCTGGTGCCGGAGCTGGGCCTGCTTCTGGACAACCGCTCCCTCACCGTGGGCGATCTCGACTCCACCGACGCCAGGGCGCGTTTCAACCAGATGGCATCCCGGCTGGTGGAGGCCTTCGCCACGCCGGACTGTCCGCTGGTGTTATTAATTGACGATATTCACTGGATAGACCAGGCCAGCCTGCAATTGCTGGAATACCTGACCCAGGCCAGCGGCGCGCTGCCGCTGCTTATGGTGGTTGCCCACTCCGATACCGACGCGTTTCCCGACGGTAGCGCACAAACGCTGCTAAAAAACCTGCGCGCCGACGCCCGTCATCTTGTCGATATCCGGCCAGCGCCGCTGAACGTGAAGGCGGTCGCGCGCTGGCTGGCGGACATTTTTCAGGCCCGGGCGTCTGGCTTACACGAGCTGGCGGCGCTTATTCATGAGAAAACCGGCGGCAACCCGCTGTTTACCCATGAGTTTTTTCAGCGCATCGTCAAAGACGGGCTGATCACCCATAACAAAAAGCAGGGCAAGTGGTATTACGATCTGCCCGCGATCCGGGCGCGAAACTACACCGAAAACGTGGCAAGCCTGGTGCTGCTGCAGCTGGCGGAGATGCCTTTGCCGGCGCGCAGGCTGCTCGGCTGCCTCGCCTGCGTCGGCGGAACAGGCAAGCCCGCGCTGCTGAGCCAGATGCAGGCGATTACTCCCGAGCATCTGCATGAGCAGCTGCAACCGGCGGTTTCCGCCCGGCTGATTAGCCTTGCGGGTGATGAATATACCTTTACGCACGATCGCGTACACAAGGCGGCGCGGGCGCTGCTTAACGCTGACGAGATCGGCCAGCTTAATCTCTCCGCCGCGCGCCTGTTCACCGAGGCAGCGCGCCAGAGCGACGACAGCGATCGGCTGTTTTTGGCGGTTCACCATATCACTTCAGCGCTTAACGACATTCGCTTCTCGCCGGAGCGCGACAGCTACCGTGCGGTCTGTCATCTTGCCGCCCAGCGGGCGAAAAGCACCGGTGATTACGCCTCTGCCGTGCGCTATCTGCGTACCGCAAAGCGGCTACATGAGGATGCGCTGCACGCCGAGCCGGATGACGCTTTCCAGCTTGATTTCGACGAGGCGGAGTGTGAGTTTCTGCAAGGTAATCTCCCCTCTGCGTTGGCGCTGTGCCAGCGGCTGATGCACGCCCCGCGCCCGCACCAGAAAGCGGTCTCCGCCTGCATGATGGCGGAAATTTATATGCGCCAGTCCAATATGCCGCTGGCGCTGGAGACGGCCCTGTCCGGTCTGGCCGCTTTTGATGTTGACCTTAGCCGCCACCCGAACGCAGGTGACTGCGACGAGGCATGGCGCTCGGTAGAGTCGCGAATTAGCGGCGATCCGGTCGCGGCTTTTCAGACCCTTGCCGTAACGCAAGACCGGGAGGCGGAAACGATCATGAGCCTGATGCTCAGCGCCAGCATGTTCGCCGCCTTTGCCTGTCCGCGTCTGCACTTTTTACTGCTCTGCAAAATCATCCATATGACGCTGGACCGGGGATTATGCGGCGCCTCAACGGCGGCGTTTGCCTGGTATGGCGTGCTGATTGGCCGTCGCTATAACGAGTATCAGACCGGGTTTATCTGGAGCCAGCTTGCCCATGAGCTGGTGATGCAGCACGGCTTTAACAATTTCAAAGGGCGGACGCTGCTGGCGGTGGATCTTGCCACCTCGTGGGTGAAGCCGATCGGATCGGCCATCGAGAGCGCGAAAGCCTGCTTTACGGCCTCGGTTGACCACGGCGATCTCACAGCCGCCTGTTTTATCATTCGCCATCAGACGATGAATTTTCTCACCCGGGGCGATCACCTGGACGGCGTGCTGACCACCATTGAGCGCGGCCTGGGCTTTATTCGCAAACTGCGCTTCCCGGATGTCGAGATCCTGCTCCTGCTGCAGCGGCTGTATGTGAATCACCTGCGTAATGCCTCGGGAAATTTTACCGGCGCGGAGGTGTTCCCGGCATCGTTGATTGCCGATGAAACCGCGCGCGGCCATCAGCATATTCCTCTGACGCTGTTCTGGTTCTGGCTCTATCGCGGCATGGCGCACTTTATGGCAGGGGAGTACGCCGAGGCGTCCCACTGCCTGGAGAACGCTGCGCCAATGGTCGACAGCGTGCCGGGGTATATCCATCTGCTCGATTACCATTTTTACAGCGCGCTTTCGCTAACGCTTGCTCTGACGCCGGAGACCGCGACCGCTGCGCAGCGGGACACGGTGAAAGGCCATCATGCTCGGATCGCGCTGTGGGCGCGGCATAATCCGGCGACCTTTGCCGATAAAGAGGCGCTGGTCGGTGCAGAGCTGGCGCGCCTGGAGCAGAAGAGTGATATCGCCATCGCCCAGTATGAGAGGGCGATTAAGCTCTCGGGCGACGCGGAGTTTCATCACATCCACGGCCTGGCCTGTGAGTTAGCGGGCGGCTTTGCTAAAGCAGCGGGTTTCCAGATGGCCTCCGAGGCCTATTTCCGCGGGGCGTTTTCTGCGTGGCGGCGGTGGGGGGCAATGGCGAAACTGCGCCAGCTGGAGCGCCACTATCCGCACCTCTCGCCATCTGCCCAGAGCACCCCCTACGATACCATCGCCTTTGCGCAGAATGAGGTCGTACACGATCTGGAGAGCATGCTCAGAGCAGTGCGGGCCATGACGGAGGAGATTGACCTCGACCGGCTGATGCAGACGCTTATGACCCTGCTGCTTGAGCGGGCAGGTGCCCAGCGCGGTCTGCTTATTCGCATCCTTGATAACAACGTGCTGGAAACCCAGGCCTGCGCGGAGACCTCCTCGGACGGCGTGAAGGTGCGGCGGGTTAAAGAGCGGCCTTCTGCCACCGATATGCCGCTGTCGATTCTCTCGGCGGTGATGCGTACCGGCCAGGAGATCCGCACCGGCAAGCCGGGAAGCTTCAGCCCCTTCAGCCAGGATGCCTATCTGGTGACGTCCGGCGCGGCGGTGATGTGCGTCCCGATGTATAAGCAGGCCAAAATGGTCGGCGTGCTCTATCTGGAAAACCGCGTCATGCCGGAGATCTTCACCGCCGAGCATTCGCGCATCGTCAGGATGCTGGCGTCGCAGGCGGCGGTATCGCTGGAAACGGCGCGCCTGTACGCCGAGCTGCTGGAGGAGAACGTCCAGCGGCGGCGGGTCGAGAAAGAGCTGCGCGCCAGTCAGACCTCCCTGATGCTCGGGGAGCGCATCAGCAACACCGGCACCTGGCGCTGGGATATCGACCAGGATCTGATGTTTGTCTCCGATGAATACGCCCGCATCCTCGGCCTGCCGGACCGGCAGCGCACGATCTCGATGGCGGATTTCCTGATGCTGGTGCATCCGGAAGATTATCAGCGCATCAGCCGACTGGTGACCGATAGCGTGCGCAACGGCGTCTCAATGCGCGCCGAGTTCCGCGTGTTCCGCCCGGACGGAGACTGCCGCTACATTCTGGGGGTGGGTAATCCGGTGGGAGATGAACCCAGCGTCGCGGAGTATTTCGGCGTTATCACCGATATCACCGCCCGCCGCCAGTCTGAGGACGCCGTACGCGTGGCGCAGGCCGATCTCGCCCGCGTCTCCCGGGCGACCACGGTCGGGCAGCTAACGGCCTCTATCGCCCATGAGATCAACCAGCCGCTGATGTCGATTGTGGCCAATGCGGGTGCCAGCCTGCGCTGGCTTAGCCGGGAGCCAGCCATGCTCAGCCATGCGCGCACCAGCCTGGAAGAGATCATCAGCGAGGGCGAGCGCGCCGGGAATATCATTCGCGGTTTACAGGCGCTGACGCGCAACCAGACGGCAAGCCGCTCGCGGGTAAATCTGCACCATCTGGTCTACCACATTGTGGCGCTCTCACGCAGCGAGCTGGAGCGGCAGCAGATTGCGCTCCATTATCAGCTTAAGGCACAGGACGCCTTTATCTATGGCGACAGCGTGCAAATCCAGCAGGTGCTGCTGAACCTTATCGTCAACGCGATTGATGCCATGGCGGGCATAGATGACCGTCCGCTCACCCTCACCGTTAGCTCGCTGAACCCGGAACCGGGCAGCATTCGTCTGGATATTACCGATACCGGGATTGGCCTCAGCCCCGAGGTACAGGCGCGGCTGTTTGATTCGTTCTACACCACTAAAGAGCAGGGGATGGGGATGGGGCTGAGCATCAGCCACTCTATCATTGAGCGTCATGCGGGACGGCTGCAGGCTGCCCCAGGCGAGCGCCACGGCAGCCGATTCTGGTTTACCCTGCCGGTGCATGCCCAGCAGGGTGAGCAGGGTGAGTAGCGCTTAGGACGCGGGAGCGAGCTGCGTTAAAAGGTTACGCAGTTCGCCATGCGCCGTGGCCACCTCGGTGGACGCCTGAAGCGCATCGAGATATTTCTGGCGAAACTCACCGCTGTTTTCTGCACTTAGCAGGCTGACGAGCGTTTTACGCACGTTCTCTACCGCCGCGCCGTCTACCGGCTGCTCTTTGTCGTCCAGCCGCTCGTCAATATCTACCAGCACCTCGGAGATCTGCCGCAGCCAGGCAAACTGCGGGTGGCTGGTCAGCAGCTGTAAATGCTCAAACGCGTTGCCGGGATCGCCAAAACGCGTGGTTTCGAGATCGACCAGCGTTTTATGCAGTCTTCTCAGCGTGGATGAAAGGGACTTAAGCTGCGAGCGGGGCTCTGTAGCGGGTTGGCTGGTCATCGGTTTCTCCGGGAGGCTTTAAGGTTAACAACAGGCCGCAGCACGATGGTTAGCGGCTTTGCGATTTCACTATATTAAGACGCTCCGCACAGCGGACCAGATCCGCCAGCGAGCGCACTTCCATTTTTTCCATGACCCGCTTCTTATGCACCTTGGCGGTAATTTCACTCACGCCCATGGCGGTGGCGATCTGCTTGTTCAGCAGGCCGCCGATGGCCAGTTGAAACACCTCTTTCTCGCGCGGGGTCAGCGACTCGTAGCGGCTGGTGAGCGTCTGTATCTCCTGCGATGCGCCCATATTTTTTTCCGCCAGCGCCAGCGCGTCCGCCACGGCCTTGAGCAGCAGCCCCGGCACGGCGGGCTTGGTCATAAACTCATAGGCCCCGGCCTTCATCGCCTTAACCGACAGCGGAATGGTGCCGAACCCGGTGAGAAAGATCACCGGAATGAGGTAGCCGAGCTTGGTCAGCGATTCGGCTACGTCAAAACCGTCGGCGTCCGGCATGTTCATATCGAGGATAAGGCAGCCGGGCTCTGGCCTGAACGCATGAGAAAGAAAGGCCTTCGCTGAAGGAAAGTCAGCAACCCGATAATCCTCTGCCATTAACAACCTGACCAGAGATTGCCTTACCGAATTATCATCATCTACTACATAAACAATAGGATCCATGAGTAGTCCTTGCCATCAACGGGTATGCCTGCGTCTGAATCGGTTATTAAGAAAGCATATAACCATTTTGTTCTCTTATATAACAGAGACATACACCACGTGTTTACCAAATAATAACCGGATAGTAACACAATAATTCTCATTATCATCTTGAAAATACGAAGATCGGGTGGCGTCAGGTAAGATATTGACAACTAAAGAGTAATAATTGAGCAGCGGTAAAAAAAGAGGCGTAATGATCAGGTTACAGTAGCTGACAGCGGGCAGGCAAATTATGATACAAAGTACCACTCTTCTTCTGAACCCTGACGCTACGCATGGCTTATACGATTGATATTATCTCCTGCATCACCGATCGCTTTATGGAGCTGACCGCCACCGAAAAGCGCATCGCCCAGTTCATCCTTGATGATGTCGCCACGGCGGCAGATCTGCCGATTGCCGAGCTGGCGCGTTTGACCCACACCAGCCAGGCCTCCGTCACCCGCTTTGCGCGGGCGTTGGGCTGCAAAGACGTGCGTGAATTGAAAATGAAGCTGGCGCAGTCCCTGGCAGTAGGGCAGCGCTTTATCCTCGACGTGCCGGATCTCGAAGGCGTGCAGGGGATTTACGAATCGATTATCAGCGTGCTGGAGACCAACCGCCGGGCGCTTAACGGCGAGGCGTTGAACAAAGCGGTTAGCTGGCTCAGCCAGGCGCGGCAAATTCTCGCCATTGGCATGGGCGGGGGATCCACCATCTGCGCCCAGGAGCTGCAGTACCGCTTTTTCCGCCTTGGCCTGCCGGTGGTCAGTCAGAGCGACGGTCTGCTGGTGCGGATGATGTGTTCCGCCGTCGCCCCGCAGGACGTGGTGCTGGTGCTGTCGCTGGGCGGTTATACCCCGGAGATGATTGAGAGTGCGGCGATTGCCAGGCAGTACGGGGCGAAGGTGATCGCCATTACGCCGCTGGAGACGCCGCTGGCGGAGCAGGCCGATCTGGTGCTGCCCCTGCTGGTGCGGGAAAACGACTACATCTTTAAGCCCAGCACCTCCCGCTATGCCATGCTGGCGATGGTGGACGTGCTGGCGACCGAACTGGCGATGGCGAACAAGGCGCAGACCAAAGATCGGCTGCGCCGTATCAAGCTGGCGCTGGACAGCCACCGCGGCGGCGTAGACCGTCAGCCGCTGGGGGATTGATCCACGCCAGCGTGCTCCGCTAGCCCTCCGACGGTTTACGTTTGCCGATCGGCAGCGGCGGGGCGTCCGGCTGGCTTTCGCGTTCACGGGTGATCAGCGCCAGCGCCTCTTCCCGGCTGAGCGCGTTGGCAGGCGTGACCAGCGTCACCACTACCGCGCAACCCAGGCTGGTCAGCACCGAGGGTACGCAGGGGTTGCCCCAGAAGGCCAGCCAGTCGCTGTCCATCAATACGGCGACGGAGGCACCCGCACCGCCCGCCAGCGCGGCCAGCGCTCCCTGCCAGTTAAAGCGGTGCCAGAAGCGACCCAGAATTGAGCAGATAAACATGCCGGACATAATCATCGAGATCATTTTGGTGATATAGCTGATGATGTCGTTAGAGGTCAGGGCGAACAGCAGGGCAAGGGCGATCACCAGCACCAGGAAGATGCGCGACAGGCGAATGGCTTTCTCCGGTGCAGGCATATGGCCGGTCACCAAGGTATAGAGATCGCGCAGGATGATCGATACCCCGGCGATAGCATCCGAGCTGCCAGAGGACATATTGGCGGACATGCCGGCAATCAGCACCGCCATCGCCAGCACCGGCGGCAGAACCTGGGTCGCGAACAGGAAGGCGAAGCCGCTGTTGTCCAGCTGGGCGTTCATTGTCCAGACCGCCATGCCGATAATCGCGGGCAGGAAGGAGAAGAGCAGATACAGCAGGCCGGTGATGGTAAACGACTGGCGCACCGACGACACCGTTTTTGCCGAATAGATGCGCTGACGGTAAGAGGGGGTCGCCAGCACGCCGACGCCAATCACCATCGCCAGCGAGAAGGCGGGCAGGACGCCAAGCTTATCCACCGCAAACAGGCTCTGGGCGGCAGGATCGACGGCATGCTTGATATTCTCCCAGCCGCCGACGTGGTTCACCGCCAGCACGGCCATTAAAATAAAGCCGACAAACAGGATGATCGATTGAACGGTATCGATCCATACCACGGCGGAATAACCCCCAATACCGACATACACCACAAACGCCAGGGCAATAATAATTTTGGCGACGTTAATGTCTATTCCACTGGCCCAGGCAAGGTATAAACCACCACCTAAAATATGCGCCCCCAGCCAGCCAATAGAGGCAATAAATATCAGCACGGCAACGACGTTTTTAACAATTTTGCTGCCGCCGGTGTAATAAGAGATCTCTTCGCTCATGGTCATAAAGCGTAATTTACGCACCGGGGCAAATAGCCAGGCAACCAGTAAGATGCCCACCGCGCCACCGAGGCCATACAGCATCCCGGCCCAGCCGTTGGTATAGCCAAATCCCACTGCGCCGACGCTTGAGCCGGTGCCGACCATGGTGCCGACCGTTGATCCCAGGGTTAATATCATCGGCAACGAGCGGCCGCCCAGCAGAAAGTCATCGCCATTTTTTTGATGCCGCGAAACGTACCAGCCGAGCGTAATCATGGCGCAGGCATAGAGGGTGAACCAGACCAGAAAAGAGATATTATTCATTGCTCACGTCCAGATATCGTTAATCTATTTCGTCTGCGCGAAATGGATGAGTTAACAGGACCGGTCACCTGAAAAAAGGCGCAGGGGATCCGAGAGTACAGGCAAAATAAATTTTGCCAGGGTACCGCGATAGCTTTTTTATAAATATGCGATCTCCCTTGCGCGCAAGGGAGAGGAGATTATTTGATGCGAGCGGCGTTGTAGCAGGTCACATCGACTTCAACTTTGCAATCTACGACCAGGTCCGCGACGCAGCAGATGCGGGCAGGGGGATGGTCGCCAAAAAATTCCCGGAAGATCTTGTTGAACGACTGGAAGTAGCGGGCGTCGGTGAGGATCACCTTCACGTGAACCACATCCGCCAGGGTATAGCCCGCTTCGGTCATGATATCCACGCAGTTCTGGATCGCCAGCCGGGACTGATCGACAATGCCGCCTTCCACCACTTCGCCATTTTTCATGGGGGTCTGGCCGGAGACGTACAGCCAGCCGCCAGCCTCTACCGCCCTGGCAAATGGCAGATGCTGTCCGCCGGTACCGGTACCGCCCTCGGTGCCATAACGTTTAATGCTCATCGTTGCTCCTTATTCTGTGGTCTGCCGACGCAGGAAACGTCCTGCGCGTCCTGTAATGCGTTTATTGTGGTCGTAGCTCATCACTCCGTTCACCATCACGGCATCAATGCCGTCTGCGGGCCGTTTGGGATCCGAGAAGCTGGCGACGTCGCGCACCGTCTGTGGATCAAAAAGTACCAGGTCCGCATAGTAGCCGGTTTTGATCAGGCCCCGCTGCGGAAGCTGGAAGCGCGCCGCCGACATGCCCGTCATCTTGTGCACCGCCATCGTTAGCGGGAAAAGCTTCTCGTCGCGACAGTAATGGCCCAGCACGCGCGGGAATGCGCCCCACAGGCGTGGGTGCGGCATCGGGTCGTTCGGCAGCCCGTCGGAACCTATCATCGTCACCGGATAGCGCAGCACCCGGCGCACGTCCTGCTCGTCCATGTTGTAGTAAATGGCCCCGGCGGGCATTAGCTGCTCCGCCGCGCTGTGCAGGCTCACCTGCCAGCCGTCCGCTATCTGCTGTAGCGTTTTGCCCGCCTGCTCCGGGTGCGGCTCAGACCAGGTGATAACGATGTCAAACTCGTCGGTCACCTGCTTGAGATCCAGCGTCGAAGAGCTGGCGGAGTAGGGGTAGCAATCGCAGGCGATCTCCTGGTGCTGGCGCATCTTGTCGAAAAATGCCAACGTCTCCCGCGTGCGACCCCAATTTTTTGCGCCGGCGCACTTATGGTGTGACACCACCACCGGCACCTTGCCGTGGCGGCCAATCCGGAACGCTTCGTCGAGCGCCTCCAGAATCGGTTCAAACTCAGAGCGCAGGTGCGTGGTATAGATACTTTTTTCCGCCGCCAGCTCTTCCGCCAGGGCCATCACTTCATCGGTGGAGGAGTGAAACGCCGTAGCGTAGGCCAGCCCGGAGCTCATGCCCAACGCCCCCTGCTGTAGTGCCGCGCGCAGCTGCTGACGCATGGCGGCAAGCTCCTCTGCGGTTGCCGCCCGGAACAGATCGTCCATATGGTTATTGCGCAGGGTCGTATGGCCAATCAGCGTCCCGACGTTGATGGCGGGCCGCGCGGCTTCCAGCGCATGGGCGTAGGCATCTACCGTTGGGTAGATAAAGTGTTCTTTCTCGCCCAGCAGGTTCATCGGGTCCGGTACGTCGCTACGGATCGTGGCGGTGGCGGCGCTGATGCCGCAGTTGCCGACAATGACAGTGGTGATCCCCTGGCTGATTTTTGGCAGGTAATCGGGCATGCGGATGACGTTGGTATCATCATGGGTATGCACGTCGATAAAGCCGGGCGACAGCACCTTGCCCGTGGCGTCGATAACATGCTCGGCCTGAGCATGGATCGCAGGCGCAATCGCTACGATACGATCGCCGCTGACCGCCACATCGGCACGGTATTCAGGGCCGCCGCTGCCGTCGATAACGGTGGCGTTTTTGAAAAGCCAGTCATGCTTCATAACACCTCACTCCCTTTTTGTTCTTAAGCCAAGTTAACCATTTACAAGCTCAAAAAACAGTGGAAAACTACGCAAAAGTCAGATCGTTTTGTGATACTTTTATTCAAAAATAATAACAATATTATATTTATATCTTTATTTTCATATAGATAAATATGTTATTTTAACGTTAAAACACGATAAACCGTTAAGGATCATGTTATGAAATATCACTCCGATACGTTAGTGACCCATAAGTCTGCGATCATGCGCACCCCGGCAAACGTGCTGGCGGAGGATGTTTGCCTGCCAGCGGCGGTGCTTAAGCAGTCGGCGCTGCGTAATAACATCGACTGGATGCAACGCTATGCCGATGCACGCGGCGTCTCGCTGGCGCCGCACGGCAAAACCACCATGACGCCATGGATCTTTCAGGCGCAACAGCAGGCGGGCGCGTGGGCGATTGGCGTCGGCAGCGCCTGGCAGGCCGGGGCGGCGATGGCGAGCGGCATCAAGCGCGTGCTGATGGTGAACCAGCTGGTGGGGAAGGCCAACATGCAGCTGATCGCTCAGCTTAAGCAGCATTACCATGAGGTGGATTTTGCCTGCTGCGTGGACAGCGTTGACAATGCCGCTGCGCTTTCGGACTTTTTTGCTGGGCAAAACCAGACGCTGGATGTGCTGGTAGAGCTGGGCGTGCCCGGCGGGCGCTGCGGCTGTCGCAGCACCGACGCCGCGCTGGCGCTGGCGCAGAAGATCCACGATCTGCCGGGACTGCGGCTGCGCGGGCTAGAGCTGTATGAAGGCGTGCTGCACGGTGACGATCCGCAGCCGCAGGTTGAAGCCCTGCTGCGCGATGCCGCCGAGCTTGCCTGTGGCATGGAGCATCTGGTGGACGGCGAGTTTATTCTCACCGGGGCCGGCACCGTCTGGTATGACGTAGTGTGTAATATCTGGCTCAACGCAAAGAAACCGGCGCAGTGCCGGATCGTGATCCGTCCGGGCTGCTATATCACCCATGACCGGGGGATTTATGCCGACGCGCAGCAGACGCTGATTGAGCGCGACCGCGTCGCCTGCGATCTGGGCGGCGATCTCGCTTCCGCCTTGGAGCTGGTGGCGATGGTACAGTCAGTGCCGGAAGCCGACCGCGCGGTGGTGAACTTCGGCAAGCGCGACTGCGCCTTTGACGCCGGGCTGCCGCAGCCTATTGCCCACTACCGTCACGGGCAGGCGCTGACGTTCCAACCGCAGGCTATCGTCAGCGTCGGGGTGATGGATCAGCACTGTATGGTGAAGCTGGCCCCAGAAAGCGACGTCCGCGTCGGTGACATTCTGGTCTTTGGCACCTCACATCCGTGCCTGACCTTCGATAAATACAAAACGCTGCTGCTGATCGATGACGACTATCGCGTCATCGATCAGCTCGACACGCTGTTTTAACATCGGGCAATCTTGTTGGCAGTGATGGTTTATCTACCGCCTACGGGCAACCCCAGCGTGCGGGCCGGGAGCAGGACGTTATTGAGCAGTCCGCTTTGCCGCCTAACGGCCAGGCGGTAGGTTTTTAAATACGCTGCGCGTATAAAGTAAGCGATTGAATAAAAAACTCAAAAATTTACCTATGAATTTATGAGCTGCCGCGTCATGCATACAACCGGGCTTCTAGCGAAGCGGCTATATATTTCAATTAGTTACACGACATTAATTTCACCCGGCTGCCCCATGAGCTGTTCTACACTTACATCTTCAACCACGCTTTTTGATTGAAAAAGCAGCACCAACAAGAGGGTCGCGACAGCAAAGCGTCACGCAGTCGCCATCCTCAAACCGATCGTGCGGGAGAGGAGAACACTATGAAAGCAGTTGTCTATAACGGACCTTTTGACGTTTCAGTCAAAGACGTTCCGGACCCCAAAATTGTTCGCCAGACTGATGTGATTGTCCGTATTACCACCACAAATATCTGCGGTTCCGACTTGCATATGTATGAAGGACGAACCAGCTTCGAGCAGGGTCGCATCTTCGGCCATGAAAATCTGGGCCAGGTGATTGAAGTCGGCAGTGCTGTTGAGCGAATTAAAGTCGGTGATTATGTCTGCTTGCCCTTTAATGTCGGCTGCGGATTCTGTGAAAATTGCGAGAAAGGGCTAACCGGCTACTGCCTGACGGCAAACCCGGGTGCGGCCGGTGCCGCCTATGGCTTTGCGGATATGGGCCAGTGGGATGGTGGACAGGCGGAGTTATTGCGCGTTCCCTATGCTGACTTTAACTGTCTGGTACTGCCTCCGGATGCAGTTGAGAAGGAAGAAGATTACGTTTTGCTTTCCGATATCTTCCCGACCGGCTGGCATGCCACTGAGCTGGCAGGATTACGCCCCGGGGAGAGTGTTGCCATCTACGGTGCTGGCCCGGTCGGCTTGATGGCTGCCCATTCGGCCATGATTAAAGGCGCATCACAGGTGTTTGTTGTCGATACCCATCCAGACCGACTGGCGTTGGCCGAACAACTTGGTGCGGTGGCGATCAACGGTGTGGGTGATGATGCGGTAAATAAAATTCTCGAATTAACCGATGGGCGCGGCACGGATTGCGGCTGCGAATGTGTGGGTTATCAATGCTGCAATAAGCATGGCCACGAGGATAACTCCGCTACCTTGAATAGCCTTGTCGCATCAACCAAAGCCACGGGCGGCATTGGTGCGGTAGGCGTTTTTGTTCCTCAGGATCCCGGGGGGGCGACCGATCTGGCTAAAGAAGGTAAAGTGCCTTTCGATTTTGGTACTTTCTGGTTCAAAGGTCAGTCAATTAAGACCGGCCAGTGTAACGTAAAAGCGTACAACCGCCAGCTCGCAAGGCTTATCCATCAGGGTAGAGCTAATCCGGCGCAGATCATCTCACATCGCCTCGCGCTGTCAGACGCCCCCGAGGGGTATAAGCATTTTGACGCTCGTGATAATGGCTGGACAAAAGTCATTCTGAAACCCTGAATTATGAACCAACAGAACATAAGCCACATGTAGGCCATGGTGAGAGGGAGAATAAAAACCGCCTGCTGTGGCTTAATGCTTCACATCACATATTGTCTTTTTTCGGATCTGCCATGAGACGGAGGGCCGTGATGGCTGTGTTATTGCCAGCGACAGCCGTCGCGACGGCCAGGCAGTGGGATTTTAAATACGCTGCGCGTATAAAATAAGCGATTGAATACAGAAGTCAAAAATTTACATATGCGTTAATTTATTGATAAGTATTGATTTTTATTATTCATGATGAGATAAGCGGCGCCAGGTATTTACTTAAGCCACTTGATCACGACGTCATATAAATCTACTGTATAAATACACAGTGATTATTATAATAAGGTGACGTCCGTGAGTTTAACATTTTATAAGCCCGCTGAGCTGCGCGAAGTTCTCGCGTTTCCTCTGTTTGGCGATGTCGTGCCGTGCGGTTTTCCCTCCCCGGCGCAGGACTATGTGGAACAGAGTCTCGACCTGAACGAATTAATGATCCACCACCCCAACGCGACCTACTTCGTGAAGGCGGCGGGGGATTCGATGATCGACGGCGGCATCAACGATGGCGACCTGCTGGTCGTCGATAGCGCCCGTACCGCCACCCATGGCGATATTGTTATCGCCGCCGTTGACGGCGAGTTTACCGTTAAAGAGCTTCAGCTTCGTCCCACCGTTCAGCTTAATCCCCGCAATCCCCGCTATACGCCCATCCGCATCGGCAGTGAAGAGGCGCTCGAAATCTTCGGCGTCGTGACTCACATAATCAAATTCACGTGCTGAATCATGTTCGCCCTGGTGGATGTGAACGCATTCTATGCCAGCTGTGAAACGGTCTTCCGGCCCGATCTGCAAGGCAAGCCGGTGGTGGTGCTGAGCAATAATGATGGCTGCGTGATCGCCCTCAGCGCGGAAGCGAAAAGGCTGGGTATTACCATGGGCGCGCCGTTCTTCAAGCAGCGGGATCTGTTTCGCGCCCACCGCGTCACCTGCTTTAGCAGCAACTATGAGCTGTACGCCGACATGAGCCGCCGCGTCATGGGCACGCTGGAGAGGCTCTGCCCGCGCGTGGACGTCTACTCCATTGATGAGGCGTTCTGCGATCTCTCCGGGGTGCGTAACTGCCGGGTGCTGGAGGAGTTTGGCCAGGAGATCCGCAACACGCTGTGGCGTGAGACCCACCTGAGAGTCGGGGTGGGGATTGCGCAGACCAAAACCCTGGCCAAGCTGGCTAACTATGCCGCCAAGCGCTGGCCGCAGCTGGGCGGCGTGGTGGATCTCTCTAACGTTGATCGCCAGCGGCGGCTGATGGAGCGGCTGCCGGTCGAGGAGGTATGGGGCATTGGGCGACGCCTCGCGAAAGCGCTGGATGCACAGGGGATCAAAACCGTACTGCAACTCGCCGATAGCGATATCCGCTTTATCCGCAAGCAGTTCAGCGTGGTGATGGAGCGCACGGTGCGGGAGCTGCGGGGCGAGTCCTGCCTGGCGTTCGATGAGTTTGTCCCTGCCAGGCAGGAGATCCTTTGCAGCCGCAGCTTTGGCGAGCGCACGGCGGACTATGAAGCGGTCAGGCAGGCGGTTTGCACCTACGCGTCGCGGGCGGCGGCCAGGCTGCGCGGCCAGCATCAATACTGCCGCGTTATCTCGGCCTTTGTGAAAACCTCACCCTTCGCCGCAGGGGAGCCTTACTACGGCAACAGCGCGATGGTGAAGCTGCTGACGCCTACCCAGGACAGCCGGGATATTATCCACGCCGCGACACGCTGTCTGGATACCATCTGGCGCGAGGGCCATCGCTATCAGAAGGCGGGCGTCATGCTCGGGGATTTCTACAGCCAGGGCGTGGCGCAGCTCGATCTCTTTGACGCTAACGCGCCGCGTCCGGGCAGCGAGGCGCTGATGGCGGTGCTGGATAAACTCAACGAAAAAAAAGGGCAGGGGACGCTCTATTTTGCCGGGCAGGGGATCCAGCAGACGTGGCAGATGAAGCGCGAGATGCTCTCGCCGCGCTACACCACCCGATGGTCAGATCTGCCGATTTGCATATAGACAAGCTTTAAGGCCAGGTAATGCGTTAAGATTGTCGAAAGAGAGAAAAGCTAAGGTGTGGAGCAGGTATGGAAGGTAAGAAACTCACTCTGAATGATATAGCAAAACTGAGTGGCGTAAGTAAATCCACGGTTTCACTTGTCATCAATAACAGCCCAAAAGTCAAAAAATCCACGCTTGACCACGTCCAGTCCGTTATCCGACAGTATGGTTTTACGCCCTCTAAAGCCGCGCAGTCTCTCCGCGCCCAGCGTGAAAAAATCATCGGTATCATTGTGACACGCCTCGATTCGGCCTCAGAGAACCAGGCCGTGCAGACCATTTTGCCTCACGTTTATCAGCACGGATATGATGCGCTGATTATGGAAACGCTGCTACAACCGGAACGTCTTGAAGAACACCTGAAAGTACTGGAAAACCGTCAGGTTGAAGGCGTCATTATTTTTGGTTTCACCGGGATCGCCAGCACCATGCTCAGACAGTGGAAAGACAGAGTGGTACTTATCGAAAGCGAACTCTCTGGCTTTCCCCGGGTTCGTTATGATGGTGCTGGTGCGGTGCGAATGCTGATGCAGCGTATGGTGCACAACGGTGCTGAAAACGTGAGTTTTATTGGCGTCGCGGAGAAAGATAAAACAACAGGCAGCGAACGTTACCAGGCTTATCTGCAAGGATGTGAACAGTTCGGTTTTATTCCCCGCGCAGCCCTGGGAAATTTAACCTATCAGAGCGGCTATCAGCTGGCGGCGGAGATCGTGAATGCAGAAACGCGGGCACTGATCTGCGCGACGGATACCATCGCCCTCGGCGCGATCAAATTTATCCGGGAAAAGAATTTTAATATTGAGATAGGCAGTATCGGGAGCATTCCGCTGCTGAGCTTTTTATTTCCAGAGGTTATTTCAGTCAGGCTGGGCTATCCGGATGCGGGTCGCGAGGCCATACAGCTCCTGATTGCCCTGTTAAACGGGAATGTCGAAAAGAAAAAAATTGTTATTCCCTGTCAGTTTGTTGCCCAGTGAACGTAATGATTGCCGACGTTTATCATCAAACAGACGTCGGCATCACGCTTCACGAGAGTCGGTTATTTCATCCACCACATGCATTCATAAGGACGCAGCGACGCTACGCTATTCTGCGCGTCGTCATAATTACCGTACAGCAGGCGCCAGCGTTCTTCCTCACCAAAGTAATCGTCAACTGAGACTGTATCCGGTGTAAGATTCGCCAACACTAGCAGGCTATTATCATCATCTTCTCGTTTGTAACACCAGATGCTCTCACTCAGCGGATCCATATCGGCGTAATCGCCAAGCGTCAAGACAGGCAGACTTTTTCGCAGCTCAATGAGACGGCGATAGGTGTTCAGGACTGAATGCGCATTCAGCCGTTCCTGCTCAACGTTAATGACATCATAGTTATCGGCAACGTCAATCCAGCTTTTGCCGCTGGTGAAGCCTGCGTTAACGCTATTGTCCCATTGCACAGGCGTTCTACTGTTATCACGCGATTTTTTCTCCAGGATCGCCAGAACGTGTTCCTGAGAGATGCCCGCTGTAATCAGCGATTGATAAATATTCAGGCTCTCTACATCGCGATATTGATCGATATGCTTAAAATGCGGATCGGTCATCCCGATCTCTTCACCCTGAAAAATATAAGGCGTGCCCTGCATGCCATGCAGTACCATCGCCAGCATTTTTGCAGAAACCTCACGCAGGGGACCGTCGTCACCCAGGCGGGAGACGATGCGTGGCTGATCGTGATTACACCAGAAGAGTGCATTCCATGCCAGGCCATGCATGCCGCGCTGCCATTCTGAGAATATCTTTTTCAGATGAATGCGATCCGGTGTACCGCGGTTCCACTTTTTGCCCTCATCATAATCTATTTTGAGATGGTGAAAATTAAAGGTCATCGAGAGCTCTTTGCCATCCAGCCGTGCATAACGCTGGCAGTGAGCCAGCTGAGTGGATGACATTTCGCCGACCGTCATTAACCCGCGGGGTTGAAAAACATCCCGGCTCATCTCTTCCAGAAAATCATGAATGGCAGGACCGTCGGTATAGTAGCGACGCCCATCCCCTTCGTGATCGTCCGGGAAATCGGGATGCTTCGACACCAGGTTAATGACATCCAGCCGCAGCCCGCCGATCCCTTTATCCGCCCAGAAGTGACACACCGCTTTTAACGCGTTACGCACGTCCGGATTCTCCCAGTTGAGATCGGCCTGTTCAGGGGAAAAAGAGTGCAGATAGTATTGCTGGCTCTCTTCATGCCACTGCCACGCGCTTCCGCCAAACTTTGAATGCCAGTTATTAGGCGGCAGGGCGCCTTTACCGTCGCGCCAGATATAAAAATTGCGCCATGGGCTTAAACGATCGCTGGCAGCCGATTTGAACCAGGCATGCTGCGTTGAAGTATGGTTAAACACCATATCCATGACCACTTTTATCTGACGCTCATGGGCGGCCGCAATCAGATTTTCGAAATCTTCCATGGTGCCGAACAGAGGATCGATATCGTAATAGTCCGCAACGTCATAGCCATTGTCTACCTGGGGCGAAGAGTAGATTGGCGTCAGCCAGATGGCGCTGACGCCCAGCCACTGCAGATAATCCAGTCGACGGGTGATACCATTGATATCACCCATGCCGTTTCCTGTACTGTCCTGAAAACTGCGTGGGTAGATCTGGTAGATAACGCCGTTCTGCCACCAGTGGATATCATTTTTCACGAGTTTTTCCCTCTCTCTAAACAATCAGCAGCTTGCCTGAAGCCTGTTTTCTTTTGTAAATCGCGATGGTCAGCAACAGTGGGATGACAATGGCAACCATCATTGCCGCACCGAAGACAGACCAGTAACGCGTTTGTATTGAGAGGATCGCCGGTAAGCCACCGACGCCGATGCCACTGGCGGTCACGCTGAAGAGACCACAAACCAGACCGGCACAGCCCGATCCCACCATGCCGCACAGCATCGGGAAGCGATATTTCATGTTAATGCCATACATCGCGGGCTCGGTGACGCCGAGGTAGGCGGAGATGGCGGCAGGAACGGAAATTTCACGCTCGTTTGTTTTTTTACTGATTAATATGATGCCGAGTACGGCAGAGGCCTGCGCCATATTCGAGAGGGCAATGATCGGCCAGACCGGTGTTCCGCCCATGTTCTGGATAAGCTGTAGGTCGATTGCCAGCGTAGTCTGATGTACGCCGGTGATCACGAGCGGAGCATAAAGGAAACCAAACAGCGCTGAACCGATAGGTGCGAAAGGACCTGTCATCAAATGGCTGACGCCCCATGCGATACCATCGCCGATAATTCGGCCAAAGGGTCCGATAAGGGTATGGGCCAGGAAAACAGCAACAATCAGCGACACTACCGGCACAATCACAAGTGAAAGATAGTCGGGCACAATGCGCTTAAGATTGATTTCCAGCCACGCCAGCGCCATGGCTGCCAGTACAGAGGGGATCACCTGTGACTGATAGCCTACTTTTTCAATGGTAAACAGGCCAAAATTCCATATATCAGGCACCTGCTGTCCCAGCATGTAAGCATTCATCAACTGCGGCGAGACCAGGGTGATGCCGAGTACGATACCGAGTATCGGCGTACCCCCCATTTTTCTCATCACTGACCAGCAAATACCTACCGGAATGTAAAAGAATATCGCCTCGCCAATCAACCACAGAAAATCGTAGATATTTTTCCACACCGCTGATGCGTTAATGAGGGGTTCATTGTTATGTAATGGCAGATCGCCGATGACGTTACGAAAGCCTAAAATCAAACCACCGCTGACCAGGGCTGGCAGCAGAGGAAAGAATATTTCGGCCAGGTGAGAGATCAGACTTTCGTGCCATTTCATATTTTGACGGGCAACGCGTTTAGCGCTTTCTTTATCCATGCCGCTCATTTGCGTTTGTTTCAGCAGCACCTGATACCAGTCACCGACGTCGGTGCCGATTACCACCTGAAACTGCCCGGCATTAGTGAAGCAGCCCTTAACCATTGGCAGCGCTTCAATCTCTTTCGGCTGCGCTTTGGATGCATCGTTCAGAACGAAGCGCAGCCGGGTAATGCAGTGGGTTACCGCTGCAATATTTTCAACGCCGCCAACAAGAAATATAAGTTTATCAATATCTTGGGTATTTGCTTTCTTAGCCATAGTCAATGTCCAACACATTAGTAAGACGGTTTTAAGTGGTGCTCATCTTAGTGAGGAGTCATTTTTTGCGTAAGTAGGAACGTTCCAATTATCGAGCGAGATCACACTATATTTCTTGTTCCTTAAAGTGAACTTGGTTAAAAGCGCCAGGCTAACGCACTGTGCTATTTAATTGCTGTATCTCATTAAGAGCTGATAGGTAACGCCATTAGTCCATGCAAAACCATCCTGTAAAGGATATTCACCCCCTCCGCCTGGACGGCTTTCTTTATTCGTTATGTCATATTTTTCAACCAGTTTGTGGTGTTTTTGATAAAACTGGTCAACCGTCTGTATCCAGTTAGTCGCTATTTCTTGGGCCAGATCTTTCTCCCCATAATTTTCAAAACCAATCACTGCCATCCACTGGAGAGGGGCCCAGGCATTGGGTTTATCCCATTGTTCCCCGGTATCTAAAGCGGTACTGAGAATTCCTCCTGGTGTAAGCAGAAGGTTTCTTACCGCGTGGGCTGAGGAGTGTGCTTTTTTTGCTGAACTCATTTTAACGTAAAAGGGCGTCAGAGAAGCCGCTGAGAATGCGCCAAAACATTTATTCTCCCAGTCATAATCACGATATACCCCGGAGGCGTGATCCCACAGATGCTTGTTGATGGCTTTTTTACGTCTGAGATAGAGCGATCTAAACTCTTTTGACTGATTGGTTTTCCCCGTTCTCAATAAAATCTCAGAAATTTTTCTTTCGAGATTAAACAGAAACGCATTTAAATCTATGGGGATAAATGCGGTGGTTCTGATGCTACTGAGTTTGTTACTTTCATCCAGCCAGCGTGATGAAAAATCCCAGCCTGAGGCGGCACCCGAGCGCAGTTCGCGATAAACCTGTCTGTGTTCACGCCCGCTTAGGTTAGCCGTTTCAATATCTTCGGCCCATGACTCATCCCGTGGGCTGTCCCTCTCATCCCAATAGCGATTGAGTATCGAACCATCATCCAGAGCGACAACATGCCGCAGAGCCTGGCCGGGCACTATTTTGTTACTGCCCTCCATCCAAAAACTGTACTCTCTTAGCAGCTGCTCAATGTAGTCATCAGCATTGGCGAGCCCCTTTTCCTCTATCAGCTCTAACATCAGCGAAAAAACAGGCGGGTGAGAGCGGCTAAGGAAATACGTTCTGTTTCCATTGGGAATATGTCCGTACTGATCTATTAGCCATGCAAAGTTATCGGTCATATCTTTCAATAAGTCAGGGCGACCGCTATCAACGAATCCAAGCATAGCGAAGTACGAATCCCAGTAAAACGTCTCACCAAAACGACCCCCTGGCACGATGTACGGGTAGGGGAGGTCCAGCAGTGAGGAGTACTCATTTTTTACCGAAACCTTGGTGAGTATGGGCCAGAGATCTTCAATATGTTTTTGTAAGGACTTCGGGCTCTCTGAAACATAGTTGCTTTCGTTCACATAGGGAATGTAAAAGTTTTCATGAACGAACAATGCCAGGTTAAAATCAGGAAGGGATGATTTCTCCCGATATTGCTCTAAAATAAGCTGGGGTGCTATTTTTGCCGTGCAGTCAGCAAATGTTTTACCATCTGGGAACACTCTACCCAGTTGTACTGCGTGAAATAACTCCTGATACAGATCGGCCGGGGTCATGACGGGGTTTAGATAGTCCAGGGCAGAGAAGTGATAATATAAAGTCAACCAGTTCTCTCTGTGGTTATCATTTAAAAACTGCTGTATGGTTTTGCTGTATCTTACTTTTGTATCCGAGTTTACAGTAATCATATAAGCCTTTTTCCAACATATATCATGTAATAAGACGATAGAATAAAAACCTGCCATCATTTTGTCTAAACTCTAGCACTTAAAAGGAAAAATTGGAACGTTCTTATTGAGGTCGCAAGGGAGGAGGTAAGCCCTGGATTTTTTATAATTAAATTAATAATTTCAATGGGTTAAAGTGACGGCGCACTCTGTTTTGGCAGGGGTGTTCTGGATAAGCTGAAAAAAAACGTGAGCAAGGGTTATGGCAGGCATTGCAGATAGAGTGTGAGGGCTCTCGTCACGCCACCGGTCACTGACCGATGGCGTGCAGGGAGTCAAATGCGGCAACTTATTGTAAATTGGTTTTGAAGAACTGCTCAAATTTAGCAAACGGAATTTTACCGGCAGCATTGTCATATAAATCGACGTGGTTTGCGCCCGGTATAATCACCAGCTCTTTTTCTTTGCTGCCGACCGCTTTAAAGGCGTCTTCCGCAAAATAGCGTGAATGGGCTTTTTCACCGGTGACAATCAGCGTAGGGATGGTGATTTCATTGGCATAGCTCAGCAGTGGCATATTCATAAAGGACAGGGGCATTGTCGCATTCCATGCCCCGGTTGAGTTAACGGAACGCACGTGGTAACCACGCGGCATCCGGTAATAGTCATAGAACTCTTTCAGTACCGGATGCGGATCCGCAGGTAAGGTTTCCGGCAGGATACGATCCGAGGCGCTGACATTGCCTTCCTTATCGACATTAATGTCATGACCACCGGGGGCGTAAGCGCCTTTCTCAGCATCCTTCCAGCGCTGCTCGTTTAGATAGTGCAGAACGGCGCGACGATCGGCGGTGGTGTAGCGATCTTTACCATCACCCACGCCGTGGCCCATCGCACGACTCATGTCGTACATCACGCTGGTGGCGACCGCTTTTACGCGGGTATCCATTGCGGCGTCATTTAATGCCATGCCACCCCAGCCACAGATACCGAGTAAACCGATACGGTTACGATCCACCTCTTTCTGCAGGCCAAGGAAATCAACCGCCGCGCTAAAGTCTTCGGTATTAATATCCGGAGAGGCGACATTACGCGGAGACCCGCCGCTTTCACCGGTATAGGAGGGGTCGAACGCCAGGGTGATAAAGCCTTGCTCAGCCAGCGTCTGCGCATACAGACCGCTAGACTGCTCTTTGACCGCGCCAAAAGGACCGCTGACGGCGATGGCCGCGAGCTTACGGTCGCCGCGATCTTTAGGGATGTAGAGATCCCCTACCAGGGTGATCCCATAGCGGTTCTGGAAGCTCACCTTACGGTGATTGACCTTACTGCTTTCGGCAAAGGTTTTATCCCATTTTTCAATCATCGAAACGGGGGCGTTTGGATTAGTGGTATCGGCATAGCTCATGGTTGTTACTCCACTTAATGATGCGCATAGCAGCATGACGGGCAGGGTGACTTGCAGTTTTTTAGTAAAGGTTTTCACTGGCGATCCTCGAAAACAGGTGACGGGTAAAGGCCTCATACGGACAACGCTGCTGTCCTTTGTTGCAATGCGCTCATTATACTTAGCACTAGCTATGCTGATTAGAGGGTGAAAAACGCTAAGATTAATATAATATTGTTATAAATAACGGAGAACGAAATGGGATCTCTTTATGGCGAAACGGGAAAACTATAACGACCTCCATCTGTTTATGCTGGTGGTGCAGGAGGGAAGCTTTACGGCGGCGGCACAACGGCTCGGGCTGGCTCAGTCTGGTATTAGCCGCTCTGTCCGCGAGCTGGAGCAGCGCCTGGGTTTGCAGCTTCTAGTGCGCACTACGCGCAAGCTGTCATTGACGCAGGCAGGGGAGCAACTCTACCGAACGGTACAGTCCGGATTCGATACGCTCGATACGGGGCTTGCTACCGTGGCCCATTATCGTCATACCTCATCGGGAACGGTACGCATCAATGCCAGCCAGCACACCATTGATAAAGTGTTGCTGCCAAAGCTGGCGATCTTCAGACAACACTATCCTGACATCAGGCTTGAACTCATCAGTGAAAGCCGGTTCGTCGATATTATTGCTGAGAGATTCGATGCTGGCGTGCGCCTGGGGCCGGAGGTGAGCAGCGGCATGGTCGCTGTGCGCATTGCACCCGATATGGAGATGGCGGTTGTCGGTACACCTGAGCATTTTCGGCGCTACGGCTTTCCGCAAACGCCTGCCGATCTTGTGAGACATCCCTGCATTGCCTACCAGCTTGGCGACGGAAGCGTATATGCATGGGAGCTTGATAACGAGGGTAAAAAAATCACGCACCAGCCGCAGGGACAGTGGGCTTTTGCTGACAGCTATATGGAAGCCAAAGCCGCCAGACTGGGACTGGGGCTGGCCTATGTCCCCGAAGAGCTGATTGCCGACGATCTGGAGCAGGGCACCCTTGTCAGAGTGCTGCAACGTTACAGCCGCCGCCTGGAAGGATCGTATTTATATTACCCGCATCGTAATGTTTCACCCGCTCTGCGAGTCGTCATTGATACACTGAAAATGTAAAAGATTACGTCAGGGCATTAAGCCTGTTGTAGCCTGTTCAAATCCCTGAGCATCCGCTTAAGGCATTTGAGTTTATTTTTATCGCGGATGACCCCTGACAGCTTGCTGAGTTGAAAAAGCGTTTTGTCACCGAAACCATCAATGACCTTGAAACGATACTCCTGCCGCGCGCTGTCCCAGGCGTAAACAATATTTTTACAATGCAGGGAGTTAATGATGACGCTGGTCGTGACAAACCAGTCAAAAAAAACGTTCAGCTTTTGAAGTTTATTGGCGTCAAGCTCTTTGTTTAGCGCAAGCTGATAAAGCGTTGGCGCGATAGCGCTATGCTCATCGCACTCTTTCACAATGACTTGCCCTATGCCTCTGTTGGTCTCCACAAGGCCTTCAATCTTTTGAATATAGAGCGAGTCCGTTGAGGTTTTCGGCTTGCACTCTTTGACATCCCGATAGATTTCGCGCAGTTTACTTTTGTATTTTGCAATACCGGGAATCACCACTTTAATCAGCAGCTGACTATCGTGTGGATGCTGGAAGACGTAGCGATCGTTACCTTTTGCCAGTAGGTCTTCATCGGTCAATACAAGGCCATGCTTCATGATAGTTGTTGACTCTTACCCTTGAGAAATGGAAATGTCTAACAATCATGTGTCGACAATTTCTATACGTTTCAAAAATAATAGATACCCTAATATCAACAGTTGATATACAAACTTCACATTTGCTCAATAAACACTCACTTCGGCGGGGTTTAAACGAAGGTATGTTTAAATAGCGAGACGGAAATCAGTTTTATGCTGTATCAGAAGGAAACGTTATGCGTACTCGTCCATCATCCCGATTAATCATTCTTTCACCTGAAAATGATGTGTTACTGTTTAATTTTTCTCATAAAAATGGCGCCTTAAGCGGCATATCATACTGGGCGACGCCCGGCGGTGGGCTTGAATTGAACGAATCCTTTGAACAGGCCGCACTACGGGAGTTGCAGGAAGAGACCGGGTTAAAAAGAGATTCGGCTGGAGCGACGGCGGCATCCCGAACCTTCCCCATGCAGCTGCCTGATGGGGAGACAGTTCTTGCCGAAGAGCGTTTCTTTATCATCCATACGGAAAAAACAGATATCGACTGTTCGGGATGGAGTGATAATGAAAAGAGCATCATTCAACATTATCACTGGTGGACATTAGAAGAGCTTAGAGATACTAAGCAAACTATTTTTCCCCACGATTTAATCATCGACATACTCTGCAGCGCTCTGGACTAACCTTTTGAATAAACTATAAGACGCCTGATGCCGGATAGGTAAAACCGCTAGTACATTACTATCCGCTTCTGCTTGCCTCGTTCCTCTCCTGCCAAGGCCTCTCAACCCGTGCAGTCAACTCTAAATATGGTGGTAGTGCTCCCAGGCTATATCGCGTTAGTTTACCTGTATCTAAAGGACTACAAATAAGAAGCTCTTACGCAGGAAAAAACGATGATTTCAAAAGAAAATGCTGAACATTATCTCTGGGGTGATGATTGCGACGGGTGGTATCTGGTAAACCGGCAGGACATGCTGATTATTCATGAAAAAATGCCGCCGGGTACGCACGAAAAGCGGCACTTTCACTCCGTTTCCAGACAGTTTTTTTATGTTCTTGAGGGCACGCTGACGATGGAACTAGAGGGCGTTAAACATGGAATCAAAGCTCAGCAGGGGCTTGAAATCCCGCCGGGGGCAAAACATCAGGCCAGAAACGATAGCCAACTCCCCGTAGAGTTTATTGTCATCTCGCATCCGACAACGCGAGGCGATCGTTCCGATCTCTCCTCCAACGTAAATTAACAAAGGCTGACAGTGACAAAGCTCGAAGCGTTAAAAAGCACTTACCCTGGTGCGCTTGCATGGCAATTTGGCGATAGCCCGGAACTTGCTAATAAACTCGTTCAACTGGTTCTGAGTGGGATTAAAACAGCAACATGCTGTTCGAGAGCCTCTTTTCAACGTGAGTATGAACGAAGCGAAGCGCCCTGCGTTGGAAGTTACAATATCATTCTTGACGGTACTGGACAGCCGATGTGTGTGATCCAAACTGTCAGGCTGCAGCTCATCCGCTTTTGCGACGTGACGAGCGAGCTTGCCAGCAAAGAAGGAGAAGGGGATTTAAGTCTGGCGTACTGGAGGGAGGGCCATAAACGTTATTTTGAGCGTGAGGGCACTTATTCCGAAGAAATGGAGCTTATCTTTGAAGAGTTTGAGCTTATCGAGGTTGTGTAGACGACCGCTTCTGGCACATAGCAGACATGCGTAAGGGACAAGGTCCGCTATGTGCGAGGAGCGAACGTTCATAGTTGTCATTACATGTGGAGATTTTGCTTGTCTAGCCGTTTATTCGTTAACAGGGACCACGTCAACATTGATGACTTAGTAATTAGCCTCTTCTCTCTATGCAGATGATCTGACGTTCAATGGCGAAGCAGAACCTGCGCGTTCTGTCGTAAATGACATTCTCAAAAAATGTAGCTTTCGGGGCGACGGCAGAGTTACAGTCATTAAACTGCCGAATCCTTTTCCGGCGAAACGCACTACTAAATCGCTGGCGCGTGCGCAATGGTACGCTAGTGCTGATATACGTCAGGAGTAAAGCGTGATGTAAACTTTTCTGATGAATTTTCAGAGTGTATCATCTGGGCTTACCGATGGCAGTGTTGTTTCGGATCAAAAAGGTATGAAATATAATCGGCAGTGCTGATGTTTAAATAATTACCAAATGTGGCATGATGAAAGCGAAACTTAACTCATGTTAGGATGGCAAGTATGCTGAATCTTATCGTTGTCGGAAATCCCAACTACTACACTTTTTTTTCTGAACCCAGAGGCCATGGCTCTTTTCCAGTGTCGCGACTCTTCGAATCCACCTTAGACTCCCTCAGAAGCAGATTGCTTCCCCTGACTGAAAAAACCTATCATTTTCTTCAAGAATTACCCGTTGTATTTATGTCCGAGCCGGAAATGGAATTTGATGAAGATAATGAAAAAATACGTTATTTCAGCCACATTAGCTTGGGAAAAATCAGCAAGATAAGTACGTCCGTGTATAACAGAGAAAAAGTTTTAGCGTTTGATTATGAGATTAGCAGTGATATCGGCTACAAGCCCTTAACCAGTGATAAAAAGTACGTAAGTGAGCTGGATCTGGGCAGTTTCGGGCTAAACAGAACGTTCTGGGCAATCAAAGAGATTTCCGTAAACGAAATTCTGCGTGTTTTAGGCCTTGAAGGCTATGCCAATGTTGAGCCCGCAGCAGCGAGTGCGGAAGCACCGGAGAATGATGAAGAACTAGAGATTATTGCGGATATCAATCAGTACTTGCAGGTGATACTCAATCATATGCAGGGAAACGATGAAGAAGTATTTTACCGCGGTCACTCGGACATCAGCTACCAGCTGGAACCCTCACTGTTCCGCAAGGATACTCAGGGTAACTATCGCTACCGCCATCACGAATCGGACATGATAACGGAGCTGCTGACCGTGCAGCCCGCCGAGTTCAAAGACGATCGGTATATGCTAGATAAACTCGTGCGCATGCAGCACTATGGCCTACCCACACGCCTGCTTGATGTATCAACAAACCCCCTGATCGCACTCTATTTTGCCTGTTCTAAAATCAAGCACGATAAAAATAATCATGAAATTGACGGTAACGTCATTATTCTGACGACGCCTAAAAGTGAAATTAAGTTTTTCGACTCGGATACCGTAAGTTGCATAGCCAATCTTTCCCGTCTTCCCTCACGCTTCAAAAGCAGCCTGAAAACTAACCTTACCATTCCGGCGTTTAACGAATCTGAAGAATGCGGACAACTTCTACACCTGATCCGCGATGAAAAGTCCTATTTCAAAAGCATCATCGATCCGGCGCATCTAAGTAAAATTGTTGTGGTCAAAGGCCGGCTCAGTAACGCACGTATTTCGTCCCAATCAGGCGCATTTCTGCTGTTTGGTGAAAACGTAGACCTACCGGAAACGGGACTCAGTACACTGAACATCAGAAAGCTTGTTATCAGAGACAAAGAGCATCTGATGCAGCAGCTGAGCCGCCTCGGCATTAACGAAAGCACGGTGTACCCCGGTATTGAGAAGGCGGCTACGGAAATCGCAAAACTCTACGATGGACGAAGCTGATAGCGCTTTAGGCGCAAGGCACGGCTGTGTGCCAGCATATGACCATAGACGCTTTAATCGCTATGCAGCATGCAGTTTTCAGGTAACTTCAGAGAAACAAGTTATCTCATTTTGTTGTATTTATTAGCTTTGGAGTCATTAATGCAAAGAATCAAGAGGAATCCCGAACGATTTGAACCCTTTGAACTTTTTTCCTCGCTGGGCCAGATCTATAATTACGATATTAAAAACTCTGAGCACCAGGATGACTTCATACAAAAGGTCACCACATCATTAATCGCTTCCCATCAGAATCCAATTCTGCTGAACGGGAAAAGAATAGAAAACCTATTTAAACACGTTTGCGCCGCACTGAACCACTGCCAGTTTCTTAAACAGGAAGACGCGGGGGACATGATGTCAACCGATCCCGATCTGGTGGCACCTGACTACCGGATTATGCTGAAGGACCGCCGTCAGATCTTTGTGGAAGTAAAAAACTTTAACGCGGATGACGTGACTGACGATTACCGCGTGAAAAAATCGTACAGTGATAAGGTTGAAAAGTACGGTGAGCTACATGGTATTCCAGTGTATTACGCTATCTACATCAGGATGCTGCGCCGGTGGGCGCTGGTTGCACGTTCCTCAATGAAGGAGCTAGAGCGTGAACATAGGTTGACGCCGGCCTCGGCGCTCGCAAAAAGTGAGATGTACCTGCTGGGCGACCTATCGATAGCAACAGAACCCGATCTGGTTTTTGAGCTTATCCCCGACCGGACCAAAGTAGTTTCGGTTAGTCCCGAAGGCGTCGCCCATTTTACAATTGGCAGTATTAAAATTTACTGCAATGACAGGGAAGTAACGGATACATTTGAAAAGAACACGGCGTTTCATCTGATGCGTTACGGAGAGTGGCTCTGCCCCGAATCGGAAGCAATATTCAATGATGGCCAGCTTGAGAGCATCCGATACACATTTTCCCCGGAAGACGACGAAAATTATAAAAGACAGGGTTTCGACTTTATCGGCACGCTAAGTTCGCTGGTCACGTCGGCCTTTAACGAGCAGACCGTGCACGATAGCCAGGTTAGGTCAGTTGACACCCGGCAGAATGTCAGACTTTTCACGGTAACCATCCCTGATGATTACAAAGGGGAAGGCCTGCCTCTGTGGCGTTTCTCAATGCGGCCAAACTTTGAATTTACCGATCAAGAGTAATAATGAGGCATGGAATCAGGATAAGTCGCGGGGTTATTCGTGACTGCTTCACCAACTTATAAATGAGAATACCTAGCCCAATATCCTCGCAATCAGCTACGCGCTTGCCTCGTTCCGCTGAAACAGCTTTTTTTACGCCGGACTGACTCTTAACCGCTCAGTCTAAGACGCTCATAAGCCTATCCTGTCGGTGTTTTTTTAACCGAGTAACCAAGGGGAATATTATGGCACTTCCCGATCCGATCCTACCCCAGGCAACGGATAACGTAATTCAATCAGCGGATATTGCGCTGGTGGGCGGCGTAGCGGTCTCTATTCCTGCCTATGTAGATGCTGGATACAGCGATCTTGTCTGCGTTGTATGGGGAGGCATGCGCCAGGCGGCAAACGTTGTTACTAATGTTAATGAGGATTTCCCTATGGTGTTCCTCATTCCAGATGATCTGACAGCAATCGGTCAGCACACGGTATCGTACTACATAGTTGATAATGGCGGGAACGCGGTATCAAGCGATGTCGTTACGGTAACCATTGAGTAGTCGTGACCAGGCCAGAACATCGGCCTGGCTTAACGAAATACCCTTCGTTCAGGATATTTCCCCTTCACCACGCCATCGTAAAAGCGGCCTTTCGACACCACGGTCAAAAACACGGTGAAAATCCGCAGCGGTACGCCTTGGTACTGATAGCAGCTTCGGTCGTGGAATAAAATCTCCAGCGTGCAGGAGGCTTCATCATAGCCTACGGAGGCGATGCGGGATGAGGCGACGGGTTGATGGCGCATGGCTGAACTCCTGGGCAGGCTGGCACAGGAGAGAGTATTACACGTTTTGCCCGGCAATGCCGGGCAAAAACAGGGTGTTACTCCGCTGCGTTCTTCTCCGCTTTCCCTGCCAGCTGGGCCAGGAAGTCATAGCGTTTTTGCAGATCGGCGGTGGCATCCTTCCACAGCTGCTCTGCCACCTCCGGCTGCTGAGCATTGAGGCGACGGAAGCGCTGCTCTTTAAGCAGCGTATCGGCCAGTGCATCTGACGGCGGACGGGAGTCCAGCGCCAGCGGCAGCTTGCCTTCGTCGGCGCGACGCGGATCGAAACGGTAGAGCGGCCAGAAGCCGGTTGCCGTTAGCTGGCGCATCTGATCGTGGCTGAGGGCCAGATCGTAGCCGTGCTCTTCGCAGGGGCTGTAGGCAATAATCAACGACGGCCCTGGATAGGCTTCCGCCTCCTGAATCGCCTTCACCGTCTGGTTAAGCTGCGCGCCAAGCGAGATCTGCGCCACATAGACATGACCGTACATCATCATGCTGACGCCTAGATCCTTACGCGCCTTACGCTTGCCGTGCTCGCCAAACTTGGTTACCGCCCCCAGCGGCGTTGCCTTCGAGGCCTGACCGCCGGTGTTGGAGTAGCACTGGGTGTCCAGCACCAGAATGTTGACGTTCTCCGTCAGGCTCAGGACGTGATCCAGTCCGCCAAAACCAATGTCGTAGGCCCAGCCGTCGCCGCCGATCAGCCAGATGGATTTCTCCACCAGCGCGTCGGCATCCGTTAGCAGCTCTTCGGCTCCCACCACGCCGCTCAGGTGCTGGCGCAGAGCGGCAACCTGTTCCCGACGAACCTCCGGCGTCGCCTCCGCGTGCAGCGCCGCGTTAAGCTCGGCCGGGATCGCCTCGGAGAAGGTCTCCAGCAGGCGCATCACGCGCTGACGGTGCTGATCAACGGTAAGGCGGAAGCCTAACCCAAACTCGGCGTTGTCCTCAAACAGCGAGTTAGCCCACGCTGGACCGCGACCGTGGGCATCGGTGGTGTAAGGCGTAGAGGGCAGGTTGCCACCGTAGATCGAGGAGCAGCCGGTAGCGTTGGCGATTAGCATCCGGTCGCCGTAGAGCTGGGTCAGCAGTTTGATGTACGGCGTTTCGCCGCATCCGGAGCAGGCCCCGGAGTACTCAAACAACGGGGTAAGCAGCTGCGAGGTGCGAATGTCGATACGCTCCAGCGTGCTGCGGTCAATCTCAGGCAGGTCGAGGAAGACGTCATAGTTAACTTTTTCCTCCTCCACGTGCTCAAGGCGCGACATCATATTGATGGCCTTGATCTCCGGGTTCTGGCGATCTTTGGCCGGGCACACCTCGACGCAGAGGTTACAGCCGGTGCAGTCCTCCGGCGCGACTTGAAGAACGTACTTCTGGCCGCGCATATCGCGGGATTTAACGTCCAGCGACTGTAAGGAGGCCGGGGCGTTTTCCAGCGCCTCCGGGGCGACCACTTTTGCGCGGATCGCCGAGTGCGGGCAGGCGGCCACGCAGTGGTTGCACTGGGTGCAGATCTCCGGCTTCCAGATAGGGATCGCTTCGGCAATATTGCGTTTTTCCCAGCGGGTAGTGCCCAGCGGCCATGTGCCGTCCGGCGGCAGGGCAGAGACCGGTAGCGCATCGCCCAGCCCGGCCAGCATCGCGGCGGTGACGGTTTTCACAAAGTCCGGCGCGGCGTCGCTGACCACCGGCGGACGGTACGGGCTGGCGGCGTTAACCTGCTCCAGCGGAACCTCGAACAGGGATTCGCGGGCCAGGGCAAGCGCCTGCCAGTTGCGCTCGACCAGCTCCTGGCCTTTGCTGCTGTAGCTTTTGGCTATTGCACCCTGCAATGCGGTCAGCGCGGTGTCGCCGGGCAAAATCTGCGTCAGATGGAAGAACGCCATCTGCATGACGGTATTGATGCGTGCCGCCAGACCGCATTCGCGGGCAATCTTCGCCGCGTTGATAATATAGAAGCGAGCCTGCTTCTGGTTGAGTACCGCCTGCACCTCCTGCGGCAACCGCGCCCACACCTCGTCGACGCTGTAGGGGGTGTTGAGCAGGAAAATCCCGCCAGGCTTCAGGCGCTCGGCCATCTGGTACTTATCGATAAACTGCAGCTGGTGGCAGCCAACAAAATCCGCCTGCGAGATCAGATAGGCAGAGCGGATCGGCTGCTCGCTGACACGCAGATGGGACACCGTCAGGCCGCCTGCTTTTTTCGAATCGTAGACGAAGTAGCCCTGAGCATACCAGGGCGTGGCGTTGCCGATAATTTTGATGTTGTTCTTAGTCGCCGAGACGCTGCCGTCGCTGCCCAGACCATAGAAGAGCGCCTCCAGCTTCGCGGCTGAGGGCAGGGTGTTCTCCGGCATTGGCAGGGAGAGGTTGGTCACGTCATCATAGATGCCGACGGTAAAGCGCGGCTTGGGCTTCTCTGCCCGCAGCTCGTTGAAGATAGTCAACACGCACTCCGGGCCAAACTCTTTCGAGGAGAGGCCGTAGCGCCCGCCGATAACGCGCGGCAGATTATCGCGCTCGCCCTGGTTAAAGGCCTCCGCCAGCGCGGTCATGACATCGAGATAGAGCGGCTCCGCCTGCGCGCCTGGCTCTTTGGTGCGATCCAGCACGGCAATGCGCTGGGCGCTCTGGGGCAGCACCGCCAGCAGATGCTGGGCCGAGAAGGGGCGATAGAGGCGCACCTTCAGCACGCCGACCTTCTCATGGCGGGTGAGGAGCTCATCAACTACCTCTTCGCAGGTGCCGATTGCGGAACCCATAATCACAATGACTCGTTCCGCCTGCGGATGGCCGTAGTACTCAAACGGCTGATAGCGGCGGCCAGTAGCCTCTGCGAAGTCATCCATGGCCTGTTCAACATGCTCATAGACCGCGTTGTACCATGGGTTGGTCGCCTCGCGAGACTGGAAATAGGTATCTGGGTTCGCAGAGGTACCGCGGATCACCGGGTGGTCCGGGTTTAAGGCACGAGCGCGATGGGCGGCGATCTCCTCGCCAGGCAGCAGGCTACGGATCGTCTCGTCAGCCAGCGGGACGATTTTGTTGATCTCATGGGAGGTGCGGAAACCGTCAAAGAAATGAATAAAGGGCACCCGGCTTTTCAGGGTGGCAACGTGGGAGATCAGGGCAAAATCCTGCGCCTCCTGGACGCTGCCTGCGCAGAGCATGGCGCAGCCGGTCTGGCGCACGGCCATGACGTCGGAGTGGTCGCCAAAGATAGAGAGCGCGTGGGTGGCCACGGTGCGAGCCGCCACGTGCAGGACAAACGGCGTCAGCTGACCCGCCAGTTTGTAGAGGGTCGGGATCATCAGCAGCAGGCCCTGCGACGAGGTGAAGGAGGTCGAGAGCGCCCCCGTCTGTAACGCACCGTGCACGGCGGCAATCGCCCCGGCCTCGGACTGCATCTCGACAACCCGCGGCGTATCGCCCCACACGTTTTTCAGCCCGTTGCCAGCCCAGGCATCTGCCTGCTCGGCCATCGTTGAGCTGGGGGTAATCGGGTATATGGCGATAACTTCGCTGGTTCGGAACGCCACCGAGGCGACCGCGCCATTACCATCAACTGTGATCATAGGTTTGCTCTCATTGCGTAAATGTTCACTTCTCACTCCAGTATAGACAGCCAGCCCGGAGCGGTTTTTGATCTAAAAGTGAAGATATCGCAAAATGGCGCGCTGCATTTTCCCGTACGTAGCACTGACAGAAGGTCACCCTCAGAAACTATTTTACTTTACCCCTTGCATCGTGCGGTTAATCATGCGTTAATGGCTATAACGATGTAGCACTGAAACTATCTTTGTACTCCACGAAACCTTCTCACTGTTTGTATCTTCTGATATTTCCCTGTAGATGTTTTCCCCGCTGATAAAAATTTTATTCAGCCAGTCACTGTCTCTACATCTTTCTCTGTAACTATTTCTGCAAATACCACAACGACCGCTATACTTCTAATGGGAACAGCGGGTTAAGGCAGGCCTGAATGGCGGCCCTCGTTGAAAATAATTATTTAAAAAAGGATATTATTATTACTAATCACATTCATTTCCGATGCCCACACTGTCATGGGTCACAGTACAGAACTTCACATTTTGACGTGAGCGAAGCCAATCCCTTCGGCGCAAAGTGCATTTTTTGTAAGTCTTCCATGATTATGCTGAATAACGTTTCAGCCCCGCTCTCCGCTGCCCACGTAGCGCTGGATTTACGCTCCTAGCGTAACTAAGGCCGCCAGGCCTGTGGCATAGCGCAGAGTACAAAAAACGCTATGCCGGACAGAAAACCCGCATCCTCCTCTCGACGTCAGGCGCAACGCTGCCTATTATGCATAGGTTTTGCAAACTCAGAGGGGAGAAAAAATGCGTACAGCGTTATGGGTAGGGTGTGCTGTCTGGTTACTTTCGGCATGTAGCAGCGAGCCTGTACAGCAGGCCACGGCGGCGCACGTCGCGCCAGGTTTGAAGGCCGCGATGTCCAGTACGGGTGCAGCTAACTGCGCGATGATTGGCGGTTCGCTCTCCATTGCCCGCCAGTTGGATGGCTCCGCCACGGGCATGTGTGCACTGCCTAATGGTAAACGCTGTAGCGAACAATCTCTTGCCACAGGTACCTGCGGCAGCTACTGATTACTGTCCTGCGTCAGCCAGCTTATAGATCAGCGTTTTGTCCGCTGTGGTCAACGTCAGCTGGCTGTCGGTAAGATCGACCTGCGCGCCGTCTTTAAGAACGGTGCCAATCACGCTATCGAGTTCGTTACGCTGCGGATCGATACAGGCCATGCGGGTCATCACCAGCTCTTTCGCCGTCAGCTCGCCGCTGGAGAGTTTCCCCTGACCAGAGAAGCGGTTGCACATGCTGCCGGAGATGGCCATTTTCTCACCGAAGCGCAGCTCGGGCGGATTCTCTCCAGGCGTAATCGCTTTGCCGTTAACGTTTTCCAGCACAAAGCGATGGCCGATCAGCTGCTCGCTGGTCACGGAAACCTTTCCATCCCGCGCGCAGCCTGCCAGCAAAACACACAGCCCAGTTAATGCAATCACTCTTTTCATAACGACTCCCTGAAGATCCTCCGTAGTAAGTTCTATTTTATCAGTACGGTAAGGGAAGTCTTGCGGGATAGTCTGAAACTCCCTCCGCTGAAGGAGGGAGGCATGTTTTATTAACGCTTAAACCAGTTCGTTAGGGCAAGGATCGCCGCTTTCCAGCTGACGCAGGTTTTCCAGGGTAGTTTGCGAAATGCTGATTAGCGCTTCGGCGGTCAAAAACGCCTGGTGGCCGGTGAACAGCACGTTATGGCAGGCAGAGAGGCGGCGGAAGACATCATCCTGGATCACGTCGTTCGACTTATCTTCAAAGAAGAGATCGCGCTCGTTCTCATACACGTCCATGCCCAGCGCACCAATCTTCTGCGTCTTCAGCGCTTCAATGGCCGCCTGGGAGTCAACCAGGCCGCCGCGGCTGGTGTTGATGATCATCACCCCATCCTTCATCTGCGCGAAAGAGTCGTGGTTGAGAAGATGGTAGTTTTCCGGCGTCAGCGGACAGTGCAGGGTGATAACGTCGGCGTTGGCAAACAGCGTCGGCAGATCGACATACTCGACGCCCAGCTCCAGCGCGGCCGCGCTCGGGTAGGGGTCGGACGCCAGCAGGCGCATACCAAAGCCTTTTAGAATACGCAGGGCGGCAATGCCGATTTTCCCCGTGCCGATCACCCCGGCGGTTTTACCGTACATGGTGAAGCCGGTCAGCCCCTCCAGCGAGAAGTTGGCGTCGCGGGTACGCTGATAGGCACGATGGATGCGGCGGTTAAGGGTCATCATCATGCCGACGGCGTGTTCAGCGACCGCTTCAGGCGAGTAGGCCGGAACGCGAACCACGCGCAGCCCTAACTCTTTTGCCGCATCGAGGTCGACGTTATTAAAGCCCGCGCAGCGCAGGGCGATAAATTTGACCCCGTGCTTCTTTAACTCCTCCAGCACCGGACGGCTGCCGTCATCGTTAACAAAAATGCATACTCCGTCGCAGTCGTGGGCGGTTTTCGCCGTTTTTTCCGTTAACAGAAAGTCAAAAAATTCAAGATCGTATTGATAGCTCTCGTTAACCTGCTGCAGATACTTTTTATCGTACTGCTTGGTGCTGTATACCGCGAGTTTCATAAGCTTTTCTCCAGTGATTTAGGAGTAATTATAGCCAGTTACGTGAGGTCTTAACATAAGAATTGATGTTGATTATGTTATAATATAACATCACCTCTCTTAACATGGATTGAGGGGTACATTTTGGCTAACCATTTTGGAAAATTTGCAGTAGCTCTGGGAACGTTGTTGATAGGGGGACAGGCGCTGGCGCACGGTCACCATGCGCACGGCAAGCCGCTGACGGCACTGGAGCAAAAAGCCGCCGAAGGCGAGTTCAATGACAAAGATGTCAAAGCGCGCGACCTTAGCGACTGGGACGGTATGTGGCAATCCATCTATCCCTATCTGCTCAGCGGCGATCTCGATCCGGTTTTCAAAAAGAAGGCTGAGAAAGAGCAGGGTAAAACTGCTGAGGAGATCAAAGCGTACTACCGCAAGGGGTATATCACCGATGTCGATACGCTCGGCATTGAGAACGGCGTAATGGAGTTTCATACCGGCGACAAGGTGAGCAGCTGTAAGTATGAATCGGCGGGCTACAAGATCCTCACCTACGCCTCGGGTAAAAAAGGCGTGCGCTATCTTTTTGAGTGTAAGGATGCCAGCAGCAGCGCGCCGAAGTTCGTGCAGTTCAGCGATCACACTATTGCCCCGCGCAAGTCAGCGCACTTCCATATCTTTATGGGCAACACCTCTCAGGAGGCGCTGCTGAAGGAGATGGATAACTGGCCGACCTACTATCCGTATCAACTCAGCAAAGAGCAGGTAGTTGACGAGATGCTTCACCACTAAAAGTAAGAGGCGGCAGTAGTATGTAATCAACAGGTTAACGTGGCACAATAGCGTCAGTATGGATGACTTTCCGGGACGCTGACTTGCCCATGAAGGGTAAATACAAAGCCGCTATTGCGCTTCTCCTGCTGTTGATACTGCTGCCGCTGACGCTGCTGCTTACGCTCGCCCAGTGGCTACCGGGGCTGGCAGGTATCTGGCTGCCAGCTGGCACCCGTATTATGCTGGAGGCCAGCCCGCGCCTGACCCGCCATGCGCTGCAAATCCCTGACCTGCGTTATCTGGTGGGCGATTGCCCGCTCGCCTGGATCCAGAACGTAGAGATCACCCATCCCAGCCGCTGGCAGTTGAAGATTGATGCAGTCGATCTCAATCAGACCTGCCTCGAAAAACTTCCCGAAACCGAACCGTCGACCGCCGCGCCGCGTACCCTGGCCGAGTGGCAAGCCATGCTGCCCTACGCATGGGTAAATATTGATAGAGTGACAGTGTCACCTTTTCAGGCGTGGGAGGGGGCGCTATCGCTCTCGTTAACGCCACAGGCTCAAAAGGTGCGCTATCACGGCGATCGGCTTACGCTTGATGCCACTCTGCGCGGGCAGGCGTTGACCGTCAACGAGCTGGCGCTCTCCTTGCTTGATAATCAGCCGCCCATCGCGCTCTCGGGCGAGTTTACGCTGCCACGCATGCCTGCCGGTGCGCCGGTTGACGGGCGCGCTACCGCGACGCTTAACTTGCCGCAGGTGCCGTCTGGTGTCGATGCCGAGCTGGAGTGGCGGGACAACGCCGGACAGCTGATCGTCATGGCGCGGGATAACCCCGATCCGCTTCTCGATCTGCCGTGGCAGCTGACCCGGCAGCAGCTAACGATCAGCGATGGCCGCTGGCAGTGGCCTTATCAGGACGGCATCCCGCTGAGCGGTCGCGTTGCCCTGAAAGTCAAAGACTGGCAGCAGGGAGTAGAGAAAGCAGAGATCAGCGGTCGGCTGAATGTGTTAACCCAGGGGCAGGCCGGCAAGGGCAACGCGGTGCTGAGCTTCGGGCCAGGGCGATTGAGCACTACAGAGAGCGCCATGCCGCTCCAGCTCACCGGCGAGGCGAAGCAGGGGGATCTCATTTTCTACGCGGTGCTGCCTGCCCAGCTAACCGGCTCGCTCGCAGAACCACAGCTGCGTTTCTCCCCTGGCGCGCTGCTGCGCTCCCGTGGGCGAGTTATTGACTCCCTGAATATCGATGAAATTCGCTGGCCGCTGGCGGGCGTTACGCTGACTCGTCAGGGCGTGGACGGCCGACTCCAGGCAATTCTGCGGGCGCATGAGGCGCAGCTGGGTGATTTTGTCCTGCATCTCGACGGCAGGGCGCAGAATTTTCTGCCGGACAACGGGCTATGGCAGTGGGCCTACTGGGGAGACGGCAACTTTATCCCGATGCAGGCGCGCTGGGACGTCAGGGGCCGGGGCGAGTGGCGCGACAGCGAGATTATCCTGACGGATCTCTCTACCGGTTTTGACAAACTGGCGTATGGTAGCGTGCAGGTACGCCAGCCCAGAGTGGTGCTTGACGCACCGATCCGCTGGTCACGCGATCCGCAGCATCCGCACTTTAGCGGCGCACTGGCGCTGGACGCGCAGGAGACCTCTCTCAGTGGCGGCGGGGCGTTGCCTCCCTCCACGCTTAGGTTCAGCGTCGAGGGGAGCGATCCGACCCGCTTCCAGTTTAAAGGCGATCTCCATGCGGCAGCGATTGGTCCGGTGCGGGTTAACGGACGCTGGGACGGCGAGCGCCTGCGGGGCCTGGCCTGGTGGCCGCGCCAGCCGTTGCGCGTTTTTCAACCGCTGCTGCCGCCTGACTGGAAGATGGATCTGCGCGAGGGCGAGCTGTATGCCCAGATTGCCTTCTCGGCGGCGGCGGGCCAGGGGTTTGAAGCCGGTGGTCACGGCGCGATCCGTCAGGGCAGCGCCTGGCTCCCCGATAATAAATTCAACGGCGTCGATTTTATTTTACCCTTCCGCTTTAGCGAAGCGGGCTGGCAGTTTGGCACCCGCGGGCCGGTGTCGCTGCGCATCGCTGAGATCGTCAATCAGGTTACCGCCCGCAACTTTACCGCCGATCTGCAGGGCGCCTATCCCTGGCGCGAGGATAATCCGCTCTTGCTCAGTGACGTCAGCGTCGATCTGCTGGGGGGTAAAGTGACCATGCAGCAACTGCGCATGCCCCAGCATGATGCGGCCCTGCTGCGCCTGCAACATATCTCCTCAAGCGAGCTGATCACCGCCCTGCATCCGAAGCAGATTGCGCTCTCGGGGCCGATTAACGGCGCGCTGCCGCTGTGGCTGGAGCATGAAAAATGGCTCATTAAGGACGGCTGGCTTAATAGCCCCGCCGCGCTGACGCTGCGCCTTGATAACGACACCGCCGACGCGCTGGCGAAGAAGAATATCGCGGCGGGAGCAGCCATCAACTGGCTGCGCTATATGGAGATCTCGCGCTCCTGGACTACGCTCAACCTCGACAATCAGGGGGCGCTGACGCTTCAGGCTACGCTGCACGGCACTAGCTACGTCGAGGGGAAGCGCAACACCGTGGATCTCAACTACCATCATGAAGAAAACGTATTTACCCTGTGGCGCAGCCTGCGCTACGGCGACAACGTAGAGACATGGCTTGAACAGCATGCGGTACTCCCGGGCTGCTCACCGGATCGGGGATGTAAGGAAAAATAATGAGAACCCTCAATGCCTCTGTAGGTCTGCTGTTTCTGTTGATGCTGAACGGCTGCACGCCGCGCATCGAGGTGGCGGCGCCAAAAGAGCCGATCACCATCAATATGAACGTGAAGATCGAGCATGACATCAACATCAAGGCTGATAAAGAGGTAGAGGCTCTGCTGAAAGAGCAGAAGTAGCGGGCCCAAACGTCTCTATTTTCCTGTATAGCGCACGGCGTTCACGAAGGCCGCAAAAGCGGGCGACGTGTCGCTGCGGTTAGGGTAGTAGAGGTGAAATCCGGAAAAGTAGGGGCACCAGTCGACTAAAACCTCCTGAAGCTGCCCGCTTTCAATATAGGGCTTCGCCATAAAGTCGGGCAGGCAGGCCAGGCCTATGCCATCCAGCGCACCGTTAAGAATATGAATATTGCTGTTAACCGTTAGCTGACCGTTGACCTTAACGCTCATGCTGCGGCCCGCTTTCTCAAACTCCCAGGCGTACACGCTCCCGCCGATGGAGTGGCGGATATTGATACACTGATGCTGGGTCAACTCCTGGGGATGAAGGGGCACGGGATGCGCGGCAAAATAGGCCGGGGCGGCAACCACCGAGAGACGCCAGTCGGGACCGAGCCGGACGGCGATCATATCCTGGCTGATGGACTCACCCAGCCGGATCCCGGCATCAAAGCGCTGCTCAACAATATTGGTAAACCCGTAATCGATGGCAATTTCGACGTTAACCTCGGGATACGCTTTGAAAAACGCGGGCAATGCCGGGCGGAGAAGTTGTTCTGCTGCGTCATCGGAGCAGGTGATCCTGATCGTCCCGGCAGGTTTATCCCGCAGTTCGCCAATCTTATCAATTTCGGCGTTGATCTGCTCAAACAGCGGGCCTACTGACTGCATCAGACGCTCTCCCGCCTCGGTGGGAGCCACGTTACGGGTGGTTCGCGTCAGCAGCCTTACCCCCAGGCGCGCTTCAAGGTTTTTTAAGGTGTGGCTTAGGGCCGACGGGCTGACGCGAAGGCGTGCCGCCGCCCGGGTAAAGCTCTTCTCTTTCGCCACCGCCAGGAAGGCCTGAATGTCATTCATCTTATTATCCATCGTTATTGCTGAGCACAATTCACAAGTACATAAAAATTACCCTATCTAATTAAAAGACACTAGCTGATTTAGGATCGCTATCTCATTCAACGCAGGAAATGAATATGGTCCATCAGCAGCAAAATCATGCTCACACGCCGCCCGCGTGGGGCGCTATCTTCTCTATGGCTCTGGGCGTGGTCGTCCTGATTGCTTCCGAGTTTATGCCAGTAAGCCTGCTTACCCCCATTGCCCAGGATCTCACCCTGAGCCAGGGCCAGGCGGGGCAGGCGATTTCGGTCTCGGGAGTGTTTGCCGTAATAACCAGCCTGCTTAATACGCCGCTCACCGGCCACCTTGACCGCAAAAAAGTCCTGCTGGCGTTTACGCTGCTGCTAACGCTTTCAGGTCTGATGGTCACGTTTGCCGTAAACGGCATGATGTTTATGGCCGGTCGGGCGCTGCTGGGCGTCGCGATCGGTGGATTCTGGTCTATGTCGACCGCCACCGTAATGCGGCTGGTTCCGTCCCACGCAATTGCCAAGGGGCTGGCGTTAATTAACGGCGGCAACGCGCTGGCGGCGACGGTGGCTGCTCCGCTGGGAAGTTTCCTCGGACAGTATATCGGCTGGCGCGGCTCTTTTTTTGTCGTGGTGCCGCTGGCGGTGATGGCATTTATCTGGCAGTGGCGAAGCATCCCCGCGATGCCGGGCACTCAAAAACAGGCTGGCTCCGGGAATCCTTTTGCGCTGCTGCGTGTTCCGCAGGTTGCGCTCGGCATGACCGGGATCGTGTTTCTGTTTATGGGGCAGTTTGCAATCTTTACCTATCTCCGCCCTTTCCTGGAGGAGGTCACTCGGGTCTCGGTGACGCAGCTGTCGCTGACGCTGCTGGCGCTAGGGCTGTTCGGGCTGGTGGGAACCTGGGCTATTGGGCATCTGCTGCAGACCCGCCTGTACGCCTGGCTGATATCGATTCCGCTGATGATGGCGCTGCTGGCAGGATTGCTGATCGTGTTGGGAAGCACATTTCCGGCAGCGGTAACGCTGCTTGCGCTTTGGGGGCTGATTGCCACGCCAGCACCGGTAGCATGGGGATTATGGCTGAGCCGCGCCGTGCCGGAAAATGCAGAGGCGGGTGGGGGACTAATGGTGGCGGTGATCCAGCTGGCGATTACTCTGGGTGCGGGCATTGGCGGCATGCTGTTTGACGCCGTTGGCTGGTGGAGCCCGTTTGCCTTCGGCCTGCTGCTGCTAATCTGCTCGGCCATCGCTGCATGGCTGGCATATCGGGAAAAAAAAGGGTGCGTTGAGGTCAAACCCGATCTGGCAGTTGCGGGGATTGCTCCCCGCATGAAAGCTACTTCTTCGATTCGTAAGCGAGAACAGCTTTAAACTCCATACTACGCTGCTTAAAGCTCAGCTCACAAAGCGAGCCGCGCACCATCAGCGTAAATCCCAGTGCAGTACCGCATAGCACTATGATTGCCACAAGGGCATATTTCGTCGGCATGTTATTGCCTCCATGCAAAGAAGGGGCTAACATCCAAACTGTCGGGTTTGGTCGTTAGCCTCAGGTTGATAGAAATATCGCCTGGGGCTTTCAACTTTCTGGACTCCCGACATGCCTGAAGCCACAAAAAGCCTCAAGCACCCAACGGCATTCTAACGGCGGGTGGCACAGTGGGTATAACAGCGTAAGGGATTTGCGGCGCGGCTCGGAATAAACAGTGCGGGAAGGGTAAAAACCCCCTCTGCCGCAGCAGAAGGGGAACATGCTTAGGCAGTAACGATGCTGTCGATAGCCGCTTTCGCGTCGGCCTGGGCTTTGGTTGCCACTTCCGGACCGTAGGCAATGCCTTCGGCGAACACGAAGTTCACGTCGGTGATGCCGATGAAGCCCAGGAACAGTTTCAGGTACGGGGCGATCAGGTCGGACGGGGTATCTTTATGGATACCGCCACGGCTGGAGAGCACAACCGCACGTTTGCCCGTCACCAGGCCTTCCGGACCGTTTTCGGTGTAGCGGAAGGTCACGCCTGCACGGGCCACCAGATCAAAGTAGTTCTTCAGCTGGGTCGGGATGTTGAAGTTATACATCGGGGCCGCCAGCACAATCACGTCATGCGCTTTCAGCTCGGCAATCAGCTCATCGGAGAGGGCCAGCGCTTCCTGCTGACGTGGGGTCAGCGGCGCATCGCTTGGGCGCAGCGCGCCAACCAGCTCACCGTCCAGTACCGGGATGGGGTTAGCCGCCAGGTCACGCACGGTGATCTCATCCGCGCCGTTCTTCTCACGCCACTGATCGACCAGATAGTCAGCCAGCTGACCAGACTGTGAGTACCCTGCCAGAATACTGGATTTAAGAACTAATACTTTGCTCATGGGTGTTTCCTTTGTTGTATTTGATGAGGTTCGCCCCCAAATAATTGCTTGTCACTTTATTCACAAATCAGCAGCTTGAATAGCGCAATATATCGAAGCCTACATTCGAATTTTTTGAATAAGTCAAAGCGAGAACGGATGTGGTACTCTACACTCAACGTAAAAGCGAGATTTTTCCGGCAGCCTATTGCCCGATAACACTATGACAGAACAACAGAAATTGTCCTTCGCCGACCTCAATAATCACCTCGATAACCTCATGCTCCGCGACCGGCAGCGCTTCGCCCGGCGTCTGCATGGGGTGAAGAAGGTTAAAAATCCTGACGCTCAGCAGGCCATCCTGCAAGAGATGGCGCAGGAGATCGCCCAGGCCGCGACCATCGTTGAGCGTCGTGCGGCGTCGCGTCCGGAGATTAGCTATCCGGAGAATCTGCCGGTCAGCCAGAAGAAGCAGGACATTCTGGAGGCAATTCGCGATAACCAGGTGACGATTGTTGCCGGGGAGACCGGCTCGGGTAAAACCACCCAGCTGCCAAAAATTTGCATGGAGCTGGGGCGGGGCGTTAAGGGCCTGATCGGCCATACCCAGCCGCGACGCCTGGCTGCTCGCACCGTGGCGAACCGTATTGCCGAGGAGCTGAAAAGCGAGCCGGGCGGCGCGATTGGCTACAAGGTGCGCTTTAGCGATCACGTCAGCGAGAACACCATGGTCAAGCTGATGACCGACGGTATTCTACTGGCGGAGATCCAGCAGGATCGCCTGCTGATGCAGTACGACACCATCATCATCGATGAGGCGCACGAGCGCAGCCTGAACATCGATTTTCTGCTGGGCTACTTTAAAGAGCTGTTGCCGAAGCGCCCGGATCTGAAGATTATTATCACCTCGGCAACCATCGATCCAGAGCGTTTCTCGCGTCACTTTAACAACGCGCCGATTATCGAAGTGTCGGGCCGTACGTTCCCGGTGGAGGTGCGCTATCGCCCCATCGTCGAAGAGGCGGATGATACCGAGCGCGATCAGCTCCAGGCAATTTTCGACGCGGTAGACGAGCTGGGACGCGAAAGCCCCGGCGATATCCTGATCTTTATGAGCGGCGAGCGCGAGATCCGCGACACCGCCGACGCGTTGAACAAGCTTAACCTGCGCCATACCGAGGTGCTGCCGCTCTATGCGCGCTTGTCGAACAGCGAGCAGAACCGCGTCTTCCAGCCCCACGGCGGGCGACGTATTGTGCTGGCCACCAACGTGGCGGAAACCTCACTTACCGTACCGGGCATTAAGTATGTGATCGATCCGGGTACGGCGCGTATCAGCCGCTACAGCTACCGCACCAAGGTGCAGCGTCTGCCGATTGAGCCGGTTTCTCAGGCATCGGCTAACCAGCGTAAAGGGCGCTGCGGCCGCGTATCCGAAGGGATCTGTATTCGCCTCTACTCCGAGGACGATTTCCTCTCGCGGCCGGAGTTTACCGACCCAGAGATCCTGCGCACCAACCTTGCGTCGGTGATTTTGCAGATGACCGCGCTCGGGCTGGGCGATATTGCGGCGTTTCCGTTTGTGGAAGCGCCGGACCGACGCAACATTCAGGACGGCGTACGCCTGCTGGAGGAGCTGGGCGCCATCACTACCGATGAGAGCCAGACCGCCTACAAGCTCACCGCTCAAGGGCGTCAGCTGTCGCAGCTGCCGGTGGATCCGCGTCTCGCCCGGATGGTGCTGGAGGCACAGAAGCTGGGCTGCGTGCGTGAGGCGATGATCATTACGTCGGCGCTCTCCATTCAGGATCCGCGCGAGCGGCCGATGGACAAGCAGCAGGCGTCCGATGAAAAACATCGCCGCTTCCATGACAAAGAGTCTGACTTCCTCGCTTTTGTGAACCTGTGGAACTACCTCGGCGAGCAGCAGAAAGCGCTGTCGTCGAACCAGTTCCGCCGTCTGTGCCGTACCGATTACCTTAACTACCTGCGGGTACGCGAGTGGCAGGATATCTATACCCAGCTGCGCCAGGTGGTGAAAGAGCTGGGCATTGCGGTTAATAGCGAGCCGGCAGAGTACCGTGAGATTCATATCGCGCTGCTCACCGGCCTGCTGTCGCATATCGGCATGAAGGATGCCGACAAGCAGGAGTTTACCGGCGCGCGTAACGCCCGGTTCTCCATCTTCCCCGGCTCTGGGTTGTTCAAGAAGCCGCCCAAGTGGACGATGGTCGCCGAGCTGGTCGAGACCAGTCGCCTGTGGGGGCGCATCGCCGCACGTATCGATCCCGAGTGGGTCGAACCGGTGGCTCAGCATCTGCTCAAGCGCTCGTACAGCGAGCCGCACTGGGAGCGGGCCCAGGGCGCAGTGATGGCGACGGAGAAGGTCACCGTCTACGGCCTGCCAGTGGTCGCCGCGCGCAAGGTCAACTACAGCCAGATCGATCCGGCGCTCAGCCGCGAGCTGTTTATCCGTCATGCGCTGGTGGAGGGCGACTGGCAGACCCGGCACGCTTTCTTCCGCGAGAACCTGAAGCTGCGCACTGAGATCGAAGAGCTGGAGCATAAGTCGCGCCGCCGTGACATTCTGGTGGATGACGACACGCTGTTTGAGTTTTACGACCAGCGCATTAGCGTCGATGCCGTTTCTGCCCGCCACTTTGACAGCTGGTGGAAAAAGGCCAGCCGCGAGACGCCGGATCTGCTCAACTTTGAAAAGAGCATGCTGATAAAAGAGGGCGCGGAGCAGGTCAGCAAGCTGGACTATCCCAACTTCTGGCATCAGGGCAACCTGAAGCTGCGTCTGAGCTACCAGTTTGAACCGGGTGCGGACGCCGACGGTGTGACGGTGCATATTCCGCTGCCGCTGCTGAACCAGGTAGAGGAGAGCGGCTTTGAGTGGCAGATCCCCGGCCTGCGTCGGGAGCTGATTATCGCCCTGATCAAGTCCCTGCCGAAACCTATCCGACGTAACTTTGTGCCCGCGCCTAACTACGCCGAGGCGTTTCTTGGCCGCGTCACCCCGCTTGAGCTGCCGCTGCTGGATGCCCTGGAGCGCGAACTGCGTCGCATGACCGGCGTCACCGTCGATCGCGACGCTTGGCAGTGGGAGCAGGTGCCTGACCATCTGAAGATCAGCTTCCGCGTGGTAGATGATAAAAACCTCAAGCTGCAAGAGGGGCGTGACCTGACGGCGCTGAAGGAGAGCCTGAAGGGCAAAGTGCAGGAGACGCTGTCGGCGGTAGCCGATGACGGTATCGAACAGAGCGGGCTGCATATCTGGAGCTTCGGCACTCTCGCCCAGAGCTATGAGCAGAAGCGCGGCAACTATAAGGTGAAGGCTTGGCCAGCGCTGGTAGACGAGCGCGACAGCGTGGCGATCAAGCTGTTTGATAACCCGTTGGAGCAGGAGCAGGCCATGTGGCGCGGCCTGCGTCGATTGCTGCTGCTGAATATTCCGTCACCGATTAAGTATCTGCACGAGAAGCTGCCCAACAAAGCCAAGCTGGGGCTCTACTTTAACCCCTACGGCAAAGTGCTGGACCTGATCGACGACTGTATCGCCTGCGGGGTGGATAAGCTGATCCACGAGGCCGGAGGCCCGGTGTGGACGGAAGAGGGCTTCGCGGCGCTGCATGAGAAGGTGCGCGCCGAGCTGAACGAGACGGTGGTGGAGATCGCCAAACAGGTAGAGCAGATCCTGACTGCGGTGTTCAATATCAACAAGCGCCTGAAAGGGCGCGTGGATATGACCATGGCACTGGGGCTGTCGGATGTAAAAGCGCAGATGTCGGGGCTGGTCTATCGCGGCTTTGTTACCGGCAACGGTTTTACCCGCCTGGGCGATACCCTGCGTTATCTGCAGGCCATCGAAAAACGGCTGGAGAAGCTGGCGGTGGATCCACACCGCGATCGCGCTCAGATGCTGAAGGTGGAGCAGGTTCAGCAGGCGTGGCAGCAGTGGTTGAACAAGCTGCCGCCCGCCCGCCGCAACGATGATGACGTGCGGGCGATCCGCTGGATGATCGAGGAGCTGCGGGTGAGCTTCTTTGCTCAGCAGTTGGGTACCCCGTACCCGATTTCAGACAAGCGTATCTTACAGGCCATGGAGCAGATCGCCGGCTAACGGCATGCCCGGTGGCGCTGCGCTTACCGGGCCTACGGAGCCTGCATACCGTGTAGGCCCGGCAAGGCCTGCCGCCGCCGGGCGTTGACCCGGTTTCGGGTGGTCGTGATGGAGCAGATCTCTGGCTAACAACGTGCCCGGTAGCGCTTTGCTTACCGGGCCTACGGAGCCTGCATACCGTGTAGGCCCGGCAAGGCCTGCCGCCGCCGGGCGTTAATCCCGTTTCAGGTGCGGCGATAGAGCAGAGGGTCAGGGTTGGCCTGTCCAACCCCCGCCTAATGCCCGATAAAGGTCGATCTGCGCCAGCAGCACGTTGTTCTTCACCTGCACCACGTTGAGTTGGGCCGAGAAGAGGGTGCGCTGGGCGTCCAGCACGTCCAGATAGGAAGAGTAACCGTTCTGGTAACGGTTCTGCGCGATGCGCAGCGTTTCGTCTGCCACCTCCACCTGCCCCTGCAGCTCGACCAGTTGCTCCTGCAAGCGGGCGATGGCGTCGAGACTGTCGTTGACCTCTTTAAAGGCGTTACGCACCGTACGCTCATAGCCATAGAGCGCCTGGTTGCGCTGCGACTGGGAGACATCCACCTGCGCATTCAGTGCCTGGCGGTTAAGCAGCGGAGCAAGAATGCTGCCGCCGACGCTCCACAGCCGCAGCGGATTATCGAGTAGCCCCGCCAGAGTATCATCCTGCACCGATCCCCCCGCCGTCAGGTTGAGAGACGGCAGTAGCTGCGCCTGCGAAACGGCGAGGCTGGCATCGGCAGCGATCAGCTCTCGCTGCGCCTGGACGATATCCGGCCGACGGTTGAGCAGCGAGGAGGGAAGCTGGCCGGGAATGCGCAGCGGGGTCAGTTTATCAAACTCGTCGCTGCGCCGGATGCCGCCAGGGTTATCGCCAATCAGCACACTCAGGGCGTTCTCCTGCTCGGTAATCTGATGCTGGATTTGCGGGATCTGCGCCCGGGTAGCGCGCAGTTCGGAGTCCGACTGCATCAGTTCCAGCCGCGAGCTATAGCCCGCCTCGTACTGTCGCTGGGCGAGGGTGAACGCCTCTTCACGCGCCTTTAGCGTCGACTGGGTGACGCGCAGCTGCTCATCGAGCGAAAGCAGCGTCACGTAGCCCGTTGCCACCGACGATGCCACGGTTAGGTTCGCCGCGGCCGCGGCGGCCTGCTGGGCTTCCAGTGAGGCCTGGGCGGCTCTGGCGGTGCTGCGGTTGGCTCCCCACAGATCCACATCGTAGCTGGCAGAGAGATTGCCCCGATAAAGCGTGCTGTAGGCTGGCAGACCTGTCGCCGCAGACTGCGTACGCGCTCGCGTGCCGCTGAGGCCCGCATCCAGGGTCGGGAACAGGCTACCCTCGGCGGCATACACCCGCGCCTGATACTCATTGACCCGCTCGCGGGCGATCAGGATATCGCTGTTATAGCGCAGGGCCTGGTCCACGTACTGGTTGAGCTGGCTGTCGTGGAAATTCCGCCACCAGACCGCCTCGGCCTGGCTGGTCGGCCCGACGGTACTGCGCCACTGGGCGGGGATCTTCAGGCTGGGCTTAGCGGGCTGGACGTCAACTGACTGACAGGCCGCAAGGGCAACGCAAAGCGCTAGCAGCGCGGGGCGAAACGGTCTCATTTCGCCTCCCGGGTATCAATATGCACCTGCACCGACATGCCGGGACGCAGACGTGCGATCTGCTCCGCGTTTCCCTCTACCGCAATACGGACCGGAATACGCTGGGCAATCTTCACAAAGTTACCGGTAGCGTTATCCGGCGAAATAGCGCTGAACTCAACCCCGGTTGCCGGGGAGATAGATTCTACACGACCGGAGAAGGCCTGATTGTTCAGCGCATCGACGGTAAAGCGCACGGGCAGGCCGGTGTGAACATTGGCAAGCTGCGTCTCTTTCAGGTTAGCGATAATCCAGCGCTGGGAAGGCACCAGCGAGGTCAGGTGCGTGCCCGCCGTGACGTAGGCACCAAGACGCACCGCCATCTGTCCCAGCTGTCCGTCACGCGGAGCAACGATACGGGTGTTTTGCAGATCGATCTGCGCCAGCTCCAGCGCCGCCTTGGCATTCTCCACGTCGGCCTGCAGTGCCGCACGATTGACGATCGTTGTTTGCAGATCCTGGCGTGACGTCTCAAGGGTAGCTCGGGCCTGCGCAATATCGGCGCTGCCCTGTGCCGCGCTAGCTAACGCCGCGTCGCGCTCACGAATCGATAGCGAACCATCTGCCGTAAGATTTTTCACCCGGCGCAAATCCGCCTGCGACTTCTGGTTCTGCGCTTGGGCATTTTGCAGCGCCGCCTCGTTACGCTTGATCACCGCCTCGGCGCTTTTGCGCTGTTGCAGGTTGTTATTGAGCGCCGCTACCTTCATCGCCAACTGGGCCTCAGCCTGATGCACCCGCTGCTTGTAGATACGATCGTCAATCTGCACCAGCAGATCGCCGCGCTTTACCACGGTAAAATCCTGGACCTTCACCTCGGTGATATAACCATTAACCTGTGGGCTGATAAAGGTGGTCTGGCCGCGCACGTAGGCGTTATCGGTAAACTGGGTATGGCGGGTAAATGGCGGGAGTTGCCAGGCGTAGAGGATCACCAGTACGCCTACAATGCCAATGGCGGCGGCGGCAAAAATCGAAACCACCCGCAGGTTGCTGCGAGTATGTGCCTGCTCTTTAGCGGCATCCTGCTGACTCATAACCACTCCTGTTGTAACACTGCTCTCATTAATGCGCTTCCAATTCTATTTCGGGTTATTCACTGCTTTTTTTAGCGCCAGGCGGGCGGTAATACGCAGCCGCAGCAGTCGCCATAGGATCCACAGCAGGGTGGCGGCGGCAACGGTAGCGGTCAGCATATAAGTATCGTTATAAGCGAGAATATTTGCTTCGATAGAGCTGACGTTTTGTAGCTGGGCGATAGCCTGGGCGTTGAGCAACGTGGTGTCGCCAATCAGATTTTGGTACAGCCGGGTATAGATCTGAATGCGCTCGGTCACCAGCGGATCGAGGGAGGTAAGCTGATCCGCCAGCAGGCTGGAGTGATACTTCTCCCGCCACACCTGGAAGGTGCCCAGCACCGCCGAGCCCAGCAGGCCGCCGAGGTTTTGGCTCATACCAAACAGCACCGAGAAACTCACCAGGTTACGCGGCTCGGTGACCACGCTGCCGATGCCCGCCAGCATCGCCGGGGCGAGGAAAAAGGCGCTGCCGAAGCCCAGCAGGAACTGACTCACCATAAACTGGTTGGCTCGAGTCAGGCTCGTTGACTGGCTATCGAGCAGGGAAGCCACGATCATCACTGCCAGCGAGGTCACAATGGGCCAGGCCAGACGCTGGGGCTTAATGGTCAGACAGCTGGCGACGATGCCGCAGACGATGCCAGCAAATATCGCCCAGGCCAGGTTGGTCATCTGCTCGTTTTGCAGGCCGATATACTGCAGCCAGCCGATGGCACCGCTGTTCTGCTCTGCCAGCACGATGCGGATCAGGATCATAATCAGCCCCAGCCGCACGATGCTGCCGCTGGAGAGCCAGCGGGTATTGAGCAGCGGGTTGCTGCGGTTGTGCTCAAAGACGATGGCGCTAACGATCAGCACCAGCGCCCCCGCCAGCGCCCAGCCGAGCCACGGCGTTTCGAACCACCACTCTAGCCGCCCCAGCGACAGTACCGCACAGAGCAGGGCCATGCCGGGGGCAAACAGCATGAAGGTAATAAAGTCCTTCTTCTCAAACACTTTTTTGCGATCGCCCGGCGGCAGCTTCAGCATGATGACGCAGGCAAGGGAGACCAGCGCCAGCCCCAGCTCAAACAGGTACAGCCCGCGCCACTCGTCGGTTTGCAGCAGCTCGGTTGAAAAGAGCCTTGCCATGGGGATCGCCAGCGACGAGCCGGTGATACCAATAGTTAACGCCTTGAGGCGGTGACGGGCAGGCCAGGCCTGAATCTGGTAATAGATCCCTAGCGAGCTCAGGGCCGCCGCCACCATGCCGTGCGCGGCCCGCACCATTATCGCCGAACTGAGATCGTTGACGAAAAGGTGAAAAAAGGTCACCAGCACGTAGAGCACCAGAAAACCTTCAGTAAAGGCGCGCAGGCCATACTGCTGGCGGAACTTGACCAGCAGCAGGTTGATCGAGACGTTGGTCATGACGTAGACCGCGGGTAGCCACGCGATCTCCGTCGACCAGGCGGCAAAGGTTCCCTGCAAATTTTGCAGGTTGGCAGACACCATGGCATTGCCCAGCGCGCCGGTCAGGCAAACCAGCAGGCCCACGATGCCATAGGCAATACGTTTTGGAACGGGGTGAAGCGGCGTTGAGGGGGACCCCAGCAGCATCGGTTTTTCATGCGGAGCCCATTCACGAGGTGCATAGGGATCGCGTTTCGTTGGCTGTTGGTCATCCATAGATTGTTAACATCAAGCGGTCTGCATTAAGGAAGTATACTTGTCATATTGAATATTTAGCAGATTAATCAATAAAGGGAAATCAGCGATTAGGAGAGATCGCCTTTTCTTTACCTCGGGCTTTGTTACCCTGTAACGATATATCCTACAGGAGGTGACGATGTTTATTCCCCGCTTTCCGACTCTGCCAGAAAAGACGCTGGCAGCAGTGAATGCCCTGGGGCGCTGGCTGGCGCAGAATGAGTTCGAGGGTAAGCCGCTCCCTGCGCAGGCCGACTGCATCATTCTGGCCGGTAATGCCGTGATCCCCACCATTGACGCTGCCTGCGAGCTGGCTGTTGCCCATAAGCTACCGCTGGTTATCAGCGGCGGCATTGGTCACTCCACGCCTTTCCTCTACTCGGCCATCGCCCGCCACACACGCTATAACAAAGTGCGCACCACCGGACGTACCGAGGCGGCAATCATTGGTGATATTGCCCGTCAGTTCTGGAAAATTCCGCCAGAGAAAGTGATCCTCGAGGAGCGGTCAACCAACTGCGGCGAAAACGCACGTTTCTCCCTGACGCTGCTCCGCGAGCGTGGCGTACCGCTAAAAACGCTGGTTGTCGTGCAGGATCCCACCATGCAGCGTCGAACGATGGCAACCTTTGCCCGCGCGCTGGGGGACAATCACAACGATGCATTCTGTGTCAGCTACCCTGGCTTTACGCCGATACTCGAAAACGGCAGTCACGGTTTGAGCTTCCAGCCGAAGAGAGAGGGACTCTGGCCGGTTGAGCGCTATCTGTCGCTGATCCCCGGCGAGCTGGCGCGGTTGCGCGATGACAGCCAGGGTTATGGCCCAAACGGACGCGATTTTATTGTTCACGTTGATATGCCTGATGAGATCGTCCGCGCGGGAGAGATTATTCTTGCGGATGAGACGCTCATTCCCACCCTGCAAGCCCGTTCACTAATATAAAGGGTTGATGTACGGTGCTGTTTATTATGAGTTCACTCACAAATTCGGCCTGTTGCTCTGGGAATTATCCGGCACGCCTGTAGATTTTTAACAAGATCTTTACTTGTTAAAAACAATACCATTACAGGAGCAGCGCATGACAGCACCCGTACAGCACCCGATGTATATTGATGGTCAGTTTGTCACCTGGCAGGGCGAGGCCTGGATTAACGTCGTCAACCCGGCGACCGAAGCGCTCATCTCGCGCATCCCTGACGGTACGGCAGACGATGCGCGTAAAGCCATCGATGCCGCCGCCCGCGCCCAGCCTGCCTGGGAGGCGCTGCCCGCCATCGAGCGTGCCGGGTGGCTGCGGAAAATCGCAGCGGGCATTCGCGAGCAGGCTAGTGAGATCAGCGCCCTGATTGTTGAAGAGGGCGGTAAGATCCAGCAGTTGGCCGAGGTCGAGGTGGCCTTTACCGCTGATTATATTGAGTACATGGCCGAATGGGCGCGCCGCTACGAAGGTGAGATCCTGCAGAGCGACCGTCCAGGAGAGAACATTCTGGTCTTCAAGCGCGCCTTAGGCGTTACCACTGGCATCCTGCCGTGGAACTTCCCGTTCTTCCTGATTGCCCGCAAGCTGGCTCCGGCCCTGATCACGGGCAACACCATCGTCATTAAGCCGAGCGAGTTTACGCCTAACAACGCCATCGCCTTTGCCAAAATTGTCGACAGCATTGGCCTGCCGCGCGGGGTGTTTAACCTGGTGCTTGGCCGTGGAGAGACCGTCGGTCAGGAGCTGGCGGGTAACCCGAAAGTAGCGATGGTCAGCATGACCGGTAGCGTAGGCGCAGGCGAGAAGATTATGGCGGCGGCGGCGAAAAACATCACCAAGGTGTGCCTGGAGCTGGGGGGCAAAGCGCCTGCCATTGTGATGGACGATGCCGATCTGGAACTGGCGGTGAAGGCCATCGTCGACTCTCGGGTGATCAATACCGGGCAGGTCTGTAACTGCGCCGAGCGCGTCTATGTCCAGAAGGGCATCTACGATCGCTTCGTTAACCGTTTAGGTGAGGCGATGAACGCCGTTGAGTATGGTGATCCTGCCGCCCGCAACGACATTGCCATGGGGCCACTGATCAACGCCGCCGCGCTGGCTCGCGTTGAGCAAAAGGTGGCCGGTGCCGTAGAGCAGGGGGCGAAAATCGCGCTCGGTGGGAAAGCGGTAGAGGGCAGTGGCTATTTCTATCCGCCGACGCTGCTGCTGGACGTGCGTCAGGATATGACCATCATGCATGAGGAGACCTTTGGCCCGGTGCTGCCGGTAGTGGTTTTTGATACGCTGGAAGAGGCGCTGGAGATGGCTAACGACAGCGACTACGGTCTAACCTCCTCGATCTATACGCAAAACCTTAATACCGCCATGAAAGCGATCAAGGGGCTGAAGTTTGGCGAAACCTACGTCAACCGTGAGAACTTTGAAGCCATGCAGGGGTTCCATGCTGGCTGGCGTAAATCCGGTATCGGCGGCGCTGACGGACGTCATGGCCTGAACGAGTATCTGCAAACGCAGGTGGTCTATCTGCAATCCTGAATGATTCAGCCTAAGAATAATTAATGCAGATTTAATCAAAGCCCGGTATGTTTGCTTTTTTATTGTTTTAGATAAGGAAAATCTGATGCGCAGCAAATATTCCGGGTTACAAATAACCATTCACTGGCTGGTATTTTTGCTGGTGGTGATCGCCTACTGCGCGATGGAGTTTCGCGGGTTTTTCCCCCGTAGCGACCGTCCGCTGATCAATATGGTGCACGTCTCCTATGGGATCGCCATTCTGGTGCTGATGGTGGCGCGTCTGCTGGTGCGCCTGAAATATCCCGCGCCGCTGATTACCCCCAAACCAAAAGCGATGATGACCGGGCTGGCGCATCTCGGCCATCTGGTTATCACTCTGCTGTTTATCGCCCTGCCGATCGTTGGCCTGCTGATGATGTGGAATCGCGGTAACAACTGGCTTGCCTTCGGCATCATGATGCCCCACGCCAGCGAAGCAAACTTCGATCTGGTGGATACCCTGAAAAGCTGGCACGTCACCCTGGCAACGCTGGGCTATTACGTGATTGGCCTGCACGCCGCCGCCGCGCTGGCGCATCACTACGTCTGGAAAGACGATACGCTGCGGCGCATGATGCCAGGCAAACGGCGATAAGCGTTATATTCGGGGCAGAAATTATTCTACAGGCTCGATCATTTCCGGCCCCTGATTTTTGATATTACCTACCGCGCGCGTGACCGGATGCCAGGTGAACATCTCCGCCGGCACCGCGCCATCTTTGGCAATATCCTCCGCCTCCTTGCCGCTAACGTCCTGCCGCATCCACTCCCGGGCGGCCTCCGGCGTCAGCACCAGCGGCCGCCGATCGTGAATATCAACCAGACCCTTATCCGCCGCGGCCGTAACAATCAGAAAGCCTTCATTTTCATCGCCGCGTTCAAACGGCGCGCTGCCGATGGCCGCCATCAAGATCGGCTGCCCGTCGCGGCGGTGGATAAAGTAGGGCTGTTTTTTATCGCCCTCCTTTTTCCACTCAAACCAGCCGTCGGCAAAGCAGACCGCGCGACCGTGTAGCCATAGCGGCTTGAACATTCTGCTGGTGGCGGCCGTCTCGACGCGGGCGTTGATCAGGGCCGGTTTGTCCCACCAGCCCGGGGCATAACCCCAGTGAACCGCATCCAGCGTCAGCCTGTCATCGCGTTCGCTCAACAAAAGCACCTTTGTTCCGGGCGCAACGTTGTAACGCCCGATGGGCTCGGGATCGAAAGGGATATCGCGCTCGGCTTCATCAGCAAAGAGCGTCAGGTACTCTTCGCGCGCCTGCGTCTGAGCAAATCGTCCACACATATACGCCTCCAGTTTCGTTACTAAAAGTATAGGGGGGATGCGGAAGGGGATCGGCTGGTATATAAATAGTTATTATGCCGGACGGCGACTTACCCGACCGTCAATATTAACCCATGGCCATTGAGGATTGCCCTATGCTGGAGCTAAGACCTAACTGCGAGTGCTGCAATAGCGATCTGCTGCCGGACGCTACCGAGGCGCTGATTTGCTCATTTGAGTGTACGTTTTGCGCCAGCTGTGCAGAAAAGATGGCGATGCGCTGCCCGAACTGCGGCGGCGAGCTGGTGAAAAGACCGCGCAGGGCGGCAGAGAAGCTCATTAACAACCCCGCCTCAACGACACGGATTTTTAAACCTGAAGGCTGTGCGTAACGTAGGGGTTTAAGAACAGCAGGCCATTACTGCGCCTGCTGATGGATACCTGTTTAATTCAAAGAGGGGATAGATAAAGATTCTAACTTGATGACAAAGTGGTTATTAGATCGCTTTATCTCTGCACCCTTACTCCCATACTCGTCGGCAATCTGGAAAAAAGCATCGGTATCAATGTCGAAATCCAGCTCGACCTCCCGGTGTTTACCGGAGTTGAGTAGCTCGTATGCCTGATCAAGATCGTACGCTTTAGCAGTGGCCATCAGACGTCTCCTCTCATAGGTTGCATAACGACCTTAAGTGTACCGGAGTTGCCTATTTTTGCAGCGGAAACCAGAAAATTCTAACTCTGTTGAAGGCACGTTGCGCATTCTGGCGGGCACTGTTCAGTATTGCTTCACCAAACAGGCGATGATCGGGATCGGAACTCGCATGAAAGCATGATAGCCGCCTTGAGGCGGCTTTTTTATTATCAATGCCGAAGTTTGCCGTAGCACATCACGATGAGGTTATTACTTAAAAACATGGGACTGCTAACAGATGAAAACAATACTTATCGCGGTAGTGGTTGTTGGACTGATTGGCTGTACGTCTAAATCTGGGTCTAATCAACAGGCGAAGCTCGCGCCGCAGAAACAAATTCTTGCTCCACAGCTTCTGGTGAAAAAAAGGGACAGCGGCGCGGTGGTGATCAAGCGCGATGGAAGCTTTACAGGTAATGCGTGCTTAAGCCGTGTCTATATTAATGGCAAACCGGTAGCGGATTTAGATACCTCTCAAGAAGTGATCGTCTATCCAACACCGGGGGAGTATGTCATTAGTACCTTGCCGAAGGACTTCTGTGCGGGGAGCATGAGCGCCCAGTCCGCTGAGGTCGACGCAGGCAGTACACTGACGTTTCGTATCGGATACGCGACAGACGGCGACTATGGGATCTATCCAGCGACCCATTAATACATTAATTAAAGATGATTAAGCAACCCACATTCCGGTGGGTTGATTATATCAATGCTATATATAATTAAATAAGTATTTAATTACGATGGAAGATATTTTTTGATGCCATATGGGCATTCTTTAAATTGGCATGAAGACGTATTTAAGCATGGGCCTTTAAAGTCGGGCGAATTTCCAGGGCAAGAGGTTGTTTTGATGAAATTGGTCCACAGCTCAGAGTTAAAAGGGAAGGCATGAATGATATTGATTTTCCTGAGCCGACCATTGATTGCAAAACCGATATTACTTGTAGAGATGCAGTGTTCAGAGCGTAAGAAGAAATCACTCCTGTACCACAATATCAATTTTAAGTTCCGGGGTGAGGATACTGCGGCAAAGAAGGTCCCAGTCCCAGGACTGGCCAGCGAGTCGATGATTTTCCATTCCATGTTTTCTCCTTTTGACAACACTGAATCGCAATAATAAAAACGCTTACAGCTGCAAAAACAATAGTCACTGCATGTGACTAAAAATGTAGCAGTTTGAGTTAGGGTGTCAATGGTTTTTGTTATACCTTAAATTTCTTTGAAAAAATATCTTTAATTTATAGTGCTTTACAAAGTGATATGGTTTCTTTTGATATAGAACAATTTAGGGTGGGAATATAAGGCGGAGCAAACTTTGATGTGTGCTGCACTTCTATCCGCACGCATCATCTCAGTCTGAACGACAGGTCTGATCGCGCTGCGGAAAATGTTTTTGAACAGATAAGAAATGGATTAAAAAGTGTGCAATTTTGGCAGGTGTTTACGTAGGTAACTAATATCGTTTACATGATCCGCGTAACAGTCACATCGGGCGATAATGTCTCAAGGGAATTATCCTGTTGGCGTGGGTGTCAGGCTTTTAATTTGTTGAGGTGAGGGATGATTTTAATTTCTCAATAAAAGCGCTCACCCTAAGGGGAAGATACCGGGTTGAGGGCAACACTGCCCAAATTGACAACGCCTGAGGTTCTGCGTCAGCTAATGCAATCTCAACCAGCGCACCCTCCTGGATCTCTTTCCTGACATCCCAGCGGGTGAGCTGGGCAATGCCCAGTCCCTGAACACACAGTTCTCTTACCCCTTCAACGTTGTCTGAGGTGAAACGTCCCTCAACGCTGACTCTGATAATTTCACCGTCACGTTCAAAAATCCATTGCGGTACGCTGCTGAGCCTCAGGCAATGATGCATTGTTAAATCCTCAACTAACCGAGGCGTATCCTTGCTGTTGAGATAGGCAGGGGAAGCACAGATAACGCGAGGGTTATCGGTAATTTTACGGGCGATAAGAGTAGAGTCCTTTAACGGTGCGATACGGATAGCCACGTCGATCCCTCTCCCGACGATATCCACCACATCTTCGCTTAGCTGAAGGTCAATATTGAGCTTTGGATTATCTGCCAGCAACTCAGGCACCAGCGGCAGAATATTACGACGCCCAAATCCTGAGGGAGCCGTTATTCTCAATAAACCTGCTGCGCCCTGCGTGGAAGGCGAGAACAGTGACTTGGCCCCGGTCTCTGCATCGATTAAAGCCCGGGCATAAGGCAGGAACTCCATGCCTTCCTGAGTAAGCGATACCGAGCGCGTGGTTCTTTGCACAAGACGTACGCCAAGCTCATGCTCCAGCGAGGCCAGGCGTCTTGAGACGGCCATCGCCGAAATATTCTGACGTTTCGCTGCCTGAGTCAGGCTGCGCGTTTCGGTTATGACCAAAAAGAGGGATACGTTTTGCAGATTCATAGCGACTCCGGTAGCTGAATCATTACGTTAGTCAGCTATTATCAAAAAAAGGGGTCAATTATAACGGTATTCGTTATACAGCCTTATCACTATGGGCTGTTTATAGCGAAAACAACAATGATTATATTGTGTTCACGATTTAAACTTAGCCGGAAGAACACATGAATACATTACCGCTTTTCACCCCCGCTTATATTGGCAAGGTCGCGTTGAAAAACCGTCTGGTGGTAGCGCCAATGACCCGCGTCACTGCCTCTGAAGAGGGCATAGCCAGCGATCGCATGAAAGCCTACTACGCAGATTTTGCCCGGGGTGGTTTTGGTCTGGTGATATCGGAAGGTATCTATATCGACCGCGCATGGTCACAAACCTATGCTTTTCAGGCCGGGTTAACCAGTGCAGAGCAGGTTGCAGGGTGGCGGAAAATCACTGATGCGGTACACCAGCACAATGGCCATATTTTTGCGCAAATCCAACATTCAGGGGCGCTCTCTCAGGGTAACCACTTTTTGGCGGGAACCGTTGCACCCAGTGCCGTTCGTCCTGTCGGTGAGCAGATGACATTTTATCGTGGGGAAGGGCAATATCCTATTCCACGCGAACTCAGCGAAAGCGAAATTCAGGACATTATCAGCAGCTTTGGCGATGCCGCGTCGTATGCTGTTTTCGACGCGGGCTTTGACGGTGTGGAGATCCATGGTGCAAATGGCTATCTTCTCGATCAGTTCTTTACGGATTATACCAATCTGAGAACCGACCGCTGGGGTGGCGATATCGCCAGCCGTCTTCAACTGAGCCTTAACGTCATTCGGGCCGTGAGGCAACGTGTGGGTCAGGCTATCCCGGTGGGTATTCGTATCTCTCAGGGCAAGGTGAATGACTTCTTCCATAAATGGGCGAACGGTGAAGAAGATGCGCGGATTGTATTTACGCTGCTTGCAGGATCCGGTATCGATTATCTGCACCTGACTGAATTTGAGGCCTGGCAGCCAGCTTTCCCTGATAACCCGCTGTCACTGGTTGAGCTGGCACGTAAGTACGCACCCCAGCTTACCATTATGGCCAACGGTAGCCTGCATAATGAATCACGGGCACAACAGGTGATGCAAATGGGGGCCGATTTTATTGCGCTTGGCCGTGGCGCGCTGGCGAATCACGACTGGCCTGAACGCGTGGCCGCTGGCGAAGAGATCCGTGAGTTTGACAGCACCATTCTTGGGCCCATCGCCAATATTAAAGATGCCGAGCTTCCTGCCTGATTGTTGGTGAAAACCAAAACAGACCGTAAAAATTAACTAAAAATGAGAGCCAGATCCGTGTGCTGATGTAACGAAACGACATGTGAACTGGCTTACATTTTTGACCTCCATCACACTCTATAGTTACTGCACATGAAATTGAGAAACAGTAACGGCTTATGGCATCCCTGAAAGACGTAGCAAAAAAAGCGGGCGTATCTACCGCCACCGTATCGCGCGTGCTGAACAATCACCCGGGCGTGATCCCGGAAACGCGCCAGGCGGTACGGGACGCCATGGATTTTCTCTGCTATGTACCAATGAAAAGCGCCGTACAGCTCAACGGAAAATGTTCCGGTCTGATCGGCGTGGTCTTACCCAATCTGGTGAATCCGCATTTTTGCGAATTGCTGGCCACCTTTGAAGAGGAGGCCAGATATATTGGCAAATCGGTGATCGTTAAAACGCATCAGAATCAGCCGCAGCAGGATAAACACATTATTCATAGCCTCATCGGAATGGGTATCGACAGCCTGCTATGGGTACCCACCGAAGCGGAGGCGGAGCTGTCTGAATGGCTCAGCGTGACGAAAATACCCGTCGCCGTGGTTACCCAGGTGTCGCGGTTCTTTCATTCGGTCTCTATTAACCAGACCAAAGGGGCGGAGAGTATCGCAGAGCATTTTATCCATACCGGACATACCGCCTTTGGTTTTATCGCTCAGGAGGGCGTGGATAACCGTAAGGTCTCAGCCTACAGCAAAAAAATTACCGGCCATGGCCTACAATTGGCACTGGCACACCAGTTCTGGATCGGTAAAGGGGAAGGGGAGAAAACCTCCGGACATATTCATAACCTGGACGTAATTATCGCTAAGCTAAAAAAGGATCCGGCCCGCTGCACCTGTCTGCTGGTCTATAACGACGTTGCCGCCTGCTATATTATCGATGGCCTGAAAGCGCAGGGCATAACGGTTCCGGATGATATTGCCATCGCCAGCTTTGATAATACGCTTCTGGCGCAAACCCAAAAAATAACCAGCGTCGCGCAGCCAATAAATGAAATTGCGCACCTGGCGTTTCAGATAGTAAAGAATAAAAGCCAGCAGGACAGTATCGACATGGTCGAGATTGTCTCCCGGCTCATTATTCGTGAGAGCAGCGTCAGGCTTACTATTACCACGCTGTGATAGGGCAAGTCGCTTTCGCCTGACACTATTTATTCCTGACATTATACCCGCACGGTACAGGTTTGATGACCCATGCCCGGCGTTCACGACTGCGCAAAAAAGAGGTAGGCCACACTATGTCTGCAACGATATCGGCAACGACAACACAAAAGCACAGCGTTTATGAAAAGCTGAGCGTGAGAGAAAAGGTGGGATACGGCATGGGAGATGCTGGCTCCTGTATGATTTGGAGCGTGCTGGCTCTCTATTTGACCTGGTTTTATACCGATGTTTATGGGCTGGATGCCGGGGTAGTAGGCACCTTATTTCTGGTGATCCGGATATTCGATGCGTTTAGCGATCCGGTGATGGGAGCCATATGCGATCGTACGTCATCGCGCTGGGGTAAGTTCCGCCCGTGGCTGTTGTGGATGGCGGTGCCCTTTGGATTGGGCGCGGTAGTGATGTTTACCACGCCCGATCTCAGCATGAGCGGCAAAATTATTTATGCCTGGGTGACCTATCTGGTGATGTCGCTCATTTATACCGCGATAAATATTCCGTACTGCTCCGTGGCTGGCGTAATCACCCTCAATCAGAAAGAGCGGTTGGGCTGCCTGTCATGGCGATTTTTTCTTAATGGGTTGGCGACGCTGATTGTCTCCTCATCCATTCTGCCGCTAACGGAATGGCTGGGAAAGGGCGATCGCGCCTCTGGTTTTCAGCTGACCATGATGATCATGGGCGGGGCAGCGACCTTGATGTTCCTGTTCTGCTTCGCCAGCATTAAAGAGCGCGTGGTATCGGTTAAAGCCAATGACTCATTAATGCGGGATTTAAAAGACATCATCAAGAATGATCAGTGGCTGCTGATGATCGCCATTACGTTTCTTAACGTTTTTCCGGCATTTATTCGCGGGGCGGTGACCATCTATTACGCCACCTACGTGATGCACGCTTCCGTAGGATTCGTGACCTTTTTTATGGCGCTGGGTGTTGCCTGTAATATGCTCGGCAGCGTGATTGCCAAGCCGCTCACCGACCGCTTTGATAAAATAAAGCTGTTTCGCATTATCAATATTATTCTCGGGATTTTATCGTTCGCGCTGTGGTTTGTTGATCCGCAATCGCTGACGCCGCTGTTATCCCTGTTTATCGTCATTAATATTCTGCATTTGATCCAGTCTGGCCCCATTCTGTGGGCAATGATGTCCGACGTAGATGATTACGGTGACTGGAAATACGGCAAACGTCTGACCGGCATCTCATTTGCGGGCAATCTGTTTATGCTGAAAATGGGCCTGGCCGTTGCTGGCGCAATTGTCGCCTGGATCCTCTCCTTTACCGGTTACGTCGCCAACCAGCCGCAGCAAAACCCGCAGACCCTTCAGGGCATTATTATCATGTTCTCGTTACTACCGATGGTGAGCTATTTCATCAGCGCTTGGATGGTGCGTTATTTCAAACTCGATAATCAGCTGCTCGAAAAAATCAAAGTCGACCTGGCAAAGCGCGAACTTTCTGTCATTTAAATGAGGATGTACCGATGACGAGTCACAACCATTACGATGTCACCCAGTGGAATACCGGCAACCCGTTTAACGATATTGGCGAGGTGATCAACAGCATCATCGATGATATTAAACGTCGACAAACGCAAACTGACAGTAACAGCGGCGGCAAGCCCGGCGCGGTGATTTATATTCCGCCCGGCGACTACCACCTCACCACTCAGGTCGTGATTGATATCAGCTATCTGAAGATTATGGGTGCCGGACATGGTTTTACCTCGTCCAGCATCCGCTTTAACGCGCCGGAAAATGAATGGCCGAACTGGCATGAAATCTGGCCGGGCGGCAGCCGGATCCTGGTGGATATCGCCGCAGGCGATGGCGAAGAGGAGAAGGCTGGGGCAGCCTTCTACGTTGAACGCAGCGGTGAGCCACGCATTAGCTCGGTGGAGTTTTCCGGCTTCTGCATTGATGGTCTGCATTTTGTTGATGACGGGCTGGGGCATAACGATCCGGAAAATAGCTACGTGAACGGCAAAACCGGTATCTATATCGCCAGCGCCCAGGATTCGTTCCGCATCACTGGCATGGGCTTGGTCTACCTTGAGCATGGCATTACCATCTACAACGCCGACGCGCTCTCGGTGCACGATAATTTTATTGCTGAATGCGGTAACTGCGTAGAGCTACGCGGCGCGGGTCAGGCCTCCAAAATTACCGATAACCTAATGGGGGCCGGCTATAAAGGCTTCACCATCTCCGCCGAGAACTTTGGCGGACTGCTGATTGCTGCAAATAATCTCTTTCCACGGGGGAAAAGCAGCGTGCACTTCTCAGGGGTAGCGCGGTCAAGCATCACCGGCAATCGTTTTCACTCCTTCTATCCAGGTATGATTATTCTGGAAGGGAGCTGTACGGAGAACCTGATTTCAGCTAACCACCTCTTGCGCGACCGGGAGCCATGGCCGCCTATGCAGGGCTATGATAATGGCCTCGATGACACCTTTGGCATTGTGCATATCAATGGCGATAACAACTCGGTGATCGGCAATCATATTTCTGAATCCCTTGATACGCCGTACATCACACCGCCAGGCGCAACGCCGGTGATCATTCATATTGTTACTGGCCGAGGGAATTACATTTCGGGTAATCACATCGTCGCAACCCGTGAAACCGCTGATGGGCAGAGTGCTCAGGTAGGGTCGTGCTTTACCACCCAGGTAGGGGCTTTGCTGGCAACGGATCGGCGGGTGGCGCTTGAGGTTACAGCCGTGTTGATTGCGCCTGCCGCGACGCATAATACCGTGCTTGATTCAGGCTGCGAATCACAGGTAAGCCTGGATAAACGCCTCAATGCGTTCAGGGCCACACCTGAACCAGCACGGTCTGCTGAATAGCTGAAACGATAAAGCTAAACCCCACCAACCCCGCATTTTGTACGCAACTGTGCGGGGTGTTTTCATGTTTTATGCGATCTCATCCACAGCGTTCCCCTTTAAAGTGCGACCTTTCCCGTCAGGTGAACCTCGTCACATTTCTTTAACCTGCAAATCAGTAGATTTTCCGACGACACGTAATAATCGATTCAGCAAAAAGGAAGAGTGATGAAAATTAAACTGACGTTAACGGTACTTGCCCTGCTGATTTCTGGACAGGCAGCGGCTAAAACCTGGGTGCTGACCAGTGCTGAACAGAGCATGGATAAAGGAAACTGGAAAATTTCCAGCAGCGAGCTGAACATTAAAGACACGGCGTTCAGCATTGAGCAAAAAGTACTGCACGGTGGTAAGCAGGAGGGAAGTAAGGTCCTTGTGATCACCAGTCAGGACGGGCTTACTATTACCCTGAGCCCGACGCGCGGCATGAACCTGCTGCACATTGAAGGCTTCGGCGCAAAAATGGGCTGGGATTCGCCGGTAAAAGAGGTAGTTAATCCGGCTTTTATCAATCTTGAAAGCCGCAACGGATTAGGCTGGCTGGAAGGTTTCAATGAAATGATGGTGCGTTGCGGCTATGAGTGGACCGGGCACCCGGTCACTGCGGATGGACAGATCTACACCCTGCATGGAAAAGCAGGCAATACCCCCGCCTCGCAGGTCGAGGTTGAAGTAGCTGACGCCGCGCCGCATGAGATCCGCATTCGTGGTCTGGTCAAAGAGAGCACCTTCAAGAAGGCCGATTTGCAGACCATGACCGAGCTGCGCTACGTGCCCGGCAGCAACAGCTTTAGCCTGCATGATGTGCTGACTAACCACGCGGACTATCCGCATGATTACCAGATCATCTACCACAGTAACTTCGGGATGCCGATCCTCGAAGAGGGTGCGCGATTCCTTGCGCCGATCTCCAGCATCAGTCCGTTTAACGACTATGCCAAAGAGGGCCTGAAGACATGGCAGACCTATGCCGGCCCGACCAAAGGCTTCGATGAGATGGTGTTTAACATCCAGCCGCTCTCCGGGGAGGATCACCAGACCCTGGCGGCAGTGGTGAATAAGGCGGGCAACAAGGGCGCCGCTATCCAGTTCGACACCCGCCAGCTGCCGGTGCTGACGTTATGGAAAAATACCGATACCGTTAAACAGGGCTACGTCACCGGCATTGAGCCAGGGACTAACTATGCCTACCCGGTCACCATTGAACGTGAGCAGAAGCGCGTGAAGCAGTTAGAGCCGGGTGCCAGCACGCAGTTTGATTTGACCTATACCTTGCTGCACAGCAGCGAGCAGGTAGCGGACGTCGAGAAGAAAATTGCCGCTATTCAGGGCGAGACTAAAATCGAAGAGAACGCCACGCCGATAGCGAAAGAGTAACCTGGCTGTAGCGCTCCCGGACGGTTGCTCCGGGAGTGGATTGCTACAGCGATTCGCGCAGCAGCAGCGGGCTTTCGACGCGGATGGTATCGCTGTGCGTTTCCTGATTGATGATATGCAGCGCGCTCAGGCGACCAATATCATAGTGCGGCAGCTGTACCGTCGACAGCGGCGGGAAGAAGAGATCGCCAATGCCCACCATATTGTCATAGCCCATGACCGCGACGTCCTGCGGGATACGTAACCCCTGGGCGAGCAGCGTCTGGTACACCATAAACGCAATGCGATCGTTACCGCAGATCACGGCGTCAAACAGCGGCTTGCCGTGACGAATATGCGCCAGCAACTGGGCGGGCATATCGCGGTAGTGCTCATCGCCGAACTGCATATAGACGTGGTCGAGCGTATCGGGATTGACGTTGACTTCGCGGCAGGCGCGCTCCAGTCCCTGACGGCGGCGAATAGTCGCCAGGTGCTTTTCGGGTAGGTGCAGGCAGAGCGGACGACGATAGCCCGCGGCCAGCAGCGCCTTCACCGCGGTGTACTGACCCTGTTCATCATCCGGAATGTAGCTCGCCACCTGCTCGTGCAGGCTTTCACAGTTTGCCAACACGCAGGGTAGTGTCAGCAACTTGGTGGGCAGCGGGACCTGCCGTAGACCCATGGTGGTAAAGATAATGCCGTCCGGACGGTGAGAGAGCAGCAGATCCACCATGGTCTCTGGGCTATCGTCGGAAAACATGTTGACCACAAAACTGTTCCAGCCGTGGGCGCGGGCGGTCTCTTCGATAGAGAGGGTGATCTCTACTGAAAACGGGGTGGTCACGGTATCCAGCGCCAGCACGCCAATGGTGCTTGGCGAGGCATGGGCTCCCCGGATCTTCTTGGCTGATAAATCCGGCACGTAGTTGGTCTGCTCAATGGCCAGCTGCACCCGAGCCAGAGTTTCAGGTTTCAGCCGCTCCGGGCTATTCAGCGCTCGGGATACGGTCATCAGCGATACGTTTGCCAGTTTTGCCACATCTTTCAGGGACGCCATGTGTCTTACTCCATCATTGCCGTGTTGCTTCAGGCAGTATAACTAAGTTGCTGATGTAAAAGGATCATACGCTATTCTTTCTCCTGCGTGTTGCAGGCGGTAAAACAGAAATGTTGATCGCGATCTCATCCTCGCTATGTTAACGTTAACTTTTGTGATTAACATCATGAATCTCAGCAAAATGGCGTGAGCGCTGTGTTTTGTTAACGTTACCATTAAGGCATTCCTCCAACATGAGATCGCCATGATGAAAGCCCATCATTCTCACAGTTACCCGTTACTCAGTGCCTTGCTGTTCTTCTTTTTTGTTACCTGGTCCTCCTCAGGCTCATTACTTTCTATTTGGCTGCATCAGGAGGTCGGGCTGAAAGCAGGGGATACGGGGATTATTTTCGCGGTGCTGTCGGTCTCCGCGCTGTTTGCCCAAATCTGTTACGGCTTTATTCAGGACAAGCTCGGCCTGCGTAAGCATCTGCTGTGGTATCTCACCACGATGCTGATCCTCTCGGGTCCGGCGTATCTGCTGTTCGGGCACCTGTTGAAGATTAACATCCTGCTTGGCAGCGTATTTGGCGGCATCTTTATCGGCCTGACCTTTAACGGCGGGATCGGTGTGCTGGAGTCCTATACCGAGCGCGTGGCGCGTCAAAGCCAGTTTGAATTCGGCAAGGCGCGGATGTGGGGCTCACTGGGTTGGGCGGTGGCGACGTTTTTCGCCGGGCTGCTGTTTAACATCGATCCAAAGCTGAACTTTGCGGTTGCCAGTTGCTCCGGGCTGGTATTTCTGCTGCTGCTGGCCCGGCTGCGGGTCTCCTCTGCACCCCATGCCATGCAGGAGGCGGTGGCGGGAGGCAAAGTGACGCTCCAGGACGCGCTGCGTCTGTTGACTCTACCGCGCTTCTGGGCGCTGGTGTTCTTCGTCGTTGGCACCTGTATCTACGGCGTCTACGACCAGCAGTTCCCGGTCTATTTCTCATCACAGTTTGCCACGCCGCAGGAAGGCAATGCGATGTATGGCTATCTCAATTCGTTTCAGGTGTTCCTCGAAGCTGCGGGAATGTTTTGTGCCCCGTGGCTGGTGAATCGCGTCGGGGCTAAAAATGGCCTGATATTCGCTGGCATGGTAATGGCGATGCGCATGATCGCCTCCGGGTTGGTAGAGGGGCCACTGCTGATCTCCATTACCAAACTGCTGCATGCCGTCGAGCTACCGGTGCTGCTGGTGGCAATCTTCAAATACAACAGCCTGAATTTCGATAAGCGCCTCTCATCGACGCTCTATCTGGTGGGCTTCGCCTGCACTAGCTCGGTGATCGCCTCGGTGCTGTCGCCGCTGGCAGGCTACAGCTATGAAAAATATGGCTTCGCCGAATCCTATCTCTTTATGGGACTGCTGGTGTTCGGCATCACCTTTATCTCCATGTTTTTACTGCGATCCGGCAACGCTTCGGCGGATCCGCAGGTCCCACAACTTTCCACTATCTGACTGACAAGAGTGAAGACTATGACCTACTCAATTGCTGACGCTGAACAGGAACTCAAGGTGAAGCACGATGCGCTTAACCTGCGCTGGTACCCACGCTACCATCTGGCCGCCAGGGCGGGCTGGATTAACGATCCCAACGGGCTGGTGTGGTTCGACGGCTGGTATCACGCGTTCTACCAGCACCATCCGTACTCTACCCAGTGGGGACCGATGCACTGGGGGCATGCGCGCAGTCAGGATCTGGTTCACTGGGAACATCTGCCGGTGGCGATCGCCCCGGAAGGTCCGGAGGACAAAGATGGCTGTTTTTCCGGCTCGGCGGTAGTGGACGGCGACACGCTGGCGCTGATCTATACCGGGCATAAATTCCACGGTGATGCTGATAACGAAGAGAATCTCTATCAGGTGCAGTGCCTGGCCACCAGCCACGACGGCATCCACTTTGAACGGCAGGGCATTGTGGTCGATACGCCGCCGGGCGTGCACCACTTCCGCGATCCGAAGGTTTGGCGCGAGGGAGAGAGCTGGTACATGATCGTCGGTGCCCGCGCGGGCGAGACCGGGCAGGTGCGGCTGTATCGTTCAGCGGATCTGCGTCAGTGGCAGGAAGAGGGCGTTCTTGATGAAGCCGAGGCTGGAATGGGCTTTATGTGGGAGTGTCCGGACTTCTTCACGCTTGGCGACAAGCGCGTGCTGATGTTCTCCCCGCAGGGCATGACCGCGCACGGCTTTAAAAACCGCAACCTGTTTCAGAGCGGCTATCTGCTGGGGGCCTGGCAGCCGGGGCAGCAGTTTGTCCGCGCCGGTGAGTTTATCGAATTGGATCACGGCCACGACTTTTACGCTCCACAGAGTTTCCTGACGCCGGACGGGCGACGCATTGTGATTGGCTGGCTGGATATGTGGGAGTCGCCGCTGCCGGAGCAGCAGGATGGCTGGGCCGGAATGCTATCACTCCCACGCGAGCTGAGCCTCAGCACGGACAATCGGGTAGAGATGCGCCCGGCAAAAGAGGTAGAAAGCCTGCGCCAGGGCTGGTATCCATGGCCGGTCAGCACGCTCAATAATCAGCAGATTAGCGTGGCGGAAAACGCCGAGGCTATGGAGGTGGTGCTGAACTGGAAAGGCGCAGAGAGTAATGCCGAACAGTATGGCCTGAGTCTGGGTGACGGTCTGCGGATCTACGTCGATGCGCAGATGCAGCGCCTGGTGCTGGAGCGTCATTATCCGCAGCACGGTTTATGCGGGACCCGCAGCGTGCCGTTAACCCTCGACCGCGATCTCCACCTGCGCGTATTTATCGACAGCTCGTCCGTTGAACTCTTTGTCAATGATGGTGAAGCGTGCCTCAGCAGTCGTATATATCCCGATGCCGGACAACGGGATCTACGTTTATTTGCCTGGAGCGGTAGCGCGTCACTGTCCGATGGCGGAGCCTGGCAGCTTGAATAAATAAACCCGTCGTCTGGAATAACCCGACCCTGGCGATGGGCGGGTTAGCGTTGTCTTTATCGCCAAAATGTACCTCTACGTAATAAATAACTGGTTAACTCAATAATAAAAAAGGTTTCCCGATGAAAATACTCTGGGTCGGTTGTATGTTGACGTCTCTATTTAGTGGCGTGGTGTGCGCGCAGGATAGTCTTTCTCTGGAAGCGCGGCTGGCGCAAATGGAAAATCGACTGAAAGCTACCGAGGCGCGCGCCGCCAACGCGGAAGCCGAGATCCGCGCTTTAAAGCAACAGGAGATACCCCAAACGGTTGCCCGCACCACACCGGTAAAACCCACGCTACAGGTTAATGATACCGGCGATTTAAAATTCTATGGCGACGTTGAATTTAATATGGACGGGGCCAGCCGCACCGGCGGACTAACATCGCTCAGAACCAGCGCCAATAAAAACTGGACGCCGGGTGAGAAAGAGCGCTGGGATATTAACGGGCGTATTCTTCTCGGTTTTGATGGTCTGCGTAAAGGGGCTGACGGCAAATATGCCGGTTTCAGCGTCCAGCCGCTGGCGGACATGAACGGTAAAATGAATCTCGACGATGCGGTTTTTTTCTTCGGTCAGCAGGATGACTGGAAAATTAAAATTGGCCGCTTCGAAGCCTGGGATATGTTCCCGCTGAATCAGGATACTTTTATTCAATACTCCGGCAATACCGCTAACGATCTTTACAGCGACGGTTACGGCTATATCTACATGATGAAAGAGGGACGCGGACGCAGCAACAGCGGCGGCAATTTCCTGCTCAGCAAAAACCTGGATAACTGGTATTTCGAGGTCAATACGCTGGTGGAGGATGGCAGTTCCCTGTTTGTCGATCAGAACTACCACGGTAACGCGCTGGATAACCGTAAAAACGTCGTGTATGTGCGCCCAGTCGCCGCGTGGCAGTCCGGGCCGTGGTCGGTGGCCGCCGCGCTGGAGAGCAACCTGGTGAATAACGCCTACGGCTATCAGCAGGAGAATGGCCGCTTCCGGGATCAGTCCAGTCGCACCGGTTACGGCATGACCATGAGCTGGAATACGCTTAAGACCGACGTGGAAAACGGCGCGGTGGTGAATCTGAGCACCGCCTACCTTGATGCGGCTGACGAGAAAGACTTTAGCACTGGTATCAATGCGCTATGGCACCGCGTCGAGCTGGGCTACATCTATGCCCACAACAAAATTGACCAGTTCAATATGGCAGGCGTCAGCGCGGACTGCGACAGCGACTGCGCGATCTTAGCTCCGGGCCGCTACGACATTCACACCATCCATACCTCATGGCAGCTGCCGAACATTATGGATATGCCAAATTTCAACATCTACCTTGGGGCCTACGCCTCCTGGCTGGAGTCTTCAGCAGCTCAAACCGGCAACGATGACCAACGCTACGGCGCACGGGTTCGCTTTAAATATCTGTTCTGATAACTAATTTAGGTAAGGGGAGTTTATGAAAGTCTGGGCATTAGGCGATGCGGTTATTGATCTGCTGCCGCAGGGAGAAATGCAGTACACCGCCTGTGCAGGCGGCGCGCCGGTCAACGTTGCCGTTGGGGCCGCGCGTCTGGGGTGCGAGAGCGGCTTTATCGGCAGAGTGGGCGACGATCCGTTTGGTCATTTTCTACGTAACACGCTGGCAGAGGAGGGAGTTGATACTCAGCCTATGCAGTTTGATGCGCAGCACCGTACCAGCACAGTGCTGGTCTCGCTCGGGGATGAGGGCGATCGCAGCTTTACCTTTCTGGTCGATCCTTCTGCCGACCAGTTTTTGACCGCAGACACGCTTCCATCGTTTGGTAACGACATTCTACATTTTTGTTCCCTGGCGCTGGTGGCAACGTCCTGTCGTGACACGCTGGTACGGGCTATCAGCTACATCAAGCAGCGTGATGGCCTGTTAAGCTTTGATATTAATCTGCGTGCGCAGATGTGGCCCGATGCTCAGGAGATGTTAAACACCGTGCGTCATTTTGCCCAGCAGGCCGACATCCTCAAGCTTTCGCAGGAGGAGCTGTACTGGTTGGCTGGCACCACGCAGCATGAAAAGGCATTGGAGAACCTACGCAGCTATCCGTCGCGTTTGAAGGTGGTGACCTGCGGGTCTGACGGGGCGATTGTCTTATGGCAGAACCAGCTGGTTCAGGCAAGCGCGTTCCAGGTTGAAAGTCTGGATACCACCGGCGCGGGCGATGCGTTTATCGCGGGTTTACTGGCAAGCGTGGCACAGGGCAATACGTTAGTGGATCTGGCTCAGCTTAAGCAGGCGATGACGCAGGCCAGTGCCTGTGGCGCGCTGGCGACCACGGCGAAAGGGGCGTTAGCCGCGCTGCCGGATGCGCAAGGTGTGGTGGCGTTCAGGCAGGCAGCCCAGCCACTGCAGTTTGATATAAGTAATCATAAGACATGAAACTAAATCACTATTGTGAACTTAATTTCACCATAGTAAATTAGGGTGGATTCATTTTGTATAACGATACAAAGCAAAAACCACTTTAAGGTAGAAAAATGTTAAAAATCAGAATGTCACGGCTGGCTGAAGCGCCAGAAATTATCCAAATTTGGAAGAGTTCAGTAGACGCAACACACGATTTTCTGACAGCTCATGACCGACAAGAGATCGAAAAAGACGTTGTCGGTTTTTTTTCAGAAACCCCTGTATGGGTTGCAACAAATCAGGATGACCAACCGCTAGGTTTTATGTTTTTACATGATGGTCATCTGGAAGCACTTTTTGTCGATGCTTCTGCTCGCGGACTTGGCGTCGGCAAGCGGTTGATCTCACATGCATTAGCCCTGCATCCTGATCTAAGCGTCGATGTAAACGAACAAAACCAGCAAGCTGTAGGATTTTATCAGCATATGGGCTTTCAGGTTTCTGGGCGTTCTGAGCTGGATAATCAGGGGAGGCCATATCCCCTGTTGCACCTAAGCAAAGCGAATGGGATGTAGTCACCGTGGTAGCAAAATATCATTGATTCCTTTGGCTAAAAGCGACGACGTAACAACAGCCCTGCTCACTATCAGGATTACTTATTTTGCACTCGCTTGCGAAGGTAAGGGCGAGACAGTCACCGGCTCGTAAATGATGGGTCTGATGATCGACTCGAAAATCAAGGCAGCCACTCAACATCCAAAGTGTTTGCCCGGAAAGATGCTCATTCGCAGAGGCGGGGATTGTCAGCTCACCCTTAGGAGGGATCTCAACTCTTATAAGTTCCGGGCATGCCCCGGCTGGGGAAAGAGACCAGCGGGTAATGCCTGATTGTTGATCCGTCCAATGCTGCTGCTCATGAGCAAAGAGAACAAGTGAGTTTTGGTGTAGCTCAAGCTCTGCAAAAAGTTTTGATAGCGTAATATTCATCGCGTTAGCTAAACGACTCAGTATCGTTGCGCTGGGGCTGGAGGTGCCTCGTTCAACCTTGCTAATCATGGCCTGACTGACGCCCGATCGTTGAGCAAGCTCAGTTATAGTCAAGTTGCGAGCTTTTCTGTGTTTAAGCAATAAACGTGCGATGTCGCTATCTAGTATCTGATTTTTAGATGTTTTATCCATTTTTACCTCCACCTTTGCCAGCATGATTATGCCATTACATAAATTAGGCTGGAATAAATGATTGTATAAGTTCGAAAAAATTAGGCTTCCAGGAGGAAACTATCGCCTTTAAGAGCCTACGTTGTTAGGAGAGCGTAATTTTGTAACGGTTACTTCCGCTTTTGGCATCATCTCACTCTTCTTTATGCCGATAAGAAAGCACAAGCAAAGCCTCATCAAACGCATAGAAAACAACTTTTTTTTAAAATTTCAAATAAATTTGATGTTAATATACTCTCCGGGAACAAACTTGAGGTATGACGACAATGGCTCAAACCAGCGCTTCTGGGTTCATTAATCTGCCATCCGGCTATTTTGGGATAGTATTAGGCATTATCGGAACCGGTCTTGCCTGGCGCTATGCCGCCACTGTCTATCCAGTTTCACCGGTGCCAGGCCTGACGTTAATCAGTCTGGCCATCGGTATCTGGACAGTTCTGGCCGTTCTTTTTATCGCTCGTTTGATTCGCCATCCTGGCACCGTTATGGATGAAATACGCCACCCAATAAAAAGCAGTTTTGTTAGCCTGTTTCCGGCGACGACAATGCTTGTCTCAATTGGGGTTACGCCGTGGGCGTATTATCTTGCGCTGGTGCTGTTCGTCTTGGGGGCCGCGGCACAGCTGTTCTATGCATCCTGGCAAGGTGCAGGGTTATGGCGCGGCAATCATCCCGCAACGGCGACAACACCGGGGCTGTATCTGCCGACTGTGGCAAATAATTTTATCAGCGCAATGGCCTGTGGAGCCCTGGGGTTTCATGACGTTGGCTTGCTGTTCCTGGGAGCCGGCGTTATTTCTTGGATCACATTAGAACCGTCAATCGTGCACCGGTTACGCACGGCCGGGGAAATACCCTTAGAAGTGCGTCCGTCGCTGGGGATCCAGATGGCCCCGGCGTTCGTGGCGTGCAGTGCCTGGCTGTCCCTTAACGGCGGCCAGGCAGACGTTTTTGCAAAAATGCTTTTCGGTTACGGATTGCTGCAAATGCTGTTTATGATCCGCCTGCTGCCCTGGTACACAAAGCAGCCATTTAACCCGGCATTCTGGGCGTTCTCATTTGGTGTCGCATCGCTGGCTAACACCTCTTTGCATTTGGGGCATAGCGCACCCGATGGGGCGCTTTACGCCATATCAATTCCGCTGTTTATCGGCGCAAATCTGGTAATCGCATTTCTTATACTGCGTACGTTCATGCTGTTGATTAGGGGCAAGTTACTCATCCGTTCAACTGCATAAGTTGCTTTTGTAGAGCAATGTTTCTACGCCCTGAAAATTGTCAAGAACCAGTCCTGAAAGCGTTTTGCCTGACGTCACCGGTAAAAGTGTGCTCATGAAGAAAAGACCAGCCTCTCATGAGCACTTACCCTGGTCACATGAAGAGCGCGCGCGTCAGACGTACGGCATAGTCCGAATCGGGGTTAGTGGTGCTGTCGCCAACCCGTTCCATGATCGCCTCGATCGCGAGATCGCGGCGCTTCGGCAGGCGAGTCCGCTCGGTTGCTGCCAAGGCATCGGGCAGCTCATCGCGCGTCAGGTCTGTGCAGTAGCTTGGCGATCCCGGCTGCTGGCGCCATGACTCGCTGAGCGGTCCCGAATAAACGGCGTCGAGACCGGTCTCGTCGACCAGCTCCATCGCCACATCACGTTCTCGTTCGCCGTTGGCCGCCACGGGAATGGCAATGCGTCCGGCCGTTCCTGCGAGAACGCCTTTTTGCGCTAAGGAGGCGGAGAGTATGGCATTCCACGCTTTGGCGATGGGGCGGCCAAGCTGCCCGGCAACCCACTCACTCTCGGTTTGTCCGGCCTCGATGTCAGCGATCTCGCCGTCACGTTTAGGATAGTAGTTGGATGTGTCGATAACGACGGTGCTGGCGGGCACGTTGGCGAAGAGCGGGGCAATCTTCGGAATGGCGCCAAGCGGCGTCGACAGGATCACTACGTCGACACCCGCCACGGCTTCTGCGGAGGTGACGGCTTGAGCGCCATGGCTCAGGATGTCGCCTTCGATCGTGTCAGGGCCGCGCGAATTGGCGACCTTTACGTCATGTCCTGCAGCGCTGAGTTTCATCACCAGCGTTTTACCGATATTGCCGGTACCCAGTATGCCAATCTTCATGATGTCATCCTCGTTGTGCTTGATCGCCGTCAGGGGGTGGGCAAAACGCTGCCGCCCCCTTGGTGTTTCAGTCGTGGAAAGTCACGCTGGTGTCGACCGGCACGCGATCCATGTAGATGCGGTTACCGGGGGCCGTCTCGTCCGGGTAACCGAAGGAGATACCAAAGAGCAGTTTGAACTCGTCAGAGACGCCGAGGAATTCACGGATGGGGTCGGCAAAAAAACCGAGCGCAGTCTGGGGGATCCCACCGAGACCGCGTGCCGCAAGAGACAGCAGGAAGGTCTGGCCATACATTCCGATGTCACCTGCAACACGGACATTGTCGCCAAATGAGGGCATGAACAGGAACGCAACCTGCGGAGCGTTGAAGAAGGAGTAGTTCATCGCGCCCACGCGATGCCGTCCTTCCTTGTCCTCACGCATGACGTTCATGGCTTCGTAATAGGCCTTGCCCAGCGCATCGTTACGCTTACGATATTCGCCGTAGTAGTCGTTCTGGTCGAAAGAGAAGTCTGGCGTAAACTCTCCAGCGTCGTTTTTGGCGTGCAGAATTTTGGACAGCTGCTTAAGCTTCTCGCCGCTGACGATATGCGTATTCCAGGGCTGCGTGTTGCAGTTGGACGGTGCGCACTGGGCATCCTCCAGCACCTCACGGATAATACTTAACGGCACAGGCTTATCGAGAAAACCACGGATCGAGCGACGCGCGCGGGCTGTCTCTCTGAACGGCAGCGTCTCATCTGATGTTTCGGCGGGGTGGACAGGATTCATAGTCATAACGGCTTCCTTTGGTTAGGTGTGAGTGGTTATCACCATTCTGCATGATTTTATCTAGTTCGCAATACTGTAGTGTACTAGATAAAGTAACGCAACCAGGTTGTGGTTGGTCTCTTTAATCCTGCCGTGGTCTACTGAGATCCCGCAAGGTGTCGCGCAGCGCGATCAGCCCAGCTTCGTCCAGTTTACAGGCGCTCTTGATCTTCTGACTCACGCTCAGGATTTCTTCCCGGATATTCTCAGCGAGAGGGGTCAGATCGACCAGCACACGTCGTTCATCATTTGGGTCACGAGTACGAGTAACAAACCCCGCAGTTTCGAGGCGTTTGACAAGAGGTGTAATAGTCCCCGTGTCCATGTCGAGACAGGCGCCAAGCGTGCCCACCGATACCGGCGATCCATTCAGCAATTCGAGCATCACCAGGTACTGCGGGAACGTTAGGCCTAACGGCTCCAGGAAGGGCTTGTGCATCCGCGCCATGCGGTTAGCCGCTCCATAGAGAGCAAACGAAAGCTCCATTCCAACACTGCGGGATTTTGTCATCACGGTCTCGACTGATATTTTCTAGTGCACTAGATTAAACCAACGTTGAATAATTTCAAGTGCCATGGTCGCCTGCTTGGGCAATAAACATTAACGGTGATGTGCTGATGACATGACTTGTTTCACATAATGTTCAATAACGATGTTATTTTCACGGCTCACTTGCGAAATAAACGTTTGCAGAATATTCGACGGGGAGTGAAGCGTATTCGCAACAAGGGTATCGAAGTCGTTCTGGGTGAAGCGGTCGCTACCTTTTGTTGTCGACCGCTGAAGCAATGTGTGGGCAATAACGTAGAGAACGGCTCGCCTGTAATCATTCGCAAGCAGAACCTCGAGATCGGCCTGGAAAATGTCAAACGTAAAGCTAAAGCTCACAATACCTGAGTCGACAGGTAGGGAGTAGGTCAGCCTGTCGTCTAAACGATCGACATGAGGTTCATATCCGTCACCCATAAGCCGTATTGGCTGCATAGCAATGCTTCTCCTTCATCAAATCGCATTTGCACAGAATAACCGACGCTTATTCAAGCCTGCCAATGTTAAGCTCGTACACGACACAGGGCACATCGTAGTGCTGTTCTACTTGCGTGAAGCCGTATTCCGAAGACTGAGTATGGGTAACAAACAAGTTAAACCATCTCTTGTGTGGTAACTATTTTTGCAAAGCCAGCCGCAAGGAGACCAAGCGTCACATCGAAAATGGTTTTAGCTTCAAGGTTAGGCTCTTCAAGCGCAAAGCTGATCACTGCATCCTTTACCACCGTCATTTTTAAACCTAAATCCGCGCCAGCCCTGACGGTAGAGTTCACACAAAAACCCGCTACGGCACCAATAACAATGCACTCGTCAATAGGGTTGCTTTTCAGGTGAGAAAAGAGATCGGTTGAGCTGAATGCCGATGAAGTGTGTTTTATGAATACAGATTCACCTTGCTCCTCCTCAAATCCTTCCATGACGTGAGCGAGGGGGGAGGTGGGGTGCAATAACGATCCCTCTTCACGCGTATGATGGCGAATATGAATAACAGGATCACCTGCGCAGCGGAATTTTTTTAATATGCTCTCCATGTTATGAATGGCGTTATCAGGATACATTTCAACGCCATTATTGACTCTGTCTACAATAAATTTTTGCATATCGATAACGATTAAGGCAGTAGTCATCATTTTTCCTTTTTATTTACCTGAATGGCGAAAAGAGACAAACCATCCTATCCGATGGCTTAAAGCGTGTCAGCTACAAAGATTAATGGATGTGTGCTCACGCTCTATCCAGTTCATCACGTTCACCTTCACGATTACGTTTTGTTTTGGATAACCCCTACCAATTTCGGTGGGTTATTGAAAAATTATATAAAGGTACTATGCACGGTGCGTCGTTTAAAGATGTATAGAATTTATAAATGCATTACGGATGAATAAGCTTTTGCTCGGTTTTTATGATCGCCTCGTCTTCATGCTCTATTGGCATCTCACTGGGGCAGGGCCACCGCTTGTAAGATCCTAAAATGGACATTTTGACGATCAATCTCAGAGGAAAAAGAAGATGAAGAAATATCTATTTGCTTTACCTGCCGTCCTGTATGTGGCTTTGCCATGTATGGTCTCTGTCGCCTATGCCGCTCCGGCGGTCCGCTCGGTTGATGTAAAATCCTTTGATGTCGCTGGTGTAAAGACTGGTATGAGCGTTGAAGAGGCTCGCGCTGCAATGCAGAAAAACTTTGGTGTATCCGCAGATGCAATAAGAACATCCACCTTCAGGAAAGATCAAATTGCCTACCTGGTCACCGGCAATATCGAAGTCTCAGCCCTTATCTATGAAAAGAATGGCACCCGCATGCAGGTAAGCTTCGAACCTCGCGTGCCTTACGATAAGAATAATCCCATGGCCGTATCGTTAATTAACTACGAAATTCCATGGACCAAAGAAAATGAGACGGCCATGAAGGAAGCTGCAATCGCAAAGTATGGACCGATTTCAACTGGCGGAATGGCCCCGGAGTGGTGCGAAAAGCCTCTGCCGACTTCAGGTATGGGATGTGAGCCAGATTCTGCCACGCTAAAAGTGGGAAGCACGCATTTAAGTCTGTTTGATCCTGCATGGAAAAATGCGGTGAACAAGTTTATGGACGAAAGACGTGCGACAAAACCACAATTCTAATCAGGTTTAAAAGCCAGTTCCCTTCTTGTTGCCAGGGTTAATAGTAAGAAGGGTACTGTATTAAAAAGGCATCTTCTGAAATAAAACCCAATGCTTCAGAAGGGTGACCAAATGGTCATCATTACAAAGAATAAGCGCAGCAGAGAGTAATTTTCACCAATAAGCAGTGTAATTACAAAAAAGAGATCAACTGGATCTTTGTTTATTTCATGAGACCTTCTTCTACGCTTTAAAGAGGCTTTTATAGATACAGCGGGAGAAGGAACGGGTAGGCGAAAGATATATTGCAAAAGCAGAGTGGTGTCGTCCTTGACATTTTCTCCAGCCGGTAACGCCTGAGCGTAACCGTAAGGTTATCTTCATCGTTTTCCGACCGGAGCCGGACTACGTCTAAGTGTATCCGTTCTACTCGTCGTTCAGGCTCGTAAGGGTCTTAATGTAAGGCACGGACTCAGCACCTATTCCAGTGAGATCAACGTTGGCCAACCAGTTTTTGGCTTCAAAGATAGAATAAATCCGCTCATCGCTCACGCTGGACTCAGCCATACGGGAAAGCTCATTGATAAGCGAAGTGACTTCAATATCCTTCTCTTTAAGGGCAAGTGAGAGTGCCGCTTCTCCGATTATGACGTAGCCTTTTTCGTCGTGTTGAATAGACAATATATATCCTCCACTTTTATCGATGATAACCTCATATTTAAGGCTAGCTTAACTCTCGGTAAATGCATTCAGATTTTTTGACAATCTACAAAATGTGCCCTTTACACAACGGCTACATGCCAAGTTCAGAAACGATGACGGGTTCCAGTTTCTCCGGCGTGGTGAACGGCGCAAAACGCTTGAGCGGTTTGCCATCGCGTCCGACCAAGAACTTAGTAAAATTCCACTTGATCCGCCCACCCAGCATGCCGGGCAATTGGTCTTTTAGGTAACGAAACACGGGGTGCGCAGCGGCACCGTTGACCTCAACTTTTTCGAACATGGGAAAACTCACCCCATAGTTGATCTGGCAGGTCTGAGCGATCTCATCGACGCCACCGGGTTCCTGTTTTCCAAATTGATTACACGGGAAACCTAGCACGACCAAACCGTGGGCGGCATACGTCTTATAAAGCCTTTCCAGACCAGCGTACTGTGGCGTGAAGCCACAATGGCTGGCGGTATTCACCACCAGAACCAGCTTGCCTGCGTAGTCGGCCATCGAGATAGGCTGCCCATGCAGGCTAGTGGCGGTGAGTTGATAGAATGTGGTCATCAAGAGATCCTTAAAGCCGAACCAGGTGGCTTGACAGAAACTATACAGCCTTGTATATCTCATTAAAGAGAATTAATTCTCTCTTTTGAGACGATAGTATGGATAATCAAGATTACAGACAAAGATTAGCGGCACGTCTGGCTGCACTCCGCTTGCAGCACAACCGAACCCTTGAAGAGCTTTCATCTGTATCGGGTATTAGCAGAGCCACCTTATCACGGATTGAACGTGGTGAGGTCAGCCCTACGGCTGAAGTTCTAAATCAACTCTGTATCGTCTACGGAATGACGATGTCCCGGCTTCTGGCTGAGGTTGAACAAACAGCAGATAATCTTTTCAGGGTGGAAGAACAACCCGTGTGGCGAGATGAGCGCAATGGATTTGAACGGCGAATGCTGTTACCGCCCTCTAATCAATTTAGATGCGAACTTATTGAGGGGAAATTGCGTCCAGGCGCTTACATCGAATATCTACACCCGCCGGTGCAGGGGCTGGAACAATATATATGGTTATATGCAGGCGGTTTAACTATCAAGTTAGATACGGAAACATGGACGTTAAAAAAGGGCGACAGTTTACGCTTTCATCTGTCAGGAACCTCATCATTCAGCGCTCATGAGAGTCTGGGTGCACATTATCTTTTAGTGGTATGTAAATCATGATCAAATATGAATTTATGAGTGCTGCCGAGGCACATGAAAAATTACGAGAATTAGGTGACGTACTGCAGGCTTGTGTACAAGACGGTGCAAGCGTGGGTTTTACCCATCCAGACGATCGTCAGGCTATCGACCGCTTCTGGAAGGATAAAGTCAACGGCCTTGCCAACCAGGAGTGTGAATTGCTCATTGCCCGCGATGACAATAGTCTCGTTGGCACAGTGATGATTAACTATTGTGGTATGCCAAACGGCAGTCATCGTGCTGAAATTTCCAAATTACTCGTCCACCCGCACGCGCGCCGTCAGGGTATTGCCAGACAATTAATGAATCAGGCAGAGCAAAGAGCGTGGGAAAAAGGATTATCTCTACTCGTACTGGATACACGTAGCGGTGATGTCGCCAGCACACTATATCTTTCACTCGGCTGGCAGATAGCCGGGTCGATACCCTGTTATGCAGAGTCTATTGAAAACACCCTGGATGCGACGACCTATATGTATAAAATGGGTCATGCTATTAGCAAGTCTTAACGGGCACGAGGTAGAGAGTCGAACCAGGCTGATGGTTGCAGCGGAGGTTTTATCCATTAATAAAGTGCAGTGAGTTTTCTCACGCTCAACTTCCGTTACGTCTGCTATCTCAAGCTCTTAATCTATACTCACTCCTGCGGAGGCATTTGCAAAAGCGGTCACGCCAGGTAAATGCGCTTAGAGCTTAATAAGGCTTAAACAACTAAAACATTTTAATTTGGTCTGGAGATAACTAATGAAATTAACCGATTATGTCTATTCCGCGTTGATTGGTTTTGTCGCCAGCTGTCGTTCTATGACGCCGATGGCAGCTATCGCAGCGGCACGGATTTCCGGGCGCGATACCCCGGGCCGTCTCTTGCTTCTGGATCGCCCGCTATTTAAGTTCGGTGCGCTGACCATGGGGGTAGGTGAACTTTTTGGTGACAAGATGAAATCAGCGCCAGATCGCACCGTGTTTTTGGGTTTGTCTGCACGCGTGGCCAGCGCGGGGATTGCGGGTGCTGCGTTAGCCCCTGATGGCAAAGAAAAAGCTGGGGCAGCCATCGCTATCTCTGCCGCTGTGCCTCTTGCGTACGCGACGCTTGCGGCACGAAAAAGGGCCATGACCGAAATAGGGCAAACCAGAAGTGGTCTGATTGAAGATTCGCTTATTGTTGCTCTCGGAGCCGCAGTAGTTTTACTCGCAACGCGCTCACATCGGACTTAGAGGCATTCGGCACCTAAAAAAGGAATTCCGACAAGCAGTCTTCAAGGGGTGAACGACTGCTTCGGACACAGAATATAAATTTTACACTCCGACAGTGACTTTGCTACTATACCCCCCTACAGTATAGGAGGGCGTATGCCACACTCACCTGAAGATAAAAAGCGCATCCTTACCCGTGTTCGCCGCATTCGTGGCCAGGTCGACGCCCTTGAGCGGGCGCTGGAGTCGGGCGAACCCTGCATCGCAATACTGCAACAGATCGCCGCCGTGCGCGGGGCTGCTAACGGCTTGATGGGCGAGATGGTCGAAATTCACCTCAAAGATGAACTGGTCAGCGGCGAGACGACGCCCGACCAGCGCGCGGTAAGAATGGCAGAAGTCGGCCATCTTCTGCGCTCTTATCTAAAATAATTACTACTGTTCACATAAGGGAAGAGAGTTTATGAAATCACGTGCGGCTGTTGCCTTTGGGCCGGGTCAACCACTGAAAATTGTTGAAATCGACGTAGCGCCACCGAAAAAAGGTGAGGTGCTGGTCAAGATCACCCATACCGGCGTCTGCCACACCGATGCGTTCACCCTCTCTGGGGACGATCCGGAAGGCGTCTTCCCGGCGGTGCTGGGCCATGAAGGCGGCGGCGTGGTGGTGGAAGTGGGCGAGGGCGTGACCAGCCTGCAACCCGGCGACCACGTTATTCCGCTTTATACTGCCGAGTGCGGCGAGTGTAAGTTCTGTAAATCCGGTAAGACCAACCTCTGCCAGGCCGTACGCGCCACCCAGGGCAAAGGCCTGATGCCGGACGGTACCACTCGTTTCTCCTACAACGGCGAGCCGATCTATCACTACATGGGTACCAGCACCTTCAGCGAATACACCGTTTGCGCGGAGATCTCACTGGCGAAGGTCAACCCGCAGGCACCGCTGGATAAAGTCTGTCTGCTGGGCTGCGGCGTTACCACCGGTATCGGCGCAGTGCACAATACGGCGAAGGTCAAAGAGGGCGATAACGTGGCGGTCTTCGGCCTCGGCGGCATTGGTCTGGCGGTGATCCAGGGTGCGGTGCAGGCGAAAGCCGGACGCATCATTGCCGTCGATACCAACCCGGAGAAGTTCAAGCTGGCAGGCGAGATGGGCGCAACCGACTTTATCAACCCGAACGACTACGATAAGCCGGTGCAGGATGTCATTGTCGAGCTGACCGACGGCGGCGTGGAGTTCAGCTTCGAGTGTATCGGCAACGTTAACGTTATGCGCGCGGCGCTGGAGTGCTGCCACAAAGGCTGGGGCGAGAGCGTGATCATCGGCGTTGCTGGCGCGGGTCAAGAGATCCGTACCCGTCCGTTCCAACTGGTCACCGGTCGCGTCTGGCGCGGCTCCGCCTTTGGCGGCGTGAAGGGCCGTACCCAGCTGCCGGGCATGGTTGAAGATGCGATGGTTGGTAAAATCGACCTCGATCCGTTCATCACCCATCGTCTGCCGCTGGATCAGATCAATGAAGCGTTTGACCTGATGCACGAAGGCAAATCCATCCGTACCGTTATTCATTTCGGCGATAACTGATCCCACTGCCGGCGGTTTAGCCGTCGGCACGCTTTTTAATGTGCGGATCTGTGACCGAGTTGGCGCTTTTAGACATAAGATAAATCTTATGGCTGCCGATGACTATCTGACAGGCGTGTAATTACGCATCTTACAATAAGAGAGTCGATAGCCATGGATAAAACAGCAGCGATGCACAAACCGCAGACAGTTGGCTTTTTACATCATATCCGCTTAGTACCCCTTTTCTCCGCCATCCTCGGTGGTATCCTTCTGCTTTTTGCTCTGAGTTCAGGGCTGGCAGGTTACTTCCTGATGCAGGCCGATAGCGACCAGCAGGACGTTACCGCCGAAATTCAGATCCGTATGGGGCTGTCGAATAGCTCTAACCATCTGCGTACTGCGCGAATTAACATGATCCATGCCGGGGCAGCCAGCCGTATCGCGGAGATGGATGACATGAAACTCAATATCGCCGAGGCTGAGAAGCGTATTGGCCAGTCGCAGGAGGGCTTCAATGCCTATATGAACCGCAGCGTGAAAACGCCAGCCGATGAGGCGCTGGATGGCGATCTCAAGGCGCGGTTTGATGCCTATATCGCCGGGCTACAGCCGATGCTGAAGTATGCCAAAAACGGCATGTTCGAGGCGATTATCAACCATGAAAACGAGCAGGCCCGAGGGCTGGATAGCGCCTACAACGATGTGCTGCTGAAAGCCATTCAGATCCGCACCGAGCGGGCGAATAAACTCAGTGAGCTGGCGCACCAGCGTGCGCAGCTGGGGCTGATGTTTATGGCAGGCGCGTTTGTGCTGGCGCTGATTTTGACCCTTATTACTTTTGTCGTACTGCGTCGTATCGTAATCAATCCTCTCCAGCGCGCGGCACATCGCATCGAACTGATTGCCTCCGGCGATCTGACCCATGCCGATGAGGCTACCGGACGCAGTGAAATTGGTATCCTGAGCCGCGACCTGCAAAAAATGCAGCGTTCGCTGGTGAAAACCGTGGGCACGGTGCGCCAGGGCGCAGAGGAGATCTATCGCGGGACCAGCGAAATCTCGGCGGGCAATACCGATCTCTCATCGCGTACCGAGCAGCAGGCGGCGGCTATCGAAGAGACCGCGGCCAGCATGGAGCAGTTAACCGCCACCGTGAAGCAGAACGCCGATAACGCCCACCACGCCAGCAAGCTGGCCGGGGATGCGTCCGGTAAGGCCACCAAGGGTGGGCAGATTGTCTCTGGCGTCGTGCAGACCATGGGCAACATCTCTGCCAGCTCGAAGAAGATCTCGGAAATTACCGCCGTGATCAACAGCATTGCTTTCCAGACCAATATTCTGGCGCTGAACGCGGCGGTAGAGGCGGCGCGCGCGGGCGAGCAGGGCCGTGGCTTTGCGGTAGTCGCCAGCGAGGTTCGTACCCTAGCTAGCCGTAGCGCCCAGGCTGCAAAAGAGATTGAAGGGCTGATCAGCGAGTCGGTGACCCTGATTGAGCGTGGTTCCGGCGAGGTAGTTGCCGCAGGGGATACGATGGGCGATATCGTTGCGGCGGTAAAACGCGTTACCGATATCATGCAGGAAATTGCCGCAGCGTCCGACGAGCAGAGTCGCGGCATTGAACAGGTTAGCCAGGCCATCACCGAGATGGATAACGTTACCCAGCAGAACGCCTCGCTGGTGGAGGAGGCGTCAGCCGCAGCGGCGTCGCTGGAAGAGCAGGCGGCACGTTTGACCGAGGCGGTAGGCACCTTCCGGCTCAAGCAGGGCAGCCAGGCGCGGGAAGAGAAACCCGCAGCGACAAAACCCTTTACGCCATCGCGTCCGGCGCTGGCCAGCGGTGATAACTGGGAAACGTTCTAATTTCACCAACCTTTGGGGGCCGTGAGGCCCCCCTTTTTTTGGCTTGTAGTATGCCATTCATAGCCCGCCTCCCTTTATTAATGGTCCTATTGCTACAGTATGTCAGCAGATATAATAAAAATCGTGCCACTTTAATTTGAGTTTGATAAATTAAGAATTTGATATTCATTGTGTGTATTAGTTTTGCTGTAAATTTATTTGGTGAATGTAATGTAGTCTTGGTCGATCATTATTTGTTACCTTTAATGGTATTGATCTGTTTTTAAACAGGAGTAGGCTTAAATAAATAAAAGGCGTTAATGCAGGGTGTGATTCATTTTGAATTTATCAGCCAGTTCATCTATTTCGTTATCTTCTGCCAGCGTTTATATAGACACGCTGTTGCAGGATACGTACCTTTTCGTCATGGATATTTATCATCATCCTGCGCTAGTGCGGGATGAAGCGTTATATCATCGTGGTGTTAAATTAGTAGAACAGGTGCAGGCGCGTCTTCAGGATATGAAGGCGTCTGCGGCGTTTATTCAGGACGTGCTTCAGGCTCAGTGTGCTCTGATGGACTATATCGTGCTGAATACCGCCGAGTGGGATGACAATATCGCCTGGCTGCACTCACCGTTGCAAAGCGTCTATCTACACACTCTTTATGCTGGCAAAGAGATGACAGAACGGACCCGTCAGCTATTACATGAGGTGGCACCCGATATGCGTCTGCTGGTGTTACATCAGCGAGCCTATACCCTGGGATTGGGGCACGCTGAAAAGCATGAACACTTGCAGGAGCGCGATCGTTTGCTGGCGTCCCTGAATGCGCTAGTGCCCGAAGGAGGGCAGCCGCTGTCAACGCCGCTGATCGTACAGCAGCGTTCGACGGTGCGCGGCACGCTGCGTCATTCCCGTTTGGCGCATGTCGTTCTGGCGCTGCTGATTACCATCGGGCTGATGGTGGGGCTGCACGCTTCGTTACAGCATTTACTCACGTTAGCCCTGCCGGGCTGAAAAGCATACTTCCCCGGCATGGTACGTATCGGGTGTCGGGTCAGCACAAGGAAGCCACGATGACCACTGTTTCCCCCGTTCTGGATGCATTAACCCTTAACCGTTATCACCTAAAGGTGAAAGGTTGTAGTGCGCCACTGGATGTTGAGTCGTTTACAGGCCGTGAAGGGTTAAGCACCCGCTACCGTTATGACGTCGTGCTGACCAGTACGGATGGCGATATTGACCCAGCGCTGATGCTGATGAAGAACGTCACCTTCATTATGCAAACCCTGCCGCAGCCCGTTTTTCGCCACACCCTTGCGCCAGAAGTACAGCGCACCGTTTATGGCGTCATTACGCATTTTTCACGTCTCTCCGTGTCGGCTGATGAAGCAACCTATAGCCTGACGTTTGAGCCGCGTCTCTCCTTACTCGATAACAGTCGTCGCAGCGCCATTTATCAGAATATGTCCGTCCCGGACGTGGTGGAAAAAATCCTGCGTGAGCACCATAGCTGGCCGGGCTGGCTGTTTGAGTTCCGTCTAAGCAATAGCTATCCGCAGCGGGAAATTATCACCCAGTTTATGCTCTCCGATGCGGAGTTCATCTCCCGTCTGCTCAGCGAGGTGGGTATCTGGTTTAACTTCACTCATGACAGTGAAATCGGTCACGAAGTGGTGCTGTTTGGTGATTCGACGCGGGGCTGGCGACACGATATCAACGTGCCTGTGGTTAACCCGGCGGGAATGCACGATAACCGAGCTGAATCAGTGTGGAATTTGCAGGCGCATCACCAGGTAACGGAACGTTCCGTCAGTACCCATGACTATAACTACCGTACCGCTGACGCCATCATGAATGCTGATGTCGATCTGACGCATGATGATGACAAAATCACCTATGGCAATGACTACCATTATAACGATGGCTTTCTGAACGAAGGTGAACAGTATACTCACCCGGACAGTGATAGTGCCGAAAGTGGATATTTTTACGCCCGCCTGCGCCATGAGCGTCAGCTGAACCGCCAGCACCGATTAAGTCTTGAAAGCAACTCGGCGCTTATCGCCCCCGGTCAAATACTGACGGCGAGCGGTGATACCTCCCGCGCGTTTGCGAACGGGATGCTGGTGACGGCCATTGAGTCCTCGGCCAGTCGTAAATCACACTACCGGTTGAGCGCCAACGGTATTGCATACCGCGATGCCGTCATTTTCCGCCCGGAATATCAGCCCCGCGCCCGCATTACCGTCCCGCTGACCGCCCGTATCACCAGTTCCCAGGCAGGCGACATTTATAGCCATATTGATAAGCAGGGGCGCTACCGGGTTCGTTTTGACTTCGATAAGGACAGCTGGCCGCAGGGTAGTGAAAGCCCGTGGCTGCGCCGCGCCCGTGATTACGCTGGGGATAATTGCGGCCTGCACCTGCCGCTGATACAGGGCACGGAAGTCGCGATGATGTTTCACGGCGGGCACCCGGACAGACCGTTTATCGCGTGGTCGCTGCATGACTCCCATCATTACGATCCTGTCACGCTTGAAAACTACAAACGCAACCTTCTGCTGACGCCTGCCGCTAACGAAATGCGACTGCAGGATGAGCGTGGGAAAGAGAATATCCATCTCTCCACGCCCTATTCAGGCAAGTCACAGCTTAATCTCGGCTACAACGTCGCGGATAACGACGCGAAGCAGCTACGCGGCGCAGGGGCTGAACTCCGCACCGACGGCCACGGCGTGCTGCGTGCCGCGAAGGGCGTGTTTATCACCGCTGACGGACAGCCGCAGGCGGACGGCCCGATGCTCGATATGCAGGCTGCGGTCAGCGAGCTGGAAGCGGCGATACAGGAAGCCAGCAGCCTGCGAGCCGCCGCCGAAATGGCGAAAGCCGAGCTTGCTGACGTGCAGAAGCAGACTGATCTGCTCAACGGCACTCTGAAAAACCTGCAGCAGCAGGCGCTGCTGCTCTCGGCCCCGTCGGGTATCGCCCAGGTGACGCCCGGCAGCATTCAGCTCGCCGCAGGCCAGAATCTTATCGCCACCACCGGGCAGGATGCAGATTTCAGCATCGGTAAAAAGCTGCGTATTGCCGTCACTGAAACCCTCAGCCTGTTTGCCAAACAGCTCGGTATCAAACTATTCGCCGCCGACGGAAAGGTGGAGATCCAGGCCCAGAGCGACGCGTTGGATATGTTCGCGATGAAGGATATGCAGATAAGCAGCCAGAGCGGCAAAGTCACGGTCTCGGCAAAGACCGAACTGATGCTGGAGTGCGGCGGCGCGTGGATACAGATGAAGGGCGGAAGTATCACCCTGGGCGGCTCCGGCAACGTGACGGTAAAGGCCGGGACGTTAGAGAAACTGGGGGCCGCTTCCCAGCAGGGAAGGATCAGCCTGCCGGATAAATGCGTATCGCAAAGTACCCCCTCTGCTGGTCAGAGTGGCGGCGACACACTGTAAGGAGATGAATCATGTCCGATGAAAATCACACAGAAAACATCACGATGGTCAGCTTTGATTACAGTCCGCAGGCGCAACAAACGCAGGCAGAAACCATACTGGCGCTGATTGCGCAGGAAATGGCGAACACTACCGACACGCTGTATCTGCTTATCGACCCGGTGCCGCTAGTTCTGCAGCCTGATACCACGTTCTGCGATCGGCTGGTGGCCCGTCAACCCGTCCCCGTCAGTCTGCCGCATAAGGCCATCAGCATGCAGGATTATCCGTGGTTGCTGCCGCTGGACCTGAGTCGTGAAGATGACCGGCAGTTGCTGTCGCAGAGTATTGCCGTGGCGCTGGATGAAATCCATCCCGATAAATTGTGTCGCAAAATGGGCCGAGCCGTCTGCGGCTGGCTCACCAGCCCGTACCCCATTGATGATGTGGCAAAACAGCTCGGCCATACGGCGATTCAGCAGCAGCCTGACCACCGGATGATGCGGATGCGTTACTACGACCCGGCGGTGAACAGCGTTCTGTGGCCAGTGCTGGAGGATTTTCGCCAGAAGCGTCTGATGGGCATTCTCTCCCGCTGGATGCTGGTGGACGGCGATGGTCAACCGGTTATTCGCCGCCACCGCGCTGACAGTGCGCTGCATCTGACTTTTCTGCTGGGCCTGTCGCAGGTGCAGACGTTTATCCTGCACGATGCGGGGATTATCAACCGCGCCCTGCGCCGCTATCGTCTGCTGAGCACTCACACACCGCGTTATCCTGAGCTGACCGCCGCCCGGCTGGTCAGTGAGGCCCTTGAGCGTCTGCGCTTGCATCCGGCTTTCCACGATGACGACGAGTGGGAAGACCTGGCCTTTCACATTCTGTATGACCATCCATGCATCGACTGCCATCCAAAGATTGATTATCTGCTGGATCCGTACACCTTTACGGCGGATGTGCCGTGGCGGGAACGCATTCGAAATATCAGCGTGCAGACCTGGGCGCAGTACGCGCGTGAATGTCTTGCACAGGAAGAACAACGCGCCACGGAGAACGCATAATGGCTGAACCGACCTGCACTGTCTGCCAGAAAACCGGACCGGTGCTGATGCCGCTGCGCTACGCCATCGTCCCGGACACTATCGCGCAACAGCTGCCCGCGTGGGCCACGCCGCAGACCGCGTTTCCGGCGCTCAGCGGTTATCACTATGCCCTGCGTACCGTGCGCCAGGGCTTTATCTACGTGTTCTATAACACGGGCGCGTTACCGGAAAATGCCGGGTTTGACTGGGAGTGCTGGAGCGTGGCGGAGAACGGCGACCTCTATTACCAGGGCACGACCGGGCTTGGCGCTCAGCCGGTGTTTAATCCGCTGCCGTGCGGGCGACCGGTACATAAGTCCACTAACCTGGAGCATATGGCGCTCAGTGAAAAGGCGCTGAAATATGACACCTGGGTCGCTTTCTCTCATGCGCCCTGGGAGGCCGAAGCGCTTGACCGGTACACCCGTGATGCGGACGCCCGTGCGAAGCGGATGCAGAACATCATCCCCACGGAGTGGAACAGCCACATCCTGGCTCAGGAGCACGGGCTGGTGCAGGCGGGTGAAGCGGCGCTGAATACGGTGCTGGATTACCAGACCACGCCACCCCTCCTGCTGCGCGATGAAAAGCGACCGACTTACCGGGTGAGTTCGTTTATTGACGGTCAGTACGGCTTTTATCCGCAGAGCGTGAACCCGCACACCACGTTTCATGCCTGGAGCCGTCAGCGAGCAGGGCGTGCAGACCGCTCCCTGCAGGCGATGCAGTCCCGCTGTCAGGCCAGTTCCGGGAAGCCAGTTTCACCGCTGATACTGGCCCTGCAGGACCCGGTGGGTATCACCCATGAGCTGGCCCACTGGGGCGACAGTCTGGCGCTGGCGCATCAGTGTTATCTGGATGAGCTGAGCGTGGAGTTTGCGACCTGGCGCAACATTAACGGCGTGAAGAGTCAGGTGGAGCAGATGACCACCGCACAGCAGGCTGAATATGCAAAAGCGCACGGTGAAGATGATTTGCAGCTGCTGTACCGCACGATGAGCGGGACGTACAGCCGTGAACAGATTAAGCAGTTTTATGACGAGGGGAATGCCTGGGCCAGAAACCAGGGCATCGCCTACGACTGGAGCACCTACACCGCAAAGCTGGCGCCGGGAAAACTGGCGCAGTTTGCGGATGCCTACGATGGCCTCTGTAAAGAAGTGGATAAACAGACCCGTGCCCTGACGGGGTTGCGTATCGACTGGCTGCAGGACAGCCGCTTTATCACCTGCATTCAGGATCACAACAGCAGCCGGGTGGAAGATAACCTGTATTACCGGGAAATCGTGGGCTATGCGGTGGCGTCCCTGAACGTGGCACCTGCGGGTCGTCAGCTGATCCAGACCTGGATCAACGCCTACAGCAGCCAGGACAACACCAACCTGTTCTGGCGCAGCCAGTTCTTTAACGATCCGGTGCTGATGCAGGACATGTCACCCGTACTGGATGAAATGAAGAAACAGGCGGCGAAGAAAGATGAGCCTGTGAAGGAATCGGATAAACCGACGATCCTCACCACTGTGAACAGCTTTATGTCGGCGTTTGGTAAATTTGGCGAATCCTGCGATCGGGCGCTGGAGGCGCTGGAAAAACAATCTAATAGCGGCAATCAGTCGCTGGTGCGGCGGATCCTGGCGTGGGCTGACCGTCGGCTCACCACGTTTACCAGCGAAGTCTTCAATAAAACCGTGATGGGCGGGAATCTCGATACCACGAACGAGCTGTTCTACAAGTGGTTGTTTGCCAGAGATGCGGGTGTGGAGGAAAAACAGATCCAGGCATTGCTCAACAGCCAGATGGATACGGGGCCGCAGGGAGCGACGGCATTTCGCTACGAAATAATGAAAGCTTACCGTAAAAATCCGGAAGTTTCCCTGCATGAAATGGTTAGCAATAAATACGCTGATGAATTTCAACACATGCTCCGCTCTGCGGAAGGGCGGCGTCATATTGAGGTATCACGTATCAAGCTGCTGGGCGTGTTCCTGAATATGTGGGAGTTTTCAAACCAGTCGGAAGAAGCGCTGAAAGGCGAAGGTTCCGCCAGCGGCTTTATGTCTGCGGCGCTTTTTACTGCCAGTGCCGGTATCCAGGTTGCCTTGCCCGGTCTGGAAATTATGGCGAAGGTCAGCCAGTCCGGGGAAGCCAGCATTATGGGTAATATGTCGCCACAGGGGGCGAAGCTGTCGATGTGGAAACTGCGGGCGAACTGTTGCGGCAGTTTTGCTGCCGCACTGGCCGTGGTATCCGATTTGGGGGATTTACAGGAAGGTTTTGATAAGCAGGGAGAGGCCCGCTGGAAAGCCGTGTGGCTGTGCAGCGCTAAGGTACTGTCAGACAGTGCGTTTGCGATTCAGGGCAGTGAGGAGCTATTGAAGCTGCTGGGCAAAAAAACTTTGCAGGGGATAATTACTGATGCCATTGGTGTTTCTGCAAGAGGTGTTATTGAGGTTATTGGTTTTTTTGCAAGTTGGGAAGTCATGATTTTGGTCGCCATAGCTCCCACTATTGTTGCTATCTTCACGGATAACGATCTCCAGGACTGGTGTGAAAAATGTGTCTTTGGCAGTTTGCCAGATGTAGAGAATCCGCGTGATATGACTGCTGAAGGCAGGGAGCGGGTCAGCCAGGAGCAAAAAGACCAACTGGTTAAAGCCCTGCATGAAACATTCGGCTTCCCGCTGACGGAGAAATTGCAGCGGGAAGAGGACGACGAAAAATTGAAACAACTGAAGGCTGAGGTGCGGGCCTGGCAGCATATTCATAATTAGGCATAAGGGATAGCGCGATGATCACACCTTCAGCAGAAGCATTACGTCGGTTTAAACGGGTTGATCTGGAAGAGATTATGGAAGATGCCCAACAGCGGCTTAGCCAGGCACCAGAAGAAACGCTACAACAGTGGAGAAATAACGTTACCTACGAAACTCACGGGTACTTGGATCTTAAGGTTTTAAAAACGGCTCTGGAGTCAAGTATTTCTCTGCTGGGCGATTTCCTTAAAACGCAGAAGAATTATCTTGCCTCGCATCAGGACAGCGATTTTACCGAACAGGAAATTCAGAACGATAGCGAATATGTTGACAGACAAAGTTTATATATCGCTTTTCTTATAGACGAAATCGACAAATTTCCGCCGATGCCCGTTCTTCCCCCTCCGGAACCGTTGATAAAAATCAGCGATGTGATTGAAGAGGTTGAGTTTATCAAAGCCAGAGCCTGGTTTGACGCGCAGGCGTATATGACGACCGACGACCTGCAGGCGTTTAAAGCGCAACTGGACAGCAAAGGGATGGTGGGGGCTATGCTAACGCAGTCTTTTTCCGGTCAGCCGGCAATGAGCAGTAGTTTTGGCTCGTCAGATCAAATGAACTGTCTTTACACCAAAGGAAGGATCGATGGCAAAGATTTTACCGGCTGGTTCGGTGTAACAGATATTCGACCGGGGGATCACGTAGAAATGGCCGTTGCACCAAATGCCGATAGCTACCTGGTATATGCTATCGCAAGTCCAGAGCGAAGAACGGTTTCATTTGTTCCTGGATGTGATTTTGGAACAAAAACTGTGAACTTAAAACAAACGATGGCGATCAGTCTTATTCTGGGCCTCATCATTTATGTGCCTGGGATTTGGGGGAACACTCACGGTTGGATAACGGCGACCATAGCTTATTTTGTGATTTCTTTTTTATTCGCCTGGTTCATATTGCGCCGAGTACACAGAAAAGACAAACGTATCATGCTGCTCTTTGATGAGATTTGCGATGTACTAATGCCTGAGCATAAAAATAAGGGACTTAGGTCTTTTAGTAAGCGTAAGGCCAAACAACTCAAAATGAGTGGTCAACAAAGCGCTACTGAAGATCTTCAGCGCCCGGTTCCAAACCAGAGTGTAAATTACATTGGAGAGTTCTTTTTCTATTACTGATTAAACAGGGGTTTTTATGTCAACGAGAAATATTCGCCTCGACGATAAACGGACCAGTGGAGAGGGGGTGATTAATGTGACCTCCACCTCGCTCGTTGAAGGTAAAAAGATTACCCTGGTCGGCGATCTGGTCAGCTGTCCGATTCAGGGCCACGGTATCAACCGTATTGTCAGCCCGGAACCCGGCTGGATGTCTGAGGGTAAAGCTGCCGCTTTTGACGGCGCATTATGCCAGTGCGGCTGCCGGATGATTGCCAGTACCAGTACGTCGGTAATGGGGTAAACAGATGCACTGGGCGATAAGGGACAGGCGATGACCACACCTTCAGCAGAAGCATTACGTCGGTTTAAAAGGGTTGAGCTGGAAGAGGTTCTGGAGGACGCACAACAGCGTCTTAGCCGGGAGCCGGAAGAAACGCTGCAGCAGTGGCGCAAAAATATTACCAGTGAAACCAGCGGATATCTGGACCTTGCCGTATTAAAAACGTCCCTGGAGTCCAGCGTTTCTTTGGTGGGTGATTTCCTGAAAACGCAGAAGGACTATCTTAACTCGCATCAGGACAGCGATTTTACCGAACAGGAAATTCAGAACGATAACGAATACGTTGACAGACAAAGTTTATATATCGCTTTTCTTATTGAAGAAATCGACAAATTCCCGCCAATGCCCGTCCTTCCGCCACCGGAACCACTGATAAAAATCAGCGGTGTGATTGAAGAGGTTGAGTTTATTAAGGCAAGAGCCTGGTTCGATGCGCAGGCATATATGACGACTGACGACCTGCAGGCATTTAAAGCGCAACTGGACAGCAAAGGGATGGTGGGGGCCATGCTTACGAACTCATTTTCTGGCAGTCCTATAAGTAGTTCCGGATCGTCGGGTAAAGTAAACTGTCTTTACACCAAAGGAAAAATCAATGGTAAGCCTTTTTTAGGCTGGTTTGGTATGACCAATATCTGTCCCGGAGATTATGTGGAGATGGCGGCGATGCTAGATGGTGAGGCTTATCTGGTATACGCTATCGTGAATCCTAAACAACGAACAATTTCACTTACGCCAAAATGCAACTTCAATGGTTGGCTATATTCTCTTCCTATGTCTTTCGTTGGTTCTTTCGGAGTGTTATTTATCCCTTCTTTTCTGATAGACCTTTGTGCTGGAATGTCATGGTTACCTTGGTCAATATTTTGGTATGTACTGTTGTCAATAGCATTTGGCATTTCCATTTATCGCAATACCAAAAAAGAGCATGGTGTACATTTTGATCTGTATCGCCGTATTGCCATAGCCCTAGAGTTGCCGGGGGGAGATAAATATGACCTTGGCAAGGTGAGCAGAAAAAAAAGAAGAGATAATGACTGGATACCACGGAAAGAAGGTGAAATTCCAATGCCTCAAAGAGATAGGGGAGATTATGCCGATGAGTATTTTTATTATTACTGAAGCTAATAGTTATCAGTTTTGCATTTTTCAATGAATTTGATTAATTAAGGATTTTTTTATGTGCAAAGGAAATATTCGCCTTGGCGATAAACTGACCAGTGGCGGGGAGGTGATTAATGTGTCTTCCTCAACGATCGTTGAAGGCAAAAAGATCGCCCTGATTGGCGATCTGGTCAGCTGTCCGATTCAGGGGCACGGTATCAATCGCATTGTCAGCTCAGAGCCCGGTTGGAAGTCTGATGGTAAAGCCGCTGCCTTTGACGGCGCATTATGCCAGTGCGGCTGCCGAGTGATCGCCAGTACCAGCACGTCGATAATGGGGTAAGAAATGTACTGGACGATACCGGAACCGTACGCGATCCCCTTTGTAAAACCATTGCGCTGGAGCAGCTGGTGGCGGGGTTTTTCGCTGTGCGCCATGGCAATACTGCTCGTGGGATGCGGTAGCTATTTCTGGTTTAAAGACCCGCGTCTGCTGTTGTACACCTTTGGCGTCGTGGTAGTACTTATTCTGGTGTTTGCCGGTATCGCAGGCTGGAATATGTATCGCTATGGCGTGGAAGCTGAGCATGCAGAAGACATCAGCAACCTTAACCGGTTGACGACTCTGCAGTGGCAGCGCTGGGCGCAGCAGTCGGTGAGTGTGCTGGGTTTTCATGCTTTATTTCCGTCGGCGGTGTTGTCTTTGTATAACAGCGATGGTCCGGTCAACGGGGACGCGCCGTTGCCGTTACCGCCGTTTAACGGATATAGCGCATTGTTCACGGACCAGTTACTGCCGTTGCTGCCGGAATTACAGCAGCTGATTGCTGAGCGTATTTTGCTGGAGGTCACTCTGCCTGAGGGCTGTGATGCGGATGAGTGGCAGCTGTTTACGCAAGCCTGGCAGATGCTGGGCTTGCCGGTATCATCACTGCTGACATCGCCAGCGGTGCCGGTGGGATATGGCTCGCAGATGACGAGCTGGCTTGCTTCACCTTCTATTAAGGCCCGGCTGGTGCTTATTCATCACCGGGATGCTCAGCAGACCACCACTGAAGGCGCGGTCATCTGGCTGCTGGCCCCGCAGGCCGGGCGGGCGTCAGGCCTTCCGGTACGTTGTTCCCTGCATCGTCCGATGCGAACCCCATTACCTGTAGAACTCGCCGCATTTCGCTGCTTTCTTGATTACCAGCCTTTAACCACGGACATGAATGGCCTGTGGAACGATATCGTCACCCATGAACAGGCTGATGCGCTGCTGATAGCGCACAGTCAGCGTCCGCAAACGGAGGACAGCAATGGTGAAAAAAATGAAGCCGCAGTAGCGCCTCCCTTACCGGAGCAACATTATCTTCCCCACTGGCTGGGTAAAACTGGCCCGTACCATGACTGGTTTACGATAACCCTGATGATGCAGATGACCCTGGCAAAACCCGGCGTACAGTGCGCCATGATTAACGACGGTGATACTGCGTTGTTAAGTAGCGTCAGCACCGGAGCATTCCGTCATGAAAAACCGCTTTTTTAATCTTTCCCGTATTACTGGCGTCACGCTGGTGATGATGCTGGTGGCTCTGGTCAGCGGCGCATTGCTGTGGTGGCTAGGACCTCGCTGGCAGCTCGCACGACAGCAGCAGGGGCTTTACTGGCTGGCCCTGAACGCCCTGGTGTGCGCCGTACTGGGCGTGTGGCGTTATCATAAGCAAAGCAAACCCGATGACGTAGGTGAACAAACCGGTCCGGTCCTTACGTCAAATCCGCAGGGCAATGATGGACAAGATACCCTGACTGAAATCCGCGATTACCTTAAACATCACTACGGGCTCAACTGGCGCAGTAAAGTTCGCTTTGTGGTTATAGCCGGACATCATCGTACTGCAAATCTGGCGGTGCCTGGTATTGCGGACGCGGGCTGGCTCGAAGCCAACAACGTGGTGGCAGTCTGGGGCGGTAATCTGCTCTCGGGCGCCGACAGCGCGCGTATTGCAGCGTTGCGTAAGCTCAAGCGCTGCGCGATCGGCGCGATAGTGCTGGTCTACGACGGCGAACTGCGTCAAGCGATGCAGGGCGACCTGATTGCTCGCCAACTGAGCGAGCGCTACAAAAAGCTCGGTTGGCGCGTGCCGCTCTACCTGTGGGAAGTGCAGAAGAGTAACTGGCCGCAGAAGGGCCGGGAGACTCAGCCGGTGGGCTGTCTGCTGGCTCCGCACACCACACCGCAGGAAATGGTAGAGACGCTGAAATCCCTGCCTGGCGTGCTGACGGAGCCGGGCGTCCAGCAGGGGCTGGCAAATCATGCCCATGACTTTCTGTTACGCCTGGGCTGGCAGCTACGTAACGGTATGGCAGAGCGCTTTCATCCCCTGGCGGTTTCGCTGCTCTCGGGACCTTATGCCGTGCCGCTGCGCGGCGTCATGTTCAGCCCGCCCCTTTACCCGCAGGACGGGACCGACAAACGGCGTTGGCTGCCGGATAACAGCTGGGCCGCCGTTCTGGATGATTTGCCCCGGCTTAAAATCCAGCGTGCCGGGATGGCATGGGAGCGCACGCTTTATCAGGCGGTGCTGGTGACCCTTGGACTTACCTGCGCTGGCGTGCTCATTTCCTGGGGGAGCAACCGTCAAGAAATCATCACCGCGCAGCAGCTGGCAATGACCGCTCGTGATGTTCATCGCAGCACCGGTGAGCGCCTTGGTGCTCTGGACGATCTGCAAAGAGAGATAGAGCGCTTACAGTCTCGGAGCCTGCATGGCGTACCGTGGTACAACCGTTTTGGTCAGAGTCAGAATGATAATCTGCTGGATCGCCTGTGGCCAGAGTACGCCTACAGCGCATTACCCCTGTTGCGTGATGCCACGGTGGCCAGGCTGCGCAATACCCTAACGGACTGGAATGCGTTGCCCGCCGATAGCGATCGGCGGGCGAAGCTGAGCCGTGATGCCTATAGCTGGCTGAAGGCCTGGCTGATGTTAAGCCAACCTGAGAAGATGGATGCGAATTTCTTTACCTCAACGGTGATGACCCTCTGGCCGCGCCGCGCTGGGGTGGCCCCCGGAGAGTGGCTTTATCAGGGGCCAAGCCAGCTGGCCTTTCTGGCGCAAAATCTGCCGTCACACCCGGAGTGGAGAATCGGCGCCGACCCGCAGCTGGTCGCCACCACCCGCAGCGCCCTGTTGCGCCAGATTGGTCAACGTAACGCTGAATCAGCGCTCTACCAGAAAATGCTGGCGCAGATCTCTCACAACTACGCCGATATGCGTCTGACCGATCTGACCGGTGATACCGATGCTTCACGGCTGTTCACTACCGATGAAGTAGTACCGGGTATGTTTACCCGCTAGGCATGGGATGATGCAATACAACCGGCGATTGACAACGTGGTCAGCGAGCGCCGGGATGAGATCGACTGGGTGCTGAGTGACAATAAACATCCCGCCACGGCGGATATTTCGCCGCAGGCGCTGAAGCAGCATCTGACTGAACGCTATTTCAGTGACTATGCCGGGGCCTGGCTGGATTTTCTCAACAGTATCCGATGGCAGAAGGCCGCGACGCTCTCCGATGCCATTGACCAGCTCACCCTGCTGGCAGATGTGCGTCAGTCGCCGCTGGTGGCGCTGATGAACTCGCTCAATACGCAAGGGCGTGCCGGACAACACCAGGAGGCGCTGACCGATTCGCTGGTGAAATCGGCAAAAAATCTGCTGAACACCGACGAGGCCAAAGCCATAGAACAGAAGGCGGGGGCGCATGGTCCACTCGACACGGTCTTTGGCCCGGTGCTGGGGCTAATGGGTACACAACACAGTGGCGATAACAGCCTGAGCCTGCAGACCTTCCTCACCCGCGTGACCCGTGTGCGCCTCAAGCTTCAGCAGGTGACCAGCGCTGCCGATCCGCAGGCGATGATGCAGGCGCTGGCACAGACGGTATTCCAGGGGAAGTCGGTGGACATTACCGACACCCGCGATTACGGCAGCCTGGTAGCTGCCAGTCTCGGGCAGGCGTGGAGCGGTTTCGGTCAGGCGGTATTTGTGCTGCCGATGCAACAGGCATGGCAGCAGGTACTGTCGCCAACGGCGCAAAGCATCAATACGCAGTGGCAGCAGGCTATTGTGAACGACTGGCAGCAGGACTTTAATGACCGTTATCCGTTCTCAGCGGATAAACAGAGCGAGGCTTCCTTGCCTTTACTGTCGCAGTATCTGCGAAACGATACCGGGCGTATCACCCGCTTCGTAAACACCACGCTGAACGGTGTGCTGCGAAGGGAAGGGCGGCATTGGGTGCCGGATGCTATTGCGTCTCAGGGGCTGCATTTCAATCCGGACTTCATTACTGCATTGAACCAGCTCAGCGAACTGGCGGATGTGGTATTTACCGGCGGTGATGCCAGCGTGCATTTCCAGCTGATGGGTAAACCCGCCCGCGACGTGATGCAGACCACGCTGCTCCTCGACCAGCAGACGCTGGATTATCACAACCAGGTAGAAAGCTGGCAGCCGTTTGTCTGGCCGGATAGCCAATGGAAGCCGCACACCATGCTTACGTGGACCAGCGTTAATACCGGGGAGCGCATCTACGGTGACTATCCCGGTAGCTGGGGCTTTGTTCGTCTGCTGGATAAGGCCCAGGTAACTATCGCAGACAGCAGCACCTACATCTTGCGCTGGAAGACACCTGACGGTGAACGTCTGAATATGATGCTGCGCACTGAGACAGGGGCAGGTCCGCTGGCACTGCTGAAGTTAAAGGGGTTCAGGCTGCCGCAGCAGGTGTTTATAAGCCCCGCAGAGGAAGGATCAAAATGATGGAAGATTTAACCCTCCGTTACTTTGACGCCGAAATGCGCTATCTGCGCGATGCGGCTCGGGAATTTGCTAAGCTGCACCCGGATGAGGCCCGCCAGATGGGGCTGACGATGAACGGTGCGTTGGATGAGTCAGTGGATCGCCTGTTCCAGGGCTTTGCCTTCCTGATGGGCCGTCTTCGTCAGAAACTGGACGACGACTATCCGGAACTCACCGAGGGCGTTATTAGCCTGCTGTGGCCGCACTATTTACGTCCGCTGCCGTCAATGTGCGTGGTAGAGATTGCCCCGGAGCCGGATGCGCTTAAGCACAGTGTTACCATTGCGAAGCATACCGAAGTGATTTCCGCCCCAGTAGGGGATAACCGCGTACGTTGTCGTTATCGCACTACCCGATCGCTGATCCTGCAACCGCTCTCTCTGGTGCAGGCTCGTGTTTACGCCGAGCCTGACGGGGTAAGTGCCCTGCGGTTGCGCTTTACCAGCGGCAGCACTGCGGAGTGGCAGCGGCTCACGCTCTCCATGCTACCACTGTATCTTAACGGCGATATGCCGCTGGCGTCGCTGCTGCATCTCTATTTAACCCGCCGGGTGGCGCAGGCCTTTATCCGTATGCCGGGTAGTATGGACCGCGCGCCGCTGGCCCTGCGTTTTCGTGCCAGCGCCTTTGATACCGATGCGCACCTGTGGGATGTAGAGAAGCGCGAGCTCAGAGGCTACCAGCATTTGCTGGAATATTTCACCTTTCGTGAGAAGTTCATGTTTGTCTCACTGGAAGGGCTGGAGCAGGTCACCTGGCCCGAAACCGTGCCCTGGTTTGAGCTGGAGCTGCGCTTCACACATGCCTGGCCAAGTGAGTTCAGCGTTAGCGAGGAGAATCTGCGTCTGCACTGCGTGCCGGTGGTGAACCTGTTTCGCCTCGATGCGCGTCCACTGGCAGTTAATGCCGAGCAGACGGAGTACCGTCTCCAACCGCTGCGCGAAGACGACATCCATACCGAGATCTTTGCGGTTGATTCCGTGGCGGCCTCATTTGAAGAGGATGCGCCGCGCTATACGCCGTTCCTGATTTTTCAACAGCAGGGCGGGATGTTAAGACATGAACGTCCGCCCCGGTATTTCCATACCCGCGTGCAGAGGGGCCCATCCGGGCGTACGGAAACGTGGCTTATTCTGGGCGGGGAAGAGTTTGAGCGGGAGCGTTTGCTGCTGGACGAACCTCTGGCGCTGAGCATTATCGGTACCAACGGCAGTCTGCCGCGTATGGCCCTGGAAAGCATGCTGCTTGAGCAGCTCGCCGGTACACCGCAGACCCCGGTCCGCGTGCGCAATCTCTGCCAACCTTCTTTACCCTGCTACCCACCTAACGAAAATCGCTTTCACTGGAAACTGTTAAGCCAGCTGGGTAGCGCTTTTCTGTGGATGATGAACGATGCAGAGGTGCTGCGTAATACGCTGGCGCTGTATGACTGGACGCAAAATGACGCCCACCGTCGCCGTCTGCAGGGCATCATCGATGTACAACATCACCGCCTGGAATACTGGAAAAGCGGCTTACAGCGGGGCGTGGATATTGAGGTGACGCTCGATACCACGATGTTTGCAGGCGAGGGTGACGTCTGGTTGTTTGGCAGCCTGCTGAACCGCTTTTTCGCCCAGTACGCCGACAGACATCTTTTCAACCGCCTCACCCTGATACTGCAACCGACGGGACACTGCCTGCGATGGAAAGAGAACCATCAGTCAGCTTCACGATGCTGAATGACGCTATCGGTGAACGCCTGCCGTACACCCATTTTTATCGCTTTCTGCAGTGGCTGGAAAGGGCGCATCCGACCTATCCGCCGCTGGGGAGCACATCCCGTATCGGCGACGATCCGGTGCGCCTGCGCCCGTATGCAGGTATGGGGTTCCCGGCGAGTGAGTTCAGAGGCATTGAATGCAATCCCGATAATAATCCGGACTCGCCGCCGACGGTCAGAACCACCTTTATGGGACTGTATGGCGTCACCTCACCCTTACCAACAGCCTATATCGATGACATCACCCAGCGGCGGGAGGGGTATGAAACGGTAGAGCATTTCCTCGATATCTTTAACCACCGTCTGATTACGCAATTTTACCGTATCTGGCGCAAGCACAGCTATCCAGCATCGTTTGAGTACGGTGGCACGGACAGGATTTCACAGTGCCTGCTGGGGCTGGCGGGGCTGGGTATTTCCGGTACGGCAGAACACCTGAACACGCCGCTGTCACGCTTTCTGGGGATGCTGCCAGCCCTGCAAATACCAGGCCGCACTGCCGAAGGGGTGGCCTCGATGGTGAAAATGGTCACAGCGGACACTACCGCCACGGTGATACCGCGCTATAAGCGACGGATAGAAATTCCGGAACTGTATCTCAGCATGGACGGTGGATTTTGCCTGGATGACAGCCTGGTACTGGGCGGGATGGCTACCGAGGTGAACAGCACCCTTGAAATCCGCCTGTATACCGAAAGTAAAGCCGACGCACAGGGCTGGATGCCGCCGGAGTTTACGCTGTACAACGATCTGATCGCGTTGTTGCGGGTGTATCTGGGGTGGCGCTATGCCGCTCATATATCCCTGACGTTTCCCCGCAGCGTGTTACCCGCGCCGCGCCTCACCAGCCGTCCCAGCGAGGAGAGCGTTTACATCGACTATTCGTTTCTGTTGGGCCATGACCCGGCTGATACCGGACCGGATCCGGACATGCCGGATACCGTAACGATTACACTCGGCCGCTATGAAGGCCTGAAGATGAACCCTGTCTGCCGCGAGGTAACTGAGGTTGATGACTGAGAGACGTACGATGAAGCGATTTACTCTACCGCTGGTGCTGGCTTTTGTATTAACCGGCTGCGGCCTGACCCAGGGCGTTAGCGACGGCACGAAATCGATAGCAAACGCCATTTTCTACGAACAGGTAAAAACCCTGCGTCTCGACCTGCAAGCCCGTGGGGCGCTCAATCCCGATGAGGACGGAATGTCGCTGGCAACGGATGTGTGGGTCTACCAACTGAAAGATCGCCAGGCGTTTGATAAGGCTGATTATGCAACGCTACAGTCTGATGCTCATTCGGTGCTGGGCGCAGATTTACTGGCGGAAAAGGATATTTATGTCCGGCCTGGCTCAACGGTATCTCTCGATATGCCGCTGGACGAAAAGGCAGAGTTTGTTGCCGTGGTGGCGCAGTTTCGCACCCCGGACGCGTGCAAGAATGACTGGCGTCTGGTGCTGACAAGGGATGAACTCGATGCGGATAAGGCGCGTACGCTAGTGTTGAAGGGAGACGCGGTGTCGCTGACATCGCTAAATGCAGAATAGCCCTGCGATAGTACTGTCGCAGGGCATATTTTATCGCTTATTTACTGTCAGGCAGCGCATAGGCAATGATGTAATCCCCGCGATCCGGAGACTGACGTGCGCCCCCCGCGTTAATCACAATGTACTGCTTGCCGGTTTTCGGTGACTTATAGGTCATCGGGCCGGACTGGCTGCCTACCGGCAGACGCGCTTTCCAGATCTCGCTTCCCGTCGCGGTATCAAACGCGCGCAGATAGAAATCCTGGGTACCGGCAAAGAAGAGCAGACCGGACTGGGTAGAGAGGGACGCGCCCAGGGTCGGCATGCCGATCGGGATTGGCATATGCATGCGGATCCCCAGCGGACCGGTATCCTGCACCGTACCTACCGGAACCTGCCACACCAGCTTGCCGGACTTCAGATCGACAGCGGACATGGTGCCAAACGGTGGCTTCTGGCACGGAATGCCCAGCGGAGAGAGGAAGCGTTCGCGCATCGCACCGTATGGCGTCCCCTCCATCGGCACAATCCCCATCTCGATGCCGCTGGCGTTTTTCGCTACCTTCGCACGCGGCACCATGTAGTTTGCCAGTCCCAGACGCATGTCATTAACAAACATCAGGCCGTTGTTAGGATCGACCGAAACGCTGCCCCAGTTCATGCCGCCAAGCGACCCTGGGAACTGCAGGGAGCGGTCGAGGCCCGGCGGGGTAAAGACGCCTTCGTGACGCATCGCTTTGAATTCGATACGGCAGATCAGCAGATCGATAGGGGTGGCACCCCACATGTCTGATTCAGTCAGCGTCTGGTTGCCGATCATCGGCATTCCGACGGAGAAAGGCTGGGTCGGAGAGTAACGCTCGCCTTCAACGTTGCCTGCCGGAACCGGACGCTCCTCTACCTTCGCCACCGGCTCGCCGGTTTCGCGGTTGAGCATGAAAATCATGCCCTGCTTGCTGGTCTGCACCAGCACCGGCGTCGTGCCGCCTTTACCGTCTGGCAGATCGTAGAGTAGCGGCTGGGCAGGCAGGTCAAAGTCCCACAGATCGTGATGGGTGGTCTGGTAGTGCCAGCGCACCTGACCGGTGGTGGCATCGACGGCGACGATAGATGAGCTGTATTTATCGTCCAGCGCGGTACGCTCCCCGGCGAAGAAGTCTGGGGTAGCGTTGCCGGTCGGGAGGTAGACCAGGTTCAGCTTGGCGTCGTAGGACATGGCCGACCAGACGTTAGGCGTCCCACGGGTGTAGGTCTGACCTTCCGGCGGCAGGCCGGTGATCGCCGGATTACCCGGATCCCACGCCCACGCCAGCTTGCCGGTGTGCACGTCATAGGCACGTACCACGCCCGGCGGTTCACCCGTGGAGTAGTTATCCGCCACGCGGCCGCCAACCACCACCACGTTACCCGCCACCAGCGGGGTGGAGGTCTGCTGATAGTAGCCTGGCTTCACGTCACCCATACCGACGCTGAGATCGACCACGCCGTTAGTACCGAAGTCCGCGCACGGCTGGCCGTTATCGGCATTGATGGCAATCAGGCGCGCATCGGTGGTCGGCAGGAACAGACGACGGGCACAGGCTGCGGGCTGCGCAGCGGGGACGGGCACGGCCTGCGCATCTTCGTAATAGCCGAGGCCACGGCAGCGCTGCCAGTTTGGCGCAGTGGCTTTGCTGTCATAGCGCCACTTCTCTTTCCCGGAGTCGACGTCAAGCGCCAGCACCTTGCTGTATGGCGTACAGACGAACAGCGTGTCACCAATTTGCAGCGGCGTGTTCTGATCTTCCGCGCCGGAGCCGTTGCTCTGCGGGATATCGCCGGTGTGGGCTACCCACGCCACTTCCAGCTGGTTCACGTTCTGCTTGTTGATCTGATCCAGCGCGGCAAAGCGGTCGCCGTGGGTGGTGTTACCCCAGTGTTTCCAGTCCGTCTGCTGGCTACCTTCCGCCACCGGCTTCACCGGCACGGCTTCGTTGGCCGTTACCAGCGTCTGCGGTTTGAACATCCAGCCTGCGCTCACCAGCAGCACCAAGGCAATCACGCCCGCAAGGCCGAAGGCCGGCTTTTTATTGGCGGAGGCGGTCAGGAACGGCCAGAGCAGAGCGGCAAGGAAGGCGAGTACGCCAAAGGTAAAGAGCCGTGAGAACAGCGGCCAGAAGTCCCAGCCCGCGTCGCTGACGGCCCAGATCGCCGAAGCGATAAAGGCCAGCGCATAGAGCACGATGCCGCTGGTGCGGTTTTTAATGATTAATAGTGCAGAGATCAGCATCGCGACGCCCATGATCAGGAAGTAGGCGCTACCTCCTAACGAGACGAGTTTGATACCGGGAATACCAATAGCCAGGCCGATTATTATCAGAAGCCCGGCCAGAAGCCACTTCAGGATACGACCGATCCCGTGCGGCGTGCTGCCAGTTGCCATGTCACTCTCCTAAAACCGCTCTGGTTCACGCGAATGAACCAAAAAGGTAATTTAAACAGGGTTTGCCTTGTAAGATAGGGTTTTAAATCCACCGTATCGTTATTTTATGAACCATATGGTGAATTCCGCAATATGATAGATCTGTTAAATTGTTTTACGCAATTGTTAAAAAATAATTTGGCACGTTTTGTGAGCGGCAAACAAAACGCCCGTCACATAAACGGGCGTTAGGAGAGGGAGATGAAGGGTTAAGCGATACGCAGAGTAGGCTGGGTTTGGGCCCTGGTCACGCGGACCGGAATTGATTTTGAGGTCGGCGTGCCGGTACCGTCCCCGATGCGGGAGAGAGGAACCAACGGGTTCGTCTCAGGATAGTAGGCCGCCAGGTTACCGCGCGGGATGGCGTAGGCTACCAGCTTGAAATCCCTAACCTGACGCACAATGCCGTCATCCGCCTCGGTGGTGATATCGACCCGATCGCCATCCTGTAAGCCCAGCGCCGCAATATCGTCTGCATGCATAAACAGCACCTCGCGCTGACCGTAAACGCCACGGTAGCGATCATCCAGCCCGTAGATGGTGGTGTTGTACTGATCGTGGGAGCGCAGGGTTTGCAGAATAAACGGCGCATCCTCCCGCACGGAAACCGGCAGCGCCGCGGCGCTGAATTCGGCCTTGCCCGACGGCGTGTTAGACGTCAGCTCGGCGGCGGCGTTGCCGAGCCAAAACCCACCAGGCAGATCGCAACGGGCGTTAAAGTCGGCAAAGCCGGGGAGAGTAGCGGCAATGTGGTCGCGGATCAGACTGTAATCATCCGCCAGCGCCAGCCAGTTCACGGCGGTATCGCCAAGCGTGGCGTGGGCGATGTTAGCGATAATAGCCGTCTCCGAGCGCTGGGTTTTCGCCAGCGGTTTGCCGATCCCTTCGGAAGCGTGAACCATGCTAAAGGAGTCTTCTACGGTGATGAACTGGCGGCCGCTGGCCTGGATATCTTCCTCCGTGCGCCCCAGCGTCGGCAGGATCAGCGAGGCTTTACCGGGCATCAGGTGGCTACGGTTGAGCTTGGTGCTGATGTAGACCGTCAGCCCGCAGCGGCGCAGCGCTTCGCAGGTGCGCGGCGTATCCGGCGCGGCGGCGGCGAGGTTGCCACCGAGAGCGATCAGGACCTAAACCTCATCCCGCAGCATGGCGTTGATGGCATCGACGGTGTGATGACCCGGCCTGCGCGGTGGCTCGAAGTTGAAGTGCCGGGCGAGGCTATCCAGCAGCACGGCAGGGGGCTTTTCATCAATGCCCACCGTGCGGTTGCCCTGCACGTTACTGTGGCCGCGAACCGGGCAAAGGCCCGCTCCGGGTTTACCGAGATGGCCACCGAGCAGCTGCAGGTTGGTGATCTCCCTTACGGTGTCGAGAGAGTGTTTGTGCTGGGTAATGCCCATCGCCCAGGTGCAGATCACTTTTTCGGCGCGCTGCCAGATACCTGCCGCCTCGCGAAGTTGCTGCTCCGTCAGTCCAGACTGCTCAACTAGCGTTGCCCAGGGGGTAGCATCGATTTGCGCAAACCATGCCTCAATGCCTTGGGTGTAACGGGTGATGAACGCCTCGTCAAAGATCCCGGGCTGGCCGTCGGCCTGCCGCTGACGCTGGGTCTCCAGCAGTGCCTTCGCCATGCCGCGCACCGCCGCCATATCGCCGCCAAGGTTTGGCTGATAGTAGGAGGAGCTGATGGTGCCCGCTTTCGGCGTGATCACCTCCAGCGGCTTTTGCGGATCGGCGAATCGCTCCAGCCCGCGCTCGCGCAGGGTGTTGAAGGTGACGATGCTAGCCCCGCGATCGGCGGCGTGGCGCAGGCTATGCAGCATACGCGGATGGTTAGTGCCAGGGTTTTGACCAAAGACGAAGATTGCATCGGCCCGATCAAAATCCTTCAGGTGTACCGTGCCTTTACCAACGCCGATGCTGCGCTTCAGTCCGGCACCGCTCGCCTCATGACACATGTTGGAGCAGTCGGGAAAATTATTGGTTCCGACCATGCGGCCAAACAGCTGATAAATATAGGCCGCTTCGTTGCTGGCGCGCCCTGAGGTATACAGCTCCATCCGATCCGGATTATCCATCGCCTGGATATGTTGCGCAATCAGCGCCCAGACGGCGTCCCAGCTAATCGGCTCATAGCGGTCGGTAGTAGGGTTATAGCTCAGCGGCTCGGTGAGGCGCCCTTGATACTCAAGGAAGTAGTCCGACTGCTGGTTGAGGGCGCTAACCGTGTGGCGGGCGAAGAAGTCGGCGTCAACCTGGCGACGGGTGGCCTCCCAGGTCACGGCCTTAGCGCCGTTTTCACAGAAGCTGAAGGTGCTTTTATTATCATCGCCCCAGGCGCAGCCGGGGCAGTCAAAGCCACGAGCCTTGTTCATGCGCAACAGATTGCGCATATTCTTCAGGGCGTTTTTGCTGTCGATGACGAAGCGGGTCGTCGCTTCCAGAGAGCCAAGCCCGCCGGCAGCGGCGTGGTATGGCTTGATGGCGGATTTAAATTTCATGCGTTCTTCCAGACGGCGGGTTGTTGCCGGCAAGGTTATACCTCTTCACAACACCCCATAATCAACAACGCGTTTTTATCACACAATTAACGTTATGTTTACCCTTTGCGCAACAACGGCGGTGGGAAGAGCGCTAAAGCGCACGCGGCGTTAAACCGGCATCGATTTCCGGATGGCGCTAAGCAGCGTTTGCGCCGCCGCCGAAAGCGGGGCGTCGATGCGGGTGATAATGCCAATCGGCTCGCCCGCGCCCTGGGCCGGGATCGGCAGCGCCGTTAGCGCCTCCTGCTTGAGATCGTCCTTTACGGCGCCGGAAGGCACAAACCAGACGTAGTTATACTCGACGGTAAGCTGGCGGGAGAGCGAGGCAGACAGCGTTTCGATGCAGCCAGAGGGCAGGGAGCACCCCTGGGCCGCAAGCAGCGCCTCGGTATGCTGGCGCGGGGCGGTGCCCTGCGGGGCGACCACCACTGGCCACTCCATCACGCGACTCAGCGTCACCGTATCTTTTAATAACGGGTGACGGGGATGGACCACCAGCTTCAGGGATTCTAAAAACAGCAGCTCGTAGTTCAGGCCGCTCATCATCTCTGGATCTGACATGCGGCCAATGCCGATATCCAGCTCGCCGGTTTTCAGACCGGCCAGCAGCATCGGGTTATTCATCGTGGCGACCTGAAGCGTGATGTGCGGCAGGTGGCGATGAAATTCGCCAATCGCCGGAGGCATAATGCCCAGCGCGGCGGTAGGCAGCGCGCCAACGCGCACCACGTCACTGTTCACGCCCTCTTTGTGGGACAGCGCCTGCCCGGCGGTGTTCAGCGCGTCCAGCACCCGTACCGCATGGGTCAGGAACTGTTCGCCGACCACGGTGAGGTGCGCGCCCATCCGGCCACGATCGAATAGCCGCGTGCCGGTCAGCTGCTCCAGCTCGTTAAGGGTTTTCGACAGCGCGGGCTGGCTTAGGTTGAGCGTTTCTGCCGCGCGCCCCAGCGTTCCCTGTTGAGCGACGGCGACGAAGGTATGTAAGTGGCGCAAACGGATGCGCTGACTGAAGAGACCATTTTTTTCCATAACCAATGTTAAAAACAGAGCGCAACCGCTGACAAGAAAAGTTATCTAAATTTGATAACCTGCTAGCAAAATATTATTAACATTTAACCGCTTTGCCCCACCGTCCGGGGTTTGCCCCCGCGCCTTGATATAATTTTTTGTTATGTAACTTATGCTTACACTCTTTGCCCCGATCACATTTTGTAATTATTTTCCGCGCCGGATGAGGACCTTCTCTACACTCCAGGTAGATGAAGGGGAGAAATGAGATTATGGCGTATACGATCACGGCTGATGAGATCCGGGAAGCATTTTCACAGGCTATGTCGGCCATGTACCAGCAGGAAGTTCCCCAGTACGGCACGCTGCTGGAGCTGGTAGCCGATGTCAATCTGGCGGTACTTGAGAACAACCCTAAGCTGCATGAGCAGCTCGCCAACGCCGATGAGCTGGCGCGCCTCAACGTCGAGCGCCACGGGGCGATTCGCGTCGGTACGCCGCTGGAGCTTTCCACGCTGCGACGACTCTTTGCGGTGATGGGCATGCAGCCGGTAGGCTACTACGATCTCTCCGAGGCGGGGGTGCCGGTGCACTCCACCGCGTTTCGCCCGGTTGATGACGAGGCGCTGTGCCGCAATCCGTTTCGCGTCTTTACCTCGCTCCTGCGGCCCGAGCTGATTGAGAGCGAGTCGCTGCGCCAGCGCGCGAAGGCGATTCTGGCCAAACGTTCGATTTTCACCCCGCGCTGTCTGGAACTGCTGGACTGCTTCGAGCAGCAGGGGGGATTCACGGCGGCCCAGGCCAGCGAGTTTGTTCAGCAGGCGCTGGAGACCTTTCGCTGGCATCAGCATGCCACCGTTGACTACGACACCTATCACGCGCTGCACAGCGAACACCGGTTGATTGCCGACGTCGTCTGCTTTCCCAGCTGCCACATTAACCACCTGACCCCGCGTACGCTGGATATCGACCGGGTCCAGGCCCTGATGCCAGAGTACGGTATCGAACCGAAAGTGCTCATTGAAGGGCCGCCCCGGCGGGAGGTGCCGCTCCTGCTGCGGCAAACTAGCTTTAAGGCGCTGGAGGAGCCGGTGCTGTTTGCCGGAGAGCACCGGGGAACGCACAGCGCGCGCTTCGGCGAGATCGAGCAGCGTGGCGTAGCCCTGACGCCAAAAGGGCGGGCGCTCTACGACAGGTTGCTGGCGGAGGCGGGCACCGGGAAAGATAACCTGATCCACCAGCATCACCTGCAGGAGAAGTTCAAAGCCTTTCCCGATAGCGAGCTGCTGCTGCGTCGCCAGGGGCTGGCCTACTTCCGCTACCGCCTGACGCCCACCGGAGAGGGCCATCGTCACGCCTTTGGCCCGGGAGACGATCCGCAGCCGCTGATCGAGCGCGGCTGGGTGGTAGCGCAGCCCATCACCTACGAAGATTTTCTGCCGGTCAGCGCGGCGGGGATCTTCCAGTCCAATCTCGGCAATGAGACTCAGCAGCGTCAGCACGGCAACGCCAGCCGTGAGGCGTTTGAGCAGGCGCTGGGCTGTTCGGTACTGGATGAGTTTGCGCTTTACCAGGCGGCGGAGGTGCGCAGCCTGCGGCGCTGCGGACTGGTGTAAAACTCTCATTGGATTCTGCGACAAAGTTGTCTAGAGTGGGCGTGCTTTTATTGCCGCTGTTTCGCTTGCGGGCGGAGCGCTTACACACGACCAAAAGGACGTTTTCTCAGGCATGAACCGCAGACGTTTTTTAAAATCTTCTATGATACTGGCCGCTGCGAGCGGGACCTCAGGACTCGCCTCGCTCTTTTCCCGCGCTGCCTTTGCAGCGGAACCCGGCATTGCCGATGGTCAAAGCCATCGTTTTGATTTCTCCAGCCTGCAGGCGACGGCGCACGATCTGGCCCAAACCCCGTGGGGAGGCGCGCCGCGTGCGCTGCCGGAGACGCTCGCCACCCTGACGCCGCAGGCTTACAACAGCATTCAGTACGATGCAAAGCAGTCGCTGTGGAACAACGTAGAGGGGCGCCAGCTTGACGTGCAGTTCTTCCACGTGGGAATGGGCTTCCGCCGTCGGGTGCGCATGTTCTCGTTGGATCCGACCAGCCATCAGGCACGTGAGATCCACTTCCGTCCGGAGCTGTTTAACTACCACGACGCTGGCGTCGATACCAAACAGCTGGAGGGGCAGAGCGATCTCGGCTTCGCCGGTTTCCGCGTGTTTAAGGCGCCTGAGCTGGCTCGTCGGGATATCGTCTCCTTCCTCGGGGCAAGCTACTTCCGCGCGGTGGACAGTACCTACCAGTACGGCCTCTCTGCACGCGGCGTGGCGATCGACACCTTTACCGACACCCCTGAAGAGTTCCCGGACTTCACCTCGTTCTGGTTTGAAACGGCGAAACCGTCGGACACCACCTTTACCGTCTATGCCCTGCTGGACAGCCCGAGCCTGACCGGTGCATATAAATTCGTGATCCACTGCGAGAAGAACCAGGTGATTATGGAGGTGGATAACCGCCTTTACGCCCGCAAAGAGATCAAGCAGCTGGGTATCTCGCCGATGACCAGCATGTTCAGCTGCGGCAACAACGAGCGGCGCATGTGCGACACCATCCACCCGCAGATCCACGACTCTGACCGTCTGGCGATGTGGCGGGGTAACGGGGAGTGGATCTGCCGCCCGCTCAATAACCCGCAGAAATTACAGTTTAACGCCTTTGACGATAACAACCCGAAAGGCTTCGGCCTGTTGCAGTTGGATCGCGACTTCTCCCACTATCAGGACGTAATGGGCTGGTACAACAAGCGCCCAAGCCTGTGGGTTGAGCCGCGCAATAGCTGGGGCAAGGGGAGCGTTAACCTGATGGAGATCCCTACCACCGGTGAGACGCTGGATAACATCGTCTGCTTCTGGCAGCCGGAAAAACCGGTCAAAGCCGGGGACACTCTCGCTTTCCAGTACCGTCTCTACTGGAGCGCGCAGCCGCCGGTGCATACGCCGCTGGCCCGCGTGCTGGCGACCCGTACCGGCATGGGCGGCTTCCCGGAAGGATGGGCCCCAGGTGAGCACTATCCGCAGGTGTGGGCCCGCCGTTTCGCCATCGACTTTGCCGGGGGCAACATTAAGGATGCCGCGCCAAGAGGCATTGAACCGGTGATCACCCTCTCCAACGGCGAGGCGAAGCAGGTTGAGATCCTCTACGTGGAGCCGTTTGACGGCTACCGCATCCAATTCGACTGGTATCCCACCAACGACTCCACCGATCCGGTGGAGATGCGCATGTTCCTGCGCTGCCAGGGTGAGGCGGTGAGCGAAACCTGGCTCTATCAGTATTTCCCGCCAGCACCGGACAAGCGCACCTACGTTGATGACCGCGTGATGCGCTAAGGTAAGGAGAGGAAATGCAGACCAGCACGGATGAGATCATCCCCGTTAGCGACACCCTGAAGCTATGCGCCATCGACGAGCGTTTCGTCAGCGAGCTGCATCAGCTGGTGGTGAAGAATCGGGCGTGGCTCCAGCAGTCGCTGAACTGGCCCCAGTATGTCGCCAGTGAAGAGGACTCGCTGAAGAACGCCCAGAGCAACATCATGCTGCACCAGCGCGGCTACGCCAAAATGTTCCTGATTATGCAGCAGGAAATCATTGTCGGCGTACTGTCGTTTAATGCCATCGAGCCGCTGAACAAAACCGCCTATATTGGCTACTGGCTGGATGAAGGGCATCAGGGGCAGGGCATTCTCTCCCGGTCGCTGGAGGCGTTTATTCAGCACTATGCCCAGAGCGGCGAAATCCGGCGCTTCGTGATCAAGTGCCGGGTGGATAACGCTGCCAGCAATCGTGTGGCCCAGCGCGCAGGTTTCGTGCTAGAGGGCTGCCTGAAAGAGGCCGAGTTCCTCAACGGCCGCTATGACGATCAAAACCTCTACGCGCGGATCATCGACGCCTAGAGTGCGCCCAGCAGCGGCGTGCGGGTAATACGCTCCGCGCCGCTCATCACCTTCGGACCGCGCAGGTGAATAGACTCTTCTTCCAGGGCGATCACCGCCGCGTCGCCGCCAATCTCAACATGCCCCTCGATCAGCAGGTTGCCGCTAAGCTGTGCCCGGCCTTGAACAAGAACAAAGTCGTCCAGTACCAGCGGCCCGCCGCTAAGCCGCGCGTCACCCCCGACGCGCACGTGGTGCTTCAGCACGCAGTTGCCCTCTACCACCGCATTCTCCGCCACCTGAGCGCTGTAGCGTAGGGTGGGAATGGCATCTTCCCCTCGTCCGGCGACGAGGCGGGCGCGATCGTACACCTTGGCGCAGTCGCAGACCCAGACGTCATTCTCCTCGTTACCCTCCAGCAGGGCAAAGTCAAACACTTCGGCCCGATGCTCTACAAAGGCGTAGTTAACGATGGCGTCGCCGTAAATCTGCGCCTGGTGCAGGATGCGGGAGTGGTTCACCGTGGCCCGGTCATAGATGCGCAGGGTGGCATCGTGATCGAGAGTGAGTCCGCGGGCGGCAATAATCTCGCTGCCGTTGAGGATCCGGGCGTCGTCGCCGAGCAGACACTCGCCGCTAACCCGCGACCGCTGCACCAGCACGTTGCCGCTCAGACGCGCGCCCCGACAGATTTCCGACCCATCAACCCAGGCATGGCCGCCGATCTCCACCCCGTCGTAAATGGTACAGGGCTGGCTGATGCGGGCGCTGTCGCGTATCCGGCTCCGGCCGAACACCATGCTGTTCTCATCGTAGATCCAGCAGCTACCCTGCTGGCTTAACACCTGCTCATCCTCTACCCAGCCGCCCAGCGTGCCGGCCTGGACATCATGAAAATCCCGCAGGGCAACGATCTGGCGCAGGGTAACGTGCCGCTTTTCACCGTTATCCTGATAGCTAAACGAGCGGCTGGCATCGCTCAGGCGATACTTGTTCATTATCTGTTTTCCACTGATGGCCTTAGATAAACGTAGCAAACTTTGCCGCTCTGGCTATTGCGAAGGAATTTCAATAAAATGTATTTAAAATATCATTTTAAATTTCCCGCCTAAATAAGGATGGATCATGACCCAGGTTGATGAGAATTACTTCACTGAAAAATATGGTTTAACCCGCACCCATTCCGAGGCGCTGGCTGCTGCGGCGCGGGTTCCGCCGGGCAAAACGCTCGATCTCGGCTGCGGCAATGGCCGTAACAGCCTCTATCTTTCGGCGAACGGTTACAGTGTCACGGCATGGGACAAGAACCCCATGAGCATCGCCAATATTGAGCGTATTAAGGCGGCCGAGGGGCTGGATAATCTTGAGATTGCCACCGTCGATCTTAACGCGCTGAGCTTTGAGGGAGAGTATGACTTTATTCTCTCCACCGTGGTGATGATGTTTCTTGAGCCGCAAACCATCCCTGGCCTGATTGCCAATATGCAGTGCACCACCGTGCCGGGGGGCTATAACCTGATTGTCGCCGCGATGGACACGGACGATTTTCCCTGCACGGTCGGCTTCCCGTTTGCCTTTAAGGCCGGAGAGCTGGCGGAGTACTACAGCGGCTGGGAAGTGGTGAAATACAATGAAGACGTCGGTGAGCTACACCGCACCGACGCCAATGGCAACCGCATCAAGCTGCGCTTTGCCACGCTGCTGGCCCGTAAACCCGCTTAGCGAGCCGCCAGCAGGCATAGCTGAAGCGCGACCTTGTAGGAGGCCTCGAAGGATTTCAGCGGCAGGAACTCAAAGCGCGAGTGGAAGTTGTGCGCGCCGGTGAAGAAGTTCGGGGTTAGCAGCCCCTTCGCCGAGAGCGCCGCGCCGTCGGTACCGCCGCGCATCGGGGTTGGCTTCGGCGCGATGCCCAGGCTCTCCATGGCCTCAAACATCAGATCGATGGCGCGGCGATCTTCGCCCACGGCGTTACTGATGTTGCTGTAGACGTCCTCGATCTCATACTCCACCTTCGCGGTGGGGTGCTGCGCGGCAATACGCTGCGCCACCTCGCCAATCTGCCGCTTGCGCTCCTCGAAGCGCTCCTTATCAAAATCGCGGATGCTGGCGCTGAGCACGGCGTGACCCTGTACCGCCTCCATACCGTTGAACCAGGTGTAGCCCTCGCGGCCTGCGGTATGCTCCGGCGTCTGCTGGCGATCGAAATGGCTGATGTAGTCCGTGGCCATCAGCAGGGGGTTTACCAGTACGCCCTTGGCTGACATCGGGTGCGCCGTCACGCCAGTAAAGCGGATCTTCGCCTGGGCAGCGTTAAAGTTCTCGTAAACAATCTCCCCCAGCTCGCAGCAGTCGATGGTCCAGGCAAACTCGACGTCAAAGCGTTTGAGATCCAGCGCCTTCGCCCCGCGCAGGCCAACCTCCTCATCCGGCACAAAAGCCACCACGATATCGCCATGCTGGTGCTCTGCGGTCAGGTTCTCCAGCAGGGTCATCACCACCGTTACCGCCGCCTTGTTATCCGCGCCCAGCACGCTGGTGCCGTCGCTGAAGATAATCTCTTCCCCTGGGTAGGCTAAAATTTCCGGGTGCTCGGCAGTGCGCAGCCAGATATCCTGCTCGGCGTTAAGACAGAGATCTGTGCCGGTAAACTGCAGGATTTGTGGATGAATATCCGGCGACAGTCCGACGTCTACGGTATCGATATGGGTGATAAAACCGATGCGCGGCGCGCCTGCCACGTTGCCCTTTTTAACCGCCGTCACGGTGGCGTGCTCGTCGATGACAATCTCTTCTAATCCCAGCGTTTTTAGCTCGTCGGCCAGCACGCGGGCCATCTCATATTGGCCCGCTGTGGTAGGCAGGGTGGTGGCTGATGCATCGCTCTGGCTAGTGATGGCAAGGTAGTTAAAAAAGCGTTGGGTTAATTGTCTGGCGAGTGGCGATGACATAGTGGATCCTTCTTTATTTGTTTTATCAGGTGCTTACGGTATGACTTTAATGTTATGTATTAACGGGCAAACAACAAGCACTTATTGATAGCACGCTAAGATAGCCGGATAAACGACAGGATAAAGATGATAAGCAAACCCACAACACTTGCACTGGCGTTGGCCGCGCTCACGGTCAGTTCTACCGTGGCAGCGAAGACGCTGGTTTACTGTTCGGAAGGATCGCCTGAAAACTTTAACCCTCAACTTTACACCTCGGGAACCAGCGTTGATGCCAGCGCCGTTCCGGTCTACAACCGGCTGGTAGAGTTCAAGGTCGGCACCACGGCGTTAGAGCCCAGCCTAGCCGAACGTTGGGACGTTAGCGACGATGGTAAAACCTACACCTTCCATCTGCGCAAGGGCGTGAAGTTCCAGAGCAATAAATACTTCACCCCGACGCGGGACTTCAACGCCGACGACGTGATCTTCTCGTTTATGCGGCAGAAGGATCCGAATCATCCCTATCACAACGTCTCTAACGGTAACTACTCGAACTTTGAGAGCCTAGAGTTTGGCAAGCTGATCACCGGTATCGATAAGGTTGACGACCATACCGTGCGCTTTACGCTTGCCCATCCGGAAGCACCGTTCGTAGCCGATCTGGCGTGGTATTTTGCCTCGATCCTCTCGGCAGAGTATGCCGACGCCATGCTGAAGGCAGGCACGCCGACGCGCGTGGATATGGATCCTATCGGCACCGGTCCGTTCAAGCTGGCGCAGTATCAGAAGGACTCCCGTATCCTGTTTACCGCCTTCCCGGAATACTGGCAGGGCAAGGCCAAGCTGGACCGACTGGTGTTCAGCATCACCCCGGACGCGTCGGTGCGCTACGCCAAGCTGGAGAAGAACGAGTGTCAGGTGATGGCCTTCCCCAACCCGGCGGATCTGCCCCGGATGCGCGAAAATCCCAATATCAACCTGATGAGCAAGGCCGGGCTGAATACCGGTTTCCTCGCCCTCAACACCCAGAAAGCGCCACTGGATAACGTCAAGGTGCGCCAGGCGCTGGCGATGGCGATCAACAAGCCGGCGATTATCGACGCGGTGTTCCAGGGCACTGGTACGGCGGCGAAAAACTTGCTGCCGCCGGGGGTCTGGAGCGCTGATAGCGACCTGAAGGATTACGACTACAACCCGGAGCAGGCCAAAGCCCTGCTCGCCGAGGCGGGCTTCGCTAAGGGCTTAAGCATTGACCTGTGGGCGATGCCGGTTCAGCGTCCTTACAACCCGAACGCGAAGCGCATGGCGGAGATGATCCAGGCCGACTGGGCGAAGATTGGCGTACAGGCCAAGATTGTCACCTATGAATGGGGCGAGTACCTCAAGCGCGTGAAGGGTGGCGAGCACCAGGCTGCGCTGATGGGCTGGACCACGGCCACCGGCGACCCGGATAACTTCTTCGGCCCGCTGTTTACCTGCCAGTCGGCGGACGGCGGCTCCAACTCGGCGAAGTGGTGCTATCAGCCGTTTGATAAGCTGATTGCCGAAGCGAAAGGCATCACCGATCAATCTCAGCGTACTGCCCTCTACAAGCAGGCGCAGCAGATGATGCATGACCAGATGCCTGCCGTGATGATTGCCCACTCAACGATTTTTGAGCCGGTGCGCAAAGAGGTACAGGGGTATGAGATCGATCCCTTTGGCAAACACATTTTTTATCAGGTCGATTTGAAAAAATAATCACTCCAGGCCTGTGCGGCTGCGCAGGCCTGTTTTTTGGTAAAAGGGTGAGCCAGCACTCTTTTAGTCACAACAATCGTCACTGAGTTTTGCTATAACTCCGTATGCATCGTTATAATTTCAGGAATAAATACATGCGTACTCACTCATTGATTCAGATAGCTGTACTGTCAGGGCTGCTGGCGCTGACAGGGTGCTCGTCGAAAGTCACACAGCCGGACAAGTATTCAGGTTTTTTAAAAGATTATTCAAATTTGCAGCAGGCGACCTCTGCGTCGGGGAAACCGGTGCTGCGCTGGGTTGATCCGTCGTTTGATGACAGCAAGTACGATAGCATCGTCTACAATCCCATCACCTACTATCCGCAACCTAAACCTACCACTCAGATTGGTCAGGAGACCCTCAACGGCCTGCTGAACTATACCAATACCAAGCTGAAAGCCGCCGCGGCCCAGCGTAAGCCGCTGGTGGCGACGCCCGGTCCGCGCAGCCTGATCTTCCGTGGCGCGATCACCGGTGTTGACTCCAGCAAAGAGGGATTGCAGTTCTATGAGGTGATCCCAATTGCAATGGTGGTAGCAGGCACTCAGGCCGCCACTGGCCACCGTACCATGGATACTGCGCTCTATTTTGAGGGTGAGTTGATTGACGCTGCCACTAACAAACCGGTGATCAAAGTGGTACGTAAGGGAGAGGGTAAAGATCTCAATAACCAGAATACGCCGCTCACCGTCGACACCCTTAAGCAGGTGGTGGACGATTTGGCCAGCGACGCGGCGCTGTTCCAGGTTAAAAAACAGTAATCAGCGAAGCGCCATCCTCGCGATGGCGCTTCTCTTTTTCTCTTCACGCCGAGCGCGGTCGTCCGTGCCACACTCGCAACAGGGTTTCTGGACGGGTAAACATCACCAGATTTCCCACCAGGATCAACGCCAGACCCACCACGGCATTGCTCTCCCAGCGGTATCCTTCGAACAGGGTCGAGAGCGTTAACGCCACCAGCGGAAAGAGCAGCGTGCTGTAGGCGGCATTGCTCGCCCCGATGCGACCCACCAGCGTAAAATAGACCCCAAAGCCAACGACCGAACCGAACAGCGCCAGATACACCAGCGCGCCGAGGTAGCTCACCGTCCACTCCGGCGTGAAGCTGTCGCCCCGTACCAGGGCGATGAAGCCCATAATCAGCGTGCCGTAGAACATTGCCCAGCCGTTGGTGGTCATTGTCTCCAGCCCGTTACGCTGGTGGCGCAGGCTGATCATATTGCCCAGCGAGAAGCCGAGGGTACCCAGCGCCGACAGGCCGATACCCAGCAGCAGGTTGACGTTGAGATCGCTGGCGAGCAGATCCTGCCAGAAGAGGGCGGCGATGCCGGTCAGGCCCAACGCGGCGGCCAGAAAGAAGCGAGCGGGCGGGCGCTGACCAAAGAAGATAAAGCTGTTTATCGCGTTGAACAGCACCGCCATGGAGAAGATAACTGACTCCAGCCCGGTGTTGATCCACGCCGCAGCGGTGTAAAAGCACCAGAAGTTGAAGCCGAACACGCAGCCGCCCTGAACCATACACATCAGGTGATCCTTGATCGTCAGGGCGCGCAGCCGCTTAAGCACCAGCAGCGTCAGCATCATGATGGCCGAGGCCAGCGCGAAGCGCCAGAAAATGGAGACCGGCGCAGCGACCGGCCCCTGTTGCAAATGGATAGCGATCCACGTCGTTCCCCAAATCACCACCACCAGGCCATACATTAGTGCGTTCATCGTGCGCTGCTCTCCGTCATTAAAAACCCCATTGTTGAGCACGACGGGCGGTGATGCTTGCAGGGGCTTGCGGGAGACTTGCAAATTCTTGCGGTTTTTTGGCGTTCAGAGGGCGGCAACGCTTTCATCCGCGTCGCACTCTTCATACACTAAGGATCTGGTTAATCACTTGTTAATGTGGCGATGGCAGAAACCTACGGTGCTTTTGAAAACCTGCGCAGGCATAGCGCGGTGCTGAAAAATTCAGTCGCGCTGAATAACGGCATGCAGCTGGCCGCATGGTCCAATAAGCGCGATCGCATCACCCAGTATTGCGATCACCATACGTTGAGCCTTTACGTTGCCGACGGCTATGAGAGCTACCATAAGACCCGCAGCGGATGGCAAAACGGCGGCGGACCGGATCGGTTTTGTCTTCTGCCGAAAGAGAGCGAGTCCACCTGGGATATTCGCGACGATCTCTCTTTCGTGCACCTCTACTGCACCGATGCGCATCTGCGCAGCGTAGGGGAGCAGATCTGGGATCGCAGCCCGGCCGCGCTGACGCTGGATGAGAAGACCTTTGGCCAGGACGCACAGATCACCGCCCTCTACCGCCAGTTTTTGCTCGACTGCGACTGGCAGCAGCAGGCCAACCAGCTTACGCTGAGCACGGCCTCGACGCTGCTGCTGACCCATATCATTCAGCGCTACAGCAGCGTGCAGTGGCGCATGCCGAGCGTTACCGGCGGGCTGGCCCCGTCGGTGCTGCGTAACGTGCTGGAGTACATCGATGCCCATCTTGCCGAGCCACTCACCCTGGCCGATCTCGCCGCCCAGGCATCCTTGAGCGAATACCATTTTGCCCGCATGTTTCGCCACTCGTCCGGGCTCGCGCCGCACCAGTACGTGATGCAGCGGCGGATGCATCAGGCTCGGGACAGAGTATGCCACACCGCGCTTCCCCTGACCGAGATTGCGCTCGGGTGCGGATTCAGCTCTGCCAGCCACTTCAGCAACCGTTTCAAAAGCGTGTTCGGTATTACGCCGTCACAGATGCGCGCGGCGCATGCCTGACAGCACGGCATAGCAGATCCCACCCACCAGCAGTCCCCAAAATGCCGACCCGATGCCTAGCAGCGTCACGCCGCTGGCGGTAACGAGAAAAGTCACCGCCGCGGCATCGCGCTCGCGCTCGTTCACCAGGGCCTGATGCAGGCTGCCGCCAATGGTGCCCAGCAGCGCCAGGCCTGCCAGGGTCTGGATCCAGCTCAGCGGCAGGGCCGCCATCAGGCCACTTATCGAACCGCCAAACACGCCCGCCAGCAGATAGAAAACGCCTGCGGCGGCGGCAGCCTGCCAGCGCTTATCCGCATCCGGATGGGCATCCGGGCTTTGACAGATGGCGGCGGTAATAGCGGCGATACAGACGGAGTAGACCCCAAACACGCTGCCCAGCAGCGCCAGCCCGCCGGTAAAGACCATCAGCGGCGAGGCGGGAACGTGATAGCCCGCGGCCTGCATGGTGGCGAAGCCGGGCGCGTTTTGTGAGGCCATCGTCGCCAGGAAAAAGGGCACTCCCACGCTGATTAAGGTGGTCAGGGTAAAGCGAGGGGCGATCATTTCAGGCATCACTACCGAGAAATGCAGCGCCGATGTGACAACGTCACCGCTTAGCCAGGCCACGAGCGCGCCTGTTATAAGCGCAGCAATAATGGCATACCGCGGTGCCAGCGCTTTGCAGAGCAGCCATGCCAGCAACATGCTGACGCATAAACTGAAATCACTCTGTAAATTAGTAAAGGTCTGCAATCCAAAACGCAGTAAGATACCGGCCAGCATCGCCGCCGCCAGCGAGTGTGGAACAATCTTCATTAGGCGGGCAAACAGGCCGGTGAGACCGCAGAGCAGGATCAGGGCATTGGCAAAGATAAATACCCCTACGGCCTCGTTGAGGGTGGCCCCCTCCAGGCTGGTGGCGAGCAGCGCCGCACCGGGGGTTGACCAGGCGGTGAGCACCGGAACGCGGTAGCGCAGGGTCAGCACAAGGGTGCTGATACCCATTGCCAGCCCCAGCGCCGTCATCCAGCCGGCAATTTGCGTCGGGCTGGCACCGGCGACGCTGGCGGCCTGCCATATAATGGCCGCCGAGCTGGCATAGCCCACCAGCACCGCCACAAAGCCTGCCAGCAGGGTGGAAAAGGGAAAGGGACGCAGGGGCATAAGAACTCCATGTACGCTATCACGGTCGATAAAAATAGCATTGTGCGTTATAACGCACAAGAAGCCATTCACGCACGAGGGAAGGAAAGTATGGATCTGCCACAGTATCTGTCTGCGACACTGAAAACGCTGCGCCAGACGCGGGGCTGGAGCCTTTCGCGCCTCGCCACTGAAACCGGCGTCTCGAAAGCGATGCTCGGCCAGATCGAGCGCAATGAATCCAGCCCCACGGTGGCGACGCTCTGGAAAATCGCGACCGGGCTAAACGTACCACTCTCGACCTTTATCACCGCAGCGGACGCCAGCGCACCGCAGGCCTACGATCCTGACCAGCAGGCGATGACCATTACGCCGATTTTCCCGTGGGATAACGAACTGCGCTTTGACCACTTTTCGGTCACCCTCGCCCCCGGCGCGTTCAGCGAGTCCACCCCACACGAGCGTGGCGTGATTGAACACGTGGTGGTGATTTCCGGCACGCTGGAGATGCAGATTGACGGGGAGTGGCAGACGTTACAGGCGGGAAGCGGGGTCAGGTTTGCCGGGGATAAAACCCACGCCTACCGCAACAGCAGTGGGCAGACAACCCAGTTTCACTCGCTGATCCACTATCCAAAAGAAAAAGCCGCAGGCGAGCCTGCGGCAAAATACGACGACGAATAACGACGAATCAACAGTAACGCACACATGACGAGGAATGTCCGGAATACGCAGCCACTGTACCCCCTTCAGCGCGCCTGGCGAAATGCGCATTATTTCAATGCATTGCTAATTAATGTATTAAGGGCGTCGCAGGCATAGCGAAAATGTTTTCGTCCGGGCCATCTTCTCACTACAATAGCGGCCATTTTGTTGATCACGGATAATAACGACCCTATGCGCCTGCCCACTCATCATCTTGAACTGTTAAGCCCGGCCCGCGATACCGCCATCGCCCGCGAAGCTATCTTGCACGGAGCCGATGCGGTCTATATCGGCGGTCCTGGCTTTGGTGCACGCCATAATGCCAGCAACAGCCTGCGCGATATCGCCGAGCTGGTGCCGTTTGCCCATCGCTACGGGGCAAAAATCTTTATTACCCTGAATACCATTTTGCATGATGATGAGCTGGAGCCGGCCCGGCGCTTGATCACCGACCTCTACGAGACTGGCGTTGATGCGCTGATCGTGCAGGATATGGGCGTGCTGGAGCTGGATATTCCGCCCATCGAGCTGCACGCCAGCACCCAGTGCGATATCCGCAGCGTGGAGAAGGCGAAGTTTCTCTCCGATGTCGGCTTCTCGCAGATCGTACTGGCTCGTGAGCTTAATTTGCAGCAGATCCGTGCTATCCATGAGAGCACCGACGCCACCATCGAGTTCTTTATCCACGGTGCGCTGTGCGTAGCCTATTCCGGGCAGTGCAACATCTCCCACGCCCAGACCGGCCGCAGCGCTAACCGGGGCGACTGCTCCCAGGCCTGCCGTCTCCCCTATACCCTGAAAGACGATCAGGGCCGGGTGGTGTCGTTTGAAAAGCATCTCCTGTCGATGAAGGACAATGACCAGACCGCCAACCTCGGCGCGCTAATCGACGCCGGAGTGCGCTCCTTTAAGATTGAAGGGCGCTACAAGGATATGAGCTACGTGAAAAACATCACCGCTCACTACCGCCAGATGCTGAACGCCATCATCGAAGAGCGGGGCGATCTGGCTCGCTCGTCGGCGGGGCGCACCGAGCACTTCTTTATCCCGTCGACGGACAAAACGTTCCATCGCGGCAGCACCGACTACTTCGTTAACGCCCGTAAGATCGATATCGGCGCATTCGATTCGCCGAAGTTTATCGGCCTGCCGGTGGGTGAAGTGCTGAAGGTAGGCAAAGATTACCTCGACGTTGACGCCAGCGAGACCCTGGCCAACGGCGATGGCTTAAACGTGCTGATTAAGCGTGAGATTGTCGGCTTCCGTGCCAATACGGTGGAAAAAACCGGCGAAAACCGCTATCGCGTGTGGCCGAACGAGATGCCAGCCGATCTCTACAAGGTGCGTCCGAATCATCCTCTAAACCGTAACCTCGATCACAACTGGCAGCAGGCGCTGACCAAAACCTCCAGCGAGCGCCGCGTCGGCGTGGATATTGAGCTGGGCGGCTGGCAGGAGCAGCTGATCCTCACCATGACCAGCGAGGAGGGGGTGAGCATTACCCATACGCTGGAGGGCGAGTTTGCCGAGGCTACCAACGCTGAAAAGGCGCTCAGTCAGCTGCACGATGGCCTGGCCAAGCTGGGGCAGACTATCTATTACGCTCGCGATATTCGCGTCAACCTGCCGGGCGCGCTGTTTGTTCCCGCCAGCCAGCTAAACCAGCTGCGCCGTGAGGCCGTGGAGATGCTCGATAGCGCCCGTCTGGCAAACTATCCGCGCGGCAGCCGCAAAGCCGTGGCGACGCCAGCTCCGGTCTACCCGGATACCCATCTCTCGTTCCTGGCAAACGTCTACAACGAGAAGGCGCGCACCTTCTATCACCGTTACGGCGTGCAGCTGATTGATGCCGCCTACGAGGCGCATGAGGAGAAGGGCGACGTGCCGGTGATGATCACCAAGCACTGCCTGCGCTTTGCCTTTAACCTCTGCCCGAAGCAGGCGAAGGGATCGATTAAGAGCTGGAAGGCCACGCCGATGCAGCTGGTACACGGTGATGAAGTGCTGACCCTGAAGTTTGACTGCCGTCCCTGTGAGATGCACGTGATTGGCAAAATGAAAAACCATATCCTCAAGATGCCTCAGCCGGGCAGCGTTGTGGCCTCCATCAGCCCGGATGAGCTGATGAAGACCATGCCTAAACGCGCTAAACCGTAAACCCGACACGCCGGGTGGCGCTGCGCTTACCCGGCCTACATATCGCACCTGCTTGTAGGCCCGGCAAGCGTAAGCGCCGCCGGGCAGATCGGTCAGTGAGATTTAAACCCCGCCGCCGACATCAGCAGGCGAAACGCCATGCTGACCGCGGTGAGTGCCAGCACGCTGGCGACCCAGATAGCAATCAGCCAGAACAGACGCTTCACAAAACGCGGTGCTGCCATCAGTGATATCCCTCCCCAGGCTGAACTTTGCCCCGGAACACGTAGTAACTCCATGCGGTATAGACCAGGATCAGCGGAATAATCAGCAGCGCGCCCACCAGCATAAAGCCCTGGCTTTGCGGCGGCGAGGCGGCATCCCAAAGAGAGATACTGGGCGGGATAATATTCGGCCAGATGCTGATCCCGAGTCCGCTAAAACCGAGGAAGACCAGCCCCAGGGTCAGTATGAACGGCAAGGTATGATGGGCGTGATTATTCAGGCTGCGCCACTGCCAGAAGCTGAACAGGAGCACCAGCAGCGGCACCGGCAGGAAGAAGAAAATGTTCGGCAGGCTGAACCAGCGATCGGCAATGCCCTGGTGGGTCAGCGGCGTCCAGAGGCTGATGATGCCAATGGTGACCAGCAGCGCCAGCAGCAGCTGTTTTGCCCTATGTCGCATCGTCTCCTGCAATGCGCCGCCGCTCTTCATGACCATCCAGGTGGCACCGAGCAGGGCGTAGGCGATGGTTAACCCCAGGCCGCAGAAGAGGTTAAACGCCGTGAGCCAGTCCAGCGCGCCGCCGCTAAAGCGACGACCGGTCACCTCAAAGCCGTTCAGTACCGCGCCAACCACCACGCCCTGGGCGAAGGTGGCGACGATCGATCCGAAAATAAACGACTTATCCCAGAAGGGACGGTGAGCAGGCGTCGCCTTGAAGCGAAACTCGAACGCCACGCCGCGGAAGATCAGGCCCGCCAGCATAATGGTCAGCGGAATGGTCAGCGCGTCGGCAATCACCGCGTAAGCCAGCGGGAATGCGCCAAACAGACCCGCGCCCCCCATGACTAACCAGGTTTCGTTGCCATCCCACACCGGTGCGACGCTGTTGACCATCACGTCACGATCTTCACCGTTGCGAATGAGGGGAAACAGAATACCGATCCCGAGATCGAAGCCATCCATCACGATATACATCAGCGTGGCGAAGACGATTATCACAAACCAGATTACTGACAGATCGATACCCATTACTTGTTCTCCTCTGTCTCTAACGACTCACCGGCCGCAGAGAGCGGACGCGCCGGACGGCCCTCTGTCGGGTGACGATCTTCGGGCTGCGGACCGGCCTTGATCAGCCTGCCGATATAGACATACCCCACGCCAAAGACGGCGGAGTAGACCACAAAGAATCCCAGCAGGGTCAGGCTCATCTGCAAGGTGCTGTGCTGCGAGACGGCATCAATGGTGCGCAGCTGGCCGTAGACCACCCACGGCTGGCGTCCCACCTCGGTGGTCACCCAGCCCGCCAGCAGGGCAATCAGCCCGGCAGGGCCCATCCACAGGGCAAAGTGGTGGAACGGTCGTGAGGTATAGAGACGGCCTTTATAACGCAGCCACAGTCCGACTACGCCCAGCAGCAGCATCAGCAGGCCCATCGCCACCATCACGCGGAACGACCAGAAGACAATGGTGGAGTTAGGGCGATCCTCTTTCGGGAATGATTTGAGTGCCGGAACCTGCTTATCCAGGCTGTGGGTCAGGATCAGGCTGCCCAGGGCGGGGATCTCCAGGCCATAACGGGTGCGCTCCTGCTCCATATCCGGCCAGCCGAACAGCAGCAGCGGAGTCGGTTCACCCGGCGGGTTCTCCCAGTGCCCCTCGATGGCGGCAATCTTCGCCGGCTGATGCTCCAACGTGTTCAGACCATGCATATCGCCGACCACGGCCTGGATTGGGGCCACCACCAGCGCCATCCACAGCGCCATAGAGAACATCTTGCGGATAGCGGGCGTATTGTTGCCTTTGAGAAGATGCCAGGCACCCGAGGCACCCACAAACAGCGCGCTGCTCAGGAAGGCCGCAATCGACATATGCAGCAGGCGGTAGGGGAACGATGGGTTAAAGATGACCTTGAACCAGTCAACCGGGATCACCTGGCCGTTGACAATCTCATGGCCCTGCGGAGTATGCATCCAGCTGTTGGAGGCGAGGATCCAGAAGGTGGACATCAGCGTGCCGAGGGCCACCATGCAGGTCGAGAAAAAGTGCAGGCCGGGGCCGACTTTATTCCAGCCGAAAAGCATTACGCCGAGGAAACCCGCCTCAAGGAAGAAGGCCGTCAGCACCTCATAGGTGAGAAGCGGCCCGGTAATGCTCCCGGCAAACTGCGAGAAGCCGCTCCAGTTAGTACCAAACTGGTAGGCCATCACCAGCCCTGAAACGACGCCCATCCCAAAGTTCACGGCGAAGATTTTCACCCAGAAGAGATAGAGCGTTCGCCAGACCTGATTTTGCGTCTTGAGCCACAGGGCCTCAAGCACCGCCAAATAGCTGGCCAGCCCGATAGTGATAGCAGGAAATAAAATATGGAATGAGACGGTAAAGGCGAATTGAATTCGCGCCAGATGGAACGCGTCTAGATCAAGCATGCAGGACTCCGCGCATAATTTAAGTTATGTCAGCGAAAGTATAGGTGATGTCAATGAATGCGGGCAGAAACAGCACTCGAACTTAAAAGCATAACAGTTGCCCTTCGGCTAAACCTTTCACCGCATAAAGTGCTTTCTGTTATAGAATGGGCAGAGAGGAATTCACAGGGTCGAGCAATGAAAAAGTATCAGCAGCTTGCGCAGCAGATTATTGAGCAGATCAATCTTGGCGTCTGGCAGCCCGGCGATCGGCTGCCGTCGTTGCGCGAGCAGGTCACCATCAGCCACGTCAGCTTTATGACCGTCAGCCATGCCTACCAGATGCTGGAGAGCCAGGGGCGGATCGTTGCCCGGCCGCAGTCGGGCTACTATGTCGCGTCACCGCCCTCCCGCAAGCCGCCTATGCCGCCTGCCCAGGTGATGCAGGACGAGGCCGTGGACATCAACACCTACATTTTTGAGGTGCTGCAGGCGAGCTGCGACGCCTCGGTGCTGCCCTTTGGCTCGGCGTTTCCCGATCCGCGCCTGTTCCCGCTCCAGCAGCTTAACCGCTCCCTGGCGAACGTCAGCAAAACCGCCAATGCCATGAGCGTGATCGAGAACCTGCCGCCGGGCAACGCCGATCTGCGCCATGCCATCGCCCGCCGCTATGCTCAGCAGGGGATGAATATCTCGCCCGATGAGATAGTGATCACCGCTGGCGCACTGGAGGCGCTCAACCTCAGCCTGCAGGCGGTCACCGAGCCGGGGGACTGGGTGATCGTCGAGAACCCCTGCTTTTACGGCGCGTTGCAGGCGCTGGAGCGGCTTAAGCTCAAGGCGTTGGCGGTGGCCACCGACGTGGAGGAGGGGATCGATCTCGATGCGCTGGCCCAGGCGCTGAACGACTATCCGGTGAAGGCCTGCTGGCTGATGACTAACAGCCAGAATCCGCTCGGCTTCACCCTCAGCAATGAGAAAAAGGCGCGGCTGGTAGCCCTGCTGGCAGCGCACAACGTCACCCTGATTGAGGACGACGTCTATAGCGAGCTCTACTTTGGCCGTGAGAAGCCGCTCCCGGCTAAGGCCTGGGACACCCAGGAGATGACCCTGCACTGCTCGTCGTTCTCGAAGTGCCTGGTAGCCGGGTTCCGCATCGGCTGGGTGGCGGCGGGGAAACACGCCCGACGTATCCAGCAGCTGCAGCTGATGAGCACCCTCTCGACCAGCTCGCCGATGCAGCTGGCGCTGGTGGACTATCTCTCCACCAAACGCTACGACGCCCACCTGCGTCGGCTCCGTCGCACCCTGGCGGAGCGCAAGCAGCAGGCCAGGCAGGCGCTGCTGCGCCATCTGCCAGGCGAAGTGAAGATCCACCCCAGCGACAGCGGCTATTTTCTCTGGCTTGAACTGCCCGCCCCCTTGGATGCCGGACGGTTAAGCGAGCAGGCGCTGGCGCACCGCATCAGCATCGCGCCAGGCAAAATGTTCTCTACCTCGGACACCTGGGCGCCCTTTTTCCGCTTCAATACCTCGTGGGCGTGGGGCGATCGCGAGGAGCAGGCAGCCAAAACGCTGGGGATGTTGATCCGCGAGGCCATGGCGTAACGCACCGGTATTAAGCCGTTGTCTCTGCTCCAGAAGATGGCGGAGTGCGTCATCTGTCACAACCTCAGCAAATTTCTTTTGCGCCTTATGTGGGGCCGCAGCGCGCCGTCTACCTTTACTGAGGGAGATATTTTTACGGCACGGCTGCCGCACATTTGATTGCGACAGGAGTAATGGCTTATGAGTAAGACATTTGCCCGCAGCACGCTGTACGCGCTCGGTATGACCATCGTCACCGCGCAGGCAGCCGAGCCAACGGAAGTCGGTAAAGGAGAAGGGCGTCTCGATATCATCGCCTGGCCGGGATACATCGAGCGCGGCCAGACCGATAAGCAGTATGACTGGGTCAGCGAGTTTGAAAAAGCCTCCGGCTGTCAGGTGAACGTGAAGACCGCCGCCACCTCGGACGAGATGGTGAGCCTGATGGCGAAAGGCGGTTACGACCTGGTTACCGCCTCCGGCGATGCCTCCCTGCGGCTGATCATGGGCAAGCGCGTCCAACCCATCAATACCGCCCTGATCCCCAACTGGAAAAACGTCGACCCGCGCGTGGCCAAGGGCGACTGGTTCAACGTTGGCGGCAAAGTCTACGGCACGCCCTATCAGTGGGGCCCCAATCTGCTGATGTATAACACCAAAGTCTTCCCTACGCCGCCAGATAGCTGGGCGGCGATCTTCGTTAAGCAGAACCTGCCGGACGGCAAGAGCAACCAGGGGCGGGTTCAGGCCTATGACGGCCCCATCTACATTGCCGATGCCGCGCTGTTTGTGAAAGCTACCCAGCCGCAGCTGGGCATCAGCGATCCCTATCAGCTCACCGAGGCGCAGTATCAGGCGGTGCTGAAGGTGCTCCGCGATCAGCACGGGCTGATCCACCGCTACTGGCATGACACCACCGTGCAGATGAGCGATTTTAAAAACGAGGGCGTGGTGGCCTCCAGCGCCTGGCCCTATCAGGCCAACGCCCTGAAGGCCGAGGGTCAACCCATCGCCACGGTCTTCCCGAAGGAGGGCGTAACCGGCTGGGCGGATACCACCATGCTGCACACCGATGCGAAACATCCTAACTGCGCCTACAAATGGATGGACTGGTCGCTGACGCCGAAGGTGCAGGGCGACGTAGCCGCCTGGTTTGGCTCTCTGCCGGTGGTGGCGGAGGGCTGTAAGGCCAGCACCCTGCTGGGTGAGAAGGGGTGCGAAACCAACGGCTACGGGTTCTTTGACAAGATCGCCTTCTGGAAAACGCCGGTTGCCGACGGGGGCAAGTTCGTGCCCTACAGTCGCTGGACCCAGGATTACATCGCCATTATGGGTGGCCGCTGATCGTCAGGAGTGACGCATGACCTATGCCGTTGAGTTTGATGATGTCTCGCGGATCTACGGTGACGTTCGGGCGGTGGACGGCGTTAGCCTGGCCGTCAACGACGGAGAGTTTTTCTCTATGCTGGGGCCGTCCGGCTCCGGCAAAACCACCTGCCTGCGGCTGATCGCCGGGTTTGAACAGCTTTCCGGCGGCGCGGTGCGCATTTTTGGCAAAGAGGCCAGCGAGCTGCCGCCGTGGGAGCGTGACGTCAATACCGTGTTTCAGGACTACGCGCTCTTTCCGCACATGTCGATTCTGGATAACGTCGCCTACGGGCTGATGGTCAAAGGCATCGGCAAAAAAGCGCGTCACGCCCAGGCTCACGAGGCGCTGGAGCGGGTGGCGCTGGGGTTTGCCCACGCGCGTAAGCCGTCCCAGCTCTCAGGCGGTCAGCGGCAGCGAGTGGCCATTGCCCGGGCGCTGGTTAACCAGCCGCGCGTGCTGCTGCTGGACGAGCCGCTGGGCGCGCTGGATCTCAAGCTGCGGGAGCAGATGCAGTTCGAACTGAAGAAGCTTCAGCAGGATCTGGGGATCACCTTTATTTTTGTTACCCACGACCAGGGCGAGGCGCTGTCGATGTCCGACCGGGTCGCGGTGTTCAATAACGGTAAGATCGAGCAGATTGCCGCCCCGCGCGATCTCTATCTGCGTCCGCGCACCCCCTTCGTCGCGGGCTTTGTCGGCACCTCCAACGTTTTTAGCGCCGCCCGGGCGCAGGCGCTGTGCGGCATGATGGGAAGCTACTCCCTGCGTCCAGAGCATATCCGGCTGGACTGGGCAAATGAGGTGCAAACCGAGGGCGTGGTGCAGACGGTGCAGTATCAGGGGGCCGCGACGCGCATTGAGCTGAAGCTTGCGGATGGTGAGAGGCTGCTGGTCAGCGAGGCCAATCTTCTTGATGCCCGTCAGCCTGCGTCGCTCCAGCCAGGACAGAGCGTGCCGCTCTCCTGGTCCCGTGCGGCAATGGTTCCGTTGCAGGAGGAGTAGATGGCGATGAGCGCTATGCCTGCCCCGCGCCCGTCGGCGCATGGTCGCCTGAGCGGACTGTTCTGGCGCAGGCCGACGCTGGGCCTTTTCCTGCTGCTGATCGCCCCCCTGATGTGGTTCGGCATTGTCTATCTCGGGTCGCTGCTAACATTGCTGTGGCAGGGGCTTTACACCTTCGACGACTTCACCATGTCGGTAACGCCGGATTTAACCCTGGCAAATTTGCTGGCGCTGTTTCAGCCCGCCAACTACGACATTATTCTGCGCACGCTAACCATGGCGATAGCGGTTACCCTCGCCAGCGCGATCCTCGCGTTTCCGCTGGCGTGGTTTATGGCTCGCTATACCCAGGGCAAGATGAAAGCTTTTTTCTATATTGCGGTAATGCTTCCCATGTGGGCGAGCTATATCGTTAAGGCCTACGCCTGGACCCTGCTGCTGGCGCGGGACGGCGTGGCCCAGTGGTTTTTACAGCACATGGAATTGCAGCCGCTGCTGGAGAGCGTGTTGACCCTGCCCGCGGTGGGCGGCAGTACGCTCTCGACCTCTGGCCTCGGGCGCTTCCTGGTCTTTGTCTACATCTGGCTACCGTTCATGATCCTGCCGGTGCAGGCGGCGCTGGAACGCTTACCGCCGTCATTGCTGCAGGCGTCGGCGGATCTCGGCGCGCGACCGGCCCAGACCTTCCGCCACGTGGTGCTGCCCCTGGCGATCCCCGGCGTTGCGGCAGGGTCAATCTTTACCTTCTCCCTGACGCTGGGGGACTTTATTGTTCCCCAGCTGGTTGGCCCGCCGGGTTTCTTCATCGGCAACATGGTTTATTCCCAGCAGGGCGCGATTGGCAATATGCCGATGGCGGCGGCGTTTACCCTGGTTCCCATTATCTTGATTGCCCTCTATCTGGCGTTCGTGAAGCGCCTGGGAGCGTTCGATGCACTCTGATCGCGCACCGTTGCTGTTAAAACTGGCTGCCTGGGGTGGGGTGATTTTTCTGCACTTCCCGCTGCTGATTATCGCCATCTACGCTTTTAATACCGAAGACGCCGCCTTTAGCTTTCCTCCGCAGGGCCTGACGCTGCGCTGGTTTACGGTGGCGGCATCGCGAAGCGATATCCTCGATGCGGTGACACTGTCACTAAAAGTAGCCGCGCTGGCGACGCTGGTGGCGCTGATACTTGGCACGCTTGCTGCTTGTGCTCTCTGGCGTAGCCAGTTTTTTGGCAAGAGTGCTATCTCGCTGCTGCTGCTGTTGCCCATCGCGCTGCCGGGCATCGTAACCGGTCTGGCGCTGCTGACGGCGTTTAAAACGGTGGGGCTGGAGCCAGGGTTTCTGACCATTGTGATTGGTCACGCTACCTTCTGTGTGGTGGTGGTCTTTAATAACGTCATCGCCCGCTTCAGGCGCACAGCCTGGAGCATGGTGGAGGCGTCAATGGATCTGGGGGCCAACGGCTGGCAGACCTTTCGCTACGTGGTGATGCCCAATCTTGGCTCGGCGCTGCTGGCAGGCGGCATGCTGGCGTTTGCCCTGTCGTTTGACGAAATCATCGTCACCACCTTTACCGCCGGACATGAACGCACCCTGCCGCTGTGGCTGCTTAACCAGCTGGGCAGGCCACGCGAGGTGCCGATCACCAACGTAGTGGCCCTGCTGGTGATGCTGGTGACGACGCTGCCGATTTTAGGCGCATGGTGGCTGACCCGCAGGGGCGAGAACGCCTTTGGCAACGAGAAATAACTGACCCTCAACCAGGATATGATTATGCAAGATCAACTGTTAATTAATGGCCAACTGGTCAGCGGCGAAGGGGAGAAGCAGGCGGTTTACAATCCCGCGACCGGCGAGGTGCTGCTGGAGATCGCCGAAGCCTCTGCCGCCCAGGTAGACGCCGCCGTACAGGCCGCCGATCGCGCCTTTACCGAGTGGGGCTACGCCACGCCGAAAGTTCGCGCCCAGGCGCTACTCGATCTCGCCCAGGCGATTGAAGATAACGCCGAGGCGCTGGCCCAGCTGGAGTCCCTCAACTGCGGCAAGCCGCTGCACTGCGTGATGGGCGACGAGATCCCCGCCGTGGTTGACGTTTTCCGCTTCTTCGCCGGAGCGGCGCGCACCCTGAACGGCTTGGCGGCGGGCGAGTATCTGGAGGGGCATACCTCCATGATCCGCCGCGATCCGGTGGGCGTGGTAGCATCAATTGCGCCCTGGAACTACCCCCTGATGATGGCTGCCTGGAAGCTGGCGCCCGCGCTGGCGGCGGGCAACTGCGTGGTGATTAAGCCTTCGGAAATTACCCCGCTTACCGCCCTGAAGCTGGCGGAGCTGGCGAAGGATATCTTCCCGGCCGGGGTGCTTAACGTGCTGTTTGGTCGGGGCAAGACCGTGGGCGATCCGCTCACCGGGCATGAGAAGGTGCGAATGGTTTCCCTGACCGGCTCCATTGCTACCGGGGAGCATATCATTGGCCACACCGCCTCTTCAGTGAAGCGCATCCATATGGAGCTGGGAGGCAAAGCGCCGGTTATCGTCTTTGACGATGCCGATCTGGATGCGGTAGTAGAGGGGGTACGTACCTTTGGCTACTACAACGCGGGTCAAGACTGTACCGCCGCCTGTCGTATTTATGCCCAGAAAGGCATTTACGATGCGCTGGTCGAGAAGCTGGGCGCAGCGGTGGCGAGTCTGAAGATGGGCGCGCCGGACGATGAAAGCACCGAGCTGGGGCCGCTCAGCTCCGCAGCGCACCTGGAGCGGGTAACGCAGGCGGTGGAGGCCGCGAAAGCGCTAGGGCACATCAGCGTCGTGACCGGTGGCGCGAAGCGCGACGGCGCAGGCTACTATTTCCAGCCGACGCTGCTGGCCGGGGCAAAGCAGGAGGACGATATCGTCCAGCACGAAGTGTTTGGCCCGGTAGTGAGCGTAACCGCGTTTGACGATGAAGAGCAGGTGCTGAGCTGGGCCAACGACTCCCGGTACGGGCTGGCCTCATCGGTGTGGACTCGGGACGTGGGCCGGGCGCACCGCTTAAGCGCCCGCCTGCAGTACGGCTGCACCTGGGTCAACACCCACTTTATGCTGGTCAGCGAGATGCCACACGGCGGGCAGAAGATGTCCGGCTACGGCAAGGATATGTCGGTCTACGGCATTGAAGACTACACCGTCATTCGGCATGTCATGATAAAGCACTAAGGTATGCGCCCGGTGGCGCTTCGCTTACCGGGCCTACGGTTTGGCGTTATTTGTAGGCTGGGCAAGCGTAGCGCCGCCCGGCGTAGCCACTGGCGGTACAAATCTGTACCGCCGCCTGCCTGTCTTGCTCTTCTTTTCGTCTTTCGCCCCCGACATAATCGACAAGTCCGGTTTCCCTCACTTTCGCAGGGATAAAGCTTGATTTACATCAATAAAAAATGCATATTGCGCGCGTTTTATTCTATTTTGAGCAAATGTCGGCTATGACCCTATACCAAAAAATGCTGGTCTTCTACGCCGTGATGGCGACGATCTGTGCACTCATCACCTGGTTCCTGTCAAAGGATCGCAAACGGATCCGCTTTCTGTGTGCGTTTCTGATCGGCTCGACCTGGCCGATGAGCTTTCCGGTGGCGCTGCTGATCTCTCTGTTCTAAGAGTGCGGCGTAAAGAGGTTCCCCGGCGCGCGCTGCGTCACCGGGGGCGCCGATTAAGGCAGAAGCGTTAGCAACATTTTGCGCTGGGCATCCGTCACGTCGGAGGGGTGCTGATAGCCAATGTTCTCGTTGCTGCGGGTATAGAGCGCCACCAGCCAGTCATAAACGTAGCGTGTCGCGGCGTGAACCGGCTGATCGCCCAGTCGCGTCAGTCTGCCTTCGGTGTGGGCTGGCGCGTCGGTGCTGAAGATCGCGCTGCCTTTCTGGATGCGGCTGACCGGGCGCCGATCGACCGCAACATCCGCGTAGCCAAGCCAGGCAATCAGATTGCCAATCGCCGCATGCAGCTGCGCCGCGCAGGCGTTATCCCGCTGCATCAGGGTTTGCAGCTGGCTGGCGAGATCCAGCCGGTAGCTGGTGGTGATAATCGTGTCCGCCACCTGGCGCAGCGTAGCCGGGGTGATGCCCAACCGGGCCGCGCTCTCCGCGCTGCGGCTCCACTGGCGAAGATGATTCACCCACATGGCGTGCGCCTGCTGACCGGCATCCCGGGCGGCACTGGCGCGCTCCGGCGTCTCCTGCGCATCGGCAAAGAGATCGATCGCCTCGTTAAACAGGCCGCTCACCTTCTCCTCACGCGGCAGCTGTACCTTCCACAGGGCATCAAACTGCTTCATCTCTGGCAGCAGTCCTTCCAGCAGTTCACCATGGCGTCCGGCCTGGCCCTGCAGCTCGCGAATGGCCGATTCGGCTTGGGCGCGGCGGGTATCCGCATCCTCTGTTAGCGGCGAGAGCAGGGGCTGCATCAGATCGCGCAGCATCCTATCGTGGCGCTCGCGCAGGGCAGTCAGTCGACTCAGGCGCAGCGACGGCGTGGTGGCCTGAGAGAGCCACTCAATCAGCCGCTGCAGGCTGCTGGCGTCCAGCGCCTGCAGGGTTCCCCAGCGCTGTCCAGGCTTGCCCAGCAGCTGCTGCACGGTTTCATCAAGATTGAGCGAGGTGGTAAACCGCGCGTCCTGAGGCGTAATCGCCCACACCAGTCCCGGCAGCGCTGTCTCCTGGCCCGACTGCGTCTCCTGCACCCAGTTTAGCAAGGCCTTGGCCGTGACGGCGGTGGCACTGCGCTGCGGCGTGGCGTTGCAGATCATCAGCACGTCCGGCTGGCGCTGCTGACGATAGCGCTCCAGCAGCCAGCGGCATTTGCTGTGCCAGAGCGGGCGTTGAGGCTGCGCCGCAGGGCAGGGAATATCGACAATATCTACCCCGTCCAGCACGCTGTTTTCAACGCACAGCACCAGCTCGTAGGTCAGCAGGGACAGAGTGGCGAGGGGAATGCTTACCGCGTTTTGCAGCTCGTCTTTTGACAGAGGATGAACCACTACCTCCGCCTGCGCCTCGATGCTCTCAGCCGCCAGCGGGTTTAAGAAGCCCTCCGTCGGCAGGGCAAAGTTATCGACCAGCAGGCTCAGGGGTGCAGCCAGCTCGCCGGCGTTGCCGGTCTGATGCAGAACGTGCGCCAGGGCTAGCCACTGCTGGGTCAGCTCCTGCTGCTCACCCCACAGCAGCGACCAGGCGCTGGCCCGCGCGCGCAGATCCAGCGAGGGGATCAGAGTAGCGAGCTGGTACCACAGGCCGTCGTCGATCTGCTGCTGTGCGGCAGGCATGGTGGTGCGCCAGAACGCGGCTATAGCGCCGACGTCCTCAGCGGTGAGGCCTGCCACCGGATGCGGCTGACGCAGCCCGCGCCAGCGGTTGAGACGATCTTCAATCACCGCCCGGTCGACAAGGTGGCGCTCCTGCTGTCTGGCGGCATGGGCGATAAACACCTGCACCAGCTCCGCCTCGCTAATCAGACGCAGACGCAGTGGAAACGCATCGTCAACGTTCTGAACGGCCGTGGTGAAGCGCAGCGCCATGCCGGTCAGGGCATGACCTGGATTGATATGGCTCAGGTAGTCGAAACTCTTCTCGCCGGCTTTAACGTTTACCCGGCCACTACCGCTACTGCACAGGGCGGTAAGCAGGTGTGCTTTTGCCGCCTGGGCGTGACCATATAGGCCTACCGTGCGGGGCTGGCTAGCGGCGCGGGCCAGCACGCTCTCGTGCGCGGCGGCAGCGGTCAGGCGCAGCAATAGGGCGTCGGCGTCATCGTCAAGCAGCGGGGCGTGCTGGCGGGTCTCATCTATCCATGCTATTAATGCCTGGGAGGTTTTGCTCACATCTCTCATTTTAAGTACACGCTCCCGCTGTCAATCCAGTAGTGGCTGCCGCTGTGGCGGCGATCGGCCAGGGTGTTCAGTTTAAACGTCAACGCATCGGCGGCGACCGGAGTTCCGTCTTGTAGCCAGGCCTCGCTCAGGGTGAACGCTTCCGGCCCCAGCGCCTTGCTGCCGCCGGTGAGGGCCAGCCGCACGTTCAGCACGCCGTCGCCAGCGATGGCTTTCGCCAGCTCCGGTGAGTTGATGCTTAGGGTATAGAGCGGCGTTGCAGGCCAGCGGGCGTTGGCAAGCTGGCGGAAGCCCAGCGTGACGTTGCCGCGCAGCGGGAAGTGCAGACGGGCATCCAGCTTGGCACCCGACTTATCCAGGTCGATATCTTCGTACCAGACGTTCTCTTCGCGCAGGGTATTTACCACGTTATCCAGCACGCCGAGATAGCGCACGGTTGAGTAAGCCCCAATATCCGCCGCTTTAAAGTTAAAGCGTGGCAGGCGCAGATCCAGCGCCAGGCTGCACAGCATCGCCCCAACGGCAGCGGTGGATTTCGGATTGCCGATCCGCCCCTGCTGGCTAAACGGATACCACTCGTGCACCCGGTACTTATCCAGCCACACCATACGATTAACCGGAACCGGCTGCAGGTAGCGGATCAGCGCCTGCACGCCCGGCAGGCAGCCCGGACGCCCGGTGACCAGCAGCACGTCGCAGCCGTAGTGGGAGATGGCTTCACACACCGCATGGATCGGCGCGGTCAGGGTGAACTGTCCCCCCAGCATCGCCGCCTGCAGATCGCTAAAGTTAACCTGCAGCGGCACGGCAAAGAGATCGAACGCCGGGGCGCTGGCTGGCAGGGCGTGATCGATGGCCTGCTTGAGGTAGTTCATGACGTTGCGCGTCGGCTGCTGGGTCAGCAGTTCGCCAAAGGTGGCGTGCAGCCCCGCCAGCGGATCGTTGATATCGCTTTGCTCCCAGGCCGAGAGGATCGCATGGCCTATCGGCATAAAGAGTTGCAGCGTGGTTTGCTGGCGCAGCACCGCCTGGGTGTCAATGCGGCCAGAGTCGCCAAACAGCGTTGCCATGAGCGCAGCGGCGTCGGTAATCCCCGACTTTTGCAGCTGGGTTTGCAGGGCGGGCAGCACGCAGCGCTGGATAATATCCAGCAAAATGTCATCGCCCGCCACCTTGAATCCCTCGCGGAATAGCAGGTGCGGGGTGATCTTGACGTTGCTCCCGGTGCCGTCATCCAGCTGATAGTGGACGATGGCCATATCGGTGGTGCCGCCGCCGATATCGATCGACGCTACCCGCAGGGCGCGGCCTGGCGTTTCGTCCGGCGCGCCGATACGGTCCGGGCGGGCGAGGGAGGCAAAAAAGGTCTCGGTCTGTCCGGCGTAGTGGGAGATGGCTTCGTTATAGAGCCAGACCAGTTGGCCACAGCTCGCCTCGTCCCACTCCATCTGGATCTGCGGGACGGGCACCACGCTCTTATCGCGCTGCTTGCTGTTAGCGAAGTCGTCATCCTGCGGGTGCCACCCCATCGCTTTCCACACCAGGGCGATGGCTTCAAACATGCGGCGGCGGAAGATCTCGCGCTCCTGCTTCGGCATCGCCGAGGGCAGGGTCAAAATAATGGTGCGCAGCTGGCGGGGCGAGGCCGGGAAACCCAGACGCAGGCGCGTCGCCACGCTGTTGATCTGCCCTAAAGCCTGAGCCAGCAGCTCGCACAGCATGTGCGTCATCAGCGTGCTGCGGCTGTACTGGGGCGAGAACACTGGCAGACGCTCATCCAGCGGCAGGGTGTAGAGCGGCTGGCCGTCGTCGTTCATCAGGTTCATCAGCGGGAAAGCGGTCGCTAGCGGCTCACGCTGGGACTTGCTGTTCATCTGGCTAAAGCGCCAGTCCTGTAGCACCGGGGTCTCATCCCACAGGTAACGGCGCGGACTGGAGATACCGCTGTTGCCTTCGGTCCCCAGACGCTGCATCGCCAGCTTGCGGGCCTCGTCGCCCACGCGAACGATCGAGGGCCAGACGAAGGCATCTTCACGCCCGCTCTCCACGGAGAAGTGCTGTTTGCCGAAGCGGGCTTCAGAGAACTCCAGCCGGCTGGTAAACAGCGGCTCGTTTAAAAACTGCGGCTCGCTTAGGGAGCGCACCTGCAGCTCCGCCGTCTGGCGCAGGCCATCATTGGCGTCGCCCTGATCCTCAATGATGACGCCGCAGGTATGGGTGTTGCCGACGTCGAGGATCAGATCCACCGGAATAGCCGGGGTGCTAAGGGTATGGGTAACGATTTTAACTTCTGGCACCGTCAGCTGCTCGCCCAGCAGGGTAAGCAGGTTGAGCCAGTGGGCCTGATACTCAAAGCCGCGCAGGGCCTGTGCAATCTCCCGCTCGCTGCGGTTCTCGACGCTGGTGGCGTAGTGCAGAAACGCCTCGCGCAGCCAGCCATCTATCCAGGTCTGATCGAGAAAATCAAACACCTCGTCGTCGCGCCATGCCAGCGCAAAACGGGTGCCGTTCAGGATGTCATTGGTGGCCGGGGCCAGCGCCCCAGGCGAGAGATCGTTGATCTGGCTGTCCAGCGCCAGGGTCACGCGGTGGGTGTTGCCTGCGCTGTCCGGCTCGGCCAGCTTGCGGATCTGCACGCGAGCCCAGTTATCCGGGCCTTCCACGAAGGTGCGCGGCGGGTTAAAGCGTAAGAAAGGTATGGGCAGCCAGACGCCGTCCAGCACCGCCAGCGACTCAAGCAGCGGCAGGGTGATCTCCGGCTTCACCACCTCGGGCTGGCCGCCGTCGCGGGTGGGCAGCGTATAGCGGCTGTTGATCAGATCGTAATCGAGGCGCAGCAGCGGCCCGTTAGCGGTTTTTCGTACAAAGCGTCCGCTCTGTAGGGAAGCCTGCGGCGTCAGGCCAAAGTCGAGAAACTGCACGCCGCTGTTGGCAATCAGCGTGACGCTCTGTTTGTAATCGCAAAGATTAACCAGCATAAAATCAGGAACCTGTTTTTCTGAACGTCAACGGGACAATGGTTTTGGCATCATACCGGGCGCTGCACTGGGCAACGTCGCTGGTGCCTGCGGTGCAGGAGATCTCCGGCATCGGGTAGCGAGAGCCGTCGCTGCAGCGCGCGTGACCGCGGCTTTTGATCATCAGGACGCCGGTGTCGTGCAGGCCAGAGAAGATCTCGGACCGGCAGACAATATTTTTACCCTGCACCAGGCGGGCAGTGCCTTTGTTATTCTGGATGTCGAAGCGCAGCGTAGGCGGCTTGCCGGTCACTTCGTCTTTGATATCCAGCATCACGCGCCAGCTGCCGTTAAGAAAACGGGTGCTGCCCGCTTTAACCTGGTTGGCATCCATCACCAGCGCATCTTTCGGGATAGCGGTGATGGTCGGTTCGCTGGCTTTCTCTACCACTGGGGCGGGCGCAGCTTTAACCGCCACCACTTCCGCCTGATGCAGCGGCAGCGAGGCCGTAAGGACCGGCGCAGGCTCAGCCTCGACCGGGGCAGGCGCGATGGTCTGTGGCGCCGCGGGCTGCGCGGCGGCTGTTTTAATAGCGGGCGTTGATTCAGGCTCGGCGGGCTGATGCGGCCAGAGCAGCGGGGCGGCAACGGCGGCAACCACTACGGCGGCTACCGGCAGCGCCCACAGGCCAACGCGGCGCTTAGCGGCAACCGGCGCAGCGTCAACGGCAGTTGGCGGCACAACCGGCGCGGGCGCGGGTTCAGGCTGCGGCGGTTCAGGAGGTTGATGAGTCGTCATCTCTGGCACGGCGGCCAGCAGCGGTTCATCGGCTTTGCTGAAGGTCGCCACGGCAGGGGCTTCCTCTTCAACATCGCTCTCTTGCCGCATCTCGATGATCGGGGCTGGCGGCTCCTCTTCCCGCAGGCAGGCGAGCACGTCCTCGCGGGCGCTCTCGTTCAGATCAACAAAGCCCCAGAAGGTAATCACCGGTTTGCCATCCACCAGGAACACGTGGTTCACGCCGGGAAACTGCAGCGCTTTCGCCAGCAGGGAGCCAAACAGCTGCTGGGCGGTTTTCGGCGACTGCAGGCTTTTCCGGCTCAGGGCCGCGGCGCTGTCGAGCGTGCTTTCAAGAAAACGCAGGGCGCGGAAGCGGGACTCGTCGTCCGCCGCCTTCCAGCTTACCGCCCGGCCTTCGACCGGAGAGTACCAGTCCACGCGATCGCCGTCGTCGTTAATCTGCGGTATGGCGAGGCAGTCCACCATCGCCTGCTGCTTACGCAGACGTAATGCTTCACGAATTTGCAATGCCGAATCAAAGACGGCCTGGCCGCCACCGCCAACGGCCTGAAAATCATCCAGATCGCCGCTGCGCAAGAGAGTTTTTGCCACGTTTTCATCCCATAGACTTCTTCACGCCTCTACTTTACGAGATGTAATAGCAAGCAAACGGTGGAAGAGAGGCTAAAAGCGGTGAATTCTCGTGGCATTGCGCGGGCGCTTTTTGCTTGACGTTTACGAAACGACTTAAGGCAAACTAAACGATGGGGAAAGGCGAAGAAATCAGCAAAATCAGCTGCTTTGGCATAACCTGATAGTGATTCGTTATTTGCCAGATTTTCACTGCTATGCTGAGATCACGTTTTAATAAAATAATAAGGTTTTAATTATGTTTTCAGGAAAACTGTCTACGGGTAAAACGCTGCTCGCGCTGGCGCTCAGCACGCTTCTGCCTGCAAGCGCGGCATGGGCAGCATCTAACGATACCCTTATCTACTGCTCTGAAGCCTCTCCGGAATCCTTTAACCCACAGATCGCCAGCTCTGGCCCGAGCTTCGTCGCCAGCTCACAGACGCTGTATAACCGCCTGATCAACTTCGACCCTGTAAAAAACACCCCGGTGCCGTCGCTGGCGACCAGCTGGACTATCTCCCCGGACGGTAAGACCTACACCTTTACCCTGCGTCAGGGCGTTAAATTTAACAGCAATAAATACTTCAAGCCGACCCGCGACTTTAATGCCGATGATGTGATCTTCTCGGTGATGCGTCAGAAAGACGCTAACCACCCTTATCACAACGTCTCTCAGGGCAACTATGAATACTTCAACGATGTCGGCCTCGACAAGCTGATCAAGGACGTTAAAAAGGTCGATGATTACCACGTCCAGTTCGTGTTGAACGAGCCCAATGCCGCGTTCCTTGCCGACTGGGGAATGGATTTTGCCTCTATCCTTTCGGCAGAATACGCGGATGCCATGCTGAAAAAGGGCACCCCGGAGAACGTCGATACCTGGCCAATCGGCACCGGGCCGTATGCGCTGCAGCAGTATAAGCGTGACGCGCTGATCCGCTATATTGCTAACCCGAACTACTGGGACGGTGAGGTGCCGACGAAGCACCTGATCTTCTCTATCACCCCCAACGTGGAGACGCGGCTGGCGAAGCTGCAAACCAACGAGTGCCAGATTATTCCTGCGCCGTCCCCGGTTCAGTTCGACGTGATCAAAAAGAATAAAGATCTGGCCCTGCATTCAGTAGATGCATTGAACGTCGGCTATCTCGCGTTTAATACCGAGAAAAAACCGTTTGATAACGTGCTGGTGCGCCAGGCGCTGAACTATGCCACGGATAAAAACGCCATTGTTAACGCCGTCTTCCTGGGCTCCGGCACGGTAGCGAAATCGCCGCTGCCGCCAAACATGCTCGGCTTTAATAAAGACCTCAAGGATTACGCTTACGATCCAGAGAAAGCCAAGGCGTTGCTGAAGCAGGCGGGTTTGGAGAAGGGTGCGGAGGTCACGCTGTGGTCAATGCCGGTACAGCGTCCTTACAACCCGAACTCGAAGCGTATTGCCGAGATGATCCAGAGCGACTGGGCGAAGGTGGGCGTGAAGGCGAAGATTGTCTCCTACGAGTGGGGCGAATACCTCTCCGGCATGCGCAAAGGCGAGCATGACAGCGCGCTGTTTGGCTGGATGTCCGACAATGGCGATCCAGACAACTTTGCCGACGTGCTGTTAGGCTGTGATAGCATTGAAACCGGCTCCAACGCTGCTCGCTGGTGTGATAAGACCTATGACGGGTTGGTGAAAAAGGCCAAGTTGACCTCCGTACCGGAAGAACGCGCCAAGCTGTACTCCCAGGCGCAAGAGGTGTTCTACCAGCAGGCCCCATGGATTGCGCTGGCGAACGGTAAAACCTTCTATGCCACCCGCAGCAACGTAACCGGGTATAGCGTTAGCCTGATGGGCAGTGATTTCTCAAAAGCTAAACTGAATTAACAGACACAGGAGAGGATATGTCGCATTTGGAAGAGATTGTCACGCGCGTGGATGCCGCTATCAAGGAGAGCGTGATTGCGCATATGAATGAGCTGCTGGTCGAGCTCAGCAATGACCCTGAGCTGAGCCGGGAAGATCGCTATACCCAGCAGCAGCGCCTGCGTAACACCATCGCCCACCATGGACGGCACCATCAGGAAGAGGTGGAGGCACGCCGCGAACAGCTTACCAAAAACGGGACTATCCTCTAGTCATTATAAACGCCGGGCGGCACTGCGCTTGCCCGGCCTACGTAAGCACGGTGTAGTTTGTAGGCCCGGTAAGCGTAGCGCCACCGGGCGTTACAGTCCGGACTGCCGGGCAATTCACCTACCACTGGCGTCTGGCCACTAACCACGCACCAATCACCAGCAATACCGCGCCGCATACCGGGCCCACCAGCGCCCGCAAAGGCACGCCGTGGCTTTTAACCAGATCCATCACCAGTCCGCCGATCAGCTGGCTCGCTACCAGCACCGCGATAGTGGTGGCCGCACCAACGTATTGATACCCGCTGATGCTGGCAAACACAAAAAACGATCCGAGCAGGCCGGGGATCAGCGTCCACCAGCGCACCGTTGCCGCCAGTTCGCTAAATCCGGCCAGGCCATACTTCATCAGCAGAATCGAAACAAACAGCACAATACCCACCAGCGAGTTGAGCAGCATAGCGATCAACACGGTGGAGGAGGACTGGGTGATACGCATCATCAGCGTATTTTGTACCACCAGCCCGACACCCGCCGCCGCCAGAAACAGCAGGGTTAACGACTGATTCATGCGATGACATCCGGTTCGCTACGGTTATCCAACTGCAGCTGCATAAAGGTGAGGTCAAGCCAGCGACCAAACTTGGTGCCCACCTGCGGCATCTGCGCGGTGGTGACAAAGCCCAGCTTCTCATGCAGGTGGATAGAGGCCGCATTCTGCGACTCGATCCCGGCGATCATCACGTGCTTGCCGATGCGTTTTGCCTCCTCAATCAGCCTAACCATCAGCGCCTGGCCCAGACCTTTACCCTGATGTTCCGGGTGAACGTACACCGAGTGCTCTACCGTGTGGCGGAAACCGTCGAAAGCGCGCCAGTCGCCGAACGCTGCATAGCCGGTGATCTCGCCGTTCTCTTCGCTGACCAGCACCGGATACCCCATCAGGGTGCGGGCCTCAAACCAGGCGATGCGGTTGTCAGCGTCAACGGTCTGGTCGTTCCAGATAGCGGCGGTATGCAGAACGGCGTGGTTGTAGATCGTGGCAATGGCGGCGCAGTCGTCTTTGCCCGCGTAGCGGATAGTCATGCTTAAAACCTCAGAGAATATGCACGGGATAGTCTGTTATGAATACTATTACATGACGCAGAATGTCAAAGCAAAGAGAGGCGTAAGGCGCTACGCTGAAAGGATGTTTAACCGTCGAAGGAGACTACTGTGAGTCAAGAACAACAGCGTAACCGCCAGTGGCTGCTGGCTTCCCGCCCGAAAGGCGCGCCAGTTGCTGAAAACTTTCGTCTCGAAGAGCGCGAGATCCCCACGCCAACGTCTGGCCAGCTGCTGCTGCGCACCGTCTACCTCTCTCTCGACCCGTATATGCGCGGTCGGATGAGTGATGAACCCTCCTATGCCGATCCGGTGAATATCGGCGACGTCATGTGCGGCGGCACGGTGAGCCAGGTCGTTACCTCGCAGCATCCGGACTATGCCGAAGGCGACTGGGTACTGGGCTACGACGGCTGGCAGGCGTATGCCGTATCTAATGGGGAGGGGCTGGTTAAGCTCGACAAGAGCCTGGAGCACCCGTCCTGGGCGCTGGGCGTGCTAGGGATGCCTGGTTTTACTGCCTACATGGGGCTGCTGGACATTGGTCAGCCTAAAGAGGGCGAGACGCTGGTGGTCGCGGCGGCAACGGGCCCGGTGGGCGCGACGGTCGGCCAGATTGGCAAGCTTAAAGGCCTGCGGGTGGTAGGCGTCGCCGGTGGCGCAGAGAAGTGCCGTCACGCCGTGGAGACGCTGGGCTTCGACGCCTGTATCGATCATCACGCCGATGACTTTGCCGAACAGCTAAAAAATGCCTGCCCGCAGGGGATCGATGTCTATTATGAAAACGTTGGGGGCAAGGTGTTTGACGCGGTGCTGCCGCTGCTGAATACCGGTGCCCGCGTGCCGGTGTGTGGCCTGATCAGCGGCTATAACGCCACCGATCTGCCGCCGGGACCGGATCGCCTGCCGTTGCTAATGGGCACGATTTTGAAAAAGCGTATCCGCATGCAGGGCTTTATCATTACCCAGGACTACGGTCACCGCATCGACGAGTTTCAGCAGGAGATGGGGAAATGGGTTCAGGAAGGCAAAATTCACTATCGCGAACAGATTGTGGATAGCCTGGAAAATGCGCCCGAAGCCTTTATTGGCCTGCTGGAAGGCAAGAACTTTGGCAAACTCGTTATTCGCGTAGCTGAGGATAAATAGAGCAGCGGTGAAAAAATTGTACAAAAAATCATGCAATTTTATTAAACGTTGTCTTTAATTAAGCATAGCTACACCAGCGGAGCGGTATGTTCCGTTGGTGTATATTAATCTGCATAACAAATAACTTTTAGTTCTAACGTTTTGCGTTAATCCAATACCAGGCAACTCTCTACCTACTATATCTTATGGTTCGTGTGGGAATATTCACACGAATAGGTGAAAAGTAATAAGTATTCGACAGGACATGAATATGCTTGATTTGGAAAAGGCGCAGCGTCTGAGCCTCACTCAGCAGGTTGAAGTAAGTTTAAAAAACGCGTTAATCGTCGGGGCGCTGAAGCCCGGCGCACGCCTGATCACCAAGGAGATTGCCGACCAGCTTGGAACCAGCATTACCCCGGTACGCGAGGCGCTACTGCGTTTGGTCTCGGCGGGCGCGTTGCATGCGACGCCGGCTCAGGCCTTTCTGGTTCCGGAAGTAAGCCAGCAGACCCACCGTGAAATAACCGAAATCCGTAAGCGGCTGGAATCGATGGCCGTCAGTGCCGCCTGCAGCAAAATGACTGATGAAAAGCTTCGCCAGCTGCGGCTGCTGGCTAAAACCTTTAACGAAGCCCGACTCGGCGCGAATGTGGAGCAAGCATTGCAGGCTAACCGCAGCTTTCGCTTTCGACTGTACGAATATGCTGAGATGCCCACGCTGCTCTCACTGATCGAGCAGCTGTGGGTGCGCATTGGCCCATGCTTCAACCATCTTTATCCCGCGTCTGAAGAGCTGGCCAACGGGCACCATGACTATGCCGATCTGTTAGACGCCCTGGAGCGGGGCGACAGCGAGGCCAGCCAGCGGTCAATTCTCTGCGTAATTGATATGGGCGTAAACATTGTTCAGCATCAGTATAAAGAGGCACTTTAGCCCGTCTGTCGTTACTGAGGGGCATCATCGAAGGGTTTCGATTCAACTCACTCTTGCAAGTGGTACGTGGTGCGAGTATCTTTAACTCATACCATGTACTACCGAGCAAAAGGAAATGCTTCATTTTATTGAAACACCTATTTTTGAGCGACGGATAAACGATTTGCTCACGCCTGATGAGTATCAGAAATTTCAGGCTCATCTACTGACAGACCCAACGGCAGGACCCACTATTTCCCATACGGGGGGATGCCGTAAAATTCGCTGGGCTTTGCCAGCAAAGAGTAAGAGTGGCGGTATTCGAGTGATTTACTATTACCTGGCGACCGATGGCGAGATCCATTTACTTTACGCTTATCCTAAGTCAGAACAGGAAAATCTGACTGACGCCCAAAAAGCAGTGATGAAAAAGTTTGCAGAACTCATAGAGGCCGCGAAATGAAAGACGATATGTTTAACGAGTTAGTAGAAAGCATGCAGCAGGCTGTCGCTATTCGTCGGGGCGAAATGAAACCAGCTCGCGTTACCTCCTATCCTATTCCAGATGTAAAAGCTATCCGCGCTAGCGCGGGGCTGAAGCAGGATGAATTTGCACAAGCGGTAGGCGTATCACCTTCTCTTGTTCAAAGCTGGGAGCAGCATAAGCGCATCCCTAATGGTCCCAGCCTGAAGATGCTACGTATCATTGAGAAGCATCCTGATATGCTTCTGCTTTTCCAGCAGGTCTGACTAAAGATAATCTCCTGAGAGCATCTTTATAAGCGCCTTATAACGGCTTCCCTGGTGAATTTGCCTCAGGGAAGCACCTCCATCACACTTTTACTATTCTTCCTGCCAATCGCGTTAATTACCTTTCTCTGTTGCCGATAACCCTTTTATGCGCAGTTGGGCGCTAACATGTTGCTTGGGCAAGGAGAGGGTATGTTTTTAAACCGACGATTACGCGATATCACCATCAGCAAAAAACTGTCGGTGGGGTTTGGTTTGGTTCTGCTGCTGGTGGCGATGGCCACCATCCTCAGCGTGATGCGTTTTAAAGAGATCCGCAGCGTTTATGAAAAAACCAATCTGATCTACAACATCAATATTGAAGTCTTCCAGGCCAAGATTAATCGCCTGAAATATTTTTACAGCGGCGATGAAAAATCGGGCCAGTCGCTGGCGAACTATGTTAACCATGCCGCAGAGCTTACCGCCTCGGCGAAAAATCTCGCCTGGACCGATACTGAAACGACGCTGCTCCACACCCTGGAAACCCATCTTGCCGACTTTCAGAGCAGCGTAAGCGCCATGCAGAGCGCCAGCATTGCGCTCACTCCGCTACGCGCTGCCGGAACCCAGGCAGGCAGCGCAGAGATGCAGCAGCTTCAGGCCGCTGAGGATCGGGTCAAGGTTGCTGGCGACAACAGCAGCGCCGACATCAAACTGATTATTGCCTCGGTTAAGGCCCATAATGATGAACTGGCCTATAGCTCCAGTACCGTGACCGCCGTGATTGGCGGCGTCGCCATACTCATTGGCATTCTCGTCTCGTGGTGGGTGATCCGCCAGATTACCCGGCCGGTGCAGCATAACCTGACCCTGGCGGAGCGCATCGCCAGCGGCGATCTCAGTTCGGTGATTGAGGCGCAGGGCGGTGATGAGTTAGGTAAGCTCACCGGGGCGATGGCGAAGATGAACCTGCGCCTGCGGGAGATGATCCGCGAAGTACGCAGCAGCGTAGCCCAGGTTTCCCACGCTGCCAGCGAGATCGCCGACGGCAATACCGATCTCTCTTCCCGAACCGAGCAGCAGGCCGCCGCAGTGGTGCAGACCGCCGCCAGCATGGATGAACTCACCGCGACGGTGAGAAACAACGCCGATAACGCCCGTCATGCCAGCAAACTGGCTGCCGAGGCCTCCAGCACCGCCAGCCAGGGCGGGAGCGTGATGCGCGACGTGGTCAATACCATGGGCGATATCCACGCCAGCTCGCAAAAAATTGCCGATATCACGGCGGTGATCAACAGCATTGCTTTCCAGACCAACATTCTGGCGCTGAACGCAGCGGTCGAGGCCGCGCGGGCGGGCGAGCAGGGCCGTGGCTTTGCGGTGGTTGCCAGCGAGGTGCGCAGTCTCTCTCAGCGTAGCTCCCAGGCGGCGAAAGATATCGAGCAGCTTATCGGCGAATCGGTGTCCCGTATTAGCACCGGCAGCGAGCTGGTGGCTAAGGCGGGACAGACCATGGAGCAGGTGGTGGATGCGGTAACGCGGGTCAACGATATCATGGGTGAGATCTCTTCCGCGTCGGAGGAGCAGAGCCGGGGTATCGAGCAGATTGCCCGCGCGGTAGGCGAGCTGGACAGTACCACCCAGCAGAATGCCACGCTGGTGAGCGCCTCGTCGCTGGCGGCGGAATCGCTGGAGGAGCAGGCGCAGCTGCTGTCACAGCTGGTGGCGGCGTTCCGTCTGGAGCAGCCGGCGACGGCCTAACATAAAAATGCCCGGCAGCGTTTGGCTACCGGGCATCAGCAGAAAGGCTAACGCTTTACTCGAAGCGGTACGCTACCGAGAGGCCTACGCCGTAGTTACGACCCGGAGCCGGTTCGTAGTAGCGGCCGTTAGACTCGTTAACGATGACCGATCCGACATACTCTTTGTCGAACAGGTTATCCACCCGGCCAAACACGTCCAGCATCCAGTTGTTGTAGTTGAACTTGTACCCGGTGTTCAGACCCACGGTGGTATAGGACGGTGCTTTCGCCGTGTTCTCATCGTTAGCTTCAATGTCGCTCATGTAGCGCATATCAGCCCCCGCGTACCAGCCGCTCTCCGGCACGTAACCAAGGGAGGCAAAGCCCATGTTGCGCGCGATGCCCGGCATCCGGTTGCCGTTGCAGTTGTCATCCCCGCAGACGTTGGTGCGGTAGGTCGCGTCCAGATAGGTCCACGCCATTTTCACCCGCCAGTCGCCAGCAAACTGCTGGTCAAGGGAGAGCTCAGCACCCTGACGACGGGTTTTCCCGGCGTTTTTGTAGGTGGTGCGTCCGCCGCTGCTGGTATCGGTCACGATCTCATCATTGGTCATGGTCTGGAACAGCGCTGCGGTGAACAGGCCGTTGCCGACGCGGGTCTTGCTGCCGATCTCATAGGTGTCGTTAGTGGACGGCTTGAGATTGAAGTTCAGGCCGCTCTGGTTATTGGCCCGGTAGGAGAGCTCGTTGATGGTCGGCGTCTCGAAGCCACGGCCTGCGGCGGCGTAGACGTTCCACGCATCGGTCACGGCATACTTCAGCGCACCGGCCGGGAGCCACTCGTGGTAGCTGGCTTCGCCGCTGTCGTCGCCGTTAGCGGCGGTGACGTAGTGGTCGTTGGAGTCAAACCACACCGAGCTGTAGCGCACCCCGGCGTCCAGCGAGAGCTTGTCGGTCAGCTGCCAGCGGGACTGCATATAGGGATCCGCGTTCCACATCAGGTTGCGCTCGTTACGGCGCAGGTTACCTTTCTGGCCGTAATCCGGCGTGCCGTTATTCATCACGAAGTTCTCGAATCCTTTCCGATCTTCGCTCATGTTTTCATAGTTCAGGCCAGTGGTAATAGTTACCGGCACCAGCAGCTCGCCACGGTGGGTCCAGCGGGTGTCGATCCCCTGGTAGTGACGGCTGAGGTCGATCACCCCGCCGGCATGGGTCGGATTGAGCTGCGGCGCACGCGGAATGGACTGGTACTGAGTCGTTTCACGCTCGCCCGCGTACATCATCACGCTGAGGTCATCCTGCTCGCTCAGCTGGCGCTCGTAGCGTAGCCCGGCCTGGGTCTGCTTGATGGTTTTACGGGTGTTGTACTGGTCGGCACGCGGAGCCTGGTGTGGATCCTGCTTCCACTCCTGCTGGGTCAGGCCGCCCGGATCGTCTGCTTTGATATCGACGCTGTTAAAGAGCAGGCTCAGCTTGCTAACGTCATTGATGCGCACGCCGAGTTTGGCGTTGGCGAGATTCTTACGCGCGCCGCTGTGGTCGCGATAGCCGCTGGTAATAAAGCGGGTAGAGGAGACGGTGTAATCCACGTCGCCTGCCTGCGTACCGTCTCCGGTTGCACCGGTGGCTTTCAGGCCGTAGCGCCAGCTACCGTAGCTGCCGTAGTAGCTGCTGGCTTCGATGGTCGTCGGCTGCTGGCCGGTTTCGGTGGTGACGTTAACCACGCCGCCGGAGGCGTTACCGTACAGGGCAGAGAAGGGGCCACGCAGCACTTCAACGCTCTCGACGCTGTTGAGATCGATATTGGAGGTCTGCCCCTGGCCGTCCGGCATCGTCGCCGGGATGCCGTCGACGTACATGCGGATGCCACGCACGCCGTAGGTAGAGCGGGAGCCAAAGCCACGCATAGAGAGCTGCAGATCCTGCGCATAGTTCTGGCGATTCTGGATCTGTAGCCCCGGCACGCCGGTCAGCGACTCGGAGAGGTTAACGCGCGGGGCGGCATGACGCATCTCTTCCCCGTTGACCACGCTGACGGCGGCGGGCGTATCCAGCTCGGACACGGTCTGCGGCGTAGCGCTGACGATCAGGGTCTGCTCATCAGCCGCAAAAGCAGAGCCGCAGGCGGCTGGCAGCAGCAGTAAAGGGAGGGTAGCGTGCGTGATAGCAATAATTTTCATTAAAGGAACCGGTTAAATAAAAAACGAACCAAATGGAACATGTGTGCACATGTTACTGTTTTTGTAAAAATTATGAAAACGTTAACGGCACGTAGTGTTAATTCATGTATCCATGTATGTATGGAGGAAGTATGAAGATTATGGACGACCCCGCAAGAAAGACTCCACATTTTATCAATTAATGATTATTATTCTCATTCGCAACACGCGAATGTGTTAATCAAAGGGAGTCGTCATGTTTTTACGTCAATTAAGCTCGCCGCGCCTGCGTGGTTCACTGTTCCTCGGTTCACTGCTGCTGGCGGGGACATTTAACGCCAGCGCGGCGGAGGAGATGCTGCGTAAACCGGTGGGTAAGGGCGCATACGAGATGGCGTTCAGCCAGCAGGAGAACGCCCTGTGGGTCGCCACGACCCAGAGCCGCAAGATGGATAAGGGTGGCGTGATCTACCGTCTCGACCCTGTAACGCTGGATATCACCCAGGCCATCCACAACGATCTCAAGCCGTTTGGTGCGACCATCAACAATCAAACCCAGACGCTGTGGTTCGGCAACACCACCAATAGCGCGGTGACTGCCGTTGACGCCAAAACGGGCGAGGTCAAAGGCCGCCTGGTGCTGGACGATCGCCAGCGTTCCGAAACGGTGCGCCCATTGCAGCCGCGTGAGCTGGCGGTGGATGAAACCACCAATACCGTTTATATCACCGGCATCGGCAAGGAGAGCGTGATCTGGGCCGTCGATGGCGAAACGCTGAAGCTGAAAAACACGATCGCTGACACGGGCACCTTTAGCACCGGGCTGGCTATCGATGCGGCGGCAAAACGCCTCTATACCACTAACGGCGACGGCGAGCTGATTACTATCGATACCAGCAGCAATAAAATCCTCTCCCGTCAGAAGGTTCTCGACGATGGCAAAGAGCACTTCTATCTCAACCTGAGCCTCGACACCGCTGGACAGCGGGCGTTTATTACCGACTCGAAGCAGGCGGAGGTGCTGGTGGTCAATCTGCGCGATGGCAAGGTGCTGGCGAAGGTTGCTGCCCCGGAGTCGCTGGCCGTACTGTTTAACCCGGCCCGCAACGAAGCCTACGTCACCCACCGCAAGGCGGGCAAGGTGAGCGTTATCGATGCGAAAAGCTATAAGGTGGTGAAGAGCTTTGATACGCCGACCTACCCGAACAGCCTGGCGCTCTCTGCCGATGGCAAAACACTGTACGTGAGTGTGAAGCAGGCCTCAACCCGCGAGAAAGAGGCGACCGATCCGGATGATGTGATCCGTATTGCGCTGTAAGAGTGAATAAAAAATGCCCGACAGGATTGCCGGGCATTGTTTTAAAGCGTTCTTTAGAAGGATTTAGCTGGAGGTCTTCTCAACCAGCACGGCGCTTTCCGCCGTCTCTTCCACATGCACCGGGGCGGTGCTGTGGATCTCCTGCACCCGCTTACGCACGCCATACCAGCCTACGACCAGCAGGACCGCAATCACCGGAATCGAGGCGATGGTATAGGTCCCGTTGGGATAGTCGAACGCCATCAGCACCAGCACGCTCAGCAGGAACAGCAGCGTCAGCCAGGAGGTGACCGGCGCGCCCGGCAGCTTGAAGCTGACGTCAGCGGTTTTGCCCTCTTTAATGGCCTTACGCAGGCGCATCTGGCACACCACGATAAACGCCCACGAAGCGATGATGCCCAGCGCGGCGACGTTCAGCACGATCTCAAATACGCTGGCCGGAACCAGATAGTTCAGCACCACGCCAAAGACGTAGATCGCCAGCGTCGCCAGGATGCCCGCGTAGGGAACATGCTGCTTGCTCATTTTAGACATGAACTTCGGAGCAGAGCCGCCCATCGACATGGAGCGCAGAATACGGCCCGTGGAGTAGAGGCCCGAGTTCAGGCTGGAGAGCGCGGCGGTCAGTACCACCATGTTCATCACGTCGCCAACGTAAGGCACGCCCAGCTTGCTGAAGAAGGTCACGAACGGACTCTGCCCAGCCTGATAGGCGTTCCACGGCAGCAGCAGCACCAGCAGGACCACGGAGCCCACATAGAACAGGCCGATACGCCAGATCACGCTGTTGATGGCTTTCGGCACCATGGTCTGCGGATCTTTACATTCGCCCGCCGCCGTACCCACCAGTTCGATAGAGGCGAAGGCGAACACTACGCCCTGGACCAGCACCAGCGCAGGCAGCAGGCCGTGCGGGAAGAAGCCGCCGTTATCGGTAATCAGGTGGAAACCGGTGGTGCCGCCGTCCAGCGGTTTGCCGGTGCCGAGGAAGATAGTCCCCACCACCAGGAAAACCACGATAGCCAGCACCTTCACCAGCGCAAACCAGAACTCCATTTCGGCGAACCACTTCACGCCGATCATGTTCATGGTGCCGACGATAGCCAGTGCGCCAAGGGCGAAGACCCACTGCGGCACGTCACCAAACGCGCCCCAGTAGTGCATATAGAGCGCAACGGCGGTGATATCCACGATGCCGGTCATCGCCCAGTTGATAAAGTACATCCAGCCGGCAACGAACGCCGCTTTCTCACCCAGGAACTCACGGGCGTAGGAGACGAAGCTGCCGCTGGAGGGGCGGTGCAGTACCAGCTCGCCAAGCGCGCGGAGAATAAAAAAAGAGAAGATGCCACAAACCAGATAGACGATGGCGAGCGAAGGGCCTGCCATCTGCAGGCGTGCGCCCGCACCGAGAAATAACCCTGTACCAATCGCACCGCCGATAGCAATCATCTGCACCTGACGGTTACCCATCGCTTGCTTATACCCCTCTTCGTGCGAGTTAAGCCAGCGGCGTTTTGCAGCCTGATGCTCTGCTGCGCTGTTGTTGCTGTTTTTCATTGCGTTACCTGTTGACCTGTCTGAATCATCGAGGATGTTTGCATCCGGCCAGGGCGAAACAAACGTTTGCTCTGGCGAATAAATATGCTGTCTTTCCCGCTATTTTGCGCATAGATAAGACGAAACATGGCGCAGCATCCTACCTGCAATTGATAAGCGACGCAAAAGATACCCAGCAAAAATTGAGCGCTGTCGCGTGAATTTGTGTGGTCGGATGAGAAGCGGTGTCGATACGATTCAGCCGCAGGAAAAGGGTTCGGTACAGAGGAGGCAAGAGAGCCGCGACTTAGCCACTTTTTAGCTAATTAAATGTAAATTAATTGTTTCACAGCTGTTTCCTGACCTCTTACTAATAGGGACATGTTTCCTCATCTGAGCGTACGCATGTCATATCGAATTAGTCTGCTGGATAAAAGCCCTATCGCCGACGGCGAAACGGCTACGGAGGCGCTGGCCCGCACCCTGCACCTGGCGCAGCTGGCCGAGGCGTGGGGCTATCACCGCTTCTGGATCGCTGAACATCACAACACCCCGCAGCTGGCCAGCCCATCACCGGAGCTGGTGATTGCGTGGATCGTCGGCCAGACCCGGCGTATCCGCGTCGGCTCCGGCGGCGTCATGCTGCAACACTACAGTCCCTACAAGGTCGCGGAAAACTTTAACCTGCTCGCTACGCTGGCACCGGGACGTATCGATCTTGGCGTCGGTAAAGCGCCGGGCGGCCTGCCGCTCTCCACCCGCGCGCTCCAGCAGGGGCTGGATCAGGAACGCGCCGGCACCTTTGCCGACAAACTGGCGCAGCTCGACAACTGGCTTTCGCTCTCCGTGAACGATCGTCAGCAGGAGAGCCTGCTGGCAACGCCGGTGCCACCTCACCGCGCCGACGGCTTTCTCCTCGGGGCGAGCGTCGAGAGCGCCCGCCTGGCCGCCACTCTTGACTGGAACTTTGTCTTCGCTGCCCACCTGAACGGCGATAAAGCTCTGCTGCACGACGTACTTACGGCCTGGCAGGCCCATAGCCAGCGCAGCACGGTGGTGGCGGTGCAGGCGATTGTGGCCGACAGCGATGCTGAAGCGCAGGCGCTGGCCCAGGAGATTGAGCTGTGGGGCGTGGAGCTGGAGAACGGTCAGCGCGTGACGGTCGCCAGCCAGGAGCAGGCCCAGGCGTTTGCCCGTCAGGCGGGCAGCCCGGCGAAGCAGATTGCTCGCCGTGAATCTTCGGCGCTGGTGGGCACGGCGCAGACGGTGCTGGCCGGGCTGAACGCGCTGCACCATGCATGGGGCATTGACGAATTTATTATCGACACGCCGATTACCGGCGGCGCGGCGCGGATCAACTCCCTGCGCCTGCTGGCGGAGGCGTGGTCGCAGGAGAAGCAGGTGACGGAGGAGGCAGAATGCAGTTTGCACAACAGCTGATTGAGTGGCGACGCGAGCTTCATCAGTATCCGGAGCTGTCGTTGCAGGAGTTTGAGACAACGCGGCGGATCCGCCAGTGGCTGGAAAACGCCGGGCTACGGCTGTTGCCCTACGATCTGCCCACCGGCGTGGTGGTAGAGATCGGCAGCGGCGAAAAGATTATTGCATTGCGCGGTGATATCGATGCTCTGCCTATCGACGAGGCCAGCGGCGTGCCGTTTAGCTCGAAAAACGCCGGGATCATGCATGCCTGCGGCCATGACGTGCATACCACCGTGATGCTTGGCGCGGCGCTGCTGCTCAAGGAGAACGAGCACCGGCTGGCGGGCAGGGTTCGCATCCTGTTCCAGCCCGCCGAAGAGAACTTTGGTGGCGCGAAACGGTTGATTAAAGCAGGCGTCCTGAATGGCGTCAGCGCGATCTTCGGCATGCACAACGAACCTGGCCTGCCGGTGGGCGTCTTTGCCACACGCGGCGGCCCGTTCTACGCCAACGTCGATCGCTTTGTCATTGGCGTTAAGGGCAAGGGAGCACATGCTGCCCGCCCGCATGAGGGCAACGACGCCATTCTGCTGGCAAGCCAATTAGTCAACGCTTTGCAGAGCGTTGCCAGCCGCAACGTTAACACCCTTGATTCGGTGGTGCTCAGCGTGACGCGGATCGCCGGAGGCAATACCTGGAACGTGCTGCCGGAGACGGTCGAGCTGGAGGGCACCCTGCGCACCCACGACGTTGCGGTTCAGCAACAGGTGAAGAGGCGCGTAAACGAAATTGCCGCCGGGCTGGGTCAGGCGTTCGGGGCGGAGATTAGCGTTAACTGGTACGACGGCCCGACGGCGCTGGTTAACGATGAGCATTGGGCCGCTTTCGCCCGTGACGTCGCTGACTGGCACGGGTATGAAACACAGCACGCCGGGCTGCATATGGGCGGGGAGGATTTTGCCGTCTATTTGCAACATATTCCCGGTGCGTTTGTCAGCATCGGCAGCGCCAGCGAGTTTGGCCTGCATCACCCGGCGTTTAACCCCAACGAAGCATTGCTTGAAGGCGCGGCGCGCTACTTTGCGCTGCTGGCTGAAAAAGCGTTACTGCAACCCTAAGAGGATAACTTATGGCGACTACACGACAGTTACGGCTGGGCACGATTTTGCAGGGCGCATCGGGAAATATGTCTGCCTGGCGTCATCCGGCCGCCGTGGCCGATGCCAGCATCAACTTTGAATTTGTCAAAGAGACCGCCCGTAAAGCTGAACAGGGGAAGCTGGATTTTCTGTTTGTGGCCGACGGCCTGTACATCAATGAGAAATCGATTCCGCACTTCTTGAACCGCTTCGAGCCGCTGACGGTGCTCTCTGCGCTGGCCAGCCTGACCACCCATCTTGGGCTGGTGGGGACGCTCTCTACCTCCTACAGCGAGCCCTTTACCGTCGCGCGCCAGTTTGCCAGTCTCGATCACCTCAGCAATGGCCGGGCAGGGTGGAACGTGGTGACCTCGCCGCTGGAAGGCTCGGCGAAGAACTTCTCCCGTGACAAGCACCCGGAACACGCCCTGCGCTACCGCATTGCCGATGAGTACCTGGACGTAGTGAAAGGGCTATGGGACTCCTGGGAAGAGGACGCCTTTGTGCGTAACAAAGAGAGCGGGCAGTTTTTCGATCCGCAGAAGCTGCACACGCTCAACCACAGCGGGGCGTTTTTCCAGGTGGCCGGGCCGCTCAATATTGGTCGTACGCCGCAGCATCGCCCCATTATTTTCCAGGCCGGAGCATCAGACGATGGCAAAAAGCTCGCTGCCCGCCACGCCGACGCCATTTTTACCCACCATGACACTCTGGAGGAGGCCAAAGCCTTCTATCGCGACGTCAAGCAGCAACTGGAGGCTCATCATCGCCAGGCTGAGGATCTCAAGATATTCCAGGGGGTGAGTATTATCGTTGGGGACAATGACGCCGACGTCGAGGCGCAGTACCAGACCACCGCCGCGCTGGTGTCGATAAACGATGCCCTGAACTACCTTGGTCGCTACTTTGAGCACCATGATTTTGGCCAGTATCCTCTTGACGAGCCTTTCCCGGACGTGGGCGATTTAGGCCAGAACAGCTTTCGCAGCACCACGGATGAGATCAAGCGTAATGCCCGGGAGCGGAATCTGACCCTACGCCAGGTAGCGCTGGAGAGCGCCTCGCCGCGGCCACGCTTTGCTGGCACCCCGGAGCAGGTGGCCGACGGTCTCCAGCGCTGGTTTGAGGAGCGGGCCGCCGACGGATTTATCATCCAGGGCGGTACGCCGGAGAGCTTTGCCCACGTTGTGGATCGGGTAGTGCCGATCCTTCAGGCGCGGGGACTGTTCCGTACCGACTATCCGGGCACCACGCTGCGCGAGACGCTGGGTTTATCCGTTCCTGATAATCAATTTATAAAATAATAATGTAATAAAGGGATCCGCTATGCAGAAATCAACGCTACTTCTGGCTATTTCACTCGCCATTACGCCGCTGGCGTGGGCTGACAGCGTCACCATTAACGGCACCGGTGTGAGTCTTGAGGCCAACAAAGCGCCGATTCATACTGCCAAAAATGCTCAGGCGGTGGCGGAGCTGCCTCAGGGCTACCGCTTCGCCCAGCCAGGCAAGTTTACCGTGGCGGTGGCCGCGTTGAACTCTCCTCCGCTGACGGTCTTCTCCGATGACAATAAAACGCTGTTGGGCAGCGAGGTGGATATTGCCCGACTGGTGGCGGATAGCCTTGGCCTTGAGCTCAACGTCGTGCCGACCTCGTGGGAGGATTGGCCCCTGGGCGTCTCGTCCGGCAAGTATGATGCCGCCATCAGCAATATTACCGTCACCAAAGAGCGTAAAGCGAAGTTCGACTTTGCCACCTACCGCAAGGATTCGCTGGGTTTCTACGTGAAGTCGACCAGCCCGATCAAATCCATTGAGAAAGCCGAAGATATTGCCGGGCTGCGGATCATTGTGGGATCGGGAACCAACCAGGAGGCGATCCTGCTGGCGTGGGACAAGGCCAACCAGCAGAAAGGGCTGAAGCCGTTCACGCCGGTCTATACCAAGGATGATGCTGCCCAGACGCTGGCGATCCAGTCCGGCCGTGCCGACGCCTTTTTCGGGCCGAACGTGATTGGCGCGTGGAAGGCTGCGCTAACGAACAAGACTAAGCTGGTGGGAAGCGTTGACGGCGGCTGGCCAAAGGCGGCGCACATTGCGGTAACGCTGAAAAAGGGCAGCGGGCTGGTGGAGCCGGTGCAGACCGCGCTTAACGGCGCGATCAAAAGCGGTGACTACGATAAGGTGCTGGCCCGCTGGGGCGAAGGGGTGGAGCGCATCTCCACCTCGGAGATCAACCCGGAAGGCCTGGGTGACTAAGGAGAGAGCCATGCGCGAACGCTTTCGTGATATCCCAATGGATGCCCCCGAGCTGCAACCGATTATCGAGGGACTGTTTGGCGAATACGCCGCCCGCTACGGGGACTACTTCTCCAAAGACGCGGAGGTGGAGCTGAACGAGTGGTATCTCCCCCCGCAGGGGCTGTTCTTAGTCCTTGAGCGCGACGGGGAGATTATTGCCACCGGGGCCTACAAGCCGTTCGATGAGCAGACGGCAGAGATCAAGCGTATCTGGACCCAGCGCACCCTGCGTCAGCAGGGACTGGCCGGGCGCATGATGCAGGCCCTGGAGCAGCGGGCCTCTCTTGCTGGCTATCGGCGGATCTTCCTCACCACCGGCTTTCGTCAGCCGGAGGCGGTCAAGCTCTATCTGAGCCTGGGGTATGAAGCCCACTTCGATCTGCACCGCGATCCGGAGGAGTATAGCCTGCCGCCCTATGATGGACGGCTGCGTTTTAGCAAAACGCTGGACGTTGCCCTGCGCCATTCAGCCTGAGGAAAAAAGATGACCACACCTGAAACCATTAAAGTGATCCCCGCCCGCTATCCGCTGCGCACCGCAGGCGCGTTTGTCGCGCTGTTTGTGCTGGCGATAGTGGTCCAGTCCGTTGCCTTTAATCCGCGTTGGGAGTGGCACGTGTTTGCCCGCTGGTTCTTCGATCCGGCGATCCTTTATGGCGTAGGCCAGACGCTGCTGCTGACCCTGCTGGGGACGGTGCTCAGCGTGATTATCGGTGGCCTGCTGGCGCTGGCGCGTCTGTCGTCTTCCTGGCTGCTGAGCAGCCTCGCCTGGGGCTACATCTGGCTTTTTCGCTCCCTGCCGCTGATTGTGGTGCTGATTATTCTCTACAACTTCTCCTATCTCTACGACACGCTGACCATCGGTATTCCTTTCACCGCTATTAGCTGGGGGCAGTTTGAGACCATCAACGTGCTGGGGCAGTTTTCAACGGCGGTGGTAGGGCTGACGCTGGTTCAGAGCGCCTACACCGCTGAGATTATTCGCGGCGGATTTTTAGGGGTCGATCACGGCCAGTACGAGGCCGCTGCCGCTCTCGGCCTACCGGCGTGGCGGCGCACCCTGCGCATTATTCTGCCCCAGGCGCTGCGCACCATTCTGCCGTCGGGCTTTAATGAGATCATCAGCCTCGCCAAGGGAACGGCGATGGTTTACGTGCTGGCGATGCCGGAGCTGTTCTACACCATCCAAATGATCTACAACCGCACTCAGGAGGTGATCCCCCTCCTGATGGTTGGCGCGGTATGGTATCTGGCGATCACCAGCGTGCTGTCGATCATTCAGCACCTCGTGGAACGCGCACTGGCCCGCAGCGAGCGCCGTTCGGCCATCAACGCCGCGCCGCGTGTTTCCCGGGTGTCTTCCCCTGCAACCCCTGTTAACGCCCAGGAGCCTGTCCATGTCCACCTCTCATAATGGTCATATCTCGATTACCGGCGTCAGCAAATACTTTGGTCGCCACAAGGCGCTGGACGGCGTCTCGCTGGAGCTGCCCCCTGGATCGGTAACGGTGATCCTCGGTCCCTCCGGCTCGGGTAAGTCCACGCTGCTGCGGGCAATTAATCATCTGGAGCGGGTAGATGAAGGCTTTATCCAGATCGACGGGGATTACATCGGCTACCGCCGGGAAGGCGACCGGCTCTACGAGCTGAAAGAGAAAGAGATCCTGCGCCAGCGCATCAACGTCGGCTACGTCTTCCAGAACTTCAATCTCTTTCCGCACCTGACGGTACTGGAAAATCTGATTGAAGCGCCTATCGCCCACAAGCAGCTCAGCCGCAAAGCCGCCGTTGAGCGAGCGTATGAACTGCTGGATGTCGTCGGCCTGCGCAATAAGGCCGACGCCTGGTCGCGCCACCTCTCCGGCGGTCAGCAGCAGCGTATCGCCATCGCCCGCGCGCTGGCGCTGCGTCCACGGGTTATGCTGTTTGATGAACCCACCTCGGCCCTCGATCCTGAGCTGGTGGGCGAGGTGCTCGACGTCATCAAAACCCTCGCCCGTTCCGGTACAACCCTGGTGGTCGTTACCCATGAGATTGGCTTTGCCCGCGAAGTGGCGGACAAGGTGGTCTTTATGGTGGACGGGAAGATTGTCGAGCAGGGCAGCAGTGAAGAGGTGCTAAACCGCCCGCAGCATCCCCGCACCCAGCAGTTCTTATCAAAAGTGCTTTAAGGAGCCGGTATGAAACAGGGACTATTGGCGCTGCTGCTGGTTAGCGCCGGGAGCTATGCTCAGGGAACCATCGATCTTGCGGCAAATGAAAAACCGCTCCACGCCGCGCGTGATGAGGCGGCGATAGCGAAGCTCCCCGCTGACTACCGGTTTGTGCAGCCAGGGACGTTGACGGTCGCCGTCTCTGCGCTTAACTCGCCGCCGCTGGCGCTGCTGGCCAGCGACAACCGCACGCGGGTAGGGAGTGATCCGGATATCGCCAGACTGCTGGCCGACAGCCTTGGGCTAAAGGTTAAAATCATTCCCACCGCCTGGGAGGATTGGCCGCTCGGTATTTCGTCCGGGCGTTACGACGTGGCGCTGGTCAATATTGCCGTTACCGAGCAGCGCAAAGAGAAATTCGATTTCGCGACCTACCGCGTCGACTCTCTGGCTTTTTCAGTGAAGTCCACCAGCAAGATCGCGGCGGTAAACAAGGCGGCGGATCTGGCTGGGTTAAAGGTGATTGTTGGTTCCGGCACCAATCAGGAGAAGATCCTGCTCGGCTGGAATGAAGAGAACCGGGCGGCCGGACGCCAACCGGCGCTGCCGATCTATCTTACCGACGATGCTTCGGCCAACCTGTTTATTCAGTCGGGCCGGGCCGACGTCTTCTTTGGACCGCAGTCGGTGGCCTCCTATAAAGCGGCGCTAAACGGCAATACGAAAGTGGTCGGTCTCGGTCCCAAAAAAGCCTATGTCGCTACTACAACCAAAAAGGGCAACGGCCTGGCCCAGGCGCTTCAGGCGGCCCTGAACGGGGCGATAGCTCGCGGCGAGTATCAGAAAGTACTGGCCCGCTGGGGCGAAGAGGGGGAGGCGGTAACCGCCTCCGTCGTAAACCCGCCGGGGATCGTCTACTGATGAAAAGATCCCCGGCGCAAGGCGCTATGGCCGTTTGCCAAATTCAACGGTCTGCTGCGTCCAGCGCCGCGCCTGTTCGCTCAGCGTAAAGCCAAGTCCGTGGCGGTCGGAAACGTACATCCGGCCGTCGCGCAGCTCAAGCTGCTCGTTAAACAGCGGGTTTAGCCACTCAAAGTGCTCCAGCCACGGCTCTAGCGGGTAGGCCGCCGCCAGATGCAGATGCACCTCCATTGCAAAGTGCGGAGCCAGCTTGCGTCCGTGCTTTGCCGCCAGATCCATGATCTTCAGGAACGGTGAGATTCCGCCGACCCGTGGCGCATCCGGCTGGACAACGTCGCTGGCGTTGCAAAGGATCAGCTGCTCATGCTCTCGGAAGCTGGTCAGCATTTCGCCGGTAGCGATCGGCGTATCCAACGCGGCGGCGAGCTGGGCGTGACCCTCTACGTCATAAGCGTCGAGCGGCTCCTCGATCCAGATCAGGTTGAACTGCTCCATTTTACGCCCCATGCGGATTGCGGTTTCGCGATCCCACTGCTGGTTAGCGTCTACCATCAGCGGGAAATCATCTCCCAGCGCCTCGCGTACGGCGGTCAGGCGGCGAATATCCTCAGTGGTATTGGGTTGGCCAACCTTTAGCTTGATGCCGCCAATGCCGTTCTCCCGGGAGATGGTGACGTTTTTCAACACCTGGTCCAGTGGCGTATGCAGGAAGCCGCCGGAGGTGTTATAGCACTGAACCGAGTCGCGATGGGAGCCCAGCAACTTCGCCAGCGGCAGGCCAGCACGTTTAGCTTTCATATCCCATAGGGCGATATCGAAAGGGGAGATAGCCTGTACCGCCATGCCGCTACGCCCTACGGATGCGCCTGCCCATAGCAGCTTGCTGTAGATCTTGTCGATATCATTAGGATCTTCCCCCAGTAGATTATCGGCAATCTCTTTGGCATGGGCGTAGATACCCAGGCCGCCGGCGCGCTTGGAGTAGCTAAAACCTACGCCCTCGAAGCCGTCACGGGAGCGGATCTCCGCCACGATAATTGCCACTTCAGTCAGAGGTTTCTGTCTACCGGTCAACACCTTGGCATCGCTAACCGGCGTAGCCAGCGGCAGGAAGGCGAGAGAGAGCTTTACCCACTCAATGCGATCCCCGGTTTCCGCTGCCGTTTTAACACCTTCTGCTTTGGCATAGGTGACTGAATCAGAATTCGCGTTAAAGGTCATCTCACTCTCCGTTGGTTATAAAATGTTTGCGCTAACATTTATAGTTCACTGCTCAATGCGTCGCTAGAGTTCTGAGGAGAATTTGTACAGCCGATCACAGTTTCAGCCCGGCCAGGATACATTAGCGTGTAGATTAAGAGGGCGGCATGATGAATAATGGATGAAATGCTTTTGAGAACAGGTTGATACTGTGTGACCACGCCTAAAATCTCCCGCCCGCAGCCGCCCAGAGCGCCCACTCTTGATGATGTGGCCCGCGTCGCCGGATTGTCATCGATGACCGTCAGCCGGGCGATCAATACACCTGAGCGGGTGCGGCCTGAAACAGTTGAGCGGGTAATGAGTGCCGTTAAGGCTACCGGCTATATTCCCAACGCGCTGGCAGGTGGGCTGGCCACCCGACGCAGCAGGCTGGTTGCCGTGGTCGTCCCGCAGATCAATAACAGCATGTTCGTGGATACTATCCAGTCGCTTAACGATGCCCTGGCGGCACGGGGTTACCATATGCTGCTCTGCATGTCGGGCTATACGCCGCAGACGGAAGCCGAGCTGGTAGCGGCGCTGCTGTCGCGCCGTCCAGATGGCATCGTGTTGACCGGTATTCACCACTCAACGGAGCTGAAAAAGATTGTGCTTAACGCCAGCGTGCCGGTGGTAGAGATATGGGATTCAACCCCAACGCCGCTTGATATGCTGGTGGGTTTCTCTCATGAAAAAGTCGGTCAAGCGCTGGGGCATTTTTTACAGCGTAAAGGCTACAAGCATCCTGGGCTAATTTGGGCTGAAGACCGTCGCGCTCAGCAGAGGAAAGTAGGGCTGTGTGAGGCGCTAACATTGGGTTGTTTTTCTGCACCGCTACAGGTAGACGTGCCGCTCCCCGCCAGGCTGGCGCTGGGCAGGCAAGGGCTGGGGGCGCTGTTGGCTCAGGGAGAGTGTGACGTGGTGGTCTGCAGCTCCGATACCCTGGCTCAGGGGGCAATCATGGAAGCGGAGAGCCGTGGACTGCGTGTGCCGCAGGATCTGGCCGTGGTCGGCTTCGGCGATCTCGACTTTGCCGCCTCAAACCGGCCAGCTATTACTACCGTCAGCGTCGACCGGCATGAGATAGGCCTGCGCGCCGCGACGCTGCTGGCCGATCGCATTGAGGGAATCGACCCTGAAAACGCTATTCAGGACGTCGGTTTTACGCTTATTGAGCGCGAGTCGGCTTAAACAACATGCAGGAGGGTAGGTGGTAACGTTCAGATCCCCAACAAGCCGTGAATTTTCGGCTTTTGTTAACTATTTCATCCCGGATTATGCCACCGAGATCGTCAGTAACTATCACCTCTCGGAGGTGGCTGCCGTTGAGCAGGCGCGTCGCGAATTAGAAGCCAGCTTTCCTGACGGTGAGAATAGTACCGGGCAGGTACTGCTCTGCATCATTCACAGCGAGTCTAATCAAGAAAACCATATTGGCTATTTCTGGTACAAGCCAGATCCGCACCTGCATTCAGCTTGGATCAATGACTTCTATCTCTTCCCTACGTTCCGGGGCCAGGGTTTTGGCAGCGAGGCCATGAAGCAGCTTGAGGTGCGTCTGGTACAGGAGGGCTATAAGCAGGTAAAACTACGGGTGGCTGCTGATAATGCGCAGGCCAGACGGGTCTATGAGAATAACGGTTTTAACGTAACCGGTATCAATATGAATAAAGTGCTGGGTTAACAGCCCAGCCAGACGCTAATTACACGAGGAGTTTGCTATGCCGCATATCGATATTAAATGTTTCCCCCGCGACCTGACCGATGAGCAGAAAACAGCGCTGGCGGACGATATTACCGCTGCGATTGTCCGTCATCTCAACAGCAAAGACGAGTCGGTGAGCGTTGCCCTGAGCCAGGTTCAGCCTGAAAACTGGAAGGCACAGGTATGGGACACCGAGATCGCCCCACAGATGGAAACGCTGATCAAAAAGCCGGGCTACAGCATGTAGTTTGTGCTTCCTGCCCTTCGGGGCAGGTAATGCTGTAAAAGCAGAACTCCATTAAGCGGTGATTGATTAAGGGATAATGTGAGGATAGGGAGGTTGATAAATTGAATAAACATTACTTGCCGTATGTTATTGGTGCGATCCTATCGGCACTTACTATCAACGCCTCCGCGGAATCCACCAGTTCAAGCATAGTTAAAAGTAGCGATGTTGACGCCTGTATAGATAAGAGCGGTGATATAGACAACGAGTGTTTGAATTTAGTAAATAAGCGAAGTGAAAAGGAATTAAATGACGCTTATGAAGTTAAACTAAAAGAGATATCAACTTTCGACTACACCCGGTGGTGGATGGGAGAAAAAGATCGGCGTGAAGAAATGAAGCAATCCTTTGTATATAGTCAAGAACTATGGCTTAAGTATCGTAGTGAGTATTGTAAGACCGCGAGTACGGGATCTGAGGGAATTGATGGCTATGGGGCGGTAGTATTAAGTTGCCAAATTAACCTGGCGAAAAGACGTATAGATGAAATTAAAATGATTCACCCTGATCTTTCGGACGGATGGAAGATAGATTATTGATGGTATGAGGGAAAGCTTATGCTATCATTGATAGCTTAGTCGATACATTCGATAGTCATCCATTGATTAAAAATCATACTTAACCGCCCCTTCCCGAGTTCGCCAAATCATCATCAGTATATTCTTATCAATGCAGTTACGGGGAGCTTCAACATTCGGAAAACAAAGTCGATCTTCTTTACCTTCTTCTTGATATCCTTCCCCAAAGGCGTATATCGTTATGAGAAAAGGACCTTGAGTGCCAGTAGGAATATGATACTTCCGTCTAATTTGATCCTGATTATGCTGCCACCAGTCAATTTTTTGCGCGTCAGTGAAGGGTAGGGAATCTACGATAATCCATACTGTGCTACCATTATAATAACTGTTGATTACTGTAACTTTTTGATCTCTATTGAAAAAATAATAGGCGCAGCCTAGTATTATCGTTAGAACTGCAATAGTGAGCAAACGCATGAGAGATCCCCGTTTATCTTAATTAAGTTCGGGCTTAATAACGCCATCACTAGAGATAACATAACTGGAGTCTGAGAAAGTAAACCTCTCTAACCCCTCTCTGGTGCGGCTTATAGTCATTAAGATATTCTTGTCAATACAGTTGGTTTCCGTATCCATATCATCAAAGCATAGCCGATCTTTCTTTCCTTCTTTTTTATAGCCATCGCCGAATTTAAATATTGTTATATAGTTAGGGCCGCCATTGCCGTATGGTCTTATATGGTATTTATCCTCAATTTCTTTTCGATTACCTACCCACCATTTTATACGCGACCTCTCAGTTAAAGGCAGTCGATCAACAAGTATTTCTGCCGTGGATTTATTTTGATGAATAGCTATAATATTTACCGAAACATTATCATGCCAAAGATAAAAGGTGGTCGACACAATGATGAGAAGTAGTAAGCATATTATTTTTTTCATTATTTTACACCTTTTATGTACCGAAGCATCATACACCGAATATGATGTTGTGCAATAGATCAGCATTTAACAGCAACCTGTAATTAGTGACCTGCTGATTATAAAAGGGGGGCGGGTTACAGTATATATTTTATCTCCCTGCCGTTACCGGCAGGGAGTACGTCTCTACTTGTCGTTAACACTCATCTGCTTACCGCTGGTGACAAAGGTTCCGCCGCCCAGGTGGTGCAGGGTGTTAAGTTTGTCATCATCAAACTGCCAGCGGCCGTTAATAAACGCGCGTTCGTCGGCCGCAGCGGCCACCACCTCGCCAAATAGGGTATCGTACTTCTCCTGCGCGGCGGTGGCGGGGAGGAGTCGGCACTCCATCCACGCCAGGCAGCGCTCCTCAACCACCGGCAGGCCTAACACCGGGCCTGAGATGACCGGAATACCGTAGCAGTTAAATTTATCCTCATCGCGTCCGGTAACGCTCCCCACTGCGTAGGTCCAGTTTTTGGCCGCAACGCCGGGAACCACGATGCCGAACATGCCGCTGCGCTCAATCAGCTCCCGCGACCAGGCGCTCTTATCGATCACGATGGCAATGCGCGGCGGAGAGAACTCCACCGGCATCGACCATGCCGCGGCCATGATGTTGCGACGATCGATCTGGTCGTCCCGGCTGGTGATCAGTACGGTTGGGCCGTGGTTTAGCAGGCGACTGGCGTGCTCCAGCGCAACGGGGCGAAAATAGCTCATTGTGACTCCTTATTGTGACCTTGCTGCATTAAAGGCTGCATGACGGATTAAATCAAGCCGCAACAAATACGTCATCGCATCGTCACAAAGCCTGCCTATAGTCGCCAGCAACTAAGTCCCAAAGAGGATAACAATATGTTTGCTCCCCTGTCTTTTGTACAGGTGAGTGCGGCCCGTCTGCATTCAGCGACGGGGCGTTGTCGGCTTCCTGTAGCAGGAGGGCGATAATGCACGCACTTACCCGTATTCGTCTCGAAGGTGTTTCGTACGCCTTTGCCAACCATACCGTTCTTCATCAGATCGATCTGCATATTGAACCCGGCAGCATCGTAGCCCTGCTCGGGCCATCCGGCTGCGGCAAAAGCACGCTTTTACGCCTGCTGGCCGGGCTGACGCACCCTGCGGAAGGGGAGATCTGGTTCGGCGAACGGCAGGTCGCAAAGGCGGGCTGGGCGCTGCCGCCAGAGGCGCGCGATATCGGCATGGTCTTCCAGGACTATGCGCTGTGGCCACATATGTCCGTGGCGCAGAACGTCGCCTTTCCCCTCAAGATGCGTAACCTGCCGCGTGCCGAGCGTGATGTCCGCGTCGCCGAGGCCCTGGCGAGAGTAGGACTGTCTGAGTTTGCCGAGCGTAAACCGTCTGGGCTCTCTGGCGGGCAGCAGCAGAGGGTGGCCCTGGCACGCGCTATCGTTGCTCAGCCCCGAGTCCTGCTCTTTGATGAGCCACTCTCCAATCTCGACAGTGAACTACGAGAGTCGCTGTGCCTCGAGATGTCGCGGATCCTGCGCCAGTCCGGCACCACGGCGATCTACGTTACCCACGATCGCCGGGAAGCGGAATTGATTGCCGATCGTATTGTGCATCTCTCAGCGGGTCGCATGGCGGCTACTGATTTCGTTACGAATACATTAGTTACAACATTCAATGGAGCTTTATCATGAAAGCAGTGACGTCTGTAATAAAAGGAGTTGCATTAACCATGGCATTGTCTGCAATAAGCATCTCCAGCGCGCAGGCGCTGACTGTCTATACCGCTGGCCCAGGTTCGCTGGCGAAAGGCCTCGCGGCGGGCTATGAGAAGAAAACCGGCGTCAAGGTCGATATCTTTCAAGCCACCACAGGGAAGGTGATGGCGCGCCTGGAGGCCGAGCAGGCCAATCCGCAGGCGGATATTCTTATCTCTGCGTCATGGGATACGGCGGAAGACCTGCATAGCCGTGGCTGGCTGCTGCCGTATCAAAGCCAGAACGCGGAAAAGGTGCCTGCCAATCTGAAAACCAGCGACTATGTAGCCCAAGGTATCTCGGCGCTGGGTATCGTCTGGAACAGCAAGAGCGGTACGCCTGAGCCAAAAGAGTGGCAGGATCTCACCTCCGCAGACTTTAAAGATAAAGTCACCACGCCTGACCCGGCGCTCTCTGGCGCATCACTCGATCTGCTGATCGGCCTGCAAAACGGCATGGGTGATGAGGCATGGAAGCTGTTTGAGCAGCTGAAGCAGAACGGCATGGTGGTGAGTGGACCTAACGCCCAGGCGGTAACACCGGTTATGCAGGGAGCAAAAGCCGCCGTGTTTGGTGCGGTGGACTATGTCTCTTACGGCAATATCGCTCAGGGTGAATCACTGAAGGTGATCTTTCCGGCGAGCGGGACGGTGATTGCCCCGCGTCCGATGATGATCCTGAAAACCACGCAGCATGCCGACGATGCTAAAGCCTTCATTGACTACGTGCTCTCCCCAGAAGGGCAGGCGCTGGTCGCCGATGCCTGGCTGATGCCAGCCCGCACTGACGTTACCGCTAAGCGTCCGCTGCTTAACGAGCTGAAAATTCTGCCGACCACTAACGACGGCAACAGCGAGCGCAGCGACGTACTGAAACGCTTTAACACGCTTTTCGCGCAGTAATCACCCGGCGGGGGCAACCCCGCTTTCAGGATAGCCGTTGTGAAACAGAAATTAATTACCCTGACTACCGTGGCGCTGCTGGCGATCCTGGTCGCGTTGCCGTTGCTGTTTATTATCCTGCAGGCCATTTTTCCGCAGTTCAGCGCAGGCTCGCTGAGCGGGGCGTTAACGGGCATTGCGCCGCAGTTTCAGGATCCACAGCTGCCCGCCATGCTGGGTGGAACGCTGTGGATTGCCGCAGGCGTCGCGCTGTTGAGCGCGCTGATTGGTCTGCCGCTCGGCGTCATGCGCGGGTTGTTCAATCTTCCCGTGCCCAGACTGTGGGATCTTATCTTTCTCATCCCGTTTCTGACGCCGCCCTATATTGCCGCGCTCTCCTGGATGCTGGTTTTACAGACCAACGGTTATCTGGACCAGCTCACCGGTATCGATCTTAACGATCTGCTCTTCAGCCGCAGCGGTATTGTGCTGGTCATGACCCTGAATATCTTTCCGGTGGTCTATTTTGCTGTATCCCGCAGCCTGCTCGCCAGCGGACAACGGCTGGCGCTGGTTGCGCGGGTCCATGGGGCAACGGCGTGGAGAGCGTTTTGGCATATCACGCTGCCGATGGTTGCGCCCGCGCTGGCAGCGGGGATGCTATTAGCCTTTACCCTGGCCATTGAGGAGTATGGCGTTCCGGCGGCACTGGGATCGCGTTCAGGGGTAGTGATGATGACGGTAGGTATCGAGAAGAAACTTGCCGACTGGCCCATCGATCTGCCCGGCGCGTCGCTGCTTTCCATGGTGCTGATCGTTATTGCCTTAACCGGATGGTGGTTACAGCGCCGCCTGGTGGGGGATAAAGAGGTCACTAGCGTGACCGGTAAGCCAACGGAGAATATGGGGGCCATGCTGGGTATCGCCGCCGTTCCGGTGGTAATGGTGATGGCCTTAACCGGTTTTGTGGCGGTCGGGCTGCCGGGGTTGTCTATGGCGGTGACCGGTGTGATGTCGACGCTGTCAGGCGGACTGGCCTGGAATAACGTGACGCCTCAGCACTATTTAGCGCTCTTCTCCCAGCAGGGGGATGCGCTTTCGGCGTTGGGCACCAGCCTGTCACTGGCGCTGGGGGCATCGCTGATCACCGGTCTACTCGGGCTACTGATTTCGTGGCTGGTTGTGGTCAGGCAGATAAAAGGCCGCAGCGTGCTGGATGCGCTGTCGCTCCTGCCTGCAGCGCTGCCGGGTATTGTCGTTGGCGTAGGACTGATACTGCTGTGGAACCGCACCTTCTGGCCGGTCTCGCCCTACAATACCTGGGCGATCCTGCTGCTCTCATACTGCTGCCTGCTGATGCCCTGGCCGGTGCGCTATATCACCAGCGCGCTACGCCAGCTGGGCGGCAATCTGGAGCCAGCCGCGCGGGTTCATGGCGCAAGCGCGCTACAGGCGTTGCGCTTTATCGTTATGCCGCTGGTCTTTCCCGCCATGCTGGCCGCAATGCTGATGGTGTTTGCCATCGCCTCACGTGAGCTGGTCACGTCGCTGTTGCTCTCACCAGCGGGGACACAAACCGTGGCGGTGTTTATCTGGCGACAGTTTGAGCAAGGATCGGTTGGGCAGGGGATGGCCATGGCGACCTTAACGCTGCTCGCCGGGCTGCTTCTTATGCTTACCGCCCTGGCAATCATGCAGCGTAAAGGGCGGAGCTGAGAATAAATTGCACAAAGGCGTTTAAATATTCGCCAATCGCAAGAGTGACTATTGCGGAGGAAAGCATTGCCGTCTACGTTTATCGCGGTGATTATTTTCTCTCGATACGTAGAGAGGCCAGTAACTTAAAATTAAAGGCATATTGATGCACAGCGCAACAACTGAAGACACGCTCAACACTTGGTTCGATCAGGGTAGTCAGGCTTTTGAAGCTGAACGTAGTCTCATTAGAGGACTCGCGCAGAATCTCAAAAGTAACCGGATTGAGGTGAATAATAAGAATCTGATCCTGGCCCTGATCAGGCTGCTCGAAACAGAGGATGATGTGATCAAGCTCGATGTTTATCGCAACGCGCTTGAGCTTATCGTCCAGAAAACACCAGACGATTTATAATGGTATTTAAAACGCCCCGTATCGCTTTGTCAGGATACGGGGCGTTGGCTTATAAAGGTTTTACCAGACGGGCCCTGAGGTAGCGAATGCAGCTTTCCAGAATGCGGAGCTGCTGCTTCTCTTTTACCATCACACTACGGGCGCGTAGCACCATCATAAGATTGTCCGCATTTACCGGCAGACGTGAATTCATTAGCCAGGTTGCCGCCTCACCAATGACCTCTTGAATATTTTCAAGTAAAACGTGTTCATCTTCGTTCAATTGCACTCTCAATGCAGAAAGGGGTTTGTCTTCCAGGCCTGGTAGCCAAGATCAAATTCACAGAGAGCATTTGGGGGAACATGCTTAAAGCAAGTCTGATTAGAAGGGTAAAAACAGCAAAAAACCTGTTAACCGTACCGATCAAACAGGTATTACTGACTGAGGCTAGTGTTTATAAACAGTAGTAGGGTGACTAAGAACAGCGTCGCGTCTGTGAAGCTTTAAGGATCGGGAAGGGCTGGAACCGCTGTCGGGAAGCATTCTGAATTGATGTACACCGTTGATGGCCGTACGGAAAGCTTCACGTCTGCCATGGTCATTTTCATCATGCAGACTCTCCTGCAACTGACCGAGGAGCGCTTCGAAAGAGACGTTGTCATCAGCCTCAAGAAGCGACATCACGGCTTCACCCATCACTTTATCTACCAGCCTTTCCTTATCATTTTTGCTCATTGAGCCTCTCAGTATTTATTTGGCGCTGGACTTCATAACATTCTAGCAGTATGCACGCTTATACCCGAGATTGACAGGTATATTACGCGGTTTGCCTATCAGAACGGATTATTGCGCAGAATGATGCGCATTAACTCGCTGAGATGCGCTTGCATGACAGGATGGGTTTCAGCTTCGATGCGTGCAACCAGTTTCAAACAGATCGTCCTTCTGCTGATAATTTGACCAGCACGCAACAGAGCGATGACGATATCTCCCAGCGTCTCTTCCCGTGAAGGAATATTCTGCATCGCTACACACACGCCCGTATTGACATCGTTACCCTGTGTAGCTTTTACATCTTTCTCGCACATGTTGCGTTTCCGAACCAGGTTGAATCATATTTTCGCTGATTGAATTTTGTCCAACTCATTCAGCTAGTTTATTTTGTTGCCTAATAATATCGATAAGAAACGGTAAAAGAAAAGAAAAGTAATAAATTTTTACCTTACTTATATAAGGGGTTAAGCGTAACCCCTTTATTAAAATAGGATATATCCTCATTGGGGCTATGATTAAATCTTCCTTAAGTAGAACTGCATCTCACTCTTTGCAGCATAGGCTATGATTTTATTTACACACGGTCAGGAGAGGTCATTACCCGAACACCGTTTTACACCCTTTCGTCACGTCTGCGTTTGTTTATTGAGGTATCTGCATGGAGTCCAGATCTTTTCTTAAAAGCTGGGGGGCCGAGTTCGTGGCCGCTGACACAGTGCGTTTTCGTGTGTGGGCGAGCGGTCAGGAGAGCGTTACGCTCAGGCTCTCAGGCAAGGAATTTAAGATGAACCCGGCCGGTGACGGCTGGTTTGAATTTTCCACTACCGATATCTCCCCTGGTGCGGAATATCACTATGTTCTGGCCGATGGAACCACGTTGCCGGACCCGGCGTCCCGAGGGCAAAAAGCCGACGTTAACGGCCCTTCGCTGGTGATCGATCCAGAAAGCTACCGCTGGCTAAACACGCAGTGGCAAGGGCGTCCGTGGGAAGAGACCGTTTTTTACGAGCTGCATGTCGGCACCTTTACCCCTGAGGGGACGTTTAGGGCCGCCATTGAGAAGCTGCCTTACCTGGCTGATATCGGAATTACCGCCATTGAGATCCTGCCCGTATCGCAGTTTGGCGGCAACCGGGGCTGGGGCTATGACGGTGTGCTGCTCTACGCGCCGCACTCGGCTTACGGTACGCCGGACGATTTCAAAGCCTTTGTCGATGCCGCTCACGGCTACGGCATTTCGGTTGTGCTCGACATTGTGCTGAATCACTTCGGCCCTGAGGGTAACTATCTGCCGCTGCTGTCGCCAGAGTTCTTCCACAAGGAGCGCATGACGCCTTGGGGGCCGGGCATTGCCTATGACGTGGATGCAGCACGTCGCTATATTGCCGAAGCGCCGCTCTACTGGCTGAAAGAGTTTAACCTCGACGGATTGCGCTTCGATGCCATCGATCAGATCGATGACAGCGCTGAGAAGCATGTGTTGATAGAGATTGCCGAGCGCATTCGGGCTGAGATTACCGACCGACCTGCACACCTGACGACGGAAGATTGCCGGAACGTCATTTTCCTGCATCCACGTGATGAAGCCGGTTCGACGCCGCTGTTCAGCGGCGAATGGAACGATGATTTTCATAATGCCGTACACGTGTTTGCTACCGGCGAAACCCACGCCTACTATCGGGATTTCGCCGATCGGCCGGAAAAACAGGTCGCGCGTGCGCTGGCGGAGGGGTTTGCCTATCAGGGAGAAGTCTCGCCTCACTCTGGCGAAGCACGCGGTGTGGACAGCACTGGGCAGCCGCCGGTCGCGTTCGTTGACTTTCTCCAGAACCACGACCAGACCGGCAACCGTGCGCAGGGTGAAAGGCTAATTTCCCTCGCTGGCGTCGAGCGTACCAGGGTGCTGCTCGCCGCGCTGCTGCTGTCTCCACATATCCCGCTGCTGTTTATGGGCGAGGAGTATGGAGAGAACAATCCGTTCCTGTTCTTTACCGATTTCCATGGCGATCTCGCCAAAGCCGTACGTGAGGGGCGAGCGAAAGAGTTTGCCGGACATAATGGCTACGACAGTGACAGCGTGCCCGATCCCAACGCCGAGAGCACCTTTATGCAGTCGAAGCTGGACTGGAACAAACTTGAAAGCCACGAAGGGCGCGCCTGGCTGGAGCTGACCCGCGCGCTGCTGCGTCTGCGCCAGCAGCGGATCGTGCCGCTGTTGGCGACCGCCGGGGGCAATTCCGGTCGGGTAGTTCAAACAGATGAAGGATACCTTGCCGTAAGCTGGACGTTCCCACAGGGAACGCTCTCGCTGGCGTTAAATATTGGCGAGCGTCATCAGACGCTGCCGGAATTACCTGGCGAAACCATTTTTGCCTGGCCGAAGGCGGCAGATGAACTGCCGCAGAACTCAATTGTTGTTCGCCTTGCATCAGGAGAAGCAAAGTGAAGATCCCAACCGCGACTTACCGTATCCAATTTCGTAACGGCATGACCTTTGACCGCGCCGCTGCCCTTGTGCCTTATTTGCAGCAGCTGGGCATCAGCCACCTTTATGCCTCCCCGATCTTTACCGCCACCGCCGACTCGACGCATGGCTATGACGTCACGGATGCTAACGAGATCGAGCCAGCCATTGGCGGCCGCGAGGGCTTTGACCGCATGGTAGCCGCCCTGAAAGAGGCAGGCCTCGGCCTGATTCTGGATATCGTTCCGAACCACATGGCGGCCTCGCTGGAGAACGCATGGTGGCGCGACGTCATTGAACACGGTGAACAGAGCCGCTACGCCCGCTATTTTGATATCGACTGGTCGCGTCGCCTGACCCTGCCGTTCCTCGGAGATACCTTTGAGGCCGAGCTGGAGAAGGGTGATATTCGCCTGCAGGTCGATCCTAAAACAGGCAAACCTGCCTTCGCCTACTTTGAGAGCTTCTATCCGCTTTGCCCGGAGAGCTATCAGGGGCGTGAAGAGGAAGTGTTGCAGCTTACGGATAAAGCAGAGCTTATCGCGCTGCACGAGCAACAGCCTTACCGACTGATGACGTGGCGAGATGCGCCGCGCGATCTCTCTTATCGTCGCTTTTTCGAAATTACCGGCCTTGTCGGGGTTCGCGTTGAAGATGACGCCGTCTTTGACGATAGCCACCGCCTGATCCTCGATCTGGTGCGTAGCGGGGCGGTAGACGGCCTGCGGGTCGATCACGTAGACGGCCTTGCCGATCCAAAAGGTTACCTGAGACGCCTGCGTCAGGAGGCTGGAGCCGACTGCTACCTGACCGTTGAGAAGATCCTCGGCAAAGGCGAGCATCTGCCGGACGACTGGCCGGTATCGGGCACCACAGGGTACGAATTTATTGCCGCGCTCTCTGACGCTCTGGTGGATGACGATCGGCTCGCCGCGCTGCGCAAAGCCTACGACAAGACCATGGAAAGGCAAGTGGATATGCGGGCCGAACTGCGTGCCGCCAAGCTGCTGATGGTTGACCGCAACTTCGAGGGTGAATTTACCACCTTGCTGAAGCTGGCGCTCAGCCTTGCAGAATCAGAGGGGTTCGCAACCGAGCAAGCGACAATGCATGCCGCGTTACGCGAGCTGCTTGTGGCCTTCCCGGTCTATCGTACCTACGGTACACAAGAGGGCCTGCCCGCTGCCGACGCAGAGCTGCTGCATAAGGTGGTGACCAAGGTTAAAGCCAGCGAAAATGCACCGGTTCCCGAGGCGCTCGACTTTATTACCCGAATTCTTGCGGGCTCGCTTTCAAATGCGGTATCGGATAAGGCCTCGCTGTTCCGCACCCGTTTCCAACAGCTCACCGGCCCGCTGATGGCAAAATCTGTAGAAGACACGCTCTTCTTCCGCCAGAACATGGGCCTGGCGCTGAATGAGGTGGGTGCCGAACCGTTGCCGCGCATGTTCTCTCTGGATCGTTTCCACGCTGAGATGAAAACCCGGCTGGAGAAACAGCCTGATGCGCTTTCCAGCACCTCGACCCACGATACCAAACGCGGAGAAGATACGCGTGCTCGCCTCTATACGCTGACGGAAGCTCCGTCGCGCTGGGCGGTATGCGTCGGCCGCTGGCGGGAGATCAATCAGCATAAAGTGGTTGAACTTGAAGATGGCCCGGCACCGAAACCCGCTGGGAAGTGGATGCTGTATCAGGCGCTGGCGGGCGTATGGCCCGTGACGCTGCAGCCCGACGATGCGGAAGGGCTGAAGGCGCTGGAAGATCGCTTCCTGGACTTCGTTGAAAAAGCGCTGCGGGAAGCTAAGCTGCGTACCGACTGGGTGGACAATAACGATCCCTTTGAGAAAGCGATGCTCGACTATGCTCGACACCTGCTTTCGCCGGACAACCAGGCCTTTTTACAGGACTTTGTGAGTTCGCTCCAGCCGTTTATTCGCGCTGGCCTGGTGAACAGTTTGACCCAGACCGCTATCAAGCTGACCGCGCCAGGCGTGCCGGATATCTATCAGGGCAGCGAGGCGCTTAACTTTAGCCTTGTCGATCCCGATAACCGCCGCGAGCCGGATTTTGCCACGCTGACCCAGCAGCTGCCTGCGGATGACCAACCCGTAGTCGCTACAGAAGAGAGCTGGCAGAGCGGTTTTCTGAAGCAGCAGGTGATCGCCAAAACCCTGCGCCTGCGTCAGCAAAAACCGGCGCTGTTCCGTTATGGCGACTATCTGCCGCTGACGGTAACGGGAGAGATGGCCGATCACGTTATTGCCTACGCCCGGGTCAGTACCCGGATCCGCGGCGGCGACGCGCTTATTGTTATCGCCCCGCGTTTGGCGTTGCGACTGCCGGACGATGCGGAAACCGCATGGTTTACCGATACCACCATTGCGCTTCCTGAGTCACTGGCAGGCCGCCGCTACCGCAACATCCTCAGCGGAGAGACGCTCTCCCTGGACGAACGGATTGATTTAACCAATATCATCGGCGATGTACCGCAAATTTTGCTTGCTGAATGATTAATCAACTGAATTTTTGCAGCGCTTAATCGCGCCTGGTTGCTTATTGCCTAAAGGAATGTGCTTTTTGAAGTCCACATTCTATGGAGAAGAATGAATGAAACACCAGAATACCTACCAAATCCTGCCGGGGGATTATCACCTTCTCGGCGCAAACTACGATGGTGAGGGTGTTAATTTTGCCCTTTTCTCGGCGCATGCAGAGCGCGTTGAGCTTTGCCTTTATGATCCCAGCGGCAAGCATGAAATCGGCCGCATGGACCTGCCGGAAAACACCCATGAAGTTTGGCATGGCTACGTGCCTGGTCTGCAACCGGGAACACTGTATGGTTTCCGCGTGCACGGTCCTTTCGATCCGGAAAACGGTCACCGCTTTAACCCCAACAAGCTGGTTATCGATCCCTATGCCCGTGAGCTGGTAGGTGACGTGGAGTGGAACGAAGCCCATTTCGCATACGACATGCTGCACGAGGATAAGGATCTGACCTTTGATAAACGCGATAGCGCGCCGTTTATGCCAAAGTGCCGGGTTGTTAACCCCAATGAGTTTGACTGGCAGGATAATAATCGGCCCAATATTCCGTGGTCGCAGGCAATTATCTACGAAACCCATGTGAAGGGGTTTACCCAGCTTAACTCGGCGCTACCGCAGGCGCTGCGCGGTAACTTCGAGGGGATGGGCCACAAAGCGACCGTGGACTACATCAAAAACCTCGGCATTACGTCGGTAGAGCTGCTGCCGATCCACTGGTTCCCGGACGATCAGCATCTGCTGGATCGCGGGCTGAAAAACTTCTGGGGATACAACACGCTTGGCTTCTTTGCACCAGCCTCTCGCTACTTTGGGCCAAAAGGCATTCAGGGCTTCCGCGACATGGTGCGCGCATTCCATGACGCAGGTATTGAGGTGATCCTCGACGTGGTCTACAACCACACGGCGGAAGGTAACGAGCTGGGTCCAACGCTGTCGTTTAAGGGCATTGATAACTTCTCTTACTATCGCACCATGCCCGATCAGCATCGCTACTACATAAACGACACCGGTACAGGGAATACGGTTAACACGTCGCATCCGCGCGTGCTGCAGATGGTGATGGACTCGCTGCGCTACTGGGCGGAATCGATGCATATCGACGGCTTCCGCTTCGATCTCGGTACCATTCTGGGTCGTGAGCCGGAAGGCTTCGACCAGCGCGGCGGCTTCTTTGATGCCATAACTCAGGATCCGGTGCTCTCTAAACTTAAGCTGATTGGTGAACCCTGGGATATCGGACCGGGCGGCTACCAGGTGGGTGGATTCCCGCCGGGCTGGGCGGAGTGGAACGATAAGTATCGTGATACGGTACGTGAATACTGGAAAGGCGACAACGTCGCTCAGGATTTTGCCTCCCGCCTGCTGGGCTCTGGCGATCTCTACGACATCCGCGGTCGTCGCCCGTGGGCAAGCGTTAACTTTATTACCGCCCACGACGGCTTCACGCTTAACGATCTGGTGTCGTATAACGAGAAGCACAACGAAGAGAACGGCGAGGATAACAACGACGGCCACAACGATAACCGCTCTTACAACTACGGGGCGGAAGGTCCCACTGATGATGACGGTATCAACGCGGTCCGCGAGCGGCAGAAGCGTAACTTCCTCGCCACGCTGCTCTTCTCCCATGGTACGCCGATGCTGCTGGCCGGGGACGAGTTTGGCCGTAGCCAGATGGGTAACAACAACGGCTACTGTCAGGACAGCGAGATCTCTTGGGTACACTGGGACGATCTACCGCCTTCCAGCGAAGCGCTGCGCGAGTTTACCCGCCAGCTCATTAAGCTGCGTGCGGAGCAGCCGCTGCTGCGTCGTGAAAGCTGGCGCGATGGCCTGCTGATCGAGTGGTTCAATGCCGAAGGCGGGATCCAGCAGCCTGAGCACTGGCATGAGGGGTCTGCCCTGGTGGTTTACATCAGCCGCCCGGATCTGAAACCCGAGGAGGGGATCTGGCACGACGTGCTGATGTTGCTCAACCCGTTTGAAGAGAGCATGCAGTTCCGTATTCCACAGCCAGGCGAGAGCGGTTGGGTGCTGGAGCTGACGACCTTTGATACAGAACCGCGCGGCATTGTTATTGATAGCGAAACGGACTTTACGCTGGAAGGGCGCAGCATCGCACTGTTCAGAAGGCCATAGGTTAATGCGTTAGCAGCGCTTACCCAAGCGCGGATCGATGATAAACGGCTCTGCTTTTACACTTAGCAGAGCCGTTTTTGCTTCTGGATGCTCCGGATTAAAAAGCGCATTCCACTCGCCGGTGATCGTGCTCGGTACACGCAGCAGCAGTCCATTGTTTACGTCGGCCAGCCACTGATCGCCAATTTGCTGAGTGGAGATTGGAGCAGGGTCCGCCTGCCAGTCTTTCGGTAACGTATCAAGATCGAGTGTAGCAATCAGCTCGGTTGGGATCGCTATAGTCAGGAAGCTATAGCCTTCAGCTATGTCTTCGATCTCCAGATGCACCAGCGTTTCAAGCACGCAAAGGGCTTTGGATGAGCCCAGATAGACACACTCCCGACCTCGAGAGTTCCAGCGCCCCCCGAAGGTGCGTGCTCCATAGCCATCAAACGCGGTAGCAACGTAACGCGACTTTACCAGTCGCCAGAAAAGCTGCATGTCCATCAACTCAGCACGCCATGCTCAAGCCTGCCAATAAGCGTTAGCACCACTTCCGCCCCTGCGGGGGTCGAGAGAAGCTCTGCCGGTTTCTTTCCACCCAGACCTTTAGCGGGTTTATTGAGCCACTGGGCCAGGCGGTTATTATCGTCGTTGAATAGCTCCCGCGCCGCGCTGATTACCCGGGCCAGGGTATAGACGCGGGCGCTCTGCTCGGGTGAGAAACGCTTTTCTGCGCTATTCAGCCGCCGGCTGTAGGTATTGCGATCGATCCCCGCCATTCTCAATAGCAAGGCTTCATCAAGCTGAGTGGCATCAGTGATGCTGCGCAAAATGGTCGCATCCAGCCCGGCGCTAATACTGTCATGCGCGGCAACGGCCGCTACGGGCAGGCCTAGCGTGCTGAGTAAGTCATGCGGAAGCGCCACCGCTTTGGGAGTATAAACTTGCATGGTTATTGCACCTCCTGTTCATTTGATATCTATTTTAGTTCAAATGAACAGGCCGTACAACTTATTAGCGTGGACGCGTGGCGTACCAGCAGAGCAGGGAGCCGCCGCAGACCATCAGCGCTCCTTGCCAAAAAGCCAGACCCAGCGGGGCGCTGAGCAGCATAGCCGCCAGCGCTGACGACAGCACCGGCGTAAAGTAGGAGGCGGCCGCCAGCACGCTCACGTGACCATATAGGATCCCGATATTCCACGCGGCGTAACCAAACCCGAGGGCAAAGGCCACCATCAGAAGTTGGATTGTGACTGACCAGCTGAAGACCATCGGCGGCTGCTCGCTCAGGGCATACTTCACCCACAGGCTAAGCGCGGTAAGCAGAATAAAGAAGGTGATGCCGTTATGACCCTCGGCATATTTACTGGTGACGGTGCAGTAGGCGGCCCAGATAATAGCCCCGCTAAAGGCCAGAATATAGCTGAGCGGGCTAGAGATGATATTGGTGCGGATATCGGCGACGTTCAGCCCGCTTTCTCCCCCCAGCACCCAGCAGACGCCTACAATCGAAAGCAGCAGGCCGGGCACGATCCACAGGTTGCTTTTTTGCCTGTTGAACAGGATCGCAAACAGAATGGTCAGGCTAGGCCAGAGATAGTTGACCATCCCGACCTCAATGGCCTGATGGCGCGTGGCGGCATAGCCAAGGGAGAGGGCGAGGCACATCTCATAGCTGACAAACAGGACGCTGCCAACCAGCAGGTAACGAAGTGGAAAGCGCCGCACGGCGGGGAAGCCAACCGTCGCCCAAAGCAGTATGCCGCTTAAGGTGTAGATCATTGCCGCCCCGCCCACGGGCCCAAGTCCTTCACTAACGCCGCGAATTAATCCCACCAGGGTGCTCCACAGCACAATGGCCATTAAGCCGATCAGCGTTGCCCTTTTCTTCGTCATCCTGTGTCCGTTATAACGTCTGAGTTCTGGAAAAGGGCATCGTACCTTAATGACGGAAATCGATCACCATGCGGCCTCGGATCTTGCCTTGCTCCATTTCGTGGAAGATGGCGTTGATATCTTCCAGCGGGCGAGAGGCGACTTTCGGCACTACTTTACCCTCGGCGGCAAACTGGAAGGCTTCGGTCAGATCCTGACGGGTGCCCACCAGCGAACCGACGACCTGAATACCGTCCAGCACCAGGCGCGGGATATCGAGGCTCATGGACTCCGGCGGCAGGCCAACGGCAACCACGCGTCCTCCGGCCCGCACCGCATCGACGGCGGAGTTAAACGCTGCTTTGGCAACGGCGGTGACCACCGCAGCATGCGCGCCGCCGGTTTTCTGCTGAATGATCTGCGCCGCGTCTTCGTTACGAGAGTTAATGGTCAGATCGGCGCCCATCTCTGATGCCAGGCTAAGCTGCTCATCATTGACGTCGATAGCGATCACTTTGGCGTTAAAGACATTCTTCGCATACTGCATCGCCAGGTTGCCAAGGCCGCCGAGACCGTAGATCGCAATCCACTGGCCCGGTTTGATATGTGAAATCTTGATCGACTTATAGGTCGTTACCCCTGCGCAGGTAATACTGCTGGCGGCGGCGGGATCGAGCCCATCCGGCACTTTCACCGCATAGTCTGCTACAACGATGCAACCTTCGGCCATGCCACCATCAACGCTATAGCCCGCGTTTTTAACCTCACGGCAGAGGGTTTCGTTACCGCTGTTACAGTATTCGCAGTGCCCGCAGCCTTCATAGAACCAGGCGACGCTGGCGCGATCGCCAGGCTTAAGCGACGTGACGCCCGGACCGACTTCCTCTACCACGCCAATTCCTTCATGGCCCAAAATGACGCCGGTTTTGTCGCCGAAATCGCCGTTCTTAACGTGAAGATCGGTATGGCAAACCCCACAGCACTCCATCTTTAGCCGCGCCTCGCCATGGCGAAGGGGGCGTAAGGTTTTTTCTGTGATTTCTACTTGATGATCGTGGGTGACAACAGCAGCTTTCATTTTTATCTCCTTAAGGTATGCAGATGAGTAGTGCATAACGTTATGCGTGATAAGTAAACGAAATTACTCCTTTAGGATTAATGACTTCTGGAAAACTTGCAACTGCGCAGACACATCCTGCAAAGATTTATGAGAACCGTTCGCATTTTTGCGTGGGAGACAGCAAATGAGTTAACACTTGGGTAACTTTTTTAAACATTGTCATTCAGGAGTAACAAACACATCGTAAGTTATTGGCTTCATTTAATAATGTGAGTCTTAGCAATGCTTCTGGTGAAAAAACTTCTGACGGTTACTCTGCTTCTGTCGGCGTCGGTTCAGGCGCAAAATATTCTGGAATTCCCGCAGCCGGATAACAATCCGGAAGAGTTTTACGCGGTAACTGAGATCCCGGCAGGCGGCATTATCAAATATGAAACCGATGCAAAAACCGGCTTTATTATTGCCGATCGATTTCAGTCGATGCCGGTAGCCTATCCGGCAAACTACGGCTCATTAACGCAGTCGTTGGCAGGCGATAGCGATCCGCTGGATGTGATTTTTTATACCCGTGCGCCGATGGCTCCCGGCACGCTGATCAAGCTGCGCGCGATTGGCGTCCTGAAGATGATCGACGGCGGTGAGAAAGATGACAAAATCGTTGCCGTGCCCGCGAGCAAAATTGACCCGACATACGATGAGATCCAGAGCCTGAGCGATTTACCAAAAATCGAACAGGAGCGTTTGGAGGCCTTCTTCCGCGTCTATAAACAGCTCCCGGCAGGGCGGAAAACCGTTGAGCTGAACGGTTTTAATGATGCCGCCGCTGCGAAACAGGAGATCAAAGCGGCATGGGATGCCTGGAAGGAAAAGCATCCACAGCAGAATTAAAAAAACGGGCATCATCTGATGCCCGTAAATGTATCTGCCTTAGATTGAGGTGCGACGATAGCTGCGGTATTCAGGCCGCCAGAAGTTATCGTCGATCGCCTGCTGTAGCGCCTCGGCGGAGGTTTTCACCGCCACGCCTTCCTCCTGCGCCACCTGACCCACCGCAAAAGCGATAGCGCGAGAGACGCGCTGGATCTGATCGAGGCCCGGCAACACCATGCCGGTATCACTGGTGCGCAGCGGGGAGTGTTCCGCCAGGGTTTCGCTTGCGGCCATCAGCATCTCGTCGGTGATGCGCGACGCACCCGCAGCGATAACGCCCAGCCCGACGCCCGGGAAGATATAGGCGTTGTTGCACTGGGCAATCGGGTAGACCTTATCTTTCCACTGCACCGGCGGGAAGGGGCTGCCGGTTGCCACCAGCGCGTTGCCGTCGGTCCAGGTGATGATATCCTGCGGCGTGGCTTCTACACGCGAGGTTGGGTTCGAAAGCGGCATGACGATCGGACGCGGGCAGTACTTATGCATCTCCCGGATAATCTCTTCCGTAAACAGGCCGGTCTGGCCCGAGACGCCAATCAGGATATCCGGCTTGACGTTGCGTACCACGTCCAGCAGGGAGATGGCGTCGCCGCTGGTCTCCCAGTGTTGAATATTCTCCTGCTTCTGCACCAGCTTGCTCTGGAAAGAGAGCAGGTTAGGCATCTGATCGGTCAGCAGGCCGAAGCGATCGACCATATAGACTTTTTGCCGTGCGGCGGCTTCGCTCAGCCCTTCGCGCTGGGTCTGGGCCACGATCTGCTCGGCGATACCGCACCCGGCAGAGCCTGCGCCGAGGAACACAATCTTCTGATTGCTCAGCTGGCTGCCTGCGGCGCGGCTGGCGGCGATAAGCGTACCCACCGTCACGGCCGCCGTCCCCTGAATATCGTCGTTAAACGAGCAGATCTCGTCGCGGTAGCGGTTAAGCAGCGGCATGGCGTTTTTCTGGGCAAAGTCTTCAAACTGCAGCAGCACGTCCGGCCAGCGCTGTTTCACGGCCTGGATAAACTCATCAACAAACTCATAGTATTCGTCGCCGCTGATACGCGGATGACGCCAGCCCATATAGAGCGGATCGTTAAGCAGCTGCTGATTGTTGGTACCGACATCCAGCACCACCGGCAGGGTATACGCCGGGCTGATGCCGCCGCAGGCAGTGTAGAGCGACAGCTTGCCGATCGGAATGCCCATGCCGCCGATGCCCTGATCGCCGAGACCGAGAATACGTTCGCCGTCGGTAACGACGATCACTTTAATATTGTGCGCCGAGACGTTCTGTAGAATGTCGTCCATCATGTGGCGGTTTTCGTAGGAGATAAACACGCCACGCGCGCGGCGGTAGATCTCAGAGAAACGCTCGCAGGCAGAGCCGACGGTCGGGGTGTAGATCACCGGCATCATCTCATCGAGATGGTTTTCCACCAGACGATAGAAGAGGGTTTCGTTAGTGTCCTGAATGTTACGCAGATAGATGTGCTTATCGATATCCGTTTTGAACCCCTGATACTGCAACCAGGCGCGTTCAGCTTGCTCCTCAATGGTTTCTACCACCTCAGGCAGCAGGCCGAGCAGGTTAAAGTTGCGTCTCTCTTCCAGGCTGAAGGCGCTGCCTTTATTCAGCAGGGGAAACTCCAGCAGCACGGGGCCAGCATAGGGGATGTACAGCGAACGGTTTTTCTTGTACTTCAGCAACATCTCTAAAACTCCTGGGTAAAAAAATCCCGGCGCTGGCACGGTTACCTGCGTGCAAACGGGGTAGGTAGTACGGCGGGGGGAAGTATAAAGCATGCGTATTGCAATTACTTGTTACTTTGCTGAAACATATTTATAAATAAAAACGCCACCGGAGCGGTGGCGCAGACGTCGATATGGATAACGATGAGGGCATTACTGGGCGCGACGATGACGCCCGTGGCGGTGGGTGACCACTTTTTCGCTGCCGTCGTCGCTACGCACGACCTTTCTCTGATTCGACAGCTTGTAGTCCAGACCTAAAATATGACGTGCCTGACGATTCGTTCTCATGCTAACTCCTTAATTCTGTAAATAGTTTCAAGGACCCACCCGCAGCTGCGGGCCGGGCAAAGCGTGATCCCATAGCTCAGGCAGCATAGCGCGTGTAGCGAACAAAAAATGTGCTGCACCGTTGAATTACGTTAATTGCCACCACCAAAAACCTGAACGGCGCGTTGCAGGCGTGCGGCACGCGTGGAGAGATCCCCGGCGGTGTCGGTCACCCGTTCAACCATGCCGGTATTGTTGTGGGTCATGACGCCGATACGCGACACGGATTCATTGATGAGCGACAGCGCCTGAGTCTGCTCCTGGGTAGCGGTACCCATCTCTTTAATCATCGTCGACATCTGGAGTACGTTATCGATCATCGCCGTCAGGTGCGTCTCGGTGTTTTCCACCATCTTCACGCCGCTGCTGACATTAGCGACGTTCTGCTCAATCAGGGTTTTGATCTCCTTCGCGGCGGAGGCGGAGTGCTGGGCCAGATGACGCACCTCGGCGGCGACCACGGCAAAACCCCGACCCGCTTCCCCGGCGCGGGCGGCTTCAACCGCGGCGTTGAGCGCCAGAATGTTGGTCTGAAAAGCGATGCTGTCGATCACGCCGATAATATCCACGATCTGCCGGTTATCCCGGGAGACAGACTGCATCATGGTGATGGTTTGCTTCATGATATTGCCGCTGTTCATTGCGTTGCGGCTGGTCTCATCTGCCCGCGTCATCGCTTCAGCGGCGGTCTCTGCCGTCTGCTTCACCGCGCTGGCAATCTCCTCCACCGCCGCCGCCGTCTGATGCAGGTCCGCCGAGGTCTCTTCGGTACGCTGCTGGAGCAATTCCCCCTCTTCAGAGATGCGATGGCTGATTTTGCGGATCCCGTCCAGCTGGGTGGTGACGTCCCCAACCAGAGAGTTAAGGTTCAGCCCGGACTGATTCACAAGGCGCAGCAGCATGCCGATCTCATCGACGCGGTTAAATTGAAAATAATCGGCGCGCCGACCGGATACCACTTTTTGTATTTGCGTTAAGATTAATTTTAACGGATGCGAAACCTGCGCCTGTAAAAAAAGCGCAATCAGTAAAAATAGCATCAGCGTCATGGCGGATTGAACCGGCGCAGGGAGAGAAATAAAGGGCAGGGCAGCTATCACCAACGCGGGAATAGCCAGCGCCAGATTAATTCGCCGGGAAATAGCGAGCCATTTAAAAAGAGATAAAAAAGAGAGCGCGCCCCGGCGCATCAGCACGCCTTTATAGAAGCGATAGCCTTTTAATTTATTGTTGTTAATTTGCGCGTAGCATTTCTCACTCGCGTCAATCTCTTCCCGGTGAGGAATATTTCTGACGGAGATGTAGCCGGTGAGTTTTTCCTGCTGATAAACCGGGGTCACGTTAGCGCGAACCCAGTAGTGATCGCCGTTGCGACGGCGGTTTTTCACCAGTCCCGTCCAGCTCTCTCCCTGCTGAATGGTAAACCACATATCGGCAAAGGCGGCGGGAGGCATGTCAGGATGGCGAATAATATTGTGCGGCTCGCCAGCCAGATCGGCTTCATCAAACCCGCTGGCAGCAATAAAGGCCGAGTTAGCATAGGAAATATGGCTCTGCGTATCGGTTGTCGACATAAGCGTCGTACCGTCGTTAAGTAAATACTCTTTCTGTGTAACGGGAGTGTTACGCTTCATCAATAACCCCACAATCAAGCGTCTGGCAATAAATAGATCGGAATTGTATTTTTCTTATGGCTCGCGCATTTTCCACTATCGATGCAATAACGGAAAGTAGCTTCAGGAAATATTTTTTTAGCCACGCTGAAATATGCCTTAGGTATAGGTTATAAAAATGAAAATAGATTAAGCGGACGTTGTTAATACTTTAGCGCTCGGCAAAACCTTAACACAAATAGAGAGGGCATCGTGCTATATCGCAAAAATAATCTAACCTTTACAGGTACCTTTTAATAGCTGGACAGGCTCAGGAGATGGACATGCACACCCCAACCGCGTCAGGACGTTCGAGCTTTGCCGTAGCGCTGTATGAGCTACTTAACCCTATTCCGCTCGGTTTTTTTACCGCCGCCTGGATTTTTGACATTCTCTATATCAAAAGCATGCAGATTATGTGGACCGACGCTGCCAGCTGGCTGATCGTAATCGGGCTGCTGATTGCCATTATTCCGCGCCTGATTAACCTGGTGCAGGTCTGGGTGGGGCGGCGCTATACTTTCGGCTCCCCGGTAAAGCTGCACTTCTGGCTTAACCTGATCGCCATTCTATTAGCCATAATCAATGCCTTCATTCATAGCCGCGACGCCTATGCGGTGGTGCCGCTAGGTGTCATCCTGTCGACGTTGGTAGTGATCCTGCTGCTGCTGGCGAATGTTCAACTCGCGCTGCGTCAGCGTAACGCTTAAGGAGAAGCACGTATGAAAAAACATAACCGAGCGTTACTCAGCGTGGCGATTGTCGCGCTACTGAGCGCCTGTGATAATGGCGCGACTGTCGATCCGCAAAAGCAGATGGGGCCGAATCCAGAGCTGCCGCAGGCGCAAAACTTCCTGCTGCCGCCAATGCAGGTCCCGGAAGGCGTGCCGTGGAAAGAGGGCGAGAAGCCCACCGTGCCCGCAGGGCTACAGATTGAAAAAATTGCCGATGGCCTGAAGCATCCCCGGCAGATCTACGTTTTACCGAATAATGACGTGCTGGTGGCGGAGTCAAACAGCACGCCGAAACCCACCACGCGCCCCAAGCAGCTGATTATGGGCCTGGTGCAGAGCGCCTCCGGCAAGGCGGGGAAAGGCGGGGACAGTATTACCCTGCTGCGCAACGTGAACGGCAAATGGGAGAAGCATACCTTTATTGAGAACCTGCACTCGCCGTTTGGCATTCAGCTGATCGGCAATACGCTGTGGGTGGCCAATGCCGACAGCCTTGTGAAATTCCCCTATGAAACGGGGCAAACCTCCATTAGCGCGCCCGCTCAGGAGGTGACCGAGCTACCTGGCGGCCCGATTAACCATCACTGGACCAAATCCCTGCTGGCCAGCCCGGACGGCAGCAAGCTGTACGTGGGCGTCGGTTCGAACAGTAACATTACTGAAAACGGCATCGGGGCGGAGTATCGCCGGGCAGCCATTCTCGAAGTCGATGCCGCCAGCGGGGCGAGCCGCATTTACGCCAGCGGCCTGCGCAATCCTACCGGATTAGGATGGGAGCCGCAGAGCGGCAAGCTGTGGGCCATCGTCAACGAACGGGATGAGATCGGCTCCGATCTGGTGCCGGATTACATGACGTCGGTGCAGGAGAATGGTTTCTATGGCTGGCCCTACAGCTACTTTGGTCAGCACGTTGATGAGCGCGCCCAGCCCCAGCGTCCGGATCTGGTTGAGAAGGCCATCAAGCCCGACTACGCCATTAGCTCGCACGTCGCGCCGCTCGGCCTGCTGTTCTATACCGGAGATAATATGCCGCAGTATCGCGGCGGCGCGTTCGTCAGCGAGCACGGCAGCTGGAACCGCAAGCCGCTCAACGGCTACCAGGTGATGTGGGTGAAGTTTGAGAACGGTCAGCCGGTGGGGTTGCCGCAGCCGGTGGTCACAGGCTTTTTAACTGACGATCAGAAACAGGTGCGCGGCCTGCCGGTCGGGCTGGGGATGGATGCCCAGGGCGGGCTGATTATCGCTGATGATGCCGGCGACGCCGTCTGGCGGGTCAGCGCCGCTCAGTAACGAAAAAAGTAGTGGAAAAAGTAGCGGAAAAGCCAAAAGGCTGCCAGACGGCAGCCTTTTTTAACGCTTGCGCTTAGCCACGGAGTCTCTGACGATCAGCGAGCCTTCATGCAGTGACTGCGGGGCGCTGTCATCGTCGCTGTCAGGAGAGAGCAGAATGCGCACCGCATCGCGGATCATCTCATCCATCGGAATATGGACGGTGGTCAAGGTTGGGGTAAAGTAGCGGCCAATGATGGAGTCATCGAACCCGGCGACGGAGATATCGTCCGGCACCCGCAGGCCGTGGTCGATCATCGCCTTGGTGACGCCAATGGCCATGTCATCGTTGGCGGCCAGAACACAGCTCATCGGCCGGTCTTTTTTCAGCAGGACGCAGCCAGCCTCGTAGCCGCTCTCGGTGCTCCAGCTGCCGCGGACGATAAGCGATTCATCCGGGGTCAGACCCGCCGCGTTAAACGCCTCGCGGTAGCCAGCCAGACGACTATCACCGGTGGGCGACCCTTCGCCGCCGGCGACAAACGCGATATCGCGGTGGCCCTGGGCAAGCAGATATTCCACCATGCGCATGCTGCCCTGGTAGTGATCGACAAACACCGAACTGCTGCGGTTGCGCTTTAGCTCGCGGTTGATTACTACGATGGGCACGCTACTCTCATCAATAATGTCATCCAGCTCATCCACGCTGAGATATTTGGGGTAGATCATGATCGCCTCGCAGCGCAGCTGCAGCAGGAAGTTGATAGCGTTACGCTCATCCTCCCGGCTGTGCTTGCCGTCGGCCAATACCAGCTGACGCTGGAGATCTTCGCTGCAGGTCGCCGCCTGGTAGATCATGGCGGAGAAGAACGGCCCGTTATACAGGCCGTTGGTGATCACCAGTCCTACCGAGTTGGAGCGGCTGGTCGCCAGGGTGCGCGCCAGCAGGTTAGGGCGATATCCCGTCTCTTCGATGGCCTTGAAGATCCGCGCCTTTACCTCTTCACTGACCACTACCTTGCCGTTCAGCGCACGGGAGACCGTGGCTTTTGAAACGCCCGCTCGCCTGGCGACATCCAGTATCGTGACCATAACACTCCCCAGTTAGTTAACAGCGTATCAGGAGACGGTCATCAACGGCATCTCCTGACGAATAGTGCCCCCGGACTGGAGCTTCGTCAGCTCAAACTCATCGCTGTTGATCACCAGCACCGGCGTGGTCAGATCGTATCCGGCACGCTCGATGGCCTCTTTATCAAATTCCAGCAGCGGCGTACCGGCCTTAACGATATCGCCTTCCTTTACCAGCGGACGGAAGTGCTCGCCCTGTAGATTCACGGTGTTTAACCCAACGTGGATCAGCAGCTCAGCGCCGTTGTCGCAGGCCAGGCCAATGGCATGGCGGGAGTCGATCACCGTCTCCACCCGGGCGTCGCAGGGCGCTACCACTTTACCGTCGTGGGGACGAATAGCAACGCCGTCGCCCAGCACCTTTTGCGAGAACGCTTCGTCAGCTACCTCTTCCAGAGCGATCACCTCGCCACTGAGCGGGCTGTTCAGCGCCAGGCGGGTCTTCGCCGCTGCGGTGGATGTCGTGCTGACGGGGGCGGTTTCGGGCGCGTCGGTCAGGGTCTCTTCCGCCACCGGATCGTCAAAGCCAACAAACTGCACCAGTATAATAGTCAGGACGATAGCCGTTGCGCTACCGGCAAGTTCACCGATAAAGGACATCGGCGCATCCGGGCTGATGGCGTTTACCAGGGTAAAGAGGCCCGGCAGCGCTGCGTAGGCATAGTAGAGAGAGCCAAACAGGCTGGCGACAACCGCACCCACCGCACCGCCGATGCAGCCGCAGATAAACGGCTTTTTAAAGCGCAGCGTCACGCCATAGATTGCCGGTTCGGTAATGCCAAAAATGGCCGTGACGCCCGCCGACAGGGAGGTGGTTTTCAGCTCGCGGTTGCGGCTCTTCAGGAAGACGCCAAACACGGCGGCCATCTGGCCGATAACCGCAATGGTCTGATAGGCCTGGAAGGAGTCATACCCCTGAGTATCGAAGTTGGCCATGATCACCGGGGTAATGCCCCAGTGGACGCCGAAAATAACGATGATCTGCCAGATACCGCCGATAAGCGCAGCGGCTACCGCAGGTGCGGCTGCAAACAGGGCGTTGTAGCCGCTGGCGATGCCCATCGCGGCCCAGGTGGTAATTGGCCCAATGACAATCAGCGTCAGCGGAACAATGATCACAAAACAGATCAGCGGGGTGAACAGGGCGCTGACCACGTCCGGCAGAGCCTTCTCGACACGCTTCTCAAGCCAGGAGAGGGCCCAGACTAGAAACAGCGGCGGCAGTACCGACGAGGTGTAGACCGTTTTTGCCAGGGGAATAAACAGGAAGGTAATCGTCTCCCCGGTAGCAATGCGGCCCGCCATGGCTGACCACTCGGGATTAATCAGCGCGCAACAGCAGAGCACGGCGATAAACGGGTTACATTTAAAGTGGCGCGCGGCGGTGATCGCGATAAACACCGGCAGGAAGGCGAACGGCGTCCACGACATAAAGTTGAGGATAGCGAAGGTGCCGGTGGTTTTCAGATCGGCATCAATCAGGCCGACAACAATCAGCAGGCCCTGTAAAATCCCGGCAGCGGCAAGGATGTAGACAATCGGTGCAAATACGGCGGACATGGTGGCGATTACCGCATCCAGCCAACGGGTTTTCGGCTTATTGCTCGTTCCCGCGTGGTCCTCGCCAATTAGCGCGGAGAGAGCATTGAACACGTCGGCCACGTGTGTGCCGATCACGACCTGGAACTGGCCGCCGCTCTCCACTACGGCGATAACGCCAGGCAGGTTTTGGATCCGGCTTTTTGCCTGGGCAGGGGTATCATTCAAAACCAGGCGTAAACGGGTGGCGCAGCGGGTAAAACTGCTGATGTTCGCTTCCCCGCCGACCTCCTGAAGAATGTCACTGGCTAACTTATTGTAATCCCTAATAATGGCCATTCTGATGTACCTTTTTTATGGGTTATGAGTATGTGACTTATATTTGAAACCGGTTTCATGCTAGCAGTGAAGCACCGTCTTGCAACCGGTTTCATGGCTAAAATGTGGGCTAAATCACAGAGGGAAGGGTGTCCGTTTTTTTAGAGGAGGTTATGCGCTATGTTCACGGGTATGTCTGATTTAACAAAAACCCATCATCATGCCGAACGGGAAATCTACACCTGTGTGATTTCGCTTGCCGGCAATCCTGACACCAACGAACAGATAAAAAAGGTCGAACACTTTTGCGGGTTTTATAATGCGCTGAATCAGGAGGAGAAGAAGAGGGCCATCTATCAACATCTGACCGGTCATCTTCCACCTGCCTCTGTGAATGAAGCGAAGGCATTAGCCCTGAGCGAACGTCCACTGACCGGAAGAGAGCTCGGCGAGGTGGCGCAACGGCAGAATCGGGAGATCGCCACGTATCGCGCGGCCGTTAACGCCTGGTTTGCGGATTGCGATAATAACTGGGAGCATGTTATTCCGCAGGAGACGCTGGTGCTTCACTACCGTGGGCAGAATCAACACGCGGCCCGGTTCGTTGCAAAAGCTAACGGCGTCGTCACCCATACCGCATTGACCTACTTTGAGAATCAGCATCGTCATCAGCGTCATACCGGCACCCGCTGGCTTATTATCGATAAGAAAAATCATAGGCATGCGCTGTCGCTGCCTGTCGATGACAACGTTCACTTTCACGACTCTCTGAATTTTTATTATCAGCATCAGGATGGCAATGAGCGCGTCTATAACTTCATGGGCCAGCCGCTAATGAAGGTTAACTGCGGACCAGAAACCTCCCTTACTGCCATTTTCAGCCATGAAGTTGAACGCAAAGAGTATGAAATAATGCAGTCAAACTTACTGAGAGTGCAGGGTGAGGCTGGTGCAGCGATTGCGCTTAACCAGCGCTGCTATGCAGCGGATCCGCTGTGGCAGCAGGAGCGGCTGAACGGCCATGCGGCTAATAAGTCCGATGTCGTGGCCGATGTCTCTTTCTATCATGCCATTGCCATCAGTGACAGTGTCACTTATATCGGTGATAGCAGCGCTGAAGGAGAGGAGAGTTTAACGATAACCAAAATTATGTTAACAGGCGAAGATAAGATAATGGCTGTTACTGCCAGGCTTACGGCGACAATGGGAAGAGAACCAACGCAAGATGAAGTAGAAGAGATAGCGGCACGATTTGGCATCGATTCGCGTTAAGCGGGTAGCGTGAAGTCGCCACCCGACAGATCCAGCAACGCCAAATGGCGTTGCGCTTAATCAGACTACGCTACCTGCCAATCAAATATCATCCATCGTATGGTCGACAACGATTTCCAGCGTCTTGCGAATAATGTCGCTCTTCACCACGTCATCGGTGGTTTCGATCGCCTGAATGAGATGCAGGATAATAGCTTTATTATTGAGATGTCCGCCGGAGGCCAGGATCGATCTCACTACTACACCCAGTACCGCTGATTCGTCTGCCAGAACGTCGCCTGCATTACGGAAGTAGGCGGAGAGGGCCGTATCGGGCAGCGTTTCGAAGAGGTCTGATGATTGCTGGAGCATAGCCTGAAGCATAGGATTATACCGTTAAAAAGTGAGAAAAATGGATGCAGTCAGTGTTTTTTACTGGTGCTCTTTTGCTGGCTAGTGCCGAACAGTTGAAACACATTGTCCTTATGTTCGTTCTCAGAATCCTTCTGTTCACGTCCGGACTGGCGCCGCATCGATACTTTTGCATTATTTGTTATTTCCGCGATGACGCGCCCAAGCGTCTCACGTCGTCGGATATCCTTCTCTTTTGCTTCCATAGACTGCAACCTCGTGATAAGCGCCCTGGTGTTGACGGGCCCATTCTCACTGAGGAGAGATAAGACGGCTTCTCCGATCAGCTCATCTGTTAGTCGTTCACGTTCACTTCTATTCATAACTGCGTCTCTGATGCCACGCTAATCCGGAAATGGAAACGCGGCATGAGTCTGCGCCAGGCTAAGGCCGTGTTATCTTCCGTGAATACCAGCCTACCCCAGGCGACTTTAAAAACTTAACTACCCGTTGCTGTGATTTTGCCAACTCTTAGCGGTCAAACAGCAGGCCAATCAGCGTGTGATAATGGCTCTCTTCTTCTGAATCAGACGCCATTTCCAGGCGGCTGAGCAGTTTGGTGCAAATTGCCTTACGGTTCAGGCTCTGACCGCTGCTCAGAATTTCAACCACAATCTGACCCAGCGTCTCCTGCTGGCTTGGCAGTGCAGCTTTATTGAAATACCGGGTAATGGCATTAGCTGTGTTCGGAACAAAACCGTTCTGCTGCATATGTCACTCCTGTAAAATTCAGTAATTTGTGATAACGAGTACAAAGTTATACAAATCCGAGAAACTTGTACATAGAAACTGTACAAATTTGTTTAAATTTTTTTAACTTTTTTTAATATATGATTGTTATCAAATGGTTATGATTTTGGTGGGTAAATTTTATGGAATGCTTGTACAGGTATGTCAAAAAGCTGTACTCTTTATAGAGCAGCATACTTATACACGGGAAAGATTGTCTTTAAAATCAGGCACAATCATCACAGGATCTGCGTGCTGACATTTGTTAAGGTGGCCTTTCACACACCCATTCCCGGAATGAATATGCTCACAACCATTATTTACCGCAGCCATCTCTGCGACGACGTACCGGTTAAAATGCTGGAAGAGATGGTTGCCGCAGCAAACCAAAAAAATGGTCACTCCGAGGTGACAGGCATCCTGCTTTTTAACGGGACTCACTTCTTCCAGTTGCTGGAAGGGCCGGAAGAGAGCGTGTTCAAAATCTACCGCGCTATTTGTCAGGATACCCGCCACTACAACCTCGTTGAGCTGCTATGTGACTACGCGCCGTCACGGCGGTTTGGTAAGTCGGGGATGGAGCTCTTCGATTTAAGAGAGTATGACCGGGATGATGTGCTGCAGCGCGTGCTGGATAAAGGCACCTCTAAGTACCAGCTGACCTATGATGACCGTGCGCTGCAGTTCTTCCGCACCTTCGTCGAGGAGCGTGAGAAAGAGAACTACTTTGAAATTCCACCCGCGGATGCATGGGATTTTATTCCGGACGACGCGGCTTCCCGTGCAGAGACGCGAGAAGTGGATGAAACGGCAGAGTGCAGCTTTGCTTTTCAACCGATGATCGATCCGTTTGCCCGTGAGGTGGTCGCGATAGAAGCCTTGCTGCGTACGCCAGGGGGAGACCTTCCCGAGGCCTGGTTTGCCGGGCTGACGGGAGATGAGGCCTACGAGGCTGACCTGCGCAGCAAGAAAGTGGCCTTTGCCATGGCGGCCGAGCTGAAGATTGGCGAGCGGACGCTGTCGGTGAACCTGCTGCCGATGACGCTGGTGAAGGTCCCCGGCGCGGTCGATTTCCTGCTTCAGGAGATCGAAGCCAACGGTCTGGTCCCTGAGCAGGTCATCGTGGAGTTTACCGAGAGCGAAGTGATTTCACGCCTCGATGAATTCACCGATGCGGTAAGGCTGTTAAAAGCTGCGGGTATCCGTGTCGCTATCGATCACTTTGGCGCGGGCTTTGCCGGTCTGCTGCTGCTGGCGCAGTTTCAGCCGGACAGGATCAAGATCAACCGCGACCTGATCAAAGATGTACATAAAAGTGGCCCACGGCAGGCAATAATTCAGGCCATTATTAAATGCTGTAGTTCGCTGGAGATCATGGTCTCCGCAGTGGGCGTTGAGCGGCCTGAGGAGTGGATGTGGCTGGAGTCAGCGGGCATATCACAGTTCCAGGGCTACCTGTTTGCCCGTCCCGAATTTGCCGGCATACCTGCCGTGGCATGGCCAGAAAAGCGGGCGGGTTTATGAGATAATGATAGCGTTTGAATATGAGCATAGCAGCGTTGAGTTTAGGGGAGTTGATGGCTTTTTATAGTATTGGCGATGTAGCAGAACGATGCGGTATAAACCCGGTCACGCTCCGTGCCTGGCAGCGTCGCTATGGCTTGCTCAAACCCCAACGCAGCGAAGGCGGTCATCGTCAGTTCGACGAAGAAGATATTCAACGCATCAAAGAGATCAAACGCTGGATCGAGAGCGGCGTCCCGGTCAGTAAAGTGAAGGCGCTGCTGGAAGACAACAAGGTGGTTGCCCATGATGACTGGGCTACGCTGCAGGAAGAGATGATGGGCGTGCTGCGCCAGGCCCGTCCGGCTAAACTGCGCACGGCTATCACAACGCTTGGACGGGACCATACGGTGGATGACCTTATCGACCATATACTGACTCCCGTGCGTCAGCGTCTGACCCTCGATCAATACACCGCCCGCGTCATGTCCAGCCTGCTGGACGGCGTCATTACCGAGCATGCTGTCTCCTGCGTGATCACCGCGCGTAAAAAAGCGGGCAGGGAAGCGCTGCTCATTGGCTGGGGGAGCGAGGATCGCACCCGGCTGTGGCTTGAGGCGTGGCGACTGTCGCAGCGGGGCTGGCATATCGACCTGCTGGCTGAGCCGCTGGAGGTGCCGCGTCCCGAGCTTTTCCCCGGCCAGCATATCTTTTTATGGACCGGCAAAGCGCTGACCCACCGTCAGAAAGAGCAGCTGGAACACTGGCAGGAGCAGGGTTTTACCGTTGCATTTCATGGGCCATAACTGAGCCTGCTAATTAATTTTTGTTTCCACTGTTTCACCTATCCACAATTCCTGTACCAGGCTTAACGAAAAGGTCAGAGCAATTGTGGAGCATTATGAAAGAGCAAAATCGTACTATCGGTATCAAACCCTATGGCGGTTCAGCAGGCGGTTGGGGAGCACTTAAAGCCGTCGCCGACGCAATACGCGGCCAGATGTCGGTAAAGCAGGACGTCATTGCCCTGTTCAAAGTCAACCAGCCCCAAGGCTTCGACTGTCCAGGCTGTGCCTGGCCCGATCCGCAACATGCCTCCTCGTTTGAATTCTGCGAAAACGGCGCGAAAGCCGTCTCCTGGGAAGCCACCAGCAAACGTACCACCCCTGAATTTTTTGCCGCCCATACCGTAAGCGAGCTGTGGGAGCGCAATGCCTTTGAGCTGGAGGGCGAGGGCAGACTTACCCATCCCATGAAATACGATCCCGCCAGCGATACCTACCAGCCCATTGAGTGGGAGACCGCCTTCAGGGAAATCGGCGAGCATCTGCGCAGCTACGATGACCCCGACAGCGTCGAGTTTTACACCTCCGGCCGCGCCTCCAACGAAGCCGCATTTCTCTGGCAGCTCTTCGCCCGCGAATATGGCACCAACAACTTCCCGGACTGCTCGAACATGTGTCATGAGCCCACCAGCGTCGGCCTGCCGGAGTCCATCGGCGTCGGGAAGGGAACCGTTGAGCTGGAGGATTTTGACCACTGCGATTTGGTGCTCTGCATCGGCCATAACCCCGGCACTAACCATCCGCGCATGCTCGGCACGCTGCGGGAGGTTTCAAAACGCGGTGCCACCATCGTTGCTATCAACCCGCTGCGCGAGCGTGGCCTGGAGCGCTTTACCTCCCCGCAAAGCCCTATCGAGATGCTCTCCTTGAGCTCCACCGAGCTCGCCTCAACCTACTACAAGGTGCGGGTCGGCGGCGACGCGGCGATGCTGAAAGGGGTGATGAAAATTCTGCTGTCAATGCACGCAGAGGCGAAAGCCAAAGGCGAGCCTGGCGTCATTGACGAAGCTTTTATTAGCGAGCACACCCAGGGGTTCGAGGCACTGAAAGCCGACCTCGATGCCACCGACTGGGCGCATATCCTCAAGGTGTCGGGTATGGAGCGCAAAGAGATCCAGAACGTGGCCCGACTGTACGCCAACGCCGAGCGGACCATCATCTGCTACGGGATGGGCATCACCCAGCACCAGTACGGCACGCAGAACGTTCAGCAGATCGCTAACCTGCTGCTGATGCGCGGCAACATCGGCAAAAAAGGGGCTGGCATCTGTCCGCTGCGCGGTCACTCCAACGTGCAGGGCGATCGTACCGTGGGTATTACTGAGATCCCACCCCAGTCGCTGCTGGATAACATCGAAAAGGTTTTCGGCTTCACGCCGCCGCAAAAGCACGGCCACGGCGCGGTAGCGGCGATTCAGGCGATGCGCGACGGCCAGGCCAAAGCGCTGCTCTGTCTCGGCGGTAATCTGGCGGAGGCGATCTCCGATCCGCAGGTGACTTTCCCGGCGATGCGCAACCTCGATCTGGTTGTGCATATGGCGACCAAGCTCAACCGCTCCCATCTGCTGCTGGGCAAGCACAACTATCTTCTTCCCGTGCTGGGCCGTACCGAGCGGGATGTTCAGGCCTCCGGTGAGCAGAGCATTACCGTTGAGGACTCCATGTCGATGGTGCACGCCTCCCACGGCTCGCTGGAGCCCGCTTCGCCGCACCTGAAGTCAGAGCCCGCTCTGGTTGCCGCGCTGGCAAAAGCCACGCTGCCCAACACTGTCGTTGACTGGGACAAAATGGTGCGTGACTACAGCTTTATTCGGGATGCTATTGAAGCCACCATTCCAGGCTTCGACAATTTCAATGAACGGGTGAAAAAACCGGGTGGTTTCCGCCTGCGCAATATGGCGTCAGAGCGAGTCTGGAACACGCCCTCCGGCAAAGCCGAGTTTAAAATCATGCAGGGCATCAATGAAGATCCGCGCTCGCTGAAGTGTCACGATCTGGTGCTAACCACGCTGCGCAGCCATGACCAGTACAACACCACGCTGTACGGCCTGAATGACCGCTATCGCGGGGTGACTGGCAGGCGGGACGTGCTGTTTATCAACGCCGATGAGGCCGAGAAGCGCAATCTGCGGGTGGGGGATCAGGTCAACATAACGGCTCTGGATCATGAAGGTAACGCCACCGAGCGGCGAATGCACAACCTGACCGTGGTGGTGATCGATATGGCTCCGGGTTCGGTCGGGGCCTACTATCCCGAAGCCAATATAATGGTGCCGCTAGACAGCCACGACACCAAAAGCGGTATTCCGGCGTATAAGAGCATCCCGATAGCGATGGAGCGCGTGGAGGCGGTGGCCACCTCCGGCGCGCTTCGCTAGTCAGCCGTTCTTGATCAACTGCCCCAGCGGCTCCGCAGGTAATTTACCGCCTGCTGCGCCTGGGGCTGATTAAGGTTGTTCTCACGGAACAGAATGGTGCCGCCGATCTCAGGCAGGGCATCGTTGAGATCGAGCTGCTTTTTCAGCTCCGGCACGCCGCCGTTGACCGTCCAGTCCGGCTCGGTTTTCGACGGTTCGCCCACCTTATAAAGCGCTACGCCAATGTAGAGCCGCGTATGGGTGGGTTTCACTACGTCCGCCCACCATTTAGCTAACACATCATAGCGCGCTGCATCTCTGGAGAAGGGCCAGTAGATCTGCGGGGCGATATAATCCACTAGCCCTTTTTGCACCCACAGACGCGTATCGGCGTAGGACTCATCATAGGCCGCGGCGCCGCGCGTATCGGATCCGGCCGGATCGTGGGAGCGGTTGCGCCAGACGCCGCAGGGACTCACACCAAACTCGACGTTAGGGTTAAGCTGCTTAATGGTGCGCGATACCTGCTCGATCAGCTGCTGCGTGTTGTTTCGCCGCCAGTCCGCTTTTGAGGCAAACCCGCTGCCGTATTGCTGGAACGTTTGATTATCGTTCAGGGCAGAGCCGGGCGCTTCGGCATAGAAGTAATCGTCAAACTGTACGCCGTCCACCGGATAGTGGGCCACCACCTCGGCGACGATGCTGGTGATCCAGTCCCGCGCTTCCGGAATACCGGGGTCAAGCACGTAGCGATCGCTGGCAGTGCGGATCCAATCCCGGTGCAGCACAAACACGCTGGCGGGATTGAGTGGCAGGGTGCGATTCAGTTCGGCAACGGTGCTGGGTTTGGTATTGGTGGAGACGCGGTAGGGGTTGAACCACGCGTGCACCTTCATGCCGCGCTTGTGGGCCTCATCCAACATAAACTGGAGCGGGTCGTAGCCCGGATCGGCCCCGATGGTGCCGGTAAGCATATCTGACCACGGCAGGATCTTCGACGGCCAGAGGGCGGTCCCGTCAGGCTTCACCTGGAAGAAAACGGTATTTACCCCAAGGCGTTTCAGGTTGTCCAGCTTATCGGTCAACGCCTTCTGTTGCAGACTGACGCGCAGCGCCGGGCTGGCGGTGACCGACGACGCCGGTGGCCAGTCGAGCCGGGAAACCGTGGTCAGCCAGACGCCGCGCACGGGCTCATTGCTCCGCGCCGATTTATCCGGCAGGGGCTGCTTCGCTACAGGCGGAAGCGGGGTGATCATGGATTTCGGTGGTTTAGAAGAGCAGCTGGCAAGTAAAAGCGCGCAGCCAACCAGTGCGCCTAACCGTGTAATGTGTCGCGCCATCTTTGTTTCAGCTCTTATTCAGGCGGCTATTAGCCCATGGGTTTACAGCAGGCTCGTCCTGTTTTTCCGGGACGGCATCATCCAGTGAATCTAAATAGAGTGCTTCGACCTCCGCGCGCGCCCAGGGCGTGCGGCGCAAAAACTTCAGGCTTGATTTTACGCTCGGATCGTTTTTAAAGCAGTTGATATTAATTAGCTTGCCCAGTTCGCTCCAGCCATAGCGCGCAACCAGGGCATTCACCTGCATCTCAAGGGTTACGCCGTGCAAAGGGTCTTTAGATACGTGTGCAGTCATGACCATTCCGATGGTTTAGGATGTGGTGATTAGCATAGCGGGCGCGGAGTAAAAGGAAAGAGGGAAATGCGGCATGCATCTTGCTTTATCCTCGATATGTTCCTTTTGTGCAGGTAGCGATATGCCTCTTTCCGCTCTCGATTTCGTACAGGCCGCCCGACGAAGTGAAATCACGGGTCTACAGCAGCTGCTGCAAATGAGCAAGCTGGTGGGGGCGGTCAGTCAGCTTATCCATCTCCTGCAGCGCGAGCGCGGCACGGCCAACATCTATCTCTGCTCGCGCGGCGATACCTGGGGCGACCGGATTGATGAACGCGCGCAGCAGGTTCAGCTTGCCGCAGAAGCGGTAGATAGCCAGCTCACAAGGCTGGATCTCAACGGTCCACTGGCTAACGCACCGCGACTCTTTAGCCGTATCGCCAACGCCCTGCACAGCATGAGCGGTTTGCCTGCGCTGCGTGAGCAGGTTGCGGCGCTGACTATCTCCCAGCCCGACGCGATGAACCGCTATAGCGAGGTGATCCGCACCCATCTGGCGCTAGTATTCGAAGCAGCCGATACCTCCGGGGATCCCACGGTGTCACGGGCCCTGCTGGCTATGTTCAGCTTTATGCAGGGCAAAGAGCTCGCCGGGCAGGAGCGCGCCCTGGCGGCGGCGGGTTTTACCTCGCGGCACTTCGATGACCCTACGCATCAGCAGCTGCTGGCGCTTATCGAGGGGCAGGAGCGCTGCTTTAACACCTTTATGGAGTTTGCTGACGAGCGCTCTTTGGCGCTGTGGCAGCAACAGCAGCGCACCGACAGCAGCGAGCTGGAGCGCTTTCGCCGTATTGCCTGCACCTGTGCCACGCCTGCGGGCGTTGCGAGTGACATCGCGCTGCGCTGGTTTGATATCACCACGGCACGTATCGACGGGATGAAAATTATCGAGGATCGGCTGGAGGAGAGACTGATGGCCTGCTGCGAGCAGCGGATCGGCGATGCACAACGCTGCGATGCTCTGCAACAGCAGGAGATTGCGCAGCTGCCGCAGCAGGATAGCCACTACGCGGCGCTGATCCCGCCCCAGCTCAGCCGTTCCGTACTTGAGCTTATCGAACGCCAGTCTCGCCAGCTGCAGGCGCAGGATGCGGAGCTGGCCACGCTGCGCGCGACGCTTGCCGACCGTAAGCTGGTGGAGCGCGCCAAAAGCATGCTGATGCAGCATCACGGCATGAGCGAGCCGCAGGCCCACAAAATCCTGCGTGACATGGCGATGAAGCAGAACAAGAAGCTGGCAGAGATAGCAGAGGCGATGCTCTCCGTGGCGGCCATTATGGAAACATCAGCGAGCAAGTCAGCGTCGTAACCCTTACGGAGTAGCTGCACCGCCGGTGTGCAAATGGCCAACCGTTGCGGTGCAAATAATGCTCTACCCGCCGTTGAATTTAACTTATTTGGCTGATTTTAAAGCGCATCCTCAGATTGGCACACAAGCTGCATTACGGTAAGTACAGAAAGACTAAGCCAACGGCGGTTTAGTCAGCGTTTCGGATAAAGGCGTCCGTTAGCGTTCAGGAGACTGAGCGCTAACAGGACGCTTTTTTTTGCGCATTTTTCACCTTACAGGAAGCCGCAATGAAGCAAGACGACAGTAACACCATGGTGAGTCTCTCCCGCCGCCGATTTCTGGCAGGCAGCGCGCTGCTGGGCGGCAGCATGCTGTTACCGGGTTTTATGAACAGCGTCTGGGCGGCGGGCTCTGATGCGCCAGAGAAAAAAGAGATCCGCGTGGGCTTTATCCCGTTAACGGACTGCGCCTCGGTGGTGATGGCAGCGGTGAAGACGTTTGATGAGAAGTACGGGATCAAAATCATCCTCAGCAAAGAGTCCAGCTGGGCCTCGGTGCGCGACAAGCTGGTCTCCGGCGAGCTTGATGCTGCCCATGTGCTGTACGGACTGGTGTATGGCCTGCAGCTCGGCGTCTCTGGTCCGCAGCATGATATGGCGATGCTGATGACCCTCAACAACAACGGCCAGGCAATCACCCTCTCAAACCAGCTGAAAGCGGCGGGCGTGACCGATGCGGCCTCGCTGAAGAAAACCATTGAGGGCAGCGCAAAGGGAACCTACACCTTCGCCCAGACGTTTCCCACCGGCACGCATGCCATGTGGCTCTACTACTGGCTAGCCAACGCCGGGATCCATCCCTTTAACGACGTCCGCAACGTGGTAGTGCCGCCGCCGCAGATGGTGATGAACATGAAGATCGGCAACATGAGCGGCTACTGCGTCGGCGAACCGTGGAACCAGCGCGCCATTCTCGACGGGATTGGCTTTACCGCCGCGACGACACAGGAGATCTGGCCCGATCATCCGGAAAAAATTCTTGGCACCACCTCAGCGTGGGTGGCTGCCAACCCCAATACGGCCCGCGCCCTGACCGCAGCGGTGCTGGAAGCCTCCCGCTGGATCGACACCTCCGACGCCAACCGCATTGAAACCGCGAAAGCCATAGCGGGGCGCGCCTACGTCAACACCTCACCCGAGACCATTCAGGGGCGGATGCTCGGCGACTATGACAACGGGCTGGGCAAGAAGTGGAAAGACGCTCACGGCATGCGCTTCTTCAACGATGGGGCGGTGAACTATCCGTATCTCTCAGACGGCATGTGGTTCCTGACCCAGCACAAACGCTGGGGGCTTATCGATGCCGACCCGGACTATCTGGCGGTCGCGAAGACGATCAACCGCACCGATCTCTATAAGCAGGCGGCGACGGCGGTAGGGGGCATCAACCTGCCCGCCAGCGATATGCGCAGCAGCACCCTGTTCGACGGCAAGGTATGGGACGGCAGCAACCCCACTGACTATGCCAACAGTTTTGCTATGAAACGCTAAGTGAGGCCGACATGTCTATCAACACCAAAACGAATGTGGTTACGCTGGCCGCCGAGCCGGAGAGCGCGGAGATTCTGCCCCTGAAGACTACTATCCCCGCGCCGCCGCCGGAGGTGACAAAACCGGCACCTGCCAGCCGCCTGCGTAAAGGCATCCATGGCGCAGTGAAAAAGGCGGTGCCCGGACTGCTGGGGGCGATTGTGCTGATCGTCCTCTGGCAGATCGCCGCCCTGAGCAGCAATGGCTTTCCGACGCCGCTGAAAACCTGGGACGCGGCCAAAATCATCTTCGCCGAGCCGTTTTATATCGCCGGGCCGAACGACATGGGCATCGGCTGGAACGTGCTGGCATCGCTCAAACGCGTGGCGCTGGGCTTCGGTCTGGCGGCGCTGGTGGGGATCCCCCTCGGCTTTCTCATCGGCCGCTTTAGCTTTATTGCCAACATGCTCAACCCGGTTATCGCCTTGCTGCGCCCGGTCAGCCCGCTGGCCTGGCTGCCGATTGGCCTGCTGCTGTTCCAGCGCGCAGAGCCTGCCTCGGCGTGGACCATCTTTATCTGCTCTATCTGGCCAATGATCCTCAACACCGCCGAAGGAGTGATGCGCATTCCGCAGGACTATCTCAACGTCGCGCGGGTATTGAAGCTCGGTGAGTTCACCGTAATGCGCAAAATCCTCTTTCCCGCCGTGCTGCCGCACATTCTGACCGGGGTTCGCCTCTCAATCGGTATCGCGTGGCTGGTGATCGTCGCGGCAGAGATGCTGACCGGCGGCGTCGGGATCGGATTCTGGATCTGGAACGAGTGGAACAACCTCAACGTGGAAAACATCATCATCGCCATTCTCTTGATTGGCGTCGTGGGAATGCTACTTGAGCAGGGCCTGATAGCCATTGCCCGCCGGTTTAGCTACGGCAACTAGTCACAAGAACCTCAGGAGCCTGATATGAAACACGAGAAAGCCATTATCCGCGTAGAGAACGTTACCCAGCGCTTTCATACCGCACAGGGGCCGTTCCTGGCGCTCGACAACGTTAGCTTTGAGCTTGCGCGGGGCGAAACCGTCAGCCTGATCGGTCACTCCGGCTGCGGGAAGTCCACGCTGCTGAACCTGATCGCCGGGCTGAGCCAACCCACCGAAGGTGTTCTGCTCTGTGATGACCAGGAGATTAACGGCCCAGGCCCGGAGCGCGGCGTGGTGTTTCAAAACCACTCCCTGCTGCCGTGGCTGACCGCCTTTGACAACGTTGCCCTCGCGGTAGAGCAGGTGTTTAAAAGGAAGATGAGTAAGAGCGAGATGCAGGCGTGGATCGAACATAACCTTGAGCTGGTGCATATGGGCCATGCCATGCATAAACGTCCTGGGGAGATCTCCGGCGGCATGAAGCAGCGCGTGGGTATTGCCCGGGCGCTGGCGATGAAGCCGAAGGTGTTGCTGATGGACGAACCCTTTGGCGCGCTGGATGCCTTAACCCGCGCCCATCTGCAGGATGCGGTAATGGAGATCCAGTCCCGCCTGAATACCACCATTTTGCTTATTACCCATGACGTTGACGAAGCAGTGCTGCTCTCAGACCGGGTCATGATGATGACGAACGGTCCTGCGGCAAAGGTTGGCGAGGTGCTGCACGTCGAGCTGGAGCGCCCGCGCTCGCGGCTCACCCTGGCCAACGACGCTCGTTTCCATCACTACCGCCAGCAGGTGCTGCATTTCCTGCATGAAAAACACCGGGCCGTGGCCTGAGACAGCGGGCGAGGTAAGCAGAATGGATAAACCTGTCCTGGTTGTGATTGGCAACGGCATGGCGGGTGTGCGGCTGGTGGAAAGGCTATGCGAGCTGGCCCCGACGCGCTACCGGATTGTGATTGTCGGTGACGAAGCGCAGCCCGCCTATAACCGCATCATGCTCACGCCGGTGCTGGCGGGTGAGAAACACTTTACGGACATCGTTACCCACGATCGAGCCTGGTATGAGCGTTACAACGTCACGCTGATCGGGGGATCCCCGGTGACGGCGATTGACCGTAAAGCCCGTACCGTATGGGTTAACGATCGGCCGCTGGGTTACGATCGTCTGGTCATCGCCATCGGCTCGCTGCCTTTTATGCCGCCGTTGCCGGGTGCCGATCTGCCGGGTATTTATGGCTTTCGCAATCAGCAAGACGTGGAGAACATTCTGCACGAGCTGGTTCCAGGGCAATCAGCAGTGGTTGTTGGTGGCGGGGTACTTGGTGTCGAGGCGGCAGCGGCACTGGCGCTGCGCGGTATGCAGGTCACGCTTCTGCACCGGGGGCCACATCTGATGGATCAGCATCTGGATCGGCATACGGCAGATCTCCTGCGCAATGAACTGACGGCGCGCGGTATTGAAACGGTACTGGCGGCGGAGACGATAGCCTATAGCGCCGATGAAAGCGGACATGTTCAGGCTGTGAAACTCCGCGATGGGCGGGCTATTCCTGCCCGGCGGGTCATCGTTACCGCTGGCGTGCGGCCCAATATTACCCTGGCGCAGAAGGCCGGACTGGACTGCGCCCGCGGCATTCTGGTTAATGACCAACTGCAAACCTCCGATCCGCATATCTCGGCCATTGGCGAATGCTGTCAGATGGGTGAGCAGACCTTTGGACTGGTGGCCCCGTGCTGGCAGCAGGCGGAGACCCTGGCGGCACGTCTGGCGGCACGTCTGGCGGGCGTGAGCGTACCGCCTGCCGTTCATGATGTACCGCTGCGCCTCAAGGTCACCGGTATCCATCTCTTCTGCGCCGGAACGCTGCACGGCGGACAGGACGCGGAGATCCATTCCACCTTCGATCCCTTTGACGGCCACTATCGTCGTCTGCTTATCCAGAACAACCAGCTAAAGGGTGTGCTGCTGTGGGGAGATATCAGCGACGGGGCGGAATACCTTGCCCGTCTGGATCATCCTCAGTCCAGCCTGTTTATGCCCGACGCGCCCAATCCCTCTTTTTTGAAAGATCCGTTATCCACGACGATAGCGAGGAGCAATGTTATGTCAAAACCCGTTTTAGTGATGGCCGGACACGGCATGGTAGGTCACCATCTTCTGCAACAGCTGGTCGAGCGTGAACTGCATCTTCGCTATCAGATTATCGTTTTCGCCGAAGAGAATAGACCGGCCTACGACCGGGTTCATCTCTCGGAATACTTCTCCGGGCGCAGCGCGGCGTCACTGTCGATGGTAGAGAGCGACTTCTTTGAATCAACCGGCATTGAGCTACGCCTCGCTAACGGCATCGAGCATATCGATCGCCATCGCCGGTATGTAATCGACAAGCAGGGACGGCAGACCGCCTATGACGCGCTGATTCTGGCGACCGGCTCCTATCCGTTTGTGCCGCCAATCCCCGGTAACGACAGGCCCGGCTGTCTGGTCTATCGCACTATTGACGATCTGGCGGCGATTCAGGCCTGTGCGGAGAAAGGCAGCGTCGGTGTGGTGGTTGGCGGCGGCCTGCTGGGACTGGAAGCCGCTAACGCGCTGAAGCATCTCGGTCTGCAAACCCATGTCGTAGAGTTCGCTCCGCGGCTGATGGGCGTTCAGCTCGACGAAGGCGGGGCGGCCATGCTGCGCCGCAAGATTGAAGCGCTGGGTGTGCAGGTGCATACCGGTAAAGAGACGCGGGAGATTGTTCCGGGGGAGAGCTGCCACTACCGGATGGTTTTCGCCGACGGCAGCCATCTGGAGACCGATCTGGTGCTCTTCTCCGCTGGGATCCGACCACGGGATCAGCTTGCCAGAGAGTGCGGCCTGGAGGTTGGCCCGCGCGGCGGGATTGTGATTGACGATCGGTGTCGTACCTCCGATCCGGCTATCTTTGCCGTCGGGGAGTGCGCCCTGTGGAGCGGACAGATTTTCGGGCTGGTGGCACCGGGTTACCAGATGGCGCGTACTCTGGCGGAGACGCTTGCCGGCAACGAGGCGGCCTTTAAAGGCGCGGATATGAGTACCAAGCTGAAACTGCTTGGCGTCGAGGTGGCATCGGTGGGCGATGCCCATGGCCGTACGCCGGGCAGCGAAAGCTATAGCTGGGTCGACGGCCCGGCAGAGATCTATAAAAAAATTGTGGTATCGGCGGATCGCAAGCGTCTACTGGGCGCAGTGCTGGTGGGTGACAGCAGCGAATACAGCACGCTGTTACAGATGATGCTCAACGATATGCCGCTTCCCGCCAGTCCAGAGGGGCTGATCCTGCCCGCCAGCGCAGGCGGTGCGCCCCAGGCGCTGGGCGTCGCGGCATTACCGGACGGGGCACAGATCTGCTCCTGCCATAACGTCAGCAAAGCTGACATCTGCAATGCCGTGAAGGGTGGCTGCGGTGACATGGCTGCGATTAAGTCCTGCACCAAAGCGGCCACCGGCTGCGGCGGCTGTGCGGCGCTGACTAAACAGGTGATGGAGTATGCGCTGAGTGAAATGGGCGTTGAGGTAAAAAAAGATATCTGCGAGCATTTTGCCTATTCACGGCAGGAGCTCTATCACCTGGTGCGCGTAGGCAACATCCATAGCTTCGATGAGCTGATCGACAAACACGGCCACGGCTACGGGTGTGAAATCTGTAAACCGCTGGTAGGTTCAATACTGGCGTCGTGCTGGAATGACTACCTGCTCAAGCCGCAGCATCTGCCGCTACAGGACACCAACGATCGCTTCTTTGCCAATATCCAGAAAGATGGCACCTACTCGGTGGTGCCGCGCATCCCGGCCGGAGAGATCACGCCTGACGGTCTGATCGCCATTGGCCAGGTCGCCAAGCGCTACAACCTCTATACCAAAATCACCGGCGGGCAGCGGGTTGATCTCTTTGGGGCGCGAGTGGAGCAGCTCCCGGAGATCTGGCAGCAGCTTGTGGATGCCGGATTTGAAACAGGGCACGCCTACGGTAAGTCGCTGAGGACGGTGAAATCCTGCGTCGGCTCCAACTGGTGCCGCTACGGCGTACAGGACTCTACCGATCTGGCGCTGCGGCTGGAGAATCGCTACAAGGGGCTGCGCTCGCCGCACAAGATTAAAATGGCGGTTTCGGGCTGCACCCGCGAATGCGCTGAAGCGCAAAGCAAAGACGTCGGGGTTATCGCCACCGACAAAGGCTGGAACCTCTACGTCTGCGGCAACGGCGGCATGAAACCCCGGCACGCGGATCTGCTCGCCCAGGACCTGAGCACCGAGGCGCTGATCCGCACCGTGGATCGTTTTCTGATGTTCTATATCCGCACCGCCGACCGGCTGCAACGCACCAGCACCTGGATGGATAATCTTGAGGGCGGCATGGATTACCTGCGTCAGGTGGTACTGGAAGATAGCCTGAATATAGCCGCCGACCTCGAAAGCGAGATGCAGGCCGTGGTGGCGACCTACCAGTGCGAATGGCAGACCACGCTGGCGTCTCCCGATCGCCTCGCGCTGTTTAAACCCTTTGTTAACCACGATGACCCCGTACAGGCGGTGCAGGGCTGGGTAGAGATCTGTGACCTGGACGAGATCCCGGCCAATGCCGGTATGGCGGCCCGGCTAACCCACCAGCAGATTGCGCTGTTTCACCTGCCGGATCATCCCCAGAAGGTATTTGCCCTCAGCAACCACGAGCCGAACAGCGATGCCAACGTGCTGGCGCGCGGACTGTTGGGGGACGTGAAGGGCGAACCGGTCGTGATTTCCCCTCTGTATAAGCAGCGGTTCCGCTTGCAGGATGGCCGCAGCGTCGACGACGGGCAAAGCGCGCTGAGCGTCTGGCCGGTGAAAGTAGAGGGCGGGCGCGTCTGGGTACAGGAGCAACCTACGAGCCATATCGATCGGCCCGCCGCCATAATTGAGACGGTCAGCCTATGAGCAGCGCGACGGTTACAACCACTTGCGCCTACTGCGGCGTCGGCTGCGGGGTAAAGATGCAGCCCCATGCGGAGGGGTTTACCGCCAGCGGCGACGGCGCGCATCCGGCTAATCTTGGGCGGCTGTGTGTGAAAGGCAGCGCCCTGGGAGAGACGCTGGATCTGAACGGGCGTCTGTTGCATCCCGAGATTGACCGCCAGCCGGTCAGCTGGTCGCAGGCCTTAGATGCCGTTGCGCAGGGATTGCAGGCTATCATTCGCGATCATGGCCCGCAGGCGGTGGCGTTTTACGGCTCCGGCCAGCTGCTGACGGAGGACTATTACGTTGCGAACAAGCTGATGAAGGGCTTTATCGGCGCGGGAAATATGGATACCAACTCGCGGCTGTGCATGGCCTCGGCGGTGGTGGGTTATAAACGCGCTTTTGGCACCGATGCGGTGCCGTGCAGCTACCGAGATCTGGAGCTGGCCGACTGCGTGATCCTGACCGGATCGAATACCGCCTGGGCGCACCCGGTGGTCTATCAGCGGCTGGCCCAGGCTAAAAAAGCAAGGCCGAAGATGCGTATTATCGTCATCGATCCGCGTCAGACCGCCACCTGCGACATTGCCGATCTGCATCTGCCGCTGCGTCCCGGCAGCGACGCCGCTCTGTTTTGCGGTGCGCTTAACGCCATGGTGGAGCGTGACCTGTTGGACAGTGACTTTCTCCAGCGTCATACCCAGGGTAGCGATGAAACTCTGGCGGCGGCGCGTGACTGGACGGAGGAACACACTGCTGCGTTCTGCGGATTGCCGCTGACCCAGCTGCGGACATTCTTTCAAATGATTGCCGATAGCGATCGTCTGGTCACGCTCTACTCAATGGGTATTAACCAGTCCAGTTCAGGCGTAGACAAGTGTAACGCTATTATTAACCTGCATTTAGCGACGGGCAAAGTAGGGCGCGAAGGCTGCGGTCCGTTTTCGATAACCGGTCAGCCAAATGCCATGGGCGGCCGGGAAGTAGGTGGGCTGGCTAACCAGCTGGCATCACACATGGGCTTCACTAAAGAAGAGATTGATCGTGTAGGGCGCTTCTGGAAGAGTGACAACGTCACAAAAAGTGCAGGACTTAATGCCGTTGAGCTGTTCCGCGCAATAGAACAAGGCCAGATAAAGGCGGTGTGGATCATGGGCACCAACCCACTGGTTTCACTCCCGGATGCAGATCGGGTCCGCGCCGGACTGGCGCGCTGCCCGCTGGTCATTCTTTCCGACGTCATGCGCGATACCGATACCACCCGAGCGGCACATATCTGCCTACCGGCGCTGGCCTGGGGCGAGAAGAATGGCACCGTTACTAACTCTGAGCGCTATATCTCGCGCCAGCGCGCTTTTCTGCCAGCACCGGGTGAGGCGAAGCCGGACTGGTGGATCCTAAGTCAGGTCGCCCAGCGGCTAGGGTTCGGCGAGGCGTTTGCCTGGCAGCATCCGGCAGAGATATTTCGCGAGCACGCGGCGCTGTCCGGTTTTGAGAATAACGGCTCGCGGGCGTTTGATATTAGCGGTCTGGCGCAGCTTACCGACAGGGAGTGGGATGAGCTGCGCCCGGTACAGTGGCCGGTCAACGCGGCCTATCCGCAGGGCAGGGAGCGGCTGTTTACCGATGGGCGTTTCTTCCATTCTGACGGCAAAGCGCGGTTAATCGCCATTACGCCCCGGCTGCCGATCAATCAGCCGACAGCCGTTGCGCCGCTGATTATGAACACCGGCAGGATCCGCGATCAGTGGCATACCATGACCCGCACCGGCAAATCCGCGCGCCTGATGCAGCATATCAGCGAGCCGTTTTGTCAGTTTCATCCTGCTGATGCGCCGGACGTTCAAGATGGCGATCTGGTGCGGGTCTCATCCTCTCACGGCTGGCTGCTGCTGAGAGCCCGGCCCGATAGCCTGCAACCGCGCGGCAGCGTGTTTGTGCCGATGCACTGGAACAGCCAGTTTAGCCAGCAGGCGAGGGTAGATGCGCTGGTTGAGGCGCATACCGATCCGCTCTCAGGCCAGCCGGAGAGCAAACACATGCCAATCAGCCTACGACGCTGGGCTGCCGCCTGGCAGGGCGAGCTGTTTATGCGCGGCAATCACCTGACGCCGCCCGCCACGGCATACTGGAGCCGGATCGCGCAGCCCGATATCACGCACTACGTCCTGGCGGACTCCTCAATACCGAAGGATTGGCTGGCATGGCTCAACGAGTATGCTGCTGCCGGGGAGTGGATCTGCCAGTCGGCCCGCCTCGGTGAAAAGGGATTTAACCTGCTCGCATGGGCAGACGGCGAACTCCAGCTGGCATTTTATGCCCACCGGGATCGACCTGGAGTGGATCGCCAGGCGGTAGTAGCTGCGTTCGGCCAGCCCCCACAGACCGCTCCGCAGCGTCTGGCTCTGCTGGCCGGTACGGCTGGGAAGGGTAAGGCTTCAGCGGGGGCAACGATCTGCAGCTGCTTTGCGATAGGCGAAGGCAAGATTGCTGATGCCGTGCGCCAGGGATGCAGCAGCGTGCAGCAGCTCGGCGCACAGCTTAAGTGCGGAACTAACTGCGGCTCCTGTATTCCGGAGTTAAAGAAGATCCTTGCCGAGCAGCTCGCTTTCAATTCAGGTATGTCTTAATCGTGTGAGGCCATTGTTCTGCTAGCTTAATGATTTAGCTGAAGTTGGTAACCGGAGGTTATCTTTGCTGATTAAACTGAAAAGAACACGTTCGCACAATGAGGACCGCAAGCTGGCCCTGTGGCTCGCCACGGCGGCTGGCCTGCTAAACGCCATCGCGCTTGGCGCTTTCGGCTTCTTTCCCTCCCACATGACCGGTAACACCTCGCAGCTCTCCAGCGAAGTTTCTAATACGGACCTACGGGACGTTCTGTTTTTTAGCGCCATCATCGTGGCGTTTGTTTGCGGGGCAGTGCTTGCCCGCATCATCGTGCTGTGGGGGATCGTGCATAACTGCCGGCTGATTTTCTGTCAGATCCTGTTCGCCGAGGGCCTCTTTTTAACCGGCATATCGCTGTATGAGATCTACTTTCATGCGTTCTCATCGAACCGGGAGATTGTTGTCATTCTTTGCGGCCTGATGGGGCTGCATAACTCGACCTCCACACAGCTGTCGAGTGGGCGGGTCAGATCGACACATATCACCGGTACGTTAACCGATGCGGGGATCTCGCTAGCGTCCGTGCTGGCAGCCATGCTGCGCCGGGATTTCTCTAAAGATAGCGCCGCGCAGAAAAGTCAGCTTAAGACCCATCTGACGACAATCTTCTCATTTCTCACCGGCGGTATCGCAGGTCTGTTCCTGTTCAGATGGTTCGGTTTTACGGCCATGTCGGCGGTTGGTGTCGTGCTAATGGCGATTGCTGCACTGTCGATTATTAGCGTTACCGTTCGGGTTAGAAAAGCACGTGCAGCGATGCGCGGGATATCGTAAGCATTAGTTAATCGAACCACGTTGGGCGATCTGACGTGGCGATTTCCATGCTCACTTTTATCTGTTCAGGAACAATCCTGGTTAGCGACAGCTCCGGCAGCTCGTTAATGTCGAAAAAGCCAATATCGGTGGATTCGTGGCTTAATGCCAGGCTTCCACCGATCTCTTCGCACAGGAAGATAAGCTTGTAAACGTGCCAAGGGTAGGGTGGATGGCCATGAAGATTGCGATCCCACACGCCCAGCAGTTTTGTCACTTTTACGCTGAGCCCGGTTTCTTCTTTAACTTCCCGGCTCACGGCTATAGATGGCGTATCGCCAACGTCCGCCCAACCGCCGGGTAAACTCCATAGCCCATCGTCAGCTTCGCGAACCATCAGAACTTTACCTTCGCGGAGGATAAAAGCACGAACGTCCGTTTTGGGAGTCGCATAACCGATTTCAGAAACGTGATTCCAGGACTTAGCGTCAATGTCAAAGCGGGAACCGATCAGCTCAACGGCCATTTGTTGAAGAGCCTCATAGCGCTCACGATCGAAAACATCCCTGGCGTAGGTAAGTCCGGTCTGGGCGATGGCATTGAGCTTTTTCGCAAGATCGGTGATATCAACAACCTTTAAATCGTCTGGCATTGAGTTTTCCTCTGGTTTGTCGTTATGGTTCTAGCGCGAATTGTGCATAGTGCGTGCCTGGCTGATTAGCTGGCGCCATGCGCGATTATGCAGGGTAAACAGCAGCATCTTATAGAAGGCAGTGGAACGGATACAGCCACCGCTGAGCAGCAGCATGACGACACTCACCAGCGCCGCTGTCAGGTTGACACCTGGCCAACTGGTACCGCTCAGCGTGCCGGCCAGCGCAAAAAGTAGGTAGGCTGCTGTCAACAGCAGGCTTAAAAGCGCCAACGTAAGATGTACCCGCAGGGCGCGCATACTGCCTTTGCCAACCATAAACATCGTCAAGCCATTGATGCCAGCAAACAGCAAAGCGATCGCCACTACCCACACGAACACTTTCTCAGCAGGCTGGTTTAGTGCGGCGAGTACGCCGTAACCCAACCACAGCTGCGGAATAGCAAAACTGACAATCACTCCGAGGGTGCTAATCGCCGCTGGAATGCCCATGGTATGCAGTCCCACCGGCTTACCCATCTGTTCGGCCAAGTGTGTTTTCAGCTGTTGCAGCTGCGCACTGCTAGCGTTGTTAATGCTGACCGCCACGTCGTTACAATATTGCCAGCGACGGGATAATGCTTTAAACATTTGAATATCCTGCGCTTAGTTAGGGGAGAATGACTGTAACGTCAGCGTCTGGGCATCAAGTGACTGGTCGTTATAATTCATCCGGTTAAAAACAAAGAATGGAAATGATAGTCGTGTTGTGTATGCGAAGGGAAGGGTAAGAATGCTGATTCTTATGTGTTAGTGGCTATGGTAGGACTGCGGATGATACTTCATATTCAATTTAACATAATATACATTATGCGCACTAAGGTTGTGACTAAAATATTCTAATGTCACTTTCAACCCATTTAGTGATGTCACTTTTTCTGGCATAAAGGCTCAAGCCTCATGCCACGGAGACATCAGGATGCTAGTAACCATGTCAGATAAAGAACTGAGCCGGATTAACGTCATTCAGTCAGTTGTTGAAAAGCGTATGCTCCGGCGTGATGCCGCCCGTCAACTGAATGCTTGGTGCAGTGCTGAAGCTGACGCAAGACAAGATGGATGAACTGGATCGATAAGGAAAACGGGGAAGGAGCAAAAAAATGCCCAAACGTCGCGCTCAGGCGAGAGCTCAGGAACAACTCAGGACAATAAATCCGGTTCTGGTGAGTCCGGGCGAATTTAGGACTAGCCTGGAGCGCTAGCACCCTATTTCGCCTTAATTTAGATTAACTCCAAGTATGTAAAAAACAACCTTGGAGTAGTTTGGTTCTAGATACCCTGAATTAAACCAAATCGGAACAATAAATTAGAAAGTTCACCAATAGGGATATTTAATTGGCGGGCAATGACTGGCAAGGTTAACCCATCATCTGCAAGGGCTTCAAGTAGTGAATCTATGATCATTGATCTTTCTCGTTCCATAATTTGATCCTCTCTAACTCGAAAGCCACGTACGGAAGCTTCTTTTACAAGGTTATTGTACTGCCATGTAGTTAATGCTCCTACTTGTCTCATACGATAAATAAGTGCAAAAGTGGATACCTTCCAGTTATGACGTAGATGAAGCACTTCATCCACTGATGGGTTTCTCATTTTCGCAGCGAGTATATTCTCTCTAGGCATGAGGAAGGCTGAAGCAAATTCGTTAGCTTCAACTTCAATATCTTTACCTTGAGGTGTGCCATGCTTATGCAAAACTAAATGCCCTAACTCATGAGCCGCATCAAATCTGCTTCGTTCCGCAGTTTTTTGATTATTTAGGAAAACATATGCCTTTTCAGCCTTCCAAAAAGAATACGCATCAACTTCTGCTGTATTTTCTGACAGTGAAAAAACTTTGATTCCATTCATTTCTAACAAATGCACCATGCTCGAAATGCTTTTGCTGCCAAGTCGCCAATAGTCGCGCAGTGCTCTGGCTGCAGATTCCGGTGTTTCACCTCTTAAATCTATCAGATTAAGTTCTGGAAGCTTGAAATTGCTTTCAAAATAGTCACTAACAATCAATCCGAGCTGCCCTGCCCCTATTGCAGCCCCTTCCTGTGCAGACGTCATTTTTTTTAGCGAACGGAACGATACTGTTGTAGGATCAATAGATTCAATATCTTCACCAAAGAAAAAATCTGCGGGATATTTTAGAACATCAACAAATGAAGCGATTGTTTGCTCAGACGGTTCGTATAAACAGTAATCCTTCTCATAATCAACAACCATCCGCAATGAAAGCCCTGCTCTGCTCGCTAAAGCTGTCATTGTTAATCCTCTTCTTATCCTTGCAAGTTTAAGGCGCGAAGGGTTAAATTTTGCCATTTGAGATCCGTGCTACTCTTTTCTAATAACTGTGAACGCTGGAATATCGTTGAACTCTTCATTAATAGGGATGGTCTTATTAACGAATGGAATCGCTTCAAAAATATATCTTTCTTTCCAAGAAGAGATTCGTGTTTTGCCAGCAGAATTACTCATGCCATCGGGGATTGATAACTCATATCGAACTTCTTTATTGCCATGATCGAAAAAATAAAGAAGAACGAAGTTGATCATTGAGTCAACCGGTTCAGATGCAACGATGGGGGAAACTACTTTATCAAGATTAAATAATTCATAATTTTCACCAACTAAAACCTCAGTAGCAGCCCCTTTAGGGTTTTTACTCTTGGGGTTTGCATCTAAAAGACCAGTGTATCTGTCTCCACTCATAACGAGAATGTTCAAGCCCTTGTCTTTGTTATGGGTTAGATTCAATCCGCTAACAAATGAAAAACTCCAGTCTTCATTATCGGCAAGTAATTCTCGGCGTAAACCACGGATGACCGCACCCCAAGCTCGAGAACCTGGATCAGTTTTAGCATCAAGATCAGTACTTTGTCTAATCTCCAGCAGGCCATCCTCCACAGCAGCCTGAAGCGCTTTTTCGCTAATGCCATACACATTAACACTCGCTATCGCGTCATCACCAAAAACCACTACTCGCTGCATCTGATTGTTCATACGACTCTCGCATCATTGGTCACTTCCTGATTTTATACCTAATTTTAGGGAGTAAATCAAGAAGTGATATGTAGATTATCACAGTACTTCGATGTGAGATTTTCTGCATTGCCTAGCTCTGCCCGGCAGCCCATTGCTCTACCGGATGACATTTCAAACTGGTGGAAATGGGTGACATTTTAAGCTTGCAATAACAAAGGTTGTAACAGCGAAGTTGTAATGTCCGCTCTGGGCTAAGTTAAGATGTCCGTCACGTAGACTCACCATCGAGGGATTCTGATGACGGCTCATGCAGCGGAGTTTTTCACTTTGGATGAAGTTAACCGACTCAAAATCATTCAGGACGTTGTCGACCGGCGTCTGATAACGCAAATGGCTGCTCCGATCGCCAGTACCGACGCCTTCTGTCGCGTTACCGTGAATCTGGCCCGCCCGGTATGACTAACCGCCGTCGCGGAAAACCCAGCATTAACCCATTGCCTGATGGTCTTGCCCGGTATGCATCCAGTATTATCCGCGAGCGCTATACCAACTTTGGACCGACACTTACATGTGAGTAACTCGCAGAGCTTTGAGGTCTGGCATTATCCGGATGGTCGTAAAGAACTCCGCCTTAATAGTGCTGTTCTTCCCTACTCCATCTATGATCGTCTTCAGTAAACTGATCTGGACGCTATCGTGGACAACAAGCGCCTCGGGCGTACACTTGAATTTATTAAACTGCTTCAGGAAAAACATTTCGTTCTCACTGCTTATCCGATGGGTTAATTATGAAAGATATCAACGTATTCGGGCTGGACAGCCTGATCGCACTTTATTTTGGACAGGACTATGATCTGTTCGGTAGCGGTGAAAGCGTGGAGGCTCAAATTGATGCCTGGATTGCTGACACGCCGCCAGCTTTACGGCATGGCTTGATAGGCGATATTGATCAGTTTACCGAGGAAAGCGACAACCTCGAAGAGGATTTTGAAAACCGTTATGGCGCGGAATTCTCTACGGAATTATGGGACACTACCCCAGTCGACTTTCTCAGCTTGTTGAAAAAAAAGGTGACCAGCTCCCTCTCTTAACACTTATGCAGGGACACTATGACTCCTACGTCTCTATCCAGTTGTGTAACGCCTGCCACCGGCACGACGCTGCCTGTAAGGTAACACTTGATCCTGACGGGCACCGTATAGGAGTATGTATCCCGGATGAGTAAGATATGCTCATTTTAGGACGATGAGATGACGGATGACGAGTTAGACATTTTACTGAAAGATAAAACTGACTTTAATAAACGGTTGCGACTGATCGCAAGCTTATACAGTTGTGAAGATGAACGCAGCGTACTGGCTCTGAAACATCTTGCAAAGCATGACTTCGTCTACGTTGTGCGTCGCTCTGCGTGGCAAGCACTCCAGGCGAAAGGCATTCTTATTCCAGAGCCCGTTGAATGACCGCGTTATGTAATCCTGTTAGAAAGATTCCTTGAGCGTGCTAAACGCATCTGCCAGAAGGTGTGTGATTTCTGCCTGGGCTGGAATATCTGAACATAATACGCTCTACCTTAGGATCCCGGCATCAATCGATGCGACATGTGTCTTGCCGCAGAACGCCATCGACAAATCGAACTCATTACGAATGATATTGAGCGCCATTGTGACGCCCTCCTCCCCCTGCGCCCCTAATCCATACAGCATACTGCGCCCGATGTAGGTTCCTTTTGCGCCCAGGGCAATCGCCTTGAGCACATCCTGCCCGGAACGTATCCCGCCGTCGAAATGCACTTCAATGCGATCGCCTACCGCTGCGACAATCTCCGGCAATACGGTAATCGATGATGACACGCCATCCAGCTGCCGCCCGCCGTGATTGGAGACGATCAGCGCATCAGCGCCCGCCTCCACCGCCAGACGCGCATCTTCTGCGTCCATAATGCCTTTCACGACAAGCTTGCCGCCCCAGCGCTGCTTTATCCACTCGATATCCTGCCAGGAGAGCTGCGGGTCGAACTGCTGAGCCGTCCACTCTACCATCGCGTCGATATTATCCACGCCGCTGGCGTGGCCAATGATATTGCCGAAGTTACGGTTACGCGTGGCAAGCATACTGCGACACCAGCGCGGTTTGCCGGCAATATTAAGCAGGTTACGCAGCGTCATTTTTGGCGGCGTCGACAGGCCATTTTTGATGTCTTTATGGCGCTGGCCAAACACCTGTAAATCCATGGTGACGACCAACGCACCGCAATTTGCGGCTTTCGCGCGATCGATAAGGTTCGCGACAAACTGGCGATCGCGCATGACGTAAAGCTGGAACCAGAATGGATGGTAATCCGTCGCCTGCGCCACCGCTTCAATCGAACAAATACTCATCGTGGAGAGCGTAAAAGGAATGCCAAACTTCTTTGCCGCCCGCGCCGCAAGGATTTCACCGTCAGGGTGGATCATGCCGGTTAAGCCGGTGGGCGCAATCGCCACCGGCATCGCAACGGCCTGGCCGAGCATCATGCTGGCGGTGCTGCGCCCGGCAATATCGACCGCCACGCGCTGGCGAAACTCAAGGCGGTGTAAATCGGCTTCGTTGGCGCGATAGCTATATTCGGTCCATGAGCCTGCATCCACATAATCGTAAAACATTTTTGGCACCCGCTTACGCGCCAGCTGCCGTAACTCTTCGATGCAGGTTATGGTCATATCCGTTTCCCAGTAAATTACGATTTAACGTAATCGGTATAGGCGTTTTGCAACGCAATGTGATCGGCAATATATTTAGCATCGTGCCAAACGCCGTAAATAAACGATGAGGCGCGATTGACCAGGTTCGGCAGGCCGATGAAATAAATGCCCCGCTCGGCGGAAATACCGCGCTTATGAAACGGCACCCCTTTCTCGTCGAATGCGTCAACCTGCAGCCAGCTGAAATCAAATTTAAAGCCGGTCGCCCAGATAATGGTCGTAATGCCCGCTGCGGCAATATCCAGTTGAGTAAGCGGATTGAGCAAGCACGCCGGATCGGGCAACAGCTCCCAGGCCTGCGGCTCCGGGGGCAGATCCAGCCCGTTGCGTTCGATGTAGGCATCGGCATCGCGTAGTACGTCGAAGTAAGCTTTATCGCCCTCGGCGATATTCTCAGCCAAGCCTTCGGCGAAGTGCAGCACGCCGTTATCCCAGCTTTTGGTAATGCCGACAAGCGTAATGCCCATATGCGCAAGGCGGCGGAAATCCACGGTTTTGCCGCCTTCATAACCGCTCACCGCAAAGGCCACGTGCTCTTTCTTCGGCTTGATTTTAACTTCATCCCACAGGCCAAGCGCGCCGAGCCACCAGCAGTAATCACGGTTGCGATAAGCGCGCGGCGGACGGTAATGTTCCCCGACAGACAGATAAACCTCGCGCCCCGCTTTACGCAGCTCTTCGGCGATTTGCGTACCCGATGCCCCTGCCCCCACCACCATCACGCCGCCTGCGGGCAGCTGCTGCGGGTTTTTATAAACGGAGGAGTGGATCTGCTGCACCCCGGCGCTCTCTGGCACAATCTGCGGGAATGACGGCTTCTGGAACGGGCCCGTTGCGGCAACTACGTTGTCGGCTTCGAATTCACCGGCTGACGTCACCACCTTGAACCCGCTGCGCCCTGTCAGGCGCGCCACCTGATGGACCTCCACGCCGGTGCGTACGGGTGCCTTAAGCATCTTCACATAATCTTCGAAGTACTGCGCCATACGCTCTTTTGGCGGAAAGGCTTCCTGGGAGATATTGTCGAATTTAAGCGACGGGAAGCGGTCGTGCCAGGCAGGCCCGTTCGCCACCAGCGAATCCCAGCGCTCGGAGCGCCAGCGCTCAGCGATGCGGCTGCGCTCAAGAACAACGTGCGGCACGCCCATCAGCGCCAGATGTTCACTCATGGCAATACCGGCCTGACCGGCACCCACAATCACAGTATTGATTTTTTCTACTGACATAATAGATCCCTAAAAATTTAAATTTTATTAATGACTGGCTTCAACGTTTAATACTTTGCCAAGCCCTAAGAATTTATTGGCGATAATTAACATCGTGGCGGTGACGGTAATATAAATAACCGACAGAGCCGCCAGCGTCGGGTCGGCAAATTCACGCACATAGTTATACATCGCCACCGGTAAGGTCTGCGTCGCCTGGGTGGTAATAAACAGCGATGCGGTAAATTCATTAAAGGAGAGAATGGCGGCAAACAGCCAGCCGCCGAACAGGCCTGGCAAAATCAGCGGCACGGTGATGGTCATTACGACGCGCAGCGGCGATGCGCCAAGGCTTGCCGCCGCCAGCTCAATACGCTGTTCGAGGTTTTTTAGCGACACGTACACGCTACGCAGCACAAACGGCAGCACCAGCACGACGTGGCAGAAGATCACCAGCGGATAGCCGCGCCCGAGGTTGAGCTGTGACACCAGCATCAGCAGGCCCAGACCAATAGTGAAATGCGGGATAAACAGAGGCGACAGCAGAATGCCTTCCAGCACCTGCTTGCACGGGAATGAGTAGCGCTCAATGGCAATCGCCAGCGCGGCGCCTACGATCACCGCCAGCGACGATGCCCATGCGGTGACAATCAGCCCGGACCAGAAGCCGTGACGAAAATCATCGTAACTCACCGCCCGTTCGAACCAGCGCAGCGACCAGCCTTTCGGCGGGAAGAACAGCACCGAGGTGCTGCTAAACGAGGAGATAAACACCACGATGGTTGGCAGCAGCACAAAGATAAGAATAGCGGCGACCAGCAGGCGGCCCGCCAGCGTCATCAGTTTGTCGTTCATCGAACGGGTCATATTAATGCTCTCCCATCGCGTGCAGGAATCGGGTCATGCGTTTCAGCGCCATCAATAACAGGATGGTCAGGATCAAACCGGCAATGCTTAACGCGGCGGCAAACGGGAAGTTCATCGACGAGAAACCCAGCTGGTAGACCATGGTCGCCACGGTGCTGACACGTCCGCCGCCAATCAGCTGCGGCGTGGCGAAGGCGCTAAAGGTCCAAGCGAACGCGGTGGTCAGGCTGGCGACAATGCCGGGGATAGAGAGCGGAATGGTCACTGTCAGCAAGGTGCGGAGCGGGCCTGCCCCGAGACTTGTGGCGGCTTTCTCATAATCGGGGTTAATGTGCGACAGCGCGGTGGCCAGCATCAGCACCATGATCGGCATGGTGACATGCACCAGCGCCACTACCACCCCAGTTTGCGTAAACATAAACTGAATAGGTGTTGAGATGACGCCCATCGCCAGCAACAGGCTATTCAGGAAGCCGCTGTTGCCCAACACGATGATCCATGAATAGGTGCGCACCACTTCGCCGAGAAACAGCGGCGTAATCGCGATAATCAAAATAGTGGACTTGATCCACGTGGTGCGGGTGCGCACCAGCGCGTACGCCAGCGGATAACTCATCAGCAGACCAAAAATAGCGGTTTTAGCGCTAAGCATGACCGTGTTGATAAAGGCATCGGCATAGATGCTTTTAAACAGGCCGTTAAAGTTCGCCAGCGTAAATCCGCCCACGTCGAGCGAACCGGGAATATAGGCGCGTACGCTATACTGCATCACCGCGAACATCGCGATAACCAGCCCAAACGCGGTCAGCGTGGCGGGAATAATGAACCAGGGTAAGAATGTCGGTTTTCTCGTCATAGACGTTGCTGCCTGAGTAGTGTGTTGCCGGTAGAAACGGGGCGGCCCGCAAGCCGCCAGGTCAATCAATGAGACATGATGTTTTCAGAGAACCACTGACGCCACTCTGCGGTCTTCTCGGCGCGCAGCTGCGGATCGGTATTGATGGTGGCGTTCCACTGCTCCGGCGTGGTCAACATGCCCGGCAGTTTCGCCAGCTCGGGATCGATATGGGCGTTCGTCACCGTTGGGCTGCCGTGATAAATCTTCGCCACCTGCTGCTGGATCTCCGGCTTCAGGGCGATATTGATGAACTTATACGCGAGGTCGGCCTTGCGGGTGCCTTTGTTAATGCCAACGGTATCAACGCCCAGAACCGCGCCCTCTTTCGGCATCACCAGCTTGATGTTCACCCCTTCGGCAATCATGTGGTAGGCGTTCATCGACAGCATCACCTGCACGGGCGTTTCGCCGGTGGAGATCAGCTGCTGGCTATTGGCGTCATCGGTATAGAAGGATTTGATGTTCGGGATCAGCGCTTTCAACTTCGCCTGGCCCTGCTCCCAGTGCGCCGCATCGGTGCCGGAGAGTTTGGCGGAAACCGCAATGATATGGCTCGGATCCCAGTCAGGCAGCGCCAGCGTCCCTTTCAGCTCAGGCTTCCATAGATCGTTCCAGCTCTCAAAGGTTTCGCCCTTCGCCACCATGTCTGGGCGATAGCCGATAGTGTAAACGTAGCCCCATACGCCGAGGTGATAAGGGCTGACTTTCGCCTGCTGCACCAGGTTCGCCGCGTTCGGGATTTTGCTCATATCGAGTTGTTCAAACAGGCCGGAGTTAGCGTACAGATAGCCGACATGCGCCGTCGTAAAGGTCACGTCCGTTTCCGGCGAGCCGCCTGCCAGTTTGGCTTTGTTCAGACGATCGATGGTGCCGCCCGTAACAAACTGCACTTCCACGCCGGTCTCTTTGGTAAATTCTTTAGCGATAGTCTCATCAATCAGATCTTTAAAACCGCCGCCCCATGTGCTGACAATCAGCTTATCAGCGGCCATCGCATGACCTGCGGTCAACACGCTCGTGGTCAACAACGTTAAGGCACAAATCTTACGCAACATATTCTCATCCCCAATGCATGAAATGGCTGTTGTAGCAATCTGAAACCCGGCGCGCCAACGCGGTGCGAACGGTGTTCCCTGGTGTGAAATCACTATGCCGATACGAGCCGATTCGGTAAAACAGCCTTTTCCTCGTCTTTGCGTCAGGATTTCTGACGCAAAAAAAATGGCCCTGTTTTGGCATGAGAAATGCAAGAAACCTGCACTATTAGAATGACTGCCGCCACATGAGGGCGTCAGCGATCTCAGGAGAACCTGCATGCTCAGTCGCATCACCCAGCGTCAGCTGGAATATTTTGTCGCCTCCGGAGAGGCGGGCAGTATCATCGGCGCATCGGAACGCATCCACGTCTCATCCCCGTCGATCTCTGCCGCGATCACCCACATTGAATCTGAACTGGGCGTCCAGCTGTTCGTGCGGCATCACGCGCAGGGGGTATCGCTGACCGCCATCGGTCATCAGGTACTGAAGGAGGCGAAGCTCATTCTGGAGCAGATGGTGAACCTCTATACCATTGCGTCAGAATCCATGAACAATGTGCGCGGCCCGCTGCGCGTGGGCTGTCTGGATACGCTGGCACCCATGCTGACGCCGGAACTGGTGTTCGGCTTTGGCCGCGCGTTTCCGGGGGTGCGCATTACGCTCGTGGAAGGCCACCATGAGCAGCTGCTGAAACAGCTGCGCACTGCCGATATCGATATCGCCCTGACTTACGATTTAGTCCCGGCTAACGACATCGCATTCACCTCGCTGGCGCAGCTGCCGCCGTATGTGATGGTGGGTGAACATCATCCGTTGGCGACGCAATCAGCGGTGACGATTCAGGATCTGGCGACAATGCCGATGGTGCTGCTGGATATGCCGTGGAGCCGCGAATATTTCCTTGGGCTGTTTAGCGAGGCGGGCGTCACGCCGAATGTCGTCATGCGCTCCGGCAACATGGAGGTGGTGCGTGCGATGGTGGCCAACGGCGTCGGGTTTGGTATCGCTAACGTGCGGCCGAAAGCGCATCTCTCCCAGGATGGCAAACGCCTGATTCGCGTGCGGCTGGCGGGGGTGAACAGGCCGATGCAGCTGGGTTACGCCACCGTGGCCCACACCCAGCACTCTATGGTGGTGAACGCTTTCGCCGAGCGCTGCCGCATGTTTATCTCCGACCAGTACATTCCTGGCATGGCAGCGCCCAGCTACTTTGACCCGCAGGTGGTGCGGGTGGCGTGACAGCGTCACCTCTCGTCCCGGCGCGGGTATAACGATTAATACCCGCGAGCCGGGAACACCTGATTGGTAACCGGCTCACCGCGTGCGGCGCGCTGGATGTTCTCTGCGACCTGCTGCGCGGCGCTGGCGGGAATGGCGACAGATGCCAGATGCGGCGTGATCAGCACGTTTTCCATGCGCCACAGCGGATCGCCTGGTGGCAGCGGTTCGCGGTCAAACACATCCAGCGTGGCTTCCGCAATCCGCCCTGTGCGTAACGCCTCCGTCAGTGCCGCCTGGTCGACAATCGCCCCGCGCGATACATTGATGAACGCCGCGCCTGCCGGCAGCCATGCCAGCCGTTCTGCGCTAAGCAGGCCAACCGTGTGCGGCGTGAGAGGCAGCATGACCACTAAAATGTCGCTCTGGCTGAGAAACTCATTTAGCGACGCCAGTCCGCTGCTACAGCGAACCCCCGCTATCGCTTTTTGCGAACGTGACCAGCCGCGCACGTCGAAACCCTGTCGCGCCAGTTCCTGCGCTGCATACCCGCCCAACTCCCCCAGTCCCAGCACGCCGACACGGACGCTGGAGGGCGTGCGCGGATGCAAATAGTGCCAGCGCTGTTCACGCTGCGCACGCTCGAACGCCGGAATATCGCGGGCGTAGCGCAGCACCGCAAAAAGCACATAACCGGCCATCATGCGCGCCATATCAGGGTCGGACAGGCGAATGATCGGGATATCAGGCAGATCGTCACGCCCGACCAGAGAGTCGACGCCCGCGCCAAGATTCACCAGCAGCCTGAGATGGCGGTATGGCGCAAAGAAACCATGCGGCGGTTTCCATGCCAGCGCATAGTGCACGTCATCAGGATTTTGCACCGTTTCGGCGCGGCAAATCGTCACGCCGGGCAAATAGGGTGCAAGTAAAGCTGACCACTCGTCGAAGCTGTCGAATTCGCTGTAAAACACAAGGGTGCTCATGCGACGCGGGCCTCCATCAGATTGACCACCGCATCGATCGCCAGCTCGTACCCCATCGCGCCCAGCCCGGCGATCACGCCGGTTGCCGCTTTCGACACCATGGAGTGATGACGGAACGGCTCGCGCTTCCAGATGTTGCTCATATGCGCTTCGATGATCGGGCCGTCAAACATCAGCAGCGCATCAAGGATCGGCACGGACGTGTAGGTCAACCCCGCCGCGTTGATAATCAATCCCCCCGCGCTCTGTCGCGCTTCCTGAATCCAGTCGACCAGCACGCCTTCATGGTTGCTCTGGCGAAAATGCACTATCACCCCGTGCGATTCGGCGCGACGCTGACAGCGTTCGCCGATGCTGACAAAACTTTCGCTGCCGTAGGTGCCGTTTTTATCCAGCCCATACAAATTGGCGTTCGGCCCGTTGAGAAAATAGATCTGCTGAGACATGCAAGCTCCTGATTAAACGTGCGGACGCGTAGCGACCATCGCCGGATGCGCATCGAAAACGGCGAACCATGCGGCGGTCAACGGGTGGTCATCGCGCCAGTTGAGTTCGGCGAAGCGGAAATCGAGATACCCCAGCGCGCAACCGATGGCAATCAGACCGATATCGTGGGGACGATCGCTAAAACCGCTGGCCTGACGCTCTATTTCCGCCAGTGCGGCGGCAACTTTTTTCAGCTGCGCGTCGGCCCAGCTCCGCCACTGTTTCTCAGGCGGGCGAGCGCTGTATTCATAGCGTGCCAGCAACGCCGCATCGATAATGCCATCGCCCAACGCCTGACGCGCAAGGCTCTGCCAGCGCGCATCTTCCTCTTGCGGGAATAAACCGCCCTGCGCGCGTGCGTTGAGGTATTCGCAAATGACCCGGCTGTCGTAGAGAGAGATCCCGCTTTCGGTACGTAGCGCCGGGACTTTAGCCAGCGGATTAAAGGCGGCGATACGTTCGTCGCGCTCAATGGGATGCGCAGCGGAATCCAGCTGGTGTATCTCCTCAGCAAGACCCAATACCGTCGCGCACACCATCACTTTACGGACGTAAGCGGAGGTCGCGGCGAAATAGAGTTGCATCATGACGCCACCGCCAGCAGCACTTTGCCGATGTTGGCATTGGCCTCCAGAATGCGATGCGCGTCTGCGGCCTGCGCTAACGGCAGGGTTTGATAAACAATGGGCGCGATTTTGCCAGCGGCGATGAGCGGCAGGAGATGTTTGCTGATGCACTGCGCCAGCCGTGCTTTCTCGGCGGCGCTCTTTGGACGCAGCGTTGAGGAGGTGAGGATCAGCCCTTTCCGCATCACCTGTTGCAAGTCGAGTTCAATCTTCGCACCCTGCATAAACGACAGGCTGACATGACGTCCGCCCGATGCTAATACGCTCAGGTTACGCGCAACGTAATCGCCGCCAACGTTATCCAGCACCACATCCACGCCGCGCCCCTGAGTTTCCGCAAGGATAACCGCGACGAAATCTTCGCTGTGGCGATCAATGGCGCGCCAGACGCCGAGCCGTCGCAGCGCGGCGACCTTTTCAGCGCCGCCTGCCGTCGCCACGACCCGCGCCCCACACGCCTGTGCGCACTGAATGGCGAACGTCCCCACGCCGCTAGCCGCGCCGTGGATCAGCACGGTTTCGCCTGGCTGCAAACGCCCCAGTTCAAACAGGTTATGCCACACGGTAAAAGCCGCTTCCGGCACCCCTGCTGCCAGGGCGAGAGGCAGGTTTTCCGGCACGGGTAAACAGAGTTCGGCGCGCGCTACGCAATACCCGGCATAGCCGCCGCCGTTGAGCAGCGCCATGACCGGCGCGCCGGGCACGAGGGAGTCAACGCCCGCGCCCAGCGCCGCAACGGTGCCGGAGACTTCCAGCCCCAGCACATCGGTGACGCCCGGCGGCAACGGCATGCCGTTGCGCTGTAAGATATCGGGACGGTTCACGCCCGCACTGGCGACACGGATCACGATTTCGCCCGGCCCAGGCTGCGGCACGTTGCGCTCTACCTGGGCCAACACCTCAGGGCCGCCCGGCTGGCGGGCGATGATAGCGTTCATCATTTCAGGTATCATCATTCCTGTTTCGCCGCGCTAAACGCGCATACGCCTTCATCATCAACGCTTACGCCCACCAGGCTGCCAATGGGCCAGCGCGTCAGCGAATTCAACCCGGACTGGCGGGCAAACAGCGAGGCGCTGCCAAGTGCCGGGACATCAAGATGCACATCCACATGATCGCCCTGAAAGACATGGGCGATCACCGTGGCGCTGAACAGCGAATGCGGGCCAAGCGGTGCCAGCTGCAGGTTTTCCGGACGCACGTAGACATCAAGGCGTTCGCCCATCGTGGCATGCACACGTTCCGCCGGCAGGCGCAGCCTGTTGCCGCCTAACTCCAGCATCGCCGCGCCGTCACGCCCGGCATAGCGCCCCGGCAGAATATTCACATCGCCCACAAAACCTGCGACAAACGGATCCAGCGGACGCCGATAGATCTCATCCGGCGTGCCAATCTGGCGCACATGCCCTGCCGACATCACCACCACGCGGTCGCTCATGCTCAGCGCTTCACCCTGATCGTGCGTTACAAACACCGTGGTGACGCCAAGCTTGCGTTGAATCGCCTTCAGCTCAACCTGCATCGACAGACGCAGGTTTTTATCCAGCGCCGAGAAAGGCTCATCCAGCAGCAATACTTTGGGGCGGATGACCAGCGCTCGCGCCAGCGCCACACGCTGCTGCTGGCCGCCTGAGAGTTCACGCGGCTTGCGATGGCCGTAACCTGACAGCTTCACCAGCGCCAGTGCCTGCTCAACGCGCTCGGCGATGTCAGCTTTTGGCACACCGCGCATACGCAGGCCGTAGCCGACATTTTTTTCCACCGTCATATGCGGGAACAGCGCGTAGTTCTGAAACACAATGCCGATTTCACGCTGGTACGGCGGTATCTCAGTAACCAAATCGCCATCTATAAAGATTTCGCCGCCATCCGCCTCGGCAAAACCCGCCATCAGGTTCAGCAGCGTGGTTTTGCCGCAGCCGGAAGGGCCGAGCAGCGTAATAAATTCCCCTTCTTCTATCGTCAGGGAGATTTTGTGTAGGGCGATGGCGTCGCCAAAGCGTTTCAGGACACCATCAAGCTGTACGGCGACAGGGGCTTTGTTGGCGACGGGGTGCAGCGTTTCGGGCTGCGGGAATGTGGTGACTTCGGCACTTACCATGGACTCTCCAGAAACGGGCTATCAGATGCGTGTCACCAGCATACGGGTTAAGCGCGCATCACGCGGTTAGTGCTTCCTGAAGCTGGCGTTTGGAAAAGGTAAAGCAGAGAAAAAGGTGACAACGTCACCTTTTTTAACGCATCCATGCGGCAAGACGGCGCAGCATGGCATCGCAGGCGGCGAGCTGTTCAACAGTGATAAACTCATCGGGCTTGTGGCCCTGCGCCATACTGCCCGGCCCGCAGATCACGCTGGGAATGCCAGCCTGATGGAACAGTCCGCCTTCCGTACCGAATGCTACGGTGCTAAAGGCGTCAGAACCGGTGAGATGAGCAATCAGCCGCGCGGCGGCGCTATGCGCAGCGGTATCCAAACCGGGATAGCCGCTGATGGGATAAAAGCGGATAGCGGCGTCGGCATTTACGGCATGCATATGCGGCAGCAGCTCCCGCTGCGCGTAACGCTCCAGCGCCTGCGTCACCTGCTGCGCGTCATCCTGCGGCAACGTGCGTACTTCGAAGTCAAACGTACAGTCGGCAGGCACGATATTCAGAGCTCGTCCGCCCTGAATCACCCCAGTTTGCACCGTAGTAAATGGCGGATCGAAACGCGGATCCTGACGCTCAGGCGCGGCCAGTTGCTGGCCTATCACCGTAAGGCGGTGAATCAGCTTTGCGGCGTATTCAATGGCATTGACCCCCTGCGGCGCATAGGCCGAATGGCAGGCCGCGCCCTGCACTTCACAACGAACCCCGAGCTTGCCTTTGTGGCCGAGCACCGGCTGTAGCTCGGTGGGTTCGCCAATGAGGCAGATGTCGGGCTTGTCCGGGCGGCTCGCCAGCGCATCCAGCAGGGTGCGCACGCCCAGGCACCCCACTTCCTCATCATAGGAGATCGCCAGATGCAGCGGCTGCGCCAGCGGCTCTGCAAGAAAATGCGGCACCGCCGCCAGCATGCAGGCGATAAAGCCTTTCATGTCCGCCGTGCCGCGGCCATACAGCTTGCCGTCTCGCTCAGTCAGCGCAAACGGTGGGACGCTCCAGTTCTGCCCGTCCACCGGCACCACATCGCTGTGGCCGGAGAGCATCACGCCGCCGCTGCCTGCCGGGCCAAGCCGCGCATACAGATTGGCTTTGCTGCGCTCGGCATTATGAATCAGCTCACAGTGGACGCCGAGATCGGTTAAATAGCGCCAGACAAAGTCGATCAGCGCCAGGTTAGATTCGCGGCTAGTGGTGTCAAACGCCACCAGCCGCTCCAGCAGTTTGCGACTGGTTATCATCGCTTCTCTTTGCGTTATTCGTCGCCCGGCACGCCGTAGCCAGGCGCGCTGCGGGGATCGAGCGCGCGCGTGATATAGTCCTGCATCTGCGGCTTATACGCCTGCCAGAGCTGATTGAGCTCATCTATGGGATCGCCGTCCGTCCAGTCGACACGTAAATCGACAACCGGCCAGACGGGCGCATCCACAATCGACAGTGCCGCTGAATGTACAGGCCCTGCCTCCCCGCCCGCGTTCATACCCGCCTGCATCGCGGCGATGAGCCTGTCGGCAAGATTGCCTGAGCGTTGTTCGAAAGCGTTGACCATCGCAGTAATGACATCCGAATTCGCCAGCAGATTGCCCGCCGCCACGCAGTTTTCGCCGCTCAGGGCGTTGTTAACACCGAGCGTCTTTTCACCGCTGTAAAACGCGCTTTGTCCGTCAGCCGTCAGCACTGTAACCTGCCGATAGATGGCGTAATCATCGGTGCCGAGCCCGGCTTTTAGCGCGGTGTCGACAGCATCGCCCTGCTCCAGCCGGTCAAGAATGCGCGGGCCGAGCGCCGGTAACGTGATGTTTTGGGTTGATACCGCGCCGACCTGGCTGCGCAGCCAGGGGCAACGCGCGCCCACCGCGATGCTGGACGAGCTGATGGCGATGCCCATCTGGCCGGTTTGCGCGCAGCGGCCAATAATCGATAAGGTCATGATTATGCCCCCGCCTGCGGCTGCCAGTCGTCCGGGATCACGGCAATAACATCAATCTCCATCAGCCACTGCGGCTGACCCAGCCCGGAAATAACCAGCCCGGTAGAGATAGGAAATACGCCTTTCAGCCACTTGCCGACCACCTGATAGACCGGTTCGCGATAGCGGGGATCGATGATATAGGTGGTGGTTTTAACGATGTGCGACAGATCGCTGCCCGCTTCTTCCAGCAGCTGTTTCACGTTTTTCATCGCCTGTTCGGCCTGTGCGGCCGGGTCGCCAAGCCCCACCAGATTGCCGTCGAAGTCGGTACCAATCTGACCACGAACGTAAACGGTATTGCCTGCGCGAACGGCCTGACAAAGATCGTTGTCCAGCGACTGGTTCGGGTAGGTCTCTTTCGTATTGAATTTGCGAATGCGGGTATGTGTGCTCATGTTTGCCTGCTGAGAAAAGGGATTCCCAGCAAGGTATACATTCTCGGGCGTTACAAACAAAACAGCATAATCCGAGGCGTTAGTTTAGAAAATCCGGGTTGACCGAATCACGTAAACGGCCTATCGAACCCTAAAGGCTACGGCGCTCAAGGCCAGCTAGCTTATTGCGCGCTGCATTTTTTCCAACATCCGCAGCAGCAGACAGATCAATACCGCCGCAGCAAGGTTGTAAAGCATCCCGGCGACAAACGCAGACGCATACTGCCCGGCTTGTGGCAGAGTAGCTGTTTCTGAAAGTGCACCATTAAACAGAATGCCAACGACGGCCACCCCCAGAGCAGCGCCGACTTGCTGTACTGTCGATACTACGCCGGATGCCATGCCGGAGTCCGCTTCATCAACGAAACCCAGCACCAGGTTCAGCAAGGGCGTCATAATATAACCCTGTCCAGCACCGAGCATGATAAGCGCCGGGAGCAAGTGCGCCGGTTCCAGTTCAGCGCCTGATACCCATACCTGAACAATTAAAACCGCAATGAACACAGCATAGATCAGCGCCCCCAAATAAAGAGTCCCGATCCCCCATCTCGCAATCAGTCGCGGCGCTACCAGTGACGCAAGCACAAATCCCACGCTACAGGGCGCAAACAGGCTTCCCGCCTGGAGGGGGTCTAACCCCATTCCAGTTTGAACCAGTAAGGCAAAGCAGAGAAAAAATGAACTTGATGTTGAGTAGACCACCAGTACCAGCAACGTTCCCAGCGCAAAGTGGCGTTTCGCCATCAGGCGCATATCGACAAGAGGCCATTTCCCTGCCACTCGCCGTCGTATCTGTTGGCGACAAAAGAGCGCCAGTACAATCAGCGCCATACCCGGCGACCACAGACTCCATGCAGGCCAGCCTTGCACAGGCCCCTCTATTAACGGAACCAGCAGCAGCATCAGCCCGATGCTGACCTGCGCCACGCCGATCCAGTCCAACTCTGGTCTTTGTGCGGCGACGGATTCGGGAATTGACCGTGCTGTAACTATTGCGAGCAACCCAACCGGCACATTGATAAGAAATAGGTTGCGCCAGCCCAGGCCGAATAGGTCCACATGTAACAGCCATCCACCTAGCACCTGACCGGCTATGGCCGCCAGCCCCAGTGTCATTCCCAGCAGGCCAAACGCTTTGCGCCTGTCATTACCTGTAAAGTTGACCCGAATGGAGGCATAAACCTGTGGGAACAACAAGGCCGCAGCCAGCCCTTGTAAAACCCGGGCACTAATGAGATATCCGGTGCCAGGCGCCAGGCCACAAAATGCCGAAGCCAGCGTGAAGCCAGCCATCCCGATGACAAAGAGTCGGCGGCGGCCAAACCTGTCCCCTAACCGCCCGCCGGTAATTAATAAAACGCCAAAAGCGAGCTCATACCCAGCGACGATAAGACTAATATCGGCGAAATCCGCGCCCAGCCCAATTTGAATGCTTGGAATGGCCACATTAACGACGAATAAATCAAAGATAGTTACGAATCCCGCCAGCAGAAGTACGGACAAGCCGGTCCAGGGCGGTGTGCCTCGGATGGGACGTTCGATCGGCAGCATAAAACAGGGGGTTGAACTCATATTGCATATCCAGGTTAATAAGAATATGCGACGATTCTCTTTGGATTCTTAAACCATTACAATTTAGCACTTTATACTATTACTTTAAGCAATGAGATAAACGATGCGGACATTGAATCGAACGCGCACCGATCTGGCGACATTCTTGCGAACCCAGCGGGAGCGTCTTTCCCCTACCGACGTCGGTCTTCCCAGCGGAACGCGTCGCCGGACGCCAGGCCTTCGTCGTGAAGAAGTCGCGGCGCTTGCAGGCGTCGGCCTGACCTGGTACACATGGCTCGAACAGGGCCGGGATATTGGGGTGTCATCCACCTTTCTGGAGAATTTAGCGCGGGTACTGAAACTGGATGCCGCCGAGCGCCGACACCTGTTTATGCTCGCACATGCGCGCCCTCCTTCAGAACCCGGAAAAACCTGGTGCGTATTGCCGTCACTTGTACGGCGTCTAATGCACGATCTCCCCCATCCCGCTTTTGTGCTCAATCTGCGTTGGGACGTGCTCGGCTTTAATGGATTAGCTGACGAGCTGTTTAATTTTTCCGGTCATCTACCCGAGCGGCGTAACCTTCTTTGGCTACTGTTCACCGATCCTATGCTACGGGCACGAGTAGTTGACTGGGATGAACAGGCTCCATTGATGGTGTCAAGCTTTCGCCGGGACTTCACTCGCGCCAGCCAAAATACAGATATCCTTGAACTCGTCAACGAACTCGAACAGGTTTCGCCAGAGTTCAAAATCTGGTGGCGGCAACATCAGGTTCACGCACCTTGCAACGGTGTCCGCCATTTGCTGATAGAGGAACAACCCGTTGCTTTTGAATTTACGTCACTGACCGTTGACGAAGACAGACATCTGAGGCTTGTCGTGTATGCGCGACAAAATCAGGGATCTGATGTTGCTGAATGTCTGTGAAAAATGTTCAGCTTTGTGATGGGAACTGGCCAAGCTGCTGGAACAGGCCAAACCAGTCTTCCATGTGCCAGGTGGTGGTGATCAGACCGTTGGCTATCGTGTGAAACTCATGCAGTCTGAAACTCACCTTTTTACCTGTTGGGGCGATGCCAAACAGTTCCCCCAAATGGGTCCCGCCGATCTCGGCGCGCACGGCGACCTTGCCCGGCTCCTGAACCGTGTCATGGATGGTGATGTGCACATCCGGAAAGGCGGCGCCGACCATGTTAATGATGGTCTTTATCCCTGCCGGACCGGGAACCTGGCCTGGCGCCAGCGGAATGTCATCCCACTCAGGGGCAAGTACGGTATCCACAAGATCGGGATCCTGTTCGCTGAATGCGCGATACAGTGTTTCTACAGCGGCCAGTTCGTTACGTAATTGCTGGGTCAACTCTGTCGATAGGATGTTCATGAAAATTCTACTCCGCAGTTAAGGAGGTGGCAGAATAAAACGTGGGTTATAATCAATCCAACAAATAACCGATATAACCCATTATTCGAAATATGGATTTTCATGGTATCGATCTAAATCTGCTGGTGGCCTTCAATGCGCTCATGAACGAACGCAATGTCACGCGCGCCGCAATCCAGACAGGCGTAAGCCAGCCGGCGATGAGCGCAGCCCTGTCCCGGCTGCGTATCCTGCTGGGCGATCCTCTCTTTCAGCGCAGCAATGCAGGGTTAATTCCCACGTCACGCGCGCGGGACCTGGCATCTCCCATCGCTGCTGCCCTGGAGCAGATCGAGCAGGCTATGATTACCCAGCCTGGCTTTAAGCCTGAAACGGCGCAGGTCACGTTCAAACTGGGCCTGCAGGATTATCCTACCGTGGTCTTGCTTCCGACACTGATGCAAGCGCTGGAGCAGACCTGCCCCGGCATCTCTTTGAATGTGGTTTCATTTAATGACCGCAATACTGCTGTCGATCTGCTCGATGCCGGTGCAATCGATGTGGCCATCGGCGTGCCGCCGACGAATATGGATGCGCGTATTCTGACCCGTCCGCTGCTGCGTGATGAATTTGTTACCATCGTATCAAGTGAACATCGGGCTGCAAGGGAGCCGATGGATTTGCAGACCTATCTGGACCTGCAGCATGTGCTCGTATCACCGGAAGGAGAGTTGCACGGCCTCGTCGATCGGACCCTCGCCCAGCAGGGCAAGCAGCGTAAGCTCGCCTTAACCGTGCCACACATTTTTGCCGTGCCTGCGGTCATCGCGCGCACCCATATGGCCGCCACGATCCTCAAACGTGTGGCACGTCATTCGCAGACCAGCCATCAGCTCATGCTGTTTTCACCACCCCTGGCGCTGCCGGAGATCGTGTTTCATCTGATATGGCATCGACGCAGCGGCAACTCGCCCGCTCAGGTATGGTTCAGAGAATTTATTGCCACGCACGCAAGCATGTTGTGATTGGTCTGTTTATACATTCATAACCCTCAATTCACGATATCGCCGCCAGCGGCGGCGCGTCTATTTCAGCCAGCGGTCAGTTCATGACTTTCTGCTAAGAGATCATGGATCTCCTTCGCAGACAGCGGGCCAGACAGAACAATGCTTATCCAGTGCTCTTTATTCATGTGATAAGCAGGCAGAATGCCCTCTTTTTTCCTCAGCGAACCGATATGTTCTGGTCTGACTTTAACTTCCAGAACATCAACGTGGTCTTCTTTATTCAGGCCGAGCTTCGTACCCGTCACGTTCATAACTATCCCAAACCACTTATCCCCATCATGATGTCGTAGAACGGCGTAGCCAGGCAATTTACTCCACAGATATTCCGGCTCTGCTTTATAGTGCTCACGGGCATAGTTGAATAATGTTTCGCGGTTCATATACTCTCCTGATTAATACACCCAAGTTGTTCGATGCCCTTTCCAGGTCTACCCTTGAAGTTCTTTTATTATCAGGGAAAACCATGTCAGCAGAAAGATCGTCAAAAAGCCTACGCGCTCGGTCTCAGAATATCAGCTCTGGGGTAAGCGTATACGGGGCCAGAACGCATAACCTCAAGGACGTTTCCTTTACCTTTCCCCGAGATGCCATGGTGGTGTTTACCGGCATATCCGGCTCGGGTAAATCCTCCCTGGCATTTGACACGATCTATGCCGAGGCGCAGCAACGCTTTATGGAATCCGTCGCCCCGCACGCACGACGCCTGATTGAGCAGGCATCTGCGCCGGACGTGGACAGTATAGACGGTCTGCCGCCCGCCGTTGCCCTGCAGCAGAGCCGTGCTGGCGCACAGGAGCGTTCAACAGTAGGCAGCCTGACACGCATCTCCGTTATTCTGAGGCTGCTGTTTTCCCGCGCCGGTAGCCATCCCGCCGACGTCCCGTTCCTTGCCGCTGAATCTTTCTCGCCCAATAACCCCCAGGGTGCCTGCCCGGCATGCCAGGGGATGGGCATGGTACATGAAGTGAAAGCCGACGCGCTTGTCCCGGACGATTCGCTGAGCATTCGCGAAGGGGCAATAGCCGCCTGGCCCGCCGGCTGGCAGGCAAAAAACCTGCGTTCTATTCTGGAAACGCTGGGCTATGACATCGATGCGCCGTGGCATACGCTGTCTAAAAAAGAGAGGGAGTGGATCATCTTCACCGACGAACAACCGTCGGTACCCATCTTTTTAGGACTGAATGCGGAGCAGCGCCAGGAGGCCATCGCGGCAGGCACCGAGCCCGCCTATACCGGCACCTATACCAGCGTCAGAAGATACCTGCTGCAGAGCTACTCAGGCAGTAAGGACACGGTGAAAAAACGCATCTCCCGCTTCATTACCGTGGCACCCTGCACCGAATGTCACGGCAAGCGGCTCAACCGGAATGCTTTGGCCTACACCTTTGCGGGCCTCGATATTGCCGAGATGGCCGACCTGACGATTTCGCAGCTGAAGGCGCTGCTTATACCCTTTGCCGAAGGCCGTTCTCAACAGCTGCCTGGCGAGGCCGCGCTGCGCGAGGCCGTCATCAGGATGGCGACCGATATCTGTAGCCGCCTCGATCAGCTCGAAAAACTGGGCCTTGGACACCTGTCTCTCAGCCGCCGGACCACCATGCTCTCGTCCGGTGAACTGCAGCGGATCCGTCTGGCCACGCAGCTTATCTCCCGGCTCTTTGGCGTGGTTTACGTGCTCGATGAACCTGCGGCTGGCCTGCATCCTGAAGACGTACGCGCCCTGCTCCAGTCCCTGCGTCTGCTGCTAGAGGCGGGCAACTCGCTGGTCATTGTCGAACATAATCTGGATGTTATCGCCGAAGCCGACTGGCTGACGGAAGTTGGACCGGGCCCAGGGCGTTTGGGCGGTGAGATCGTCTATAACGGCATTCCATCGGGTCTCAAGCAGGTATCCGGTTCGCCTACCGCAGGCTACCTGTTCGACAAGCATCGTCCGGGCCTGCGTCGGCGTCGTCTTCCCGAACGCTGGCTGACGCTAGAGCAGATAACCTGCAATAACATTCACGGCCTGGATGTCCGCATCCCCCTGGAACGGATGACCGCCATTACCGGCGTGTCTGGCTCGGGCAAGTCTACGCTTCTGGCCCGCGTGCTTCCCGCGCTGCTTCAACGACTCGACAAAACGCCGGAGGAGGACGCCGCTGAGGAAGACGGCGTGGTTCCCGATGTACAGGGTAAGATCACGGCGGGCGGGACCTCTCTTAATCGTCTGGTTCGCATCGATCAGCGGCCCATCGGGCGGACGCCGAGATCCAACCTGGCGACCTATACCGGCTTTTTTGACACCGTACGCAAGCTCTTTGCCGAAACGGACGAGGCGAAAAAGCGCGGCTTTAACGCCAGCCGATTTTCCTTTAACCTGCCCGCCGGGCGCTGCCCCGCCTGCGAGGGTCAAGGGCAGATCACCATAGAGCTACTGTTCATGCCCGAGGCAAGCGCGCCGTGCTCCGCCTGCGGGGGGCGTCGCTACAATGATGAAACCCTTGAGGTGCGGTGGCATAACAAAACGATAGCGGAGGTGCTGGCTCTCACCGTCGATGAAGCCATTTCAGCGTTCAGGGACAATGACACCATCCAGCGTTCTCTCGCCGCGCTTGCCGCGCTCGGTCTCGGCTACCTGACGCTAGGCCAGCCTGCGACCGAACTGTCCGGCGGCGAATGTCAGCGCATTAAGCTTGCCTGGGAGTTACAGCGGGTGCAGCGGGGTAAAACGCTCTACCTGCTGGACGAGCCCTCTACCGGGCTGCATCCCGCGGATATGGATAAGCTGATGCAGGTTCTGGACAGGCTGGTTCAACGCGGTGACACGGTGGTCATGGCTGAGCACGATATGCGCATCGCCGCCGAAGCCGACTGGATCCTCGATCTTGGGCCTGGGTCGGGCGAAAACGGCGGGCAACTCGTTGCGGCCGGTACGCCGGATGAGGTAAGCCGCTCGCAGGACAGCCTCACCGCGCCCTATCTGTCAGCCAGGCTGAAAAAAAGAGGCAGCGATCCTGACGAGTAGCCCTGGACTGGGTTATTCAGGGTTATGGAGGGGCGCGCTGTTTGATATATTTGTAGTCAAGCGCTGCCCTCGTTGTTTTCCGCAAGGGGTACCGGTATGACTGATGCACATCAGGATGGAGAGATGATTAACCGATCGGCCAGAAATAGCTGGCTGATCGTCTCCGCCCGTTTTATCTCTGACTTTGGTGCCTTTTTAAACATGGTGGCATTATCAACCTATGTTTATGTGCTTAGCCAAAGTGTGATGCACGTGAGTATTTTTCTGGCCTGTCGTGTTACCGGGGGTATTTTAGCCAGTTTGTTTGGGGTTCCCTTCTTCAGGCGTTTTAACGGACGTTTATCTCTAATCGTGTTTGACGTTTTTCGCGCTGCCCTACTGGCACTATTGTTGATTTCCCCATCGACGGTACAGCTTTATATCTTGCCTTTTATCGCTCTGGGAATTGGCATCGGTAATTCAATGTTCGCCATTGGGCTTAACAGTCAGTTACCCTGGTGGGTGGATGAATCACGCCGGGTTGCAACAAATGCGTGGTTGACGTCTGCATCTGCCACGGGCGCTGTTACGGGAAGCATGGTGTCAGGTATTCTGCTAGCTGCAAGTGGTTATGAATTGGTGTTTGTCACAAATATTCTGACCTATCTGCTGGCTGGCTTATGTATTCTGCCTTTACGTTTTCTGATCGCCCCAGCCGTTAATGAGATAAAAAATCAGCGAAAAGAGTGGAGTAACCTTGTGAAAGGCTTACGCGTTGCCCCGTTGATGGCCGGAATGTTGCTGGTAACCATGGCTGATACACTCGGAAGTGCCGCACATAACGTAGGCTTCCCCATCCTTTCAGAGCTTATGACGGCAGACTCGCCAGGAAAAACGATGGGACTGCTTCTGGCAGTCTGGGCAGGTGGAAAATTCGCTGGGGCAAGAACGTCAAATTACATGTTGCTTAAGTGCGGGATACGGACTGAGCGTCTGTTTTTTTGCGGGGTGGCGTTAATGTCTCTGGGGTTTATTTTCACCTTTCAGCAACATGCCGTCCCTCTTGCGCTGATGTTTATTTTCATCGCCGGTATTGGAGATGGCCTGGCGGATGTCAGTCTGATTTCACGCATCCAAAGCGAAGACGAGTCTCTACGATTACCTATTTTTAGTCTGATGACTCTCCTGCAAATGACAGGATTTGGGGTCGGTATGTTGATTGTGGCCCCCTTCTATATCTGGTTACCTCCCGCCCTGGTCATTGTTATTTTTCATGGCATACCCTTAGTGACGTTGACAATCGTGTGGCTCTACAGCCGCCGATGGCAGCCCTCACACTAGTTTATTAATGTGAGAATCGGATGCAGCGCCAGATATCGCTGCATCCTTCTCAAGCTTACTCCAGCGCCAGCAGTGCGAAACTGGCCAGCCAGTGCCCGCCGCTGTAGTGGCTTCCCACCACATGCTCTACGCTGGCCGCAAGATGACGCTCTACCGCCTCGCTTAGCGCCTGCTGCCCCGCGTGCTGTGTCGGCAACGCTTTCGCAATATGCTTCATGCACCAGGCGCGGCTGAGGTTTAAACCATCAAGATGCGCAATTTTGGGATCGGTACGGTCGCTCACCTCCGCCGGATCCATCAGCGCCGACACCGCGCCCACGTCAGGAAGAAACGCATCGAACCAGGCTGGGAAACGATCCGTCACCTTGCTCATCAGCAGTGCTTCCGTGAGTGCCCCGGAAATATACTCGTCTCCGCCTGGCTCATAGTGAGCCGGATAGCGCGTGTCAGCGAGATAGAAGCGGTTAGCCGCCGCGACAATGGATTGCTCAAGGGCGTCATCCTCCACGGCGCGGGCATAGTCCAGGCCCAGCGCCAGCGCAAAAGCAGTGTTATAATGGGTGCCGACGCGGATCGGGTAGGTTAACTTACTGAGATAATCCATCAGCCTGCCGCGAATATCCTGTGTTAATGGCTGCAGCGTTTGATACCAGCCCGCGGCCTCGGGCAACGCGGATTGCTTCAGCTCCTGCGCCAGCGCCAGCAACCAGCCGTATCCGTAAGGCCGCTCAAAAGAGGCGCGAAACGGCGCGTTAAAATAGGCCAACTCCTGCGCAACCTTCTCTTGCGTCAGATGTTCATCAAATAGCGCGACGATCTCATCCCGGCACGGCAGCTCAGGATAGAGGCGCACGCAACGCAGCAGCAGCCAGTAGCCATGCACCGCCGAGTGCCAGTCAAAACAGCCGTAGAAAATAGGATGCAGTTCGCGCGGCGGCAATACGTCTCCATCGTCATTAAGCAGATGCATAATGTGGTTAGGGTATTCCTGACGCAAATAGGTTAATGGCATTCTGGCAAACGCGTCAGCCTGATGTTGAGTAAGTTCCATAACAGCTCCTTAAGTCATTGCTACGCTTAGCGAAATACAAGGAAATACATTAAGAACACGTTAACCACCAGCAGGGTTAGCGCGGTCGGGATCTGGATTTTGATCACCTGGTACTTATCTTTAAGCTCTAGCAGAGCCGCAGGAACGATATTGAAATTGGCGGCCATCGGCGTCATCAAGGTGCCGCAATAGCCCGCGTACATGCCAATCGCCAGCAGCGGTGCCGGGTTACCGTGGTGTACGTTGATCAGGAAGGGCAAGGCGATACCCGCACTCAGTACCGGGAAAGCGGCGAAGGCGTTGCCCATGATCATGGTGAAGAGCGCCATACCCACGCAGTAGATCACCACCAGCATGAAACGGCTATCCGGGTTCACAAACAGGCTGACCACCTTCTGCACCGATTCGCCGGTATTCGCCACCACAAACACGCCGCCCAGCATGGCAAGCATCTGCGGCAGGATCACCGCCCAGCCGATGGTATCAACAAGGCGACGAGACTGGCGGACCGCATGCAGCGGCGTCCCCTTCGTCAGCCACCAGCCGGTGAGGATCGCGGCCACGCACGCCACGCACAGCGCTGCGAGCGTGAGCTGTTTCTGATCCAGCAGGTAGACCCCACCCACCGACACACCCTTCAGGAACAAGGTGCCGATCACGGTAACCACCGGGATCATTAGCGCTGGCAGGAACAGCCAGTTTTTCAGTCGGTTTGCTGAGGCGACGCGTTCGGACTCGGTGGACATCTTATAGTGCCCCTTACCCACCAGCCCAAAACCGGCCAGCAGGGCAATGAGAATGACGCAGCCGCCAATGATCCGATACGCCAGAGACTTGCCCAGCTCCTGCACCATGAGATCGCCAAACAGGAAGATGCCGCCAAAAAGGAACCAGAACAGCGCGGTGGTAAAGCGTTTAGGGTTGGCGCGATCGCGCAGGGTCATCACAACCAGCAGCATCACGACAAAACCAATCAGGTAGTACACGCGGTTAATAGTGATTAACGTCATCATGGTGCGATCTCCTGTGTACCCTGCTCTGCTCGCCAGGCCATCACGTCGCGACGAATGCTTGCATCGAGGCGCAGCAGGCGCGTCATATGAATAACCAATGCCGCGATAGCGGTTGGAATGGCCCACAGGCCGATATGCAGCGGTTCAATTCCCTCAATACCACTCTCTTTCAGGAAGGCGTCAATCAGCAGCACCGCGCCAAAGGCGATGAAGATATCCTCCCCGAAGAAGACTGCAATATTGTCGCACGCGGCGGCATGCGCTTTGATTTTGTCGCGGATATGCTGCGGCAGCTCGCCATACTCATTCAGCGCCGCCCCTTCGGCCATCGGCGCAAGCAGCGGGCGCACCGTCTGAGCATGACCGCCAAGCGACATCAGTCCCAGCGCCGCCGTCCCTTCACGCGCCACAAAGTAGAGCATCAGAATACGTGCCGAGGTGGCGCTGGCGATCTTCGCCACCCAGGCCTGAGCCCGCTCTTTAAGCCCGTAATACTCCAGAAGACCAATCACAGGCAGGATCAGGATAAAGGTTGCCAGCGAACGGCTATTCACGAACTTTTCGCCAAACGTCTCCAGCAACATACCAAAATCCATGCCCACCAGCAGACCCGTCGTCAGCCCTGCCACCACGACCACCAGCAGCGGGTTGAAGCGTAGTGCAAAGCCGATAACCACGATGGGTATCCCAATCAGCGGCAATAATGTCGAACCGTCCATAAACGTTTTACCCTATCCAAAGTGAGTGTTGCGCGCCGACGGCTATTTTTTTAATACTTCGTGTCTGGACGAAGCGTGATGCATTACGGCGAGCGATGTTGTGTTTTGCGCCCGGCTCCACAGAACCAGCACTAAAAAGCTATATCCGAACCACAAAAACATGTAAACAATTTATCAATAAAATGTTCTTATTTTATCGATTTGAGTTTACATTTTTGGCTAAGAGTCACACTCCCGTAAGGAACGTTATGACCTTAAAAACACAAGCCTCATCGAACCACGACGATATCAACGATGGCCGGATCGTCTCTTCCCGCCATCTGGTGTCTGAACGCTGTGCAGAGTTATCGGAGCTGGAATACGCGCTGATCATGACCAGCAACGCATTCAATAAATGGATGGTGCGCTGCATGACCGCCGCCGGTGAACCCGACATGGGGGCCTTTGACGTCTCGCTTCTGCATCATGTGAATCATCGCAACCGTAAGAAGAAACTGGCCGACATCTGTTTCGTTCTTAACGTTGAAGATACCCATGTGGTGACCTACGCCTTGAAAAAGCTGGTCAAGGCGGGCTACGTAACGAGTGAGAAAGTGGGTAAAGAGCTCTATTTCTCAACCACAGAGGAAGGTAAAGCGCTGTGCATGAAATACCGTGACGTGCGTGAAGCCTGTCTTATCAATATTCATGCGGAAAGCGGCATTTCAGGGACGTCGATTGGTGATACCGCGCAGCTGCTCCGCACGATATCGTCCCTGTATGACACAGCCGCCAGGGCGGCGGCATCGTTGTGAGATAACTGAAAAGTCGTTAAGGCGTAGGGAGAGCGGTTTCGTGGAGATGCCGCCAGCGGAGCGTGCCGTCCGGCTCGGACTCAAATACCACGGTTGAGAAACGTAGCGTCGCGTTTTGACCGGGCAGCTGCTGGCGCTCCTGATAAGTAACGGTTGCGCCCTCGGCGCTCTCTGCTACAAGCTGCATATTCTCAATGGCGATCTGCAGCCCCTTCTTCGCGCCGCGCTGGCCACGGAAGAACGTGTTCAATGCCGTAAAATCAAGCATGGCTCCCCCAGGCGTGACCATTGAGTACGCCGGGCTAAAACGCGCTAACAGCGTTTCGCATACCTCGATTGCAGCGGTTTCGTCACCCAGCCAGTGACCGATCAGCTTGTGGGCATCAATGACTTCCTGAAAATAGCGGTTCATTTTTTCTCCTGTTGAATGGGTTCTTTGTCCCTACCCGCCTGACGCCATCGATAAAGCAAACGTTGACGGGAAAATGGGTAGCGGGAATTTAACATCTCAATGGAAACAAACCGCGCAACGCTGAAGTGGCGAAAATCGTTGCGCAGCTCACACCATGCAGCCAGTACCACCTCCTCTGGCAGATATCCTAGAGAAAATGGCCATAGGATCCTCTCGGTCTGCTCTCCATGCAGATCGACATAGCGCACCCGGATTTTTGACTCATCTCTCACCGCCGATCGCAACAGACTAAAGTTGTTTTGATTTCCGCCACGGGTTTTAGTCGGCCCTACTAGCAGCGTTGAGTGATTGATATAGGGCTGAAGCCGTGCGGGAAGCACGTCAGCAATATTACTTATCGCCTCCTCTGCGGCCTTGCTGAGCGCACTATCACCGTAATGCGTGACCCAGCGTAAGCCGAGCGTTAGCGCATCAAGTTGCTCTGGCGAGAACATCATCGGCGGTAACAGATACCCCTCTTCAAGGACATAGCCTGTTCCGGCTTCGCCTCTGATATCGGCCCCCTGCGCACGTAGAGACGCAATATCGCGATAAAGCGTTCGAAGGCCGATTGCCAACTCCTCAGCAAGCCGGGTACCGCTTACCGGGTAACGATGACGACGCAGTATTTGGAGAAGATTCAGCAGGCGTTCAGCCCGATTAGGTCCTGATGCTGACATGTTTTGTCATGGCTCCTTGGCATAGTGGTTTTCCCTCAAATAAGGAGACAAATCATGATAATGCCAAACCTGTTAATTCTCTACGTTGCTAGCCCACCAGCCAGCAGCGCATTTTATGAAACCCTTTTCGAAAAAGCCCCGGATATTGTGCTTCCTTCATGGGCGGCATTCTCTTTTGCAAACGGTGTGAATTTGGGACTGTGGTCAACACAGGCAAACGACTTTGTCTCGCAGGGTAACGGTAACCGTACAGAACTGAGTTTTTTAGTTAAGGATCGCCAAACCGTAGAAGCTACGTATGCCCGCTGGGTAAAGTTAGGCATAAACATCGAAGAGGCACCCAAGGACGCGGTATTTGGGCGGACTTTTGTCGCACTCGATCCCGATGGACATCGTCTGAGAGTCTGTATTCCTGATTAGAAGCGTAGAGTAGCCGCTGCATGAAAAAAGAGGCTCATATAATGAGCCTCTGGAATGTTAACGTCCCCTGATGGCCGTGCCACCGGTGATCAGCTGCTGCGCCATTGGCCGGGAGATAAAGCGCGCCGGGAAGATAGGATCAATCGCGCTGGCCTGATCCAGACGCTGGAGCTGCTCATCGGTAAGCACGATCTCAAGCGCAGCAAAATTGTCCTCAGCCTGAGCGACGGTACGTGCCCCAATAATGGTGGACGCCACAGCGGCGTTACGTAGCGTCCACGCCAGCGCAATCTGTGACGATGACGCCCCGCTCTCATTGGCGATGCTGCTCACCACCTCGGCAATGGCCAGTGCACGTTCGTTAAGGTGGCCAGTCGAGGCGATGATCCCCTTACGCGTGGCTGCCACGTCGGCACCGTTTTCATCCGAGAGATCGGCCCGACTGTATTTCCCGGTCAGGATCCCGCCGCCAAGAGGCGACCACGGCAGGACGCCGAGTCCCATCGCCTGCGCCATCGGGATCAGCTCGTGCTCTACCGTACGCTCAACCAGGCTGTATTCAATTTGCAACGCCACGAACGGCGACCAGCCGCGCAGGTCGGCCAGCGTCTGCATCTGGGCGATACGCCATGCAGGTGTGTTACAGATACCCAGGTAGAGAATTTTGCCATCACGAACGAGATCGTCGAGGGCGCGCATTACTTCATCCGGCGAGGTAGTGAAATCCCACGCGTGCAGATAGAGCAGATCGAGGCGGTCGGTATCGAGCTGTCGCAGGCTGGTCTCAACGGAGCGGACGAGGTTGTAGCGGTGATTCCCGCCGGCGTTGGGGTTACCCGCTTCACGCGACATGGTGAACTTGGTAGCCAGCACGATGCGGTCGCGTTTCGCCTTGATCATCCGGCCGAGAATTTTCTCCGCGCTGCCGTTGGTATAGTTAACGGCGGTATCGATAAAGTTGCCGCCGCGTTCGACATAGGCATCAAAAATGCGCTGCGCTTCCGCGTCATCCGCGCCCCATCCCCAGTCAGAGCCAAAGGTCATGGTGCCCAGTGAAAGAGGTGAAACACGTAATCCGGAACGGCCCAGCAGGCGATACTGGTTAAGAGCAGATGATGTAGTCATGATGTCCAATCTCCTAAAAGCGTTGAGTTCGACTATCATCCTCTATCAGAACGCGGATCAGCGGATAGACATGAGATCCGCAATGATTGCACGATTGTCCTGGCTGAACGATGCTCTCTATGCGAGGACTTTTTTCAGGAATACTCTACCTGCCTATGAACAGACTGAATGCTCTCGTGGATATTATTGGACGCCATGCCCCGGAGGATGGGACATATCGCTGCGCCCTACCTGGCGTGACGCTGATCCGCGCATCGTCGCCAACCCTGCCGATGCCGGTGATCTATACCCCAACGCTCTGTCTTGTTGCACAGGGAACCAAGGAGGCGCGCCTCGGGGAGACAACCTACCGTTATGATGCAGCCAACTACCTGATTGCCTCCGTTGAGCTCCCTGTCATGGGGTCGGTTATCGAAGCCACGACGGAACGGCCATACCTCTGCCTGCAGCTTGATTTCGATATGACCGCGCTGTCAGAGCTGGCCATTCGCTATCCCTCTCCGTCAGCCGATGCGCAGGTCTCCCCCTCAGGGATTATGTTAAATAAGACCACCCCGGAACTGCTCGATGCTGCTATACGTCTGGCCAGCCTGCTGGATACGCCGCAGGATATTGATGCGCTTGCCCCGCTGACGCTTCGCGAGATCCTGTATCGCCTGCTCTCGGGGCCGCAGGGCAACATTATCCGCCATATGGCGCAGGGCGAGAGCCGGCTTAATCAGATTGCCCGGTCCATTATCTGGATCAGAACCCACTTTCGGGAAGCATGCCGTATTGAACAGGCGGCCAACGTTGCCGGGATGAGCCGCTCGGCGTTCCATCACCATTTCAAAGCCGTTACCACCATGAGCCCTATTGAGTTCCGCACGCATCTGCGCATGCAGGAGGCGCGACGGTTGATGGTGAGCGATGCGATAGACGCCGCCAGCGCGGGCTTTCATGTCGGGTATGAGAGTCCGTCCCAGTTTAGTCGTGACTATGTGCGCATCTTCGGTATGTCCCCTGCCCGGCACGCCAGCCAGCTGCGTAATCCATCGTGAGGATAAATGCCGGGACGGACCCGGCACGATGAGGGTTAATTGCGAGGGGTATTGTGCCAGTGCTGCTCGCACCGCTCTTTCGCTTCGGTGACCAAATCACGCAGGTCCGGAAGAGGATCGCCAGAACCATAGTCCAGCGTACTGGTGGCTTCTTCCTGCTCCTCTTTCGCAGCGAAGCTCAGGGTCTCATCCTGCTTTTGCCAGCTGCCATCGCGCTGTTGATATATCAACGCATAGGTTGGCGTCTTTTCGTCATCGCCATAGATCTCGTATTTTTGCGTTGGTGCCTCTTCAGGGCCAAACTGCAGCGTATCGATCAGGGTTGAATCAGCCATCGTTATCTCCTCTTCGTTAAGGAGTAAGGTTAGCTTATAAATGGCGAGGCTGCGGGCTTGCCTGTGGGATCGTCAGACTTAGGCTTTCAGCACCGATACGCCCTGCGCTTCTACCGACCGGATCCAGCCGTCATCGGTTCCCTCCTCTACCACCAGCGTATTGATAAGCGCCAGGCTACCGATCGCAAAGGGTGATGCGGTGTTAATCTTCTCCGGTGACGCCAGCACAACCGTCTCAGCGGCCCTGCCGGAAAATGCACGTTTGATGCACGCTTCTTCGTAATCGCCGGTGGTCAAACCCGCTTCCGGATGAATACCGGTCACGCCCATAAAGAAGAGATCGGCATGGATGCTGCCGATGCCCTCTATGGCCACCGCGCCGACGGTGACAATGGAGTGTTTATAGAGGCGGCCGCCGATGAGGATAACCTCAACAGCGGGATGATCGATCAGGCCGAGGGCAATGCCTGGGCTATGGGTCACCACCGTAATGCGCAGATCGGTAGGCAGCTGCTTAATAAGCTCCGAAGTTGTGGTTCCGCCATCGATAATCACCACCTGCCCGTCTGAAATCAGCTCAACGCCCTTGCGGGCTACGCGCTGTTTGGCGTCTATTTTTAGTGACTTGCGCTCTGAGAAGGTGCCGGTGGCCGATGACGCAGGCAGCGCGCCGCCGTGCACCCGTTGCAGGTGCCCTTCCGCCGCCAGCTCGCGTAGGTCACGGCGAATGGTATCTTCCGACACCTTGAAATGCGCGCTGAGATCCTTTGACAGAACCTGGCCCTCGGCGGCCAGCTTTTCACGTATCAGCTGTTTGCGTTGACTGGTTAGCATCTTTTTTCCATTTGCACGAATTATCTTGATATTGCACGAAACTGCTGTTTATGATGGTTACTCTACCTATTGGAGCGCTATCATGCAATCAAAACATGCAGAAGTACGTATCATCAACACGCAAATCCTTTCTGACGATTGGTACACGTTAAAAAAGTACACCTTTGCGCTACAGCGGCAGAACGGCGAGTGGCAGCAGCAAAACCGTGAAGTGTATGACCGGGGCAACGGCGCGACTATCCTGCTCTATAACCGTCAACGACGAACCGTGATCCTCACGCGTCAGTTCCGCTTTCCCGTGTATGTGAACGGGCATAGCGGCATGCTGATCGAAGCGGCGGCTGGCCTGCTGGATAATATGGATCCAGAAAACCGCATTAAAGCGGAGGCGGAAGAAGAGACCGGGTTTCGTATTTCGCACGTTGAAAAGGTGTTTGAGGCCTATATGAGTCCAGGCTCGGTAACGGAGAAGCTCTATTTCTATATCGCAGAGTACCAGGCCGCAGATCGAACCAGCGCAGGTGGTGGTTTAGAATCGGAAGGTGAAGATATCGAAGTGCTGGAGATGCCGCTGGATGAGGCATTAGCTGCAGTTGAAAGCGGCCTGATTATGGATGCCAAAACTATTATGCTGCTTTACCATATTGCCTTGAAGGGTGTTTTATAGGGCTTACCTATAGCGCCTTATACATAAATACGCTCAGGGGATCTTCTTGATAGGGAGGAAACGGATCGCACAGCTGATAGCCGCAGCGTTGATAAAGCGTAATGGCTGGCTGTTGACGAATGCCCGTTTCCAGCCGAAGTACACGGCAAGCGGATTGAACCGCAAGCTGCTCCAGACTGGAGACGATCCGCTCACCGATTTTGTTGCCGCGATATTGAGGGCGAATATAGACGCGCTTGATCTCCGCGGCGCTATCGCCCTGGAGAAAAATGGCCCCGCAGCCGATCGCTTCACCTTTATCGTCACGCACAATAATGCAACGAATATCCTCTTCGTTAACCGTGGAGAAATCGAGGCAGTGATTACTCTCGGCGGGATAGAGCGTACTCTGAAATGCGTCCAGCTCGCCGACTAATATCGCTAATTCTTCTGAATCCTTGTTAATTTCCACTACATCAAACATTTTTCTTATGACCCTCTTTTCCTTTACGGTTCATAAACTTATAACACTCTTCCCTCTTGAAAATAAAGCAAATAATCACTTTGAAAGTGACACGCTGGTCTGGGATGATGTGGTTGACAATTATTCGAATATGCTCAGGAGAAAGGATGAATAACAGCACGCAAACCGTCCCCGTCGGCTACTCAGACGTTACCCCCGGCTGCATCGCCTCGGTCGTCACCTGCCTTGAAATGCGCGAGAAGCCAACCGAGGCTCCGATTCCTCTGCCGGAGGGGTTTTCACTACGGCCGTTTAGCGAGCGCGATCCTGACCTTTACCGCAGCCTTTTCCGCCGGGTGGGCGCAAACTGGCTCTGGTTTTCACGTCTCGTCATGAGCGATGAGATGCTGATTAGCGTGCTGCACAGTTCCAGCCGGGAGATTTACTGCGTTCACCATAACGGCCAGGACGTTGGGCTGGTGGAGCTGGACTTCAGCGAACCCGGCGAGGCCGAGCTGGCCTTTCTTGGCTTAACGCAGGACGTGACCGGTAAGGGCATAGGCCGGGCGGTGATGAGCGCGGCCATAGCGCTCGCATGGGCTAAACCTGTCCAGCGTTTCTGGGTACATACCTGCACCTTCGATCACCCTTCCGCGCTTGGGTTCTATATCCACTCTGGCTTTACCCCCTACGCCCGGCGGGTAGAGGTGCAGGCCGATCCGCGCCTCAGCGGTCATCTGCCGCTGGACGCCGCGCCGCATGTGCCGCTACTGTCTGCTTGAGGGTATTCAGGTGGCGGGTATCGGTTCGCGCACAAAGACGCGATCGAAAAGCCAGGTAAAGACAAAAGCGTAAACAAAGAAGAAGGTGATGAGGCCGATCTCCATCATGAACGCCTTCACCAGACCGACATCGTAGTACCACATAAAGAACGGCACGATCAGAATAATAAACATCGTTTCGAAAAGCAGAGTATGCACAATCCTGATAAGAAGCGTGCGTTTCTGAATGTTGTTCCGCTTTTCCCAGCGTTCAAAAAGGGTGTTGTAGATGTAGTTCCAGACCACGGCCACAACGGAGGTGGTCACGGCCACCGGCAGCGAGCTGGCCGCGTCGCCGTGGCTCATGCCCGAAAGCAGCAGGGATGAGAAGAAGATGGCGATCACCTCAAAGGTGGTGACGTAGGCGATCCTGCGGGGGACCGGTTTGAGATAGAACATGGCAAACCTCATGTGCGATGATATGGCCGAAATGTCGTTGATTTCAGACCTTGTAATTAACTGGCTGGCAAATTAACATACGACCGTATTTAAATCAATATTAGGGAGATACCCGTGGCACGACCAAAAACGATAGACCGGGATAGCCTGCTGGATGCAGCGGAGAACGTGCTGGGCCGCGAAGGTGCCGCCGCCCTCTCCTTTGGCGCTATCGCCACGGAGGCTGGCATCTCGAAGGCCAGCGTGCAGTCGGTTTTTGGCTCACGGGAAAAGGTGCTGGATGCCCTGCTGGATCGCTGGCTTAATAAAGAGCAGGAGCGCTACCGCACGCTGCTTCCCGCAAATGCCGATGCCAAAGCGCGACTGCTGACCCACATCAGCGCGACCCAGCAAGAGACGTCGGAGGCCGGGATCAGAACCTTAACCCTGCTGGCTGCCCAGGCCGGGACGCAAAGTGAAAGCATGGTTAACTGGTATAAAGAGAGATTTGGCAACCTTGAGGCCACCGACGAGGCGTCCAGAAAACGGCGAATCCTCTATCTGGCCACCGAGGGCGCTTTTATGATGCGCAACATGGTCGGCTTTGAGAGCGAATCCGCGTTCTGGGATGAGGTGTTTAACGATCTGAAGGAATTTGCGGGTTAATATGCCAGTACGTCCAACTACTCGCCTCTCTCGCGCCGATCTGGCCGATCTGAATGCTTTCCGTACCGTTGAACGCCTGCGGAGTTTTACTCAGGCAGCCATTGAGTTAGGGATAACCACCTCAGCCCTTAGCCATGCGGTGCGAAACCTCGAAGCACGCCTTGGTGTAAGGCTGCTTAACCGCACAAGCAGAACGGTAGCGCCAACGGATGCAGGAACCACCCTGGCGCGAAGACTCAACATTGGCTTCGCAGAGATTAGCGAAGCGCTGGATGAACTCAACGCTTTCCGTGAACGCCCCGTGGGTCGCATTCGCCTGAACGTGCTCAAAGACGGCGCGCGTCTTGTTGTGGCTCCACTTCTCCCCCGTTTCCTTAAGCGCTATCCGGATGTTCAGGTAGATATCACCATTGACGATCGCATGGTTGATATTGTTGGCGAGGGCTTTGATGCGGGTATCCGCTATGGCGGTACAATCCCTGAGGATTTTGTTGCGGTTAAGCTTGGTACCGACATTAAATGGGTCGCGGTCGCCTCTCCGCGTTACCTGTACCATCATCAGGCACCTGTGCTCCCTAAGGATTTGCTATCGCACTCCTGTATTCAGATCCGCACGGGGCAAGGAACGATCTACAAATGGGAGTTCCGCAAGGGGGACGAGTACCACGCGATAGATGTACCAGGCCAGGTATGCGTTGGCGATACCGTAATGGGCATTGAGCTAGCGCTTGCGGATGTCGGCATAACCTACTGTCCGGAAAAAAGAGTCGAGCGCTATTTACGCAGCGGTGAACTTCGGGTCGTATTACCAGAATGGTCACCGATAGAACCGGCAATGTATCTCTACTATCCCGGCTATCGGACGGTTCCTCAGGGTCTTCGTGAGCTTTGCGACGTATTCCGCGAAGGTATGCTGGAAGATCCGGTCGCTCACAGTGATGAGCCTTGATTGAACACGGCTCATTACACCATTGAAAGCGATTCAACGAAATAGCGTTACTCCTGTGCCAGGCTATCAACTCGTTGCAAACGATAACAGGAGACAGTCATGGCAGCTAAACCCATTGCCCTTATTACAGGCGCATCAAACGGTATCGGATTTGAACTGGCAAAGGTTTTTGCCAAAAACGATTACGATCTGATCGTTGTCGCCCGGGATGAAAATAAGCTTTCCAGAGCGGGTGACGAGCTGCAAAAGCTGGGCGCAAAAATCTACCCCTACTCCGTAGACTTAAGCGATTATGCGCAGATTGAACAGCTGAAAAAACAGACGGATGAGAAAGGTTTTGATATCAGCGCACTGGTAATTAATGCCGGACAGGGTCTGGGCGGTAGGTTTATCGGCGGCACAGCGCTTGAGAAAGAGCTATCGCTGATCCGACTCAACGTCGATTCCTATGTGCACCTCTCTAAACTTTTTATTCCTGACCTGATTAAACGCGGCAGCGGCGACGTGCTAATGACTTCATCGGTTTCAGGTACGGCCCCAATTCCTTTTGAAGCTATCTACGGAGCGACAAAAGCGTTTGTTAACTCTTTCTTTTGGGCCATCCGGAACGAGCTTAAAGGCAGCGGCCTGAACATGACGCTGCTTATGCCAGGCGCAACGGAGACAAACTTCTTTAAAAACGCAGGCCAGGCCAATACGACTGTCGGTGCAGGTAAAAAAGCGGAACCGCAGGAAGTCGCGGAGCGCGCATGGTATGCCTTGCGCAGCGGCCATGAGTATGTCTACGGCGATGAACAGGCAGAATTTGAAGGGGATATTCTCAACCGTATGCAAGGCGAAGCGCAGAAAGCCCAGCGTCATCGCCTGATATCGGAGCCGGACTCAGCGAATAAATAATCCCTAACCAAACTGTAATGCTGGGCGGCGCTACGCTTGCCCAGCCTACAAAATCTGCCTAGACAACCTCAACCACTTCAAACTCTTCGGCAACCAGTTCCATCTCTTCCGAGAAGCTCCCTGTCTGCGTAAAGAAGCGCTGATGCTCCGTGCGCCAGTATTCAAGGCTCAGGTCACCTTCCCCCTCTTTACGGGCAAAGGCATCGTCGACGTCGCAGAATTTCACCAGCCGCAGCGACGTCATGCGAATAACGCATACGGGTTCCTGGTTACCATTGAGAATAATATGGTAGCTGCCTACTGCCGGTGACGCGCTGTCCGCCTGGTATGATGCTAACGAGCCGCACGATGCTGTCTTTTTTCCCTTCACAACCAGGTCGGCCAACTGGTTTGCCAGCTCGACGCTGTCGCCAATGGACCACGCGGGTGCATTGGGATATTTTGCCTGTAAACTTTCGACTGAATTCACATTTTTTCCTTAATTATTAATTATATATCTTGAAATTTGCAATGGCGTATAGCACTAACATGTCAGACCGAATATCTATGACGGCGTTAACGCTCGACTCTTATATCTGATACGACGGCGCGGTCACGCCCCGCCATTTTCGCACTATAAAGTGCGGCATCGGCCCCTTCTTTCAACATGCGCGCATCCTCATCGCTGCCACGCGGGATCAGGCTGTAGCAACCTGCGCTGAGCGTCACCACTTTTGTCCCGGTCAGCGACTCATTATGCGGCAGTTGAATAGCACGCACGGCGGCGACCGCAAGCTCGGCAATGGTGAATGCCGCTTCACGGTCGGTATTCGGCAGAATAATCGCGAACTCCTCTCCGCCGTAGCGGGCAATAAGATCGGACTGACGCAGGTTAAGCTTCTGCAACACCTCACCCACCTGACGCAGGCAGTTATCGCCGGCCACATGGCCGTAGGCATCGTTGTAGCGTTTGAAGTAGTCAATATCCAGCATGATCAGCGAGACGGGCTTGCCGGTCAGCGAAGCAGCTCGCAGCGACTGGGAGAGAAAAAGATCGAACTGCCGTCTGTTTGCCAGCCCCGTCAGGCCATCGGCCAGCGCCATCGTTTGCAGCGTATGGTTAATACTGGTCAGCTCATCCCGCAGCGTGGTCAACTCCGTCTGATCCCGGACGTTGACCCTCACGACGCGAAAAATGAGCGCGCCCATGATCAGGGTGCCTAACAGCAGCATGGCGTTAAGAACAATATCCGGCAGGCTCTCATGCAGCCAGGTACGCCACAGCGCGGGCTTATCATAACCCGCAGCCACAACCAGCGGATAGCGCTCTAGGCGAGCGAAACCAAAGATGCGCTCAACGCGATCGATGCCCGATTTCCACGTCGCGTTGCCGCGATCATGACGGATCAGCTCTTGGGTAAAGAGCGGGCTTCGCGAGAGGTTACGGTTGATAACATCATCGTTAAACGGGCGAGCATAGAGCACCGTCGCATCAGTGCTGAGTATCGCCAGCAGATCGCGATCGCCTAACTCAAAATAGTTGTAGAAGTGGCGGAAGTAGTCAATTTTCACCGTCGCCAGGGCTACGCCATCAAAGCCGCCGGCGGCATCGTTCAAGCGCAGCGACACGGGGATAATAAGGTCGCCGGTAGAACGGCTGCGGATCACGTGGCCAATATGGACGCTGCCGTGGCCATTTTTACGGTGATAGATAAAGTATTCCCGGTCAACGTTATTCGCGATAGCGGGCTGGCGGCCAAACGACGTAGATCTCATATTACCCTGTGCATCGTAGACAAACAGGCCATGCAGCTGCGGCAGGCGCTCTTTGATCTCTGTAAGGTATAGGTTGAATTTCATCTCATCGATGGCTGACACCCCCGCTTGGGGCACGTTGCGGCGGATATCTCTTAGCGCCAGTTCTGATTGCAGAAAGGTATCTTCCGCCTGTCGAGCCTGGGAAACGGACAGGTTAATCGCGTTGCGTTCGCTCTCCTCAACGGTGCGCTCCCAGGAGCGGTTGAGCGTCCAGGCGCTGGTGGCCACACCCGCAATCAGCAGACCCGCCATAAAAAAGGAGAGGCTACGTCCAAGAGAGGAGTTTAACGCCAGCGCGTTTGAAATTCGTTTCCCGACTGTCATTGTCACTCCTCTACGATTCCTTCACTTCAGTAAAGCACATAATTTTGCGACTTAAGAGCGGATTAAGACAGATGCCCTATTGCAAACTGTTTACTCTTATTCAACACCCTATTCATAAAAATGTAAAACAAAATTAAAATCACGTTTCGGAAAATAAAAAACATCAATCTATGTGATGCAGATCAACTATTTAGATCAATGCTTTTCCGATATCTGCCGTTATTAGTCATACCTATCTCTTCTAAGACTTCACTATGAAAAAATTTGCGCAGTCTACGGTTTTAACCAAACTCTTAACCGGCTTCTCTATTCTAATCGCCATGATGCTGCTGCTGGGTGTAGTCGCTATCTATCAGCTCAACGTCAGCAACCAGCACATCGATAAATACCGTGAAAATCGCCTGCCCGGTGTGCGCTACTCGCTGGAGATGCGCGGCGTGCTATCGGAGATGCGGTTGCAGCAGATTCAGTACATCAATTCCCCTACCGCTCAGGAGCGTGAAAAGCACCGCCTGGAGCTGCTGCAGAACCAGGATATTTTCCTCAATGCGCAGAAACACTACGCCGCGATTGCCGATGCGCTGCCGGACGAGATGCGGGCGCTGTTCGGCCAGGTGGTTGAGAACTTCACGCACTTTGTCGACGTCAACGGCAAAGTGGCTGAGGCGGTAAACGCCGAGCGGCTCGACGAAGCCGCTAAAATTAGCGGTGCCGTCTCTGCGAAATACCGCACGCAGCTGATGAAAGATCTCGCTACGCTGGTGGATATGGAGATCGCTATCGGCAACAAGGCGGGTGAAGCCTCCGCCCAGGGCTATCAGCGTGCGCTCTATCTGCTCTCGGGCCTGCTGTTGCTGGCCCTGGTGGCGACAGGGTTTATTGCGCTGTTTATTTCGCGCAACCTCTCCCGCCAGCTGGGGGGCGAACCGGCCTATGCGGTCGATATTATGCAGCAGATTGCCGCAGGCAAGCTGAATACGGATATTACGCTTAACGCCAACGATCACAGCAGCCTGCTGGCCACCATCAAATTTATGAACGGCAGGCTGGCAGAGATTATCAACGGTATCATTCATGGCAGCGAGTCTATCTCGCTAGCGGCCAGTGAAATTGCGATGGGCAACAGCGACCTTTCCCAGCGCACCGAAGAGCAGGCGGCCTCGCTGGTGCAGACCTCGGCCAACATGCAGCAGATCACCGAGAACGTGAAGAGCAACGCCGAGAATGCGCATAAGGCCAGCGAGCTGGCGCGTCAGACCTCGCAAACGGCGATGAAAGGCGGTAAAGAGGTTCACGATATGCTTATGCGCATGCATGAGATTTCCGACAGCTCACAAAAAATCGTCGACATCATTGCCGTCATTGAAGGTATCGCCTTCCAGACCAATATCCTGGCACTTAACGCGGCGGTCGAAGCAGCCCGCGCGGGTGAGCAAGGTAAAGGTTTTGCCGTTGTAGCAGGTGAAGTGCGCAACCTGGCGCAGAAAAGCGCCGATGCGGCAAAAGAGATTAAAACGCTGATTGACGGCACGGTGAGTAAAATTACTGAAGGCTCACGCTATGCCGATACTGCTAGCCGGGCAATGGAAGAGATTGTGAGCTCGGTAAATGAAGTGACCGGGATTGTGGCAGAGATCTCCTCCGCATCGAACGAACAGCACCAGGGGATCCGCGAGATTGGCGTTGCCATTGAGCAGATGGATCAGGTGACCCAGCAGAATGCGGCGCTGGTAGAACAGGCGGCAGTTGCAGCGACCTCAATGACCGAGCAGAGCGAGCACCTGCGTGACTCGGTGCGTTTCTTTCAGCTGCGTATGAGCTAGCAGCGTAAGGCGCGAACCCTCAGGGGCAGAGGTGCCCCTGAGAACGCTCTGGTTTGCGACAGGCCATCATTACAAATAGGGGTTACGGGATCTCGCTCACAAACGAGAGATCGTAGGCGGTTGCAAACAGCGCAACGCAGGCAATCAGCACAACAACCATCTGAATTACTCTTTCCATCGTGTTTCCCTCCTGGCGGTTTAACCAGCCCGTAACGGGTGCGTCCGGCTTTCGCTACGTAAGCTGGTAATACTTATCAGGCAGTATTTTCGCGGGCACAACGTTTTCATCATTCATCTGCAGCAGATCTATCTCAATCGCATTGCAGATGGCATCCAGCGGTAAATCGTTATCTTCCACGCCAAACGGATCTTCCAGCTCTTCGGCTAAGGTATCCAGCGATATAAAAGTATAGGAGATAAGTACCGAGACGAAAGGCGTCATGTAGTGCAAATCTACAACCAGCGCAAAGGGCAGCATAATACAGAACAGGTAGACGGTGCGGTGCAAAATGAGCGAATAGGCAAACGGCACCGGCGTAGAGGCGATGCGTTCACAGCCAGCGAGCACCGCCGAGATATCGTTCAGTCGGTTGTTCATGCTGTGATAGAGAATGTCAGACAGCCCGTTCGGCCCGCGCTGCGCAGCCAGCCACTCCCCCATCATTAACAGAAGCTGGTTAGCTGGCGAGTGGGCTTTCATCACCCTCGCCAGTTCGCTGGGCGAGAGATAGTTAGCCAGCGTTCCCTCCAGCGGTTTGCGCCGTAGAGTCAGGCGCAGGCAGTGCGCGAAGGCAATCAGCAGCAGCACAAAGTGGTGACGCCCTTCCCCCGCTGGCAGCGTGGTTTTGACCTCACGCAGCAGCGAGCGGGAGGCGATCATCAGTTGTCCCCAGAGCACCCGCGCTTCGGTATAGCGGCTGTAGCAGGCATTGTTACGAAAACCCAGGAAGATAGCCACGGCGATACCGAGGATGCTAAACGGTGCCACGGTAAGCCTAAACCCCAGCGAGCTATACCAGGGCAGCATAAGAATCACCGCCACGGAGAGCATAAAGTTAAGCAGCAGACGGGAGTAAATTTTGGGTAGCACCGAACCATGCCAGACGAAGATACGGGCAAGCCAGTGCTGATGAGGGCGAACAATCATGGTTATATTCAGAGGTCAGGGAAAGTCGCGATTATTAAACGTGATCGCCATCACGGTTGCAAGTTTGCTGCAAAAATGTAGTGGGAATTGTGCGCTGCTAAGCGATTGGTTGCACAGGTGCTGAAGGTGTATAAATTAGAATGATAAATGTATGTTGTAACTATTTATGCGGCAAATAAATGCCGGGCGGCGCTGCGCTTGCCCAGCCTACAGATCGCATTAGACCGTAGGCCGGTGCACGCAGCGCGCCGCCCGGCGTTTACCCAATACTTAGCAGAGCGGCTTCACGGCCTCGCGCATGCCACGCAGCAGAATGGTATCCAGATCCAGAGAGACCTGCTCTACCAGACCACTGACCTGGGTCAGGTCCTGCTCCCAGTGATCGCTAACGGAAAGCACGGCTTTGACCAGTTCGCTGGTGCTAATCTGGCGATCGCGGTGCTGGCTCCACAGCTGCTGGAAACGTTCGATCCAGTGGGCATCATCCTGTACCGGGAAGCTTTCGCCGTTACGCTCGCCGCGATAAAACGCAATCAGAGCCGCAAGAGCAAAGGTCAGGCGCGCCGGCAGCTTACCGGTCGCCTTCTGCCCTGCCAGCAGCTGCGGCAGAATACGCGTGCGGAACTTGGTCATGCCGTTCAGGGCGATGGAGAGCAGCTGATGCTTGATGTACGGGTTGCGGAAACGACCCGTTACGGCGCTGGCGAACGACTCCAGCTCATCGCGAGGCAGATCCAGCACCGGAATGATCTCTTCGTAGATCGCTTTTTCAACGAAGGCGCAGATTTCACTGTCGTTCATTGCCTCGCCCACGGTATCCAGGCCAGCCTGGAATGCCACTGGGACTAACGCCGTGTGCGCCCCGTTAAGAATGGCCACCTTGCGCTCTTTATACGGCTTGATGTCATCTACGATCAGTACGTTCAGCGGGTATTTGTCGAGGCGCAGCTCGGAAGCCAGCGATTTCGGCCCCTGAATAACGAACAGATAGAAGTGCTCTGCGGTATCGAGGAAGCCATCGCGGTAGCCCAGCTCGGCTTCGATTTTCGCCACTTCATCACGCGGATAACCGGTTACGATGCGGTCAACCAGGGTTGAGCAGAAGGCGTTGGCTTCGTTCAGCCACTGAACAAACGCGGCTGGCAGTTCCCACTCGCTAGCGTAGCGCAGCACCAGCTCACGCAGCGCGTCGCCGTTATAGTCAATCAGCTCGCACGGAATGATGATCCAGCCTTTATCCGCCGCGCCGTTAAAGTGAGTGAAGCGTTCGAAAAGCAGACGGGTCAGCTTCGCCGGGTAGCTAACGGCAGGCGCATCATCAAATTTATCGCCCGCGTGGTAGCTGATGCCCGCTTCAGTGGTGTTTGAGAACACAAAACGGATCTCAGGGTTCTGCGCTAGCTTGAGGAACTCATCGTAGTGATCGTAGACGCTGATTTCACGGTTTACCGAACGGATCAGACGCGCATCGCTCACCGCCTCGCCCTGCTCGTTCAGGCCACGAATGATGGTGGTATAGAGACCATCCTGCGTGCTCAGCGATGGCGGGAAGTCACTCTTAATCGGGCGAACGATAACCACACCGGCGTTGAGATCGGTGTGCTCATTAAGCAGATCGATTTGCCAGTCGACAAATGCGCGCAGGAAGTTCCCTTCGCCAAACTGAATGATACGTTCCGGATAGGTGGCTCCGGGAAAATCGCGACGGTTTATCGTGTTCACAATGAGTTCCTTTTTGATTAGTCATACAACCTGGGAAGATTGGTCCAATAACTTACCAGACTTTACGACCATGAAACCCTGTTTTGATCAAAATGAGACGCCCTATTCGCGTCAATTATTAAAACGAATATAAATTTGTGGGCGTCATCACATTTTGTCGGCGTGAACGGTAAGCGGCTAGCTGTTTTTGTGCGCGTTTTTCTCTTTCATGGCATACATCTTTTCATCCGCAGAGGTGATCCAGCTGGACAGGTCTGGATCGCTGTCATGATCGTATTCGCTCACACCCCAGGAGAAGTTCAGCTGCCATGGTTTACCACTCGTCAGATTGAATACTTCTGCCTGCTCAACAAGGTGTTGCATCGCGATCCACGCGCCTTTCTCATCGGTATCTGAGAAAAGGACGGCAAACTCGTCGCCGCCGTAGCGGATCAGCAGATCGGCTTCGCGAAAGCTGTCGCGCAGCAGATTAGCCATAGCCTGCAGCGCGTTGTCACCCTCTTCATGACCGAAGCTGTCATTAATGTATTTAAACTTATCGAGATCCAGCCAGGCGAGGGTGAGCGGCTCGGCGCGACGGCGGGCGCTGGTGATAGCGTATTTGCCAAGGTTATTGAAACCGCGGCGGTTAAACAGGCCGGTAAGCTCGTCGGTAGTAGCAGCACTAATAGCAGCGAACTCATCTTCTACGATAGCGGCAAAGTCCTTCAGCACCGCGATCTCGTCAGGGGTAAAGCCACGCGGCTCGTGCGCAATAATACAAAAAGACCCCACGATTAAACCGTCTGGCAGCTGCAGCGGATAGCCAGCATAGAAACGAATGTTCGGCGGGCCGACCACCAGTGGATTATCAAAGAAGCGTTCATCCTGATGCGCGTCCAGCACCACCAGCGGCTGAGCGCTGAGGATCGCATGGCCGCAAAAGGAGATGTCACGCAGCACCTGTCCGTTGGGAATGCCGTTGCAGGACTTAAAATGCAGCGTATTGCTGTTAACGAGGCTAATCAACGCAATGGGGACATCGAACATGCGTTTTGCCAGCCGGGTGAGCCTGTCAAAACGTTCATGCGTACCGGAGTCCAACAGCCCGGACTCATTAAGCGATGCCAAGCGCTGTTGCTCGTTTTCAGGAAGTTGAGGAGTCTTCATAACGGGCCTTTTTCACTAATCAAAACCTAAGCTTAGCGCATCTAGCCCATTTGGTCAGTGGGCGTAGATCCGGTTCTTACCCGCGCGTTTGGCGCGATAGAGCGCGTCGTCAGCGGCTTTTAGCCAGTCGGTGGTGGTTTCCATATCCTCGGTGGCGTTGGCAATGCCGATGCTGAGCGTACAGCGGAACGTGGCGTCCTGGGCGACCATCATCACGGCAGTGGCATCCATGATACGCGTGGCGACAATCAACGCCTCTTCCGGTGACGTATTCGGAAGCAGGATCACAAACTCGTCGCCCCCCAACCGCGCCGGGGTGTCGGTATTTCGACTGGCGACGTGCAAAATTTTAGACACCGTCACCAACAGCGTATCCCCCACCTTATGACCGAACCGATCGTTCACCTCTTTGAAGTTATCGATATCAATAAACATCAAAGATGAAGCGTGGACGGCGTCGCGTAGCTTCTCTAGCTCATGCTGGATGCGCTTTTCCAGCAGACGACGGTTGGCAATGTCCAGCAGCGGATCCATCATCGCGATGCGTTCCAGCTCACGGCTCTTGTGCCGCAACTTGATAGCGATGTTATCCGTCAGCACGCTCAGGGCCAGCACGTAGATAGCAATAAGCGGTAGCGTGGCAAGCAGCGTGCGCTGGGTAACAACAGGCTCAAAGGCCATGCCCTGCGCCAGCCAGGCGGCGGCGAATACCGCTAGCATGGTCGCGCCAGCCTTGCGCATCAGCGCAATACCGCCCGCCGCAAGGCGATCGGCAAGAAGAATAGTGGCAATCACCACGGAAGGAAGCGGATTCACCGCCATCATGGCGATCCAGAAACCGCCTGCCGCCCCGTCTACGATCAGGTTGTGGTGTTCACAGGTGAGCGGCTTTTGCGCTCGCCGCGCGCGCAGAAAAGCGCAGGTGGGCCAGACAAAGGCATTAACGGCCAACAGCACGATAAGCCAGCGGGGCTGATGCTGCTCCAGCAGCACGGAAAGGATCGGGAAAAAGCAGAGCAGCGTCCCGAGCATACGCATCAGATACATCCGTCTTACAAAACGCTTGCCGGTGATCTGTTCACTTCGTTTGAGCTTAATGGATCCAGTCATCGCGCAATGTTGTCCGCTACGTATACTCGGCTATAGTATTGATGTTAAAAATAGGTGGCAAGCAATTTTATACGTTATTTCAATGAATTCGCGGAAAATGTGACGCCAAAATGACACTGTCACACGCTCTGTTGTTCCGTCTCTTTTGGGAGAGATTCCAAAGGCCCCTGACCTTCCCGCGCGCTGATGCGATTACGCCCTGCTTTTTTCGCCTGGTAGAGATACTCATCCGCCTCAGCCAGCAGCTTATTGAACCGCTCCGTCAGTTCCCATGACTGGGTGGTGCCGCTGCTCAGACCAATACTGACCGTCAGGAATAGCGTCTGCTGCTGCCAGCGGAACGGGTGGGCTTCCACGGCGCGCCGAATACGCTCTGCCAGCATAAATCCCTGCTGAGGATCCTGCGTCGTGGCGACGACGGCAAACTCTTCACCTCCCATTCGTGCCACGATACCGCTGTCGCCGACCGTCTGCTGTATCTTCTGCGCAAACGCGGTCAGCACCCTGTCGCCGCACTCATGACCATAGCTGTCATTAATGTTTTTGAAGTAGTCGATATCCAGCAGCATAACCGTTAAATGTCGCGCCTCGGTCTTTCTTTCGCGGCCCAGCGCTTCATAGAGACCGGAGCGGGAGTAGACCCGGGTCAGAAAATCAAAGTCAGCGCGCAGCGACACCTGCTTCATCAGCGTATTAATGGCGTTAACGCTGACGCAGACAATGATGGGACAGATGGCCATGGTGGCGATCCCCAGCCTCGCCGAGAACATGCGCGGCATCTCCAGCGGGCTGGCAACGAAAATGTTGATCGTGCCGTTGGCGACCAGAATAATTTCCAGCGCGCCGGTTAAAAAAGTCAGCAGCGCGGTGGTCAGCAGCGAATAGCGAACCGCGCACCAGATCAGCGCCGGGAGCGGGAAAAGAAGGCTGCCCGCCCCGCCGATCGCCACCGAGGCAATGAGGGACGTCACCAGGGCGGCGATCGGCAGCAGGTGCTCAACGCGAAACGGCATGGCCCAGCGGGGCCACGTCAGGGTGAGTACACAAGGCAGGATCAGCACCCCGGTAGAAAACTGCTCGCTAAACCAGTCGGCATAGAGCGGCCAGAAGGTGAGATCGTCCATCCCTACCGACGCAAACGCCCCCACCAGCGCGCAGCCCAGCGCCCCCAGCAGACAGTAGTTAAAGATCCGCAGGGCGTTAATCGGCAGCGCGCGCCTCTCAGGCCGTCGTTTGTCGCGCACAATCAGCAGCGCCACGGTAAGAATAAACACCATGTTCGACAGGTTGATCAGCAGCGAGGTGGCTCCCCACGTGGTGGTCATGGCATCGTAAACCAGCATCGCCACGTAGCAGATGGCGTAGTTGTGCAGTCGATTTAGCCAGGTGTAGCGTGCAAAGACACCGGCCATCACCGCGTTCAATGGCCAGAACAGGGAGAGCTCCTCCACCAGCCTGAGCATCGCGCCAATAGAGTAGAACAGCGTGGTCAGCAGAAAGATCATGACCGCGTTACGCCAGGGCCTCTCTTTATGGAACGGATGAAACGCGATGTTCAGTGATGCAAGCATAGAATTCTGTCCCTGTAGATAAGGGTAACGACGCGGCAGTGCATCAGTAAACCGAACGCCCCAGCTGACGGCTGAGTGCCTCAAGCATAGCAATACCCGCCAGCGAGTTGCCTGCCTCATCAAGCTCCGGACTCCAGACGCAGATTGCCATCTCATGGGGCACGATCGCCACAATCCCCCCACCGACCCCGGACTTCGCCGGCAGTCCCACGCGCCAGGCAAACTCCCCCGCGCTCTGATACATGCCGCTGGTTGCCATCAGAGCATTAACCTGCCGCGACTGCAATGGGGAGATGACCGACCGGGTGAGATGCGGCGCACGCCCCTCGTCCGCGAGAAACAGGAACGTCTTCGCCAGCTCGACGCAGCTCATCTTCAGGGCGCAGTAGTGGAAATAGTTTTGCAGTACCGTTGCCACGTCATTGTGGAAGTTACCAAAGGATTTCATCAGCCAGGCGATGGCCGCGTTACGCGCCGAGTGGTCGAACTCAGACCGCGCCACATGGCTGTCGTAGGTGATATCGCTGACGTCGCTCAGCTGACGAACCACCTCCAGCATCCGCTGGCGCGGGGCGCTGAGACGGCTTTGCAGCATATCGCACACCACCAGCGCACCGGCGTTGATAAAAGGGTTTCGCGGCTTGCCCTGCTCAATTTCGAGCTGTAACAGCGAATTAAAGGGGTGACCGGAGGGATCTTTGCCTACCCGCTGCCAAATCTCCTCCTCCTGATAGTGATCCATCGCCACCACCAGGCTCAGTACCTTCGAGATAGACTGAATAGAGAAGCGCTCGTCGGCGTTACCGGCCTGAAAGTGGCGGCCATCGATGGTACTGACCGCTATCGCCAGCTTATTGGCCTCGACCGATGCCAGGGCAGGAATGTAATCGGCTACCTTCCCCTGACCGATAAGAGGCCGGACCTGAGTCAAAATAGACTCCAGCATGTCATTATTCATGACCGTCGCCACACTACACTCCTCACCGGCTAAAAAAGGCCTGCGAGTATATCAGAGCCACGCGGCGAGCGTCAGGCTGGAAGTCGAAAACGCGTTACCGCCTGCATAAGCTGTCGGGAATCATCGTGCAGCTGCTGTGACGCCTCGGCGGCGGTGCTCACCAGTTCGCCAGTGCGGCGGGCGACCTGGTTCAGATCGTGCAGCTGACGCGTCATCTGATGAATGTTCTCTCCCTGGTTTAGCGTCGCCTGAGAGATATCATTCAGCAGGCCGCTGAGGTGCCCCACCAGGCCCGTGACCTGTTGGAGGTTATTCTCCAGCCGATTCACCGCCTGCGAGCCCGCCTCTATCCCCTGCAACGAGTGCTGGATCAGGGTCTGGATTGTCTGCGTCGAGTGGCTGCTTTTGCGCGCCAGCAGCCCAACCTCTTTTGCCACCACGGCAAAGCCACGGCCATGATTACCCGCGTGGGCGGCTTCGATGGCTGCGTTAAGGGCCAGAATATTGGTCTGGAACGCCACGTTATCGATCAGCGCCACGATACCGCGCATCTCATCCGAGCGGGCCACAATCGCCTGCATAGATTCATTGACGGTATCCATCATTCTATCGCCCCCGGCGGCGGCCTGGCGGGCCTCATCGGCGCGCTGGCTGGCGAGTTTCGCATAGCCGGTGTTGCCCTCAACGTGGGATTCCAGCTCGGCAATGTTGGCCGTCACCTCGTCCAGCTCTTTTGCCTGGCGAGCCGACTGCTGATAGAGCTTCTGGTTTCCCTGCGCCAGGCTATCGATATTGCTCACCATTGAAGCGGTGGCATCGCTGACCTGAGTCACCAGCTGCTGAAGCCCCCGCTGCATGGCCACAATGCTGGCGCTGAGCTGACCGATCTCCCGGTTGAAACAGGTCACCGGCGGCGGTGCCACAGAGAGATCCCCCGCTGCCAGAAGATTAATATGGGTAATCAGCCGCTTGAGCGGGGCGATCACCCAGCGCGACATGCCAAACCAGACGGCGATGGCGATGATCAGCAACAGAGCTGGCCCAAGAATAAAGAGGTATTGCAGATCGGCCAGGCGGGACATCAGCGTCTGCCTGCCCTCCTCTGCACGCGTATCGCTGGCCGCGCGGAAGCGGGCAAAGTTATCGTTAAAGTCGGCCTGGAAAGCCTGGGCCGGGACGGCAAAAAAGGCATCAATGGACTGCGTGCGGGTCAAGACATCCGCCTGCTCTTTAATCGCGCCGTAGAAGAGCTGGTAGCTGTTTATCAGCCCCTCGTCTTCGGGTGGATTAAGCGCCCGCCACGCCTGCCAGCTCTTTTGCGACGTCGCCAGCGCCTGCTGGGCCTCGTCCATCAGGCTATGCCAGCTGCCCTCGGAGCCGGTGGCCTGATCCTGCATAAAATAGACCCCCGCGCGGTTAAGCAGATCGCTGGCCGCCAGCAGCGCCACGCGTGCTTCATCAACCTTTGACTGTTGAAGAAGCGCCTGCTGATTGAGCCGCTCATGATGCTGGGCGTCGTGGAGGGAACGGGAGAGGAGAAAAGATGAGGAGATCTGAAGCGCGGAGAACAAGCCGATAATGCACAATATCCCTGCCAGCAGGCCAAACTGCCGTGGCGTAGCCCGGCGAAATAGAGAGGGGAAAATTTTAGTTAAGTTCATGATATTCTTCTGTAACCATTCTGCTGTAGCCACACACTGCGCGTGAGTCTACGAAACAAAAATGACAGAACCATGACAGCGCGGCACCGCTGAATAATCACCGGTGCCGCGCAGGTTAACAATGATGATTACAGGCGATCTTTCCACACCGTCTGCACGTTGCAGAACTCCCGCAGGCCGAAGTGTGACAGCTCCCGACCGAAGCCGCTCTTCTTCACACCGCCGAACGCCACGCGGGCATCGCTGGCGCTGTAGCCGTTGATAAATACCCCGCCGCACTCCAGACGCGCCGCCAGGGCGTTTGCCCGCGCTTCGTCAGCGCTGAAAATCGTCGCGGAGAGACCGAAGTCGCTGTCGTTGGCAAGCTGTAAGGCGTGCTCTGCGTCATCCGCGACGGTAATGGTCGCTACCGGGCCAAACAGCTCCTGACGGAACGCGGTCATCTCAGAGGTAACGCCGGTCAGCACCGTTGCCGGATAGTAGTTGCCCTCTCCGCTGATTTTCTCCCCGCCAAGACGCAGCGTCGCGCCTTCGTTCAGGGTCGCCTCAACCTGGGCATGCAGCTCGTCGCGCAGATCGTAACGCGCCATTGGCCCAAGGTAGTTCTCTTCAACGTCCGGCGCGCCCAGCTTCAGCGCCGCCGCGGCAGCTACAAATTTTTCGGTAAAGGCGTCTGCCACCCCTGCCTCAACAATAAAGCGTTTCGCCGCCGCGCAGACCTGCCCGGTATTCTGATAACGACCGGCAACCGCCGCTTTCACGGCCAGATCGAGCGAGGCGTCGTTGAGCACGATGAAGGGATCGGATCCGCCCAGCTCCAGCACGCATTTTTTCAGCGCCGCACCCGCCTGAGCCCCGATAGCCGCCCCGGCACGTACGCTACCGGTAACGGTCACGGCGGCAATGCGCGGATCGTTAATCGCCTGGCTTACGCCTTCATTGGTGGCGTTCACCCAGCCAAAGACTCCCGCTGGAATACCCGCCTCGCGAAAAATATCGCCCAGCAGCTCGGCACAGCCCAGCACGTTAGGAGCGTGCTTGAGCAGATAGCTGTTGCCCGCCAGCAGGATCGGCACCGCGCCGCGCAGTACCTGCCAGACCGGGAAGTTCCACGGCATTACTGCCAAAATAGCCCCCAGCGGACGGTACTCAATCACCGCCTGGTTATTTTCCACCTGGGTCGGCTCGCTCGCCAGCATCGCCGGGCCGTGTTCGGCATACCAGTCGCAGAGGTTGGCAGACTTCGCTACCTCAGCTCGGGCTTGCAGAATGGGTTTACCCATCTCGGCGCTAATCAGCTGGGCCATCTTCTCGCCGTGCTGACGCAGAACCGCCCCCACGTTACGCAGTCCCTGGGCGCGCTGCGCTACGCTCTGCTCCCGCCACTGGCGGAAACCCTGCTGCGCAGCGGCCAGAGAGGACTCGACCTCTGCCGAGGAAGCCCACGGACGCGCCGAGAGCTGCTCTCCGGTTGCCGGATTGATGGACAAGGCATGCGTTTTTGCGGAAATAGACATTATTTATCTCTCTTCGAAACAGGAAACTTGCTTTATCCTGGCCTACTCTGCTATTTCTGAAAACTGAATAATATTAACCCAACCATTCACAAATCGAGAATAACATGGATTTAACCCAGCTTGAGATGTTTAACGCCGTGGCGCAGACCGGCAGCATTACCCAAGCCGCGCAACGGGTGCACCGGGTGCCGTCGAACCTGACAACACGCATCCGCCAGCTGGAGGCGGACTTGGGCGTGGATCTCTTTATCCGCGAAAACCAGCGGCTGCGTCTCTCTCCCGCCGGGCATAGCTTTTTACGCTACAGCCAGCAGGTCCTCGATCTGGTAGAGGAGGCGCGCAGCGTGGTCGCCGGGGATGAGCCGCAGGGGCTGTTTTCGCTCGGTTCGCTAGAGAGCACGGCTGCCGTACGTATTCCCCCTACCCTGGCCGACTTCAACCAGCGCTATCCCCGCATCCAGTTTGATCTCGCCACCGGCCCGTCCGGGACCATGATCGATGGCGTGGTCGAGGGTCGGCTCAGCGCGGCGTTCGTTGATGGGCCGCTGATGCATCCAGGGTTAGAGGGGATCCCGGTCTACCGGGAGGAGATGATGATCGTCGCCCCTGGTGGACATGCCGCCATCAGCGACGCCACGCAGGTTAACGGTGCGAGCATCTACGCGTTTCGCGCTAACTGCTCCTACCGCCGCCATTTTGAGAGCTGGTTCAAGGCAGCCGGTGCCATGCCCGGCAAAATTCATGAGATGGAGTCCTACCACGGTATGCTGGCCTGCGCCATTGCCGGAGCCGGGCTGGCGCTGATGCCGCGCAGCATGCTGGAGAGCATGCCTGGACATCATCAGGTTTCTGCCTGGCCGCTGGCGGAGGAGTGGCGCTGGCTGACCACCTGGCTGGTATGGCGTAGAGACGCAAAGAGCCGTCCGCTGGAGGCGTTCATCGCCCTGCTGCAAGAGCGGCCACAGACGCCATAGGATAATAGTATAGATGTTTCAACATATTGCGCTGATGCGCGGCAAGGGATATTTTTAAACGGTCGCCATTAACGGTTAACGGAAAAAGAATGAATACCAAAGCCCGTAAGGTCATGATTATTGGTACCGGCAACGTCGGTGCATCGGCTGCCTATGCCCTGCTAAATCAGAACATTGCCGAAGAATTGATTCTGGTCGATCTCAACCGCGATCGCGTCGAGGGACACGCCCAGGATCTGGCAGATGCCGCAGCCTATATGCCGGGGATGATGACTATCTCAACCCGTGACGTCAGCGAGTGCGCGGATGTCGATATCGCAGTGATCACCGTCTCCGGTGGGCCGCTCCTGCCCGGCCAGACCCGGCTGGACGAGCTGACCAATACGGCCAAAATCGTCAAAAAGATCGTCCCGCAGATGATGGAGAACGGCTTCAATGGCATCTTTCTGATCGCCACCAACCCGTGTGACATTATCACCTGGCAGGTGTGGAAACTCTCTGGCCTGCCGCGTAACCAGGTGATTGGCACTGGCGTATGGCTGGATACCACCCGTCTGCGCCGCTCTCTCGCCCAGTCGCTGGATATTGGCGCACAGAGCATTGATGCCTTTATCCTTGGCGAGCATGGCGATACCCAGTTCCCGGTCTGGTCCCACTCTTCGGTCTATGGTTCACCTATCGCCGAAGTCTATCGGCGCAAGACTGGTCAAGAGTTGGATCGTGAGCGTCTGGCGGAGCAGGTTCGCCGTCAGGGTTTTGATATCTACGCCCGTAAAGGCTGCACTGAGTACGGCATTGCCGGGACTATTGTCGAGATCTGCCGCAATATCTTCACCGGTAGCCATCGGGCGTTAGCCATCTCCTGCGTGCTCGACGGAGAGTATGGCGCGAAAGATATCGCCATCGGCGTGCCGGCAGTGCTGGCCCAGAACGGCGTTCAGCAGATCATCGAACTGCAGCTGGCCGAGGATGAGCAGGCGAAGTTCCAACACTCGGCAAGCGTCATTGCCGCTAACATCGCCCGCCTGCCCTGATAGTTGTCGATTGTCGTTAGCTTGCCGCACCGCGACGCACTAACAGCAGCGTCAGGCTAAATGACATCACCAGCGAGATTAGCACGCCGGAGATGGCATACGGGAACCACGGTCCGATATAGGCTGGCAGGCTGAAGATGCTGGAAAGAATGTAGCCAAACAGCCGTACGCCAAAGAAAGCGATAAACGCCGACGCCACGCTGCTGGCAATCGTCGCGGCAATAAACGCGCGCTTCTCTTTGGTCAGTACACCAAACAGCGCCGGTTCGGTGATGCCCAGCAGTGCGGAGATGGCCGCAGAGAGCGTCACGGTGCGATCGTCGCGATGACGATTCTGGAACCAGATGGCAAAGGTGGCGCCTGCAATGGCCATGTTGGCCATGCACATCATCGGCATCAGCATGTCGTAGCCGTGTTCGCTAAAGTTTTGCAGGGCAATGGGCGTCATCGCATGATGCATGCCGGTGAGGATCGCCACCGGACGGATCGCGCCCACGATCAAACCCGCCAGCACCGATGAAGTATCAAACAGCCCCTGAATGCACCACGCCAGCCCTTTGCCCAGCCAGATACCCACCGGACCAATCACCACCAACGCCACCAGCGCAGTGATAAACAGCGTCAGGGTCGGCGTAAACACGGTTCTCAGCACCTCCGGCATGACGCGATCCACTGCGCGATGGATATAGCTCAGCGCCAGCACCGAGAAGATGACCGGAATGACGCTGGAGGCGTAGTTAAATATCGACACCGGCAGCACACCGGCAAACCAGTAGGCCTGCACCGCCCCCGGCGCACCGCTCGACAGCTGCTTGGCCGCCTCAATCAGGGAGGGATACATCAAGCAGGCAACCACGGCCGCCGCTAAATATTCGTTGGTTTTAAACATCTTCGCGGCGGATACCGCCAGGAAAAACGGCAGGAACCAGAACACGCCGCTGGCGATCATATCGATCACCATTACAGTGTCACTTTTCGCTGACAGCAGATTCATGGCAATAAAACCGGCCAGCAAGCCTTTGATCATCCCCGCACCCGCGATAGCCGGTACGATGGGGCCAAACACGCCGGACACCGTATCCATAAACAGCGAAATTAGGCCTTTCTTGGCTTTGGCAGGTGCTTCACCGGCTGGCTCAGCGGTCACGTCGCCGCCGATCTGTTGATACCATTGATTGACCTGCGGGCCGATAATGACCTGATACTGCTCGCTTTGCAGCTGTGCGCCTAATACGCCAGGCAGCTGGGTCACGGCCTGTTGGTTGATCTTCGCCTCATCCACCAGATCGAAGCGCAGACGCGTCATGCAGTGCCAGACTTTATTGATATTTTCTCGACCGCCAACGCCTTGAATTAGCGCATTGATGATGGCTGGATTACTCATTTGCTGGCTCCTTATCTGCCACGATGACGGCATGTTCAATGGTGAAGAAGTCTACGGGAAGGCGGCAGCGATAAACAGACCAATAAAAAGTGATAACGCTCACATAACCATCACAGAAAGGCGATACGAATAACGATAACGCCAAATTGGTCTGGTTTTTCTATCATTTACCCTCCCTGCGCGGACCAAAATAAAGTGCTGGAAATCGGTAAATAAGAGCAGGAATAATAGTCCCCGTAACCTGCTTTCAGTCAGCCGTCAGGAGCGACCATGACACCCACTTTAATCACCAACGTTGAATGTTTCATCACCCGCCCGGATCGCCACAACCTGGTGCTGGTCAAAGTCACCACCGATAAAAATCTTGTCGGCTATGGCTGCGCCACGTTTCAGCAGCGGCCGCTGGCGGTAAAAACCATGGTGGATGAATACCTGAAACCACTTTTGATGGGGCGCGATGGCAACCACATCGAAGATCTGTGGCAGATGATGCAGGTGAACGCCTACTGGCGAAATGGTCCGGTGATGAATAACGCCATCGCAGGCTTGGATATGGCACTGTGGGATATCAAAGGCCAGCTGGCGGGAATGCCGCTCTATCAACTGTTCGGCGGTAAATCGAAAGACGCGATTGCGGTTTACAGTCATGCGGCCGGTGAAAGCATGGATGAACTCTATCCCCAGGTAGATGCCCTGCTCTCACAAGGTTATCGCTACATTCGCTGCCAGCTCGGTTTTTACGGCGGCACACCGCAGAATCTTCATGCCACTCGCGAACCGACGGCGGGTGCCTATTACGATCAGGACGAATACATGGCGAATACTATCGCCATGTTTAAAGCCCTGCGCGAGAAGTACGGCCACCGTTTTCATATTCTGCATGACGTGCATGAGCGACTGTTTCCACAGCAGGCAATTCAGCTGGCGAAGGCGCTGGAGCCGTATCAGCCCTGGTTTTTGGAAGATATCGTGTCGCCACAGCAGAGCGGTTGGTTAACGCAGATTAGAACACACAGCAGCGTGCCGCTGGCAATGGGCGAGCTGTTTAACAACCCGGCCGAGTGGCACGATTTGATCGTCAACCGGCAGATCGATTTTATCCGCTGCCATGTGTCGCAGATCGGCGGCATTACCCCGGCGCTCAAGCTGGCGGTACTGTGCCAGGCGTTTGGCGTGCGGCTGGCGTGGCACGGGCCGCCGGATATGACCCCCGTCGGCGTGGCGGTGAATACCCATCTTAATATTCACCTGCACAACGCGGCGATTCAGGAGTTTATCCCGGCCCAGGCCAATACTCAGGCAGTGTTCCCCAACGCGCCGCAGGCGGAGGGCGGGTATATGTATCCGCTCGATCGTCCGGGGATTGGCATGCAGGTGGATGAAGCGGCGCTGGCGCGTTTCCCGGTGGTCTATCGTCCACACGAATGGACGCAAAGCCGCCTGCCGAACGGGGCGATGCACACGCCTTAACTGCCGCTGCGAAAGCGCAGGTTGTCGGCGTTGAACGGCGTAACGTAAGTACATTCATAGTGAATGTCGATCACTTCGCTTAAGATCCACACCTCGCTGCCAGAAAGTATGCCGCGATTGGTGATTTTCATGGCGGGCGTGCCGCGTTTGCAGCCGAGCAGCGCGGCCTGGGCTTTATCCACCGCTACCGCCTGATAGTGGGTAAGAAAGTGGGACAGCGTCAGGCCTTTGCCGATGGCATAGCGTTGCAGTGAGCTTTCGATCGCCTGCTGATTGAGATCGGGAAAGCGCGCCAGCGGCAGACTGGAGGTTTCAATCTGCGTACAGCGCTCGTCCACGTAGCGTAGGCGACAAAAGTACCACAGCCACTCATTTTCGCCGATGCCAAATACCTGCTGCTGCTCCTTGCTGGGTAGCCGTTTATGCAGGCTGAGCAGCCGATAGCGCATTTGATCAAAGCGTTTTTCGGTGATGGAGTTATAAACCAGCGGATTGCTGCGCGCGTTTTCGCTGACGTAAATCCCCGAGCCCTGCACGATGCGAATAATGCCGATGCTGACCAGCTTTTTTAAGGCTTCCCGCACGGTATAGCGCGACACGCCATACTCTTCGGCGAGTTCGCGCTCGGCGGGTAATTTATGTAACGGCTCGCTGGCCGTCTGAAAGATCTTGCTGAGCAGATCCTGAGTAATAAATTCCCGTTTTTTCATGGCTTCCATCAACGTTAGGGAAAAGAGCGTTTTTATTACGGGTTTAAAATGAGATCTAAATCACAAAATGGTTGTCTTTTCGCCAGTGAAAGTTTTAAGATCGCCCCATCTTTTCCCCTCATCAACACTACTATAACCTTATGACAACGAACACTGTTTCACGCAAAGTTGCGTGGCTGCGCGTCGTGACGTTGGCCATTGCGGCTTTCATCTTCAATACCACGGAATTTGTGCCTGTCGGGCTGCTCTCTGACATCGCTGATAGCTTCGGGATGCAAACCCCGGAAGTGGGCATTATGCTCACCATCTATGCCTGGGTAGTGGCGCTGCTGTCGCTGCCGTTTATGCTGCTCACCAGCCAGGTAGAGCGGCGCAAGCTGCTGATCGTGCTGTTTGTGCTGTTTATTGCCAGCCACGTGCTCTCCTTCCTGGCGTGGAACTTCACCGTGCTGGTGGTGAGCCGGATTGGCATTGCCTTCGCGCATGCTATCTTCTGGTCGATCACCGCCTCGCTCGCTATTCGCGTGGCACCGCCGGGCAAGCGTGCCCAGGCGCTGAGCCTGCTGGCCACCGGTACGGCACTGGCGATGGTGCTGGGGCTGCCGATAGGCCGGATCGTCGGGCAATACTTCGGCTGGCGAACAACCTTCTTTATCATCGGCATTGGGGCGCTGATCACCCTGCTCTGCCTGGCGAAGCTGCTGCCGAAGCTGCCGAGCGAACACTCCGGCTCGTTGAAAAGCCTGCCGCTGCTGGTTCGTCGCCCGGCGCTGATGAGTATCTACCTGCTGACGGTCGTGGTGGTCACTGCGCACTACACCGCCTATAGCTACATTGAGCCGTTTGTGCAGCACGTGGCAGGACTGAGCGCCAGCTTCGCTACCGTGCTGCTGCTGATCCTGGGCGGCGCAGGGATCATCGGCAGCATTCTGTTTGGCAAGCTGGGCAACCTGCACGCCTCCACGCTGGTCAGCGGCGCAATTGCCGTTCTGACAATGTCGCTGGTGCTGATGCTGCCCGCCTCGCACAGCACAACGTACCTTGCCGTGCTCGGCGTATTCTGGGGCGTTGCGATTATGATCATCGGCCTCGGTATGCAGGTGAAGGTATTGTCGCTGGCCCCGGACGCCACCGACGTGGCGATGGCGCTCTTCTCAGGGATCTTTAACCTTGGCATCGGCGCGGGCGCGCTGGTGGGCAACCAGGTGAGCCTGCACTGGTCGATGGCTAACGTGGGTTACGTGGGCGCAGTGCCCGCGCTGGCGGCGCTGGTGTGGTCTGTGGTGATATTCCGCCGCTGGCCCACGGTGCTGGAAGAACACGCTGAGCTTCAAGAGCAGACTCAATAACGTTTACGCCGGGTGGCGCTGCGCTTACCCGGCCTACGTTTTCGTTACTATGAGAGTGGGTAGCTGGAGATAATCTCCAGCACGCCGTTAATGATAAACTGCACCCCCATGCAGACCAGCAGAAAGCCCATCAGCCGGGAGATGGCCTCAATACCGCTTTTTCCCACCAGCCGCATTACCGCACCCGAACTACGCAGACAGCCCCAAAGGATCACCGACACAAGCAGGAAAATCAGCGGCGGCGCAACCAGGATCACCCAATCCGGAAAGGTAGAGCTGTGGCGCAGGGTGGAAGCCGAGCTGATGATCATCGCGATGGTTCCCGGTCCAGCGGTGCTGGGCATTGCCAAGGGGACAAAGGCGATATTGGCGTCCGGCTCCTCTATCAGCTCGGCCGTTTTGCTCCTGGCCTCCGGGGACTCATGTGCTTTTTGCTGGGGAAAGAGCATCCGGAATCCGATAAAGGCGACGATCAGTCCCCCGGCGATGCGCAGCCCTGGAATCGAGATGCCGAAGGTATTCATCACCACCTGCCCGGCATACCAGGCAACCATCATAATGGCAAATACGTAAACCGACGCCATCAGCGACTGGCGGTTACGTTCGGCGGCATTCATATTACCCGCCAGGCCAAGAAACAGCGCGACGGTAGTCAACGGGTTCGCCAGCGGCAGTAACACCACCAGCCCTAATCCAATTGCCCTGAACAGATCCTGCATAAGGTGCACTCCGTGAAGCGGATACGTTGATGCCTATTATATGCGCAAAGCCCCTGCATGTGCAGCGGACAATACGCTAAGCCAATGTATAACTTACAGTTATTAATTTATTAGTTATTGCTAAAAAATTGGTGCATGAAACGTTTTAGCAAATTGTGGCATAAGTTAATGCATTCAGTTGACTTATAGTTGCCCCGGCAATAGTATCTGCCGTGACTAATCTACTTGCCGGGGCAACCATCGTGAAAAGCACCAGTGACTTGTTCAACGAAATCATCCCACTGGGCCGCTTGATCCACATGGTCAACCAGAAAAAAGATCGCTTATTAAACGATTACCTTTCGCCGCTGGATATTACGGCGACGCAGTTTAAGGTGCTCTGCTCTATCCGCTGCGCGACCTGCATCACGCCGGTGGAGCTAAAAAAAGTGCTGTCTGTCGATCTCGGGGCACTCACCCGCATGCTGGATCGACTGGTATGCAAAGGCTGGATTGAGCGTCAGCCTAATCCGCATGACAAGCGCGGCGTGCTGATCCAGCTTACTGCTGACGGCGCAGCGCTTTGTGAGCAAGGCCATAAATTAGTGGGGCAAGACCTGCATCAGGAACTAACAAAAAACTTAACGGCAGATGAAGTGGCAACCCTTGAGTACTTGCTCAAGAAAATACTGCCGTAAACAGAAGAGGTATAATGATGTCCAGACGCAATAATGACGCCATTACTATTCATAGCATATTGGACTGGATCGAGGATAACCTGGAGTCACCGCTGTCGCTGGAGAAAGTCTCCGAGCGTTCGGGTTATTCAAAATGGCACCTGCAACGGATGTTTAAGAAAGAGACCGGTCACTCATTAGGTCACTATATCCGCAGCCGCAAGCTTACTGAAATCGCACAGAAGCTTAAGCAGAGCAACGAGCCGATTCTCTACCTGGCAGAGCGCTACGGCTTTGAGTCACAGCAGACGTTGACCCGAACGTTTAAAAACTATTTCGACGTGCCGCCGCATAAGTATCGCATGACCAGTATGCACGGTGAGGCCCGTTATCTGCTGCCGCTAAACCATTACAACTGTTAACCGCCTGTATTTAGACGTATCGAGGAAATCATGAAGTTTACCGTCTCCGCCGCCCTTACCCTGCTGGCGCTGTTTTCTGGCAATAGCTTTGCGGAGCAGCCGCGCCCTAGTGAACAAAACCAGCGCGACGCGATGATTATGCCTTCGGCCCATGACCAGTCACCGTTTGACTTAAATCACATGGGTTCCGGAAGTGATAAATCCGACGAGTTAGGCGTGCCCTATTACAACTAAGCACGGCTAATACGTTCTTGCCCCGCCCTGTGCGGGGCTTTTTTTAGCGTGCGGCGACTGACGGCCACAGACGGAAGCCAAAGATATTGATGTACAGGCCAGCCATGATCAGCGCAGCGCCGAGCAGTTGCAGACCATTCAGCGTCTCACCCAATAACAGCGCGGCGCTGGCCATGCCGACCACCGGCACCAGCAGCGAGAGCGGCGCAACGCGCCAGGTTTCGTAGCGCCCAAGCAGCGTTCCCCAGATCCCGTAGCCAATGATGGTGGCGACAAACGCCAGATAGATCAGCGACAGCACGGTGGTGATATCAATTTGCACCAGGCTTTGCAACATCTGCGCCGGGCCATCGAAAATCAGCGAGGCGACCATAAAGGGTACCACCGGGATCAGCGCGCTCCAGACCACCAGCGACATCACCGCCGGGCGTGACGAATGCTGCATGATCTTTTTGTTGAAGATATTGCCGCAGGCCCAGCTGAAGGCGGCCGCCAGAGTCAGCATAAAGCCCAGCACGGTCACGTCCTGACCGTTGAGGCTGGATTCCGCCAGCACCAGCACGCCAAAGATCGCCAGGGTAATCCCCAGCACCTGCTTAAGCTGAAGCCGCTCGCCGAAGGTTGCCGCCCCAAGGACGATGGTGAAGAATGCCTGCGCCTGCAAAACCAGCGAGGCCAGCCCGGCGGGCATGCCAAACTTAATCGCGCTAAACAGAAAGGCAAACTGGCCAAAGCTGATGGTCAGGCCGTAACCCAGCAGCAGACGCAGCGGCACCTTCGGCCGGGCAACAAATAGCAGCGCCGGAAAGGCCACCAGTACAAAACGCAGACCTGCCAACATTAGGGGGGGCATATTGTGCAACCCAAGCTTAATCACGACAAAATTAAGTCCCCAAACTACCACCACCAGCAATGCCAGCAGTCCGTCTTTCCGCGTCATACCTGCCCCTGAAGTTTCAGTTTTTGTAAAAATGTTACATTATCGTAAAAACTCGCCGAGAGACAGATCACAATTTTCAGTAGGTCACGCTGTGCGATGAGATAAATGTGGTCGCTATACAGTGCGCGTTTGGCATGGTATTGCTGATAGTGAACGCAAAAAATAAAAAACACTGCACTGTCGGATATAACATGATCACATCTCAGCAACGCTCCATCATCGCACTGCTCGCCTCATCACTGCTGTTAACCATCGGACGCGGCGCGACGCTGCCGTTTATGACAATCTACCTCAACAGCCAGTACGGTATGGCGGTTGACCAGGTCGGATTTGCCATGACCGTGGCCATGACCGTCGGCGTCGTCTTCAGCCTCGGCTTTGGCATTCTTGCCGATAAGTTTGATAAGAAGCGCTACATGCTGATTGCCATCACCATTTTCGTGGTTAGCTTTATCGGCATTCCCCTTAGCCATAACGCAGTTCTGGTGGTGATCTTATTCTCCATTATCAACTGCGCCTACTCGGTCTTCGCCACCGTGGTTAAAGCCTACTTCTCCGATACGCTGGCTCCGGCGGCGAAGTCAAAAGTGTTCTCGCTTAACTACTCGTTTCTCAACATCGGCTGGACGATTGGCCCGCCGCTGGGCACCCTGCTGGTGATGCAGAGCAGCCAGCTGCCCTTCTGGCTGGCTGCGGCCTGCGCTGCCTTCCCGCTGGTGTTTATCCAGATCTGGGTCCAGCGCGTCATGGTTAAGCACGAGGAGGAGACCCTCCAGCCCTGGTCACCGTCGCTTTTGCTGCATGATAAAGCCCTGCTGTGGTTTACCCTCTCCGGCATGCTGGCCTCATTCGCCAGCGGCTCCTTTGCCTCCTGCATTTCGCAGTACGTGATGGCCGTGGCCGATAATGCCTTTGCGCAGAAAGTGGTGGCGCTGGTCCTGCCGGTGAATGCGGTTATCGTGGTTATGTTCCAGTACGTGATTGGCCGCACGCTGCGGGCCGACAATATCCGCCCGATGATGGCCGTCGGCACGCTCTGCTTTGTCCTTGGTCTGCTGGGCTTTATGATCTCTGGCAGCCAGCTCTGGCTGTGGGGGCTGTCAGCCGCCGTGTTCACTGTTGGGGAGATCATTTATGCTCCGGGCGAATACATGCTGATCGACCATATTGCCCCGCCGGGCATGAAGGCGAGCTATTTCTCAGCCCAGGCCCTCGGCTGGCTTGGTGCGGCAATGAACCCGCTGGCCACCGGCATTATTCTAACCACCCTGCCGGGCTGGACGCTGTTTGCCATCCTGGCGGCGACCATTGTTTTAGCCTGGCTGATGATGCTGCGAGGAATGCAGATCAGGCCGTGGGACAGCGGGCTCAGCGCGGCAAAAGCATAAAAAAAGGGGCAGGAAATCTGCCCCTTTTAACGATTACCAGACCTGTTCAGCAATGCGCGTCACCAGGCGGACCTTGTCCCACTGCTGGGCTTCAGTCAGGCTGTTACCCTCTTCCGTCGAGGCAAAGCCGCACTGTGGGCTGAGGCAGATCTGATTGATATCCACATACTGCGCCGCTTCCTTGATGCGCGCCTCAATTCCTTCCGGGTTTTCCAGCTCGCCGTTTTTCGTAGTAATCAGACCCAGCACCACCTGCTGCTTACCCGGACGGATAAAGCGCAGCGGAGCGAAGTCGCCGGAGCGATCGTTGTCATACTCGAGGAAGAAGGCATCGACGTTGACCTGGCCGAAGAGCACTTCAGCCACCGGCTCGTAGCCGCCTTCGGAGATCCAGGTTGAGCGGAAATTGCCGCGGCAAACGTGCAGACCGATGGTCAAATCCTCCGGCTTGCCCTCCAGCGCCTTGTTCAGTACCCGAGCGTAGATGCGTGCCAGCTCATCAGGATCCTCGCCGCGCTCGCGGACCTGGCGGCGCTGATCGTCTGAGCAGAGGTATGCCCAGACCGTATCGTCAAGCTGCAGGTAACGGCAGCCTGCTTCATAGAACGCATGAATGGCGTCGCGCCAGGTGGTTGCCAGATCGTCAAAATAGGCATCCAGCTCCGGGTAGACCGTGCTGTCGATATCTTTCCGACCGCCGCGGAAATGCAGCACGCTCGGGCTGGGGATGGTCATCTTGGGCTGGGCGCTGCCGCTAATGCTCTGTAGGAAGCGGAAGTCTTCCAGCATCGGATGATCGCCAAAGCCCAGTTTGCCGGTCACGCGCACGCCGTGGGCTTTGGTCTGGACACCGTTGAATTGAATACCCGCGTCAGAATCGTAACGTTCGACGCCCTGCAGGCCGTCAAAGAAGTCAAAGTGCCACCAGGCGCGACGGAATTCGCCGTCGGTGACTACGTGCAGACCGCAGGCACACTGCTGCTCAACCACCTCGCGGATCGCACTGTCTTCCACCGCGCGCAGCTGGCCCGCATCGATTTCTCCCGCGGCAAACTGGATTCGCGCCTGCTTGATAGCATCTGGGCGCAGGAAACTGCCGACAACATCGGCGCGGAACGGGGAGTGGTGACGCTGCATGGTGATCTCCTTGCCGCCGGGCAATGATAACCCGACGTGATAGTTCATGATTTAAACGATTTAGCCTTCTGGACGGCTATATGTCTAAAAATATGTCACACTCCTCGCCGCGATGCAACCGAGAATAATTCACGGGCCGTGAAAAATATTCATGTGCTAACGCTAATCACCGCTGGCGAAGGCATAGCCTTCATCTTCCCAGCCGGTGATACCGCCGATCATGATCTTTACCGGCAGGCCCAGCTGCGCCAGTTTCAGCGCGGCGCGATCGGCACCGTTGCAGTGTGGCCCGGCGCAGTAGACAACAAACAGCGTCCCGGTGGGCCATTCATGCATCTTATCCTTGGTCATCTGGCTATGCGGGAGGTGCACCGCGCCGGGCAGATGGCGTTTAGCAAAGGCCTCAGCGCTGCCAACCACGTGCAGCAAGGCGAAATCCTGCTCATGGTGGGTTAACGCATGGTGGACATCGGCGCAGTCGGTTTCAACGCTGAGGCGCTGTAGAAAATGCGCAGCGGCCTGCTGTGCGGAGGCGGCGGGAAATTCGCTTACGTAGCTCATGGTAGTTTCTCCTTGGTTGTGTTAACACTAAGCTAACGTAAACTTCATCGACCCACCGCCTACCGCTATGCCAGAAAACGCCAGGATAATGACAACCTTACCTTCCCCTCGACCGCTGGTCGTGGCCGTTGCCTATGACGGCCTCTGCACGTTTGAATTCGGCATCGCCGTGGAGATATTTGGCCTGCCGCGCCCAGAGCTGGGGGAGAAATGGTATCGTTTTGCCGTGGCGTCGGTAGAGGAAGGTGAACTGCGTGCCACCGGAGGTATTCGGCTGGTGGCCGATGGCGGCCTGGGGCTGCTGGCACAGGCCGATACCATTATTATCCCTGGCTGGCGCGGCGCGGAGTGCCCGGTCCCGGAGGCATTATGTCAGGCGCTGCGCGAAGCCAATGCGCGGGGCTGTCGAATTATGTCTATCTGTTCCGGGGTTTTTGTGCTGGCAGCGGCCGGGCTGCTTAACGGCAAGCGTGCCACGACCCACTGGCGCTATACGCCGCTGCTGCGGGAGCGCTATCCCGCCATCGAGGTGCTTGATGACGCACTCTATTATCATGAGGGGAGCGTGCTGACCTCGGCAGGCAGCGCGGCGGGGATCGATCTCTGTTTGCATCTGGTGCGCCTCGACTACGGCACTGACGTTGCCAATAACGTGGCCCGGCGACTGGTCGTTCAGCCCCATCGTGACGGCTCGCAAAGCCAGCAGATCGCTCGACCGGTCGCCAGATCGCGAGAGAGCCAGCGGCTCGGACAGGTGTTCGACTACCTTCACCGTCAGCTTGCCGCCACGCACTCGGTGGCCTCCCTTGCGAAGCTGGCTGGCATGAGCCCCCGAACCTTTTTACGTCGTTTTGATGAGGCAACCGGAACCACCCCGGCACGTTGGATCTTACAGGAGCGTCTGGCGCGTGCCCGGACGCTGCTGGCTAACGCCGATCTCAGTATGGAGGAGGTCGCAGCCCAGGCAGGATTTGCCACCGCCGCCTCGCTGCGCCATCACTTTCGCCAGCGTTTCGCCCTCTCACCACGAGACTACCGTAAAAATCAGGCATAAAAAAACCGCCAGTGATACTGGCGGCAAATGCTTGCATGGATAGATCTATTTTGTTCTGTACGTTATTCCGGGGTTCATTATTCGGAATAGCGGATCGGCACTATCATCGCACAGCATTTCTTAACGAAAGTTAAACAACGTGGGCTTAATAGCCACATATCAAAGCAACGCCGGGTGGCGGCTACGCCTTACCCGGCCTACTGGTTTTCCCGCCAGGCTTTAATCATCTCTTTGGTCACTTCATCTTTATAGCAAATAGGTGAATAGCCACCGGCCTTGCTCCAGGCACTCCGCTTGCCGCATGAGCTGCCGTTACGCGCGCGGTTAAATGGGCAAGCGCAGGTACCGGGATACGCGGCAATAGACTCTTTGATAATATTTTCTTTTATCTGGGTATCGGAAATAGCGGGACCTTTGCCGAGCGCAGCGCTGCTTGTAACAAAGGCTATGCCAGCCAGCAGACTGACTAAGCATCGTTTTTTAAACATAGAGGTTGCTCTGTAGAGAAGAGAGCATTAACAATAAAACGGCATCAATTAAGAAATATTGATTAATGACAAAAAATACATGAGCTAAATGGAAACGGTAGGCCTGATAAGCGCAGCGCCATCTGGCAATGACAAATTACCGGATGAAGACTGCGCCTGACCTGTTTTAGAGGACCCTAACCTTTTTGTACGCCGGTATCGATCTTCAGATAGCGCATCAGACCCATGGTCGCGCTCTTTTTCGCTTCATCGTTCACCGCGACCAGATAGTAATCCGTCGCGACTGCGTAAGGGGCTTTATCCGCTGGATAAACCGCATACTTCAACACCAGTTTGCCGCTATGACGCTGACACTCCATATCCCAATGTCCCTGTTCTGCTGGCGAGATGCCGCATTTTCCCGGACCGTAGCTGTTTGAGAGATAGGAGTCGACGCGAGATTCAGCCTTCGTAATGTAAGCGGGTTTATTGTTGTACATAAAACCGGTACACACCGCCCCTGCTACGATGAGGAGCGGTAACGATAACAGCATTTTTCTTTTCATTTTGACGACCTAATTTTCTAACAGAAACCACCACGACTAGTATTATTCCTAAAAAAGGAAAATGTAACTACCTTTATTAGCGGTTTAGTCCCTATCTGATTCCATCAGGTCTACTAATAGAACGTCTTTGTGACAAAAGAATGAACGCTGTGTTAACAAAAAGCCGCCCGTAGGCGGCTATTCTTAGAGAGGCCTTGTACGATCGGGATCGTCGATATCTGGGTCATCAATATCAGGATCGTCAAAATCGGGATCGTCAGGGTCAATAGGGTCGATATCATCTGGCGGATAACGGTCGGGATCGTCCCGGTCCGGTCTGTCAGAAGGTAGCGGGTCAAGAATATCGGGGCGTTCGGACATAGGACCTCCAGCACGATAAACGGCAGTAAAAGGATGTTAGCGAAGCGCTATTTTTTATCCTGTTTTGGCTTTTTGGTGTCAGACCCAGACTTCTTGTCAGAATTTTTTTGCTGATCTTTTGAAACGTTCAGATTAACGCTTTTCATGGGTAACTCCAGGTAAGATGACAGCTTTTGCTGCTCCTGGAGTATAGGTAAGCTTTATCAATACCACCAGCGAAGCGGCAAGGCGTGGGCCCTGAACGACTCTCAAGGGCATTAGAAGTTACAGGGTCACCTTTCGCTGCTCTCACCTTCCACGTCACGGTTTTCAGCATCGGTTCATTTACCGGACTATGCTATCCTTGAAACAAACAAGGAGGTGACATGTTTTCCTTTCTCAACACGCTTCAGCGGCTGATAAATAATCAGCAAGAAGCACCGACCACTCAGCCGAGATATTCAAATGAACAGCTTTTGCAATGGGCCACTGGCTGCATGCTAGAGGGACTTCCGGATGCGTTTTATGAAGCAAGGGTTACGTGTGAATGCCGTGTTAATGATGAAGGTCACCAGACAGTAAGTGTCTCTCACGAATTCAAGCTTACTGCAGAATCTGAGTACGCACGGTTTTCCCCGCCAGACGATCTGTATGCAACCAACTGCATAGAACAGATTCTCACTGGTAAAAAATGGAAATATGCAGCAATTATTTTCAATCCTCACACTACAAGATTTGAATGGAAATGAACCATTTGGGGAAGAAATAACCGGGCGGCGCTACGCTTGCCCAACCTACACATCATGCCGGACCGTAGGCCCGTGCAAGCGTAGCGCCGCCGGGCAATAAACATGTCACAATCGCTTAATTGACTCCCACGGAAGGCCTAAAACGCAAAAACCCGCTCATGGCGGGTTTCTTATCACGTTCACTTATCTGCTCAGGCTCAGACCGTCATCGCTGTCGTAAGCGTTCGTGTCATTATCGGCGCTTAAAGCGCGACAACGTTTCCGGCAGCCGGGCCTTTGGCGCCATTCTCCATCGAGAACTCAACCTTCTGCCCTTCGTCCAGCGTTTTGTAATCATTGCTCTGGATAGCGGAAAAATGTACGAAGACATCTTTGCTGCCGTCTGTTGGCGTAATGAAGCCGAAGCCTTTTTCAGAGTTAAACCATTTTACTAAACCAGTCATTTTATTAGACATAGATACTTCCTTTAATTTTCTTGAGCCACATATTGTGGCGAACATGGCCTGCTTGCAGATGAGGACTTATTGGGCACTTAGGAGGAGGCTCATGCAGAAGAGTATCTATAGATAACGCTTGAAATGAGGACTGCTTTACTAAAACTGCTTTCATAAGGTCTGTATGCCAAACCGATGACGCATAGTGGACTCTTATGATTTGATAAGCAAGATTAGTTTTGTCAAGGACTGGCGTGGGAAATTTACAATTCAGAGGCCGCTTGAGTAATCTTAAAAGCCCTGACCATTGCAGCCAGAGCTTTTAAGGTACTACGGAGTGAAGAGTTAACATTAATCCACTTACGGAATTGTTACTGCAATTTGTACTGCTTTTAAATGCACCCGTTTACTACAGATAATATTGGGCATTAAGACTAAAAAACCTCCCGCTATTTATTCTGTTACATACCAGCCAACGCTCTCAAAACATAAACGTGGCAACTTAAACAAGCACATCCCCATCGCGACATAGACTCTTTAATGCGTTGCCCTTTGCCGACACGGTCATAAAAAACCGCCAGCTAAACTATAAAAACAAGGCCTTACATCGTCGCGCTAACACTGCCATTTTGCCAACCAGCACAATAACTACGCGGCTTGAAATTACACTACATCCCAAACTACAAACTTCGTGGCCTTTATAGCAAATGGCTTACCCTGATACTTCTAAACACCCTCACTGTGCTGGTAAGTTCTAATTTACTCATTTAGAAATCAGAGTCAACACTGTTTTTAAAAACATGATTTTATTAACAGCATTGCTAAACTGAACGTTGATTAATTGGAGAGGTTTTGGGGAAGCAAAAAAACGAACAAAAAACCGGGCATCGCGCCCGGTTCTGTTTCAAACCTGAATACGCCCTACGCGCTTAACCCCCGATTCACCAGCATCGGCTCAATCTTCGGATCGTGCCCGCGCCATATCCGATAAAGTTCAGCTAAATTAGCACTATTGCCGCGTGACAAAATCGCCTCCCGGAACCGCTGACCGTTCTCGCGGGTCAGTCCGCCCTGCTCCACAAACCACTGGTAGCCATCATCGGCCAGCATTTGCGTCCAGATGTAGGCATAGTAGCCCGCAGCGTAACCGCCACCGAAGATATGCGCGAAATAGCTGCTGCGATAGCGCGGCGGCACGGCGGCAAGATCGAGATTTTCCCGCTTGAGCACCTCGGCTTCAAAAGCAGCAACATCGCTGACGGCAGTACGTGATGCGAGGCTATGCCAGTTCATATCCAGCAGCGCGGCGCTCAATAGCTCCGTCATGTCATAACCCTTGTTAAACAATGCCGCCCGATGCATCTTCTCCTGCAGTGCCTTCGGCATGGGTTCGCCGGTCTGGTAGTGGCGGGCATAGCGGGCGAACACATCAGGATGGCTGGCCCAGTGCTCGTTGATTTGCGACGGGAACTCGACAAAATCACGCGGCGTATTGGTGCCGGAGAGCGTCGCGTAGCGCTGGGTGGCAAAAAGCCCGTGCAGGGTATGACCAAACTCATGGAACAGCGTGATCACGTCATCCCGGGAAATGAGCGCGGGCCCGCCTGCGGAAGGTTTCTGGTAGTTGCAGACGTTATAGATAACCGGCCGGGTTCCCTGCAATGTAGATTGCTCCACAAAGTTACCCATCCACGCCCCGCCGCTTTTGCTGTCGCGGGCGTAAAAGTCGCCGTAGAAGAGCGCCATGCCGGTGCCGTCAGCATCAACGATCTCCCAGACGCGGACGTCAGGATGGTAAACCGGCAGATCAAACCGCTCGATGAAGTTCAGGCCAAACAGCTGGCTGGCGGTCCAGAATACGCCGTCAACCAGCACGGTGTTGAGGGCAAAGTAGGGTTTGATCTGTGCCTCATCAAGAGCGAATTTCTCCCGGCGCACCTGCTCGGCATACCACGCCCAGTCCCAGGCCTCGGCCCGGAATCCACCCTGCTGCTCATCGATTACCCGCTGAATATCTGCCAGCTCTTGCTCGGCACGAGCGCGCGCCGCCGGAACGATATTACGCATAAAGGTCAGCGCGGCGGCAGGATTTTGCGCCATCTGGTCGGCAGTTTTCCAGGCGGCATAGTCCGGGAATCCCAGTAGCGCGGCCTGTTCAGCGCGGAGCTGGGCCAGCCGCAGCACGACGGCGCGGGTATCGTTTTTATCGCCTTTTTCCGTACGCGACCAGCCTGCTTTGAAGAGCTGTTCCCGGGTCTGTCGATCGCGCAGTCCCGCCAGATCAGGCTGCTGGGTCGTATTCAGGAGAGGGATAAGCCAGCGTCCGGAGAGCCCCCGCTCTTCAGCTGCCGCCCGCGCCTGCGCTTTTTCGCTCTCACTCAGGCCATCAAGCTGCTGCTCGCTCTCGACGATCAGGCCACCCGCCTTGCCTGCCGCCAGTAGGTGCTGGTTAAACTGGCTAGTGAGGGTCGCCGCTTCGGTATTGAGGCTTTTTAACGCCTGTTTTTCGGCGCTGCCCAGGGTCGCCCCTGCCAGAATAAAGCGCTGGTGGAGGACCTCCGTCAGGCGCAGGGATTCCGCGTCCAGCCCGAGCGCGTGGCGCTGCTGCCAGACGGCATCAATACGGGAGAAGAGCGCACTATCCAGATAGATATCATTTGCCAGCTCGGCCAGCTCTGCGGAGAAGGCTTCATCAAGCTGCTGAAGGTAGTCATTGGTATGGGCAGAGGTCATAGCGAAAAAGAGGCTGGTGACTCGGTTAAGAAGCTGCCCGCTCTGCTCCAGCGCCAGGATGGTGTTGTTAAAATCCGCTGACGTTGTCACCTGGGCGATGGCGCTGACTTCAGCACGTTTTTGCCGAACGCCCTCATCAAAGGCCGGACGATAGTGGCTATCTTCAATCATATCGAAGCGCGGCGCCAGGTAAGGCAGCGTGCTTTCGCTCAGTAAAGGATTCGTTAGCGACATTTCAACTCCTTAAACATTGTCGTTTACCTCAGGCTCTTAACCCATGCTATCGTAATAACACACAAAAAGCGTTGAGGAACAGAATGATGATTATTTTAGTCACCGGGGCAACGGCAGGGTTTGGCGAAAGCATCACCCGCCGTTTCGTTGAAAACGGTCATAAAGTGATTGCTACCGGCCGTCGTCAGGAACGTTTGCAGACCCTGAAAGATGAGCTGGGCGATAGCATTCTCACCCTGCAGCTGGACGTACGCAACCGCGCCGCTATCGAACAGGCGCTGGACTCTCTCCCCGCCGAGTGGCGCGACATCGACGTGCTGGTCAACAACGCCGGTCTGGCGCTGGGCCTGGAGCCTGCGCATAAGGCCAACGTTGAAGACTGGGAGACCATGATCGATACCAACAATAAGGGGCTGATCTATATGACCCGCGCCGTGCTGCCGGGTATGGTGGAACGCAACCGTGGGCATATCATCAACATCGGCTCTACCGCAGGCAGCTGGCCTTACGCGGGCGGCAACGTCTATGGCGCCACCAAGGCCTTTGTACAGCAGTTCAGCCTCAACCTGCGTACCGATCTGCACGGTACGGCGGTGCGCGTGACCAACATCGAACCGGGTCTGGTAGGTGGAACCGAGTTCTCTAACGTTCGTTTCAAAGGCGACGACGATAAAGCGGGCAAAACCTATGAGAACACCAACGCCCTGAGCGCAGAGGATGTGTGCGAGGCCGTCTGGTGGGTAGCGACCCTGCCGAAGCACGTTAACATCAACACCCTTGAGATGATGCCGGTTAGCCAGACCTGGGCTGGCCTAAGCGTGCATCGCAGCTGATATTTCCTGCCCGGCCTGCGGGCCGGGTATGGGATGCAGATCAAATAGATGGTATGGTAGGCGCGTCACTATTCCATTAAGTAAGAGCGCATGGCCGTCGAAACCCACCTTAATCCTGTATTGCCCGTTAATCAGCAAATTTACCGTATCCTGCGCCAGGATATCGTACATTGCCTGATCCCCCCCGGCACGCCGCTGTCGGAGAAAGAGGTATCGGTGCGGTTTAACGTCTCGCGCCAGCCGGTTCGTGAAGCTTTTATCAAACTTGCTGAGAATGGACTGATTCAGATCCGTCCCCAGCGCGGCAGCTACGTTAATAAGATCTCCATGACTCAGGTCCGCAACGGCTGCTTTGTACGTCAGGCGATTGAGTGCGCCGTCGCCCGCCGGGCCGCGACGCTGATCACCGATAGCCAGCGTTATCAGCTGGAGCAGAACCTGCACCAACAGCGAATTGCTATCGACCACAAGCAGCTTGATGATTTCTTCCAACTTGACGATGAGTTTCACCAGAAGCTGGCGCTGATTGCCGACTGCCAATTGGCGTGGGATACGGTGGAGAATATCAAAGCCACCATTGACCGGGTGCGCTATATGAGCCTCGATCACGTTTCCCCGCCGGAGAAGCTACTGCGTCAACATCAGGATATCTTTAATGCGCTGGCTAAGCATGACGTAGAGGGCGTAGATAAGGCGATGACCGCGCATCTGGAAGAGATTGGCGAGACGGTACAGCTGATCCGCCAGGAGAACAGCGACTGGTTCAGCGAGGAGTAAGCGAAGACGGTTGCGTAATGGGCTGGATGGGAGCGGTTACTGGCTGTTTCCCTGCGGCTCGCAAGCGCTCTTTGTATTCACTGTTTCTAGACTCTAATAAGAAGGTGTCATTTTCATCAACCTTTTATTTTCAACATCCAGATCATAATGCCAGTCATACCAGCCTTCTCTCTTTTCATGAAAAGAACAAACAACCAACACCTCTTTTGCAGCATTCGACGTTAAGTAATAAAAAGATGCGCCCTCCGGGGCTGGAAATGCTGAAATCAAGCCTCCCTCCCTATTTAAGACAGTCAGTAAGGTTGGTAGCGGCGAGGGCTGGCTTAATATAAAAACCAACTCACGCTTTTCATCTAACATTGCCAAATCCAAATCATCTATAACACTGGTGACCTGGCGCGCATCGTATACCCAGCTTAGGGTGCATGTTTCTTTATCTACAACCAAATCATTAATCACTGGTTAGTCATTCCAGCTTATATACAGGCCGCAATTAAAATCATTCTTATTAGACTGCACAGCAATCTCACCCCACACATATTCAAAAACCACACCATAAGGTGGCTGCGATATATCACGCCTTGATGCAAAGTTTAAGGTACTTTCCAAAAACTCCTTTACTCTCGCCTCTTCCCTTAAGAGTAGGCCTACATTCGCTCTGAGCTCCCAATCATGTAGGGAAGAATAAAACTCCGTTCCTTTTTCAACCATACATACCTTTTTTGAGAACTGCTCCATCGCTGGCCAAAACTCTAAAAAATACTCTCTCCCAAGCCATGAGACGCTCTCCACGTAGTAACCATAGCGACCGAACTCTTTTATATCGTCATTTTCTCTATAAAAGCAACTCCCAACAAACTCCTCCTGAGATTGCAAATTAATCGAATAGTTATCAATGGTTACATTGCCATCATGTTCATCTAAAATCATTTTCTTCATAAATCAATGCCCCCAGAATGAAAACCCTCTCTCGTCACGGGTATATCCCTACTATATTTTATTTTTAATCCCACCGCTCGTCCAGGTAGGGTGTAATACTTACGATTGTGAGAAACTTTGATTTGCAATTTATACTTAACTGATTGTTACATATTTTTATTCCGCTATGGGTTTCGCTAGAAAATATTTCTGGTGAGCAGATAAAACCTATCCCATTGCCTTTAACATCTAGCTCTACTACGCCTCCAAATGTGATTATCACACTAAGGGCATTGAATTCACACTCATTCCATTTTTCTGGGTAAGATGAAGGGATATTTCTGCTATAAAATTGAAATGTCACATCTGAAAAATGCTCAAATGAAAAGCTACTTACTTCAACAGATTGAAGGCTTAACTCCCCACCAAACATGAATTTTATTTTTTCTTTCCCTAACGCATTATCAAACCACATTTAAAAACCTCAAAGTTATCATACCCATGAGTTCCTGACATACTACCTGCATTCAGGTTTTGGAGTAATGTTACAATGAAATGAGGCTTAGCGCCATGAGTTAGGGTAGCGTCAGGATGACCTAAACTATGCAATTTGATTATGCTAAATTTGACACGACTCGCGTATTGACGATGCATGCTTTAAACGTGCCGTTGCTCTGGTTATAAAACCAGCGCACCCTGGGGTTTAAAAAATAGATTAGCTTTCAAGATAATTAATTAAGAGATTGATTTTTGCATACTCTACGTTAGTGAAGTCACCGTGTGCAAAATAACCGCAAAATCTTCTATATAAAGTTTTCAACTCATTTTCCGATGATCTTTCATCCTGTAATATCTTAAGTGCCGATTTATAAAATTTCTTACCCTGTAATTTATTTTCTCGATCAGAACAAGATATGATATCAGTCAATAATTCTATAGCTTTTGTTTTATTCATAGCAGCCTTAAAAATTCACCTTATCTGTTCTAATGATCGTTGAGCTTGGCGGTTTCCTAACATTAACTATATAATAGACTCTGGTTTACTCGCCACTCCCCTCCGGGTTGCGCTACACGCATTTAAATTTGTTCCTGACAAATTTGTCCCGATCCAAGTACTGGCCTTGCATCCGCAGGTTCTGGGTGTGGTCTGAAAGCTGTACGCTTCTCTCATTTAGCTGTTGGCCCCAGGCACTGCTCTGTGCTCCCGGTACACCTGACCTCCCGCATCCGTGAGGTGCTCCGGCGGGAACAAAAGCCATAGGTTTACCCTTTTTGTACAAGCGAAGCGTATCAAACGCTCCACGCATGCGAGCATCACTCTTGTTAGAATCATTAGAATTTATTTCTTCTATAGTCTTTCCATTCTGAATCATTTTTGAAGGAAGATCTATAATTACAAGCTATAACACCTACAGTGTTCCAATGATCGTAAGCTGCATCGAGATGGCCCCAATCCCCACCTACAGGAATCTCAGTATTTGTTTTATCAAAAAACCACTTCCTAAGAGCTTTTGTGACTTTCCCTTCGGGTTTGCTTTGTTCTCCATTCATTATATTCTCTGGTGATAAATACCAACTTGAAAGCAAAGAGTCATCATTAACTGGATAAGTAAAATTCACAATCAAAAAGATTTTGGACTTATTTTTTTATCTATTAGCACAATTCTATATGATACAACTTCATTATCATTTCTTATCCACTCTTCCCATGAGAGATCTTTTTTTATAAGATCTTTCTTCGTTTGACAAGGTGATAATAAAACACTATTACATATAGTCAAACTATTTACTTGGAATTTTAATTTCATATTTTAAAGACCTAATCCAAAAGCATCCCCAATAGGCTCTAAGACGGTTTTGTAATTCGATAAAAAGAATTGTGTCCCGCCACCTGATCCAAATCCTTTTAATGGATCTTGTGATAAAGCTATACCTGTACCCACCATAGCGTCCCTTTTAACACGATAAGCTTGTATTTTACCTCTATATCTATATGTAGGGTGTGGTAAAACTTGTAAGCTTTTCCAGAGTTTTTCTCTGCTACCGCCAGCTGCATCTAAAGTGGCCTTGTCAAAATAAAACCTGACTGCCCAGGCACACCGCCATAAACAATGTCACCTTCTTTAAGCATAACGTTTGACCAAGAGTCACGACCTTCATAAATGCCTCTTCCATGCCACTGTCTGCCAAATGCAGCCTGATTATGGTCATTTGCTTTAGTAGGTGCACATCTGGCTTTTAACCCCCACGGATCCACCCACCCCAGCGGATTCGGCGCGTACTGGTAGAGGTTTAATCCTCCCGCCAGCCCCACCGGGTCCTGCTGCGTGAACCTGCCGCAGTCCGGGTCGTAGTACCGGAACAGATTATAGTGAAGTCCGGTTTACTCACCACGTCCCTGTGGCTCGTCCCTCAGAGGTTGCGCTATACGCATTCAAATTTGTTTCTGACAAATTTGTCACGTTCCATGCAGTCGGAACCTTTCCCACACAAACCGGGTGGTCACCTCTTTGCCATGTAGCTGGCCTGCCAGCGCCCCCTGCTCACCCTACTCACTGATAACGCGGCCAAGGGCGTCATACTCATAGAGCGCTCCTGCTCCGCCTCGCGAATCCTGGCGTTTTCCGCTAGCGCGGGGAAGCCGACTGGTGCTATGTTTTGTTTAGCAAAATGAAGTTTTCTTTCCGGCTTTCGCTTTTAACAAAAATGGAAATATATTTTCCTAATTAGATCCCCATCAATATCTTCTATGGGATCTATCGATAATTTATTAAAGTCTGCTAAAATTCCTTTAACAGGCACGTCGTCCATCAATAGATATCGTTTAAATTTCTCTCTATCCCCCTCAGGAACATATTTGTTTATCAGGTACATTAAATCATTAACAAGCTCGTCACGACTCATTTTTACTCCGGTAAAATAGTTAGGTTGTCAAAGTTAATAATCGTGCCTTTTTCTATTGGCAGTAATTGTAGAGCACCACCTTTCCCATACTCTGGATAAGCGCTAGTAAATAGCTCTAATCCCGGACCTTCACCACCGTTGGCCAAAGGAACTTTAACTTGAGGAACGCCATTCTTATAAAGCTGTAAGGTATTAAACTCACCTAATAATCTTGCATCGCTCCATGATTTTGGGTTTCCATTTTCATAAAATATCTGATAAGCGTCCCTAGCCTCATGTCCGGCTTTATATTTTGCATACCCAAAGTAGCTTAACGGAGCCGATTTTGAATTTATTGTTTTATCTGCATACATGTCAGTACTATTCATATAGCGATAAGCTGTGGATGGCATGGTGGCACTAGGGCCCGCAGGCCCCACATAAAAATCAGGTCTGCTACTTTTATCATTACTACAACTTCGACTCAATCCCCACGGATCCACCCACCCCAGCGGATTCGGTGCATACTGGTAAAGATTCAGCCCTCCCGCCAGCCCTATGGGATCCTGCTGCGTGAACCGTCCGCAGTCCGGGTCATAGTACCGGAACAGATTATAGTGAAGTCCCGTCTCCCGATCCAGGTACTGGCCCTGCATGCGCAGGTTCTGGGCACAGCCTGCCAGCTGCACCTCTCTTTCACTCAGCAGTTTGCCCCAGGCACTGTTCTGTGCTTCCCAGCACACCCGGCCTTCCGCATCCGTGAGGCGTTCCGGCGTGCCACTGGGCTGGTTATGGAACCAGAAGATATCCGGCGCATTCACGCCGTCAATACGGGCCAGCGGCTCATGGCTGTTCTGGTCGGTGTAGACGTAGGTCAGCGGGACCTCATCCCGGATCTCCTGCAGCAGCCGGAACCCCTCCCAGACAAAGCGGGTGGTGACCTCCCTGCCGTGCGGCTGGCCTGCCAGCGTCCGGCGGCTGGTTTTGCTGATGCGCCTGCCCAGCGGATCGTAGCGGAAGCTGACCGTGACCTGCGGCCTGTTGCGGTCGCGTGGCTGGCTGGTGACCTCCGTCAGGCGGTGCTCACCGTCGTAGCGGTAATGCCAGCGGGTATGGCTGTCGTCCTTCTCCACCGTGCGGCCGTGGATGTCGTGGCGCCAGCGGATGCCGTTCAGCTGCGTGACGCGGTTGTGGGTTATCTTCTCCCCGATATTGTCCAGCGGGTTACCTGCCGCATCCCACCGCCACTGCTCCCGGCCCGGCAGCGTGCCGTCCTGGGACAGCAGCCGCCCGGCGCTGTCGTACTGCCAGTGATGCCAGCTGAACGGGTCATCGTCGCGCTCCTCGCGCACGGGGTTGTTACGGTAGTCCTAATCCCAGTGACGGGACCGGCGGCGCGGGGCCGGGCGCTGCCGGTAAAGACGTCCCGGCGGTGTAGGCGGCCCAGGCGGTCATACTCGCTGCGGGTGGTGAGCAGGCCCTGTGCGTCATGCTCAAAGTACAGTGCCGACAGCTCTGGCCCTCCAGTGTGGTAGGCGTTAACGATTGCTGGGAGGCATGCACGGGTTTTATTTATGGCATCCGCATTAAGCATTCCCGAAGACGCTTAAGTAGCTCAGGATCATTAAGGCAGTCTAAGGGTCTGATATTGTCAAGCATAGGTACTTGCTGCTCTATCCACCATTCTCCTTCTTTCAATCCTCTTTTTCCGTAGATAACTATTGCTAAGTCAAGAGCACCATTGAGCTTATTAGATAAAATACGTGCATTTTCATCTAGATAATCCTCAGCATAAAGTTCTACAAAGTCATTCCAGTTAGCATCACCAGAATAATGTTTTTCTAAACCGTGCATATTAAAATCCTAAAAAAGAAATCAAATTTGAACCTGTAGAATTCCGTGCTGAAGGAGCTAATATCCCATCATATCCTTGAGATTTAGCCCATGCACCAATCTGATGAGTAACATCATATTCACTTCCAGTGATATCTTTTAAAGAGACTCCGAGTTGGTCTCTGACATTTGGATGTGTCAGATCCAAGACATTATTGAGTTGCACCTTTTTGCTTATTAGCACACGAGTAGATAAATCAACTTTCCATGCGTTAACTTCAGCAAGAGCTGTTTTCTGAGAGTTTGCGCCATAGACCCCACCCAAACCTTTTTCTGTATATCTATGATTTGCTCCTACGTTCCATTTATGTACTGTCCACGTTGTATTCATCCTGGCTGGCTCTTCAAATCTATAGACAGTCCGATTAATCGCCCTGCCTTTTGGCGGGTTAGAGCATTTCATCAACCCCCACGGATCCACCCACCCCAGCGGATTCGGCGCATACTGGTAGAGATTTAATCCCCCCGCCAGCCCCACCGGATCCTGCTGCGTGAACCTGCCACAGTCCGGGTCGTAGTACCGGAACAGATTATAGTGAAGTCCCGTCTCACGATCCAGGTACTGACCCTGCATCCGCAGGTTCTGCGCACAGCCTGAGAGCTGCACCTCTCTTTCACTCAGCAGCTTACCCCATGCACTGTTCTGTGCCTCCCAGCACACCCGGCCTTCCGCATCCGTGAGGCGTTCCGGTGTGCCGTCAGGCCGGGTGTGGAACCAGAAGATGTCCGGGGCATTCACGCCGTCAATACGGGCCAGCGGCTCATGGCTGTGCGGGTCGGTGTAGACGTAGGTCAGCGGGACCTCATCCCGGATCTCCTGCAGCAGCCGGACCCCCTCCCAGACAAAGCGGGTGGTGACCTCCCTGCCGTGCGGCTGGCCTGCCAGCGTCCGGCGGCTGGTTTTGCTGATACGCCTGCCCAGCGGATCGTAGCGGAAGCTGACCGTCACCTGCGGCCGGGTACGGTCGCGCGGCTGGCTGGTGACCTCTGTCAGACGGTGCTCACCGTCATAGCGGTAGTGCCAGCGGGTCTGACCGTCGTCCTTCTCCACCGTGCGACCGTGAATGTCATACCGCCAGCGGATGCCGTTCAGCTGCGTGACGCGGTTGTGGGTTATCTTCTCCCCGATATTGTCCAGCGGGTTGCCCGCCGCATCCCACCGCCACTGCTCCCGGCCCGGCAGCGTGCCGTCCTGAGACAGCAGCCGCCCGGCGCTGTCGTACTGCCAGTGATACGCGCTGAACGGATCGTCGTCGCGCTCCTCGCGCACGGGGTTATTGCGGTAGTCATAATCCCAGCGGCGGGACCAGCGGCGCGGGGCCGGACGCTGCGCGCTGCCGGTGAAGACGTCCCGGCGGTGCAGGCGACCCAGGCGGTCATACTCGCTGCGGGTGGTGAGCCGCCCCTGGGTGCGGCTGACCTCCCGGTGCAGTTCGTCGCGGGTGAAGTCCGTCACCGCCAGGCCGTCAAGGGCGATGCCCAGCAGGTGGCCGCTGCCGT